>Ga0102832_1000132_pt1 | contig 196241 bp, 171 predicted proteins | sample EBPBio282013_DNA_FD_88942 | JGI IMG/M metagenome (GOLD analysis project Ga0102832, IMG submission 88942) | Wastewater treatment Type I Accumulibacter community from EBPR Bioreactor in Madison, WI, USA - Reactor 2_5/28/2013_ DNA (Illumina Assembly) | ecosystem: Engineered > Bioreactor > EBPR >...
ATCGGCAAGATTCCGGTGGCGGTGGCATGAGGCCGCTGCTCGCTTTCGATCGGCTTCAGGCCTCGGCCGTCGCCGCCTGCAGCCAGGGCGCCAGCGCCTCGGCGGGCAGCGGCCGCGCGATCAGGTAGCCCTGCAGCTCGTCGCAGCCCAGGGCCAGCAGGCGGCGCAACTGCTCGGGCGTCTCGACGCCTTCGGCCACCACGTGCTTGCCGAGCGCGCGCGCCAGCGCGACGACCGAGCGCGCCACCGCGTCGGCCGAGTCGCGGCGGCCGAGGTCGCAGACGAAGCTGCGGTCGATCTTCATCACGTCGACCGGCAGCCGGTACAGCGACGACAGCGACGAGAAGCCGGTGCCGAAGTCGTCCAGCGCCAGTTGCACGCCGGCGTCGCGCAGCGGCTGCAGACGCGCCGCGGCCTCGTCGGCGTCGCCGGCGAACACGCTTTCGGTCAGCTCGATCTCCAGCACGCCGGGCGGCAGCGCGTGGCGGCGCAGCGCGTCCAGCACGCCGGCGGCAAAGCCGGGCTCGGCCAGTTGCAGCGCCGAAACGTTGACGGCCACGCGCGGCACGTCGACGCCGGCGTCGCGCCAGGCGCGCATCTGGCGGCAGGCGGCCTCCAGCACCCAGCGGTCGAGCGCGCCGATGAGGCCGGTTTCCTCGGCCAGCGGCACGAAGCGCGCCGGCTGCACCAGCCCGCGCGTCGGGTGCGGCCAGCGCACCAGCGCCTCGACCGAGGCCAGGCGGCGGTCGCCGGCGCGCACCCGCGGCTGGAAGTACAGGCGCAGCGCATCGCGCTGCAGCGCCACCGGCAGTTCCGACTGCACCCAGGCGCGCGCCTCGGCGCGGCGGTCCAGCGCCGGCTCGAACCAGGCATGGCGCGCGCGCCCGGCGGCCTTGGCGGCGTACATCGCCAGGTCGGCGCGGCGCATCAGCTCGACGCGCTCGCGGCCCTGCTCGGGGCAGGCCACGAGGCCGATGCTGGCGCCGATGCGCAGCGTGTGGCCGTCGATGACGAAGGGCTCGGCCAGCCGCCGGCACAGCGCCGCGGCCAGCGCGCCGGCCGGCTCGCGTTCGGGCGGCAGCAGCAGCACGAACTCGTCGCCGCCGGGCCGCGCGATGGCCAGCGCCTGCGGCGCCATCGCGCGCAGCACGGTGGCCACCTCGCACAGCAGCGCGTCGCCGACCGGGTGGCCGCGGCTGTCGTTGACCGACTTGAAGCCGTCGAGGTCGATGAAGGCCAGCACGAAGGCCGAGGCCGCGGGCGCGGCAAGCCGCTGCTCGATCTGCTCGATCAGCCCGCCGCGGTTGAGCAGCGCGGTGAGGCTGTCGCGCACGATGCGCTCGCGCAGCGCGCGGTCGCGCTCGGCGGCCACCAGCATCACGGCGACGCGGTCGGCCAGCTCGTCCAGTTCGCGGCGCAGGTCGTCGTCGCATTCGGGCAGGGCGCCGTCCAGCAGCAGCAGCGCGCGCGTGCGGCCCTGCGCCTGCGCCGGCACCAGGCACAGGCCGGACTGCACGTCCAGCTGCAGCTGGCGCGCCACGTGGCGCGCCTCGTCGCCGCGCAGCGCGATCGGGCCGCGCTGCAGGCGGCCCAGCAATTCGGGGTCGACCGCCACCGCGGCGCCCGACTCGTCGCCTTCGGCGACGCGGCGCCAGCGGCCGCCGTCGTCGGGCGCCAGCAGCAGGCTCACGCGCACGCCGGGCACCAGGCGCCGCAGCCGCTGCAGCACGCGCTGCAGCGCGCGGCCGGTGTCGGGGCCGTCGAGGATTTCGCGGTCGATGGCCGACTGCACCTGCAGCGCCTGCATCTGCCGCTCGATACGGCCGGCCATGTCGTTGAACGAGCCGGCAAGCTGGCCGAACTCGTCGCCTCCGGCCAGCGTGACGCGCGCCGACCAGTCGCGCCGCGCCAGCGCGCGCGTGCCGTCGAGCAGCCGCTCCAGCGGCACCGTGGTGCGCCTGATCAGCACCAGGCTCAGCACCAGCACCAGCAGCAGGCTGAACAGCGCCGCCTTCCACGCCACCTGCTCGAATGGAAAGCCGCCGACCAGCAAATGCTCGGGCGCGGCGCGCCGCGTGAACACCCAGTCGATGCTGCCGAAGTCGCCGCGCGTGAACAGGCTCCACGACGCGCTGCGGATGCCGGCCGCGGCGTCGGCCTTGGCGTCGCTCAGGCCGTGCGGGCACAGCAGGCGCACGCCGCGCGCATCGACCACGCAGGTGCCGACAGCGGCGTCGCGCTCGCGCAGGTCGTCCCACAGGAACTGCGGCGCCAGCTCGGCGATCCACCAGCGCGCGTCGGTGCGCACGCCCACCAGCACGCGGCCCACGGCGCCGTCGCTGCCGGCGGCCCACCACAGGCGGCGGCCCTCGGTGTCGCGCGGGTCGGCGGCCAGGCGGCGCCACAGCGCCGCCAGTTCGGCCGAGCCCTGCACCGCGCCGCCGGCGTGCTCGACGGTGGCCACGCGCTCGAACAGCGCGCGCGCCGCCAGCGGCACCTGGGCCGAGGGCGAAGCGCCGGCCGGGCTGGCGGCCAGCGTCGCCAGCGCCGTCTGCGCCGACACCAGGCGGTCGTAGACGCGCAGCCCGGCGTACTTGGCGGCTTCGTGCAGCCGGCTGTGCATCAGCGAGTCGAGCCGCTCGGCCAGCACGCCGTAGGCCAGTGCCGCGAAGACGACCAGCGGCAGCGCGGCGCCGGCCAGCATCAGCCAGAACACGCGCCGCGCGACGGCGCTGCGCAGGAAGGCGGTTTCGAGACGCATGGCGGTCGGTGGCGGCGCAGGCGCTGGCCGCGTGGCCCTCAGAACGCCGACGCCGGGCCGATGAAGCGCCCGTTGTTGGCGCGCAGGATGTCGTCGCGGCTGGCCTTGGCCGTCAGCGGGCCGGTGCTGGCGCCGTCGGGGCCCTTGCTGTAGAGGTCGTAGTCGGTGTTCAGCGGCACCAGGTTGTGGTCCTTGCGCGCCTTGCCGTTGCCCTTGACGGTCATCAGGTTGAGGTACTCGTAGGGGTGGCCCCAGGGGTCGAGCACGCCGCCGCGGCCGATGTCGGCCAGGCTCTCGGGCAGCTGGCCGGTGTCCAGCAGGCGCTGGTCGAGCACCAGCGCGATGGCGATGATGTCGTCCTGCGCCTGGCCGGTTTTCATGCGGTCGCGCCAGCCGCCGAACATCGGCAGCGCGATGCCCAGCAGCACCGCGAGCATGGCCAGCGTCATCGCCAGCTCGACGAGCGTGAAGGCCGCGTCGCGGCGGCCCAGCGCCCGCGGCATCATCTCTGGCAGGTCCCCATGTGTGCCTATCGGCACGGCGGGGCCCGACTGAAGGCCGACGGAACACGCGGAACGCGCACGAATGCGCGCGGCGCGTCAGCCGGTGGGGGTGTGGATGACGCGCTGCGGGAACGGGATCTCGACGCCCAGGCGGTCCAGCGTGCGCAGCAGCGCCAGGTTGACGTCGGAGCGCACGTTGCCGGTGCCGTTGTGCGGGTCGCCGATCCAGAAGGCGACGGTCAGCTCCAGCCCGTCGGCCGCGAAGTTGCTGAGCTGCACGCCGGGCGCCGGCTGCGGCAGCACGCGCGGCACCGCGGCCACCGCCTGCACGAGTTGCGGCACCAGCGCGTCGAGCTGGGTGCCGTAGGCCACCTGCAGCACGGTGTTCAGCGCCACGTTGGGGTCGGCCAGCGAGCTGTTTTCCACGCGCTGCGTGATCATCATCTCGTTGGGCACGATCGACTCGCGGCCGTTGAGCGCGCGGATCATCGTGTAGCGCGTGCTGATGTCGGTGATGCGGCCTTCGAAGCCGTCGACCTTGACCACGTCGCCGATGCGCATGCTGCGCTCGGCCAGGATGACGAAGCCGCTGACGTAGTTGGCCGCCAGCTTCTGCAGGCCCAGGCCGATGCCCACGCCGAGCGCGCCGCCGAGCACGCCCAGGGCCGTGAGGTCGATGCCGGCGGCCGACAGCGCCACCATCAGGCCCACGAACAACAGCAGCGCGCGCAAGGCGTTGGCCGCCATCTTGCGGGTCGACAGGCTGCCGCCGCTGCCCTGCAGCAGCCGCGCTTCGAGCGCGGCCGAGATCCACAGCACCACCATCATCACCAGCACCGCGGTGATGCCGCCTTCCAGCAGGTTGCGCGCGCTGATGCGGCTGGCGCCGACCTTCCACTCGATGTCGTCCAGCTCGGCCAGCAGCAGCGGCAGCAGCCCGGTGATCCACAGCACCATGGCGCCCCAGGCCACCCACGACACCCAGCGCTCGACGGCGCGCATGAAGCCCGAGTTCGGGAACGCCCGGTGCAGCACGCGCACCGTGAGGCGGATGACGACCAGCGAGATCAGCACCGGCACCGCCAGCTTCATCAGCGCCGGCGGCACCCAGTGGCGCAGCGCCCAGCGCGCGACCAGGGCCAGCAGCAGCGCCGTCACCGGGAACAGCACGCCGCCGACCACGCCTTCGCCGAACCAGATGGAGTCGGGCTTGGGCTCGGGCCCGCGCAGGCCGCGCACGATGGCCCAGGCCAGCAGCAGGCAGCCGGCGATGACGGCCGCCTCGACCAGCGCCGAGGGCCGCAGCAGCGATTCGAGGAGCCGGCCGAGCTCGTCGATCGTCAGCGGCTGCTGCATCGTCGCCGGCGGGCCGTCACAGGTCGGCCAGCACGCGCACGTGCGTGGCCACGCTGCGCGCCAGCGCGCTCAGCGAGTAGCCGCCTTCCAGGCACGACACGATGCGGCCGCCGCAATGGCGCTGCGCCACGTCGAACAGCCGGCGCGTGATCCATTCGTAGTCGGCCTCGACCAGGCCGAGCTGGCCCAGGTCGTCTTCGCGGTGGGCATCGAAGCCGGCGGAGATGAACAGCATCTGCGGGCGGAATTCGTTGAGCCGCGGCGTCCACATCGCGTCGATGATCTCGCGCAGTTCGGCGCCGCGGGTGTACGGCGGAATCGGCACGTTGACCATGTTGGTGCCCTTGGGCACCGCGCCGCTGTAGGGGTACAGCGGGTGCTGGAAGAAGCTGCACATCAGCACGCGGTCGTCGCCGGCGATGATGTCTTCGGTGCCGTTGCCGTGGTGCACGTCGAAGTCGATGATCGCCACGCGCTGCAGGCCATGCACGTCCAGCGCATGGCGCGCCGCCACCGCCACGTTGTTGAAGAAGCAAAAGCCCATGGTCTCGTCGCGCGTGGCGTGGTGGCCGGGCGGGCGCACCGCGCAGAAGGCGTTGCTGGCGCGCCCGGCAATCACGTCGTCGGTGGCCGCCACCGCGGCGCCGGCGGCGCGCAGCGCGGCGCGCCAGGTGCCGGGGCAGGCCAGGGTGTCGGGGTCCAGCGCCTTGGGCTCGCCGGCGGCCTGCACCTGTTCCAGCAGGTCTTTCAGCTGCATCACGTAGCCGGCCGAATGCGCGCGCTCCAGCTGTTCCAGCGTGGCCAGCGGCGCGTCCTTGAACTGCAGCGCGATGTCGAGGCCGGTGGCCAGCAGGTGGTCGGAGATGGCGTCCAGCCGCTGGGGGCATTCCGGGTGGCCGGCGCCCATGTCGTGCAGGCGGCAATCGGTATGGCTGTAGAACAGGGTGCTCATCGGTCGCTTCGTCTCGTGTTTTTTCCGCTATGGTCGGGCCGCATGCAACCGGACACCGCGCGCCAGCTTTCCGGGCTGGTGGACCAGATTAGCACGATCATCGTCGGTAAACGCTTACAGATCGAGGACTGCGTGGCCTGCCTGTTGGCCGGCGGCCACCTGCTGATCGAGGACGTGCCCGGCGTCGGCAAGACCACGCTGGCGCATGCGCTGGCGGTCTCGCTGGGGCTGAAGTTTTCGCGCGTGCAGTTCACCGCCGACCTGATGCCCAGCGACCTGGTCGGCGTCAGTGTCTTCGAGCGCGCCAGCGACCGCTTTGTCTTTCATCAGGGCCCCGTCTTCGCGCAGGTGCTGCTGGCCGACGAGATCAACCGCGCCGGCCCCAAGACGCAGAGCGCGCTGCTGGAGGCGATGGAAGAGCACCAGGTCTCGGTCGACAACGAGACGCGCGCGCTGCCCGAGCCGTTCTTCGTGATCGGCACGCAGAACCCCAGCGACCAGCTCGGCACCTACCCGCTGCCCGAGTCGCAGCTCGACCGCTTCCTGCTGCGCATCACGCTGGGCTACCCCGACCGGGCGTCGGAACGCGCGCTGCTCACCGGCGTCGACCGCCGCCAGGCCAGCGCCCGGCTGCAGCCGGTGATGCTGCCGGCCGAGCTGCAGGCCGCGCAGGCCCGCGTGCTGCAGGTGCACGCGGCCGAGCCGCTGCTCGATTACCTGCAGGCGCTGATCGCGGCCACGCGCTCGGGGCAGTGGTTCGTCGACGGGCTGTCGCCGCGCGCCGGCATCGCCGTGCTGCGCGTGGCCAAGGCGCGCGCGCTGATGGCCGGCCGCGACTACGTGGCGCCCGACGACGTGCAGGCCATCCTGCCGCAGGCCATCGCCCACCGCCTGGTGCCGCTGCCCGGCTGCGGCCGCGGCGCCATCGAGCAGGTGCGCGCGATGGTCGAGGCGGTGCCGATTCCGTGATCCAGCATTGGCGGCGACGCGTGCGCGGCTGGTGGCTGGCGCGGCTGCCGCTCACCGACAACTGGACGCTGACCCAGGGCAACATCTACATCCTGCCCACGCGCGCCGGTCTGGTGTTCGCGCTGACGCTGGTGCTGATGCTGCTGGCCTCGATCAACTACCAGTTGAATCTCGGTTATGCGCTGACCTTTTTGCTGGCCGGCGCCGGCCTGGTGTCGATGCACCTCACGCACGCCACGCTGCGCGGGCTGACGCTGCACCTGCGCCCGGTGGCGCCGGTGTTCGCCGGCGACGCGGCGCTGCTGGAGATCGTCTGCATCAACCCCGGCGCCGAACGCCACGGCCTGGCGCTGCGCTTCGAGGACCGCGCCGCGCACGGCAGCAGCTTCGTCTGGACCGACGTGCCGGCGCAAGGCCAGGCCAGCGCGCGCATGAGCATGCGCCCGCCGCGGCGCGGCCTGCAGCCGGTGCCGGCGCTGGTGGCCGAGACGCTGTTTCCCTTCGGCCTGTTCCGCGCCTGGACGGTGTGGCGGCCGGCGGCGCAAGCGCTGGCCTGGCCGCGGCCCGAGGTGCCGGCGCCGCCGCTGCCGCCGGCGCTGGCGCGCCCCGGCGAGCCGCACGCGCAGCCGGCACGCGGCGAAGGCGCCGAGCTCGATGGCGTGCGCGCCTGGCGCCGCGGCGACACGCTGCGCCAGGTGCTGTGGAAGAAGGTGGCCAAGAGCGGCGAATGGGTCAGCCGCGACACCGCCGGCCACGCCGCGCCCGAGCTGACGCTGGACTGGCAGGCCGCGCGCGGCGCCGATGCCGAGCAGCGCCTGTCGCGCCTGGCGGCCTGGGTGCTGCTGGCCGAGCGCGAAGGCCATGCCTTCCGGCTGACGCTGCCGGGCCGCAGCCTCGACAGCGGCCGCGGCGACGCCCACCGCCGCGCCGCGCTGGACCTGCTGGCCTTGTGGTGACGTGACGGCGGCGCCATGAGCATTCGCGATGCCTGGCAACGCCTGCCGCGCGAAGCGCGCGACACGCTGTTCGTGCTGGGCGTCATCGCCTGGACGGTGTTGCCCCACCTCGACCACCTGCCGCCGTGGTGCGGGCTGCTGGCCGCCGTGGTGCTGCTGTGGCGCGGCCGCTTGGCGCTGCGCGGCGCGCCGCTGCCGCCGCGCTGGCAGGTCGGCCTGGTGCTGGCGCTGGCGGTGGCGCTCACCGCGTGGAGCGAACGCACCCTGCTCGGCCGCGAGGCCGGCGTCATCTTGCTGGTGATGCTGATGGCGCTGAAGACGCTGGAACTGCGCGCCCGGCGCGACGCGCTGGTCGTCTTCTTCCTCGGCTTCTTCCTGGTGCTGACGAACTTTCTGTATTCGCAATCGCTGGCGGTGGCGCTGTCGATGCTGGTCTCGGTGTGGGGCCTGCTGACGGCGCTGGTGCTGGCCCACATGCCGGTGGGCCGGCCGTCGCTGCAGCGCGCCGGCGCGCTGGCCGCGCGCGCCGCGCTGCTGGGCCTGCCGCTGATGGTGCTGCTGTTCGTGCTGTTCCCGCGCCTGGCGCCGCTGTGGGGCGTGCCGCAGGACGCCGCCGGCCGCACCGGACTGTCGGGCACGCTGCAGATGGGCGGCGTGGCGCAGATCGCCAACGACGAAAGCATCGCGCTGCGCGTGCGCTTCCTGGGTCCGGTGCCGGCGGCCGAGCAGATGTACTTCCGTGGCCCGGTGCTCAGCCGCTTCGACGGCCGCGAGTGGACGCGCAGCGCCGCCGGCTTCGCCCCGTGGCCGCGGCGGCGCGGCGAGCCGGTGGTGTTCGGCAGCGGCATCGACTACGAGATGACGCTCGAGCCCAGCCGCCTGAACCTGCTGCCGCTGCTGGAGCTGACGCCCGACCGCGCCGGCGCCGCGCCCGAGATCGAGGCCTACGGCCCGCTGCTGCGCGCCGACGCGCAATGGCAGCTCGACCGCCCGGTGACCGAGCGGCTGCGGCTGCAGGCGCGCGCCTTCACCGAGTTCCGCCTGGGCCCGCTGGACGCACTGCCCAACGCGGCCGACGACCTCGGCCTGCCCGCCGGCTACAACCCGCGCAGCCTGCTGTGGGCGCGCGCCCTGCGCGACCAGCCGCGCAACGCCGGCGCCGACGGCCGCGCGCTGGCCGAGCAACTGCTGGCCCACATCCGCGACCACGACTACAGCTACACGCTGGAACCCGGCAGCTACGGCCGCGACGCGGTCGACGAGTTCTGGTTCGAGCGCCGGCTGGGCTTTTGCGAGCATTTCGCCGCCGCCTTCGTCGTGATGATGCGGGCGATGGACGTGCCGGCGCGCATCGTCACCGGCTACCAGGGCAGCGACCCGTTGCCGGTGGACGGCTACTACGTCGTGCGGCAGAGCCACGCCCACGCCTGGGCCGAGTTCTGGCAGCGCGGCCTGGGCTGGGTGCGCGTGGACCCCACGGCCGCGGTGGCGCCCGAGCGCATCCGCGTCAGCCGCAACCTGCAGCCGCCGCCGGGGCTGATGGCGCAGGCGCTGGGCAGCGTCGACCCCGCGATGGCGCAGCGCCTGCGCCAGGCCTGGGAGGCGCTGAACAACCGCTGGAACCAGTGGGTGCTGAACTACTCGCGCGGCGAGCAGCTCAACCTGTTGAAGAAGCTGGGCTTCGAGGCGCCGGGCTGGGCCGACCTCAGCACGCTGCTGATCGGCGTGCTGTGCGCCATCAGCATCGCCGGCGCGCTGTGGGCGTTGTGGGACCGTCACCGCCAGGACCCCTGGCAGCGCCTGCAGCGGCGCGTGGCCGCGGTGCTGGCGGCGCTGGGCGTCAGCGTCGCCGCGCACGACCCGCCGCGGCGGCGCGCCGAACGCGTGCGCCAGGCCTTGGGCGCGAGCGGCGACGCGCTGGCCGCGCAGCTCGACGCCCTCGATCTTGCGCGTTATGCACCCGCGGCCGCCGGCCGCCCGGCGCTGTCGCTGCGCCGCTGGTGGGCCGCGTTCAAGCGGACGGCGGCGCAGCAGCGCCGATAATCGGCCGCATGTCTGCGCCAAGCCTGTCGTGCCGCCCGGGCCTGGCCTCGCTGGCCTCGCTGGCGTTCGTCATCTCGCTCAGCGCCTCGCTGCTGGCGCCGCCGGCCGCCGCCGCCAAGCCGCCGCGCGCGCGCGCCCAGCCCGCCACCACGGAAGCCGGCACGCCTTACCGCGGCCGCCCCGAGCTGAGCGCCTTTGCCGCCGAGGTGGCCGCGCGCCGCGGCTGGGACCAAGCCTGGGTGATGCTGCAACTGGCCGACGCGCGCCAGTTGCCGCGCGTGGCCCAGCTCATCATGCCGCCGCCCGCCGGCACGGCCAAGAACTGGGCGGCCTACCGCGAACGCTTCATCGAGCCGCGCCGCGTCGCTGCCGGGCTCGACTTCTGGCAGGCCAACGAAGACAGCCTGCAGCGGGCTGAAAGCGAATACGGCGTGCCGCCCGAAGTGGTGGTGGGCATCGTCGGCGTCGAGACCTTCTACGGCCGCGTGATGGGCAACTTCCGCGTGCTGGACGCGCTGGCCACGCTGGCCTTCGACTTCCCCAGCGGGCGCAGCGACCGCAGCGCCCTGTTCCGCGCCGAGCTGGAAGAACTGCTGGTGCTGGCGCGCCGCGAAGGCCAGCGCGCCGGCGAGATCAAGGGCTCGTACGCCGGCGCCATCGGCTGGCCGCAGTTCCTGCCGGGCAGCATCAACCGACATGCCGTCGATTTCGACGGCGACGGCCACATCGACCTGCAGCGCAGCCTGCCCGACGTGATCGGCAGCGTCGCGCACTACCTGCAGGCGCACGGCTGGCAGCGCGGCATGGCCACCCACTACGCCGTGCAGCCGCCGCCCGAGGGACCGGGCCGCGCGTTGCTGCTGGCGCCCGACATCAAGCCCAGCTTCAGCGCCGCGCAGATGGCCGAGCAAGGCGCCGCGCTGGAAGCCGCCGCCACCACCCACGCCGGGCCGCTGGCGCTGGTGGAACTGCACAACGGCGACGCCGCGCCCAGCCACGTGGCCGGCACCGAGAACTTCTACGCCATCACGCGCTACAACTGGTCGAGCTACTACGCGCTGGCCGTCATCACGCTGGGCGAGACCGTCAAGGCGCTGCGCCAGGCGCGCAGCGCGTCGAACAACCCTTGAGCCAAGGACACGATGAGCCGCGCCCGTCCCCGTTCCCTGCTGGCCGCGGCCGATTGCGGCAGCGTCCATCCGCGGCCATGAGCGCGCGCTTCACCGGAGCCAACGCATGAAATCAGTCGAACAGCACGCCTGCTTCGGCGGCCGGCAGGAGGTGTGGCAGCACGCGTCCCCGACGCTGGGCTGCGAGATGCGCTTCGCCCTGTACCTGCCGCCGGCGGCGCTGCGCGGCGAGCGCTGCCCGGTGCTGTACTGGTTGTCGGGGCTGACCTGCAACGAGCAGAACTTCATCACCAAGGCCGGCGCGCAGGCGGCCGCCGCGCAGCACGGCCTGATCGTCGTGGTGCCCGACACCAGCCCGCGCGGCGAAGGCGTCGCCGACGACCCGGCCTTCGACCTCGGCCAGGGCGCCGGCTTCTACCTCGACGCCACGCAGCCGCCGTGGGCGCCGCACTACCGGATGGAAGACTACGTGGTGCACGAACTGCCGGCGCTGGTGGAAGCGCAGTTCGCCACCACCGGGCGGCGCAGCATCAGCGGCCATTCGATGGGCGGCCACGGCGCGCTGACGCTGGCGCTGCGCCACCCGGGGCGCTACGCCAGCGTGTCGGCGTTCGCGCCCATCGTCGCGCCGTCGCAGGTGCCCTGGGGCCAGAAGGCCTTCGCCGCCTACCTGGGCGACGACCGCGCGGCCTGGGCCGCGCACGACGCGGTGGCCTTGATCGCCGGCGCGAAGGAACGGCTGCCGCTGCTGGTCGACCAGGGCGAGGCCGACGAGTTCCTGGCCACGCAGTTGCAGCCCGAGCGGCTGCGCGCCGCCTGCGCCGCCGCCGGCCACCCGCTGACCCTGCGGCTGCAAGCCGGCTACGACCACGGCTACTACTTCGTGGCCAGCTTCATCGCCGAGCACCTGGCGCACCACGCGCGCGCGTTGCGGGCTTAGGGCGCTGCGCGTGGCCCGCCGGCGTGCCGTTGCCGGCAGCGCCGTCGCCGCGCCGGCGCAGCAGTTCCAGGTAGTTGTAGATGGTGAAGCGCGTCACGCCCAGCGACGCGGCGGCGCGGCCGACGCCGCCCTTCACGATGAACAGGCCGCGCTGCATCATGGCCTGCACGGCCTGCACCTTTTCTTCCTTGTTCATCAGCGCCACCGGCTTGCCCAGGCGGCGCACGGCGTCGCCGATGATCTCGTGCATCAGCGCGTCCATGTCGGGCGGTTCCGCCGACGCCGGCGCCGCTGCAGCCGCGCCCTGCAGCAGCCGGCTCAGCCAGGCGTGCGCCGCCTCGGCGATGGTCAGGTCGGCGTTCAGGCACAGCGCTGCAAAAGGCTCGCCGGCGGCATCGCGGAAGACCACGGTCGACGACTTCAGCCGCGTGCCGGCGCGCGTCAGCGTGGGGTAGCCGTCGACGATGGAATGCACCGCCTGGCCGCGCTGCGTCAGCGTCTGGCGGGCAGCGGCAAACCCGCGGTCATCCTTCGGGCCGCTGAGGATGGGGTTGCCGATGCGCCGGTTGGACACGTGCCCGTTGGCGATGGCGACGATGGAGCGTTGCGGCTGCGTCAGGTCGTGCAACACCACCTCGACGTGGTGGCCGACGATGGTGCCCAGCATCTGCACCACCGGGTGCAGCGCCTGCATCAGTTGCCGGCGCTCGGCGGCCAGCGTCCGGGCGCGCGCGGCGGATACGGCAGGCGCGGTTCGGGCGGTCATGGCGGGGTCATCGTCGCTGGCTTGACATGGTTCGGGCGCACGGCCTACAGTCGATTGTAAACGCGCTGTTGAAGCCTTCAACACAATGTTAAATCGCTGAATCCGCGGATGGGCAGCCTCACCTCCTCCGTCGATGCGCCTCTGGGCGACGCCCGGGCGCTGCGCAGCGCCTTCCCCCACCTGCACGGCCGCATCTACCTGGACACCGCCGCCGCGGGCCTGTGCTGGCAGGGCCACGGCGCCGCGGTGGCGCGCTTCTACGACGAGGTCAAGAGCCGGGGCTTCGATGCCCGCCCGCAATGGCTGGCGCAGACGCAGGCGCTGCGCGCGCGCTTGGCGGCCTGGCTGTCGGTGGAACCGGCCGACGTGGTCTTCGTCTCCAACACCACCGAAGGCCTGAACCTGGCCGCGCACAGCCTGCGCCTGCCGCCGGGCAGCCGGGTGCTGATGGCGGCCGACGAGTTTCCGTCGCTGGTGGGCGCGTGGTCGCGCGCGCGGCCGGCGGGCGTCGAGCTCGTGCCGGTGCCGATCGGCGACGAGGCGGCGCGCGAAGCCGCGCTGTTGGATGCGCTGTTGGGCGCGCCGCCGGACACACGGCATTCATCGCAAGACGGGCAACCGGGCAGCGGCCTGTGCGTGCTGGCCGTGTCGCAGACGCATTGGAGCACCGGCACCACGCTCGACCTGCCGCGGCTGGGCCGCGCCTGCCGCGAGCACGGCGCGTTGCTGATGGTCGACGGCATGCAGGCGCTGGGCGCGGTGCCGACCGACCTGTCGCTGGTCGACATCTATGCGGCGTCGTTCTTCAAGTGGATGCTGTCGGGCTTCGGCATCGGCGTGCTGGTGACGTCGACCCGCGCCCGTGCGCTGATGGACGCCGCCTTCCGCGGCTACGGCAACCTGGACGATCCGGGGCAGTTGCAGTACGCCCACGTCAACATCCCGGCCGTCTACGGGCTGGACGCGACGCTGGACTTCTTCGAGCGCATCGGCTGGCCGCTGGTGCACCGGCGCGTGCAATGGCTGGGCGGCCACCTCGTCGACGGCGCTCGACGGCTGGGCCTGCCGCTCGTCACGCCGCCGACGGCGCGCGCCGGCATCTTCAGCCTGCGCTGCGCCGATGCCGATGGCCTGCGCGAACGGCTGGCGGCACGCGGCATCAGCGTGTCGGCGCGCGGCGACGGCATCCGCATCTCGCCGCACTACTACAACGAGCCCGAGGAAATCGACGCCTGCCTGGCCGCGCTGGCCGAGACCGCCGGCGGCCGCTGAATCCACCCCCGAGGAGATCTTCGATGAAACGCTTCGCACCCGCCCTGGCCACGCTGGCCGCACTCACCGCCGGCACCCCGACCTTTGCGCAGACCGCTCCGGCGCCGGCACCGGCGGCCTCGCCCACGCTGGCCGCCGTCAAGGCCCGCGGCGCGCTCAACTGCGGCGTCATCGGCAGTTCGGCCAACTTCTCGCTGCCCGACAGCCAGGGCGTGATGCGCGGCATCGACGCCGATTCCTGCCGCGCGCTGGCGGCGGCGGTGTTCGGCGACGCCAGCAAGGTCAAGTTCGTCAGCCTGACGCCGCCGCAGCGGCTGGTGGCGGTGCAGTCGGGCGAGGTCGACGTGGCCTACGCCAACATCACCTGGACCATGACGCGCGAGACCAAGTCGGGCGTGCAGTTCACCGCGGTGAACTTCTACGACACCTGGGGCGTGATGGTGCCCAAGGCGCTGAAGGTGGCCTCCACCGCCAAGCTGGGCGGCGCCAGCGTCTGCATGATCGCCGGCCCCGGCGAGACCAACGCGGCCGAGTACTTCGGCAAGATCAAGGTGCGCTACAAGCCGGTGGCCTTTGCCGAGGGCGAGCAGATGCGCAAGGCCTTCCTCGGCAAGCGCTGCGACGCGATCTTCCACAACGTCTCGGCGCTGGCCAGCTTCCGTGGCACGTTGGGAGCGCAGGCCGCCGACTATCTGCTGCTGCCCGAACTGCACGGCCGCGAGCCGCTGGCCGGCGCGGTGCGCAAGGGCGACGACCGCTGGCTGGACATCGCGCGCTACGTCTGGAACGCCCAGGTGGCGGCCGAGGAGCTGAACATCACGTCGAAGAACGTCGGCGGTTTCGCGGCGTCGACGGACCCCGACGTCAAGCGGCTGCTGGGCGCCGACGGCGACCTCGGCCCGTCGATGGGTCTGGAGAAGGACTGGGCGCTGCAGGTCATCACCCAGGTGGGCAACTTCGGCGAGATGTGGGAGCGCGCCTTTGCCGCCAGCGGCATGCCGCGCGGGCCCAACCGGCTGGCCTCGCAAGGCGGGCTGATGTACGCCTTCCCGATGCGCTGACGCGGCGCGTGCAGCAGCAGCGGCCGCCGCCCTCGCCTGCCCGGCCGCGGCCCGGCAGCCGCGCCGCGGCCGTGCTGCGCCAGGCGCTTGCCTTCGGGCTGCTGGGCGGCGCCTTGTTCCTGATGTTCCACCTGACGGCGGAGCATCTGCGCGCACGCGGCATCCGCACCGGCTTCGACTTCCTGTGGCAGCCGGCGACGACGCCGGTCTTCGATTCGCCGCTCAGCTTCCAGGCCGGCGTCGACAGCTTCGCCAAGGCCTTTGCCGCCGGCGCGCTGAACTCGCTGAAGATCACCGCGGCGGCCATCGTCGCGGCCACGCTGTTTGGCCTGCTCGTCGGCCTGGGCCGGATGTCGGGCAACGCGCTGGCGCGCGCGCTGTGCGGCGGCTACGTCGAGCTGATGCGCAACGTGCCGGTGTTGCTGCACATCTTCTTCTGGTACGGGCTGGTGCTGGAGTTGCCGGCAGCCGCCGACCTCGCCGGTGTCCCCGGCGCTATTGATGGCGGCCGGCATTGGCTGCTGGCCACCAACCGCGGCGTGCACCTGGCCTGGTTCGGCGTCGACGATGCCGGCCACTGGGGCTGGCAATGGCCGCGGCCGGACGGGCTGCAGATCAGCGGCGGCCTGTCGATGACGCCGGAGTTCCTGGCGCTGTTCATCGGGCTGTCGCTCTACACCGCCGCCTTCGTCGCCGAGATCGTTCGCGCCGCCGTCGAGGCGCTGCCGGCCGGCCAGTGGCAGGCCGCGGCGGCGCTCGGGCTGCGGCGGCACACCGTGCTGGCGCGGGTCATCCTGCCGCAGGCGCTGCGCATCGGGCTGCCGGCGCTGACCAGCGAGTACCTGGGCCTATTCAAGAACAGCACGTTGGCGGTGGCGATCGGCTACCAGGACTTCATGGCCGTGAGCAACACTATGTTGACCGACACCGGTCAGGCGGTCGAGGTGATGGCCGTCGTGATGGCGTTCTACGTGCTGGTCAGCCTGCTGGTCAGCGCGCTGATGCACGCCTTCGAGCGGCGCAGCCAGCGCGGCTGGGGGCGGCCCTGATGGCGACGGCTGGCGTTGCCGGCGGGTCTGCAGCGCCGCCGCGCCCTGGGCCATGGTTGCGGCTGCGCCGCCTGTTCTTCAACTCGCCCGGGTCCACGCTGACGACGCTGCTGCTGGGCACCATCAGCGTGCTGCTGGGCTGGCAATTCCTGCGCTGGGCGCTGGTGCAGGCGGTGTTCAGCACCGGCGCCGCCGGACCCGAGGCCTGCCGCGCCCCCGGCGTGGGCGCCTGCTGGGCGGTGGTGGGCGACAAGCTGCGCCTGATCCTCTTCGGCAGCTACCCGTTCGACCAGCAGTGGCGCGCCGCGCTGGCGATGGTGGTGCTGCTGGCGGCGCTGGCGCTGTCGGCCTGGCCGCGCCTGTGGCGGCCCGGGCTGGCCTTGCTGTGGATGCTGGCGCTGGCCGCCTTCGGCGTGCTGATGCACGGTGGCATGTTCGGGCTGCCGGTGGTGGGCGACGACCAATGGGGCGGCCTGCCCGTCACGCTGCTACTGGCTGCGATGGGGCTGGCGGCCGGCTTTCCGCTGGCCGTGGCGCTGGCGGTGCTGCGGCATTCGGCGCAAGCCGGCGTGGCGCGCGCGCTGGCGGTGGCCTACATCGAGCTCGTGCGCGCGGTGCCGCTGCTGGCGGTGCTGTTCCTGGTCAGCGTGATGATTCCGCTGTTCCTGCCGCAGGGCATGGACCTGTCCAAGCTGCTGCGGGTCTTCGTCGCTTTTGCGGGGTTCACCGCGGCCTACCTGGCCGAGGTCATCCGCGGCGGCCTGCAGGCCGTGCCGCGGGGGCAGGCCGAGGCCGCCATGGCGCTCGGGCTTACGCGCTGGACCACGCTGTCGACGGTGCTGTTGCCGCAGGCGCTGCGCGCCGTGCAGCCGGCGCTGGTGAACGTCTTCATCGCGTTCTTCAAGGCCACGTCCATCGTCGTCGTGGTCGGCATCTTCGACCTGATGACGGCGGCCAAGCGCGCCGCGGCCGACGCCCAGTGGCAGGGCTTCGGCACGGAGATCTACCTCTTCGTTGCGGCGATCTACTTCGTCTTCTGCTGGGCGATGTCGCGCTACAGCGCCTGGCTGCAGCGCCGCTGAACTGGGGGCCTGGAGCAGCCCAGTTCCGGCGATCGATGGCCGCGCGCGCCATCAACAATGCCTGACAGACATTTTCTGGCCGCCGCCGCTGCGGCCGGATGGAAGGATCGCCGCGATGAACCTGTTGTGGATGGCGCCGGCCGCGCTGGCCTTGATCGGCGTCGGCGCCCTGTTGATGCTCGCCCGCCGATCGAGCCGGCAACCGCCGCCGGCCGCGCGCCGGCCGCAGCCGGCGGCGACGCCGCCGCGGCCCGCGGCCGCAGGCCGCACGCCAAGCACGCCACGCGCGCCGGGTACGGCCGCGGCGCGCACGCCCAGCGCCGCGGCGGCCGCCGCCGACGCCATTGCCGCCGCCCAGGCCACGGCCGCAGCCGCCGTGCCGGTGCCGGCCGAGCTGGCCGACTTCCGCCCGCGCCCGGCCGTCGAGCTGCCGGCGGAGCGCCAGGCCGCGGTGCTGACGGTGTTCAAGGACGTGCCGCGGCCGCCGCGGCTGCTGCACCACCTGCTGTCGCCCGACTTCTTCGGCGGCGCCAGCTCGGCGCAGCTGGTCGACCTGATCAGCGCCGAGCCGCTGATTGCCGCCAAGGTGCTGGCCGCCGTCAACTCGCCGCTGTACGCCCTCAACCGCGCGGTGGACAGCATCGGCCAGGCCGTCACCTACCTGGGGCTGAACACGGTGCGCAGCCTGTGCCTGCAGTACATCGTGCGCTCGTCGTTCATGTCCGACACGCCCGAGCGCAAGCGGCTGCTCGACGAGACCTGGACCGCCAGCGCGATGGCCAGCGAACTGGCCCAACGTCTGACGCAAGCCCTCGGGCTGGACGACCGCGGCTCGCTGGTCAGCGCCGTGGTGCTGTCGTTCCTGGGCCGCGTGGCGCTGGTGGCGACCACGCCGCGCGGCATCCTGGCCAAGCTGCCCAGCCGCGGCCTGCTGGCGCGCGAGCGTGCCGAGCAGGACCGCCTGGGCCTGTGCGCCGCCGAGATCGGCCGCCTGCTGATGACCGACTGGGGCTTGCCGCCGGGCCTGGTGGCCGACGCCGCCGACCTCGACCGCGTGCTGGTGACGCCGGCCGCCGAGCTGGACCACGAGCGCGGCCGCCGCCTCGCGCTGGGCTACGCCTGCGCGCGCCTGGGCGAGCGCATGGCTGCCGGCGGCCTGCGCGACCTGGCCGTGTTCGACCTGCGCGCCGACGTCGACGTCGACCTCTTCCACCTGCGCGCCGCGCTGGGCACGCTGCCGCTGGCGCGGCTGCCGGTGGCGCTGCAGGCGCAGGACCTGGCGGCGGTGATGCAGCGCATGCAGCTGGCCTGCGGCGTGCTCGACCGCGAGGGCGCAGGCGCGCCCTCGTCCTGATACGGGCGCAGGCGCGCCCTCCTCGTGACCCGGGCGGCGTGCTAGTCTGCACGCATGCTCAAGGTCATCGTCCGCTGGCTGCTGCTGGCCGCCGCGCTGCTGCTGGTGGCGCATCTGTACCCGGGGGTCCGGGTGTCCAGCTTCGGCGCCGCCATGGGCGCGGCGCTGGTGCTGGGCCTGCTGAACGCGCTGGTGCGGCCGCTGCTGGTGCTGCTGACGCTGCCGGTCACGCTGCTGACGCTGGGCCTGTTCCTGTTCATCATCAACGCGCTGATGTTCTGGGCCGCGGCCTCGCTGCTGCAGGGCCTGGAAGTCACCGGCTTCACGGCGGCGCTGATCGGCTCGCTGATCTACAGCGCCTGCGGGCTGGTAATCGACGTCGCGCTCGAACGGCTGTTCCAGCGCGGCTGATCAGCTCCCTGCCGGACCCGGCGCCGGCCGCCGCCGGTACATGCCCAGGCCCACCAGCGTGGCCACCACGCGGCCGTGCTGGTTGATCAGCTCGTGCCGGCAGCGCAGCACGCCGCGGTCGGGCTTGCTGCGCGAGGCGCGGCACTCCAGCACCTCGGTGCGCACGCGCAGCACGTCGCCGGGTCGCACCGGCTCCAGCCAGCGCAGTTCGTCGATGCCGGGCGAGCCCATCGACGACTCGCGCGGGATGAAGTGGTCGCACAGCAGCCGCATCAGCACCGCGGCCGTCATCCAGCCGCTGGCCACCAGGCCGCCGAAGTGCGAGGCGCGCGCCGCGGCCTCGTCCAGGTGGAAGGGCTGCGGGTCGTAGCGGCGCGCGAAGTCGACGATCTCCTGCTCGCCCACCGTGTAGGCGCCGAACTCGAAGCGCTCGCCGACCGCGAAGTCGTCGAACCAGCGCTGCTGCAAGGGCACGGTGTTCATGCGTTCAGCGGGCGCGCAGCGCGAGTGATTGCGTGGCGCGGCCGATCAGGCCGTGCTCGTCGTACAGCGCCGATTCGGCCAGGCCGCAGCCGTGGTCGCCCAGCACGCTGCGCGCCTGCAGGCAGATCCATTCGCCCTGCGGGCGGCGCAGCAGGTTGATCGTCAGGTCGCAGTTGACGAAGCTGTAGCGCGCCATGTCCAGCGCCGCGCTGATGCCGTTGCCGGAATCGGCCGCCACCACCACGCGCTGATAGGGGCTCGGCGCCTCGCCCGCCACCAGCGGGTGGCGCAGGCGGAACCAGGCGCTGCACGGCCCGGCGAACATGTGGCCGTCGGCGACGCGGTTCTCGATCAGGTCGGCATAGCCGGGCTCGCGGCTGGCAAAGGGCATCTGGCTGGGCTCGCTGTCGGCCGGCGTGCGCGGCGCGCGCGGCAGCGGATGGCCGGGCGTGCCCGGCGGCAGCGGCAGTTCGTCCTCGCGCTGCATCAGCGCCGTGAAGCGCGCCACCTCCTTGCCGCCGGCAAGCAGCCGCGCCGAGTAATGCCCGGCGTTGCGGCCCACGTAGTCGGTGGCCACCTCCACGCTGCAATCGCCCAGCGGCACCGGGCGCAGCAGGTTGCCGGTCAGCCGGCCCAGGTGCGTCAGCCCCTGCGGCGCGGCGGCGCGCTCGATCGCCCGGCACACCAGCGCCGATGGCGGCCCCGCGTGCTGGTGGTCTGGATGCCAGGGCCCGCGCGTCAACGCGCCGGCGCTGAAGACGTGGCCATCGCGGCTGCTGAAGGCCCAGGGGGGAGCGGCGGTCATCGTGGCGGCGGCAGTGGTGAAGGCGGCATGACTGTAAGGCCCGGCGCTGGCGGCCGCCGGCCGTGGCGGCGGCGGGACGACAATGGTGCTTCCCCCCACAGCCGCACAACCGAGCGAATGCCGATGGACGCCTTGCACGGCCTGAAGGTGCTGGAACTGGGCCAGTTGATCGCCGGCCCCTTCGCCGCCAAGACGCTGGCCGACTTCGGCGCCGACGTGATCAAGATCGAGCCGCTGGACGGCGGCGACCCGCTGCGCCAGTGGCGGCTGCTGCGCGAGGGCACCTCCGTTTGGTGGGAACTGCAGTCGCGCAACAAGCGCAGCGTGGCGCTGGACCTGCGCAGCAGCGAAGGCCAGGCCGCGGTGCGCGCGCTGGCGGCCGAGGCCGACGTGCTGATCGAGAACTTCAAGCCCGGCACGCTGGAAGGCTGGGGCCTCGGCTGGGAGGCGTTGCACGCGCTCAACCCGCGGCTGGTGATGCTGCGCATCTCGGGCTTCGGGCAGACCGGGCCTTACGCCGGCAAGCCCGGCTTTGGCGTGCTGGGTGAAGCGATGGGCGGCCTGCGCCACCTCAGCGCCGAGCCCGGCCGCGTGCCGGTGCGCGTGGGCGTGAGCATCGGCGACACGCTGGCCGCGCTGCACGGCGTGATCGGCGTGCTGCTGGCGCTGCGCCATCGCGACCAGGGTGGCGGCGCCGGCCAGGTGATCGACGTCGCGCTCTACGAAAGCGTGTTCAACGTGATGGAGAGCCTGCTGCCCGAGTACGACGCCTTCGGCGCCGTGCGCGGCGCGGCCGGCAGCGCGCTGCCGGGCATCGCGCCCAGCAACGCCTACGCCTGCGCCGGCGGCGCCTACGTGCTGGTGGCCGGCAACGGCGACAGCATCTTCCGCCGCCTGATGCAGGCCATCGGCCGCGACGACCTGGCCCGGGACCCCGGCCTGGCGCGCAACGACGGCCGCGTGGCGCGCGTGGCCGAGATCGATGGCGCCATCGGCGCGTGGACCGCGACGCGCGCGATCGACGAGGTGATCCGCGTGCTGGAAGCCGCCGGCGTGCCGGTGGGCCGCATCTACACCGTGGCCGACATTGCCGCCGACCCGCAATACCAGGCGCGCGAGATGATCGTGCAGACGCACGACGTCGACGGCCGCCCGCTCAAGGTGCCCGGCATCTGCCCCAAGCTGTCCGACACCCCGGGCCGCTTGCGCACGCCGGCGCCGCGGCTGGGCCAGCACAATGCCAGCGTGCTGGGCCAGACGGGCTGGCCGGCGCAAGCCGCAAACGACGAGGCCAACGGCCAAGGGCCTGCCGCATGAACGCAAGCACCACGGGCGCCACGCCGCCGCCGGCCGTTCCGCTGCCCGACTTCCAGGCCCTGCCCGACCTGATTGCCGGCCATGCGCGGCAGCGGCCGCAGGCCACCGCGCTGATCGACGGCAACGAGCAGCGGCTGAGCTACGCCGAGCTGGATGCGTTGATGGACCGCGTGGCCGCCGCCTTGCAGCGCGACGGCTGCCGGCCCGGCGACAGCATCGCCATCTGCGCGCTGGCCGGCAACGCCTACCTCGCGGTGTTCCTCGGCGCGCTGCGCGCCGGGCTGGCGGTGGCGCCGCTGGCGCCGGGCGGCACGCCGGCGCAGATTGCGGGCATGGTGGCCGACGCCGGCGCGCGGCACCTGTTCGTCGATGCCGCAGGCGACGCGGCGGTACCGCCCGACGGCAGCGGCGCGGCGCCGCAACGCATCCGCCTGGACGCGCGGGATTCGCTGGACAGCTGGCTGGCCGCCGCCGGCGCGCGGCCGCAGCCGGTGGCGCTGCAGCCCGAGTGGCCTTTCAACATCATCTATTCGTCGGGCACGACGGGCACGCCCAAGGGCATCGTGCAATCGCACGCCATGCGCTGGGCGCAGGTGCGGCGCGCCGAGGCCGGCGGCTACGGCCCCGACACGGTGACGCTGATCGCCACGCCGCTGTACAGCAACACCACGCTGGTGGTGGTGGTGCCGACGCTGGCGCGCGGCGGCGCGCTGGTGCTGATGCCCAGGTTCGACACGGCCGCCTACCTGCTGCTGGCCGAAGCGCACCGCGCCACGCACACCATGCTGGTGCCGGTGCAGTACCAACGTTTGATGCAATTCGCGGGCTTCGACGGCCACGACCTGTCGAGCTTTCGCTTCAAGGCCTGCACCAGCGCGCCGTTCCGCGCCGAGCTGAAGGCCGAGGTGCTGCGCCGCTGGCCCGGCGCGCTGACCGAGTACTACGGCATGACCGAAGGCGGCGGCAGCTGCATCCTGTATTGCCATCTGCATCCGCACAAGCTGCACACTGTCGGCCAGCCGGCCGAGCAGCACGACATCCGGCTGATCGACGAAGACGGCCGCGAGCTGCCGCGCGGCGCCGGCGTCGTCGGCGAGATCGTCGGCCGCAGCCCGGCGATGATGAGCGGCTACCGCAACCAGCCCGAGCAGACGCGCGCGGCCGAGTGGCACGACGCGCAAGGCCAGCGCTTCATCCGCACCGGCGACGTCGGCCGCTTCGACGACGACGGCTTCCTGGTGCTGATGGACCGCCGCAAGGACCTGGTCATCAGCGGCGGCTTCAACGTCTACCCCAGCGACCTGGAAGCCGAGTTGCGCGCACACCCGGCGGTGGCCGACGTGGCCGTGGTCGGCGTGCCCAGCGCCGAGTGGGGCGAGACGCCGGTGGCCTTCGTCGTCCGCCGCGCCGGCGACCGCACCGCGGCCGACGAACTGCGCCAATGGCTCAACGCCCGCGTCGGCAAGACCCAGCGCCTGGACGACCTGCGCTTCATCGCCGAGCTGCCGCGCAGCGCGATCGGCAAGGTGCTCAAGCGCGAGCTGCGCGACGGCTACCGGCCGGCCGGCTGAAGCAGCGCGCAGCGCTGCGGCTCGGCGGCGCCCGCCGGCGGCTGCGGCATCGCCGTCACGACCCGGGCCTGCGCCAGCTCGTCGAAGGCCACCTGCTGCAACGCGCGCGCTTGGCCCGGCGACAGGCCCAGCTCGAAGGCCGAGCATTCGGCCTCGCCCAGCGTGCGCGGGTCGCGCCCGGTCAGCATGCCGAAGATCACCAGCGCCTGCAGGTAGTGGCCGTGCAGGCTGGCGTGGTAGTGGTCCCAGCCCCAGAGGTCGAGCAGCCCGGCGCCGATGCCGTCGTAGGGATTGCCGTCGGCCACGCCGGCGGCGATGGCGCGGTTCCAGGCCTGGCCGACCGGGATCACGCCGGCGATGCCCGGCACGCCGGCGGCCGCGCGGTCGTAGCCGGCGCGCACGTCGTCGGCCATCGCGGCGATCGGCTTGCCGTGCCAGGGCGTGCCGGCCGGATAGTTCTGGTCGGCGCGCGACCAGGTGGCCATCAGGTAGATGGTTACGTCGGCGTTACGGCGGCGCAGCGCCTCGGCCAGCGGCCGCACGCTGCGCACCAGCAGCGCCGGGTTGCCGGGGTCGGCGGCGTCGAGCGTGGAGTAGCCGTGCATCACCACGCGGTCCCAGGGGCGGCTGTCGATCAGCGCCAGCCGATGCTGCAGATGCCAGTCCAGCCCGCTGCCGCCGCGGGTCTCCAGGTAGACCTCGTGGTCCAGCCCGGCCTGCTGCACGAAGCTCTTGAACAGCGCCGGCACGCCGCCGGTGCCTTCGCCGTTGAGGTCGGTCACCGTGCCGGCGCGCCAGAAGCGCAGCGCCGTGCCCGCCGCGAAGGTGAAGCTGTTGCCGATGAACAGCACGCGCGGCGCCGCCGCGGCGGCGACGCCGGCCGCCAGCAGCGCGGCCAGCACAAGCAGCGCGGCCAGGAGGGGTCGGAGAAGCGACATCGGGCACGCTCGGGGTGGTTAGCATCATAGGGTTGCGGCCGCCGCAGCCCTGCCCTTCTTCGCCTTCACCAGGAGAGCCGCCCGCCATGAGCAGCACCCGCTACGAGCGCCAAGGCCGCGTCGCCGTCATCACGCTGGCGCACCCGCCGATCAACGGCATCAGCGCCGCGCTGCGCAGCAGCCTGCTCGACCATCTCGACCTCGCGCTGGCCGACCCCGAGGTGCAGGCCGTGGTGCTGGCCGGCAACGAGCGCGCCTTCTCCGGCGGTGCCGACGTCAAGGAGTTCGGCAGCCCGCTGGCGCTGCGCGAGCCGCGGCTGCCGGCGGTGATCGCGGCGCTGGAGTCGTCGCCCAAGCCGGTGGTCGCGGCCGTCGCCGGCGTCTGCATGGGCGGCGGGCTGGAACTGGCGCTGGGCGCGCACTACCGCGTGCTGAAGGCCGATGCGCAGCTCGCGCTGCCCGAGGTCAAGCTCGGCCTGCTGCCCGGCGCCGGCGGCACGCAGCGGCTGCCGCGCGCCATCGGCCTGGAGGCGGCGCTGAACATGATCGTCTCCGGCGCGGTGCTGCCCGGCGCGCGCTTCAAGGGCACGGCGCTGGCCGACGAGGTGGTCGACGGCGACCCGCTGCCGGCCGCCATCGCGCTGGCCGGGCGCGTCGTCGACGAAGGCCTGCCGCTCAAGCGCCTGCGCGACCTGAAGGTCGCCGAGCCGCAGGCCGAGGCCTTCTTGCAGTTCGCGCGCAACTCGGTGGCGGCCACGTCCAAGCACTTTCCGGCGCCGCTGAAGTGCGTGGACGCGGTGAGCCTGTCGGTCGGCAAGCGCTTCGACGAAGGCCTGCGGCTGGAGCGCGAGATGTTCCTGTCGCTGATGAACACGCCCGAATCGCGCGCGCTGCGCCACGTGTTCGCCGCCGAGCGCGCCGCCGCCAAGCTGCCCGACGTGCCCGACGACACGCCGCTGCGCACCATCGCCCGCGTCGGCGTGATCGGCGCCGGCACCATGGGCGGCGGCATCACGATGAACTTCCTCAACGTCGGCATTCCGGTGGTGCTGCTGGAAATGAAGCAGGAGGCGCTGGACAAGGGCCTGGCGACCATCCGCCGCAACTACGACAACAGCGCCAAGAAGGGCAAGCTCAAGGCCGAGCAGGTCGAGCAGCGCATGGCGCTCGTCACGCCGACGCTGAGCTACGACGCCTTCAAGGACGTCGACCTCGTGATCGAGGCGGTGTTCGAGAACATGGACGTCAAGCGTCAGGTGTTCGAGACGCTGGACGCGGTGTGCAAGCCCGGCGCCATCCTGGCGTCGAACACCTCGTACCTGAACCTCGACGCCATCGCGGCGACCACCCGGCGCCCGCAGGACGTGATCGGATTGCACTTCTTCAGCCCGGCCAACGTGATGAAGCTGCTGGAGGTGGTGCGCGGCGCGAAGACGGCGCCCGACGTGCTGGCCACCTGCATGGCGCTGGCGCGCCGCATCAAGAAGGTGGCGGTGGTCTCGGGCGTCTGCGACGGCTTCATCGGCAACCGCATGCTGGCGCGCTACGGCGCCGCGGCCGCCGGGCTGATCGACGCCGGCGCGCTGCCGCAGCAGGTGGACGGCGCGCTGCAGGCCTTCGGCATGGCGATGGGCCCGTTCCGCATGGGCGACCTGGCGGGGCTGGACATCGGCTGGGCCACGCGCAAGCGCCGCGCCGCCGAGGCCGGCGTGGCGATGACGCCGAGCGTGGCCGACCGGCTGTGCGAGGCCGGCCGCTTCGGCCAGAAGACCGGCGCCGGCTGGTACCGCTACGAGGCCGGCCGCCGCGACCCGCTGCCCGACCCGCTGACCGTGGGCCTGATCGAGCAGTTCCGCCACGACCGCGGCATCACGCCGCGCCGCGTGGACGACGGCGAGGTGGTCGAGCGCTGCATCTACGCGCTGGTCAACGAAGGCGCGCGCATCCTGGCCGAGGGCATCGCGGCGCGCGCCTCGGACATCGATGTCGTCTATCTCAACGGTTATGGCTTCCCGGCGCACCGCGGCGGACCCATGCTGTACGCCGACACCGTGGGCCTGCCGACGGTGGTGCGCGCGCTGCGCCGCTTTGCCGCCGAGCCGGGGGCCGATGCCTCGTGGCAGCCGGCCACGCTGCTGCTGCAACTCGCCGCCGAAGGCAAGACCTTCAACTGAGCGCGGCGGCTCGCGATGGCCTTCGAGGAGTTCACCGGCACCAAGCCGGTCGCCGCCCAGCACGCCTTCGACGAGGCGGCGCTGCTGCGCTACCTGCAGGCCCGCATCCCCGGCTTCGGCAGCCGGCTGCAGGTGGAGCAGTTCAAGGGCGGGCAGTCCAACCCCACCTTCCGGCTGACCGCCGACAGCGGCCGTTATGTGCTGCGCCGCAAGCCGCCGGGCGAGCTGCTGCCCTCGGCGCATGCGGTGGACCGCGAGTTCCGCGTCATCAGCGCGCTGGCCGGCAGCGGCGTGCCGGTGGCGCGCGCCCAGCTGCTGTGCGACGACCCCTCGGTCATCGGCAGCCTGTTCTACGTGATGGACTGCGTCGACGGCCGCGTGCTGTGGGACCCGGCGCTGCCCGGCCTGACGCCCGACGAGCGCCGCGCCCACTACGACGAGCTGGGCCGCGTGATCGCCGCGCTGCACCAGGTCGACCCGCAGGCCGTGGGCCTGGGCGACTACGGCAAGCCCGGCAACTACATCGCCCGCCAGGTGGCGCGCTGGACGGCGCAGTACCGCGCCGCCGAGACCGAGCCCATCGCCGCGATGGAGGCCTTGATCGAATGGCTGCCGGCGCGCATCCCGCCGGGCGACGAGGTGGCCATCGTGCACGGCGACTACCGCTTCGACAACGTGATCTTCCACCCGAGGGAGCCGCGCATCCTGGCGGTGCTGGACTGGGAGCTGTCGACGCTGGGTCACCCGCTGGTGGACTTCGCCTACCACTGCATGACCTGGCACATGGCCACCGGCGCCACCGGCCGCGGCCTGGCCGGGCTGGCGCTGGCGCCGCTGGGCATCCCCGACGAAGCCGCCTACCTGCAGCGTTATCTCGAACGCACCGGCCGCCGCCAGGCGGTCAGCGCCGAAGACTGGCGCTACTACCTGGTGTTCAACATGTTCCGGCTGGCCGGCATCCTGCAGGGCATCATGAAGCGCGCGCTGCAAGGCAACGCCTCGAACGAACGCGCGCTGCAGGCCGGCCGCCGCGCCAAGCCGCTGGCCGAGCAGGCCTGGGCGCTGGCGCAGGGCGCCTGAGGGGCACCGGTCGCATCGGCCTGCGCCGACGACCGCCGGCGTGGACCAGCCCGCGCCAGCGGTTCGCTCAGCTTGCCGGTTAGGCGGTGACAGTCTTGCGCGCGGCCGCCTTCGGCGCGGCCTTCACCGGCTTGGCCGGCTTGGCGGCGGCCTTGGCCTCGCGCAGCGCGCTGGTCAGCACCTTGGCGTCGGCGCGCTTGGCCTTGGTGGCCGCCACCGCGTAAGCGGCTTCGGCTTCCTGGCGCATGGCCACGGCCTTGTCGAGCGCGGCCTGGTAGCGCTCGACGGTGTAGGTGTTCTCGGTGCCGATGTAGATGGAACTGCAGCGCGGCGCCTGCCCGTACTGCGGCAGCAGCACCGAGAAGCTGCAGCTGCGCACCCGCGCGCCGGCCCGCGAGCGCACGATCGGCCCCGAGATGCCCACCGGCAGGCGGCTGGCCTTGTTCTCGCTGGGGCGCTTCTGCAACAGCGTGGGCGCCGGGCTGCTGGCAATGCGGCGCGCCAGTTCGAACTGCGCCGCCTCCAGCGAGGCCTTGGCGCCGCTGCCGTCCTGCGTGTGGTCGGAGAACAGCTTGGTGCCCGCGTAACGCACCTGCCAGCCGTGCGTGGCGCGGGTGTCGATGCGCTGGATGCCCTGCGGCACCTTGAATTTCTTGCCGTTGAAGATGATGACGTCGCGGAACTTCATGGGTATGTGTGTTGAGTCGATCGGCCTCCCCGAGACTCGCGCGTGCCTTGTCCAAAGAACTTCAGCCGCCCCGGCCGTTGTTCCCGGCGGTCCACGTCGCCGCGCGATTATGCGGCCATTGCTTCAAGAATAGAGCCCCCGCACTTGGGCGAACACCCGCGTCATCCCCAACAGGGCCGACACGTTCGGCGTGGCCACGCCGCAGCGCCGGCCCAGTTCCTGCACCGCGCCGACGATGGCGTCCAGCTCGATCGGCCGACCGGCGTCGACGTCCTGCAGCATCGAGGTGCGGAACGCACCCAGATGCGCGGTGACGCGGTGGCGGTCTTCGGGCGTCTCGGCAATCGCGCAGCCGATGCGCTGGCCGATGGCCGCGGCCTCGCGCATCGCCGCCGAGCAGAACTCGCGCAGTTCGGCATCGGCCAGGATGCGCTCGATGGTGGCGCCGGTGATCGCGCTCACCGGGTTCATCGTCAGGTTGCCCCACAGCTTGTACCAAAGGTCATAACGCAGGTTCTCGCTGTGCGTCACGTCGAAGCCGGCGGCGGCCAGCAGGTCGGCCACGCCTTGCGCACGCGCGCTGCGGCCGCCGCGCGGCTCGCCGACGATCAAGCCCTGGCCGCGCTGGTGCTGCACCACGCCCGGCGCGGCCAGCGCGGTGCTGGCGTGCACGACGCAGCCGATCAGCTGCTCGAAAGGCAGCGCCGCGGCGATGCCGCCGGCCGGGTCGACGCTGGCCAGCGGCGCGTCGCCGAGGCCCGGCAGCCCCAGCACGAACCACCAGGGCACGCCGTTCATCGCCGGCATTAGCAAGGTGCGCGGGCCGATCAGCGGCGCCAGCGTCGGCGCCAGCGCCGGCAGCGCCGGGGCCTTCACCGCGATCACCACCAGGTCCTGCAGGCCCAGTTCGGCGGGCGCGGCCGCGGCGCGCACCGGCGCCTGCATTTCCCGCCCCTCGATGCGCAAGCGCCAGCCTTGCGCCTGCAAGGCCTGCAGCGTCTGGCCGCGCGCTAGCGCCGAGACCTCGGCAAGGCCGCTCAAGCCGAGCCGGCAGCCGATGAAGCCGCCGACGGCACCGGCACCCACGATGCACACCTTCATCCAGATTGCTTTCGCGGCCGCGGGGCGGGCCGCCGTGGGCGGCGAGTCTCGCATGGCTCCCCTTCGGGAAAGCCCGTAGCCCCGGCAGCGCCCGCTGCTGATCCAGCGCAAACGGCCCCGGTTGATAAGCAACATACTGCATGTGTCTCGCAAGCGATAACGCACTATGTTGCGCCATCCGCTGCGCCACCCACCGCACCAGGAGCCAGACCGATGAGCCAGGAAGACGACACCCTGACCGAAGCCCGCGAGCAGATCAGCGACGAGCATTTCGTCGAGGTCCGCTACGACGAAGCCATACCGAACAACGTGGACCTTTCGTCGGACCGCCAGTTGCTGCGCGCGCTGCAGGCCTGGCATCCCAACTACCTGGAATGGTGGAAGGACATGGGGCCCGACGGCTTCCAGGACGCCGACGTCTACCTGCGCACCGCCGTCGGCGTCGACCCCGCGGGCTGGGCCAAGTTCGGCTACGTGAAGATGCCCGAGTACCGCTGGGGCATCCTGCTGGCGCCCAAGGTCGAAGGCCGCGCCATCCCCTGCGGCAAGCACAAGGGCGAGCCGGCGTGGCAGGAAGTGCCCGGCGAGTACCGCTCGCTGCTCAAGCGGCTGATCGTCGTGCAGGGCGACACCGAGCCGGCGTCCGTTGAACAACAGCGTTATCTCGGCAAGACCGCGCCCAGCCTGTACGACCTGCGCAACCTCTTCCAGGTCAACGTGGAGGAAGGCCGCCACCTGTGGGCGATGGTCTACCTGCTGGTCAAGCACTTCGGCAAGGACGGCCGCGAGGAAGCGCAGGCGCTGCTCGAGCGCCGCAGCGGCCAGCAGGACAACCCGCGCATCCTGGGCGCCTTCAACGAGCGCACGCCCGACTGGCTGAGCTTCTTCATGTTCACCTACTTCACCGACCGCGACGGCAAGATGCAACTGGCCGCGCTGGCCGAGAGCGGGTTCGATCCGCTGAGCCGCTCGTGCCGCTTCATGCTGACCGAAGAAGCGCACCACCTCTTCGTCGGCGAGACCGGCGTCGGCCGCACGATCGAAGCCACCTGCGCGGCGATGAAGCAAGCCGGCATCACCGACCCCTACGACGTGCAGCGCATCCGCGCGCTCGGCGTGGTCGACCTGCCGCTGCTGCAGCGCAAGGCCAACTTCCACATGAGCGTGACGCGCGACCTGTTCGGCAGCGAGATCTCCAGCAACGCCGCCGATGCCTTCAACACCGGGCTGAAGGGCCGCTTCAACGAAGCGCAACTGAAGGACGACCACCAGTTGCAGGACGCCCGCTACACGGTCACGCGCGTCGTCGACGGCCGCCTCGTCGACGAGGCGGTGCCCGCCCTGCGCGCCATCAACTGCCGGCTGCTCGACGACTACATCGCCGACTGCCAGGGCGGCATCGACCGCTGGAACAAGGCCATCGAAAAAGCTGGCATCGACTTCCGCATCACGCAGCCGCACAAGGGCTTCAACCGCCGCATCGGCGAGTTCGCGGGCCAGCGCATCAGCCCGGCGGGCGAGTTGCTGACCGAGGCGCAATGGGCCGAGCGCCAGGGCCAGTGGCTGCCCGGCGACGACGACCTTGCCTTCATCGGCTCGCTGATGAAGCCCTGCCTGCAGCCCGGCCGCTACGCGAGCTGGATCGCGCCGCCGCGCATGGGCATCAACCAGCAGCCGCTGGAGTTCGAGTACGTCAGGATCGATTGACAGCGCGGCCGCGCAGCCCCCGCGTCCCTGGGGGTGCGACCGCGTCGCGGGCGGCGGCCGCAAGGCCCGCCGCCCGCGTCATTTGCAGTGCGCTGAAATCGCTGGTAACGCCTTGTGCCGCAAGGCTTTGCCGAGGGCCGGCGGGCACCGCAATGCGGTCCGCGAAAGCCGTTTTTCGGGGCCCGCGGATCGGGTGCTTCCCGGTGCTGCCAGCACAATCATTGCGGGTATAGTGCGCCACTTTCCGGCGTCAGGCCGCAGCCGCTCACGAGGCGCCTGAACAAATCGAAGCGATGTTGGCCACCGACGCGGCGGCTTGCATCAGGAGGACTTTGCACCGTGGATTTCGCCCAGCAACAACGCAAACCGGGCAGGCATGTGGTGGGCATCGGCATCGTGCTCGCGATGCACCTGCTGCTCGGTTGGGCGCTGGTCACCGGACTCGCACAGCGCATGGTCGAAGTGATCAGGGCGCCGATCGAGACCAAGATCATCGAGGAGGTCAAGCCGCCTCCGCCGCCGCCGCCCGAGAACCTGCCGCCGCCGCCGAAGTTCGCGCCGCCGCCGCCGTCCTTCGTGCCGCCGCCCGAGGTCAACGTCAACCCGCCGCCGACGCCGGCCCCGGTGATCACCACCACCACGGTGGCGCCGCCGCCGGCGCCGGTGACCATCGCGCCGCCGCCGGCCCCGGTGGCCCCGCCGCCGGCGCCGGCAGCGCCGCCGGCGCCGCCGCGCATGGCGGCCAAGCCCACCATCGCCAACGTGCAGGCCTGCGCGCCGCAGGCCGACGACTACCCCGCCGCGGCGCGCCGCGCCGAAGCCACCGGCACCACGCGGGTGCGCTTCACCATCGGCGCCGACGGCAAGCTGGCCAGCGCCGACGTCATCAAGTCCTCGGGCCCCTCGCGCGAGCACAAGATGATGGACCGCGTGGCCGTGGCCAAGCTCAGCGAATGCAAGTTCGAAGCGGGACGCGACGAAACCGGCAAGCCGGTGGGCGGCGTCCACGAGGTCGAATACGTCTGGAAGCTCGAGTAGTCCCGCCCCTCCTTCCCCACGCCTGATCAGCGGTCACCGCCGCGAACCATCGCCCTTCCACCAGCGCCCCATCCGCCTGCGCTGTTCCCACGGAGTCAACATGTTCCTGTCCAAAGCTCTTCGCACCTCGATCGGGGCCTCGCTGATCGCTGCTGCCGGCCTGCTGGGCCTGGCCCCGGGCCTGGCATCGGCCCAGGCCTCGGCGCCGGCGGCCGACGCCGCATCGGCCGCCGCGCCCGCCCCGGCGCCGGCCCCCGCCCCGGCCGCCGCGCCGGCGGCCGCCGTCAGCGAAGAAGCCGTCGACAACCCCTACGGCCTGAAGGCGCTGTGGAACCAGGGCGACTTCGTCGCCAAGGGCACGCTGATCATCATGCTCATCATGTCGATGGGCAGCTGGTACATCATCTTCACCAAGCTGTTCGAGCAGCGCGCCATGCTCAAGAGCGCCGAAAGCTCGGCCGACACCTTCTGGAAGGCCAGCTCGGTGAAGGCCGGCGTCAATGCGCTGCAGGAAGGCTCGGCCTTCCGCTACATCGCCGAGGCCGGCATCAAGGCCAGCGAGCACCACGAAGGCACGATGGTCGAGCAGATCGACAAGCTCACTTGGGTGGGCATGAGCGTCGACCGCGCCTCCGGCAGCATCCAGAGCCGCCTGACCGACGGCCTGGCCTTCCTGGCCACGGTGGGCTCCACGGCGCCTTTCGTCGGCCTGTTCGGCACCGTCTGGGGCATCTACAACGCGCTGGTCAAGATCGGCATCAGCGGCCAGGCCTCGATCGACAAGGTGGCCGGCCCGGTGGGCGAGGCGCTGATCATGACGGCCATCGGCCTGGCCGTCGCGGTGCCCGCGGTGATGGGCTACAACTGGCTGATCCGCCGCAACAAGGCGGTGATGGACCGCGTGAAGGCCTTCAGCGGCGACCTGCACAACGTGCTGATCGCGGGCAAGCGCTGAAGCCGCCGTCCTCCGTCCGAGGCGCAAGCACATGGCCATGAACGTAGGGTCGCCCGACGCGGGCGACGGCGACGAGCAGCTCAACAACACCATCAACACCACGCCGCTGGTCGACGTGATGCTGGTGCTGCTGATCATCTTCCTGATCACCATCCCGGTGGTGACGCAGACGATCAAGCTCGACCTGCCCAAGGAGCGCAACTTGCCGACGCAGACCAAGCCCGAGAACATCGTCATCGCGGTCAACCGCGACGGCGAGGTCTACTGGGGACTGGAGCGCATGCCCGACAACGAGACGCTGGTCAACCGGCTGAAGGTCGAGGCCGTCAAGGAGCCGCAGCCCGAGGTGCACATCCGCGGCGACAACGAGGTGCGCTACGAATCGGTGGGCCGCGTCGTGGTGGCCTGCCAGCGCGCCGGCATCTTCAAGGTCGGCTTCATCACCGAGCCGCCGGCCGGCACGGCCGCGCGCGCGAACTGAAGGACCATCAACCATGGCCATGAATGTCGGCTCCGCAGGGGGCGACGAAGCGGGCGACGTGATGGTGGACATCAACACCACGCCGCTGATCGACGTGATGCTGGTGCTGCTGATCATGTTCATCATCACCATCCCGATCCAGACGCACGCGGTGAAGATGAACATGCCAGTGCCCAACAACGCCGCGCCGCCGCCCAAGCCGCCCACCATCATCCGCATCGACCTCGACTTCGACGGCACCATCGGCTGGAACGGCGAGATCGTGCCCACCCGCGGCGAGCTGGAAGAGCGGCTGCGCCGCGTGGCCGCCGAGCCCGACCAGCCCGAGGTGCACCTGCGCCCCAACAAGCTGGTGACCTACAAGTACGTGGCGATGGTGATGGCCTCGGCCCAGCGGCTGGGCGTCACCAAGATCGGCATCGTGGGGAACGAACAGTTTCTGAATTGATCTCTTCCCCCAGCGGCGGCGTCGGCTGCGGCGCCAGCGGCGGCCGAGGCGGCCGCCCGATGCCCCTGCGGCGATGCAAGGATTTCGACCGATGAAGATGCTGCGTACCCTCACCCTTTCCATCGTTGCCGCGGCCTGCATCGGCAGCGTGCAGGCCCAGGGCCTGCGCGCCGAGGTCGGCAAGCCGCTGCAGCAGGCCGGCGAGCTGCTGCGCCAAGGCAAGGCGCGCGAGGCGCTGGCCAAGGTTCGCGAGGCCGAGGCCGTGGGCGGCAAGAGCGCCGCCGAGCAACTGACCATCGACCGCATGAAGGCCGCCGCCGCGCAGCGCGCCGGCGACACGGCCACCGCCATCCAGGCGCTGGAAGGCATTGCCGCGCGCTCCGGCGGCAGCGAGCTGGGCCAGGTGGCCGAGCAGCTCGCCTCGGCCTATGCGCAGCAGCGCAACAACGGCAAGGCCAGCGAGTGGCTGAACAAGGCCATCGCCGCCGGCAACAACGGCGCCTCGGTCAAGCAGCTGCAGGCCTACCTGCAGGGCGCCAGCGGCGACTACGCGGCCATCGCGCGCGATGCCGCGGCCGCCGTCAACGCCGCCGAGCAGGCCGGCCGCCGGCCCGACGAAGGCGAACTGCTGCGCCTGGCCGACGCCCAGCAGCGCACCGGCAACAACGCCGGCTACAGCGCCACGCTGGAGAAGCTGCTCGTCTACTACCCCAAGAAGGACTACTGGAACGCCCACTTGGCGCGGCTGCCGCGCAAGCCCGGCTTCGGCGACCGCCTGGCGCTCGACGTGATGCGGCTGCGCCTGGCCAGCGGCACGCTGGCCAAGACCGAAGAGTTCATGGAAATGGCCCAGCTTTCGCTGCAGGCCGGGCTGCCGGCGGAAGCCTTGCGCATCGTCGACCAGGGCTACAAGGCCGGGCTGCTGGGCACCGGCGCCGAGGCCGCGCGCCACCAGCGACTGAAAGACCTGGCCGTCAAGCAGCTCGCCGAGCAGAAGAACGCCATCGCCGGCCAGGCCAACGATGCCGCGGCCGAGAAGGACGGCAACGAACTGGTGCGCGTGGGCAATGCCTACGTCAGCCTGGGCGAGGTCGACAAAGGCATCGGCCTGATCGAGAAGGGCATCGCCAAGGGCGGCCTCAAGCGGCCCGAGGACGCCAAGCTGCGCCTGGGCGTCGCGCAGCTGCAGTCGCCCAAGCTCAAGGCCAAGGGCGTGCAGACCTTGCGCAGCGTCGGCGGCACCGACGGCGCCGCCGACATCGCGCGGCTGTGGATCGTCGTCGGGCGCGAGTAAGCCGGCGATGACCGCGCCCGCCTGGCTGCAGGAGGCTGGCGGTGGCGTGCACACCATCGACACCGGCTTCGTGCGCGACCGCTTCGACGCCGCCTACCTCGTCGTTCGCGGCGGCCGCGCCGCCTACGTCGACACCGGCACCAACTTCGCGCTGCCGCGGCTGTTGGGCGCGCTGGATGTGCTGGGCCTGCCGCGCGACGCCGTCGACTGGGTGATCCCCACCCACGTGCACCTCGACCACGCCGGCGGCGTGGGCGCGCTGCTGCGCGAGCTGCCGCGCGCCACCGTGCTGGTGCACCCGCGCGGCCTGCGCCACCTGGTCGACCCCACGGCCTTGTACGAAGGCGCGCTGGCCGTCTACGGGCCCGAGGAAATGGCGCGCAGCTACGGCCAACTGGTGCCGGTGCCGGCCGCGCGCGTGCAGCCGTCGAGCGACGGGCTAACCATCCGCCTCGGCGGCAGCCCGCTGCGCCTGATCGACACCCCCGGCCACGCCAAGCACCACCACTGCATCTGGGACGAGGCCACGCGCGGCTGGTTCACGGGCGACACCTTCGGCATCGGCTACCCCGAGTTCGACGGCCCGCAGGGGCGCTGGCTGTTCCCCACCTCGACGCCGGTGCAGTTCGAGCCGGCGGCCTTGCGCGCCTCGGTGCAGCGGCTTTTGCAGGCCGATCCGCAGTGCATGTACCTGACGCACTTCGGCCGCGTCGCCGACGTGCCGCAGCGCGCCGCCGTGCAGCTCGAGTTGCTCGACCGCACGGTGGCGCTGGCCGAATCGCTGCGCGCCGCGCCCGAGCGCCACCAGCGACTGAAGGACGGCTTGCAGCAGCTCTACGCCGACAGCCTGGCGCGCCACGGCATCGCCATCGACCCCGCCGCGCTGGCCGAGCTGCTGGCCGTCGACCTCGAACTCAACGCGCAAGGCATCGCCGCCTGGCTGGATCGCGACAGCCGGCCCAAGGGCTGAACGAACCGATCCGGCCCAGCGGCCCGCCGCTGCAAAGAGACTTAGGCCGCTCAAGCGGCCGGCGGTGCGCCGTCGAAAGCCCGCTGCAGCAGCGCGCGCAAGGCGCCGCGCTCCAGCGGCCGCGGGTTCGGGTAAGGCGTGCTCGCGGCCAGCTCGGCGGCGCGGTCCAGCCCGTCGGCCGGCATGCCGATGGCGGCCAGCGAGGTGGGCGCGCCGTGCCGGCGCGCGAGCTGCTGCACGGCCTGCGCCGCCTGGGTGACGTCGGCGACGCCCAGCGCCCGCGCCACGCGGGCCATGGCCGCCGGCGCGGCCGCCGCGTTGTAGGCCAGGGCATGCGGCAGGATCACCGTGTGCACCTCGGCGTGCGGCAGGTTGAAGCTGCCGCCCAACGTGTGGCACAACTTGTGGTGCAGGCCCATCGCCACGCTGCCCAGCACGGTGCCGCACAGCCAGGCGGCATACAGCGCGTCGGCGCGCGCGGCCCGGTCCTGCGGGTCGGCCTGCAGCGGCGCCAGCGCGGCGGCGCCGGCGCGAATGCCTTCTTCGGCCATCAGCGCCGTCACCGGGTTGCCGTCGTGCGCATACAGGCCTTCGGCGGCGTGGGCGATGGCGTTGACCAGGCTGGTCACCGTCAGGCCGTAGGGCAGCGTCAGCGTCAGCTCGGGGTCGTAGATCACCGTGCGCGGCAGCACGCGCGCGTCGCGCCCGGTCTTCTTGACGCCGGCTTCGGTGAGGCCCCAGATCGGCGTCATCTCGCTGCCGGCGTAGGTGGTGGGTATCGCCACGATCGGCAGCGCGCTTTCCAGCGCAATCGCCTTGCCGAGGCCGGTGGTCGAGCCGCCGCCGATGGCGACCGCGCAGTCGGCGCCCAGCCGCGCCGCTTCTTCGCGAGCGGCGCGCGCGGCTTCGATCGGCACGTGCATCACGGCGCGCGGGAACACGCCGGCGGCGCGCGCGCCCAGCAGCGCCGCCACGCGTTCGGCCGACGCCGCCTGCTCCGGCGTCGACAGCACGATGGCGCGGCGCGCGCCGAGGCGCTCGATCTCGTCGCCCAGCTGCTGCAGCGCGCCGGCGCCGAACACCACGCGCGTCGGCGCGGCCTGGTAGGTGAAGGTCTTCATCGCGTCGTTCCTCGTTCGGGTTGCCGGCCGGCGGGCGAGCGTCGACCGGCGGCGGCAGTGTAGGCAAGCGGCACGGCCGCCGCGACACGGCCGCCGCGACACGGCCGCCGCGCCGGCGCGGCTCGTTAGCATCGGCCGTCGCCCTTCAGGAATCGCATCCGATGGCCGAGGCCCAGCCCTTGCGCTACGAGCAGTTGGCCGCCGACGTGCGCCAGTGGATCGAGGAAGGCCTGCTGCACGCCGGCGAACGGCTGCCCTCGGTGCGCGAGACCTGCCGGCGCCGCGGCGTCAGCCCGTCCACCGTGTTCCAGGCCTATGGGCTGCTGGAGGTCAACGGCCTCATCGAGGCGCGGCCGCGCTCGGGCTACTACGTGCGCGGCCAGCGCCGGGCGCCGCGGCCGACGCCGGCCGCCGCCGTGCCGCGGCACGAGGCGACCGAGGTCGCCGTCAGCGAGCTGGCGTTCGACCTCATCGAATCGGCGCGCGAGCCCGGCGTCGTGCCGCTGGGCTCGGCCTTCCCGGCCGCCCACCTGTTCCCGTTCGAGGCGCTGGCGCGCAGCGGCGCGCGCGCCATGCGGCGCGTGAAGCCGGGCGCGATCACCAGCGCGTGGACGGCCGGCGAGGAAAGCCTGCGTGACGCTTTGCGTCGCCGTCATGCGCTGCAGGGCGTGCCGCTGGACGAGCACGAGCTCGTCATCACCAACGGCGCGATGGAGGCGCTGAACCTGTGCCTGCAGGCCGTCACCGTGCCGGGCGACGTGGTCGTCATCGAGTCGCCCACCTTCTACGCGGCGCTGCAGGCGCTGGAGCGGCTGAAGCTGCGCGCGGTGGAGGTGGCGACCGACCCGCGCGACGGCGTCGACCTCGATGCTTTGAGCCGCTTGCTCGACCGCCAGCGCGTGGCCGCCTGCTGGCTGATACCGAGCTTCCAGAACCCGCTGGGCGCGCTGATGCCGGCCGCGCGCAAGCAGGCGCTGGTGGCGCTGCTGGCGCGGCACGGCGTGCCGCTGATCGAGGACGACGTCTATGGCGAGCTGTACGGCGGCGAGCGCCGGCCGCCGCCGGCCAAGGCCTTCGACCGGCACGGCGGCGTGCTGCATTGCTCGTCGTTCTCGAAGTGCCTGGCCCCCGGCTACCGGGTCGGCTGGGCCGCCGCCGGCCGCCACGCGCGCAGCGTGCAACGGCTGAAGATGATGAGTTCGCTGGCCACCGCGGTGCCGCCGCAACTGGCGATTGCCGACTACCTGGCGCAAGGCGGCTACGACCGCCACCTGCGCCAGCTGCGCGCCGCCCTGGCGCACGAGCAGCAGCGCGTGCGCCGGCTCGTCGAGCGACACTTTCCGGCCGGCACGCGCGTGACCCGTCCGGCCGGCGGCTACTTCCTGTGGCTGGAACTGCCGCCAGGCGTCGACGCCCTGAAGCTGCACCAGCAGGCCATGACGCTGGGCATCAGCACGGCGCCGGGCGTGCTGTTCTCGGCCGACCGGCGCTTCGTGCACCACCTGCGCTTGAACGCCGGCCATCCCGGCGACGGCCGCATCGACCCCGCGGTTCGACAGTTAGGCGAACTGGCGGCGGGCGCGGCAGCGGCCGCCGCTAGCGCAGCGCGAAGGTCGACGTCGACCAGGCCTTGAGCGGCTGGCCGCCGGCGGCGTCACGCACCTCGAAGCGGATCGGGATCATGCGCAAGGCGCCGCCCGGTTGCTGCTGTTGCTGCGCGGTGGGCGCGGCCATGCGCAGCGTCAACACCGTCATCGCGGTGGCGGCGGGCGCCACCTCGATCGCGTGGCCTCGTTCGATCGCCACCGGCCGCACCGCGGCACCCTCGGCCGACGCCGACACCAGCAGCCGCCGCGGCTGCAGCGTGGCGTTCATCAGCTGCAGCCGGTAGACGTTCTCGATGGCGCCGTCTTCCGACAGCCGCGCCAGCACCGAGCGGTCGCGCAGCACGTTCAGCCGCAGTTCGGGCCGCTCGGCCCAGCCCCAGGCCAGCGCGCCGCCCACCACCAGCAGGCCCAGCGCATAAACCGCGACGCGCGGGCGCCGCCACCGCGCCGTGCCGGCGCCGGCGGCCAGCGGGCGGAAGCGGATCAGCCCGCGCGGGCTTTGCAGCTTGTCCATCACCTGGTTGCAGGCGTCGATGCACAGGCCGCAGCTGATGCACGCCGCCTGCAGGCCCTGGCGGATGTCGATGCCCACCGGGCAGACCTGCACGCACAGCGTGCAGTCGACGCAGTCGCCCTGGCCGACGTGGCGGGCGTCGACGCCGCGGGCGCGCGCGCCGCGCGGCTCGCCGCGCGCTTCGTCGTAGGCGATGACGCGCGTGGACGGGTCCAGCATCGAGGCCTGGAAGCGCCCGTACGGGCAGGCGTGCTGGCACACCTTCTCGCGCAGCACGCCGGCGTGCAGGTAGGTGGCGGCGCCGTAGAAGACGATCCAGAACGCTTCCCAGGGGCCGAAGGCCAGCGTCGGCACGGTTTGCGCCAACTCGCGCACCGGCGTGAACCAGCCCACCAGCGTGAAGCCCGTCAACAGCGCCAGCGCACCCCAGGCCAGGTGCTTGCCGCCGCGGCGCAGCAGCTTCCCGGCGCCCCAGGGCGCGCCGTCCAGGCGCAGGCGGGCGCGGCGGTCGCCTTCGCAGCGCTGCTCGATCCACATGAACATCTCGGTGTACACCGTCTGCGGGCAGGCGAAGCCGCACCAGACGCGGCCGACCAGCGCCGTCGCCACGAACAGCAGCAACGCGCTGAAGATCAGCACGCCGGTCAGCAGGATGAGGTCCTGCGGGAACAGCACGGTGCCGAAGACGTAGAAGCGGCGGCCGTCCAGGTCGAACCACACGGCTTGCCGGCCGCCCCAGTTCAGCCACGGCAGGCCGTAGAACAAGGCCTGCGTCAGCCAGACCAGCGCCCAGCGGCCGCGCGTGAAGACGCCGCTGACGGCGCGCGGCTGGATGCGCTCGGCCGGCGCGATGCCGCCCGCCAACGCCGCCGACGCGACGATCGGAATGATGCGCTGAACCTGGGCCATCCTGACGCTCCTTGTCGCCGGGGCGGCAAGGGCCCCCGACGCTGGCGCGATGGTGGCCCCCGGGCGTCTGATGCGGAAGGTTCAGCGAAGTTGAATTTCGACCGGATCAGATGGGCTGGGCGTGGCCATGTCCCCAGCGCCTCAATCGCGGTCGGCCGGCATCGCCGCTCCCAGCACGGGCCCGCCGCCGTCGGGTGCCGGCGCCGGCGCGGGCGCGGGCTTCTTCTCGCGCACCAGGTAGCTGTAGAGCACCGGCACCACCACCAACGTCAGCAGCGTGGAGGTGATCACGCCGCCGATGATGGCGCGGCCCATCGGCGCCTGGATCTCGCCGCCGTCGTTGAGCGCCAGCGCCAGCGGCAGCATGCCGAAGACCATCGCCGCGGTGGTCATCACGATCGGCCGCATGCGGATCAGCCCGGCCTGCAGCAGCGCGTCGGGCACGCTGGCGCCGGCCTTGCGCGCGTGGTTGGCGAAGTCGACCAGCAGGATGGCGTTCTTGGTCACCAGCCCCATCAGCATCACCAGCCCGATCATGCTGAAGACGTTGAGCGTGCTGCGCCAGAACAGCAGCGCCAGCATCACGCCGATCAGCGCCAGCGGCAGGCTGGCCATGATGGCGATGGGCTGCAGGAAGCTGCCGAACTGGCTGGCCAGCACGATGTAGATGAAGATCACCGCCAGCGCCATCGCCGCCAGCAGGCCGCTGAAGGCCTCGGCCTGCTGCTGCATCTGGCCGCCGATGTCGAAGCTGTAGCCCGGCGGCAGCGTGGTCTCCTTCATCAACTTCTGCACGTCGTTGCCGACGTCGCCGGCGCTGCGGTCCTTGACGCCGGCGAACACCGCCTCGCGCCGCTGCAGGTTCTGGCGGCGGATGATCTCGGGGTTGAACACCGGCTCGATGTCGGCCACCGAATCCAGCGCGATCGGCGTGCCGTCCTTGGCAAAGGCCACCGGCAGGCCGCGCAACTGCTCCAGCCGCTCGCGCTGCGCCTGGTTCAGGCGCAGCACGACCTCGATCTGGTCGCCGTCGGGCGTGGTCCAGTAGGTGGCGACCTCGCCGTTGACGTAGGCGCGCAGGCTGCTGGCCAGTTGCGGCGCGGTCAGCCCCAGCTCGCGCACCGCGGCGTTCTTCAAGCGCACCGAATAGGCCGGCAGCCCGGGCTTGACCGAGCTTTCGACGTCGACCGCGCCGGGGATCTTCTTCACCTTCTCGGCGAACTCGTTGGCCACGCGCGCCAGGCCCTCGGGGTCGCTGCCCAGGATGGCGACGTAGATCGGCCGGTCGAAGCCGAGCGAGGCGTCGGTACCCGGCACCTTGGCGATGGCCTCGCGGATCGCGTCTTCCACCTGCTTCTGGCTGCGGCTGCGCTCGCTGCGGGCTTTCAGCACGATGTTCAGCCAGGCCTGGTTGCGCTGGCCGGCGCCGCCCACCCAGGTGGAGATGGTCTGCACCTCGGGCATGGCCAGCACGATCTCTTCCACCTGCTGCACCTTGGCGCTGGTGCGCTCCAGGCTGGCGCCCACCGGCATGCGCAGTTGCAGCTGGGTGTAGCTCTGGTCGGTCTGCGGCACGAACTCGCCGCCGACCAGCGCACCCAGCCCGATGGCGACGACGAAGCTGCCCACGCCCACCGCCATCACCACGCCGCGCGGCGTGATCGTCGCCCAGCGCCAGCGGCGCGCGCTGGCCTTGTCGCGGCTGCCGTCGGCGTTGAAGCCGTGGCCGTAGACCGGCAGCGGCGGCAGCCACACGCGGTAGCGGCGGCCGCTGAAGGCCCAGTGGATCAGCCGCTCGTAGACGGCGTGCGCCGCGTCCAGCATGCGGTCGGTGGCGCGGATGGCGTGGCCGATGCCCCACAGGTGCTTCAGCCGCGCCGACGGCGGGTCTTTCCACACGCTGGACAGCATCGGGTCGAGCGTGAAGCTGACGAACAGGCTGACCAGCACCGCCACCACCACGGTGATGCCGAAGGGGTAGAAGAACTTGCCGATGATGCCGCCCATGAAGGCCACCGGCGCGAAGACCGCGACGATGGCGAAGGTGGTGGCCATCACCGCCAGGCCGATCTCCTCGGTGCCTTCGCGCGCGGCGCGCACGTGGTCCTTGCCCATGCCGACGTGGCGCACGATGTTCTCGCGCACGACGATGGCATCGTCGATCAGCAGCCCGATGCACAGGCTCAGCGCCATCATCGTCATGAAGTTCAGCGTGAAGCCGAAGGCATAGACGGCGATGAAGCTGGAGATCACCGCGATCGGCAGCGTCAGCCCGGTGATGATGGTGCTGCGCCAGCTGTGCAGGAACAGGAAGACGATGGCCACCGTCAACAGCGCGCCTTCGACCAGCGTGTGCTCCAGGCCCTTGAGCGAGCCGCGCACCCAGTCGCTGCTGGCGTAGATCAGGCGCAGCTCGACGTCGGGCGGCAGCTGCTTGCGCACGTCGTCCATCGCCGCCTTCACGGCGTCGCCGGCGACGACGATGTTGACGTCCTGCTGCTTGAAGACGTTGAAGACGATGGCGCGCTGGCCGTTGACGCGGGCCAGCGACTCGGGCTCCTTCTCGCGCTCGACCAGCGTCCCCAGGTCGCCCAGCGTCAGCGCCAGGCTGCCGCGGCGGGCGACGACGATCTGCTCGAACTGCCGCGGGTCGCGCACGCGCCCTTCCACGCGCAGCAGCGCGTCGCGCACGGGGTCGGACAGCAGGCCCACCGGCTGGTCGGCGTTGGCGTCCTTCAGCGCGGCGGCAATCTCGGCCGGCGTCACGCCGTAGGCGCGCAGGCGCTGCGGGTCGAGGTCGATGCGCACCTCGCGCACCGTGAGGCCGCTGATCTCCACCCGCGCCACGCCCTCGGCGCGCTGCAGCCGCTTGCCGACGAGCTGGTCGCCCAGCACCGACAGCTCGCGCCCGCTGCGCGTCTTGGATAACAAGGCAGCATTGACCACCGGGTCGTTGTTCTCGTTGTTGAAGCGCGCGATCAGCGGCGCCCGCGCCTCGCGCGGGAAGGTGCTCTGCACGGCGGCGATGCGGTCGCGCACCTCCTGCATCGCGCGGCCCATGTCGGTGTCGACGCCGAACTCGATGTTCGACTGGCCGCGCCCCTCCAGCGCGCGCGAGGTGATGCGCTTGACGCCGGCCACGCTGTTGACCGCCTCTTCCAGCGGGCGGACGATCTCGCGCTCCACCGCCTCGGGGCTGGCGCCGGGGTACTCCACCTGCACCCAGGCGCCGGGGAAGCTGATGTCGGGCATCTGCTCGACGCCCAGGCGGTTGAGCGAGAACAGCCCCAGCACGCACAGCGCCACCATCACCATGGTGGCGAAGACCGGGTTGTTGATCGAGACCCTGGTGATCCACATCGCGCGGCTCCCCGTTCGGCCTTACTTGATGAGCGGCGTCGACGCCGCGGCCGAGGCCAGCGGCGGCTGCCTGACCGCCACCACGCTGGCCTTGGCGCCTTCGCGCAGGTTGTCGAAGCGGACGGCCAGCACCTGGCTGTCGGCGCGCACGCCTTCCACCACTTCCACGCGGCCTTCGCGTTCGTCGCGCCGGCCCAGCTTGACGGCGCGGCGCGCCAGCTGGCCGCCTTCGATCAGCCACACGTGGTCCTGGCCCGCGGTGCTGCCGATGGCCGAGATCGGCAGCGTCAGGCGCGGCGTGTCGTCGGCCAGCTCGACGCTGGCCACCGCGTATTGGCCGGCGCGCAGCTTCTCCTGCGGGTTGGCCAGCGCGATGGTGACGCCGATCGATCGCGTGCCCGGCTCGGCCGCCGGCGCGATGCGCGCAATGCGCCCGGCCACGGCTTGCGCCACGCCTTCCACCTGCACCTGCGCCGGCATGCCGGCGGCCAGCCGCGAGACCTCGTGCGTGCCCACCGCGCCGGCCAGCTCCAGCGTGGCCAGGTCGACGATGGTCAGCAGCGGCTGCTCCATCGCCACCTTCTCGCCGGGCACCACGTGGCGCTTGGCCACGATGCCGCCGATCGGCGCCAGCAGCGTGCCGTCGCGCAGCCCCAGGCGCGCCGTGTCGGCCGCCGCCCGCGCCGCCTGCAGCGCGGCGCGTGCGGTGTCGACCGCGGCGCGCGAGTTCTCCAGCGCGATCGAGCTGATGAACTGCTGCGCCGCCAGCCGCTCGTTCGAGGCATGCGTGCGCTCGGCCTGCACCAAGCTGGCCTTGGCGCTTTCCACGCTGGCGCTGCGCTCGGCCACGCGGCTGGTCTGCTCGGCCAGGTCGATGCGGCCCAGCGGCTGGCCCATCTGCACGCGCGCACCTTCGTTGACGTTCAGGCTCAGCAGCGTGCCGGCGGCCTTGGCGCGGACGACGGCGGTGGACGGCGCCACCAGCGGCCCCGAGAACTCCAGCCGCGCCGACAGCCGCGCCAGCTGCGGTTGCGCCACCTCCTGCGGGGTGAACTCCAGCGCCGGCGGCTTCTTCTCTTCCTGCTTGCCGCCGAACCGGGCCAGCGCCTGCACGCCCGGCCCGAAGCCGCCGAACCAGGCACCGCCGGCGCCGGCCACCAGCACCAGCACCAACGCGCCCAGCCACCATTTCTTCTTCATGCCAACCTCGTGTCCATCCTGCCGGCCGTCTCGCCGGTGGGCGCGAAGTGTAGGCGTGGGCGGACGGGCTGAACCGCGCTGCGACGGACGGCAGGCCGGCGCTGACGAGGCGCTGCCGGGGCCGACGAACCGCCGGCCGCTTTCAGGCGACCGTGTCGGCCACCTCGGCTTCGATCCAGCGGTCCAGCGCGGCGGCCGTCATCGGCCGGCCGAACAACGCGCCCTGCGCCTGGTCGCAGCCCAGCCGGGCCAGCAGCGCGGCCTGGTCTTCGGTGGCCACGCCGTCGGCGGCGCTGGTCATGCCCAGGCTGCGCGCCACGCGGATGGTGGCGGCCACGCGCACGCGCTGGTACTCCACCTCGGCGGCGCCGGCCACCAGCGCCGGCGCGACCGTCACCACGTCCAGCGGCAGCCCGTGCAGCGCGGCCAGCGAAGCGCCGCCGCTGCCCACCTCGGCCAGCGCCAGCCGCAGCCCGGCCGCCTTGAAGGCCTGCAGCACCGGCAGCAGCGCGCCGGCGCGCGCCTCGTCGCCGAGCACGGCCTCGCCGATCGCCAGCTGCAGCTGCGCCGGCCGCAGGCCATGCGTCTGCAGCAGCGCCTGCAGCGCCGGCAGCAGCTCGGGCTGCAATTGCTCCGGCGTCAGGTTCAGCACCAGCAGCCGCGGCGCGTGCTCGCCCCAGTTCACCTGCCATTGCGCGAAGGCCTCGCAGGCGGCGTCCAGCAGGTCGACGGCCGAGGGCTCGGCGCGGCCGGGATGTCGCCAGCGCAGCAAGGCCTCGACGCCCACCAGCCGGCGGCTGGCCAGCGCCACCAGCGGCTGGTAGGCCAGCTGGAATTCGGCGTCGGCGCCGTCGGCAGCCTCCGGCACGCGCAGCCATTCGGCGGCGGCCGCCGGCAGCGGCGGCGGCACGGTCGGCGGCGCGTCGGGCCCCGCATGCAATGGCACGGATGCGTCGCGGCCCTGCCGTTCGCACGGCTCGTCGCCGCTGTGGCGGGCGAAAGCTTCGGTGGTCCAGACCACGCGGCGCTGGCCATCGGTCAGCGGCGCGGGCTGCTGCAGCGGTTCGGCCCCCAGCGCCAGCGGCTCCTGTTCGCGCAGTTGGCACAGCAGGCGTTGTACGAGGCGGTGCTGGTGCCGCAGTGCCGTCAGCAGGCCGATCGCCGTCGCCGCCAGCAGCCCCAGGCTGGCCCACAACGGCCCGCGCGATGGCACCCCGGCGGTGGCCCACCAGGCCAGCAGCGCCCCATGCGCGACCAGCGCCACCAGCGCCAACAGCCCCGCGGCCAGCGCCAGGCGGCTGTGCCGAAGGCCGGCCCCAAGGGCGCGCGCGCCGGCGGCGCTGCGTGGACACGATATGGCAGCCAGGGGAGGTGGATTGGACATGGCAGGGCGCACTTGATGCCCATATCGGCCAGCGCCGCAGGGACTGAAGCGCTCCTCGTCCATCTGCGGCTTCGCCGGCGCCGTCTTCGGTATCGCTGCGTGCCAGGCGACGCTTGCGTCGGGGTCAACGCATGCGCTAGGCTCCGACGTAATCCGTTTGCGATACAGATACCGCTCATGAAAACCGCCACCATCCCGCCCGTGCGCGTCTCGGCCGAGTTCCGCGCCGAACTGGACGCGTCGCTGGAGGCGGGCGAGACCCTGGCTGCGCTGGTCGAGAAGGCCGTCAGCAACGAAATGGTTCGCCGCAAGTCCGAAGCCGAGTTCGTGAGGCGTGGACTTGCCGCGATTGCCCGCACGCGCAGGGACGGCAGCGGCATCCCCGCCGACGCCGTGATCGCCAAGCTGGAAGCCCGCATCGCCGCGGCACGCAAGACCCTGGCCCGAAAGAAGACCACGGCAACGGCCAAGCGGGGATGAGCGGCCCTTATCAGGTCGTCTTCAGCGACGAGGCGGAAGACGACCTGTTGCGGCTGTTCGACTTCGCGCTCATGCGCGAGCTGGAAAGTTCGGCGCCGGACCTGGGGCTGCCGGAGCGGGCCATCGAGGCCATCCGCGCAGGCTGCAGGTTCCTGGCCCACAGCCCATTCGGCTGCCGCAAGGCACCGCCGGGGCACAACGGCTTCGTGCGCGAATTGCTGATCTCGTTTGGCGCGGCCGGCTACGTGGCCCTGTTCGAGATCGTCGATGCGAACACCGTCATCATCGGCGCGGTCAGGCACCAGCGCGAGGAAGACTACCGCTGAACGCGCCGGCTCACGCCGCCGGCCGCGGCGCGGCGAATCAGGAAGCCGGCCGCTGCGCAGCGATGGCCGGCTGCGCCAGGTGCACGTCGCCGCATTGCGCGCGCTGGCGCAGCACGTGATCCATCACCACCAGCGCCAGCAGCGCCTCGGCGATGGGCGTGGCGCGGATGCCCACGCAGGGGTCGTGGCGGCCGAAGGTTTCCACGGTGGTCGGGTGGCCCTGGCGGTCGATCGACGCGCGCGGCACGCGGATCGAGCTGGTCGGCTTGATCGCCAGCCGCACCACCAGGTCCTGCCCGCTGCTGATGCCGCCCAGCACGCCGCCGGCGTGGTTGCTGGCGAAGCCCTCGGGCGTGAGTTCGTCGCCGTGCTCGCTGCCGCGCTGCGCGACGGCGGCGAAGCCGTCGCCGATCTCCACGCCCTTGACGGCGTTGAGGCCCATCATCGCCCAGGCGATGTCGGCGTCGAGGCGGTCGTACAGCGGCTCGCCCAGGCCCGGCGGCACGCCGGTGGCGCGCACCTCGATGCGCGCGCCCACGCTGTCGCCGGCCTTGCGCAGCGCGTCCATCTGCGCTTCCAGTTGCGGAATCACGCTGGCGTTGGCAGCGAAGAACGGGTTGTCGGCGATGTGTTGCAGGCCTTCGAACGGGATCTCGGTCTCGCCCAGGGCGCTCATCCAGCCGACGAAGCCGATGCCCAGCTTCTCGTGCAGCCACTTGCGCGCCACCGCGCCGGCGGCCACGGTGGGCGCCGTCAGCCGCGCCGACGAGCGGCCGCCGCCGCGCGGGTCGCGCAGCCCGTACTTGCGCCAGTAGGTGTAGTCGGCGTGCCCGGGGCGGAAGGTGTCGAGCAGGTTGCCGTAGTCCTTGCTGCGCTGGTCGGTGTTGCGGATCAGCAGCGCGATCGGCGTGCCGGTGGTCAGGCCTTCGTAGACGCCGGAGAGGATCTCCACCGCGTCGGGCTCGTTGCGCTGCGTCACGTGGCGGCTGGTGCCGGGGCGGCGGCGGTCCAACTCGCGCTGGATGTCGGCCTCGACCAGCGCCAGGCCCGGCGGGCAGCCGTCGATCACGCAGCCGATGGCCGGGCCGTGGCTTTCGCCGAAATTGGTGACGCGGAACAGTTCGCCGAAGGTGGAGCCGGGCATCAGTACCGCCCGGCCGTTCCGAAGGTACTGAGCGCCCCCTCGGGGGGCCGCGAGCGAAGCGAGCTTGGGGGCTTCATCCCTCGAGTTTACGGCGCGGCCTTGGCGCGCCGCGCTCAGGCGCCGTCGGCCGACGGCAGCGGCGTGCCTTCGGCCGGCCAGTCGCGGATGTAGGCCTTGAGCATGCGATTCTCGAAGTCCTGCGCGTCGACCACGGTCTTGGCCACGTCGTAGAAGCTGATCACGCCCATCAGCTCGCGCTTGTCCATCACCGGCATGTAGCGCGCATGGGTCTGCAGCATCATGCGGCGCACCTCGTCGATCTCGGTGGCCGGCGTGCAGGTGAGCGGCGCGTCGTCCATCACCGAGCGCACCAGGCGCTCGCCGAAGCGGCCGCCGTTGGCCACCACGGCCTTGATCACCTCGCGGAAGGTGAGCATGCCCAGCAGGTCGCCGTGCCCCATGACGACGAGCGAGCCGATGTCGAGCTCGGCCATGGTGCGGGCCGCGTCGGCCAGCAACTGGTCGGGCGGCACGGTGTAGAGCGTGTTGCCCTTGACGCGCAGGATGTCGGTGACTTTCATGGCGGTCGCGGCGGTGGATGAGGGGCAAAGACGGCGGGTCAATATAGCCCACAATGCCCGCCTTTCCTTTGCGCAATCACCGCCCATGGCCGGTTCTTCAGACCCCGGATTCGACACCCTGGCGCTGCACGCCGGGGCCGCGCCCGACCCCGCCACCGGCGCGCGCGCCGTGCCCATCCACCTGAGCACCAGCTTCGTGTTCGAGAACAGCGAGCACGCAGCCAGCCTGTTCAACATGGAGCGTTCGGGCCACGTCTACAGCCGCATCAGCAACCCGACCAACGCGGTGCTGGAAGAGCGCGTGGCGGCGCTCGAAGGCGCGGCGGGCGCGATCGCCACCGCCAGCGGCCAGGCGGCGCTGCACCTGGCGGTGGCCACGCTGGCCGGCGCCGGCGCGCACATCGTGGCCAGCACGGCCTTGTACGGCGGCAGCCACAACCTGCTGAGCTACACGCTCAAGCGCTTCGGCATCGAGACCACGTTCGTGCGGCCGCTGGACGTCGACGGCTGGCGCGCCGCGATCCGCCCCGAGACGCGGCTGCTGTTCGGCGAGACGCTGGGCAACCCGGGGCTCGACGTGCTGGACATCCCCACCGTGAGCGCGATCGCTCACGAGCACGGCCTGCCGCTGCTGGTGGACAGCACCTTCACCACGCCCTGGCTGATGACGCCCGTCGACCATGGCGCCGACCTCGTCTTCCACTCGGCGACGAAGTTCCTGTCGGGCCACGGCACGGTGATCGGCGGCGTGCTGGTCGACGGCGGCACTTTCGACTGGGCGGCTTCCGGACGATTCCCCGAGCTGAGCGAGCCGTACGCCGGCTTCCACGGCATGGTGTTCAGCGACGAGAGCACCGTCGGCGCCTTCTTGCTGCGCGCGCGGCGCGAGGGCTTGCGCGACTTCGGCGCCTGCATGAGCCCGCATACCGCGTGGCTGATCCTGCAAGGCATCGAAACGCTGCCGCTGCGCATGGCGCGCCACGTCGAGAACACGCGCAAGATCGTCGCCTTCCTGGCCGCGCACCCGCTGGTCGCCGCGGTCGGCTACCCCGAACTGGAAAGCCACGCCAGCCACGCGCTGGCCAAGAAACTGCTGCCGCGCGGCTGCGGCTCGGTCTTCAGCTTCGACTTGAAGGGCAGCCGCAAGCAGGGCCAGGCCTTCATCGAGGCGCTGAAACTGTTCAGCCACCTGGCCAACGTCGGCGACTGCCGCTCGCTGGTCATCCACCCGGCCAGCACCACGCACTTCCGCATGGACGACGCGGCGCTGCGTTCGGCCGGCATCACGCCGGGGACGATCCGCCTGAGCATCGGCTTGGAAGACGCCGACGACCTGATCGACGACCTGAAGCGCGCGTTCAAGGTGGCGGAGAAGGCGGCATGAAGCTCCACGTTCAAGGCCGCAGCGCCAGCGTCTACACCGGCAGCAAGCCGTTCGACCCCGCCCTGCCCTGCATCGCCTTCGTGCATGGCGCGCTCGGCGACCATGGCGTGTGGACGCTGCTGGCGCGCTGGTTCGCGCACCATGGCCACGGCGTGCTGGCGGTCGACCTGCCGGGCCATGGCCGCAGCGAAGGCCCGCCGCTGCCCAGCGTGGAAGCGGCGGCCGACTGGCTGCTGGCCGTGCTGGACGCCGCCGGCGCGCCGCAGGCCGCGCTGGCCGGCCACAGCATGGGCAGCCTGATCGCGCTGGAGGCGGCAGCCCGCGCGCCCCAACGTGCGACGCGACTGGTGATGATCGGCACCGCCTATCCGATGAAGGTCAGCGACGCGCTGCTGGCCACCGCGCGCGAACGGCCGCTGCAAGCCATCGACATGGTCAACGCCTTCTCCATCGGCTCGCTGGCCAGCAAGCCCGGCTACCCGGGGCCGGGCATGTGGCTGCACGGCAGCAACCGCGCGCTGATGCGGCGCACCCTGGCCGGCAGCCCGCCGGTGGATGGGCGCAACCTGTTCGAGCACGACTTCCGCGTCTGCGACGCCTACGCGGGCGGCCTGCAGGCCGCGGCGCAGGTGCGCTGCGCGGCCACGCTGATCCTCGGCCGCAACGACCAGATGACCAGCCCCAAGGTCACCAAGGACCTCGCCGCGGCGCTGAAGGCGCGCGTGGCGCTGGTCGACAGCGGCCACAGCCTGATGGCCGAGGCCCCTGACGCGGTGCTGGCCGCGCTGCGCGCGGCGCTGGCCTGAGCCGAGCGGCGCTGCGCGGCGCCTAAGGAAGGCCGCTTACTCCTTCAGGTCCACGCCGTAGAAGGTGTGGCGCCCGAAGGGGCTGAGCTTGAAGTCGACCACTTCCTTGCGCACCGGCTTGAGCTGCACCGCGTGGGCGATGGTGAACCAGGGCGCCTGCTCCTTGAAGATCACTTGCGCCTTCTTGTACAGCTCGGTGCGCTCGGCCACCTTGGACACCGTCTTGGCCTTCAACACCAAGTCTTCGAAAGGCTTGTAGCAGAACTTGGCGACGTTGCTGCCGCCGCTCTTGGCCGAGTCGCAGCCCAGCAGCGTGTGCAGGAAGTTGTCGGGGTCGCCGTTGTCGCCGGTCCAGCCCAGCATGCCCATCTGGTGCTCGCCGGCCTGCATGCGCTTGCGGTACTCGCCCCACTCGAAGCTCTTGATCTCGGCCTTGACGCCGATCTTCGCCAAGTCGGCCTGCATCAGCTCGGCGATGCGGCGCGCATTCGGGTTGTACGGCCGCTGCACCGGCATCGCCCACAGGTCGGTCGCGAAGCCGCCGGCCAGGCCGGCCTGGGCCAGCAGCTTCTTGGCGGCCTCGGGGTCGTAGGGGTCGTCCTTGACGGCGTCGTTGTACGACCACATCGACGGCGGGATCGGGTTCTTCGCCGCGATGCCGGTGCTGAGGTAGACGCCGTCGATGATGGCCTTCTTGTTGATCGCCATGCTCACCGCCTTGCGCACGCGCACGTCGTCGAAAGGCTTCTTCTGCGTGTTGAAGGCCAGGTAGCCGACGTTCAGGCCGGCCTGCTCCAGCACCTGCACCTTCGGGTCCTTGCGCATCGCGTCCAGGTCGGCCGGGTTCGGGTACGGCATCACGTGGCACTCGCCCTTCTGCAGCTTGGCCCAGCGCACCGCGGCATCGGGCGTGATCGAGAACACCAGGTCGTCGATCTTGGCCTTGCCGCCCCAGTACTGCGGGAAGGCCTTGTAGCGGATCACCGCGTCCTTCTGGTACTGCACCAGCATGAAGGGGCCGGTGCCGATCGGCTCCTGGTCGATCTTCTCGGGCGTGCCCGCCTTGAGCATGGCGATCGCGTATTCCTTGCTCTGCACGCCGGCGTATTCCATCGCCAGGTTCGACAGGAACGGCGCCTCGGGCCGGTTGAGCTCGACGCGCACCGTGTAGTCGTCGACGCGGTCCACCGACTTCAGCAGCTTGGGCATGCCCATGTCGTTGAAGTACGAGTGGTTGCTGCTGGTGACCTTGAAGTACGGGTCGTTTTCCTTCCACTGGCGCTCGAACATGAACACCATGTCGTCGGCGTTGAAGTCGCGCGAGGGCTTGAACAGCTTGTTCGAATGCCACTTCACGCCCTTGCGCAGGTGGAAGGTGTAGACCAGCCCGTCGGGCGAGATGGTCCACTTCTCGGCCAGCCCGGGCACGACGCTGGTGCCGCCGCGCTCGAAGTCGACCACGCGGCCGTAGATCTGGCTGCTGGCGTCGAACGAGGTGCCGGTGGTGTTGATGCCGGGATAGAAGTTCTCCGGGCTGCCCTCGGAGCAGAAGACCAGGGTCTTGGCATGGGCGCCGCCGGCGGCCAGCAGCGAGACGGCGCACAGCAGGGCCAGGCGCGATGGCTTGAAGCGCGGGAATGACATGGTCGGTGCCTTTCGAAAGCGAGACGAAAAAGTGGACAGGGAAGGCTGGCTCAGGCCGGGGCCGCGGTCGCGGCGGCCGGCGTCTGCAGGAACTGCTCGGCCAGGTGGCAGGATACCTGCCGCCCGGCCAGGTTGCGCAAGGCCGGCCGCTCGGCGCGGCAGCGCTCGACCACGTGCGGGCAGCGGGTCGAGAACACGCAGCCGGCCGGCGGGTTCAGCGGCGACGGCAACTCGCCGCTGAGCACGATGCGCTCGCGCCGCGCGCCGCTGTCGACGCTGGGCGTGGCGGCCAGCAGCGCGCGCGTGTAGGGGTGCAGCGGCTGCGCGAACAAGGCTTCGCGCGGCGCGCTTTCCATCACCAGGCCGAGGTACATCACCATCACGTCGTGCGCGATGTGGCGCACCACGCCGAGGTCGTGCGAGATGAACAGGTAGGCCAGCCCCAGCTCCTGCTGCAGGTCGGCCAGCAGGTTGAGCACCTGGGCCTGCACCGAGACGTCGAGCGCCGACACCGGCTCGTCGGCCACCACCAGCGCCGGGCGCAGCATCAGCGCGCGCGCGATCGCGATGCGCTGGCGCTGGCCGCCGGAGAACATGTGCGGATAGCGGTCGTGGTGCTCGGGCCGCAGGCCCACGCGGGCCAGCATGGCGCGCGCCTGCTCTTCGCGCTCGGCCGCGTTGAGCGTGGTGTTGATGACCAGCGGCGCCTGCAGGATGCTGCCGATCTTCTTGCGCGGATTGAGCGAGCCATAAGGGTTCTGGAACACCAGCTGCACCTGGCGCCGCAGCTCGCGGCGCTGGGCGGCATTGGCGTGCACCGCGTCGGCGCCCTGCAGGCGCAGCTCGCCGCGGGTGGGCGCTTCGATCAGCGTGACCATGCGCGCCAGCGTCGACTTGCCGCAACCCGATTCGCCGACCACCGCCAGCGTGCGCCCCGCCGCGATGGCGAACGACACGCCGCCCACCGCCTGCAGCCGCGCCGGCGGGCGCAGCAGGCCGCGCTTGAGCACGTAGGTCTGGGCGAGGTCGACGGCCTCGACGACCGGCACCGCAGGCATCGCAGGCACGACAGGCACCACCGGCACCGCCGACCGCGGCGTCGCACCTGCCGTCAAGCCCGTCGTCATGCGGTCCCCTCGGCCAGCGCGCCATCGCGCTCGCGGCGCGCCTCGCGCCCGGGGTCGCCCACCGGATAGTGGCAGCGCACGGCGCCACCCTCCCAGGGCTGCAGCGCCGGCCGCACGCGGCAGGCCGGCGTGGCCGACGCGCAGCGCGGCGCGAACAGGCAGCCCACCGGGCGGTCGAAGGCGCCGGGCACGACGCCGGGAATCGTCGCCAGCCGCTGCAGGCCCTGGCTGCGCTCGGGCATCGCCGCCAGCAGCGCCGCGGTGTAGGGGTGCTGCGGGGCACGGAACAGCTCGGCCGCGCGGCGCTCTTCCACCACCTGGCCGGCGTACATCACGGCCACGCGCTGCGCCATCTCGGCCACCACGCCCATGTTGTGGGTGATCAGCACCAGCGCCATGCCGCGCTCGCGCTGCAGGCTGCGCAGCAGTTCGAGGATCTGCGCCTGGATCGTCACGTCCAGCGCCGTGGTCGGCTCGTCGGCGATCAGCAGCCGCGGGTTGCAGGCGATCGCCATCGCGATCATCACACGCTGGTTCATGCCGCCCGACAGCTGGTGCGGGTAGTCCTTCATGCGGCCGGCCGCCGCCGGGATACCCACTTGTTCGAGCAGTTCCACCGCGCGCCGGCGCGCCGCGCGACCGTCCAGCCCCAGGTGCAGGCGCAGCGTCTCGACGATCTGGAAGCCGATCGTGAAGCAGGGGTTCAGGCTGGTGGTCGGATCCTGGAAGATCATCGCCACGTCCTTGCCGATGATGCGGCGGCGCTCGCGCGCGGCCAGGCCCGGCAGGTCTTGCCCGGCAAAGCGCATGCGGCCGGCGCGCACCTGGCCGGGGAAGCCGACCAGGCCCATCAGCGCCAGCATGGTCACGCTCTTGCCCGAGCCCGACTCGCCGACCACGCCCAGCACCTCGCCCTCGGCCAGGCTCAGGCTGACGCCGTCCACCGCGTGCAGCACGGCGCCCGCGGTGGGGAAGTCGACGCGCAGGTCTTCGATGTCGAGCAGTGGAGCGGACATCGGGGCCATCATTGCTTGAGCTTGGGGTCGAGCGCATCGCGCAGCCCGTCGCCCAGCAGGTTGAAGGCCAGCACGGTGATGAGGATCATCAGGCCGGGGAAGGTGACCACCCACCAGGCGCGCAGCACGAACTCGCGCGCGTCGGCCAGCATGGTGCCCCACTCGGCCGCCGGCGGCTGCGCGCCCAGGCCCAGGAAGCCGAGCGCCGCCGCGTCGAGGATGGCGGTGGACACGCCCAGCGAGGCCTGCACGATCAGCGGCGCCGCGCAATTGGGCAGCACCTCGATGAACATCAGCCGCAGCCGCCCGGCGCCGGCCAGGCGCGCCGCGGTGACGTAGTCGCGCGCCGTCTCGGCCAGCACCGCGGCGCGCGTGATGCGCACGTAATGCGGCAGTACGACGACCGAGACCGCCAGCATCGCGTTCATCAGCCCCGGCCCGAGGATGGCGACGATGACGATCGCCAGCAGCAGGCTGGGCAGCGTCAGGATCACGTCCATCAGCCGCATGATCACGATCTCGACCACGCCGCGCGCGAAGCCGGCCACCAGGCCCAGCACGACGCCGACGACGATGGACAGCGCCACCACCGCCACGCCGATGGTCAGCGACAGCCGCGCGCCGTAGATCAGGCGCGACAGCAGGTCGCGGCCGATGGCGTCGGTGCCCAGCGGCGTCGACCAGCTGCCGCCGTCCATCCACGCCGGCGGGCGCAGGAAGGCGGTGTTGTCGGTGAGGTCGGGCGCGTGCGGCGCCAGCCACGGCGCGAAGGCGGCCATCAGCAGCACCGCCAGCACGATGACGAGGCCGGCCACCGCGCCGGCGTTGGCGCTGAAGCTGGTCCAGAACTCGCGCAGCGGCCCGGGCGGAGCCGGCGTCGCGCCGTCGTGCTCGGCAGAGGCGGCCGTCATGAATGCTTGACCCGCGGGTTGATCACGCCGTAGGCCAGGTCGACCAGCAGGTTGACCAGCATCACCATGCCGCCCAGCAGCAGCAGGCCGCCTTGCAGCACCGGGTAGTCGCGCCGGCTGATGGCCTCGATCATCCACTTGCCGACGCCGGGCCAGGAGAAGATGGTCTCGGTGAGGATGGCGCCGGTGAACAGCACGCTGACCTGCAGCCCGATCACCGTGACCACCGGGATCAGCGCGTTGCGGAAGGCGTGCAGCGCCACCACGCGCCAGGCCGACAAGCCCTTGGCGCGCGCGGTGCGGATGTAGTCCTCGCCCAGCACCTCCAGCATGGCCGAGCGCGTCATGCGCGCGATGATGGCCAGCGGGTTGGTGCCCAGCACGATGGTCGGCAGGATCAGGTGCATCACGGTGGACTTGAAGGCGCCGGGCTCGCCCGAGAGCCACGAGTCGATCAGCAGGAAGCCGGTCACCGGTTCGAAGAAATACTGCACCGCGATGCGGCCCGACACCGGCGTCCAGCCCAGTTGCACCGAGAACAGCAGGATCAGCAGCAGCCCCCACCAGAAGATGGGCATCGAATAGCCGGTGAGCGAAACGCCCATCACGCCATGGTCGAACACCGAGTTGCGGCGCACCGCCGCCAGCATGCCGGCCGGAATGCCGACCAGCAGCGCGAAGACGATGGCGCACAGCGCCAGCTCGATGGTGGCCGGAAACAACGCCGCGAACTCCTGCAGCACGGGCGCCTGGGTGATCATCGAGCGGCCCAGGTCGCCGTGCAGCACGCGGCCGATGTAGATCGCGTACTGCGTCAGCAGCGGGCGGTCCAGCCCGTATTCGGTGACCAGCGCGGCGTGGCGCGCCGGGTCGATGCCGCGCTCGCCGGCCAGCGTCTCGATCGGGTCGCCAGGCACCAGCCGGATCATCAGGAACGCCACCAGCGTCATGCCGATGAAGGTCGGGATGACGAGGCTCAGGCGGGTCAGGATGAACCTCAGCATGACGGCGATGCTAGCGCGGACATCGGCGGGCGCCGGCGCCGCCGGGCGCCAGGCCCCGCCGGGCACCACGCCCCGCCGGGCTCAGTGCGCCTGGTCCCAGTTCGCGCCCACGCCCACCTCGGCCAGCAGCGGCACTTTCAGTTCGGCGACGCCGGCCATCAGCCTGGGGATCTCGGCGCGCGCCCAGGGCAGTTCGGCCTCGGGCACCTCGAACACCAGTTCGTCGTGCACCTGCATCACCATGCGGGTGGCGCGGCGCTCGTCGTCCAGCGCGCGCTGCACGGCGATCATCGCCAGCTTGATGAGGTCGGCCGCCGTGCCCTGCATCGGCGCGTTGATGGCCTGGCGCTCGGCGCCGCTGCGGCGCGGGCCGTTGCCGCTGTTGATCTCCGGCAGCCACAGGCGGCGGCCGAACACGGTCTCGACATAACCTTTTTCCTTGGCGGCGGCCTTGGTCTCGTCCATGTAGCGGCGCACGCCGGCAAAGCGCTGGAAGTAGCGGTCGATGTAGTCGCGCGCCGCCTTCTGCTCGATGCCCAGGTTGCTGGCCAGCCCGAACGCCCCCATGCCGTAGATCAGCCCGAAGTTGATGACCTTGGCATAACGCCGTTGCTCGGGCGTCACCTGGTCGACCGGCACGTTGAACACCTCGCCGGCGGTGGCGCGGTGCACGTCCAGGCCTTCGGCGAAGGCCTTCAGCAGGCCGGGGTCCTCGCTGATGTGGGCCATGATGCGCAGCTCGATCTGCGAGTAGTCGGCCGAGACGATGACGTGCCCCGGCGGCGCGATGAAGGCCTCGCGGATGCGCCGCCCTTCGGGCGTGCGGATGGGGATGTTCTGCAAATTGGGGTCGTTGCTCGACAGCCGCCCCGTCACCGCCACCGCCTGCGCGTAGTTGGTGTGCACGCGGCCGGTGGCGGGGTTGACCATCAGCGGCAGCTTGTCGGTGTAGGTGCCCTTCAGCTTGGCCAGGCTGCGGTGCTCCAGGATGCGCGCCGGCAGCGGGAAGTCGGCGGCCAGTTCCTGCAGCACCTCTTCGTCGGTGCTGGGCGCGCCTGACGCGGTGCGCTTCTTCACCGGCAGCCCCAGCTTGCCGAACAGCACCTCGCCGATCTGCTTGGGGCTGCCCAGGTTGAAGGGGCCGCCGGCGATCTCGTAGGCCTGCTGCTCGGCGGCCACCATGCGCGCGGCCAGCTCGTGGCTTTGCTTGGCCAGCAGCGCGGCGTCGATCAGCACGCCATGGCGCTCGATGCGCTCCAGGATCACCGCCACCGGCAGCTCGATGCGCTCGTACACCTCGCGCAGCCGCGGCTCGGCCTGCAGCCGCGGCCACAGCACGTCGTGCACGTGCAGCGTCATCTCGCTGTCCTCGCCGGAGTATTCGGTCGCCTTCGCCAGATCGACCTGCGAGAACGGGATCTGGCTGGCGCCCTTGCCGCACACGTCCTCGTAGCTCAAGCCCTTGCGGTTGAGGTGGCGCTCGGCCAGGCTTTCCAGGCCGTGCGGGCGATGGGCTTCCAGCACATAACTTTCCAGCAGCGTGTCATGGCGGTAGCCCTGCACGGCGATGCCGGCGTTGGCGAAGACGTGCAGGTCGTACTTGATGTTCTGGCCCAGCTTGGCCGCCGCGGCATCCTCCAGCCAGGGCCGCAGCCGCGCCAGCACCTCGTCGCGCGGCAGCTGTTCGGGGGCGCCGGGGTAGTCGTGGCCCAGCGGCACGTAGGCGGCGCGGCCCGGCTCCACCGCGAACGACAGGCCGACGATCTGCGCGACCATGGCGTCGAGCGAATCGGTCTCGGTGTCCAGCGCCACCAGCTCGGCGGCGCGCAAGCGCTGCAGCCAATGCTCGAAGCGCGGCCAGTCGGTGATGGTTTCGTACTCGCGCGCCAGCTCGGCGGCCGGCGCGGCGGGCGCGGCCGGCGGTCCATCGGCCGCCGCTGCAACCGAAGGCGCGGCCGCGGCCGCCGGTGCCGCTGTTGACGTTGCCAGCGCCTGCCCGGCCACCGCGACGCCCAGCGCTTCTTCCAGCTCCTTGCGCCAGGCGCGGAAGCCGTAGCGCTGGTAGAAGGCCAGCAGGCCCTCGCGGTCGACCGCGCGCAGCGCCAGCGCCTGCAGCGCCGGCCAGCCGGGCAGCTGCGCGCCGAGGTCGCAGTCGGTGCGCACGGTGATCAGCTTGCGGCCGGTGGGCAGCCAGTCCAGCGCCTGACGCAGGTTGTCGCCGGCCACGCCCTTGATGCCGGCGGCGGCGGCCACCACGCCGTCGAGCGAGCCGTGCTCGGCGATCCACTTGGCTGCCGTCTTCGGCCCCACCTTGTCGACGCCGGGCACGTTGTCGACGGCGTCGCCGATCAGCGTGAGGTAGTCGACGATGCGATCCGGCGGCACGCCGAACTTGGCCGTCACGCCGGCCACGTCCAGCACCTCGGGCGGCTTGGCCATGGTGTTGATCAGCGTGACCTGCGGCGTGACGAGCTGCGCCAGGTCCTTGTCGCCGGTGGAGATCAGCACTTGGTGGCCTTCGGCCGCGGCTTGCTGCGCCAGCGTGCCGATGGCGTCGTCGGCCTCGATGCCGGGCACCACCAGCACCGGCCAGCCGAGCAGCCGCACCACCTCGTGGATGGGCTCGATCTGCTGGCGCAGCGCGTCGGGCATCGGCGCGCGCTGGGCCTTGTATTCGGGGTACCAGTCGTCGCGGAAGGTCGGCCCGCTGGCATCGAACACGCAAGCCCCCAGCGCCGCCGGATGGCGATCGCGCAGCCAGCGCATCATGCCCACCATGCCGTGGATGGCGCCGGTGGGAAAGCCGTCGCCGGCGCGCAGGTCGGGCAGCGCGTGGAAGGCCCGGTACAGGTAGCTGGAGCCGTCGACCAGCAGCAGGACGTTGTCGCTCATCGGGCCATTGTGGCGCCTGCTTAGAATGCGCCGCATGAACGCCTTGCTGCGCCTCGCCGCCGTCTTGCCGATGCTGCTGCCGCTGGCCGCCGCGGCGCAGGCGCCCGAGCCGGCCGACGCGGTGCGCGGCGGCGAACCCAAGGTCGAGCGCATCGTGACCGAGGACGACGGCGTGCGCATCGAAGAGCTGCGCGTGCGCGGCCAGACGCAGCGCATCGTCGTGCACAGCAAGCTGGGCAGCCGCACGCGGCCCTACGAGATCGTGCCCGCCAACGGCGGCCGCGACCTGTCGCAGGACAAGGACAAGGGCGCCATCGGCCAGCGCGTCTGGTCCATCCTGTCGTTCTAGGCCGAATGGCGGTCTATACCGAAGTCGGCTTCGACGAGGCCGACCGACTGGTCAGGCGGCTGGGCCTCGGCGCGCTGACCGACCTGCACGGCATCCGCTCGGGCATCGAGAACACCAACTACTACGCCACCACGGTGCGCGGGCAATGGGTGCTGACGCTGTTCGAGCGGCTGCCGCGCGAGCAGCTGCCTTACTACCTGCGTCTGATGGAACACCTGGCCCGCCACGGCGTGCCGGTGCCGGCGCCGCAGGCCGACGACCGCGGCGAGATCCTGCACCAGGTGGCCGCCAAGCCGGCCGCGGTGGTGACGCGGCTGCCCGGCAGCCACCGCACGGCGCCCGACGCCGAGCACTGCGCGCAGGTGGGCGCCATGCTGGCGCGCGTGCACGCGGCCGGCGCCGACTTCGCGTTCCAGCAGCCGCACCTGCGCGGCTTGGCCTGGTGGCAGCAGGTGACGCCCGTCGTGCTGCCGCACCTGCAGCCCGAGCAGGCCGCGCTGCTGCAAAGCGAACTGGCCTTCCAGGCCGAACTGGCCGCCTCGGCGGCCGGCCAGGCGCTGCCGCGCGGCCATATCCACGCCGACCTGTTCCGCGACAACGTGATGTTCGACGACACCGCCGGCGCCGACCGCCTGTGCGGCTTCTTCGACTTCTATTTCGCCGGCGTCGACGCGCTGCTGTTCGACATCGCCGTGTGCCTGAACGACTGGTGCTGCGACCTCGACAGCGGCCGCCTGGCCGAGCCGCGCGCCGCCGCCTTCATGACGGCCTACCAGGGCGTGCGCGCGCTCGACGGCAACGAGCGCCGGCTGCTGCCGGCGATGCTGCGCGCCGCGGGCTTGCGCTTCTGGCTGTCGCGGCTGTGGGACTGGCACCTGCCGCGCGACGCGGCGCTGCTGCAGCCCAAGGACCCGGCGCATTTCGAGCGCGTGCTGCGCGAGCGCATCGCCGCGCCCTGGCACCCACCGCTGTAGCACCACGAAAGGCCGAACGCGGCGATGGCGATGATCCTCAAGTCCGTGGGCCCCGGCCGCGGCGCCTACTGGGTGCGCGACGGCCTGCGCCTGTACCTCAAGCGGCCGCTGGCCTTCACGGCGCTGTTCGTGCTGTTCCTGTTCGCGGCGCTGTTCATCGCGCTGGTGCCGCTGGTCGGCGGCGTGCTGCAGATCATGGTGGTGCCGCTGCTGTCGCTGGGCTTCATGATCGCCAGCCAGTCGGCGCTGCTGCAGGGGCCGGTGAACCCGTCGCAGTTCATCGAGCCGCTGCGCGCCGCGCCGGCGCAGCGGCGCGACCTGCTGCTGCTGTGCCTGCTGTACGGGCTGCTGGTGGCCGCCAGCCTGTGGCTGTCGGACCTCATCGCCGACGGCGGCTTCAGCCGCGGCATGGACTTGATGCGGCGCCAGAACGTGCCGCGCGCCGAACTCGACGCGCTGCTCGCCGAGCGCGGCCTGGCCGCCGGCGCGCTGTTCGGCGGCCTGGCCATCACGCTGATCACCATCCCCTTCTGGCACGCGCCGGCGCTGGTGCACTGGGGCCACCAGAGCGCGCTGCAGGCCTTGTTCTCCAGCACGCTGGCGGTGTGGCGCTGCCGCGGCGCCTTCTTGGTCTACAGCCTGACGTGGATGGCGCTGTTCATCGGCTGCGGCCTGGCCAGCGGGCTGCTGTTCGGCCTGCTGGGCCTGGGCGGCGTGGCGCCGCTGCTGATGCTGTCGGCCGGCCTCTTCTTCTCGACGCTGTTCTACGTCTCGCTGATCTTCACCTTCAACGACAGCTTCGGCATGCAGTGAGCGAAGGCGCTCATCACGCGGCGCTCATCACGCGGCGGTGCGGCGGTCTTCCTCGTCCTGCAGCTGGCGCCACAGGATCTTGCCGGTGCCCGACTTGGGCAGGGCGTCGGCGAACTGCACGATGCGCGGCGCCTTGTAGGTGGACATGCGCTCCTTGGCCCAGGCCACGATGTCGGCCGCGCCGACGCGCCCTTCGCGGCCCTTCTTCAGCACCACCACCGCCTTCACGGTTTCGCCGCGCTTGGCGTCACGGCTGCCGATGATGCAGGCTTCGAAGATGTCGGGGTGCTCGTACATCATCGCCTCCACCTCGGCCGGCCAGACCTTGTAGCCCGAGGCGTTGATCATGCGCTTGAGCCGGTCGACCATGAAGAAGTAGCCGTCCTCGTCGCGCCGCGCCAGGTCGCCGGTGCGAAAGAAGGCCTTGCCGTCGATCGGCACGAAGCTCTCGGCCGTGGCCTGCGGGCTGTTCCAGTAGCCTTTGAACACCTGCGGCCCGTGGACGACGATTTCGCCCACCTCGCCGACGGCCACTTCGCGCAGCGTCACCTGGTCGACGATGCGGCTGTCGACGTTGAACAGCGGCACGCCCAGGCACTGGCGCTTGGGCCGGTTGATCGGGTTGCTGTGCGTCGCCGCGGCGGTCTCGGTCATGCCGTAGGCCTCGATGAAGGTCAGGCCGGTCAGCTCGTGCAGCCGCCGCGCCACCGGCTCGGGCATGGTCGCGCCGCCGCCCGTCAGGTGCAGCAGCGAGGCCAGCGAATCGGCCGTGATGTTCGGGCTGGCCAGCAGGTCGACCACCATGGTGGGCACGGCGATCCACACCGTAATGCCCAGCTCGCGGATCAGCGTCAGCGCCGCTTCGCGGTCCCAGCGCGTCATCACCACCAGCGTGCTGCCGTTGTAGAGGCCGGCGTTCATGCCGGGCTGCATGCCGGTGACGTGGAAGAACGGCGCCACCGACAGCACCACGTCGGCCTGCGTCAGCTCGTGCAGTTGCGCCGTCACGCCCAGCACCGTCATCAGCGAGCGGTGGGTGTGGATGCAGCCCTTGGGCTTGCCGGTGGTGCCCGAGGTGTAGGGCATCACCGCCAGGTCGTCGGGCCGCGCGCGGTGCGGCCCGGGCCGGCGAGCGGCGGCCAGCGCGTCGGCCCAGGCCACGATGCCGGGCGCGGCGGGGATGGCCGGCCGTTCGGCCACCACGTCGGGCACGTCGACCAGCGGCGTGGCGCCGAGGTAGTCGCCGTAGGTGGCGGCGATCAGCGTCTGCAGCTTGCCCGGCTGCAGCCAGGGGCGGATGCGGTCGAGCAGCTCGGCGCCGACGAGGGCCACCTTGGCGCCGGCATCGTCGATGTAGTGCGCCAGCTCTTCCGTCAGGTTCATCGGGTTCACCGGCAGCACCACCGCGTCGGCGCGCACGATGGCGTAGTAGCCGACGATCCATTGCACGCTGTTCTGCGCGTACAGCAGCACGCGGTCGCCTTTGGCCACGCCGCAGTCTTGCTGCAGGTAGCCGGCCAGCGCATCCACTTCGGCGCGCAGGCGGGCGTAGCTGATCTCGGCGCCGTAGAAGCACACCGCCGTGCGCTCGGGAAAGCGCCGGGCCGACATCTCCAGGCCTTCGTACAGCGTGATCTCGGGCACCGGCACGGCGCGGTGGGCGGGCCTGAACTGGCGCAGGGTCTGCGGCTTCATGCGGGGCTCCTGAGGTCGTTGCCGGCCGCGGCGGCCGGCGCCGTTGCAGCCAGCCGCTGCTGCAGCTGGCCGTAAGCTTCGACCAGGCCGTCGGCCAGCGCCTGCGCGTCGGGCAAGGCCTCGGGGCTGGCCAGCACGCCGAAGTCGATGCGGTCGAGGTAGCTGACGCAGGTGATGTTGAGCGCCGTGCCGTGCATCAGCAGCGGCACCGGGATGAAGGTGCGCGCCGCCATGCCATCGAACCTCAGCGGCTGGCGCGGGCCCGGCACGTTGGACACGTAGAGGTTGACGAACGGCGGCAGGTGGTGGTGCAGGCGCAGGTCTTCGGCCGCCTTCATGCCTTCCATCATCGACATCAGGTTGTTCACCGCCGGCGCGCGCAGCGACGGCATCTCGACGAGCAGCCGCGACACCGGGCGCGCCGCGTCCTGCAGGTTCTTCGCGGCGTCGACGCTGCGCCGGATGACGGGGATCCAGCGCGCCGGGTCGGCTTCGTCGACCGGCAGCCGCGCCAGCATCAAACTGACCTGGTTGTTATGCGCCGTGTCGCCCGGCGTGCGCACGGACACCGGCACGCCGGCCACCAGCGGCTGCCGCGGCAGTTGCTGGCGGCCGGCCAGGTGCTGGCGCAGCGCGCCGGTGATGACGGCCAGCACGATGTCGTTGATGGTCGCCTGGTGCGCCTTGCCGAGGGCCTTCACCGCCGACAGGGGCAACGACGCCCAGCCGAAGCTGCGCGCCGGGCTCAGCCCGCGGTTGAACGGCGTGCGCGGCGCGGGCCGCATCAGCTGGCGCAGGTCGTCCAGGCCGAAGCGCTTGCCCGAGGGCGCTGCCTCGCCCTGCAGCTGCCACAGCTCGCGCGCGGTCTGCATCACGCGCAGCGGCATGCGCAGGTACAGGTCTTCGGCCGTGCGCAGCAGCAGGCTGGCCGGCGTGGGCGGCGGCGTCGGCTGCACCGGCGCGCCGGTGGCCGTGCCCTGCGGCCGCGCCGTGTCGCCGAACAAGCCGTCCACCACCATGCTGGCGGAGCCACCGTCGACGCCGCCGTGGTGCAGCTTCATGTACAGCGCAAAGCCGCCGCCGGCCAGGCCTTCGATCAGCCAGATCTGCCACAGCGGATGCGCGCGGTCGAGCAGCGGCGTGTGCAACTGCACCACCGCGTCGATCAACTGCTGCGGCCGGCCGGGCGCCGGCAGCTTGATGCGCTGCAGGTGGTAGTCGAGGTCGAGATCGGGCTCGTCGATCCACACCGGGTTGCCCATCTTCAGCGAGCGCTGGTCCAGCCGGCGGTGCAGCAGCGGCAGGTAGGGCGCGCGCTCGCCGACCTGTTCGCGCAGCTTGCGCATCGGGTCGGCACCGCGCGGCGGCTTGTCGAACAGGTGCAGGTTGGCGACGTGGAAGCTCATGCTCGGCGTTTCGCCGAGGAACCAGGCCGCGTCCATGCTGGACAGTGCGTGCATCGTCATCATCGACCTCGAAAGGCTGGACAGGTTGCGCTTCAGGCCGCTGCCGGCTCGGCCGCGGCTTCGGGGTTCTCGCTGCGGCCGCGGTAGCTGCGGTCGAGCAGGAAGCTGGCGACGGCGGCCAGCACCAGCACGCCGGCGAACAGGCGGAAGGTCTCGGCCGGCTTCCAGCCGGCGGCCAGCAGGTAACCGGTGGCCACCGGCGTGAGGATGGCCACCGCGCGGCCGAAGCCGAACATCCAGCCGATGGCGGTGGCGCGCACCGCCGCCGGGTACACCGTGGGGCTGATGGCGTAGAAGGCGGCGATGCCGCCGTTGGCGAACATGCCCACCACGAAGGCCAGCGCCAGCGCCAGGCCGGGGTCGCTGAAGTGGCGGCTGTAGACCCACAGCGCCAGCGTGCCGCCCAGCATCACCAGCATGGTGGCCAGCCGCGGCCTGATGACCAGCGACAGCGCGGCGAACAGCAGCGCGCCGGCCACGCCGCCCAGCGGCACCATCACGCCGGCGCGCACGCCGAGCGCGGGCACGCCGGTGGAATCGGCGATCAGCTTGGCCGTCCAGCTGTTGGCGAAGTAGAAGGCGCTGGTGATGAGCGCGAAGCCGAGCCACAGGAACACCGTGCGCCGGCCGATGACGCCGCCGAAGATGGTTTGCGCCGCATTCGCCTGCACGCCCTGCGCCTGCGAACGCGGCAGCGCCGCTGCCGCCGGGTAGCCCAGCGCGCGGGCGATGCGGTTGTAGGCGTCCAGCGCGCCGGCGGGCCGGCGTTCGACGAGGTAGGCGATCGACTCCGGCAGCGCGAACACCACCACCAGCAGCATGACGCCGGAAATGATGGCACCCAGCATGAAGGGCGCGCGCCAGCCGTGCTGCGCGATCAGCAGCGCACTGGCCGCGCCGCCGAGTGCCGCGCCGAGCGGAAAGCCGATGCCGTAGACGCCCATCACCACGCCGCGGCGGCGGTCGGAGCAGTACTCGGCCACCGTGATGTTGAGCGAGGCCACCAGCGCGCCGATGAAGACGCCGGCGCCGGCGCGATAGACCACCATCTCGGGCACCGAGTCGGCCATCGACGACAAGGCCATGCCCAGCGTGATGAACGCCAGGCACAGGATGACGTGGCGGCGGCGGCCGATGCGGTCGGCCAGCGGCGACAGCAGCGTGGCGCCGATGGCCATGCCGAAGACGCCGGCGCTGAGCAGGTAGCCCACCTGCACCGGGCTCAGCGCCCAGGCCTTGGCCAGGTGCGGGGCCACGAAGGCCATGACCAGGATCTCGAAGCCGTCGATCATCGTCAGCAGCAGGCAGATGATCACGGCCCGCCATTGCAGCGCACGCATCGGCTGCGTGCGAATCGCTTCGCTCACGTCCATGTTTGTCTCCTTTGAATCCTTGTGTGGGTGCGCCGCTGGCGCACGGTCTGGACCTGCGGTGCAGCGTAGGTCCGCGCCCGCCGGCCTGTAAATCAAGGCCTGCGGGATGTGCACAGGGTGCACAGGGCCGCGCCCGCCATGGCGCGCCGGCGGCCGGCGCGGCTATCGTGCAGGCCACAGGAGACAACCGCCATGCCCAAGACCGTGGGGGCCGCCTACCGCAACGTGACGGCGCTGGAACGAGGCCTGCAGGTGCTGGTGGCGCTGAACCGGCTGCCCAGCGGCATCGGCACCGTGGGCTCGCTGGCCGGCGCCACCGGGCTGCACCGCACCACGGTCAAGCGCCTGCTGGAGACGCTGACGGCGCACGGCTTCCTGCGCCGCAGCCATTCCGACGACACCTACCGGCTGGTGGCACGCGTTCGCGCGTTATCCGAAGGCTTCACCGACGACGAATGGGTCTCGTCGGCGGCCATGCCCGAGCTGGGCGAGCTGCTCAAGCAGCTGGTCTGGCCAAGCGACCTGACGACGCTGGACGGCGACGCGATGGTCATCCGCGAGACCACGCACCGCTTCAGCTCGCTGTCCTTCCACCGCAACATGGTGGGGCGGCGCATTCCGCTGCTGAACACGGCGTCGGGCCGCGTCTACCTCGCGCACTGCCCGCCCAACGAGCTGGAGCAACTGCTGCACTTCCTGGCCCGCAGCGCCGACGCCGAACAGGCCCGCATGGCGCGCGACGCGCGCCTGGTGCGCCACCTGCTGGACAAGGTGCGCCGCGAAGGCTGCGGCTGCAACAGCGGGGAATGGTCGGTGGAACCACACGTCGGCGGCATCGCGGTGCCCATCATCGGCAACGGCAAGGTGCTGGCCTGCCTGAGCGTGGTCTTCCTGATCCGCGTCATCAGCGTCGAGGACGCGCGCACGCGCTTCCTGCCGGCGCTGGCGGCATCCGCGCAGCGCATCGAGCGCGTCATCGCCGGCCCGGCGTGACAGGCTGATGACGGCTGCGCGGCCCCGTGGCGCCTACAGCGTCAGCCGCGTCAGGCCCCACACCAGCAGCACCAGCTGCACCAGGTTGACCAGCAGCGCCGCCGAGTGGACCTTGCGGAACGCCTGGATGGCGGCGGGGTCGCTGTCCTGGATGCGGGCGCCCAGGCGGTCCATCGTCGGGATCAACACCCGCCGCAGCGCGACCACCACCATGCCGATGACGGCCGCCCCGCCGGCGAACGCCAGCCGCCCCCACCAGGCGTAGCTGACGCAGCCGCCCACCGCGGCGATCAGCGCGGCCTTGTAGTAGACCTCGAAGAAGCGGCTGATGAAGCGGCCGTCGACCGGCGTGTCGTGCTGCAGCACGAGCAGCGGCAAGCCGCCCATGATGAAGTAGGCGGTGGTGACCAGCAGCACCACGGTGAAGGCCAGGGCGAAGAACGAACTGGTCATGGCAACGCGGGGTGCGGGCGCATGCGGCGGCGGAATCAGCCTTCGATCGGCGTCAGCTTGGCGATCGCCAGCGCCAGCCACTTGGCGCCGTGGCGGCCGAAGTTGACCTGCGCGCGGGCGTCGCTGCCGCTGCCTTCGAGCGTCAGCACCACGCCTTCGCCGAACTTGCCGTGGAACACCGACTGGCCGACGCGCAGCCCGCCTTCCGAGCGCTGCGCCGCCATCGCCTGCGGCAGCGGCACGGCGCGCTCGACCGCCGCGCGCGGGTCGACGCGGCCGGCACCGACGATGCCCGAGAGCCCGCTGCCGCGCTGCCAGGCCTCCTGGTAGCTGCGCGCGTAGCCCGAGCCGAAGCCCTGCTGGCGCGGCGTCAGCCACTTCAGCGCGGCGTCGGGCAGTTCGTCGAAGAAGCGGCTCTTCACGTTGTAGCGCGTCTGCCCGTGCAGCAGCCGCGTCTGGCTGAAGCTCAGGTACAGCCGCTGGCGCGCGCGCGTGATCGCCACGTACATCAGCCGGCGCTCTTCTTCCACGCCGTCGGCGTCGGACAGCGAGTTCTCGTGCGGGAACAGGCCTTCCTCGACGCCGGTGATGAACACCGCGTCGAACTCCAGCCCCTTGGCCGCGTGCACCGTCATCAACTGGATCGCGTCCTGGCCGGCCTGCGCCTGGTTGTCGCCGGCCTCCAATGACGCATGGGTCAGGAAGGCGGCCAGCGGCGACAGGATCTCGCCGGTCTCGGCGTCGGGCACCGGGGCTTGCGCACCGGCGGCGGCTTCGTCGATGGGCAGCGCGACGGCATCCTTGCCGAAGCCTTCCTGCGTGACGAAGCTCTCGGCGGCGTTGACCAGTTCTTCCAGGTTCTCGATGCGGTCCTGGCCTTCCTTCTCGGTGCGGTAGAAGTCCAGCAGCGTGCTGGCGTGCAGCACGTGCTCGATGATTTCGCGCAGCGTCAGGCCTTGCGTCGCGCCGCGCAAGTCGTCGATCAGCTTCTGAAAGCCCGCCAGCTTGGCGCCCGCTGCGCCGCCGACCGCGCCCACGCTTTGCATCAGGCTGCGGCCGCTGCCGCGCGCCGCGTCGGCCAGTTGCTCGACGGTGCGCGCGCCGATGCCGCGCGCCGGAAAGTTCACCACGCGCAGGAAGCTGGTGTCGTCGTTCGGGTTCTCCAGCAGCCGCAGGTAGGCCAGCGCGTGCTTGACCTCGGCGCGCTCGAAGAAGCGCAAGCCGCCGTACACGCGGTAAGGGATGCCGGCGTTGAACAGCGCGCTCTCGATCACGCGGCTTTGCGCGTTGCTGCGGTAGAGCACCGCGATCTGCTGGCGCTGCAGGCCGGCGCGCACCAGGGCCTGCGCTTCGTCCAGGAACCACTGCGCCTCGGCATAGTCGCTGCTGGCCTCGAACACGCGCACCGGCTCGCCGGCGCCGGCGTCGGTGCGCAGGTTCTTGCCCAGGCGCTGGCGGTTGTGGGCGATCAGCTCGTTGGCGGCGTCCAGGATGTGGCCGTAGCTGCGGTAGTTCTGCTCCAGCTTGACGACGCGCTGGACGCGGTACTCGCGCTCGAAGTCGGCCATGTTGCCGACGCGCGCGCCGCGGAAGGCGTAGATGCTCTGGTCGTCGTCGCCGACCGCCATCACGCCCTGGCCGCTGTCCGCCGACGGCGGCGCGAACATCTTCAGCCACGCGTACTGCAGCCGGTTGGTGTCCTGGAACTCGTCGACCAGCAGGTGGCGAAAGCGGCGCTGGTAGTGCTCACGCAAAGCGTCGTTGTCGCGCAGCAGTTCGTAGCTGCGCAGCATCAGCTCGGCGAAGTCGACCACGCCTTCGCGCGCGCATTGCTCCTCGTAAGCCTGGTACACCTCCACCAGCTTGCGGCCGTGGGCGTCGCGCGCGTCCACGTCGCGCGGGCGGCGGCCTTCCTCTTTCTCGCCGGCGATGAACCACGTCACCTGCTTGGGCACGAAGCGCTCTTCGTCGAGGTTCATCGCCTTGATCACGCGCTTGACGGCCGAGAGCTGGTCGGCGCTGTCGAGGATCTGAAAGCTCTGCGGCAGCCCGGCCAGCTTCCAGTGCGCGCGCAGGAAGCGGTTGCACAAGCCGTGGAAGGTGCCGATCCACATGCCGCGCACGGCGATCGGCAGCATCGCCGACAGCCGCGTCAGCATTTCCTTGGCGGCCTTGTTGGTGAAGGTGACGGCCAGCACGCCGCCGGGCGAGACCTGGCCGGTGGACAGCAGCCAGGCGATGCGCGTGGTCAGCACCCGCGTCTTGCCCGAGCCGGCGCCGGCCAGCACCAGCGCCGGCTCGGCGGCCAGCGTGACGGCGGCCAGTTGTTCGGGGTTCAGGCCCTGCAGCAGGCGCTGCGGTGCCGCGGGCACGTCGCTCATCGGGCAATTCTAGGAGGCGGCCCGGCACGGTCGCGGCCTGCCCCGCCCTGCCGCGCCCTCAGCCGCCGATCGTCATCCGCGGCAGCGGCGCGCCCAGCCCGGCGCGGCCGAAGGCGTGCTTGCGGTGGCGTTCGCTGCGCCTGAAGGGTTGGTACCACGCCAGGAAGTCGGCGGCCGCCATCGGGCGACCGAGCAGATAACCCTGCATCTCATCGCACCCCAGGCGGCGCAGCAGGTCGGCCTGGGCGTCGGTCTCCACGCCTTCGGCGACCACGTTCATCTCCATGCTGCGGCCGAGCGCGATCACCGCGGTGGCAATCGCCACGTCCTCGGCGTCGTCGGGCAGCGAGCGCACGAAGCTGCGGTCGATCTTCAGCGTGTCGATGTTGAAGCGCTTGAGGTAGCTGAGCGACGAATGCCCGGTGCCGAAGTCGTCGATGGCCAGCCGCACGCCCAGCCGCGCAAAGCTCTCCAGCATGGCGCGCGTGGCCTCGGTGTCTTCCATCAGCAGCGACTCGGTCAGCTCGATCTCCAGCCGCCGCGGGTTGATGGCGTTCTCGCGCAGCGAGTCCTCGATCAGCGAGGCCAGGTACGAATGCCGGAACTGGCGCGCCGAGAGGTTGACCGCCAGGCGCAGCGGCGGCAGGCCCATCTTGTCCCACTGGCCGAGCTGCTCGCAGGCGGCGCGGATCACCCAGGCGCCCACCGGCAGGATCATGCCGGTGTCTTCCAGCACGCCGATGAAGCGGTCCGGCGGCACCATGCCGTGGCCCGGCCGGTGCCAGCGCAGCAGCGCCTCGACGCCGGTGACCTCGCCGGTCTGCAGGTCGGCCTTGGGCTGGTAGTGCAGCTGGAACTCCTGGCGCTCGACGGCACGCCGCAGGCTGCCTTCCAGCGACAGCCGCGCCGAGACGGCGGCGTTGAGGTCGTCGCTGAAGAAGCTGTAGGTGCCGCGGCCGAGCGACTTGCTGCGGTACATCGCCATGTCGGTGTGGCGCACCAGGCCGTCGAGGTCGACGTCGTCGGTGGGGAACATCGAGATGCCGATGCTGCCCGAGACGACGATCTCTTCCTCGCCGACGCCGGTGCCCACGCGAAACGGCGCGTTCAGCGCGTCGAGGATGCGGCGCGCCACGGCCGCCGCGTCCTCGGCCGACTCCACCGCCTCCAGGATCACGGTGAACTCGTCGCCGCCCAGGCGCGACAGCGTGAACGGGCTGTCGTCGCGGGCGCCTGCGGGCATGCCGCCGGCCATGTCGGTGCCGCCGTCATCGACGCGGCGGCCCACCGAGTCGACGCTGCGCAGGCACTGCGTCAGCGTCTTGGCCACGTGCTGCAGCAGCCGGTCGCCGACCTCGTGGCCGAGGCTGTCGTTGACGAGCTTGAAGCGGTCGAGGTCGATGAACATCAGCGCCATCGGCTGCCCCGAGCGCTGCGCGCGCGCCATGGCCTGCGCCAGGCGGTCGCGGAACAGCGTGCGGTTGGGCAGCCCGGTCAGGCTGTCGAAGTTGGCGAGGTAGGCCAGCCGCTCCTGCGTCTGCCAGCGCTCGCGCGTGTCGCGCAGGTGCACGATCCAGAAGCGGCCCTCGGGCACGTCCAGCCGCTGCAGGCTCAGGTCCACCGCGCGCTCGGCCGGCGTGCCGCCGGCGGCGGGCTTGCGCAAGGCAGCAGCTTCGCCGTCGCGCAGCGCCGCGGGCAGCGCCGGCGGCTGGCCGTTCTGGCGCAGCAGGGCCGCCAAGGGCAGGCCCGGCAGCGGCTGGCCGCCGCGGTCGAACAACTGCACGGCGGCGGCGTTGGCGTCGCGCACCAGGCCCTGGTCGTCGCAGACCAGCAGCGCGTCGCGGCTGTGCTCGAACAGCGCGCGGAACCAGGGGCCGCTGCGCAGCGGCGGCAGCTGCTGCGCGGGCGCGGCGGCGGCGGGTGGCCCTGGATCGGCCGGCGCCATGCGCCGCCGCAGCGCCCCCAGGCGAGACATCCAGCCCTGCGGCGGGCTCGGTAACGCGTTCGACGATGCGGGGGTGGACACGGGAACTGTGGCGGCGCGGGCGGCGCCGGCGTTCGGGCGGATCCCCCGGTTGTCGGCAAGGTCGGGCGCGGTCTTGAGCGCGGCGCGCCCCGCCGCGTAGAATTCGGCACCGGGCCGCGGTTTTCGCTGCCCGGTTTTTTTTCGCCGCTACGGCGCCGCCGCGGGTCACGTCCATGGAAATTTTCGACTACGACAACATCCTGCTGCTGCCGCGCAAATGCCGCGTGCAAAGCCGCAGCGAATGCGACCCCTCGGTCGAGTTCGGCGGCCGCCGCTTCGCGCTGCCGGTGGTGCCGTCGAACATGAAGACGGTGCTCGACGAGCCCATCGCCGAGTGGCTGGCCGGCAACGGCCACTTCTACGTTATGCACCGCTTCGACCTCGACAACGTGGCCTTCGCACGGCGCATGCGCGAGCGCGGGCTGCTGGTGTCGATCAGCTCGGGCGTCAAGCCGCAGGACTTTGCCGTCATCGACCGCCTGGCCGCCGAAGGCCTGGGTGCCGACTACATCACGATCGACATCGCCCACGGCCACGCCGACAGCGTGCGCCAGACCATCGAGCACATCAAGGCGCGGCTGCCGCAGACCTTCGTGATCGCCGGCAACGTGGCCACGCCGGAAGCGGTGATCGACCTCGAGAACTGGGGCGCCGACGCCACCAAGGTGGGCGTGGGCCCGGGCAAGGTGTGCATCACCAAGCTGAAGACCGGCTTCGGCACGGGGGGCTGGCAGCTCTCGGCGCTGAAGTGGTGCAGCCGCGTGGCGACCAAGCCCATCATCGCCGACGGCGGCATCCGCCACCACGGCGACATCGCCAAGAGCGTGCGCTTCGGCGCCGCGATGGTGATGGTGGGCAGCCTGTTCGCCGGCCACGAAGAATCACCCGGCGCCACGGTGGAAGTCGACGGCAAGCTCTACAAGGAGTACTACGGCTCGGCCAGCGACTTCAACAAGGGCGAGTACAAGCATGTCGAGGGTAAGCGCATCCTCGAGCCCATCAAGGGCCGCCTGGCCGACACGCTGCGCGAGATGCGCGAAGACCTGCAAAGCAGCATCTCGTACGCCGGCGGCCGGCAGCTGGCCGACCTGAAGCGGGTGAACTACGTCATCCTGGGCGGCGAGAACGCCGGCGAGCACTTGTTCATGTAGCCGGCGCCGACGCGGCGTCGGCCGCGCGCGGCGGCGCCGGTGCCGCACCGAGGCTGCGCGTCAGGCGCTGGAACGCCGGCGAGCGCTGCAAGACCTCGCGCCCGGCGTCCTGCAGCAGCTTCACGTCTTCGGCGGCGATGGTGAACGCCGTGGGCACCTGCAGCGCCAGGCGCCGCCGCTCGGGGTCTGGCACGTCGCGCAGGCTGACGCTGACGACGTGGATCTCGGCGTCGGCGGCGAACGGGCTGCCGGGGCCGCCGCGCACCCGCGCCAGCTCGGCGTTCCAGCGTTGCAGGTCGTCGTCGAGCATCGCCAGCGTCACCCGCGTGCTTCGCGATCCGGCGCCGAACAGCAAGGCATTCGCCACCTGGGCGACGGTCGGCACGCGGTCGCTGAGGTCGATGCGGTCGGCGGTTTCGCGTTCCGAGTTGACCGCGATGAGGATCACCTTGCGGATCGAGCCGGCGGCCACGTCGTGCAGGCTGTCCTGGATCGAGCCGCGCGCGACGACGCGGTCCAGCAGGCCGCGCAGGCCCAGGTTGTCGGCCAGGCCGCCGTCGACGAGGTGCAGGTACGGGCGCTCGCGCACGTTGACGTAGCTCTCGGCGCTGGACTGCAGCATGCGCACGCGGTAGCCGCTCTCGCCCGCCGCGGCCTCGCCTGCCGTGTCCTTGCGCGCGGCCGGCGGCAGCCGCTGCCCGCACTCGCCGGCGTAGTTGCGCAGCGTCAACGGGCTCAGCAGCACCGGCACCGCCGACGACGCCGCCACCGCGAACGACAGCGGCACGCTGTTCAGGTCGGAACAGATCAGCGCGAACTGCTCGTAGGTGAACTCGAAAGGCGCGCCGGTCGTCAGGTCGGTCGCGGTCACCAGCAGCAGCGGCGCCTTCGGCCGCGCCGCGAGGTCGCCGAAGCGGCGCTGGCCGTACAAGGTGCTCAGCCGTTCTTCGAGCAGGTTGCTGCGCCCGTACCAGGGCGACGTCAGTTCGCGAAAGCCCGAAGGCGATAACATGCTGCGCACCAGCCCGCCGTCGACGTTGTCGAGCAGGAATTCGGGCTCGAAACGCGTCAGCGTCTCGTCGCCGAAAGCCGCGTAATGCGCCGCCAGGATGCTGCCGCCCGACACGCCGCCGATCAGCTTGACTTCGTCGAGCAGCGTCGTCGGCCGGCCCTCCCAGACGAAGCGCGTCGCCTGCAGTTCGCGCAGGATGCCCAGGCCGAAGGCGGCGGCGCGCGCCCCGCCGCCGGACAGCGTCAGCGCGACGACGATCGTCGGCCCCTCCCCGTGCCGATCGCCAAGGCGCCCCCGGCCGCCGGGCGCGCCGGTGACGACGAGCGATTCGTCCGCACGCGCGACGACGTTCTGCCACGGCCGGTAGGTCGAGCAGCCGCCGAGCAGCGCCACCACCATCATCAGCAGCAACGGCAGCAACGGGCGCAGGCCGGCGCTCATCGTCAACCCGCGATCGACCGCCGGAACATCAGCAGGCTGCCGGTGAGAAAGCCGACGCCCATGCCCAGCATGGTCACGACCTCCTGCCAGACCATCGCCGCATCCGCGCCGCGGTAGACGATGGCCTGCATGAAGCCGATGTAGTGGCGCGACGGGAAGAACCACGTGATGTATTGAACCCATTGCGGCTGGCTCTCCACCGGCGACATGCCGCCCGACAGCATCATCATCGGCATCACCGACATCATCATCAGCAGCGCGAACTGCGCCATCGTGCGCGCGATGGTGCCGAGCAGGATGCCGATCGACGCCGCCGCGAAGACGTAGATCGCCGTGCCCACGAGCAGCAGCGTGCGCGAGCCGGCAATCGGCACCTGCAGCGCGCCCTGCACCACGAACAGCAGCGACAGCGTGAACGCGACGACGATCACCAGCCCGTTGGCCCAGACCTTGGCCAGCGCGATCTGCACCGCCGTCAGCGGCATCACCAGCAGGTGCTCGATGGTGCCGTGCTCGCGCTCGCGCAGCAGCGCCGCGCCGGTGAGGATGATCATCAGCATCGAGAGCTGATCGGCCAGCGCCACCACCGCGCTGAACCAGGCCTGGGTGCCGTTGGGGTTGAAGGCGCGGCGGTTCGCCAGCGTGCCGTCGAGCCCGCCGCGGCTGGTCGTGCCCTCGCCCATCTCTTGCCGGTAGCGGGTGACCTCCTGCGCGATCATGTTCTGGATGTAGCCGCTGCCGGTGCCGGCCTGCTGAACCGCGGTGGCGTCGGCGCTGACGTGGACGTCGGTGTCGCGCCCGGCGCGGGTGTCGGCCTCGAAGCGCGGCGGGATCTCGACCACGAAGGTGTAATGGCCCTGGTCCATCGCGCGGTCGACTTCGGCCGCGCCGATGCGCTGCACCTTCTGGAAGTAAGGCGGATAGAACAGTTCGGTGATAGCGCGCGACAGCTGCGACTGGTCTTCGTCGACGATCGCGATCGCCGCGTTGCGCACCGTCTCGCCGGTGCCGGTGGACTGCGTGTAGATGCTGAAGCCGAAGGACCAGACGATGAACAGCATCATCGTCACGTCGCGCACCAGCTCCTTCAATTCCTTGGTGCCGAGCCACCAGATGTTGATCAGTGCCGACATGACCTACTTCTCCTGCTTCTTCAGCAACAGCACCGAGAGCACGAGGAACACCAGCGGCGCCGCGACCAGCGCCAGCAGGTCGCCGCGCAGGTCGGCAAGACCCAGGCCCTTGGTGAAGGCGCCCACGCTCATGTGCATGTAGTAGGTGGTGGGCCAGAGCGAGCCCATCAGGCGCGCGCCGCCTTCCAGCGTCGAGACCGGCTGCATCAGCCCCGAGAACTGCATCGTCGGCAGCATCGACAGCACCGCCGCGGCAAAGATCGCCGCCACCTGGCTGCTGGTGAACGACGAGATGAAGAGGCCATAGCCGGTGGCGGCGGCCACGTAGATCACGGCGCCGAGCGACAGCGCAACGACGCTGCCCTTGAGCGGCACGCCGAACAGCCACAGCACGGTGGCGACCATGATCAGGAAATTGATCATGCCGATGACGATGTACGGCAGCTGCTTGCCGAGCAGGAACTCGAGCCGCGTGATCGGCGTGGCGTAGAAGTTGGCGATGGTGCCGATCTCCTTCTCGCGCGCGACGCTGACGGCCGTGAGGATCGCCAGGAACATCATCAGCAGCATCGCCGGCACGGCGGGGCCGATGGCGTAGATGCTTTCGCCGGTGGGGTTGTAGCGGTTGCGGGTGAGGATGGTGGTGCTTGCATTCGACGTCGATGCGCTGCTCGACTCACGGCTGCGCTGCTGCGTAAAGAGGTTGTGCGCCGCCTGCACATAACCCTCGATCGTGGCGGCGCGCGAGGTGTTGGCGCCGTCGATCCAGGCCGAGGTTTGCCAGTCGGCGCCGCGCTTGACCGCGCGGCCGAAGCCCGCGGGGATCTCGATCGCCAGCGTGATGTCGTTGGACTTCATCCGCGCCTCCATCTCGGCGCTGCTGCCGATCGCTGGCTTCTCGGTGAAGTAGCGCGAGCTCGAGAAGTTGGCCAGGTAGGCGCGGCTCTCGGGCGTCTGGTCCTGGTCGAAGGCGGCGTAGCTGAGGTTGGTCACGTCGCTGGACACGCCGAAGCCGAAGATCAGCAGCATCAGGAACGAGCCGACGAAGGCGAAGGCCAGGCGGATCGGGTCGCGCAGCAGCGAGCGCGTCTCGCAGCGCGTGTAGGCGAGCAGCCGGTGCAGCGAGGTGGCGAGCGCCGATCGGGCGGCGCGCTTTGGCTCGGTGCCGGCCGCAGCGGTCAGCGCCGGGGTCGCCACAGCGGCGTTGCCAGCGGCCGCGGGCGCTGCCGTGCCGGCCGCCTCCGCCTGCTCGATGTACGACACGAACGCATCTTCCAGATCGCGCGCGCCCTTCGCTTCGATCACCTTCGTCGGCGTATCGCACACCAGCACGCGCCCGGCGTGCATCAGCGAGATGCGGTCGCAGCGCAGCGCCTCGTTCATGAAGTGCGTCGAGACGAAGATCGTCACGCCCTGGCGGCGCGACAGGTCGGCCAGGATGCGCCAGAAGTCGTCGCGCGCCTGCGGGTCGACGCCCGAGGTCGGCTCGTCGAGGATCAGCAGTTCGGGCTCGTGGACGATGGCCACCGCCAGCGACAGGCGCTGGCGCAAGCCCAGCGGCAAGGCCGAGGCCTTGGCGTCGGCGTAGTCGGCCAGGCCCAGCTCGGTGATGAGCTGCGCCGTGCGCTGCGACGCCTTCGCTTCACCCAGGTGGAACAGCCGCGCGTGCAGCATCAGGTTGTCGCGCACGCTCAACTCGCCATACAGCGAGAAGGCCTGCGTCATGAAGCCGACGCGGCGGCGCACCGAGATGTCGTGCGCGTCCACCGGCTGGCCGCAGACCTCGGCCGAGCCTTCGCTCGGTGCCAGCAGCCCGGTCAGCATCTTCATCGTCGTCGTCTTGCCGCAGCCGTTCGAGCCGAGGAAGCCGAAGATCTCGCCGCGTTCGATCGCGAAGCTCACGCGCTCGACCGCGGTGAAGGCGCCGAAGCGCATCGTCAGATCCTTCGCGACGATGACGGGCGCTTCGCTGCCGGCCTGGCGCGGCGCCATCACCAGCGGCTGCCCCGGCTGGCCGCCGTTCTGCAGCGCGATGAACACGGCGTCGAGGTCGTGCGCGCCGGTGCGCTCACGCAGCGCGTCGATCGTGCCCGAGGCCAGCACGTGCGCATGGTCCATCGCCACCAGCCAGCTGCAGTGCGCCGCTTCGTCCATGTAGGCGGTGGACACCAGCACCGTCATCTGCGGGCGCTCGCGCCGCAGGTCGGCGATGAGTTGCCAGAACTGCCGGCGCGACAGCGGGTCGACGCCGGTGGTCGGTTCGTCGAGGATCAGCAGGTCGGGGTCGTGGATCAGCGCGCAGCACAGCCCGAGCTTTTGCTTCATGCCACCCGAGAGCTTGCCGGCCGGCCGATCGAGGAACGGCAGCAGCCCGGTCGCCGCCGTGAGCCGGCGGATGCGCGCCTCGCGCTCAGGCGCCGACAGCCCGAACAGCGTGCCGAAGAACGACAGGTTCTCGGCGACGCTGATCTCCTGGTAGAGGTTCTTGCCCAGGCCCTGCGGCATGTAGGCGATGCGGGTGCAGACGGCGCGGCGATGCTTTGCCTCCCCCATGCTGCCGCCCAGCACTTCGACGCGGCCCGTCTGCAATTGGCGAGCACCGGCGATCAGGCCGAGCAGCGTGGACTTGCCGGCGCCGTCGGGCCCGATCACGCCGATCATCTGGCCCGCAGGCAGTTCGAGCGAGACCTCGTCGAGCGCCGTCACGCGGCCATACGCATGGCGCACGCCGCCGATGCGGGCCACCGGGCCAGCCACGGTTGCGGTCGTGGTCGTGGTCGCGGGCATCGTCAATCCACCGCGTCGATCGGGTCGCCGGCGCCGCGCTTTTGCAGGCTCTCGGGCCATGCCAGCGGGTTGGGGTCGAGCCGCACGTAGCCGGTGCCGCGCACGCCGGTCTTGACCTGGTCGACGTGGCGGTCGATCAGGCTTTGCGGCACGCGCAGCCGCACGCGAAAGACCAGCTTGTCGCGCTCGCTGCGCGTCTCCACCGACTTGGGCGTGAACTGCGCATCGGGCGAAACGAAGCTGACCTTGGCGGGGACCGCAAAGTCCACCGCGTCGAGCTGGATGCGCGCCTGCGAGCCCAGCGCAATGCGGCTGGCCTGCTGCGCCGGCACGAAGATCTCCATGTAGACGCGCGACAGGTCGACGATGGTCAGCACCTTGCCGCCGGCGGCGAGCACTTCGCCCGGGTTGGCCAGGCGATAGAGGACGCGGCCGCGCACCGGCGACTTGAGCGTCGCGTCGGCAATCTGCGTGTCGGTCTGCGCGACCAGCGCCTTGGCCGAGTCGATCGACCGCTCGCGCGCGGTCAGGTAGGTCTGCGCTGCCTCCAGCACCGCACGGGCGGCGTCGCGTTCGCTTTGCGCTTCGTCCAGCGCCTGGCCGCTGATGGCGCCGCTGCGCGCCAGCGGCGTCGCGCTCTTCAGGTTGGCCTCCTTCAGCGTCAGCTCGGCTCGGCGCTGGGCCACCGTGGCCTTGGCCTGCAGCATCGTCGCCTGCTCCATCGCCAGGTCGGCCGCGTACTTGGCGCGTTGCGCGTTCAGCTCGGCCACCGAGATCTGCGCGACGACCTGGTCGGCCTCGACGAGATCGCCCTCGCGCACCAGCACCTGGGTCAGGCGGCCGGCGGACCTGGCCGCCACGTCGACCTGGTCGGACTCGATGCGGCCGTTGGCCGACACCAGCCCCGCCGGCGGCCCGGCCTGGCGGCCCTGCCACCAGTTCCATGCGGGCACGGCGGCGGCGGCGACGCCGGCGGCAAGACCGAGGGCAAGGAAGAGCGACTGCTTTTTCATCACGGTGACTCGTTGAGGGAAATCGTTCGGGAGCGCGTCGGGATTCGTCGGGACCATCGCCGGGGTCGGTGGAAGCCTTCTTGACGGCAGCTCAGGCGTTGAGGCATTATATGCATGTGCGCACACAATGCAACGAGGAGAGCAAACGATGAATGCCGGCAGCCGTCCCCTGGCCCAACTCGCGGCCTCGTTCCTGCGCGTGCACCTGCTGGCGATGGAGCGCGTGTTCCCGGCGCAGAGCGCGCTGATGGAGGGCAACGATCTGTCCTTCAGCCAGTTCGCGGCGGTGATTCACATCTACACCCACGGGCCGATGCGCATCGCCGACATCGCCGAGGCCGCCCGCATCACCGACAACGCCGCCAGCCGCCTGGTCGACCGCCTGGTGCAGGCCGGCTACGTCAGCCGCGTCGAGGACCCGCAGGACCGGCGGCAAAAGCGGGTCGAGTTGACGCCGGCCGGCCAGGCGCTGCCGGACAGCTTGAACAAGGTCGCGGCCGACGCCTATCGCGGCGTGCTCACGACGCTGCCGACCGAGGTGCGCGAACGGCTCGCACAGACGATGGCCGAGGTCGAAGCGCATCTGCCGGCGCCGGCGCGGACGCAACTGCAAACCCGAAGGACCAAAGCATGAACCCCCGAAAGAATGCAAACCGCCACCCACGCTGGCGACCGTGGATCGCCGGCGCCGGCGCCGCACTGCTCTCGGCCTGCTCGACGCTGGCGCCGCCTTACGAACGGCCGGCCGCGCCGATCGCGCCGCAGTGGCCGCAGGCCGCCGGCGCTGCCGCGTCGGGCGCCGGCCGCAGCGCAGTCGAGCTGCCGTGGCGCGAGCTGTACACCGACGCGAAGCTGCGCCGCGTCATCGAGATGGCGCTGGCCAACAACCGCGACCTGCGCGTCGCGGCGCTGAACATCGAGAAGGCGCGCGCGCAATACCGCATCCAGCGCAGCGAGCTGGTGCCGAGCGTATCCGCCAGCGGCTCGCAGACGACGCAGCGCACGCCGGCTTCGCTGTCGGGCACCGGCAGCGATGTGGTCAGCCACAGCGTTGCGATCGACGTCGGCATCAGCGCCTACGAGCTGGACTTGTTCGGCCGCCTGCGCAGCCTGAAGGACGAGGCCTTGCAGTCCTACCTGGCCACCGAAGAGACGCGCCGCGCGACCCACGTCAGCCTGATCGCCGAGGTGGCCGGTGCCTACCTTTCGCTGGCGGCCGATACCGACCTGCAGGCGCTGGCCCGGCAGACGGTGAAGAGCCGGCAGGCCTCGTACGAACTCGAAGTCGAGCGGCTGAACGCGCGGCGCGACTCCCGGCTCGAAGTGCGCCAGGCCGAAGGCGAGCTGGAAGATGCGCGCGCGCAGGAACTGAGCGCCGACCAGCAGGTGGCCGCCGATCGCAACGCGCTCGAACTGCTGGTGGCCGCGCCGCTGCCCGCGGCGCTGTTGCCCGAGAGCGGCCGCCTGACGAGCCTGCTGGCCGACCGCGACATCCCGCCCGGCCTGCCGTCGGACCTGCTGCGCAACCGCCCCGACATCCGCTCGGCCGAGCACACGCTGATCGGCGCCAACGCCAACATCGGCGCGGCGCGCGCCGCGTTCTTCCCGAGCATCAGCCTGACCGCGACCTTCGGGCGCGCGAGCACCGAGCTCTCGGGCCTGTTCGGCGGCAGCACCTGGCTGTTCTCGCCGCAGATCAGCCTGCCGATCTTCAGCGGCGGGCGGCTCGAAGCCCAGCTCGACGCCGCGCGCGTGCAGCGCGAGATCGACGTGGCGCGCTACGAGCAGAGCATCCAGACCGCGTTCCGCGAAGTGGCCGACGTGCTGGCGCAGCGCGCGGTCGTCGACGGCCGCCTGGCCGCGCAACGCAAGCGCGTCGAGGCTTCGGGCGAGGCCTTGAGCCTGGTGCAGCTGCGGCACGCCAACGGCGTGTCGAGCTGGCTGAACGTGCTGGATGCGCAGCGCACCGACCTGAGCGCGCGCAGGTCGCTGATCCAGGCCGAGCTGTCGCAGCAGACGAGCCTCATCACGCTCTACAAGGTGCTGGGCGGCGGCTGGTCGGCCGCCGACGTATCCGCGCAGGCGCTGGCGCGCCCTTGACCGGCCTTCGCAGCGAACCATTCGCCAGACGACGAATCACACAGCGAGTCACACCCCGCCTCCATCGATGAACACGAGCATGAACACCCGCAAGACGAACGCGCCGCCGCGCAGCCTGGATCAGGCGCTGCACACCCGCCTCGCACGCTTTACGCAAGGCCTGTCGCCGGCCGCGATCGTCGGCGCCTACATGGACTGGGGCGTCCACCTCGCGATGTCGCCCGACAAGCAGCTGGCGCTGCTGACGCGCGCCTGGCGCCAGGCCGGGCGTCTGGCCGCGCAGGCCGCGCCGTCTTGGCGCGCCGAGGCGCCGGAAGGCGCGCCCTGCATCGAGCCGCTGCCGCAGGACAAGCGCTTCAGCGCACGTGAATGGCAGCAGTGGCCGTTCAACCTGATCTACCAGGCCTTCCTGCTGAACCAGCAGTGGTGGCACCACGCCACCACCGGCGTGCGCGGCGTGACGCAGCACCACGAGGCGCTGGCCACCTTCTACACGCGCCAGTTGCTCGACATGGTGTCGCCGTCGAACTTCGCGTGGTCCAACCCCGAAGTGCTGGCGGCAACGGTGAAGTCGGGCGGCGCCAACCTGATGCAGGGCGCGCTGCAATGGGCCGGCGACGCGATGCGCCAGGCCGCGGGCGACCCGGCTGCCGGCACCGAGCACTTCAGGCCCGGCCGCGAGGTGGCGATCACACCCGGCAAGGTGGTACTGCGCAACGAGCTGATCGAACTGATCCAGTACGCGCCGCAGACGAAGACCGTCTTCGCCGAGCCGCTGCTGCTGGTGCCGTCGTGGATCATGAAGTACTACATCCTCGACCTGTCGCCGGCCAACTCGCTGGTCAAGTACCTCGTCGAAGCCGGGCACACGGTGTTCGTGGTGTCGTGGAAGAACCCTGACGCGGCCGACCGCGACATCGGCATGGACGACTACCTGCAATCGGGCGTGATGGCCGCCCTCGATGCCGTCACCGCCATCACGGCCAAGACGGCGAAGAAGAAGATCCACGCGCTCGGCTATTGCCTCGGCGGCACGTTGATGGCGATCGCGGCGGCGCGCATGGCGCGCGACGACGACCCGCGCCTGGCCTCGCTGACGCTGCTGGCGTCGGAGCTCGACTTCAGCGAGCCGGGCGAGCTGGGCCTGTTCATCGACGAAAGCCAGCTCGCCTTCCTCGACGACATGATGGCCGAGCGCGGCTACCTCGACGGCAAGCAGATGGCCGGCGCGTTTGCGCTGCTGAATTCGCGCGACCTGGTCTTCTCGCGCAGCGTGCGCGACTACCTGCTCGGCCGGCCGCAGGAAGTGAACGACCTCGGCGCGTGGAACGCCGACGCCACGCGCATGCCGTATCGCCAGCACAGCGAATACCTGCGCGGCCTGTACCTCGACAACGACCTCGCCGAAGGGCGCTTCCGCTCGGGCGGCAAGCCGGTCGCGCTGTCGGACATCCGCGTGCCGATGTTCGTGCTGGGCACCCAGCGCGACACCGTGTCGCCCTGGCGCTCGGTCTACAAGGTGCATATGCTGACCGACACCGAAGTGAGCTTCTGCCTCACCAGCGGCGGCCACAACGTGGGCGTGGTCAACCCGCCGGGCGCCGATGGCGGCAGCGGCCCCGCGCGCAGCTGGCAACTCGCCACGCGCGACGCCGACGGCAAGTACGTCGACCCCGACAGCTGGCTTGCGGCCACGCCGACGCACACGGGCTCGTGGTGGCCGGCCTGGCTCGACTGGCTCAACGGCCGCTCGGGCCGCCGCGTCGTACCGCCGGCCATGGGCCATGCGGCGGCCGGCTATGCGGCCATCGACGACGCGCCGGGCCGCTACGTGAGCGTGGCTTGAGCATGGGCATGAACCCGGACCCCGCTGCGTGGCAGCCCACGCTGGCCGGCAAGCGCGGCCTGATCATCGGCATTGCCAACGACAAGAGCATCGCCTACGGCTGCGCCCGGGCGATCCGCGATGTCGGCGGCACGCTCGCGGTGACCTACCTCAACGCCAAGGCCGAGCCGCATGTGCGCCCGCTGGCCGAAGCGCTGAGCGCCGAAATCATCGCGCCGCTCGACGTCGAACAAGGCGGCCAACTCGAAGCCGTGTTCGAGCAGATCGGCCAGCGTTGGGGCACGCTCGACTTCGTGCTGCACTCGATCGCGTTCGCGCCGGCGGCCGACCTGCACGGCCGCGTGGTCGATTGCAGCGCCGCCGGCTTCGCACGCGCGATGGACGTGTCGTGCCACTCGCTGATCCGCACCGCGCGGCTGGCCGAACCGTTGATGCGCCACGGCGGCGCCATCGCGACGATGAGCTACTACGGCGCCGAACGCGTGGTGCCGCATTACGGCGTGATGGGCCCGGTGAAGGCCGCGCTCGAAGCCAGCGTGCGCTACCTGGCCGCCGAACTCGGACCGCAGGGCATCCGCGTGCACGCCGTGTCGCCCGGGCCGATCCTGACCCGCGCCGCATCGGGCATCGGCGACTTCGACGAGCTGCTCGATGAAGCCGCGCAGCGCGCGCCGACCCATCAGCTCGTGACGATCGCCGACGTCGGCCGCGTCGTCGCGATGCTGTTCAGCGACGGCGCGAAGGCGCTCACCGGCAACGTCGTCTACGTCGACGGCGGTTACCACGCCATGGCTTGAACGAGCCACCCCCTCATGGACACCCAGACCCTTTCGACCGCTGCCGACGACAGCGACTTTCTCGAGAACCGCCCGTTCGCCGAACTCGCGCCGGGCGACTGCGCGAGCCTCGTGCGCACGGTGAGCCAGCGCGACATACAGCTCTTTGCCGCGGTGTCGGGCGACGTCAATCCGGCGCACGTCGATGCCGCCTATGCGCGCAGCAGCCGCTTCCACGGGATCATCGCCCACGGCATGCTGGGCGGCGCGTTGATCTCCACCGTGCTCGGCACGCGGCTGCCCGGCCCGGGCACGATCTACCTCGGCCAGACGCTGCACTTCGCCAAGCCGGTGCACATCGGCGACACGCTGACCGTCACGGTCGAAGTCGAGTCGCTCGATGCCGCGAAGCGCCGCGTGGTGCTCGCCACGCGCTGCGTCAACCAGGACGCGCAGGTCGTGATCGAGGGCGAGGCCGAAGTCATCGCGCCGGCCGAGAAGCTGCGCATCCGCCGCACCGACCTGCCCGAGCCGCTGCTGGCCGACAAGAACCTGCGCTACGAACAACTGCTGGCCGCCGCGCGCGAGTGCGCGCCGGTGCGCATGGCGGTCGTCCATCCCTGCAGCAAGGAAGCGCTCGAAGGCGCGCTGGCCGCCGCGCGCATGGGCCTGATCACGGCGCGGCTGGTCGGCCCGCAGGCCAAGATCCGCAGCCTGGCGGCCGAGCACGGCTTCGACCTCGAAGGCATCGAGATCATCGACGTGCCGCACAGCCACGCCGCGGCGGCCCAGGCGGTGGCGCTGGCGCGCGACGGCGAGGTCGACGCGCTGATGAAGGGCAGCCTGCACAGCGACGAGCTGCTCGCCGATGTCGTCAGCGCGCACAGCGGCCTGCGCACCGGCCGGCGCATCAGCCACGTCTTCGTGCTCGACGTGCCGCGCTACCCCAAGCCGCTGCTGCTCACCGACGCGGCGATCAACGTCGCGCCCGACATCGAGGCCAAGCTCGACATCGTGCAGAACGCGATCGACCTCGCGCACGCGCTGGGCATCGCGCGGCCGAAGGTCGCGGTGCTGTCGGCGGTGGAGACGGTGACGCCCAAGCTCGCCTCGTCGATGGACGCCGCCGCGCTGGCGAAGATGGCCGACCGCGGCCAGATCACCGGCGCCATCGTCGACGGGCCACTCGCGTTCGACAACGCGGTGTCGATCGCCGCGGCGCGCACCAAGGGCATCGTCTCGCCGGTGGCGGGCGACGCCGACGTGCTGGTGGTGCCCGACCTCGACGCCGGCAACATGGTCGCCAAGCAGCTCGAATACCTTGCCGACGCGCAGGCCGCCGGCATCGTGATGGGCGCCCGCGTGCCGATCGTGCTGACCAGCCGCGCCGATTCGGCGCACTCGCGCATCGCCTCGTGCGCCATCGCGTTGCTGCTGGCGCGGCATAGGCTCGGCACCAGCGAGGCGAACGCATGAACGACGTCGTGCTGGTGATCAACGGGGGCTCGTCGAGCCTGAAGTTCGCCGTGTACGCGGTCCACGCCGTCCAGACCGTCCAGCCCGTTGCGCCGGCGCTGCAGCGCATCGCGCACGGCCAGGTCAGCAGCCTCGCGGGCGCGGCGCCGAAGCTCGCGGTGTGGGGACACGACGATGCGCTGCTGACCGACGAGCCCGTCACGGCGCCCAGCGATCGAACGCAGGTGCACGACTCGGCGCTGGCCCACGCGCTGCGCTGGCTGGCCGCCCATCGCGGCCGGCACGAGCTGGTGGCCGTGGGGCACCGCGTGGTGCATGGCGGCCAGCGCTTGCGGCAGCCGGTGCGCATCACGCCGGACATCCTCGACGCCTTGGCCGCGCTCGAACCGCTGGCGCCGCTGCATCAGCCGCGCAACCTGGCCGCGGTGCGCGCGATGTCGCGGCTGCAGCCGGCGTTGCCGCAGGTGGCGTGCTTCGACACCGCGTTCCACGTCACGCAGCCGCCGGTCGCGCAGGCCTTCGCGCTGCCCGACGAGCCGCGCTACGCCGACATCAAGCGCTACGGCTTTCACGGCCTGTCGTACGAGTACATCGCGAGCGTGCTGCCGCAGCATCTGGGCGCCGCGCGCGCCGACCGCCGCGTGGTGGTCGCGCACCTGGGCAACGGCGCCAGCCTGTGCGGCCTGAAGCAGCGCCGCAGCGTCGCGACGACGATGGGCTTCACCGCGACCGACGGCTTGATGATGGGCACGCGCTGCGGCAGCCTGGACCCCGGCGTCGTGCTGTACCTGATCGCGCAGCTCGGCATGCGCGCCGACGAGGTGCAGACGCTGTTGAACGAACGCTCGGGCCTGCTGGGCGTGTCGGGCCTGTCGAGCGACATGCGCACGCTGGAAGCCAGCGGCACGCCGCAGGCCGACGCCGCGATCGAGCTCTTCTGCTACCGCATCACGCGCGAGCTGGGCAGCCTGGCCGCCGCGCTGGGCGGGCTGGACGCGCTGGTGTTCACCGGCGGCATCGGCGAGCACAGCGCGCGCGTGCGCGAGCGCGTGTGCCGCGACGCACGCTGGCTGGGGATCAAGCTCGACGACGAGAGCAACCGGCGCGGCGCCGTGTGCATCAGCACCCCGACCAGCCGCGTCGCGGTGAACGTGATCGCGACCGACGAGGAGCAGATGATCGCGCGCCATGTCTGCGCGCTGCTCGGCGTGCGCGCCGACGTTGCGGACGCGGCCACGTAGCTTGCGGCGCCAAGCGCGCCCGCGCTGTCAGCCTCCAGCGCCGCGAACATGGTCGCGAAGCGACGACCGGTCGATGACGCAGCGTTGTGTCGCGTCGGCCTTCTTCGATTCGCTCAAGGCTTCGCCGGCGCCTCGACGCCCGACATGCGCAGCACCGCCGGCGGCAGCCGCTCGCCGCGGATCGCGATGGCCGCCAGCGCATCGGGCGCGAAACGGGGCACGCCGGCGCGGAAGTCTTCCGGCGGCGCGCCGGAGAAGCGGCGGTCGGCGACGATGGTTCCGGTCAGGAAGCCCATCGCCAGCGGGCTCCAGCAGACGAAGCCGATGCCCAGTTCCTCGCACAAGGGCAGCACCTGCGCTTCGGCGCCGCGCCAGATCATCGAATACTCGTTCTGGATCGCCGCCAGCGGCTGCACCGCGTGCGCGCGGCGGATGGTCTGCACGCCGGGCTCGGACAACCCGAAGTGGCGCACCTTGCCCTGCGCGATCAAATCCTTCACGGTGCCGGCGACGTCTTCGATCGGCACCTGCGGGTCGACGCGGTGCTGGTACAGCAGGTCGACGTGGTCGCTGCGCAGGCGCTTGAGTTGCGCGTCGACCACCGCGCGGATGTGCGCCGGCCGGCTGTTCAGCCCACCGGGGCGGCGCTGGCCGCTGACGGGGTCGATGTCGAAGCCGAACTTCGTCGCGATGACGACGCGCTCGCGCTGGCCTTGCAGCGCTTCGCCGACGATCGCCTCCGACAGGAACGGCCCGTAGGCTTCGGCCGTGTCGAAGAAGGTCACGCCGCGATCGACGGCGCGCCGGATCAGCCGCAGCGCGGCTGGGCGGTCGAAGCCGCTGCTGTAGTTGTCGACCACCGAGCCCGGCGCCGCGCCGGGCCGCCACTGGCAGCCCAGGCCGATGCTCGTGACGTCGAGCGTGCCGAGCTTGCGGTGGGGCAGCGCGGCGCTTGCGGTGGTCGTCGCGCCGGCCTGGCCGGCGCAGGCTTGCAGCAGCCAAGGCGCCACGCCGAGCGTGGCGGCGGTGGCGAGCATTTGCCGCCGCGAAGGCGACGGGTCGAAACGGCCGAATGGCTTGCGCATGATGAAACGCCTGCAGGGTCAGAGGTCGAGCCGGCGCTCGGCCATCCACTTCACGATGGCCGGGTCGCGGTGCGAGAAGAAGCCAGCGCAGCACCACCTGCCCGATCGACTTGCCGTGCTTGCGGCCGATGTCGACCAACACCGCGTTGCCGAACAGGCCGTTGCGCCCTTCGGCGAAAGGCGCCCAGGCTTCGGCCTGCACGCCGTTCTCGCGCATGAAAGCCACGCTCTCGGCCTGCTGGTGACCATGCTCGCGTCCTATCGTCCAACGCTTGCTTCAACGGCCGACCAGCGCCGCGAGTGGCGCCGGATAGCGCCCGCCTTGCACGGTGATGCCGGCCAGCGCTTCGTCGATGCGCCGCAGGTCGCCGGCGTCGAGCGTCAGCGCCGCGGCCGCCAGGTTCTCTTCCAGCCGATGCAGCTTGGTCGTGCCCGGGATCGGCACGATCCACGGCCGCTGCGCAAGCAGCCAGGCCAACGCCACCTGCGCCGACGTGGCGCCTTTGGCCGACGCGATGCCCGCGATGGCATCGACCAGCACCTGGTTCGCGGCGCGCGCTTCGGCGCTGAAGCGCGGCACGATGTTGCGGAAGTCGTCCTTTGCGAACGGCGTGTCGGCCTTGATCGCGCCGGTGAGGAAGCCTTTGCCGAGCGGGCTGAACGGCACGAAGCCGATGCCCAGTTCTTCCAGCAGCGGCAGGATGTCGCGCTCGGGCTCGCGCCACCACAAGGAGTATTCGCTTTGCAGCGCCGCCACCGGCAGCACCGCATGGGCGCGGCGGATGGAATCGGCGCCGGCTTCCGACAGCCCGAAGTGGCGCACCTTGCCTTGCTCGATCAGCTGCTTCACCGCGCCGGCCACGTCTTCCATCGGCACGGCCGGGTCCACGCGGTGCTGGTACAGCAGGTCGATGCGGTCGGTGCGCAGGCGCTGCAGCGACTGCTCGACCACCGCGCGGATGCGCTCGGGCCGGCTGTCCAGCCCGGCTGCCGGCGTGCCGCCGGCGAAGCCGAACTTGGTGGCGATGACGACGCGCTCGCGCACCGGCGCCAGCGCTTCACCGACCATCTCTTCGTTGAGCGCGCCGTAGGCCTCGGCGGTGTCGAAGAAGGTCACGCCGCGGGCCACGGCCTCGCGGATCAGCTGCACGCCGGCGGCGCGGTCGACGCCGGGCCCGTAGCCGAAGCTCAGGCCCATGCAGCCGACGCCGAGGGCGGAGGTATCGAGGCCGCTGCGGCCGAGGGGGCGGTGCTTCATCGTCATGGCGTTCTCCGGTGGCAATGCGGCGCACTGTAGGCAGCGCGCCAGCAAGCCGCTAGGGCGCAAAAGCTTGAACGACAATCAAGCCAGACTTGCCAATCGGCGCCCGCCGCCGGCGCCGCATCCACCATGGCCATCAACGAGTGGCGCGCCATCGCCAGCTTTGCCAAGGCCGTCGAGCTGGGCAGCATCCGCCGCGCCGCTGCCGCCCAGGGCGTGACGCCGCAGGCCACCAGCCAGGCCATCGCCCAGCTCGAAGCGCACCTGGGCGTGCGGCTGTTGCACCGCACGACGCGCAGCCTGGCCTTGACCGACGAGGGCCAGCGCTTCCTGGAAGCGACGCAGCCCGCGCTGGCCGCGCTGGAGCGCGCCTTGAGCCAGGTGCGCGAAGCGAAGGACGAGATCGCCGGGCCCTTGCGCATCGCCGCGCCGCGCTCGGCCTTCGTCGGCATCCTGATGCCGCTGCTCGACGAGTTCTGCGGCCGCCACCCCGCGGTGCAGCCCGACGTGCAGCTCGACGACGGCCGCAGCAACTGGGTGCTCGACCGCATCGACGTCGGCTTTCGCATCGGCGCTTCGGCTGCCGATGGCGTGATCGCCAGGCGGCTGTTCCCGGTGCAGCTGATGATCTGCGCGGCGCCGGCCTACCTGCAACGGCACGGCGCGCCGAAGTCGCTGGACGATCTGGCGCAGCACCGCTGCAGCGTCTTTCGCCACCCGGCCACCGGCCAGGTGCTGCCCTGGCACCTGTTGGTCGACGGCGAGGTGGTGCAGCGCCACGTCGTGCCGGCGCTGTCGACCAACGACGCCGAGCTGGAACTGCAGGCCGCGCTGGCCGGCCAGGTGCTGGCGCAGATCGCCAACCTCTCGGGCGCCGCGCACATCCGCGCCGGCCGCCTGGTGCCGCTGCTGCTGCAGCACATGACCGACGACATCGGCGTGCACCTGTACTACGGCAGCCGCGCCGCGCAGCCGCGGCGCGTGCGCGCCTTCATCGACCTGGCGCTGCAGCGGCTGGTCGATTCGCCGCTGCACGTGCTGTCGCCCAAGGAGCTGCAGCAGGCCGCCCGCGCGCGCCGGCCACGGCCGCCGCGCCGCGCGTAACATTCGATTCATGCCTGAATCGAGCGTTGCAAGCGGAGGACCAGCGATGGATGCCAGGGAACAGATCCTGCAGCGCTTTGCCGGCCTCAGCCCCACGCTGCAGGCCGCGGCGCGCTTCGTGGTCGACCATCCGAACGAGGTGGTGGTCGTGTCGATGCGCACGCTGGCCGAGCACGCCGGCGTGCAGCCGGCCACGCTGGTGCGGCTGGCGCAGCAGCTGGGCTACGACGGCTGGCCGGCGCTGAAGACGGCCTTCGCACAGGACCTGGGCCTGGGCTCGGATGGCCAGCGCTACGGCCAGCGCGCCCAGCGGCTGGCCGTGCGCGGCCGCCACGCCGACCTGGTGGGCGAACTGTTCGCCGTGCAGCAGCGCAACCTGGAAGCCACGCAGGCCCATTGCGGCGCTCTGCTGGGCGACGCCGCCCGGCTGCTCAAGCGCGCGAAGACGGTGCACGTGGCCGGCTTTCGCGCCAGCCACCCGGTGGCGTACGCGCTGTTCTACGGTTATCGGCTGTTCCGCAACAGCGTGCAGTTGATCGGCGCCCACGCCGGCGGGCTGGACGCCGAGCTGCGCGCCATCGAGCGGCACGACGCCGTCGTCGTCGCCAGCTTCGCGCCGTATTCGAGCGAATCGGTCACCGTGATCGAGCATGCCCGCGCCGCCGGCGCGCGCGTGGTGGCGCTGACCGACAGCCGCGCCTCGCCGCTGGCGCTGGGCGCCGACCTGTCGCTGCTGTTCGCGGTGGACAGCCCCTCGTTCTTTCCGTCCGTGGCCGCCGCCGTCGCCTTGACCGAGGCGCTGCTCGAGCAGCTCGTCGCCGACGGCGGCGAGGCCGTCGCCACCCACATCGGCCGCGTCGAGCGGCAGTTGTTCGACTCCGGCGCCTACCGCGCCGAAGCGGCGCGGCGGCCACCGGCGCCGCGCTGAGGTCGACCACGGCGCGGCGCCGATACAAACGTTTCAACCACCATTGACAAGCGCCGTGTGTTTCATACACTCGCGGTCCCGAAACGAACGTTTCCAACGCCGCGCACCATGAAACACGCCGCCCCCGCCCGCCGCTCCTTCCCCCTTGCCGGCGCCGCGCTGGCCTGCCTGGCCGCGCTGTCGGCCGCCGGTCCGGCGCAGGCCGAGTCCGGCGACGTGCTGAAGAAGATCAAGGACAGCGGCGAGATCACGCTCGGCTACCGCGAGGCGTCGATCCCGTTTTCCTACCTGGGCGGCGACGCGCAGCCGATCGGCTATTCGATCGACCTGTGCAACCGCGTCGTCGACGCCGTCAAGAAGGAACTGAAGCTGCCCAACCTGAAGGTCAACCTGCAGGCGGTGACTTCGCAGAATCGCATCCCGCTGGTGCAGAACGGCACCGTCACGCTGGAATGCGGCTCGACGGTGAACAACGCCGAGCGCCAGCCGCTGGTGGGCTTCAGCGTCACCACCTTCGTCGTCGCAACGCGCTTCGTCGGCCGCAAGGCGGCCCATCAGAAGACGGTGGACGACCTGAAGGGTCGGACGGTCGCCGTGACCACCGGCACCAACACCGTCAAGCGCGTGCGCGAGTTGAACGAGGCGCGCAAGCTCGGCATGACGCTGGTGAACGGCAAGGACCACGCCGAGTCGATGCTGCTGGTGACCTCGGGCCGCGCCGACGCCTTCTTCGAAGACGACATCCTGCTCACCGGCATGGCCGCCTCGTCGCAGACGCCGGGCGACTTCGCGCTCAGCACCGAGGGCTACAGCGTCGACCCCTACGCGCTGATGTTCGCCAAGGGCGACCCCGAGTTCAAGCGCCTGGTCGACGGCACGCTGAAGGGCTTGTTCGCATCGGGCGACATCAACCGCATCTACGACAAGTGGTTCACCCGGCCGATCCCGCCGAAGAACATCGTGCTCAACTTCCCGATGGGGGCCACGCTCAAGCAGGTGATCGCCAAGCCGACCGACTCGCCCGACGCCGCCGACTACAAGTGAACGCAGCGACCGCCATGAGCAGCAAGGTCATCCACCGCAGCCTGCGCGCCGTGCCGCCCGTGGCCGTGCGCGGCGAAGGCATCCGCTTGTTCGACCGCGACGGAAAGGCTTATCTCGACGGCAGCGGCGGCGCCGCGGTGTCGTGCCTGGGCCATGCCCACCCCGAGGTGCTGGCCGCGCTGCACGCGCAGATCGACCGCCTGGCGTACGCGCACACCGGCTTCTTCACCAGCGAAGTCTCGGAGGCGCTGGCCGAGCACCTGGTGGCGCACGCGCCGGCGGGGCTGGACCAGGTCTATTTCGTTTCCGGCGGGTCCGAGGCGATCGAGGCCGCACTGAAGCTGGCGCGCCAGTACGTGGTCGAGGTCGGCCAGCCGCAGCGCACTATGTTCGTCGCCCGCCGGCAGAGCTACCACGGCAACACGCTGGGCGCGCTGGCGGTGGGCGGCAACGAATGGCGGCGCCAGCAGTTCGCGCCGCTGCTGATCGACGTCGGCCGCGTCTCGCCCTGCTACGAGTACCGCGACCGCCGCGCCGGCGAAAGCCAGGACGGCTACACGCGGCGGCTGATCGACGAACTCGATGCGCAGTTCCAGGCGCTGGGGCCCGAGCGCGTGATCGCCTTCGTCGCCGAGACGGTGGTCGGCGCCACCGCCGGCGCGCTGCCGCCGACGCCGGGCTACTTCCGCGGCGTGCGCGCACTGTGCGACCGCTACGGCATCCTCTTCATCGCCGACGAGGTGATGTGCGGCATGGGCCGCACCGGCACGCTGCACGCGGTGGAGCAGGAAGGCGTCACGCCCGACCTGCTGGTCATCGCCAAGGGGCTGGGCGGCGGCTACCAGCCGATCGGCGCGGTGCTGGCCAGCGGCGCCATCGTCGACGCCGTGCGCCGCGGCAGCGGCCTCTTCCAGCACGGCCACACCTACATTGGGCACCCCACCGCGGCGGCGGCGGCGCTGGCGGTGCAGCAGGTCATCCAGCGCGACGGGCTGCTGGCCGCGGTGCGCGAGCGCGGCGCGCAGTTGCGCCAGGCGCTGGACGCGCGGCTGGGCGCCAACCCCCATGTCGGCGACATCCGCGGCCGGGGCCTCTTCATGGGCGTCGAGCTGGTGCGCGACCGCGAGACCAAGGCGCCGTTCGACCCCGCGCTCAAGCTGCACGCGCGCATCAAGGCGCAGGCCTTCGCCAACGGCCTGATGGTCTACCCGATGGGCGGCACCATTGATGGCCGCCTGGGCGACCACGTGCTGATCGCGCCGCCCTTCATCTCGACGGCAGCCGACATCGACGAGATCGTCGACCGGCTGGCGCGGTCGATCGGCGAGGTGCTGCAAGGCCTGCCGGCGAAGGAGCGTTCATGAACGAAGACCGCCTGCCGCCGCTGCCCGAATCGCAGTGGAGCGAGCAGCAGCGCGCCGAAGCGCGCGCGGTGATCGACGGCCCGCGCGGCGCGCTGGTCTCGCCTTTCGTGCCCTTGCTGCGCAGCCCCGAGCTGATGGGCCACGCGCAGCGCATGGGCGAGTACCTGCGCTACCGCAGCGCCATCGGCCTGCGGCTGTCGGAGCTGGCCATCCTGGTCACGGCGCGGCACTGGTCGCAGCCGGTGGAGTGGGCCATCCACGCGCCGATCGCGGCGCGCGAAGGCATCGCGCCGGAAGCCATCGCCGCCATCGCCGAAGGCCGCGACCCCGCGCCGCTGCGCGACGATGAACAGCTCGTGCACGACTTCTGCACCGAGCTGCACCGCGCGCAGTCGATCAGCGACCCCACCTGGGCGCGCGCCGTCGCGCGCTGGGGCGAGCAAGGCGTGATCGACCTCATCGCCATCAACGGCTACTACGCCTTGCTGTCGATGGTGATGAACGCCGCACGCACCGCCGTGCCGGCGTCCAGCGCGCCGCCGCTGCCGCCGTTGCCGCGCTGAACGGCGTCCGCCGCGCGGCCTGGCGCGGCCTGGCGCGGCGTGACGTGGCGTTGCCTGGCCTCGGTCCGTGCAAATCCGATTGCGCTTGCCTCATCAATGCAAGTACATTTGCACTCATGCTGCTGATGCAAATCCGCTTGCGCATCGGCGGCAGCCCTCCCCCTCGTTCCCGAAAGGACCTTCGATGAACTCGCTTCTTGCCCGCCTTGCCGCCGCGGCGCTGACCGCGGCCGCCCTGTTCGGCCCGGCTGCCCACGCCGAGACCCTGGTCGTCGCGGTCGACACCGCCTTCGTGCCCTTCGAGTTCAAGCAGGGCGACAAGTACGTCGGCTTCGACATCGACCTGTGGGACGCCGTCGCCAAGGAACTGAAGCTCGACTACAAGCTGCAGCCGATGGACTTCAACGGCATCCTGCCGGCGCTGCAGACCAAGAACGTCGACGTCGGCCTGGCCGGCATCACGATCAAGGACGAGCGCAAGAAGGTGATCGACTTCTCCGATGGCTACTACGACAGCGGCTTCCTGCTGATGGTGGCGGCCGACAGCCCGATCAAGGGCGCGGCCGACCTCAAGGGCAAGGCACTGGCCATCAAGACCGGCACCTCGGCGGCCGACTACGCCAAGGCCAACTTCGCCGGCACCGAGTTGCGCCAGTTCCCCAACATCGACAACGCCTACCTCGAACTGGCCACCGGCCGCGTCGACGCCGCGATGCACGACACGCCCAACGTGCTGTACTACGTGGCCACCGCCGGCAAGGGCAAGGTCAAGGCGGTGGGTGCGCAGATGATGGCGCACCAGTACGGCATCGCCTTCCCCAAGGGCAGCCCGCTGGTGGCCAAGGTCAACGGCGCGCTGGCCAAGGTCAAGGCCGATGGCCGCTACGCCGCGATCTACAAGAAGTGGTTCGGCACCGAACCGCCCAAGCCCTGATCGCGCGGCCGCCCGGAGACTGCGGTGGACTTCGACTGGTCGGTGATCGGGCAGGCACTGCCGGCCTTGCTGCAAGGCGCCAAGCTGACGGTGCTGATCGCGCTGGCCGGCCTCGCCGGCGGCGTGCTGGTGGGCTTGCTGTTCGGGCTGATGCGGGCCTACGGCAACCGCTTCGTCGCGCTGCTGGCGGCGGTGTACGTCGAGTTCGTGCGCGGCACGCCCATCGTCGTGCAGGTGATGTTCATCTACTTCGCGCTGCCGGTGCTGATGGGCATCCGCGTCGACCCGATGACGGCGGCCGTGGTCTCCATCATCGTCAACGCCGGCGCCTACATCTCGGAGATCGTGCGCGGCGCCTTCCAGTCGGTGCCCAAGGGCCTGAGCGAGGCCGGCCTGGCGATGGGCCTGGCGCGCTGGCGGGTGCTGGCCTTCGTGGTCGGACCGGTGGCCTTCCGGCGCATGATTCCGCCGCTGGGCAACCAGTTCATCGTCAGCCTGAAGGACACCTCGCTGTTCATCGTGATCGGCGTCGGCGAGCTGACGCGCCAGGGCCAGGAGATCATGGCCGCCAACTTCCGCGCCGTCGAGATCTGGTCGGCGGTGGCGGTGATCTACCTGGCGATGATCGGCGTGCTGACGCTGATGTTGCACGGCATCGAACGGCGGATGCGCATCCTATGAACACCCCAGAGGTCGGGCCGCGCCCGAGCCAAGCCCCGCGAGGGCCGGATCGCCCGGCAGCGCCGGATCGTCCCGAGACCATGGTCGAGTTCGCCGCCGTCTCCAAGCGCTTCGGCGCCACCGTCGTGCTCGACCGCGTCGACCTGCGCATCCACGCCGGCGAGGTGGTGGTGCTGATCGGCCCCTCGGGCTCGGGCAAGTCGACGCTGCTTCGCTGCATCAACGCGCTGGAGCCGATCAGCGGCGGCGAACTGCACGTCGACGGCCTCAGCGTGCGCGGCAGCCAGGCGCAGTTGCGCGCCATCCGGCAGGAAGCCGGCATGGTGTTCCAGCAGTTCAACCTGTTCCCGCAGATGACGGCGCTGCAGAACGTGGCCTTCGGGCCGCGGCAGGTGCGCGGCACGCCCAAGGCCGAGGCCGAGGAACAGGCGCGCGCGCTGCTGGCCAAGGTGGGCCTGGCCGACCGCGCCGGCCACTACCCGAGCGAGCTGTCGGGCGGGCAGCAGCAGCGCGTGGCCATCGCCCGCGCGCTGGCGGTGCGGCCCAAGCTGATGCTGTTCGACGAGCCCACGTCGGCGCTGGACCCCGAACTGCGCCAGGAGGTGCTGCGCGTGATGCAGGCGCTGGCCGAGGAAGGCATGACGATGGTGGTGGTGACGCACGAGATGGCGTTCGCACGCAAGGTCGGCACGCGGCTGATCTTCATGGAAGGCGGCCGCATCGCCGTCGACGGCCCGCCCGTCGCGCTGCTGGACGACCCGCCCAACCAGCGCCTGCGCGACTTCCTGCAACACGTCGACTAGCGATGGCCCGTCTGTCCTATCTGCGCATCGCAGGCGCGCCCTTCGATGCCGGCTTCGCGCTGGGCCGCTTCGGCGCCGCGGCGGTGCACGCCTACCGGCTGCAAAGCCCGGCCTGGGCCGGCGTGATGCGCTGGCGCGGCAGCGCCCCGGCCGCGGCCATGGCCGCGCTGGTGCAAGAACGCTTCCCGCGCATCTGGGCCGAGCTGCAAGGCCTGGCCCAGGGCCTGGAACTGCCCTTCGACGAGGTGCTGCTGTGGAACTGCCGCGGCGACCTGTGGGCGCTGGCGCCCGACGGCTGCACCACCGTGCAGATACCCGGCGCGGCCGGCTGGGCCATCGCCCACAACGAAGACGGCGACCCGCGCTTCGCGGGCCATTGCGCGCTGGCCGAATGCGCGATCGACGGCAGCCCGCCGTTCGCCGCCTTCGTCTACCCCGGCTCGCTGGCCGGCCACACCTTCGCGGTGACCGCCGCCGGCCTGGCGATGACGGTCAACAACCTGCGCCTGCGCGAGGCCGATGCCGGCGTGCCGCGCATGGTGCTGACGCGCGCGCTGCTCGACGCGCCCAGCCTGCCGGCCGCGGTGGAACTGCTGCAGCGGCAGCCGCGCGCCGGCGGCTTCCACCTGACGCTGGCGCACCGCGACAGCGCCGAGTTGCTGAGCGTGGAGTTCGGCTCGCGCGCCTGCTCGGTGCGCGCCGTCACGGCGCCGAGCGTGCACGCCAACCATGCCTTGCAGCCGGCGCTGTGCGAGCGGCCGCAGCTGGTCACCGGCTCGTCGGGCCAGCGGCAGCGGCGCGGCGAGGCGCTGCTGGCCCAGGCCGCGGCCGCCGGCGTCGCGGTCGACGCGCTGGCGATCCTGGGCGACGCCGAGCAGCCGCGCTTTCCCATCCACCGCAGCGCCGCCGACGACGAGGACGCCGAGAACACGCTGGCCACCGCGCTGATCGCCGTGCAGTCGGTGCGGTCCGTCCCGTCCGTGCCGTCCGTGCGGTCCGTGCCGTGCGCGCAGATCGTCTGGCAGGTGCACGAGCACCCGCTGCAGCCGCCGGTCTTCCGCATGGTCGGTGCCGCTAAGCTGCGCGGCTGACCCGACCGCCGCCGCCAGCCCATGCCCAAGCCGACGCCCCGCCCCGCCCTGCCGCCGCACGACGTGGCCGCGCTGCGCGAACTGACCGTTCGCATCGGTCGCGACGAAGGCGACGTGGCGCTGGGGCCCAAAGCCCACGCCGTGCTGGCCAAGCTGGTGGAGCGCCCGGAAGAAGTGGCGGTGCGCACCATCACCGAGCTGGCGGCCAGCCTGGGCGTCAATGCTTCCACCTTGACGCGGCTGGCCACGCGGCTGGGCTACGCCGGCTTCGTCGACTTCCAGCGCGTGTTCCGCGACGGCCTGGCGCAAGGCCACCGCCACTTCTACAGCGGGCAGGCCGGGCGTCTGGTGGGGTCGCGGATGGGGGCGGCGCCGGCCGGCGCCCGGGCGGCAACGTCGGGCGACGTCGACACCGTGCTGCAGTTGGCGCGCGAGTCGATCCGCAACGTCGAGGGCTTTCTGGCGCAGTTGTCGGCGGCCGACCTGCGCGACGCGGCCTCGCTGCTGGCCCGCGCGCCGCGCGTGCGCATCCACGGGCTGCGGCAGTTCGGCGCGCTGGCCAGCTTCCTGTGCTACGGCCTCGGCCTGCTGCGCGGCGACGTCGCGCTGCTCGATGCGCAAGGCCTGGGCGCCGCCGAAGGCCTGGCCCAGTTGCAGCGCGGCGACGTGGTGGTCGTCACCAGCGTCGCGCCCTACACGCGCGCGGTGGCGCAGGCCGCGGCGGCGGCCGCCGACGCCGGGCTGACGGTGATCGCGATCACCGACACCCGCGCCTCGCCGCTGGTGCCGCCAGCGCGCCATGCCTTCTTCGTGCCGCACGACAGCAGCTTCTTCAGCAACAGCATGGGCGCCTACGTGGTGTTCTGCGAAGGCCTGCTCAACCTGGTGGCCACGCGGCTGGGCCAGCAGGCGCTGGCGGCGCTGCAGCGGCGCGAGCGCTTCATCTCGGAGCTGGGGGTCGAGTAGCGACAGCCGGGCCTTGCTGCCGCAGCAAGCCGACGCAGCCCTCGCTCGGCATGAACAGCGGCGCCGGCAGGTCGTCGGCACCATGCCAGGCCCGGCGCTCGCAGGGGTCGGGCTCACGCAGCACGGGCGCGGCCGGGTCGTTCCTTCAGCGCGCCCACATGCCTTGCCGCTCCGCCGGCTCGCCGCGCGCGGCGCCGGCGCGCAGCGCGCGGCGCAGCACCGTGTCGGCCGCCGACGCCGCCGGGCAGCCGCCGCCGTCGGCATGGCGTTGCGCGGCGGCCAGCAGCGTTTCGTCGGCGCTGCCCAGCGGCTTGGACAGGTCTTCGGCCACCGCGCAGGTGGGGCCGATGCCGTTCCAGTAGCGGCCCTGGCCGGCGGCGTTGACCGATTCGAAGTTGACGACGTTGAAGGTGCTGTCGCAGCGGCTCACCGGCTGGAAGCCGACCGGCTTGCCGCAGCTGGCGGCGCCGACCACCACCACGTCGACGAAAGGCTTGAGGCCGTTGATCACCAGCTCGGCCGCCGAGCAGGTGCGCGGCCCGGCCAGCACGTAGACGCGGCTCAGGCCCAGCGCCGCCTGCGGGTCGTCGAAGCGCACGCTTTCGTCGTGGTCTTGGTCGAGCTTGTCGTTGTACAGCAGCCGCGCGTAGGTCTGGTTGCGCGTGCGCGCCGCCGCCACGTGCGAGGCCAGCGTGCGCGACAGCGAGACCAGGCCGCCGCCGTTGTAGCGCAGGTCGATCGCCAGCTCCTGCACGCCCTGCGCCTTGAAGTCGGCGAAGGCCGCGGCGATGCCGCTCTCGGCCTGGCTGATCATGTCCTTCACGTGCAGGTAGCCCATGCGCCGGCCCTGCGGGGTCTGCAGCACGCGCGCGCCGGTCACCGGGCTCAGCGCGAAGGCGCCGGCGCGCAGGCTGACGGTACGCGTACCGTTGCCGTTATCCAGCACCAGCGTCAGGCGCTGGCCTTCGGCGCTGGGCGTGAAGATGGCGTAGTCGTTGGCGGCGACGATCTCGGCGGCCGCGCGGCCGTCGACCGAGACGATGCGCTCGCCGCGCTGCACGCCTTGCGCGGCGGCGTCCGACAGCGGCTCGACGTAGCGCACGCGCAGCGGCCGCGCCGGGTCGGCGTGGGTCTCCAGCCCGGCCAGGTAGACGCCGTAGCCGAGCAGCCGGCCGTCGCCGAAGAAGCGGTCGAAGTCGGCCGTGGGCTCGATGTAGCTCCAGCGGTCGGCCACCGGAAACTGCGGGTCGTTGCCGGTGTACAGCGAGGCCTGGAAGAACTCGTCCAGCCCCATGTCGCGCGCCGGGTTGGGGTTGGGCGCCTGGCGGTACCAGAAGTACCACTCGTCGAAGTAGGCGTCGAGCCAGGCGCGTTCGTCCAGCGTGCTGCAGGCGATGCCGGGCAGCGGCGGCAGCGGGCTGTAGACCTCGTCGCCGCCGCCGCAGCCGGCCAGCAGGGCGGCGCCGATCAAGGCCATCGCGGCGCGCTTCAGGGGTGGGTTCATCGCGGCTCCCGGTCGGCTCGGCGGCAGGCCCCGACCTACAATGCCGGCCTCCCTGCCTGAGTGTTGCTGCACCGGCCCGCGCCCTGGACCCTGGTCCCCGTGCGGCGGCCGGCGGCAAACCATTGTGCCCTTGCCCGCCATGACCACGCCCGAGCTCGCCAAGTCCTTCGAACCCGCCGCCATCGAGGCCCGCTGGGCCCCGCTGTGGGACGCCGCGGAAGCGTTCGCGCCCACGCTCGATCCGTCCAAGCCCTCGTTCAGCATCCAGCTGCCGCCGCCCAACGTCACCGGCACGCTGCACATGGGCCATGCGTTCAACCAGACCATCATGGACGCGCTGACCCGCTGGCACCGCATGCGCGGCCACAACACGCTGTGGGTGCCGGGGACCGACCACGCCGGCATCGCCACGCAGATCGTCGTCGAGCGCCAGTTGCAGGAGGCCGGGCTGTCGCGCCACGACCTTGGGCGCAAGAACTTCGTCGCCCAGGTGTGGGACTGGAAGGCCAGCTCGGGCGCCACCATCACGCGCCAGATGCGCCGCATGGGCGACAGCGTGGACTGGAGCCGCGAATACTTCACGATGGACGACAAGCTCTCGAAGGTGGTCACCGAGACCTTCGTGCGCCTGTACGACGAAGGGCTGATCTACCGCGGCAAGCGGCTGGTCAGCTGGGACCCCGAGCTGAAGTCGGCCGTCTCCGACCTGGAGGTCGAAAGCGAGGAGGAAGACGGCTTCCTGTGGCACATCCGCTACCCGCTGGCCGACGGTTCCGGCGCGCTGGTGGTGGCCACCACGCGGCCCGAGACCATGCTCGGCGACACCGCGGTGATGGTGCACCCCGAAGACGAGCGTTATGCCGCGCTGGTCGGCAAGATGGTGATGCTGCCGCTGGCCGGGCGCGAGATCCCCATCATCGCCGACGCCTACGTCGACCGCGCCTTCGGCACCGGCGTCGTCAAGGTGACGCCGGCGCACGACGCCAACGACTACGCGGTGGGCCAGCGCCACGGGCTGCCGATGATCGGCGTGCTCAACCTCGACGCCACCATCAACGACCAGGCGCCCGCGGCCTACCGCGGGCTGGACCGCTTCGAGGCGCGCAAGCGCATCGTCGCCGACCTCGAAGGCCTGGGCCTGCTGGTGGAGACCAAGAAGCACCGGTTGATGGTGCCGCGCTGCGCGCGCACGGGGCAGATCGTCGAGCCGATGCTGACCGACCAGTGGTTCGTGGCGATGAGCAAGGCGGGCGCCGGCGGCCGGAGCATCGCGCAGCAGGCCATCGACGCCGTGGCCTCGGGCCAGGTGCGCTTCGTGCCCGAGCAATGGGTCAACACCTACAACCACTGGATGAACAACATCCAGGACTGGTGCATCAGCCGCCAGCTCTGGTGGGGCCACCAGATCCCGGCCTGGTACGGCAGCGGCGGCGAGATCTTCGTCGGCCGCAGCGAGGACGAGGCGCGCCAACGTGCGACGCAAGCCGGCTACGCGGGTCCGCTGACGCGCGACGAAGACGTGCTGGACACCTGGTACAGCTCGGCGCTGGTGCCGTTCTCCACGCTGGGCTGGCCGGCGCAGACGCTGGAGCAGGACCTGTTCCTGCCCAGCAGCGTGCTGGTGACGGGCTTCGACATCATCTTTTTCTGGGTCGCCCGGATGATCATGATGACCACGCATTTCACGGGGAAGGTGCCGTTCCGCGACGTCTACATCCACGGCCTGGTGCGCGACGCGCAGGGCAAGAAGATGAGCAAGAGCGAAGGCAACGTGCTCGACCCGGTGGACCTGATCGACGGCATCGCGCTGCCCGAGCTGCTGACCAAGCGCACCACCGGGCTGCGCAAGCCCGAGACGGCGCCGCGCGTGCGCAAGGAAACCGAGAAGGAGTTTCCGCAAGGCATTCCCGGCTACGGCGCCGACGCGCTGCGCTTCACCATGGCCAGCTACGCCAGCCTGGGCCGCAACATCAACTTCGACGCCAAGCGCTGCGAGGGCTACCGCAATTTCTGCAACAAGCTGTGGAACGCCACGCGCTTCGTGCTGATGAACTGCGAGGGCCACGACCTGCAGCTGGCCGAACCGGTCGAGCACCACGGCGCGCATTTTTCGCCGGCCGACAAGTGGATCACCGGCGAGCTGCAGCGCGTGGAAGCGGCGGTACATCAGGGCTTCGCCGAGTACCGGCTCGACCTGGTGGCCAACGCGATCTACGGCTTCGTGTGGGACGAGTATTGCGACTGGTACCTGGAGATCGCCAAGGTGCAGATCCAGGCCGGCGGCGAGGCCGAGCAGCGCGCCACGCGGCGCACGCTGATCCGCACGCTGGAAACGGTGCTGCGGCTGCTGCACCCGATCGCGCCCTTCATCAGCGCCGAGCTGTGGCAGACGGTGGCCGTCGTCGCCGGCCGCAAGACGGCCGACAGCGAGGCCACCATCGTCACCGCCGCCTACCCGGTGGCGCAGCCGGGCAAGATCGACGCCGCGGCCGACGCCTGGATGGCGCAGCTGAAGGCGGTGGTCGGCACCTGCCGCAACCTGCGCAGCGAGATGGGGCTGAACCCCGGCGAGCGCGTGCCGCTGCTCAGCCACGGCGCGGCGGCCTTCATGGCCGAGGCGGCGCCGCTGCTGAAGGCGCTGGCGCGGCTGTCGGAGCTGCGCGTGGTCGACGACGAGGCCGCCTTCGCGCAGGCCACGCGCGCCGCGCCGGTGGCGGTGCAGGGGCCGGCGCGGCTGGCGCTGCACGTCGAGGTCGATCTCGCCGCCGAAGGCGCGCGGCTCGACAAGGAGATCGCGCGCCTCGCCGGCGAGATCACCAAGGCCGACGCCAAGCTGGGCAACGAAAGTTTCGTGGCGCGCGCGCCGGCCGCCGTGGTGGCGCAGGAGCGCGCGCGCCTGGCCGACTTCAGGCAGGCGTTGGATCGTCTTCGAGACCAGCGAGCGCGCCTGGCCGCGTCGACCTGAAGTCGCCCTCGTCGCCGCGCGCGCGCAGGATCTCGTCCATGCGCTGCGCCACCGCCCAGGCGCTGCGGATGCGCGATTCGCGCGTGGTGCTGGCCACGCGCGGCGTGATCTGCAGCGAGCTGACATCGTGCAGCGGCCTCCCCGGGTCCATGGTGCCCGGCTCCATGCTGTCGAACCAGGCCGCGGCCATGCGCCGCGTGGCCAAGGCGTGGGCCAGCGCCTGCTCGTCGAACAGGCCCGACGGCGCCAGGCTCACCAGCACCTGGTTGGGCTTGCACTCGGCCAGGTAGCGCTGGCCCAGCAGGCCGTGGTAGCGCGAGTAGTACGACAGCAGCACGCACACGCCGTCGCTGTGCTCCATCAACTGGCGCAGCGGCACCGGCTCCACGCCCCAGCGGTCCCACAGACCGTCGCCGGCGTGCACCGCGGGGTCGTAGCCGATGACGCGGGCGCCGAAGGTGTCCAGCAACTGCGCCAGCGGCCGCGCCGCCGGCGTCATGCCGACGATGCCGACCACCGCGCCGCCCAGCTCGCGGCCGACGGCCAGGCCCTCGGCGTTGATCACCGGCATGCGGCGCAACATCTGCAGCAGCGCGCCGATGCTGAACTCGGCCTCGGCGTTGGCGCTGGCGGTGGCCGGGCGCACCACCTCCACGCCGGCGCGGGCGCAGGCTTCGAGGTCGAGGTTCTCGGCGCCGGCCGACAGCCGCCCCACCGTCAACAGGTGCGGCGCGGCGCGCAGCACCGCGCGGTCCACCGCCACCGAAGGCGGCAGCACCACGCCGCGGATGCGCGACAGCGCGGCGCGGAACTCCTGCGGGTCGTGCGCGAGGTGCGGCGCGTAGACCACGCCATGGCGCGCCGACAGCCAGTCCAGGACCTCCGGGTCCAGCGGTTCGACGACGAGCAGCTCCATGGGGGAAGGTTTACGCGTTCGGCCGGCCGGGCCATTGACCCATGCTGCCAGAATGAATGCTTTGATCCATTCTATGTAAGCAAATGTTGATCAAGAAGGCCATTTTCCCGGTAGCCGGACTCGGCACGCGCTTCCTGCCCGCCACCAAGGCGCAGCCCAAGGAAATGCTGCCGGTCGTCGACAAGCCGCTGATCCAGTACGCCGTCGAAGAAGCCTACGCCGCCGGCGTTCGCGAAATGATCTTCGTCACGGGCCGACACAAGCGGCCGATCGAAGACCACTTCGACATGACCTACGAGCTGGAGGTGGCGCTGCAAAGCGCCAACAAGAACGAGCTGCTGGAGGTGGTGCACAGCGTCAAGCCCGACGACATGGAATGCATCTACGTGCGCCAGGCGCAGGCGCTGGGCCTGGGCCATGCGGTGATGTGCGCGCAGCGCCTGGTGGGCAACGAGCCTTTCGCGGTGCTGCTGGCCGACGACCTGATGGTCGGCCCGCCCGGCGGCGCGCCGGTGATGCAGCAGATGGTCGAGCAGTTCGCCGAATGGCGCGCCTCGATCCTGGCGGTGCAGGAGGTGCCGGCCGAGCACACGCGGCGCTACGGCATCGTGGCCGGCGAGCCGGTGGCCGAGCGGCTGATGGACGTCAGCCAGATCGTCGAGAAGCCGGCGCCCGAGAACGCGCCGTCGCGGCTGGGCGTGGCCGGCCGCTACATCCTGACGCCGGGCGTGTTCCACGAGATCGCCAGCCAGCCGCGCGGCGTGGGCGGCGAGATCCAGCTCACCGACGGCATCGCCTCGCTGCTGCGCCGCGAGAAGGTCTTCGCCTACCGCTACGAAGGGCAGCGCTACGACTGCGGCAGCAAGGAAGGCTTCCTGCAGGCCAACGTCGAGCTGGCGCTGGCCCACCCCGAGCTGGGGCCGCCGTTCCGCGCCTTCCTGCAAGGCCTGGCGCTGTAGCGCGATGGCTGCGCCCGACCCCGCCACGCCCGATCCCGCCGCAGCGGCGGCGCCCGCCGCGCCGGAACCCGCGGCCGCGCCGCGCGTCGAGTTGCGCAGCCTGCACTGGCGCGACCCGCTGCACTGGCTGGCGCTGGGCTGGCGCGACTTCCGCCGCGCGCCGGCCATCGGGCTGTTCTACGGCGGCTGCTTCATGGTGATGGGCTGGGCGCTGCTCACCGTGTTCCAGCATGCGCCGGCCTACATGCTGGCCTTGTCGGCCGGTTTCCTGTTGATGGGCCCGTTCCTGTGCCTGGGCCTGTACCGCACCAGCCAGCGGCTGGAGGCCGGCGAGCGGCCCGATTTCGGCGACTCGCTGCTGGCCTGGGACACGCGCACCGCGCAGCTCGGCATCTTCGGCTTCGTGCTGCTGGTGCTGGAGATGCTGTGGGGCCGCGCGACGCTGGTGCTGTTCGCCGTCAGCTTCGACGGCATGCCCGACTTCAAGGGCTCGCTGCTGGCGCTGCTGGACCCCGAGAACCTGGGCTTCACCACCGCCTGGGTGGTGCTGGGCGCCATCTTCGCGGGGCTGATCTACGCCGTCAGCGTGGTGGCGATGCCGATGATCCTGCACCGCCAGACCGATGCCGTGACCGCCGGCCTGACCAGCCTGCGGCTGGTGCTGTCGCAGCCCGGCGTGATGCTGTGGTGGGGCGCGCTAATCACGCTGCTGGTCGGCGTGGCGATGCTGCCTTGGTTCGCCGGGCTGCTGATCGTCGGGCCGGTGCTGGGCCATGCCTCGTGGCACGCCTACCGCGCGGCGGTGGCCGACGGTGGCGACGCCGGCGGCGACGCCAAGGCTTGAGCCTCAGGAGCGGCTCGACCCTGATGGCGCTGCCGCCGGCGCCGGCGCGGCAGGGGCCGGCGTGGCCGGTGTCGCGGGTGACGCAGGCCGCAGCGGCGCGCGCGGGTCCAGCACTTCGTTTTGCAGCTCGCGGTCTTCGTGCCACCAGCCGCGGTACCAGGCGTCGCTGATCTCGCTGACCGAGGCCACCACGCGCGAGGCGCCCAGCGCCTGCAACGCAAAGCCGCCGGCCTGCAGGCGCACGCCGGCCAGGTCCAGCCGGCAGCCGTCGCTGCGCACGGCGATGCGGCCGCTGAAGTCGCAGGCCGTGGCCAGCAGTTCGCTGCCGGCGGCGTCCAGCGCCACGCCGTCGTCGGCGCGCACCTGCACGCCGGTCATCTCCACCGACGAATCGCGCAGCACGATGCGTTGCGCCACCACGTCGGTCAGGCGCAAAGCGTTGCAGCGCTCGATCCACACCTCGCGGTAGCGGCCGCTGAAGCGGCGGTCGGCCTCGCCGATACAGCGCAGGTCGGGCAAGGGGCCGTCGGCCGGCGGCAGGCGGCGCGACGCGGGCAGCAGCGGCTGCGGCGGCTCGCGCAGCACGCGCAGCAGCAGCGCCTGGAAGTCCTGCGGCGCCTGGTGCATGGGCGCGTGGCCGATGCCGCGCATGACGTGCAACTGCGCACGCGGCAGCCGCCGCGCCAGCAGCTCACCGGTGCGCAGCGGGGCGATGGGGTCGGCCTCGCCCCAGATGATCTGCGTCGGCTGCCGCACCGCGGGCAGCGCGGCGCTGAAGTCCTCGTCGACCAGCGCCAGGCCGGCGTTGATGGAGCTGCGGTCGCGCATCACCAGCGGCCACAGCCATTCGTTGTCGCGCAGCGCGCCTTCGGCGTCCAGCGGCAGCCCGAACACGCGCTCCACCAGGCGCTGGCCGAGGTCGCGCAGGCGCTCGGCCGGCTGCCGCAGCGGCTCGGGCAGGCCTTCCAGCGGCAGCCGCGCCATGTGCTTGGTGAACGCCGTGCGGTGCAGGATGCCGGCCACGTCGACCAGCAGCAGCATGGCCACGCGCTCGGGAAACTCGGCGGCCAGCCGCAGCGCCACCGCGCCGCCCATCGAATGGCCGGCCACGGCCGCGGGCCCGCGGCCTTCGCGCGCCAGCAGCCGCTCCAGCACGCGCGCGAACTGCGTCGGCGACAGCCGCGCCGACGACGCCGACGAGTAGCCGAAGCCCGGCAGGTCGACCGCCAGCACGCGCCAGTCGCGCGCCAGCGCCGGCATCACGGGCAGCCAGTCGGTGAAGCCGTTCTGCCCGAGGCCGTGCACCAGCAGCAGCGGCGGCGCGGCGGCCGGGCCGGCGCGCACGCAAAGCATCTCGCCGCCCAGCACCGGCTCGGGCTCCAAAGCCACGCGCCAGTCGGCCGGCAGGCGCGCGCGCAGCGCGTCCACGCTGCGCAGCCGTTCGCGGCAGTGGCTGCACGAGGCTTCCGGCGATGCGGCCGGCGCCTGCGCGAAAGCCGGTCGCCAGGCGATGGACGAAAGCGCCGACAGTGCCGACAGTGCCGACAACGCGGCGCGGCGGCCCGATGCGGTGGCGTGCTTCAGGGCAGCAGCACCGACGAGCCGGTGGTCTTGCGCGCTTCGAGGTCGCGGTGCGCCTGCGCCACCTCGGCCAGCGGGTAGCGCTGGTCGATGCGGATCTTCACCTGGCCGCTGCCGACCACCGCGAACAAGTCGTCGGCCATCGCCTGCGTGGCCTCGCGCGTGGCGATGTGCGTGAACAGCGTGGCCCGCGTCAGGTACAGCGAGCCCTTGGCGCCCAGCACGCCCGGCGCGAACGGCGGCACCGGCCCCGAGGCGTTGCCGAAGCTGGCCAGCAGCCCGAAGGGCCGCAGGCAGTTCAGGCTGCCTTCGAAGGTGTCTTTGCCGACGCTGTCGTAGACCACCTTGACGCCGCGGCCGCCGGTGATGTCCTTCACCCGCGCGACGAAGTCTTCCTTCGTGTAGTCGATGGCGTGCGCCGCGCCGTGTTCCAGCGCCAGTTGGCACTTGGCCGCCGAGCCGGCGGTGGCGATCAGCTGCAGCCCCAGCGCACGCGCCCACTGGCAGGCGATCAGCCCGACGCCGCCGGCCGCGGCATGGAACAGCACCGGGTCGCCCGGCTGCAGGCCTTCGACCGGCAGCGTCTTCTTCAGCAGGTATTGCGCCGTCAGTCCCTTGAGCATCATCCCCGCCGCGGTGTCGAAGGCGATGTTCTCGGGCAGCCGCACCACGGCCTTGGCCGGCATCACGCGCGCCTCGCTGTAGGCGCCGGGCGGGTTGCTGGCGTAGGCGGCGCGGTCGCCGGCTTGCAGGTGCGTGACGCCCTCGCCCACCGCCTCGACGATGCCGGCGGCCTCCATCCCCAGCGTCAGCGGCAGCGCGTTCGGGTACAGGCCGGTGCGCTGGTAGACGTCGATGAAGTTGAGCCCGCAGGCCTGGTGGCGGATGCGGATCTCGCCCGTGCCGGGGTCGCCGACGGGCAGCTCGACGAGCCGCATCTTCTCGGGGCCGCCGAACTCGCTGATCTGGATGGCGCGCGCCATGGCCATGGGCATCTCCTGTTCGGTGCAAGTCAGGCCGCGAGGTTAAGCCATGGCACCATCGACCCTGTCGATGAAGCGTGTTCTGCAAGCTCCCAACCTCGCGCTGGCCACGCTGTGGGCCGACCAGCTCGGCGCCGCCGGCATCACGGCCAGCGTGCAGCGCGCCTACGCCAGCGGCATTGCCGGCGAACTGCCGCCCGACCAGTGCCTGCCCGAGGTGTGGGTGGCCGACGACGCGCAATGCGAGCCGGCGCGCGCGCTGCTGGCCGACTGGCAGCGCGCGCCGCACCGCCACTGGGCCTGCCCCGGCTGCGGCGAGATCGTCGACGGGCCGTTCGAGAGTTGCTGGAACTGCGGCGGGCCGATGCCGGCGCTCGATCGCTGAGCGGCGCTGAGGCCGGCCTAGACCGAACTTTGACCAACGACCCTGCCGCAGAGCGAGCAGTGGTGCGGGTCTTCTTGATTTTGAGTGGTGAGTTTGTTGCCATGTAATTGAGGGTTTCTTCCCTTGTGTCGGATGGCAGTTTCGGCACCATGTCCTCGTGTACATCGAGACCATTCCCAACCGCACCTCACCGCCAGCGATCTTGCTGCGCGAGGGTTATCGCGAAGGCGGCAAGGTGTGCAAACGCACGCTGGCCAACCTCTCGAGCTGGGACCCGCAACTGGTCGAGCACTTTCGCATCCTTCTCAAGGGCGGCGTGGCGGTGGAGTCGGCCACCGCGGTGTTGAGCATCGAGCGCGCACTGCCGCATGGCCACGTCGCTGCGGCGCTGGGTGCAGCGCGCGGCTCGGGCTGTGCGCTGTGGTTCGGCTCGGCGCCCAAGGAACTGCAGCCCGTGCTGCAGGCCATGCTGGTGGCTCGGCTTATCGATCCGGCCTCGAAGCTGGCCACGCACCGTGCACTGCACGACGACACGGCCACCTCCTCGCTGGGCCGAGTGCTGGGCGTGGGCCAATGCAGCGCCGACGATCTGTACCGGGCGTTGGACTGGCTGCACGGCGCGCAAGCCGGCATCGAGCGGCGCCTTGCTCGTCAGCACCTGGTGGGCTCTACGCTGGTGCTCTACGACTTGAGCTCGACCTGGCTGACCGGGCGTTGCTGCGAGTCGGCCGCGCGCGGGCATTCGCGCGACGGCAAGCGCGACGACCCGCAAATCGTCTTCGGCCTGGTGTGCACGACGCAAGGCTGTCCAATCTCGGTGGAGGTGTTCAAGGGCAACACAGCCGACCCTGCCACGATGGCCAGCCAGGTCAGCAAGCTCAAGGAACGTTTCGGCATCGAGCGCATTGCCTGGGCCGGCGATCGGGGCATGCTGACCTCGGCGCGCATCGAGCAGGTGCTCAAGCCCCAGGGCATGGACTGGGTGAGTTCCTTGCGCGCGCCGCAGATTGCGCAACTGGCCGCCGAGCACGGGCCCTTTCAGCCCTCGCTGTTCGATGAGCGCAATCTGCTGGAGTTGACCAGCGAGCACTTCCCCGGCGAGCGCTTGGTGGTGTGCCGCAACCCCTTGCTGGCCCAGGAGCGCGCGCGCAAGCGGCTGGAGTTGCTGGCGGCTACCGAGGCGGATCTCGCAAGAATTGCTGCGGCCACACAGCGTGCGCGCAGGCCGCTGCGCGGCGAGCTGGCCATCGCGCTGCGCGTGGGCCGCGTGATCGATCGCTTCCACATGGCCAAGCACCTGTTGCTCAGGCTCACCGATACCAGCCTGAGTTGGACCCGCGAGGACGAGGCCATCGCGGCCGAGGCGGCGCTCGATGGGCTGTACGTGATCCGCACCAGCGTGCCCGCAGACAAGCTCGATGCCTGCGCGACGGTGGCCGCCTACAAGAGCCTGGCCCACGTCGAGCGAGCCTTCCGTTCGATGAAGACGGTCGACCTGAACGTGCGTCCGGTCTTCCACTACAGCGCGCCGCGTGTGCGCGCGCATGTGTTCCTGTGCATGCTGGCCTATTACGTGGAGTGGCACATGCGCCAGCGCCTGAAGCCCATGCTGTTCGACGACGAGCACCTGGCCGAGGCCAGCGCGCACCGTGCGTCGCCGGTGGTCAAGGCCTTGCGGTCCGAACACGCCAAGGCCAAGGATGCGAGCAAGACGGCCGACGATGGCTTGCCCTTGCACAGCTTCAGATCGCTGCTCAAGGACCTCGCAACGCTGACCTACAACATCGCCCGCACGGCGGCCAACCCCAACGCGACCATCGCTATCACCGCGCGTCCCACACCGATCCAGGCCAAAGCCTTCGAACTGCTCGGCCTCAGCCCGAACTGTTCCCAGTAAATCCCACTCGCCAAACCCGCAATCCTTGCGGCATCAGGCACTTACGCGCGATAAGGCGTCAAAGTTCGGCCTAGAACGTGCCCGGGTAGCTGCCGCCGTCGATCAGCACGTTCTGCCCGGTCAGGTAGCCGGCCTGCGCGCTGCACAGGAAGGCGCAGGTGGCGCCGAACTCCGCGGCCGTGCCCAGGCGCCGTGCCGGCAAGCCGGCGGCGCGGCCGGCGACGATCTCGTCCACGCTTTGGCCGGTCTTGGCCGCCGTGCCCTTGGCCATGCCGCGCACGCGGTCGGTGTCGAACACGCCGGGCAGCAGGTTGTTGATGGTGACGTTGCGCGAGGCCACGCGCACCTGCCGCGCCAGCCCGGCGACGAAGCCCGTGAGCCCGCTGCGCGCGCCGTTGGACAGGCCCAGCACGTCGATCGGCGCTTTCACCGCGCCGCTGGTGATGTTGACGATGCGCCCGAAGCCGCGCTCGGCCATGCCGTCGATCGTGGCCTTGATCAGCTCGATCGGCGCCAGCATGTTGGCGTCGACCGCCTTGATCCAGTCGTCGCGCGTCCAGTCGCGAAAGTCGCCCGGCGGCGGCCCGCCGGCGTTGTTGACGAGGATGTCCACCTGCGGACAAGCCGCCAGCGCCGCGGCGCGGCCTTCGGGCGTGGTGATGTCGCCGGCCACCGCGCGCACCTGCACCGCCGGGTTCAGCGCGCGCAGTTCGGCGGCGGTGGCCTGCAGCGCCTCGGCGCCGCGCGCGGTGATCACCACGTGCACGCCCTCTTCCACCAGCGCCTGCGCGCAACCCTTGCCCAGGCCCTTGCTGGCGGCGCAGACCAGGGCCCATTTGCCTTCGATGCCGAGATTCATGTTCGGGTCGTCCTTTCCGTCCTTTGATTCCTCAGCCGCGCCGGAACGCTGCCGCGGGTTTGCCGAGGGGCATGTCCGGCGTCAGTTGGGCTTGGCAATGAAGCCGGTCTTGCCTTCTCGGCTGAATCCGGCACCTTCATAGAACCGCAGGGTGGCGTCGTCCTTGCGTCCCGTGAGCAACATGACCTTGTAGCAGCCGCCGGCCCAGGCGAATGCGAGCGCCTCCTGAAGCAGGCGGCGGCCCCAGCCCTTGCCTCTGAACGACGCGTGCGTGACGACGTTCTCGATGACGCCGTAGGGACGGCAGGCCCGTGTGAGGTTCGGGACCAGCGTGATCGTGCAACCGGCAACCAGGCGTTCGTTCTCATAACCACCGAAGTAGCGGATCCTGGGGTTGTCGAGCGCCTCCTTCCACACGGCCTCGACCTGCGCTCGATCGGGAAGCGGCAGATCCTGCTCGTGCAGGTGCGCGTACAGCCGCAACAGGGCGTCGAGATCCGATGCCTGAAGCTCGCGGACGTGCACGCTAGGCGCCCAAGGTCTGGAGAGTCGTTCCGCCCGGCGCGCCCGAGGTCAGCTCGCTGCCTCGACGAACGCAGCAACCGGCACCGGCCGTGGCGTTGCAACGGACCCGCGCAGCGCCTTGATGCGCTCGACTTCGTGCATCGTCTGCGCGGTGAAGTACGAGGCGCCGCAGGCCGGGCACGACCACATTGGGATGTTCTCGATCACCAGCAGGCCGCTGCCCTTGCCGTAGCTCCGGGTCACGCGCTTGCGCTGAACCTGCCCGCTCCCGCAAGACTCGCACCGCACTTCAGCAGACGTAGACGGTGATGACGACGAGCTTCCCGCCACGGCCGACCTTGACGACGGCCTCCGCGGCTTGACCGTCAAGCGTGTGTCCGCGGATGACGCACTTGACTTCGCGCGTGGACTTGTCGCGCTGGCGCTCGACGACTTGACCCGTGAGGATGATGTTTTCGAGGTCGAAGACCGAGAGCTTGTCATCTTCAAGTTCATCAGCAGCGTGGGTGGAGACGACGTAGCTGAGCGTCCGGATCAGATGGCGGAGGTGGCTGATCGACACCTGGGTCATGCGCAAGTGTAGTAGTCAGCTCGCTTCGTGAGCTCGCTTCGTCAGCTCTCTGTCGCCGGAAGACTGCCGACGCTTGCCTGCAGCGGTCCCCGCAACGGCTACAAGCTGCCCGACGATCGCATGCCTTCGAGCCGCAGCGCCAGAGCCTGCTCCAGTTCGCCGAGCTGCTGCAGCAGCGCCTTGCGCTCGCCGTCGGATGCGCAGCCGGCAACCTGCTCGCGCAGCCGGGCGCGGCGCTGGAACAGCTCCAGTTCGGGCGGCGGCACGCCGGCGTTCTTCAGGATCTTGAACGGCAGCCTGAACTCGGCCGGCGTCTCGGCCCAGCCGGCGGCTTCGGCCAGCGGGCGGCCGAAGCTCTCGGCACTGCGCAACTCGCCCGAGCGCAAGGCCTGGTCGAGATGCTCGGCGATCAGTTCGTCCTGCGAACGGATCGCGGCATCGCGCTGCTGGCGGCGGTCGGAATCAAGCGGTGACGGCATGGTGGCCTCGGCTCGCGGTCACGCCGGCCGCCGGGCCAGCAGCGCCCACACGCCGGCGGCCGCCACCAGCGGCCCATGCGCGCGCCGGCGCTGCGCGATCGAATCGCTGATGACCGTCAGGATGGTCGGCCCGGGAATGACCAGCAGCACCGCGGATGCGGCGACGAAGGCAAGCCAGAGCTCGAGGGGCTGCGTCATCTTCCGTCTCCTTGGGATCAGGGGCTGCCTACCGCGCCCTCGCCAGCAGCCAGATCCCCGCCAGCACCAGCGCCGTGCCGGCGATGATCCACGAATTGAAGGGTTCGCCGAGGATCAGCACGCCCATGACGATGGTCGACAGCGGGCCGATCATGCCGGTCTGCGCCGCCATCACGGCGCCGATGCGCTCGACGGCCATCATCACCATCAGCACCGGCGCCACGGTGCAGGCGGTGGCGTTGAGCAGCGAGAGCCAGATCACCGGCTCGGCCACCACCGCCGCCGACAGCGGCCGCAGCAGCACGAACTGCAGCAGGCACAAGGCGCAGGCGACGCTGGAGGCCAGGCCGGTCAGGCGCAAAGCGCCCAGGCGCCGCACCTCGGCGCCGCTGTAGACCAGGTACAGCGCATAGCTCACCGCGCTGCCGAAGACCAGCGCCGCGCCCAGCGCGGCGTCGGGGCCGGCGAAGCGCAGCTCGTGGCCGAAGACCAGCGCCACGCCGGCATAACTGACGGCCAGCGCGGACAGCCGGCGAGCCGAGACGCGCTGCCCGTGCAGCAGCACGCCCAGCAGCAGCACGAGCGTGGGGTTGAGGTAGAGGATCAGCCGCTCCAGGCTGGCGCTGATGTACTGCAGCCCGGCAAAGTCGAGGAAGCTGGCCAGGTAGTAGCCGCTGAAGCCCAGGCCGAATACCAGCGCCGCGTCGCGCCGGGTCAGCGGAGGCCGGCCGCGGCCGCCCCACCAGGCGATCAGCAGGAACAGCGGCAGCGCGAACAGCATGCGGTACATGATCAGCGTGACCGCGTCCACGCCGTAGCGGTAGGCCAGCTTGACGATGATGGCCTTGCCGGAGAAGGCGACCGAGCCGGCCGCGGCCAGCGCCAGGCCGGGCCAGGCCTTGGCCGGCGCGCTCAAAAGCCGGCGGCCTGCCCGTCGCGGCGCGGGTCGCTGGCGGCGGCATAACCTTCGACCGACGGGTCACCCAGCCGCCAGATGAACTGGCCGGCACCGTAGTCCTGGTAGCTGTCGGTGAAGGGCAACACGTGGTGGCCGCGCTCGCGCAGGCCTTGCACGGTGGCCTCGGGCATGCCCAGCTCGCAGTTGACCATGCCGCCCGCGAAGCGCCAGCGCGGGGCGTCGCAGGCGGCCTGCGGCTGCTGGCGGTAGTCCAGCATGCGAACCAGGGTCTGCAGATGGCCTTGCGGCTGCATGTCGCCGCCCATCACGCCGAAGCTCATCTGCGGGCGGCCGTCCTTCATCAGGAACGCCGGGATGATGGTGTGGAAGGGGCGCTTGCCCGGCCCCACGAGGTTGTCGCGCCCGGGGTCGAGCGTGAAGCCGTGGCCGCGGTTCTGCAGGCTCAAGCCGTAGCCGGGCACGACGACGCCCGAGCCGAAGCCCATGTAGTTGCTCTGGATGAAGCTGACCATCATGCCGCGCTCGTCGGCCGCGGTGAGGTAGATGGTGCCGCCCTGCGGGCCGTGGCCGGGGCCGAAGTCCTGCGCGCGCTTCGGGTCGATCAGCGCGGCGCGCTGCTTAAGGTAGGCCGCATCCAGCATCTGCGCCGGCTTGAGCCGCATCGCCGCCGGCTCGGCGACATAACGGTAGACATCGGCGAACGCGAGCTTCATCGCTTCGATCTGCAGGTGCTGGCTGGCGGCGCCGTCGACCGGCAGCGCGCCGATGTCGAAGTGCTGCAGGATGCCGAGCGCGATCAACGCCGCGATGCCCTGGCCGTTGGGCGGGATCTCGTGCAGCGCATGGCCGCGGTAGTCCTGCGCGATGGTGCCGACCCACTCCGGCTGGTGGGCGTTGAAATCGGCCTCGCGCATGACGCCGCCGTGGGCCTGGGCGTGCGCGGCGGCGGCGGCGGCGATCTCGCCGCGGTAGAAGGCCTCGCCCTTGCTGTCGGCAATCAGGCGCAGCGTGCGCGCCGCCGCGGGGAAGCTGAACCGCTGGCCCACCGCCGGCACGCGGCCCTGCGGCAGAAAGGCCTCGGCGAAGCCGGGCTGCTGCGTCAGCTCGGGCAGCTCGGCGGCGGCGGCCCATTTGCCTTGCACGATCACCGGCACCGCGTAGCCGCGCTCGGCGGTCTCGATGGCCGGCGCCAGCAGGTCACCGAAAGGCAGTTTCCCGAAACGTTGGTGCAGCGCGGCCCAGGCCGAAACGGCGCCGGGCACGGTGACGGCGTCCCAGCCGCGCTTGGGCGGCGTCTTGGCGTCGGCGCCGTACTTGGCGCGGAAGTAGTCGGGCGTCCAGCCCTGCGGCGCGCGGCCCGAGGCGTTGAGCCCGTGCAGCGCCTGCCCGTCCCACAGGATGCAGAAGGCGTCGGACCCCAGGCCGTTGCTGCAGGGCTCGACGATGGTCATCACCGCAGCGGCGGTGATGGCCGCGTCGACCGCGTTGCCGCCGGCCTGCAGCATGCGCAGCCCGGCCTGCGCGGCCAGCGGGTGCGAGGTGGAAACGACGTTGCGCGCGAAGATCGGGCTGCGCTGGCTGGCGTAGCCGCGGGTCCAGTCGAAGGCGTGGGACATGGCGGTCGGTCCGTGGTGGGTGGAAGGGGTGGTGCTCAACGGGGCAGGCCGGGGCGCTGTTCGAGCAGCGGGTCGGCCACGTAGCGGCGCAGCACCGGCGGCGCCTGGCCCTGCTGGAAGCTCAGGCGCTGGGCGCGCAATTCGGCGTCGAAGGCGGTGAAGCGCTCCAGCCGGCGCTGGTGCTCGACCCAGTTCTCGTCGACGAAGTATTCGATGTAGCGGCCCGGCACCGCGGTGTCGCGGAACAGCCCCCACGACAGCGCGCCCTGGCGCAGCCGCGCGCGGCGGGTGCGCGCCATCACGGCGGCGAATTCGGCCGCCTGCGCGGGGTCGATCTGGTACTCCAGCGTCACCATCACCGGGCCTTCGTCGGGGCCGATGTCGAAGGCCGCCTGCGGCTGCACGCCGGTCTGCGCCGGCGAGAAATCGATGTCGGCCAGCCACTCGACGCTGAGCCGCCGCGTCAGCAGCAGCAGCGTCAGGCCCAGCGCGGCGGCGGCCAGCACGGCGGTGCGAACGTCGCTGAAGGCCGCCACCTGGCCCCACAGCAGCGAGCCCAGCGCCGAGCCGCCCATCAGCGCCATCTGGTAGATCGACATGCCGCGCGCGCGCACCCAGTCGGGCATGGCCTGCTGGGCGGCGACGGTCAGCGAGTTGGCCACCGAGATCCAGGCCATGCCCACCACCACCATCGCCGGCACCGCCAGCCACACCTCGGGCAGCAGCACCACGGCCACCGTGACGGCGGCGTGCACCAGCGTGCCGACGGTGACGAACTGGTTGCGCGAGAAGCGCTGCCGCCAGTGCGGGAAGCGCAGCGCCGCGACGATGGCGCCGATGCCGATCGACGACAGCATCACCGTGAAGGTGCCCGGCCCGCCGCCGTGCAGCTGGCGCGCCACCAGCGGCAACAGCGACATCAGCGCCGTGGCCTGCAGGAAGAACAGCGCCACGCGCAGCATCACCACGCGCAGCCGGTGCGACTGCAGCGTGAAGTTGATGCCGGCGCGCATGGCGCCCCAGAAGCGCTCGCCGGGCAGCGTGCTGGTGCGCGGCTGGCTCTGCCAGCGCAGGATCAGCACGAAGGCCACGCCGGCCAGCAAGGCGTTGAGCACGAACACCGCCGCCGGGCTGTAGACCGCCAGCAGGCCGCCGGCCAGCGCCGGGCCGACCACGCGCGAGAGGTTCATCGCGATGCCGTTGAGCGCCAGCGACTGCGGCAGGTGCTCCTTGCTGACCACCTGCGGCACGATGGCGGCGAACACCGGCCAGCGCATCGCGAGGCCGAAGCCGTTGAGGAAGGTCAGCACCAGCAGCAGCTCGGCCGTCAGCGCCTGCACCACGGCGGCGGCGGCCAGCACCAGCGCGATCACCAGCACCCACAGCTGCGTGGCCGCGAAGTAGCGCCGGCGGTCGAGGATGTCGGCCAGCGCGCCGCTGGGCAGCCCGAGCAGGAACACCGGCAGCGTGCTGGCGGTGGACACCAGCGCCACCATCACCGGGCTGGTGGTGAGCGTGGTCATCAGCCAGGCGGCGGCCACGTCGTTCATCCACATCGTCAGGTTGGCCGCCAGCCAGGCGAACCACAGGCCGCGGAAGACGGGCCCTTGCAGCGGGGCGAGTGCGGGGGGCAGGTTCACGTGTGGGGTGCGCACCAACAACAAGGCCCCGGCGATGCGGGGCCTTGGATTCAATTGTGCGTCAAGCTCGTCAGTGGAGCCTGACCGCCAGCCTGCGGCCAGCCCCTCCTGAGGCGAGGGACCGTCCGCAGGGACGGTCTCTCGTCCTCAGTCGGCATCCTGGAACGCCTCTTCGCGCTTGTTCTTGATCGCCGGCAGCGACACCACCACGATCATCGCCAGCGCCGCCAGCAGCAGCCCGGCCGACAGCGGCCGCGTCACGAAGGTGGACCAGTCGCCGCGCGACAGCAGCAGCGCGCGGCGCAGGTTCTCTTCCATCATCGGCCCGAGGATGAAGCCCAGCAGCAGCGGCGCGGCCTCGCAGCTCAGCTTGTAGAAGATGTAGCCGATCAGGCCGAACAGCACGCCGGTGAAGACGTCGAAGTTGTTGTTGTTCAGCGTGTACAAGCCGATGCAGCAGAAGCACAGGATGGCCGGGAACAGGAAGCGGTAAGGCACCGTCAGCAGCTTGATCCAGATGCCGATCAGCGGCAGGTTCAGGATCACCAGCATCGCGTTGCCGACCCACATCGACGCGATCAGGCCCCAGAACAGCTGCGGGTTGCTCGTCATCACCTGCGGGCCGGGCTGGATGCCCTTGATCGTCATCGCGCCGACCATCAGCGCCATCACGGCGTTGGGCGGGATGCCCAGCGTCAGCATCGGGATGAAGCTGGTCTGCGCGCCGGCGTTGTTGGCCGACTCGGGGCCCGCCACGCCGCGGATGTTGCCCTGGCCGAAAGGCACCTCGCCGGGCTTCATCGGCGACTTCTTTTCCACCGTGTAGGCAGCGAACGAGGCCAGCAACGCGCCGCCGCCGGGCAGCACGCCGAGCAAGGAGCCGAGCGCCGTGCCGCGCAGCACCGCCGGCCAGGCGAACTTGAAGTCCTGCTTGGTCGGCCACAGGCCCTTCACGTCCTTGGTGAAGACCTCGCGGTGCTCGGCCGGCTGGCCCAGGTTGGCGATGATCTCGCCGAAGCCGAACACGCCCATCGCGATGGCGACGAAGCCGATGCCGTCGGTCAGCTCGGGGATGTCGAAGCTGTAGCGCGGCACGCCGGAGATCACGTCGGTGTTGATCTGCCCGAGCAGCAGGCCGAGGATGATCATCGAGATCGCCTTGATCAGCGAGCCCGAGGCCAGCACCACGGCGCCGATCAGGCCCAGCACCATCAGGCTGAAGTACTCGGCGGGGCCGAACTTGAAGGCCAGCTCGGTCAGCGGCGGCGCGAAGGCGGCGATGATGACCGTGCCCACGCAACCGGCGAAGAACGAGCCCAGGCCGGCCGCCGCCAGCGCGGCGCCGGCGCGGCCCTTGCGGGCCATCTTGTAGCCGTCGAGCGCGGTGACGACCGAGCTCGATTCGCCCGGCACGTTGATCAGGATGGCGGTGGTGCTGCCGCCGTACTGCGCGCCGTAGTAGATGCCGGCCAGCATGATCAGCGCCGGCGTGGCGTCCAGCGCGTAGATGCTGGGCAGCAGCATCGCGATGGTGGCCACCGGGCCGAGGCCCGGCAGCACGCCGATCAGCGTGCCCAGCACCGCGCCGCCGAAGGCGTACAGCAGGTTCTGCAGCGTGAAGGCGACGCCGAAGCCAAGCGCGAGGTTGTTCAGGAGGTCCATGTCGTCGTCCTCGTCACTGCGCCGCGGTCTGCATGAAGGTGGGCCACAGCGGGATGGTGAGGCTCAGACCCTTGATGAAAATGGCCCACGAGCCGACCGTCAGGATCGCGCTGTTGATCAGCGCGTCGCGCCAGTGGAACTCGTCGCCGGCGGCCGAGCTGGTGAACACCAGGATGGGCAGCGCGATGGCCATGCCCAGCCACGGCAGCAGCACGCCGAACAAGGCGATCGAGGCCAGGATGATGAGCAGCGGCCGCCACGCGAAGGCGCCGACCTTGTCGCCGCCCTCGACCTCGACGGTCAGCGCCTTGAACAGCACCACCGCGCCGAGGATGGCCAGGATGATGCCCAGCCCGAACGGAAAGTAGCCCGGCCCCGGCCGCGCCGAGTTGCCGAAGCTGTAGTTGGTGGCGCCCCAGGCGAAGCCGATGCCCACCACGATGAACATCAGCCCCGACCAGAAGTCGCGCTGGCTCTTGATTTTCACGAGTTGTCTCCTCCAGCAGATGGATTCGCGGACCATTCTAGGGAGCGGTCTCCGCCTTCCCCGATGTGGTTTCCACTTAACGTTGAGCCCCCTACGGCTCGCTAGGGCGAGCCGGTCCCCCCGAGGGGGAGCGTTCCGGACCGGCACAGCCGGATCCGGAACTTCTCGATTCCCAGCAGGCCGCCGATGGTTCAACCCCCGGCATCCGCCCCGGGCGTGCTGCGCAGCACTTCCTCGATCGTGGTCTCGCCGCCGGCCACTTTCATGGCGCCGGCCAGGCGCAGCGGGCGCATGCCGTCCTTGTAGGCCTGGCGGCGCAGCGCCATCGCGTCCAGCGCGGGGTGGATGCTGTGGCGCGCCGCTTCGGTCACGGTCAGCAGCTCGTAAAGGCCGGCGCGGCCGCGGTAGCCGGTGTGGCGGCACTCCAGGCAGCCCACGGCCTTGTAGGCGCGCACGCCGCCCGACAGCCGCCACGGCCGCGCCAGTTCGTCCAGGCTTTCGCGCGTGGTGGCCTCATCGCGCTGCTTGCAGGCGGCGCACAGCGTGCGCGTGAGGCGCTGCGCCAGCACGCCGATGACGGTGGCCGCGATCAGGTAGCTCGGCACGCCCAGGTCGGCCAGCCGCGTGATGGCGCTGGCCGAATCGTTGGTGTGCAGCGTGCTGAAGACGAGGTGGCCGGTCAGCGCCGCCTGGATCGCCATCTCGGCGGTGGCCAGGTCGCGGATCTCGCCGACCATGATGATGTCCGGGTCCTGCCGCATCAGCGCGCGCAGGCCTTCGGCGAAGCCCATGTCGAGCGCCGGCTGCACCTGCGTCTGGTTGAAGGCCGGCTCGATCATCTCGATCGGGTCTTCGATCGTGCAGACGTTGACCTCCTCGGTGGCCAGGGCCTTCAGCGTGGCGTACAGCGTGGTGGTCTTGCCGCTGCCGGTGGGCCCGGTGACGAGGATGATGCCGTGCGCATGGCCGATCAGCTGCTGCCAGCGCTCGGCCTCGTGGGCGCCGAAGCCGAGCTGCTCGACGCGCTTGAGCGCCGTCTGCGGGTCGAAGATGCGCATCACCAGCTTCTCGCCGAACGCGGTGGGCAGCGTCGACAGCCGCATCTCCACCTCGCCGCCGGCGCCGTCGGCGGTGTCGGGGCGGCGCGTCTTGATGCGGCCGTCGAGCGGGCGGCGCTTTTCCACCACGTCCATGCGGCCGAGCAGCTTGATGCGCGAGGTCATCGCCGCCATCACCACCAGCGGCACCTGGTAGACGGTGTGCAGCACGCCGTCGATGCGAAAGCGGATGGCGCCCATGTCGCGCCGCGGCTCGAGGTGGATGTCGCTGGCGCGCTGGTCGAAGGCGTACTGCCACAGCCAGTCGACCACCTGCACCACGCCCTGGTCGTTGGCGTCGAGCGTGCCCTTGGTCTTGCCCAGCTCGACCAGCTGCTCGAAGCTGGCGCTGCCCGAGGTCTCGCCGCTCTTCTGCGCGGCGCGCACCTGGCGCGCCAGCGCGTAGAACTCGGTCGTGAAGCGGCGCACGTCGTCGGGGTTGGCGACCACCACGCGCACGCTGCGCCGCAGGTGGTTCTCGATCTCGCTGACCCAGCCCAGGTCGAAGGGCTCGGCGGTGGCCACCGTGACCTCGGCCGTGCCCACCTTCACCGGCAGCGCGCGGCGCAGCTCGGCGTACTGCACCGGCATCACCTCGGCGACGCGGCCGACGTCGGCGCGCAGCGGGTCGATGCGCAGGTAGCCCAGCCGCGCGCGGCCGGCCAGCCACTCGGTCAGCGCCTCCATGTCCAGCGGCTTGGCGGCGCCGGCGGCGTCGCGCCGCACCAGGCCGGCGCCGCCCAGGCGCACCAGCGCGTGCAAGGTGGAGTTGCCGGCCGACAAGCGGCGCGCCACGCGCTCGACGTCGTCGGCGCCGATCCAGCCGTCTTCGCGCAGCCAGTCGAGCAACAGCCGCCATTCGAGGCGGCCTTTGTGGATGGGCGCGGGGGTGTTTGCGTGGACGGGTGCGGCGGCCTTGACCATCGGTGCATTGTGCGCGCCGCGCGGCGGGCCGAGGTGTCGGCGCGGACACGTGGCGCCCCCCGTCAGCGCTTCGGAGACGTGGCGCGCCTTATCGCCCGGGGGGCGCCCAGGGCCGCACCATGCGCAGCCATTGGCGCGCGCGCAGCCCGAGGGCGCCGAAGCGCTGCTCGATCGCCGCGGCGCGCGCCAGCAGCTCGTCGCGGCCCGGCACCACCACGCCCTGCCCGGCCACGGCCACGGTGTTGCCCTCGCGCGTGGGCCGCAGGCTCCACAGCTGGTCGGCGCCGAAGGCGGCGGCAATGCGCGCGGCGCTGGCCGCGAAGCTGGCGCGGCGGCCGAACAGGTTCACGCTCATCACGCCGCCCGGCGCCAGCACGCGGCGGCAGGCGGCGTAGAAGGCTTCGTCGTCGAGCACCGGCGCGGCGGCCTCTTCGTCGTAGAGGTCGACGTGCAGCAGCGTCACGCCGCCCGGCGGCGCCTGTTGCAGCCAGCGCAAGGCGTCCATCGCCAGCACCTGCAGGCGCGCGCCGTCGTCGGGCAGCCGGAACCACAGCCGCGCGGCCTGGATCACCAGCGGGTTCAGCTCCACCGCCGTCGTGCGCATGCCCAGCTGGCCGTGCGTGAAGCGCGTGACGGCGCCGCTGCCCAGGCCGAGCTGCACCGCCAGCCCCGCGCCCAGCGCGTCGGCCGGCCGCCACAACAGGCTGGCCAGCATGCGCTGCACGTAGTCGAGCTCGATGCGCTGCGGGTCTTTCAGCCGCATCGCGCCCTGCACCCAGACCGAGCCCAGGTGCAGGTAGCGCACGCCGTCGTATTCGCTGATCGTGACGGAGGGGTGCGCGGCTGCGGCTGGGTCGATGGAGGGGTCGCTGGAGGGGTCGCTGGAATTTCGGCTCGCCATGGCGGCGAGGCTACCCCAGCAGCCCGGCCTGCCGGAACGCCGCCTCCCAGGCGGCGCGCTTGCGCTCGAAGCTCCAGCTCGCGTTGGCCGGGCTGGTGGACGGCAGCCGCAGCACCGCCGGGCCGAGGGCGCGCGTGATGCGCATGGTGCGCGCCGACTCGCCGCCGTTGTGGGCGATCAGCGCCAGTCGGGGCAGCCGCGCCACCAGCGCCGGCAGGTCGTTGAGCGCGGCGTCGCTGATGTCGCTGTCCAGGCTGCCCGGGCGCCGGCAGCGGGCGTAGACGTCCCAGATGCCGAGGCCGCGCTCGCGCACGAAGGCCAGCCGCTGCGCATACGGCCAGTCGGCCAGCGGCTGGCCCCACAGCGCGCCGAGCAGCGGCCAGAACTGGTTGCGCGGATGGGCGTAGTAGGCCTTGGCCGCCAGCGAGGCCACGCTGGGAAAGCTGCCCAGCACCAGCAGCCGCGTGGCCGGCCCGGCCACCGGCGCCAGGCCTTGCAGCAGCGGGTCAGCCGTCATGCGGCATGGCGTTCGATGCAGCGTGCGGCAAGGCGGCCAGCCGCGGCAGCGCCGCGTGCACGTTGGCGCTGGTGATGCGCGCCGCCTCTTCCAGGCTCCAGCCGCGCAGTTGGGCCAGCACCGCGGCGATGCGCGGCAGCTCGGCCGGCGCGTTGCGGCTGGTCCAGCCGGCGGCGCGCTCGGCCGCCGTGCGGTACAGCCATTGCGGCGGAATGTCGGGCGCGTCGGTCTCCAGCACCAGCGCCGTGGCCGGCAGTTCCACGGCCAGGCGGCGGATCTGCAAGGCGCGCTCGAAGGTCAGCGCGCCGCCGAAGCCGAGCTTGAAGCCGCGCTCGACGAAGGCCGCGGCCTGCGCCGCGCTGCCGTTGAACGCATGCGCAATGCCGCCGGCCACCGGCGTGCGGCGCAGCCCGGCCAGCAGCGCGTCGGCCGAGCGGCGCACGTGCAGGATCACCGGCAGCGCGGCGTCGCGGGCGATCTGCAGTTGCGCGCGATAGAAGCGCTGCTGGCGTTCGCGATCCAACCCGGGCACGAAGTGGTCGAGGCCGATCTCGCCGACGGCCACCAGCCGCGGATCGTCGCGCCGCGCCGCGAGCGCGGCGCGCAGCCGTTCAAGGTCGTCGTCGGCCGCCTGTTCGACGTACAGCGGATGGATGCCCAGCGCATAGGCCAGCCCGTGGCGCGCGGCCAGCGCCGGCAGGCTGTCGAACTGCGCCGCGGCCACCGCCGGCAGCACCATGGGGCCGACGCCGGCGGCGCGGGCGGCGGCCACCACGGCGTCGCGGTCGGCGTCGAACTCCGGCGCGTCGAGGTGGCAGTGCGAGTCGATCCACATGGGCTCGGCCGATGATGCCAGCGCTGCACGGCGCCGCGCGCAACGTGATACCGTTGGATCGCCCTTTCGCTTCTTGCGCGCCGGTGCCGCCGCCGGTGCCGGACGATCATGAGCAAGGCCCCGCTTTACAGCCGCTCCCGTCGCCACCCGGCCCAGGTTTCGGCGGCGACCGAGGCGTCGGCGCCCGCGTTTGCGTCCACCGCTGCGCCGACGTCGGCGGCCACGCCGCAGGCCGAGCCCGCCGCTGCGCCCCCCGCCAACCGCCGCCAGCGCCTGCGCGCCTGGCTGCACCGCCACCGCACGCCGCTGGCCGCCTTCGCCGGCGCCTTGCTGGCCAGCCTGGCGCTGGTGCTGGTGCAAGGCGTGCGCCCGGGCCACCGCGTGATCACGCAGGACGACATCGACCGCGCGGTGCGCGAGTCGCTGGAGAAGGAGCCGCTGCCCTCGGCCGCGGCGCGCGCCTACGAGGCCATCGCGCCCTCCGTGGTTCGCGTGGTCGGCCTGATGAAGGACGAGGACAAGGGCGACGACGACGCCGAGCAGCGCGCCATGGAGCGCAGCCTGGGCACCGGCGTGGTGATCATCAACAACGGCACCATCCTGACCAACCTGCACGTGGTGGCCGGCAGCAAGCGCGTGAAGGTGCGCTTCTGGAACGGCCACGAGAGCGAGGCCGCGATCGTCGGCACCCAGCCCGAGAACGACCTCGCGGTGCTCAAGGCCAACAGCCTGCCCGACGACCTGGAAGCGGCCACCATGCGCTCCACCGCCGACCTGCGGCCCGGCGACGAGGTGATCGCCGTCGGCAACCCCTTCGGCATCGGGCCGTCGGTCAGTGCCGGCGTCGTCTCGGGCCTGAAGCGCGAGTTCCGCAGCCCCGAAGGCGAGACGCGGCTGACCAACCTGATCCAGTTCGACGCCGCCGCCAACCCCGGCAACAGCGGCGGCCCGCTGGTCACGATGGACGGGCACGTGGTCGGCATCGTCACCGCCATCCTCAACCCCAGCGAGCAGCGCACCTTCATCGGCATCGGCTTCGCGGTGCCGATCGAGAATGCGGCACAGGCCGCGGGCATGCCGCCTTTCTGAGCATTCGAGAATCTGAAAAGGGCCCCATGGACGACAAGGCACAGAACACCGCCACCCTGATGGAGCAGGTGCTCTACGAAGTGAAGCGCGTGGTGGTCGGGCAGGACCGCTTCCTGGAGCGCGTGCTGATCGCCATGCTCGCGCAAGGCCACCTGCTGGTGGAAGGCGTGCCCGGCCTGGCCAAGACGCTGACCGTCAAGACGCTGGCGCGCACCGTGCGCGGCACGTTCAAGCGCATCCAGTTCACGCCCGACCTGGTGCCCGCCGACCTGGTGGGCACGCGCATCTACAACCAGAAGACGGGCGAGTTCGGCACCAGCTTAGGGCCGGTGTTCGCCAACCTGCTGCTGGCCGACGAGATCAACCGTGCGCCGGCCAAGGTGCAGAGCGCGCTGCTGGAGGTGATGCAGGAGCGCCAGGTGACGATTGCCGGCGAGACCCACAAGGTGCCCGAGCCGTACGTGGTGATGGCCACGCAGAACCCGATCGAGACCGAAGGCACCTACCCGCTGCCCGAGGCCCAGGTCGACCGCTTCATGATGAAGGTGCTGGTCGACTACCCCAGCGAGGAAGAAGAGTTCGTGATCGCCGAGCGCGTCACCGGCCCGGCGGTGGAAGTCAACGCCGTGGCCGACACCTTCCAGCTGGCGGCGCTGCAGCGCGAATGCCGCGAGGTCTTCGTCGACCCGGCGCTGATGCAGTACGCGGTGAAGCTGGTCAGCGCCACGCGCAAGCCGGCGCAGTACGGCCTGGCCGAGATCGCCAAGTACCTGACCTACGGCGCCAGCCCGCGCGCCACCATCGGCATGATCGAAGGCGCGCGCGCGCTGGCGCTGCTGCGCGGCCGCCGCTACGTGCTGCCGGAGGACATCGGCGACCTCGTGCACGACGTGATGCGCCACCGCGTGGTGCTGTCGTACGAAGCGCTGGCCGAAGGCATCACGCCCGACGCGCTGGTCTCGCGCGTGGTCAAGGCCATCGCGGTGCCGGACAAGCCGCTCGCCCACGCCAAGGACAGCAAGGAAGGCAAGGAGGCCGCCGGCCGTGGCTGAGGCAGCGCCGCCCCTGGCCGTCACCAGCGACGCGCTGCTGCGCCGCCTGGAGTGGACCGTGATCCGCCGCCTCGACGGGCTGCTGCAGGGCGACTACCGCACGCTGCTGCGCGGCGGCGGCGTCGACCTGGCCGACCTGCGCGAGTACCAGTTGCACGACGACGTGCGCCACATCGACTGGAACGTCACCGCGCGGCTGCAGTCGCCCTACGTGCGCCAGTTCATCGAAGACCGCGACCTCACCGCGTGGTTCCTGCTGGATCTCTCGGGCAGCGTCGACTTCGGCTCGGCCGAGGTGACCAAGCTGGCCTTGAGCGCCGGCTTCGTCGCCACGCTGGCGCGCGTCATCACGCGCCACGGCAACCGCGTCGGCGCGCTGCTGTATGGCCAGCAGGTCGACGGCGTGCTGCCGCCGGGCGCCTCGCGGCTGCACGTGCTGAACCTGCTGCAGCGCATGCGCCAGCGGCCGGCTGCGGCGCGCGCCGGCCACGGCCAGGGCACGGTGCTGGCCGACCTGCTGAAGGCGGCCGACGGCATCGTGCGCCGGCGCTCGCTGATCTTCGTGGTGTCCGACTTCATCAGCGCGCCGGGCTGGGACCAAGCGCTGGCGCGGCTGGCGCGCCGCCACGAGGTGGTGGCCGTGCGCGTCTTCGACCCGCTGGAGATGGAGCTGCCCGACGTCGGCCTCGTCACGGTGGAAGACGCCGAGACCGGCGAGCAGTTGCTCATCGACGCCAGCGACCCGGGCTTTCGCGAACGGTACGCGCAGATTGCACGTCAGCAGGAAGACGCGCTGCTGCAGGGCCTGGCGCAGTCCGGCGCCGACACGCTGGAGCTGGCCACCGACGACGACCTGCTCGACGCGCTGCTGCGCTTTGCCGACCTGCGCCGCCAGCGCGCGCGGCTGAAGGTGCCGACGCTCTTCCCTGCGCATTTCAAGCGGGCGGTGGCGGCATGAGCTTCTATTGGCCTTCGTTGCTGTGGTCGCTGCTGGCCTTGCCGTTACTCATCCTGCTGTACGTCTGGATCCTCAAGCGCCGCCGGCGTACCAGCGTGCGCCTGGCCAGCGTGCAGGTGGCCAAGCTGGCGCTGGGCCGCGGCCCGGGCTGGCGGCGCCACGTGCCGCCGATCCTGATGCTGCTGGCGCTGGCGGCGCTGCTGTTCTCGCTGGCGCGGCCAGTGGCCACCATCACGCTGCCGATGGCCGACCGCACCATCATGCTGGCGATGGACGTCTCGGGCAGCATGCGCGCCGAAGACGTCAAGCCCAACCGCCTGGTGGCCAGCCAGGAGGCGGCCAAGAGCTTCGTGCAATCGCTGCCGCACGAGGTGCGCGTCGGCGTGGTGGCCTTCGCCGGCACTGCTGCCGTGGTGCAGGCGCCGACCACCAGCCGCGACGACGTGATCGCCGCGATCGACCGCTTCCAGCTGCAGCGCGGCACCGCCACCGGCAGCGGCATCATCCTGTCGCTGGCGACGCTGTTCCCCGACCACGGCATCGAGATCCAGCACGTCACCGGGCAGCGCAACTTCCCGTCGAAGGCGATCGGCCGCGACAGCAAGGACGACAACAAGCCCAAGTTCACGCCGGTGGAGCCGGGCAGCTACAACTCGGCGGCCATCATCATGCTGACCGACGGCCAGCGCACCACCGGCCCCGACCCGCTGGACGCCGCCAAGATGGCCGCCGAGCGCGGCGTGCGCGTCTACACCGTGGGCATGGGCACGACCAGCGGCGAGATCATCGGCTTCGAAGGCTGGAGCATGCGCGTGCGGCTGGACGAAGAGACGCTGAAGAACATCTCGCTGCTGACCCACGGCGAATACTTCTACGCCGGCACCGCGGAAGACCTGAAGAAGGTCTACGAAAGCCTGTCGTCGCGCATGGTGGTCGAGCGCAAGGAGACCGAGATCACCGCCTTCTTCGCCGCCATCGGCGCGCTGCTGGCGCTGGCCGCGTCGGGCCTGAGCCTGTGGTGGTTCGGCCGCGTCGGCTGATCCACGGCTGATCCACAATCGGCGCCAGCCACCGCCCGCGGTAATCAAAGCGAGGGAACGCCCGCCATGCCCATCTACGAATACGCCTGCGAAGAATGCGGCACCGAGTTCGAACTGCTCGTGCGCGCCGACACCAAGCTCGAATGCCCGACCTGCCAGTCGACGCAATTGGAAAAGCAGCTCTCGGTGTTCGCCACCGCCGATGCCTCGGCACAAGCCGCGCCGACGCTGCCGATGGGCCCTTGCGGCAGTTGCGGCCACCCGGACGGGCCGGGGGCCTGCGGCATTCACTGAGCCGCGGCCAAGGGGCCCGTCAGCGCTCCACCCGGATCAGCCGCCCATCGGCGTTGTCGGTCAGCAGGTAGAGCCAGCCGTCGGGGCCTTGGCGCACGTCGCGGATGCGGGCCTTCAGGCCGGGCAGCACGCGCTCTTCGGCCACCACCTTGGGGCCGTCCAGCGTCAGCCGCAGCAGCGCCTCGCCGCGCAGCGCGCCGATGAACAGGCTGCCCTTCCAGCCGGGGTAGCGGTCGCTGGTCAGGAAGGCCATGCCGCTGGGCGCGATCGACACCGGCACCCAATGCCACAGCGGTTGCTCGAAGCCGGGCTTGGGGCCTTCCTCGCCGATGCGCGTGCCGGTGCCGTAGTTGCGGCCGTAGGTGACCAGCGGCCAGCCGTAGTTGCGGCCGGGCAGCACGAGGTTGACCTCGTCGCCGCCCTGCGGCCCGTGCTCGCTGGCCCACAGCTCGCCGGTGGCCGGGTGCAGCGCCGCACCCTGCACGTTGCGGTGGCCCAGGCTCCACAGTTCGGGCGCGGCGCCGGCGCGGCCGGCGAAGGGATTGTCGGCCGGCACGCGGCCGTCGGCTTCGATGCGCACGATCTTGCCCAGGTGGTTGGCCGCGTTCTGCGCATCGTCCTTGCGCGAGAAGCGGTCGCCCAGCGTGATGAACAGCCGGCCATCGCGCGCGAACACCAGCCGCCCGCTGCAATGCAGGTTGCTGGCCACCTTGGGCTGCTGGCGGAACAGCACGCTCACGTCTTGCAGACGCTGGTCGACCAGGCGGCCGCGGGCCACGGCCAGGCCGTTGCCGCTCTCGCCGCTTTCACCGCGTTCGGCCGCCTCGGTGTACGACCAGTAGATCCAGCCGTTGTCGGCGAAGCGCGGATCGGGCAGCACCTCCAGCAGCCCGCACTGGCCGCCGGCCGCCACCGGCGGCAAGCCGGCCACCGGCGCCGAGAGCTTGCCGTCGGCCGCCACCACGCGCAGCCGGCCGGGCCTTTCGGTCACCAGCATGCGGCCATCGGGCAGGAAGGCCAGCGACCAGGGATGGTCCAGCCCGCGCAGCAGTTCCACCGGCTTCAAGGCCTGCGCGGCGGCCGCGGCGCTGACCAGCCAGGCCGCCAGCAGCAGCGATAGCCGTTTGATCGTCGTCATGCAGCGCATCTTGCCAAAGCCGGCGGCCCGGCGCGGTTGACCTTGTTCAAAGTCCTGCCTTGGGCGGCCATGGTCTGATGGCTTCATCCATTGCTTGCCTCCTTCGCGGAGCTGATCGCCCATGTTGAACCAACAGGTTGCCATCGTCACCGGCGCGTCGTCCGGTATCGGCCGCGCCGTCGCGCTGGCCTACGCGCAAGCCGGTGCCAAGGTGCTGGTATCGGACCTCGCCGCCGCCGCGGCCGGCGGCGAAGAGACGGTGGCCCTCGTCAAGGCCGCCGGCGGCGAAGCGGTCTTCGTGGCCGCCGACGTCGGCGACCCCGCCGCCTGCGAGGCGCTGGCCGACGCCGCGGTGCAACGCTACGGCCGGCTGGACGTTGCCTGCAACAACGCCGGCATCGGCGGCGACCTGGCGCCCACCGCCGAGCAGACGGTGCAGAACTGGCAGCGCGTCATCGGCGTCAACCTGAGCGGCGTCTTCTACTGCATGAAGGCGCAGATCCCGCGCATGCTGGCAACCGCGAAGGACGGCAAGAACGGCGGCGGCGTGATCGTCAACATGGCGTCGATCCTCGGCGCCGTGGGCTTCGCCAACGCCGCGGCCTACACCGCGGCCAAGCACGGCGTGCTGGGGCTCACCAAGGTGGCGGCGCAGGAATACGCGGCGCAGGGCCTGCGCGTCAACGCCGTCGGCCCGGCCTTCATCCAGACGCCGATGATCGCCGGCCTCGAAGCCGACCCCGCCACCCAGGCGGCGCTGGTGGCCATGCACCCGATCGGCCGCCTCGGCCGGCCCGAGGAAGTGGCGGCGCTGGTGCTGTGGCTCAGCTCGCCGGCGGCCTCGTTCGTGACCGGCGCCTACTACCCGGTGGACGGCGGCTACCTCACGCGCTGATCGGGTGCTGACCCGGGGCGCCGGTCAATCGCCGGTCGCGGCCTCCACCACCATCTGCACGCGGGCCTGGCCGTTCCACTCGTCCAGGCTCAGCCGGTAGGCCAGCCGCGCGCGCGCCGGCAGCGGATCGGCGTGGCCGAACCAGATGGCGTCGCGCAAGGCGCCGCCGGCCATCTTCAGCCGCAGCTTGAGGTGGCGCTCGCCGACCAGGCGCTGCTGCAGCACCTGCACCTCGTCGCAGAAGGTCGGCGCCTCGAAGCCCTGGCCCCAGACCTGGGCGTCGAGCAGCGCCACCGTCTCGGGGTTGAACCATTGGTGGTCCAGCGGGCCGTCGGTGCGCAGCGTGCGCTGCAGCGTGGCCGGGTCCAGCCATTCGGCGGCCAGCCGCTCGAAGGCGGCGGCGAAGGCCGCGAAGCGGCTTTCCTCGATCGTTGCCCCGGCGGCCATCGCGTGGCCGCCGAAGCGCAGCAGCAACCCCGGCTCGCGCTTGGCCATCAGGTCCAGCGCGTCGCGCAGGTGAAAGCCGGCGATCGAGCGGCCCGAGCCCTTCAGCCGGCCGTCGGCACCGCGCGCGAAGACGAAGGTCGGCCGGTGCAGCCGGTCCTTCACGCGGCCGGCGACGATGCCGACCACGCCTTCGTGGAAGCCTTCGTCGTACAGCGCCAGCGCCGGCGGCGCGCCGGCCGCGGGCAGGTCGGCCAGCGTCGATTCGGCCACGTCGCGCATGCCGGCCTCGACCTCGCGCCGCTCGCGGTTGATGCCGTCCAGCTCGGCGGCCAGCGCGGCGGCGCGGCTGGCGTCATCGGTCAACAGGCATTCGATGCCCAGCGTCATGTCGGCCAGGCGGCCGGCGGCGTTGATGCGCGGGCCGAGCGCAAAGCCGAAGTCGAAGGCGCTGGCGCGCGCCGGCTCGCGCCGCGCCGCGGCGAACAACGCCGCCACGCCCGGCTGCAGCCGCCCGGCGCGGATGCGCTTCAGGCCCTGCGCCACCAGGCGGCGGTTGTTGGCGTCGAGCTTGACGACGTCGGCCACGGTGCCCAGCGCCACGAGGTCGAGCAAGGCGTCCAGCCGCGGCTGATGGCGTTCATCGAAGGCGCCGCGCGCGCGCAACTCGGCGCGCGCCGCCAGCAGCACGTAGAACATCACGCCGACGCCGGCCAGCGCCTTGCTGGCGAAGCCGCAGCCGGGCTGGTTGGGGTTGACGATCACGTCGGCCGCCGGCAGCACCGCGGCGCCGGCTTCCAGCGCCGGCAGGTGGTGGTCGGTCACCAGCACCTGCAGGCCGCAGGCGCGCGCATGGGCCACGCCGGCGACGCTGGCGATGCCGTTGTCCACCGTCACCAGCAGATCGGGCCGCTGCTGCAGCGCGAGGTCGACGATGGCCGGCGTCAGCCCGTAGCCGTGCAGCGCGCGGTCGGGCACCACGTAGCCCAGGCGGTCGCGCGCCGCGCCCAGCAAGGCCAGGCCGCGGATGGCCACGGCGCAGGCGGTGGCGCCGTCGCAGTCGTAGTCGGCGACGATGCAGATGCGCCGGCCCGCGGCAACGGCATCGGCCAGCAGCACGCCGGCCTCGGCCGCGCCGCGCAGGCCTTGCGGCGGCAGCAGGTGCTGCAGGCCGTCGTCCAACTCGTCGGCGGCGCGCACGCCGCGCGCGGCCAGCAGCCGCGCCAGCAGCGGGTGCACGCCGGCCTGCTCCAGCGCGAAGCTGGCGCGCGGCGGCACGTCGCGGGTGACGATCAAGGGCGTGGTCACAAGCGCTCCAGCAGCGGCGCGGGCTCGGATCGGCCAACGCCCGACATCAGCCTACTGATCAGCCCGCGCGGCGGCAGCGAGTAGGTCAGCGACGAGCGCTCGCCACACAGCGTCAGGCGCTCCGGCGCCTGCGCGGCCAGCTCCGCGTCGATCTGCTGCCAGGCTTTCGCCCAGCCCGGCCAGTCTTCGGCCAGCGCGGGCGGGCGCAGCCTTTCGTCGACGGTCGGCGTCGCGCCGGCGCAGGCTTGCGCCAAGCCGCAGCCGCTGAGCCAGAACGAGTTGACGGTGGACTGCCCGCGCGCTTCGCGCTCGGCGTTCAAGGGGTGGGTGTAGAGCAGCATCTGCACTTCGTTCTGCAGCCGGCGCAGCAGCCGCGCCTGCGGCCCGCCGGGCAGCCAGCGGTCGACGTTGCGGCCGATCACGCGGTCCAGCGACGCGGTGGGCAGCGCGGCCAGGCTTTCGTGCGCCAGGTACCAGCGCAGCGGCGCGCCCCAGTGGATCAGGAAGCCTTCGCTGGTGAAGAGCGGCGCCACCGCGTCGTAGAAGGCGCGCGACTCGGCCTCGTCGAGCAGCAGCGCGGCGGGGTCGGTCAGGCTCACCTGCTCGGTGCCCAGGTGCCAGTGCACGGGGGTCAGCAGGCCCCAGGCGAGGTCGCCCAGGTCCAGCGCGTCGGCGGCCGCCGCGCGGGCGGCGAACGGCAGGCAACCATCGGCGCCGGCCCAGCCCCAGGCGCGGGCCAGCGCGCGCTCGGGCGGGGTCGACAGCGAGTACTCGTCGCCTTCGTCGAGCGTGCCCTGGCGGCCGGCCAGCAAGGCCTGCAGCCGCGGCAGCCGCAGCTCGCGCAGCGCCGCCCGGCCGGGCTCGGACAGGGGCGCGGCGAACGGGATCAGCAGGTGCATGGGCCGGAATTATCCCGGCCCGCCAAAGACCGCCGCGGGCGAAGCCGGAAGGCCCGCGGCGCCGGTCAGCGGCGGCGTCGCCGCCGCCCGCCCAGCAGCGCCAGCGCCAGCGCCGCGCTGGCCAGCGAGCCCGGCGCAGGCACCTGCAGCACGCCGTTGTCGAACACCACCGGTGCCGACGCCGCCCCCGCGGCGCTGAAGCCGGCCATGCTGGGCACGAACTGCTGCTGCCCGCCGACATCGACGGTTGCGCCCAGCGTCGTCGTGAAGGTGTGCGTGGCGTCGAACTCGCCGCCGAAGCGGGCCCACAGGCCGAGATAGGACTGCACGAAGTAGTAGCGCCCGCTCTCGACCGTGAAACTCAGGGTGGAGGTCTGGCCGTCGCTGGTCAGCACGTCACGAAACAGCGGCACCTCCTCGCGATAGTCGGCCCGCGACAGGGCTTGCTCGGCGAAGCCCATGCTTTGCACATCGTTGGCGCGACGTTGGCGTCGAAGTGGAACACGTTGCTGATCGTGCGCGTCTCGGTCGGGCCGGCGTAGTAGAAGCTCTGCAGCGCCAACGAGTGACCCGACACGCGCGCCGTCGGCTGCGCGAACACGCCCTGCTTCAGGTCGAGCACGCCGGCCGCGCCCGAGGCGTCGATGGCCGAGCGCGTTGCTTCGCCGGCCACGATGCCGTAGCCATTGGTCGCCGTCGCCGCGGCGACGAAGCCGTTGAGCGGCTTGTAACCATCGGCGTCAGCCGCCACAAGAGCGCGTGTCCATCGCCAGGGGGATGATTGCCCGGCCGCTGCGGCGCCACTCGCCGGTCGCACGGCGGGGCCGGCCGCCTTCGGTAGCATCGCCGCCCCATGACCTTGCTGGACCGCCTGCCCTACGAATGGCACATCGGCTGGCGCTACACCCGCTCCGGCCGCGCGGGGCGGCGCAACGGCTTCATCAGCTTCATCTCGGGCGTCTCGATGCTGGGCATCGCGCTCGGCGTGGCGGCGCTGATCATCGTGCTGAGCGTGATGAACGGCTTCCAGAAGGAAGTGCGCGACCGCATGCTCAGCCTGGTGGCGCACGTCGAGATCGTCGACGCGCAAGGCGGCGCGCTGGCCGACTGGCAGGCCACGGCCGCCGCGGCGCGCAAAGATCCGCGCGTGCTGGGCGCCGCGCCTTTCGTCGCCGCGCAGGCGCTGGTGGCCAATGGCGAGCGGCTGCGCGGCGCGGCGGTGCGCGGCATCGACCCCGCGCTGGAAGCCGAGGTCACGCCGCTGGCGCGCGAGCTGCGCCGCGACGCGCTGGCCACGCTGCAGCCGGGCCAGTGGCACGTGGTGCTGGGCGGCGAGCTGGCGCGGCTGCTGGGCGCACGCATCGGCGACAAGCTGACGCTGATCGCCCCCAGCGGCCAGGTCACGCCGGCCGGCGTGGTGCCGCGGCTGCGCAGCTTCACGCTCGGCGGCACCTTCGACAGCGGCCACTACGAATACGACAGCACGGTGGCGCTGCTGCACATCGACGACGCGGCCAGGCTGTTCCGCATCGAAGGGCCCACCGGCGTGCAGCTGCGCCTGAGCGACGTGCAGCTCGCGCGCGCGACGGCCGCCGACCTGGCGCGGGCGCTGGGCCCAACGTACGAGGTGCGCGACTGGACGCGCGCCCACCGCACCTGGTTCGACGCCGTGCAGGTGGAAAAGCGCATGATGTTCATCATCCTCACGCTGATCGTCGCGGTGGCGGCGTTCAACCTCGTCAGCACCCTCGTGATGACGGTGACCGACAAGCGCAGCGACATCGCCATCCTGCGCACGCTGGGCGCCAGCCCGCGCTCGATCATGGGCATCTTCGTCGTCCAGGGCGCGGCCGCCGGCGTGTTGGGCACGCTGGGCGGCGCTGGCCTCGGGCTGCTGGTGGCGCTGAACATCGACGTCATCGTGCCGGCGATCGAGCGCGCGCTCGGCGTCGCCTTCCTGCCCGGCAGCGTCTACGTGATCAGCCGCATGCCCAGCGAGCCGATGGCCGCCGACATCGTGCCCATCACCGTCATCGCGCTGCTGCTGGCGCTGCTGGCCACCCTGTACCCGAGCTGGCGCGCCAGCCGCATCAACCCTGCCGAGGCCTTGCGTGGAGAGTGATCTGGTTCTGCAGGCGGTGGACCTGCACAAGCGCTACCACGAGGACGCCATCGACGTCACCGTGCTGCGCGGCGTCGACCTGCAGGTGCGGCGCGGGCAGACGCTGGCGGTGGTGGGCGCCTCGGGCTCGGGCAAGAGCACGCTGCTGCATTTGCTGGGCGGGCTCGACCAGCCGACCAGCGGCCGCGTCGAGCTGATGGGCCGCGACTTCGCGCCGATGGACGCCGCCGAGCAAGGGCGCTGGCGCAACCGGCACCTCGGCTTCGTCTACCAGTTCCACCACCTGCTGCCCGAGTTCAGCGCGCTCGACAACGTGGCGATGCCGCTGCGCATCCGCCGCCAGCCGGTGGCGCCGGCGCGCGAGGCGGCGCGCGCGATGCTGCTGCGCGTGGGTCTGGCGGCGCGGCTGCAGCACGGGCCGGCGCAGCTGTCGGGCGGCGAGCGCCAGCGCGTGGCGATTGCCCGCGCGCTGGTCACGCAGCCGGCCTGCGTGCTGGCCGACGAGCCCACCGGCAACCTCGACCGCGAGACCGCGCACGCCGTCTTCGAGCTGATGCTGCAATGCGCGCGCGAGCAGGGCACCGCCTTCGTCGTCGTCACGCACGACCAGGCACTGGCCGCGCGCTGCGACGAACGGCTGGCGCTGGGCGGCTGACGAGGCGCACGCGCGATGCCCTTCGAATGGCAGATCGGCTGGCGGCTGGTGCGCTCGCGGCGCGGCGGCTTCGTCTCCTTCATCGCCGGCGCTTCGATGCTGGGCATCGCGCTCGGCGTGGCGGCGCTGGTCATCGTGCTGTCGGTGGTCAACGGCTTCCAGCGTGAGGTGCGCGATCGCATGCTCGACGCGGTGCCGCACATCGAGCTGCAACTGCTCGACGGCGTCGACCCCGAGGTGCGCGCCGAGCTGCCCGCCAAACTGCGCGGCTGGCCCGGCGTGCGCGCCGTCGCGCCCTTCGTGCAACTGCAAGGCCTGCTGGGCCGCGGCGACACGCTGCAGGCGGTGCAGCTGCGCGGCATCGACCCCGCGCAGGAAGGCGCCGTCAGCACGCTGGCGCAGCGCCTGCCGCCGGCCACGCTGGCGGCGCTGCAGCCGGGCAGCCGGCGCGTGCTGCTGGGCCGCGAGCTGGCGCGCAGCCTGCACGTGCAGGCCGGCGACGACGTGACGCTGGTGCGCCCGGCGCTGCAGCCCGGCGAATCGCCGCGCCTGCTGGCGCTGCACGTCGCCGGCACGGTGGACAGCGGGCACTACGAGTTCGACAAGCTGCTGGCGCTGATGCACCTCGACGACGTGGCCGCGCTCGCCGGCGGCCAGGGCACGCGCGGCCTCAGCGTGCGCGTGCAGCAGGCCGAAGCCGCGCCGGCCATCGCCGCCGCGCTGCGCGACGTGGTCGGCCCCGGCATCGGCATCGCCGACTGGACGCGCACCAACCGCGGCTGGTTCGAGTCGGTGCAGATCCAGAAGCGCATGATCGGCATCATCCTGGCGCTGATCGTCGCGGTGGCGGCGTTCAACCTGACCTCGACGCTGGTGATGACGGTGGTCGACCGCCGCGGCGACATCGCCATCCTGCGCACCCTGGGCGCGCGGCCGGCGTCGGTGATGGCGATCTTCATGGTGCAGGGCGCGGCCAGCGGCGTGGTCGGCACGGCCGCCGGGCTGCTGCTGGGCCTGGCCGTGGCGCTCAACCTCGACCGGCTGATCCCGGCCATCGAGGCGCTGGTCGGCCGGCGGCTGATCGACGCCCAGGTCTACCTGATCGACCACCTGCCGAGCGATCCGCGCGCATCCGAGCTGCTGTGGATCGCCGGCGTCTCGCTGGCGCTGTCCTTGGCCGCCACGCTGTACCCGAGCTGGCGCGCCGCCACCTTGAAGCCCGCCGAAGCCTTGCGCCACGAGTGAAGGCCGGCGGCGGCGGACAATCCGCGCCGTGCACCACCTGATCAACGCCGACCTGCATTCGCACTCCACCGTCTCCGACGGCACGCTGGCGCCCGAGGCGCTGGCCGAGCGGGCGCACGCACGCGGCGTGGAGTTGTGGTCGCTGACCGACCACGACCACCTGGGCGGCCAGGCCCGCGCGCGCGAGGCGGCGCTCGACCTCGGGCTGGCCTACCTCACCGGCACCGAGGTCTCGGTGACCTTCGCCGGCGAGACGGTGCACGTGGTCGGCCTCGGCTTCGATGCCGACGATCCCGACCTCGCCGCCGGCCTGGCCGCCACGCGCGCCGGACGGCTGCAGCGCGCCCGCGAGATGGCCGCCGGCCTGGCGCGCGCCGGCATCCCCGGTGCGCTGGACGGCGCGCTGGCCTACGTGGAGCAGCCCGATGCGGTGACGCGCACGCACTTCGCGCGCTTCCTGGTCGAGCGCGGCGTCTGCGCCGATGCGCGCGAGGTCTTCCGCCGCTTCCTGGTGGACGGCAAGCCCGGCCACGTGCCGCACCGCTGGGCCAGGCTGGGCGACGCGGTGCGCTGGATCACCGGCGCCGGCGGCCTGGCGGTGGTGGCGCACCCGGCGCGCTGCCGCTTCTCGCCGACGGCCGAATACGCCCTCTTCAGCGAGTTCGCGGCGCACGGCGGGCGCGGCGTGGAGGTGGTGGTGGCGGCGCACGACGCCGGCGAGCAGCAGCGCTTTGCCGCCATCGCCGAAGAGTTCGGCCTCGCCGCGTCGCGCGGCAGCGACTTCCACGACCCGCAGGAAAGCCGCCTCGACCTCGGCGCCCTGCCCGACCTGCCCGGCCGCCTGACGCCGGTGTGGCAGCCGCTGGCCGGGCGCGTGGAGACCCGGCGTCAGGAGTGGATATAACTCTCCAGCTGAGCGATCGTCATCTCGTGGTCGCGGATCATGTCGTCGAGCAGGTCGCGGATCGAGATCATGCCCAGCACGCGCTCGCCTTCCACCACCGGCAGGTGGCGGATGCGCTTCTCGCGCATCAGCGCCATGCAGTCGCGCGTGCCGGTGCGCGGCGTCACGCGGAAGACGTTGGCCGTCATGATTTCGGAAACCTTGGTTTCCTTGCTGTTGCGCCCTTGCAGCGCCACCTTGCGCGTGTAGTCGCGCTCCGACACCACGCCCACCATGCGGCTGTCGACCATCACCACCAACGCGCCGACCTCGTATTCGGCCAGCAGCTTGAGCGCATCGAACACGCTCACCTCGGGTCGCACCGTGCGCAGCTCGCCCGGGTTCTGCCTGAGGAGTTCGGAAACCGGCTTCATCCTGCTTGCCCTCCGTCTTCAAGGCCGCAGGCTGCGGCACCTCCGCCGCTAGGCTACACAAGTTGCCGGGCGCTCGCCAGTGCCGGATAGGCCCGCCGCCTCAGGGGCTGTACGGATGACGTGCCCGTGCGAACATCAAGCCCATCATGCCGACCGCACGCATCGTCCGCTGGCTGCTGGCGTCGCTCGTCGCCGTTGCCGCGCTGGCCGGCTGCGCCGGGCTCGACGAGCAGCAGCGCCGCTGGATCTTCCAGCCCTCCGACCGCACCTGGGGCGGCGGCGCCGCGGCGGCCGCCGGGCTGCAGGAGGTGTGGATCGGCTTCGACTCGCGCGAAACCGGGCGCCCGGCCCGCCTGCACGGCCTGTGGCTGCCGGGCCCGGCGGCCGACGCCCCGGTGCTGCTGTACCTGCACGGCGCGCGCTGGGACGTGCGCGGCAGCGCCTACCGCATGCGGCGCATGCAGGAGCTGGGCTTCGCGGTGCTGGGCATCGACTACCGCGGCTTCGGCCAGAGCACGGCCGAGCTGCCCTCCGAAGCCATGGCCTACGAAGACGCCCGCGCCGCCTGGGACTGGCTGGCGCGGCGCCAGCCGCAGGCGCGGCGCTTCGTGTTCGGCCACTCGCTGGGCGGCGCGATTGCCGTGCAATTGGCCAGCCAGGTCGACGACCTCGCGGGGCTGATGGTCGAAGGCGGCTTCACCAGCATCGCCGACGTGGTGCGCAGCTTCAAATGGGGCTGGCTGCCGGTGGCGCCGCTGATCACGCAGCGCTTCGAAGCCGCGCAAACCATCCGCCGCGCCCGCGCGCCGGTGCTGGTGGTGCACGGCAGCGACGACCGGCTGATCCCGCCCGAGCTGGGCCGCGCGCTGTTCGACCAGGCGCCCGAGCCCAAGCGCTTCGTGCTCGTCGACGGCGGCACGCACCACAACACCAACGGACTGGCGCAGGCGCAGTACCGGGCGGCGATCAGCGATCTGTTCGGGCTTTGACGGCGGGCGCTGGCGGTTGCCGCCGGCGGCGGGCGCCGCCGCGTCGGCCCTTATGCTCGGCGCCGTGACGACGCAGCACGACGACGAGCCGCGCGGCGCCTGGACCGTGGTCTGGGCCTGCTTCACCGCGCTGGCGGTGATCTTCGGCGTGGCCTACTCCTTCGCCGCCTTCTTCGAGCCGCTGCAGCAGCAGTTCCAGGCGCGGCGCGCCGACCTCTCGCTGATGTTCGGCCTCTCGGGCGGGCTGTACTTCGTGCTCGGCGCCGGCGCCGGGCTGCTGGCCGACCGCGTCGGGCCGCGCGCCGTCACCAGCGCCGGCATGGTGTGCATCGCCGCCGGGCTGCTGGGCGCCAGCGTGGCCTCGTCGATGGCCGGCGTGATCGGCGCCTACGGCCTCGGCGTGGGCGTCGGCATCGGCCTCGTCTACACGCCGGCCATCGCCTGCGTGCAGCCCTGGTTCACGCGCCGCCGCGGGCTGGCCGCCGGGCTGGCCAGCGCCGGCATCGGCGCCGGCACGCTGGTGCTGCCGCTGCTGGTGGCCGCACTGCTGGGCGTGCTGGACTGGCGTGGCGCCTTGCGCGCGCTGGCGCTGCTGGTGCTGGTGGCCGGCCTCGCCGGCACCTGGCTGCTGCGCCGCGCGCCGGCGGCCAGCGCGCGCGCCGGCGCGGTAGCCGGCACGCCGCTGGCACAGGCGCTGCGCAGCCCGGCCTTCGGCTGGATGTACCTGATGTGCGTGCTGGGCGCGCCGGCGATGTTCATCCCCTTCGCCCACGTCTCGGCAGCGGCGCGCGACGCCGGCATCGACGAGGTGCGCGCCGTCGGCCTGGTGGGGCTGATCGGCGTCGGCTCGCTGGTCGGGCGCTTCGCCATCGGCGCGCTGGCGGACCGCCTGGGGCGGCCGCTGACGCTGATCCTGATGGAAGCGTCGCTCGGCCTGTCGATGGCGCTGTGGTCACTGGCAAACGGTTATGCCGCCTTCGCCGTCTTCGCGGTGTGGATGGGCCTGAGCTACGGCGGCATCGTCTCGCTGATGCCGGCGCTGGTGATGGACCTGTTCGGCGCGCGCGCCGTGTCGTCGATCCTCGGCGTGCTCTACACCGGCGCCGCCTTCGGCAACCTGGCCGGCCCCTTCGTCGCCGGCGCGGTGTTCGACCGCACGGGCAGCTACCAGCCGGTGATCTGGGGCAGCCTGGTGCTGTCGGCGCTGGCCACGCTGGCGGCGGCGCGCGCGGTGAGGCCGGTCAAGGCGGCCTGACGGACCTGTTCAAGCCCATGGCGCAGTGACCGATCTGCTTTGAGCGTGCCGCTTGGCGGCCGCTTCAGGCGCCGACCACCTTGCGCGGCCGGCCGCCCTTGGCGCCGTTGGCGCGCGCGGCGGCAGCCTTGGCCGGGCTGCGCGCGCTGCCGCCCGCACGGCCCAGCGCCGAGGCCGCCATCCATCGCTGCGAGCCGAACAGGCCTTGCAACAAAGCGGGCACATAAATGTCGGCATCCAGGCGCGGCCAATGCAGGCCCAGACCGCTGGGGCTGATCTCGATCTCGGCCAGATCGGCCGGCGCCGCCTCGGCCAAGCCTTCGGCCAGGTCCGCGGGAAATGCCAACTCCACGCCCGTACTCAGGCTCACGACCACGCGCGCGTGGCGCTTGTCGTAGCGGGCCGCCACGGCATGGCCGCCCTGGCGCAGTGCCTGCATTCGCGCCTGTGCCCGTTCAAGTTGCTGTTTCGTCGTCGCCATGAATCTCTCTCCATGCCTGCAGCAACTGGGGCAAGGCTCCCGTCAGCGCGCTGGTGATGCGGTTCAGTTCCGCAGGCCTGAACCCGAGGCTTTCGCGCAGCTCGGGCGGTCCGCTTGGCCCGTTGAGCTTGAACACCGCCTCGCCGTCCGCTCCGATGACGTGAACGTGCGCAGGCCGATGGTCGTTGGGGTAGATGACCACGCGCAAGCCGTCGAATCGCAGGACGGTGGGCATGGACGATGGTAGCGAAAACCCAAGCGATAGGGAATACGCTTCAGCCCGAACGCGGCAGCGGCGGGTACGGCCTCAACCGGATAGCGCGCAGTTGACCGGCCGCGCGCCGAGCTGCTCGCTCAGCACCGCCGGCGCCAAGCCCACCAGGTAGCCGCGGCGGCCGCCGTTGATCAGGATGCGCGGCAGCGCCAGCACCGAGGCCTCCACGTACACCGGCATGGTCTTGCGCAGCCCGAAGGGCGAGGTGCCGCCGACCTGGTAGCCGCTGTGGCGCTGCGCCACCTCGGGCTTGCAGGGCTCGACCGACTTGGCGCCGATGGCGCGCGCCAGGTTCTTGGTGCTGACCGAGGCGTCGCCGTGCATCAGCACGACCAGCGGCTGCGCGCGCTCGTCCTGCATCACCAGCGTCTTGACCACCTGGTGCTCGTCCACGCCGAGCTGGCGCGCCGATTCGGCGGTGCCGCCGTGGTCCACGTAGTCGTAGGGGTGCTCGCTGAAGCTCACGCCGGCGCGGCGCAGGAACTGCGTGGCCGGCGTCTCGCTGACATGCGGGCTCTTGCTCGTGTTTTTCTTCATGGGCCGCAGTGTGCCCGCCCCCAGCGCGCTGCCCTGATCGGGGCCGCCTGTCAAGGGCGCCAGGGTCAAGTTTGCCGGCCACGGGCCGAAACAGACCCCAAGCCTGATTTGCCGGACCCGCCACATGCCATTTGCCACGTTGTCAGCCCTCGAACACCGACTGTCCGTCGGCGTGCCCCTGCCCTTCAACGTGCGCGACAGCGACGAGACGCTGCTGCTGGCCCGCGGCCGCATCATCGAAACGTCGGAGCAGCTGGCCGCGCTGTTCCGCCGCGGCGCGCTGGTCGACGTGGCCGAGCTGCAATCGCCGCGCGAACGCGCCCGCCAGGCGGCGCGCCAGGAACTGCCGGGCTTGTGGGCCGACGGCCTGGGCCGCATCAGCCGCGTGCTGAGCGACTGCCGCGACGGCTCGTTCTCGCATGCCATCGACGAGGCCAGCGGCGCCGTGCTGGGCCTGGTCGAGCGCGACCCCGACCTGGCGATCTTCCAGGTGCTGACCCGCGAGGCCAATGCCGATGCCGCCTACGGCGCGCGGCGCTCGATGCAGGCGGCCATCACCAGCTTCCTGGTCGGCCAGCGCCTGGGCTGGGACGGCGCCGCGCTGGAGCGCGTGTTCAAGGCCGCGCTGACGATGAACCTGTCGATGCTGGAGCTGCAAGGCGAGCTGGCGCGCCGGCGCGCGCCGCCGAGCGCCGAGCAGCGCGTGGCCCTGGCCACGCACCCGATGCGCAGCGTGGAGATGCTGATGCAGGCCGGCGTGACCGACGAAGACTGGCTGCAGGCCGTGGCCCGCCACCACGAGCTGGAAGACGGCAGCGGCTACCCCACCGGCCGCCGCGACGTCGGCGAGCTGGCCTCGCTGGTGCGCCGTGCCGATGTCTACACCGCCAAGCTGGCCTCGCGCTCGCACCGCGATTCGCTGGCCGCCGACCAGGCCGGCCGCCAGATGTTCATGCAGGACCCCGGCCACCCGATGACGGCCGCCCTGGTCAAGGAATTCGGCATCTACCCGCCCGGCTGCTACGTGCGGCTGGCCAGCGGCGAGACGGCCATCGTCGTCGGCCGCGGCCCGACGGTGACGACGCCGGTGGTGGCCTGCCTGACCACCGCCCGCGGCACGCCGCTGACGGTGCCCACCCGCGTGGACACCGCGGCCGCCAAGCGCAACATCGCCTGCGTGGTGGGCGAGTCCAGCGTCGGCCACAAGCTGCCGCTGGACCGGCTGCTGTCGACGCTGGACTGAAGCCCGCGCGCGCGACGCCGGCAGGCGTTGCGCCGCCGAGCTAACGTTCTTTCTGCGCCAACGCGCGGTAGTAGGCCGCGCGGTCGGCGTCGCCGCGCGCGGCGTGCACCTCGGCCAGTTCCTCGAAGACGTAGGGGCTGGCGCCGCCGGCCGCGGCCCAGTCGGCCTCCAGCGCGCGCAAGGCGGCCAGCGCGTCGTCCAGCCGGCCCAGCAGGCGCAGCGTGTGCGCCACCATCCAGCGCGCGATGAGCACGTTGCCGGCGTTGCCGGCGCGTTCGTAGGCGGCCTGCGCCTGGCGCAGCACCGGCAGCGCTTCGGCCGGGCGCCCGGCCTCGTTGAGCGCGACGCCGATGTTGTTCAACGCCGCCGCCTCCCAGCGCCGCGCGCGCGGGTCGGCCGCGTTCTGCGCATAGGCCACCACGCGGCGGTTCCAGGCGATCTGGCGTTCGGCGTCGGGCTGCACCAGCGCCAGCATGTGCAGCGCATCGGCGGCCAGGAACTCCAGCCGCGCCGGCTCGGCCAGGTCGAAGGCCCGGTGGAACCAGGGCTCGGCCGCCGCCGGCTGGCCCGCCGAGCGCAGCACGCGGCCGCGTTCCAGCAGCGCGTGCACGCGCGGCGCCGGCCCGGCCGCCGCCAGCAGCGGCTGCAGCGCGTCCAGTTCGCGCAAGGCCTCGTCGTAGCGCTGCTGCAGGCCCAGGCTGCGGGCGATCTGCGCGCGCAGGACCAGCGCGTCGTCGCCGGCGGCCGTGGCCAGCGCGGCGCGCAGCCGCGCCTCGGTCTGCGCCGGGCGGGCGTAGTCCCACAAGCGATCGAGGTCGACCGCGGCGCGCAGCGGCGGCGCCGCCGCCAGCAGCAGCAGCGCCGCGGCCAGCGCCGCCGCCCGCTTCATCGCGGCGCGGTGGCCGCCGCCAGCGTGCGCAAGGCGTCGCCGGTGACGCGGCAGATGCGCCAGTCGGGCATCACCGTCGCGCCCATGCGCTGGTAGAAGCCGATGGCGTTGACGTTCCAGTCCAGCACCGACCACTCGAAGCGCCCGCAGCCGCGTTCCACGGCCAGTTGCGCCAAACGTTGCAGCAGCGCCTGGCCGATGCCGGCGCCGCGGTGCGCCGGCTGCACGTACAGGTCCTCCAGGTACAGCCCCGGCCGCGCCAGGAAGGTGGAGAAGTTGCGGAAGAACAGCGCGAAGGCGACCACCGTGCCGCCCACCTCGGCCACCAGTGCCTCGGCCACCGGCTGCGTGCCGAACAGGTGCGGCTGCAGCGTCTCGGGCGTGGCCTGCATCAGGTGCTCGAGCTGCTCGAACACTGCCAGCTCGCGGATCAGGCCGACGATGGCCGGCACGTCGCGCGGCTCGGCGGCGCGCAGGGTGAAAGGGGTCGACATGGCGGCGATTGTCGCAGCGCCTAAAGTCCGGGCGATGCAGAACCCCGCCCCCTACGCGCCGCGCCGCGCGTCCACCAGCCGTTTCGAAGCCATCCGCGGCCTGCGCCTGCACCTGCGCTGCTGGGGCGACCCGGCGCAGGCCACGGCCGAGCGGCCGCCGCTGGTGCTGACGCATGGCTGGATGGACGTCGGCGCCTCGTTCCAGTTCGTCGTCGACGCACTGGCCGCGATCGAAGGCGAAGGCCGCTTCATCGTCGCGCCCGACTGGCGCGGCTTCGGCCTCAGCGCCGCGCCCATCGCCGACAGCTACTGGTTCCCCGACTACCTGGGCGACCTCGACGCCATCCTCGACCGCATCTGGCCGCAAGGCGCGGTCGACCTGCTGGGCCACAGCATGGGCGGCAACGTGGTGATGATGTACGCCGGCGTGCGCCCACAGCGCGTGCGCCGGCTGGTCAACCTCGAAGGCTTCGGCATGCCCGCCACGAAGCCGCAGCAGGCGCCGCTGCGCCTGGCGCAATGGCTCGACGAGTTGAAGACCCCCGCCCGCCTGCGCCCCTACCCCGACCTGGCCGCCGTGGCCGCGCGGCTGCTCGCCAACGACCCGCTGCTGACGCCCGACAAGGCGCACTGGCTGGCGCCGCACTGGGCGCGGCCGGCGGCTAACGACGAAAGCGCGGGCCAGGGCTGGGACCTGCAGGCCGACCCGGCGCACAAGCACGTCAACCCCGTGCTCTACCAGGCGCCGGAGACGCTGGAGACCTGGAAGCGCATCGCCGCGCCGCTGCTGTGGATGGAAGGCGACCAGACCGACACCGCCAAGTGGTGGGGCCAGCGCTATTCGCGCGCCGAGTTCCAACAGCGGCTGACCGTCGTGCCGACGCCGGTGCGGCAAGTGGTGCTCTCGCCTTGCGGCCACATGCTGCACCACGACCAGCCCGAGGCGCTGGCCCGGGAACTTGCGGCGTTCCTGGCATGAGAAAATCGCCGGTTTTGCGAAGAACCGACGAGCCCGCCCATGGACATCGAACACATCAACGCGATCGGCACGCTGCTGGCCGACCTCAGCGCGCGCACCCAGCAGCTTCGGGGGTATCTTTGACTACGACCGCAAAAGCCTGCGGTTGAACGAAGTCAACGCCGCGCTGGAAAACCCCGCGGTCTGGAACGAGCCCAAGCGCGCGCAAGAGCTGGGCAAGGAAAAGAAGAGCCTGGAGACCGTGGTCGAGACCGTCGACCACCTGACGTCCAACCTCAGCGACAACACCGAGCTGTACGAGATGAGCAAGGCCGACGACGACGTCGACGGCCTGCAGGCCATCGAGGCCGAGGCCAACAAGCTGCGCGAGACGGTGGAACAGCTCGAGTTCCGCCGCATGTTCAGCAACCCGGCCGACCCCATGAACTGCTTCGTCGACATCCAGGCCGGCGCCGGCGGCACCGAGGCGATGGACTGGGCCAGCATGCTGCTGCGCCAATACCTCAAGTACTGCGAGCGCAAGGGCTTCAAGACCGAGGTGATGGAAGAGACCGAGGGCGACGTGGCCGGCATCCGCAGCGCGACCATCAAGGTCGAGGGCGACTACGCCTTCGGCCACCTGCGCACCGAGACCGGCGTGCACCGCCTGGTGCGCAAGAGCCCGTTCGATTCGGCCGGCGGCCGCCACACCAGCTTTGCCAGCCTGTTCGTCTACCCCGAGGTCGACGACTCGATCGAGATCGAGATCAACCCGGCCGACGTGCGCACCGACACCTTCCGCGCCAGCGGCGCCGGCGGCCAGCACATCAACAAGACCGACTCGGCGGTGCGGCTCACGCACATCCCCACCGGCATCGTCGTGCAATGCCAGAACGACCGCAGCCAGCACCGCAACCGCGACGAGGCCTGGGCCATGCTGCGCAGCCGCCTGTACGAGCACGAGATGCGCAAGCAGCGCGAGGCACAGCAAAAGCTCGAAGACAGCAAGACCGACGTCGGCTGGGGACACCAGATACGCAGTTATGTGCTGGACCAGAGCCGCATCAAGGACCTGCGCACCAGCGTCGAGATCAGCAACACCCAGAAGGTGCTGGACGGCGACCTCGATGCCTTCATCGAGGCCAGCTTGAAGCAGGGGCTGTGATGGGCGTCGCACGGCCGCTCCGAAGACGCCCGCTCCCCCTCGGGGCGACGGCGCGCAGCGCCAAGGGGGCTTCATGACCCAGGCGCTCTTGTTCGACCTCGACGGCACGCTGATCGACAGCATGCCGCTGCACCACGAGGCCTGGCGCGCCTGGTTCCGCACCCAAGGCCTGCCCTTCGACGAAGACGGCTTCTTCGCCGCCACCGCCGGGCGAACGAATGCCGAGATCCTGGCCGAGCGGTTTCCCGACCGCGCCGAGGCCGATCGCCTGCAGATGGCCGAGGACAAGGAAGCCCTCTATCGCGAGCTGGCCGCCACGCGGCTGACGCTGATCGACGGCGCGCTGCCGCTGCTGGCGCAGGCACGCGAGCGCGGGTTCAAGCTGGCCATCTGCACGGCATCGCCGCCGGGCAACATCGAGGTGGCGTTCCAGCGCTTCGGCCTGGGCGAGCGGGTCGACACGCTCACCAGCCCGGCCGACCGACCCTTCGGGGGCGGTCCTGACGACCGCTTGCGCGGCAAGCCCCACCCCGACATCTTTCTCGAAGCCGCGCGGCGCCTCGGCGCCGAGCCGGCGCGCTGCGTGGTGTTCGAGGACGCGCCGCTCGGCGTGGAGGCCGCGCGCCGCGCCGGCATGTGCGCCTTCGCCTTGAGCACCAGCCTGCCCGCCGCCGCCTTCGAGCCCTACCCCAACCTGATCGGCGTGGCCGCCGACCTGGCCCGCTTCGACCTCGACACCCTTTTCAACGAGACCCGCCATGCGTGAAGGCACCGCTCCCCTGATCCGCCGCGAGGACTACCGCGCGCCGGCCTACTGGATCCGCAGCGCCGAGCTGACCTTCGACCTCGACCCGGCCAAGACCATCGTCTCCAGCAAGCTGCAGATCGAGCGCAACCCCGATCGCCCGGGCGAGCCGCTGCGCCTGCACGGCGAAGGCCTGAACCTGCTGCGCGTGCTGGCCGGCGGCGAGAGCGTGTCGTTCCGCCACGACGGCGGCGAACTGGTGATCGACCAGCCGCCGGCGGCCGACGCCTTCACGCTGGAGATCCGCAACACCTGCGCGCCCGACAAGAACACCGAGCTGTCGGGCCTGTACACCAGCGGCGGCGGCTTCTTCACGCAGTGCGAGGCCGAGGGCTTCCGCCGCATCACCTACTTCCTCGACCGGCCCGACGTGATGGCCGTCTACACCGTCACGCTGCGCGCCGACAAGGCGCGCTATCCGGTGCTGCTGAGCAACGGCAACCTGGTCGAGCAGGGCCAGCTGGACGGCGGCCCCAACGGTCCACGTCACTTCGCGAAGTGGCACGACCCCTACCCCAAGCCGAGCTACCTGTTCGCGCTGGTGGCCGGGCGGCTGGTGGCGCGCGAGCAGCGCGTGCGCGCGCGCAACGGGCGCGAGCACCTGCTGCAGGTCTACGTGCGCCCGGGCGACCTGGAGAAGACCGAGCACGCGATGGCCTCGCTGGTGGCCAGCGTGATCTGGGACGAGGCGCGCTTCGGCCTGCCGCTGGACCTCGACCGCTTCATGATCGTCGCCGTCGAAGACTTCAACATGGGGGCGATGGAGAACAAGGGCCTCAACGTCTTCAACACCAAGTACGTGCTGGCCAACGCCGCCAGCGCGACCGATGCCGACTTCGCCAACATCCTGAGCGTGGTCGGCCACGAGTACTTCCACAACTGGACCGGCAACCGCATCACCTGCCGCGACTGGTTCCAGCTCTCGCTGAAGGAAGGGCTGACCGTCTTCCGCGACCAGGAGTTCAGCCAGGACATGGCCGGCGAAGCGAGCGCGCGCGCGGTCTGCCGCATCGAGGACGTGCGCACGCTGCGGCAGGTGCAGTTCCCCGAAGACGCCGGCACCATGGCGCACCCGGTGCGGCCGGACAGCTACTCGGCGATCGACAACTTCTACACCCCCACCGTCTACGAAAAGGGTGCCGAGGTCGTGCGCATGATGCACACGCTGGTCGGCCGCGAAGGCTTTGCCGCCGGCATGAAGACCTACTTCCAGCGCCACGACGGCCAGGCCGTGACTTGCGACGACTTCGCGCAGGCCATTGCCGACGCCAACCCCGGCTCGGCGCTGGCCACGCACCTGGGGGCCTTCAAGCGCTGGTACGCGCAGGCCGGCACGCCCCGCCTCACGGCGCGCGGCGTGCACGACGCCGCGGCGCGCACCTGGACGCTGACCCTGAGCCAGCAGGCCGCGCCCTCGCCCGGCCAGCCGCACAAGCAGCCCTTCGTGATCCCGGTGGCGATGGGCCTGCTGGCGCGCGACGGCCGGCCGCTGCCGCTGCACCTGCAAGGCGAGGCCGCGCCGCGCGGCCACGACGCGCTGCTGGTGCTGACCGAGCCGGAGCAGACCTTCGTCTTCACCGGCATCGACGAGCCGCCGGTGCCTTCGCTGCTGCGCGGCTTCTCGGCACCGGTGCTGCTGGACGACGGACTGGCCGACGCCGAACTGCTGGTGCTGCTGGCGCACGACAGCGACGCCTTCAACCGCTGGGAGGCCGGCCAGCGCCTGGGCCTGCAACGCCTGCTGGCCTTCCTGGCCAGCGACGCGTCGCCGGCGCCGGCGCTCGACGCCGACTACGTGGGTGCGATGCGCGAGCTGCTGCACCAGCCGGCGCTGGACCCGGCCTTCAAGGAACTGGCGCTGACGCCGCCATCCGAGAGCTACGTGGCCGAGCAACTGGCCGCCGCCGACCCGCAACGCATCCACGCCGCGCGCGAGCGCATGCTCGACGAGCTGGCCGAACGCCTGCACGACGACTGGCTGTGGGCCTGGGAACAGCACCAGGTGCGCGAAGGCTACGACCCCGGCCCGCGCCAGGCCGGCCGTCGCGCGCTCGCCAACCGCGCATTGGCAATGTTATGCCGCGCGGCCGTGCGCCGCGGGCAGGACGCCTGGCCCGGCCGCGCCTTCCAGCGCGTGAAGGACGCCGGCAACATGACCGATCGCCTGGGCGCGCTGCAGGCCCTGGTGGCGGCCGGCTCGCCGCTGGCCGGCGCCGCGCTGGCGCGCTTTTATGCCGACCACCGCGCCGAGGCGCTGGCCATCGACAAGTGGTTTGCCGTGCAGGCCGGCGCGCCCGAGGCCACCGACGGCACGAGCCGCGTGCTGCCGCGCGTGCGCGAACTGCTGCAGCACCCCGACTTCTCGCTGCGCAACCCCAACCGCGCGCGCAGCGTGATCAGCGCCTTCTTCGGCAACCCGGCGGCCTTCCACCGGCCCGACGCTTCGGGCTACGTCTTCTGGGCCGACCAGTTGCTGGCCGTCGATGCGCTCAACCCGATGCTGGCCAGCCGCATGGCGCGCGCGCTGGACCGCTGGCAGGCGCTGGCCGAGCCCTACCGCGGCGCGGCGCGCGAGGCCATTGCGCGGGTGGCCGCCAAGCCCGACCTGAGCGCCGACACGCGCGAGATCATCGGCCGCGCATTGGCCGAGGAGAAGGCCGCATGAAGCGCATCAGCCTGACGCAGTACCTGGTCGAGCAGCAGCGCGAGCACGGCCGCATCCCCGGCCAACTGCGCCTGCTGATCGAGGTGGTCGCGCGCGCCTGCAAGCACATCGCCATCGCCGTCAACAAGGGCGCCCTGGGCGACGTGCTGGGCAGCGCCGGCAGCGAGAACGTGCAGGGCGAGGTGCAGAAGAAGCTCGACGTCATCAGCAACGAGGTGCTGATCGAGGCCAACCAGTGGGGCGGCCACCTCGCCGCGATGGCCAGCGAGGAGATGGACAGCATCCACGTCGTGCCCGACCGCTACCCGCAGGGCGAGTACATGCTGCTGTTCGACCCGCTGGACGGCAGCAGCAACATCGACGTCAACGTCTCCATCGGCACCATCTTCAGCGTGCTGCGCAAGATCGGCCACGCGCGCGGCGTGTCGGAGGAAGACTTCCTGCAGCCCGGCCGCCACCAGGCGGCGGCCGGCTACTGCGTCTACGGCCCGCAGACCACGCTGGTGCTGACCGTCGGCGACGGCGTGGCGATGTTCACGCTCGACCGCGAGACCGGCTCGTGGGTGCTGACGGCGCAGGACGTGCGCATCCCCGACGACACCAAGGAATTCGCGATCAACATGTCCAACCTGCGGCACTGGGCGCCGCCGGTGCGGCGCTACATCGACGAATGCCTGGCCGGCAAGGAAGGCCCGCGCGGCAAGGACTTCAACATGCGCTGGGTGGCCAGCATGGTGGCCGACGTGCACCGCATCCTGACGCGCGGCGGCATCTTCATGTACCCCTGGGACAAGCGCGAGCCCGACAAGCCCGGCAAGCTGCGCCTGATGTACGAGGCCAACCCGATGGCCTTTCTGGTCGAGCAGGCCGGCGGCGCCGCCAGCAACGGCCACCAGCGCATCCTGGACATCGCGCCGACCAAGCTGCACGAGCGCGTCAGCGTGATCCTGGGCTCGAAGAACGAGGTCGAACGCGTCAGCCGCTACCACGCCGACGCGGCCTGACGGCCGCATCGAACGGCATGGGCACGCTCTACCTCATCCGCCACGGCCAGGCCTCGCTGGGCGCGGCCGACTACGACCAGCTCAGCGAGCTGGGCGCGCAGCAGTGCCATCGGCTGGGCCGTTACTTCAACGCACGCGGCCGGCGCTTCGGCCTGGTGCTGCGCGGCACGCTGCGCCGGCACGAGCAGTCGCTGGCCGCCCTCGCGCAAGGCCTGGGCGACGATGCGCTGCGGCAGCCCGCGCGGGTGCTGCCGGGCCTGGACGAGTACGACAGCCAGGCCCTGGTGCAGGCCGTGCACGCACCGTCGCTGGGGCCCATCGTCACGGCGGAAGACCGCCGCCGCCACTTCCGCCTGCTGCGCCAGGGCCTGGCCGCGTGGATCAACGGCGAGACGCGGCCCGCCGGCATGCCGAGCCACGCCGACTTCAGCGCCGGCGTGCGCGCCGCGCTGGACCAGGTGCGCGAGCACGCCGCCGCCGCCGATGGCGACGTGCTGCTGGTCTCCAGCGGCGGCCCCATCTCCAATGCCGTGGCCCAGGTGCTGGGCGCGCCGGCGCTGGCGGCGATCGAGCTCAACCTGCAGATGCGCAACAGCGCCATCACCGAGTTCGACGTCAACGCCAGGCGCCACGCGCTGAAGGCCTTCAACCACCTGCCGCATTTGGACGACGCCGAAGCCGCGGCCTGGGTCACCTACGCCTGAGCGGAGGCGGCGGCCGGTTCAATCCAGCGTCTGCCGCGCCGCTTCGTCGTCGCCCAGCAGCGCGCCGCGCTGGCGATACAGCGCCTGTTGCTCGGGCGTCAGCGCCTCGGCAACGGCCTCGCTGGCACGGCGGTGGGCGTTGCGCAGCGCGCTTTCGCGCCGGCCCTGGCGGTGCTGGTGGTGCAGGTCGGCGCGCGCCAGCGCCACCGCCGCCGGCGCATGGCGGCCGCGCAGACAGGCCTGCCAGGCCAGCTGGTCGAGCAGCGTGCCCAGCGTGCCGTCGGCGGCGCGCAGGTCGATCGCCTCGCGCGCCAGCGCCTGCGCTTCGTCGGTCTGCCCGGCTTCGGCCAGATAGGTGCTGAGGTCGCTCAACACCATGCCCAACCGTCCCCAGGCCTTGCGCTGCCGCGCCAGGGCCGCCGCTTCGCGTGCGGCCTGTATCGCCTCGGCCGGCTCACCCAGCAGCGCATGGCCTTGCGCGATCGTGGCCAGCGCCGGCAGGCGCATCTCGTCGTCCATGTTCGCCATCAACTGGCGGCCCAGGTTCATCTGCGCGCGCACGTGCTCCAGGTGGTCGAGTTGCGGCAGGCAGAAGATCACGGTCCAGAAGTGGCCGGCCCACAGCACCTGGCCCCATTGCGGATCGAAGCGGTCGGACAATTGCTCCAGCGTGCCCATGCAGCGTGGTTCGTCGCCGGTCAGCGCGTACAGCATGGCCAGCACCATCAGGGCGCGGAACTGGCCGCGGGGGTCGCCCAGTGCTTCGAACAGCTCGGCGGCGCGTGCGGCGGCCTGCAGGTCGCCGGGCGCGCCGCGCCGGTTGACGGCCAGCGCCCAGGCCAGTTGCAGCCGCGCTTCCAATGCCGGCGGCGTCTGCGCGTTGACGCGCTGCAGCGCCTGCCGGCAGCGCCGCGCCCCTTCGGCACGCAGGCCCAGGCGCGACCAGACCCAGGCCGAGGTGCCGGCCAGTTCGACGTGCAGGTCGGCCAGCGTCGGCTGCTGCGCCAGGCCATCGAGCGCGACGCGCAGGTTGTCGAGGTCGGCGGCGCGCGCCGGCAGCTCGGCCAGGCGGCCAAGGAACTCGTCGGCGCCGGGTGGACGCGTGAACTGGCGCAGCAGCGCGCGCACCAGGCGCGCCAGCGCGGCATCGGCCTCGCCCCGCGCGCACAGCTTGCGGTGCGCGAACAGGCGCGCGCTGTCGAGCAGGCGCACGCGCGGCGGCGTGCCGGCCGGCGCGTCTTCGGCCGCCGGCAGCGGCGCCAGCAGCGAACGGTCGAGCAGGCCCTGCAGCAGCTCGAGCGCCGCCGCAGCGGGGCCCGGCTCGTCGCTGCCGGCGGCGGCCGCCGGCTCATCGTCGGCCAGCAGCGCCTGGGCCAGCGGCAGCGACAGCCGGCCCGAACTCAGCCCCAGGCGGCGGAAGGCGCGCTGCTCGTCGGCGCCGAGCAGCGCATAACTCCATTCCAGCGCGGCCTGCAGCGTGCGCAGCCGCGCCGGCGTGCCGGCCGGGGCACCGGCCTGCAGCAAGGCCAGCGGCTGCCCCAATCGCTCACGCAGGCCGGCCAGCCCGAGCAAGGGCACGCGCGCGGCGGCCAATTCCAGCGCCAGCGGCAGGCCGTCCAGCGCGCGGCAGATGGCCGTCACGTCGGCCAGGGCCGGCTCGCCCTCGCGCGCGAGGTCGAAGCCGGGGTCGAGCGCGGCGACGCGCGCGCCGAACAAGGCCACCGCCGGGTTGGCGCGCTGCTCGGCGGCGCTTTGCGCTTCATGCGGCGACGGCAGCGGCGCCAGCCGCAGCAGTTGTTCGCCGGGAAACTGCAGCCTGACCTGGCTGGTGGCCAGCACCTGCAGTTGCGGCGCCGCTTGCGCCAGGCGGGCCAGCAGGCGGCATGCCTCGTCGGCGCGGTGCTCGCAGTTGTCCAGCAGCAGCAGCAGCGCGCGCTGGCGCAGCAGGTCCAGCAATTCGTCGTCGGCAGCGCCCAGGCCGGCCAGCGAAAAACCCAGCGCCCGCGCCACGGCTTCCGCCACCGGCGTGCTGTCGGCCAGGCCGGCCAGCTCCACCAGCCAGGTGCCAGCGGCCGGCGGCGGCGCCGCCGTCGACGGCGCCAGCGCGGCCAGCGCCAGCCGCGTCTTGCCGACCCCGCCAGGGCCGGTGACGGTGACCAGCCGGTGCTGCTGCAGCAGGCGGCGCAGCGTTTGCAGCACTTCTTCGCGGCCGATCAGCGGCGTGGCTTGCAGCGGCAGGTTGCCGAGCACGCGGCTTGGGATATCGGCGGCGGCAGGCATCGCCGGCGCTGCGGCCGCGTCGGCTGCCGGCGCCGTGCCCAGTTCCAGCACCAGCTGGTAGCCGCGCCCGCGCACGGTGGCGATGGCCTCGGCGCCCAGCAGCTTGCGCAGCACCGAGACCTGCACCTGCAGGTTGTTGTCCTCCACCACGCGGCCGGGCCAGATGCGCTGCACCAGCAGCTCGGCCTCCACCAGCTCGCCGGGCTGGGCCGCCAGCGCGGCCAGCAGGTCGAAGGCGCGGCCGCCCAGCGGCACCGGCTGGCCGTCGCACAGCAACCGGCGCTTGCGGGCGTCCAGCGTCCAGCCGTGCGCGGTCGATGCGGTGGTGTCGTTCAAGCCTGGCCGTCCTTGGGCGCCCCAATCGTCATGTTTGCGCGCCCCAATCGTCATGTTTCAGTCTATTTCAGCTGGCGCCGCGGCTGTTTCAAGGACAGCGCGCTGCCCGGCGCGGAGCATGGGCTTCGTCGACGCCAGGCGCCGCCCCGCACGGTCGGTGGACGGGCCAGGCCAGACGCCAGCGCCGGGACCGCGGCGGTCCCGGCTTCCCTCATAGCACCCACAGGAGTTGTCACCATGATCCGCTACACCCGCACGGCCGCCATCGCGCCCGGCAAGCTCGAAGGCGCGATGGCTTTCGCCAAGGAGGTCGCCGCGCACTGGAAGTCCCAATACGGCGTGACGATGGAGGTCGGCCTGCCGATCGCCGGCAACCCGTACCGCATGTGCTGGACGGCCACCTACGACAACCTGGCCGCGGCCGATGCGGTGCAGCTCAAGTCGATGGCCGATGCGCATTTCGTGGAACTGCTGGCCAAGGTGGCGCCGGAGCACTTCGTCGGCGGCTCGGTGCGCGACGAAATCTGGCGCGTCGTGCTCTAGATCGCCAGCCCGCGCCCGCCGCGCAAGCCCGGCACGCCGGTTCGCACGACCCATCACGGGAGCATGGAGATGGAAACCAGCCAAGCGGCGCGCGGACGTGCGCCGGCCGACGCGCCGCTCGAGACCGACTACCTGGTCGTCGGTGCCGGCGCCATGGGCATGGCCTTCGTCGACTCGCTGCTGAGCGAGCAGCCCGAGGCCCAGGTGCTGATGGTCGACCGCCAGCACCGCCCCGGCGGCCACTGGAACCACGCCTACCCCTGGGTGCGGCTGCACCAGCCCTCGGCCTGGTACGGCGTGGCCTCGCGCGAACTCGGCAGCGTCGACAAGGACACGCTGGGCCTGAACGCCGGCCTCTACCGCATGGCCACGGGCACCGAGGTGCTGACGCACTTCGAGCAGGTGATGCAGCAGCGCTTCCTGCCGTCGGGGCGCGTGCGCTGGCTGCCGATGACCGACTACCAGCGCGGCGCGGACGGCACGCACCGCGTCGTCTCGCACGTCGGCAGCCAGGCGCGCACGGTGCGCGTGCGCCGCCGCCTGGTCGACGCCACGCAGCTGCGGCCCGAGGTGCCATCCACGCATCCGCCGCGTTATGCGCGCTCGCCCGGCGTGAGCTGCATCCCCGTCAACGAGCTGGTGTCGACGCCGCGGGCCTACGCCCGCTACACCGTCGTCGGCAGCGGCAAGACCGGCATCGACGCCTGCCTGTGGCTGCTGGAGCACGGCGTCGCGCCGGCGCAGATCCGCTGGATCATGCCGCGCGACGCCTGGATGCTGGACCGCGCGAACTACCAGCCGGGCCTGGAGAACTTCGAGCGCAACATGACCCACCTGGCGGACCAGTTCGGCGCCATCGCCGAAGCCGGCACGCCGGCGGCGGTGTTCGCGAGACTCGAAGCCACGGGCGCGCTGCTGCGCCTGGACCCGACCGTCGAGCCGACCATGTACCGCTGCTGCACTGTCACGCAGGACGAACTCACGGCCCTGCGCACGATCACCGACGTCGTTCGCCTGGGGCGGCTGCGCGCGATCGAGCCGACGCGCCTCGAACTCGACCGCGGCAGCCTGCCGGCGGTGGCCGATACGCTGTACATCGACTGCAGCGCGGCCGGCATCAAGCCGATGCCCAGGCTGCCGGTGTTCGACGGCGAGCGCATCAACCTGCTGCTGGTGCGCGTCTGCCAGCCGCTGTTCAGCGCCGCCTTGATCGCCTACGTCGAAAGCCATGTCGACGGCGACGCGGCGCGCAATGCGATGTGCGCGGCGGTGCCCATCCCCGAGGTGCCGCGCGACTGGATCGTCATGTGGGCCCTGACGCTGGCCAACACCGCGCAATGGGCGCAGCACGAGGGCCTCAGCGCCTGGCTGCGCAACTGCCGCCTGAACAGCAACGCCGTGATGGCGCGCGGCGTGACGCCCGACGATCAGCCGCGCCTGGCGCTGCTGGCCCAGGTCTCGGCACTCGCCCAGCAGGCCGGCGCGCGCGTGCCCGCCCTGCTGGCGATGCCGTCTTAGGAAGTCGCGGGGAGCACCGCATGCCGCCGGCGTCGACGAGTTCGGTGCGCCGGCGGCCTTTGTCGAGGTGACCACGCGAGGCCGCGCCGCGCCGGGTGCGGCCAGCGATGTCGATCTGCTCGCTATAATCGCCGGTTTTCGCCGGTGTAGCTCAGTTGGTAGAGCAGCGCATTCGTAATGCGAAGGTCGGGAGTTCGACTCTCTTCACCGGCACCAATGAAGTCAAGGGGTTGGCGTTCGCGAGGCGCCGACCCCTTGTGCTTTGTAGCGGCACTGTAGGCATCCGACCGCGCCAGACCCGCGCCGCTTGCACGCTGTAGCCGACTATGAGCCTCGAGCGCGTTTCGCCGGCGCTGCGGGCGCGGGCATCGAGGCGATGCAGCACGCGGCGCGGCAGGCTGATGTTCACGCGCTCCAGCGTGTCGTCGAGCATCGCCGGATCGACCTTCACCAGCGCCCACAGCCAGTCCGCCAGCTCGGCGTGCGCGGCGCGCAGGGCGTCGAACTGCACGCCAGCCTCCTCCAGCATCCAGGCCTCGGCTTTGGCGTGCCACTTCCGCAGCAGGTCCAGCGGCCGGCGCCGGTCGTGCTTCTCGGCCAGGGCACTCGGCTTGCCGCCCGTGATCTGCGCCGCGATGCCGGCATCGTCTCGATGCTCGACCTCACGCGCCGCTCCGCGCCTCGCCGTCATCGCCCCCTCAGCCGACCGCCGCGCGCAGCAGCTGCGCCCCCTTCTCCCCGATCATGATCGACGGCACGTTGGTGTTGCTCGACGGCATGCTGGGCATGATGCTGGAGTCGATCACGCGCAGCGCCTCGACGCCGCGCACGCGCAGGTCGGGGTCGACCACCGAGCGCGCGTCGGCGCCCATGCGGCAGGTGCCGATCGGGTGCCACGAGGTCTGGCCGCATTCCTTGATGTACTGCAGCAGGCCTTCGTCGTCCTGCACGTCGATGCCGGGCCGCGTCTCGCGCTTGGCGTAGCGCTTGATCGCCGGCTGCTCGACCACGCGGCGCGCGAACTTCAGCGCGTCGAGCATTGCGCGCACGTCGGTCTCGTCGGTCAGGTAGGCGGGCTCGATCTCGGGGTCTTGCGCGGGGTCGGTGCCGGTGGCGTGCAGCCAGCCCTTGGACTGCGGCCGCAACTGGAAGAAGCCGACCTGGAAGCCGGGGAAGGCGTCGGTGGTGTAGCGGTCGGGCCCGCTGATCATGTGGATCTGGATCTTCACGTCGGGACGGTCCAGCGCAGGGCTGGTGCGCGCCTGCGCGTGCACCGTGGCCGAGGGCGTGGCCATGAAGCCCTTGCGCGTGAGCAGGTAGCCGGCGCCCATGGCCAGCGTGCGCCACTTGCTGGCCAGCACCTCGTTGATGGTGATCGGCTCGCTGCACTCGAAGGTGATGCGCGCCTGCAGGTGGTCGCGCAGGTTCTCGCCGACCTCGGGCGCGTCGTGCACGACCGGGATGCTCAAGCGCTGCAGGCGCGCGCCCTGGCCGATGCCTGACAGCTCCAGCAGGTGCGGCGTCTTGATCGGCCCGGCCGACAGCACCACCTCGCGGTCGGCGCGCGCCTGGTGCAGTTGCCCGCCTTCGCGCCACTCCACGCCGACGGCGCGGCGGCCTTCGAACAGCACGCGCGTCACCAGGCAGCCGGTGCGTTGTTCGAGGTTGGCGCGCGCCAGCGCCGGGTCCAGGTAGCCCAGGCCGGTGCCGCAGCGGCGCCCCTTGTGCGTGGACAGCTGCAGGTAGTTCACGCCTTCGTAGCTGGCGCCGTTGTAGTCGTCGACGTAGGGCACGCCGGCCTGCTGGCAGGCGTCGACAAAAGCGTCTGACAGCTTGTCGCGGCTGACATGGCGCAGGTGCGTCACTGAGATCGGCCCGCTGCGGCCGCGCCAGGCCTCGTCGCCGTGGGCGCTGGCCTCCAGCCGCTTGAAGTGCGGCAGGCAGTCGGCGAACGACCAGCCGCGGCAGCCCGCGGCCGCCCAGGCGTCGTACTCCTTCGGGTCGCCGCGCACGTAGATCATGCCGTTGACGGTGCTGGAGCCGCCGGTGCTGCGGCCGTGCGGCCAGTAGATCTCCTGCCCGGCCAGGCTTTGCTGGGGCCGCGTCTTGCTGGGCCACACGTAGCGTTCGTCGCCCAGGATCTTGGCCACGCCCACCGGCGTCAGCACCCAGAAGTCCTTGTGCCGGCGCTCGCCGGCTTCGAGCAGCAGCACGCGCGTGTTGGCGTCCTCGCTCAGCCGGGCGGCGACGGTGGCGCCGGACGACCCGGCCCCCACCACGATGTAGTCGAAGCGGCGCGCGTCCATGGCCTCAGTTCAGTTGCAGGTTGGCGCTCTTCACGGCCTCGGACATCCAGCCGAGTTCGTGGGCGATCAGCGACTCGAAGGCCTGCGGCGTGCTGGCCATCGCGGTGGTGCCGATGCCGATCAGCTTGGCCTTCACGTCGGGCTCGACGACGGCCGCGGCGACGCCGGCGCGCAGTTGCTCGATCACCGGCGCCGGCGTGCCGCGCACCGCGGCGAAGCCGCCCCAGAACACCACCGGCGGCATGTCGTGGCCCAGCTCCTTCAGCGTCGGCAGGTTGGTCAGCATCGCGTGGCGCTGGTTGTCCAGCAGCGCCAGCGGCCGGATCAGGCCCTTTTGCATCAGCGGCAGCGCCACCGCGAGCACCGGCGTGAGGTACTGGATCTCGCCGGTGGCCAGCGCCGTCGCCGCCTCGGGCATGCCCTTGTACGGCACGTGCACGGCATCCAGCCCGTTGCGCTTGCTGAACTGCGAGGTCCACAGGTGCTCCAGGCTGCCGATGCCCACCGAGCCATAGGTCAGCGACCCCGGCTTGGCCGCGCCGGCGGCCACCAGTTCCTGCACCGACTTGAACGGCGACGACGCCGGCACCGCCAGGATCGCCGGCATGGTGCCCATCAGCGAGATCGGCGCCAGCGTCTTCAGCAGGTCGAACTTCTTCAGCGCCGCCTGCGCCGCGCACATGCCGGTGTTGATGTGGATGAGCGTGTAGCCGTCGGCGGCGGCCTGCGCCATCGCCTGCATGGCGATGCTGTAGCTGGCGCCCGGGCGGTTCTCGACGATGAAGGTCTGCTTCAGTTGCGCCTGCATCGAGGCCACCACCATGCGCGCGGTGGCGTCGGCGGCGCCGCCGGCCGGCAGCGGCACGATGACCCGGATCGGGCCCTTCGACGGGTAGCCGTCCTGCGCGCGCGCCGGCGCGCCGACGAGGCCGCCCGCGCCCAGCGCGGCGAGCGAGGCGACGAAGCGGCGGCGCTGAAGGGAGGAAGTGTTCACGGTGTTGTCTCCTTGCCGAGGGTGGGGTCGAGGGGTTGTCGAAGGGAAAGCTAACGTTGAAACTGAATGTCTATCGGTCACTGGGCTTCGATCGCGGCGGCGCGCATCATCCGTTCGGTGGCGCCGATCTCGGCGGCCATCGCGGCGGTGTAGGCCTCGCGGCCGACGGCGGCGGGCACCTCGGCGCCGGTGGCTTCGATCTTTTCGCGCACCGCGGGCATGGCCAGCACCTGGCGCATGGCGGCCTCCAGCCGCTGCACCACCGCCGGCGGCGTGCCCGCCGGCACCGACAGGCCGCCGAACGCGACCACCGTGATGTCGGGAAAGCCGCTCTCCATGAGCGTCGGCACGCCGGGCAGGCGCGCGTTGCGCTGCGCGCCGGTGACGGCCAGCGCGCGCAGCTTGCCGGCCTGCACGTGCGGCGCGGCCACGCCGACGATCGGCAGCGAGAACAGGACCTCGCCGCCCAGCACCGCCAGCGACGCGCCCACCGCGCCCTTGTACGGCACGTGCACGGCCTTGGCCTGCGCCACTTGCAGCAGCCACTCGGCCGCCAGGTGCGAAGGCGTGCCGCTGCCGCCCGAGGCGTAGCTGGCGGCGCCCGGCTTGGCGCGCAGGCGCTGCACCAGGTCGGCGACGTTGCGGATGTCGGAGCGCGCATCGACCACCAGCACCGAGTCGGAGCTGCCCAGCATCGCCACGTGGATGAAGTCCTTCATCGCGTCGTAGCCGGGCGCCTTGTACAAGCGCATGTTGGCCGCCATCGGCGAGCTGGAGTAGACCCAGGTGAGGCCGTCGGCCGGCGCGCGCCGCGCCAGCTGCGCGCCCAGGTTGCTGGCGGCGCCGGGCTTGTTGTCGATGACGATCGGCTGCTCCAGCACCTTGGCCAGCGCCTCGGCGGCGATGCGCGTCAGGATGTCGGGCGACGAGCCCGGCTGGAACGGCACGATCCAGCGCACGGGCTTGCCCGCCTGGTCCTGCGCAGTGGCGGTCGCGGGCGCGAGGGCCGTGAGTGCCGACAGCGTGAGGGCGAGCAGCAGAGGGCGGCGTAGGTTCATGGCGTGGTGAGTGGTGCGGGTCGGGTGGATGGGTTGGAGCGGGTGCATCAGCGCCGCGCCGTCAAGCCGCGGCCGGCATCAGGATCGATTGCGTTTCGAGATAGGCCTGCAAGCCTTCCGGCCCGAACTTGCGGCCCAGGCCCGAGCGCTTGAAGCCGCCGAAGGGCATCTCGATGTCCATCTCGGCGCCGTTGACGTGCACCATGCCGGCCTGCAGCCGGCGCGCCACGGCCGCCGCCTCGGGGCCGACGACGTAGGCCGAAAGGCCGTAGGCGCTGCGGTTGGCCAGCGACACGGCTTCGTCGATGTCGTGGTAGGTCTGGATCACCAGCACCGGGCCGAAGGCTTCCTCCTGCACCGCATGCGCTTCGGGCGCCAGGCCGGCCAGCACGGTGGGCCGCGCGTACCAGCCGCGCTCCAGCCCCGCGGGGCGGCCGGGGCCGCCGGCCACCAGGCGCGCGCCGTCGGCCAGCGCGCGCTCGATGAAGGCCTGCACCTGCCGGTACTGCGCCTCGTTGCCCAGCGGGCCCATCTGCGTGGCGGCGTCGCCCGGCGGGCCGACCACCACCGCCTGCGCGACGGCGGCGGCAATGGCCTCGGCCTGCTTGGCGTCGGCCGCCGGCACCAGCAAGCGCGACGGCGCGTTGCACGACTGGCCGCTGTTGCGCAGCAGGCCCAGCAGGCAGCCGTTGACGGCGGCCGCGAGGTCGGCGCCGGGCAGCACCACGAAGGGCGACTTGCCGCCCAACTCCAGCACCACGCGCTGGCCTTGCGCCACGGCCTGCGCGCCAATGCGCTCGCCGGTGGCGCCGGAGCCGGTGAACGAGATCATCGCCACCTCGGGGTCGGCGACCAGGCGCGCGCCAGTGGTGGCGCCGTCGCCCAGCACCATGTTGAAGGCACCGGCCGGCAGGCCGGCCTCGTGCATCGCTTCAGCCAGCAGCACGGCCGAGGCGCTGGCCAGTTCGCTGGGCTTCCACACCACCGGGCAGCCGGCGGCCAGGGCCGGCAGCAGCACGCCCATGGGCCCGTTGACCGGCCAGTTCCACGAGGTCAGCGCCAGGCACACGCCGAGCGGCTGGCGCAGCAGCAGGTGGCGGCCGCGCGTCTCTTCGAAGGCGAACTGCTGCAGCACGTTGGTCCAGGCGCGCAACTGCATCAGGCCGGCGGGCACCTGCAGCCGCTCGCACAGCAGCCGCGGCGCGCCCAGGCTTTGCTGGATGGCGTCGACGAGGTCGGGCATGCGGCGCTCGAAGGCGGTGGCGATGGCCTGCAGCATCTGCAGCCGTTCGGCGCGGCTGCTGCGCGCCAACGTGCCACGTGCGCCGGCGGCGGCGCGCAGCGCGGCGGCGGCGTCGTCGGCGCTGCCGACCTGCACCGTGGCGCAGGGCTCGCCGCTGGCCGGGTCGGCCAGTTGCAGGTGTTGGCTGCCGCGGCTGTCGATCCAGCGGCCGCCGACGTAGTGTTGTTGAAAGTGCTGCATGGGCGTTTCGCTCCTGCTCACGACGGCATCAGCGCCGTGCGGTGTTGATCGAGTGCCGGCGCCGGCGCCAGCGCGGGCGGCGCCGCGCCGTCGAACAGCACGGCATGGCGCAGCGTCAGGCCGCCCGCCGCATCGCGCCCGACGAGGCCGCGCGCCAGCACCTGGGGGTCGGCCAGCGTTTCGTCGCGGCCGTAGACCGGCTCCACCGTGCTGTCCACCGTGCGCAGCCGCTGCTGCCACCAGGCCAGCGGCCGGCTGCCGATGCAGCGCGCCAGTGCCGCGGCCAGCGCCGGCTTGTCGGCATCGCGGCCACGGCGCGTGGCCCAGCGTTGGGCCGTCAGCTCGGCGCCGCCATCGGCCTCGGCCGCGGCTTCGAGGAAGCCGCGCCAGAACTTGTCTTCCAGCGTCGCCACGGCCAGGCGGCGGTCGTCGGCAGTGCGGTACAGCGCGCTGTCGGCCATCACCTGCGGCAGTGCGGCCGCATCGTCGACCGGCGGCGAGGCCAGCAGCATCGGCAGCGTCCAGGCGCAGGTGGCGTCGAACAGGCAGGCATCGACATGGCTGCCGCGGCCGCTGGCCTTGGCCTGCAGCCAGGCCATGGTGATGGCCAGCGCCGCGGTCTGCCCGGCGATGAGGTCGGCCAGCCGCAGGTGCGGGCGCGTGGCCGCGCCGTCCAGCTGCGAGGGCACCGCGAAGTAGCCCGACAACGCCAGCAGCCCGAGGTCGTGGCCGCCGTGGTCGCGGTAAGGGCCGCTCCAGCCGAAGGCCGACAGCGAGCACACCACCAGCCGCGGGTTGGCGGCATGCAGCGTCGCCAGGTCCAGCCCCTGCCGCGCCAGCGCGCCGGGGCGCATGCCTTCGACCAGCACGTCGGCACCGGCCACCAGCGTCAGCAGCGCGTCGCGGTCGGCCGGCTGGCGCAGGTCGAGCACCAGCGACTGCTTGCCGCGGTTGAGCAGCTCGAACATCGCCGCGTTCATGCTGCGCAGCGGGTCGCCGCCGGGCGCCTCGATCTTGATCACCTCGGCGCCGAAGGCGGCCAGCTGCGACGTCGTCCAGGGCCCGGGCAGCAGCGTGGAGAGGTCGAGCACGCGGCAGCCGGCGAGCGGTTGCGGCACCGATGCGAAGTCAGGCGCCACGGCCGGCCTCGAGCAGTTCTTTGGCGACGGTGTTGCGCAGGATCTCGCTGGTGCCGGTGAGGATGCGCATCATGCGCAGCATGCGGAACATCCACTCCACCGGATGACCGCGCACGAGCCCGGTGCCGCCGTGGATCTGCACCGCCTTGTCGGCGATGACGAACGCCTTCTCGGTGACCTGCAGCTTGCACATCGAGGCTTCCATGCGCAGCTCGGAGCCGGCGTCCAGCCGCCGCGCCGCGTCCATCACCATCGCGCGCGCCGCGTACAGCTCGGTGGCCATGTCGGCCAGCAGGTGCTGGATGGCCTGGAACTGGCCGATCGGCTTGCCGAACTGGCTGCGCTGGGTCGCGCGTTCGATCGACAGGCGCAGGCACAGGTCGGCCCAGCCGAGCACGGTCGCGCAATGCAGCAGCCGGTTCAGGTTGATGCGGCCGATGCCGAGGCGAAAACCCGCGCCTTCCTGGCCGATCAGGTTGGCCGCCGGCACGCGCAAGTCGTTCATCACCAGGTCGGCATGGCTGGCCTGGCCGTGCATGGCCACGTAGTCGCACACCACCTGCATGCCCGGCGCATGCATGTCGACGAAGAAGGCGCTGATGCCCTTGCTGCCCTGCCCCGGCTCGGTGACGGCGAGCACGATCGCCACGTCGGCATAAGGCGCGCCGGAGATGAAGCGCTTGCGGCCGTTCAGCACGTAGTGGTCACCATCGCGGACGGCGCGCGTCGCGATCGCCGCCGCGTCGGAGCCGGCCTGCTCTTCGGTGAGCGCGAAGCACACCGCCAGCTCGGCGGCGCAGATGGGCTTGAGGAAGCGCTGCACCTGGTCGGCGGTCGCCACGCGAAAGAGGTAGCCCACGCGCGGCGGGCCGCTCAGCTCGCCCAGCACATGCTGCGACAGCACGGCGCCCGACGACGCGACGGCTTCCTTCACGCGGCACATCTGCTCGGCGTTGAAGCCGGCGCCGCCTTGCTCGCGCGGCAGCATCAGGCCGTAGAAGCCGAGCGCGGCCGAGCGCTGCCACAGCTGCTTCAGCACCGCCTTCGCGGGCTGGCCTTCGTAGCCGATGGCGTGCTCGCGCTCGAAAGGCTTGACCTCGTCGTCGATGAAGCGCCGCAGCGCGGCGATGGTCGTATCCACGTCGTTCATACCCTGCGCTCCTGGCCGGCCCAGTAGGGCTCGCGCACCAGGCGGCGCACGATCTTGCCGTTCGGGTTCTTGGGCAGCGCCTCGCTGAAGTCGACGCTGCGCGGGCGCTTGAAGCCGGGCAGGCGCTGCGCGCAGTAGGCGAGGATGTCCTCGGCCGCCGCCGCCTGGCCGGGCTGCAGCACCACCACGGCCTTGATCGCCTCGCCCCACTCGGCGTCGGGCACGCCCACCGCCGCGGCCTCGAAGACGGCCGGGTGCGCGTACAGCACCTGCTCGACCTCGGCCGGGTAGATGTTGAAGCCGCCGGAGATGATCATCTCCTTCTTGCGGTCGACGATGTAGATGTAGGCCTCGTCGTCGACGGTGGCCAGGTCGCCCGTGAGGTACCAGCCGTCGACCACGGCCGCAGCCGTCAGCTCGGGCGCGTTCCAGTAGCCCTTCATCACGTCGTCGCCGCGCACCACGATCTCGCCCACCTCGCCGGGCTTCACGTCGCGGCCGGCGTCGTCGACCACGCGCACCTCGGTCTCGCCGTAGCAGCGCCCGCACGAGGCCAGGCGGCGCGGGTTGCCGGCCAGCGCGTCGACGTGGTCCTGCTGCGTCAGCAGCGTGACCATCGAGTTGGTCTCGCCGGCGCCGTAGCCCTGCGCGAGGATGGGACCGAAGGCGGCGATGGCCTTTTCCACCAGCGCCGGCGCCATCGGCGCGGCGCCGTACAGCAGGCAGTTCAGCGACGACAAGTCCCAGCGCGCGAGGTCGTTGCGCGCGACCAGGCGGTTGATCATGGTCGGCACCATGAACAAGCGCGTGACGCGCTCGCGCTGGATCGCGCCCAGCAACTCTTCTTCGTCGAAGCGGCCCAGCAGCAGGCTGGCCGCGCCGCACCAGATCAGGTAGACCAGGTGCATGCCGCTGGCATGCGTGATGGGGCCCACGTGCGCCTGCAGGTCGCCCGGCCGCGGGCGCGGCAGCGGCGCCATCAGGAACTTGCGCAGCATCGCGCGGCGGTTGCCGAAGGTCTGCATCGCCGCCTTCAGCACGCCCGAGCTGCCCGACGTGTAGTGCAGCACGGCCACGTCGTCGTCGGCCGCGGCGTGGCCTTGCGCCAGCGGCGCGGCGGCGGCCAGCAGCGCTTCGTAGTCGGCCTCCAGCGTGACCAGCCGGCGCAGCAGCGGCAGCTCGGCGCGGCGCGCTTCCACCGCCGCGGCATGCTCGGGCCCGGCCACCAGGATGCCGGCCTGCGAGTCCTGCAGCGTGTGCACCGTCTCGTCGCTGGACAGCCGCGCGTTCAGCGGCACCTTGATGAAGCCGCCCTTGTAGCAAGCCAGCTCCACTTCCACCACCTCGGCCCGGTTCCAGGCCTGCACGGCCACGCGGTCGCCGGGCCGCGCGCCAAGCGCCGCCAGCGCGGCGGCGAGGCGCGCCGCACGCTCGTCGAGCTGCGCGAAGCTCAGGCGCCGCCGGCCGTCGATCAAGGCCACCCGCTCGGGCCAGTAGCGCGCCGCGCGGGTGCTGATGTCGCCGAGTTGCATGCCATCTCCTGTCGCAATCGCGGGCCCGCAAGACGCGCTGCCCGTCGCTGCGGCGCAGTATCGAGATCGCTCTACCATTGCGCCAATATCGATTTGCACTCCACCCCATACCGCCGCGGCATCGCATGCTCGAAAGCCGGATCTCTCTCAGGCAGTTGCGCTACTTCGTCGATGTCGTCGAGCAGCGCGGCTTCACCGCCGCGGCGCGCGTGCTGCACGTGGCGCAGCCGGCGCTGAGCCGGCAGATCGCCCAACTCGAAGACGACCTCGGCGAGCGGCTGCTGCTGCGCCAGTCCGACGGCGTGCTGCCCACCGATGCCGGGCTGCGACTGTATGACCTGGCGCGCGCCGTGCTCGAACGCGTGAACGGCGCGCGCGAGGACGTGCGCGGCCAGCCCAGCGAACCGCAGGGGCGCGTGTCGGTCGCGCTGCCCACCACCGGCGGCACCGATCTCATCACCGAGCTGGTGCAGGTCTGCGCCGGCGAGTTGCCCAAGGTCGCGCTGCAGGTCATCGACGGCGTCAGCACGCAGACCGGCCACGTGCTGGAGTCGGGCATGGTCGACTTCGGCGTGGTGCCCAATGCCGACGAGGTGCCCGGCATCGAGGCCGAGCCGCTGTTCCACGAGCACCTGTTCCTGGTGCGCCGCGCCGCCGGCAGCGGCGTGCAGCCGGTGGACATCGCGTTCGCCGACGCGGTGGCGCTGCCGCTGGTGCTGGGGCCGCGCAGCATGCACCTGCGCCGCTACCTGGAGCAGCAGGCCGGCACCGCGGGCCTGGCGTTGACCGTGGCGCACGAGCAGCGCTCGGCCAACACCATCGCCGGCTTCGTGCGCGCCGGGCTCGGCGCCACCGTCACCAACTGGCCCAGCATGCGCGAGTTCTTTCCCGAAGGCCATGTGATCGCGCAGCGCATCGTGCAGCCCGACCTGCGCCGCACCATCGCCATCGGCCATGCCGCGGCGCGACCGCTGAACCGCGCGGCGCGCGCCACCTTCGACGTGCTGCGCCGGCTGCTGCTCGACCGCGTGCACGATGGCCGCTGGCGCGGCGAGGCGATCGACCCCGCGCGCTGAAGAGCTGAAGACCCTGGCGCCCGCCGCCGGCATGCCGGCGCAGCATGGGGCGAAGACGTGAACGGTATTGGCGGCCGCGCCCAAGCCTTCGGATACTGGGCCGGTCATCGCATCGACGCTCCGAGCCGAGCACGCCATGCCCCAGATCTCACAGCCCGCCCGGACCGCCCCGCCTTCGCGGCCGGCGCCCGCCGCGCCGACCATCGCCACCGGCTCGCGCGGCGAGCGCGCCAACGCCCGCCTCATCGCGCACGGCACGGCGCTGGGGCGCCGCGTGCACCGGGTGAGCGATCGCATCCACTGCCAGCTGGGCACCAGCCTGGGCAACGCCACGCTGGTGCGCGGCGCCACCGGCAACATCCAGTTCATCTACGACCAGACCGTGCGCGGCATCAACCGCGGACTGACGCCCGACGAGCTGGTGCGCTTCGTCACGCTGCCGGCATCGTTGTCGCAAGGCCGGCTAACGGGCCAGTTCGACGGCGAGCTGCCGTACCACGTGCGCCAGGTCTACGCCGGCCTGGTGGGCTGGTTCGGCAGCGACACGGCCGAGCTGCATCCGCTGGCGCCATCCGATTCGGCCGCGCGCTGGCTGGAGCTGGCCGGCGGCACGCAGCGCGTGCTCGACGAAGCGCGCGGCGCCATCGCCCGCGAAGACTTCGCCTGGGCCGCTGAACTGGCCACTGCGGTGCGCCGCGCCCAGCCCGCCAGCGAAGGCGTGCGCCGCCTGAAGGCCGACGCGCTGCGCGCGCTGGGCCAGCGCACGACGGCCGCCAACACCCGTTTCTGGTACCTGACGCATGCGCGCGAACTGGAGCGGCAGCTCCACACGCGGCGCGCGCCGATCCGCTTCGTCAACGCGACGACGGTGCAGCAGATGCCCTTGATGACCTACGTGCGCGCGCTGCGCTTTCGCATCGACCCGGCCTTGAGCGCCGCGGCCGCGCGCGTGGTGGCGCTGACCATCGGCGACCAGCCCTTCACGCTGACGCTGCGCAACGGCGTGACGCTGGTGGCGCCCGGCGAGCCGGCGCAGCCCGATGCGCGCCTGGCGCTGACGCCGGCGCAATGGGCCGCCCTGGTGGCCGGCGCCCTGGCCGCCGACTCCGCTGTCGCTGCCGGCGTACGCGCCGAAGGCGACCCCATCCTCACCGCGGCCGTGCTGGCCGCGGCCTATGCCGGCAACCCCGACGAAAGCAAGCCACTGCCATGAGCCACGACTACCTCGAACGTTACCGCGGCCAAGCCGTTGAACTGACCACCGGCCCGCGCGGCGCGCGCGTGCCCCAGGCCACCATCGACGTCCTGCGCACCACCTTCGCCACCGCGCCGCGGATGATCGAGGTGGCGCCGAAGATCTGGAACCTGGTCGGCATCGGCATCAGCAGCCGCGCGATGATCGACGCGCCCGAGGGCCTGATCATCTTCGACACCGGCGACGACCTGGAAGACGGCGAGCGCGCGCTGGCCGAGTTCCGCAAGGTCAGCAGCCGGCCGATCAAGGCCATCGTCTACAGCCACAACCACTACGCGCACGGCACGGCGCCGTTCCTCAAGGACTCGCCCGACGCCATCGTCATCGGCCACCACGACGTCAACCGCCACCTGAAGGAAATCGTCACCGGCTTCGCTTCCGGCGGCGAGTTTCCCGAGGCCGTGCCGGCGCTGACCGCGCGCTACCAGCAGCAGTTTGCCTTGCTGCTGCCGCCCGACGGCCCCGACACCGGCTTCGCCGCCACCATCCCGCCCAACAAGCCCAAGGGCACGGTGCCGGCCACGCACCTGGTGCGCGAAGGCGAGGCGATGAACGTCGCCGGGCTGACGATGAAGTTCTTCACCGAGCACTTCTCCGATTCCGAAGACACGCTCACCGCGTGGATCCCCGAGCTGGGCTTCGTCTACAACAACTTCCTCTGGCCCAGCCTGTTCAACTTCTACACGCTGCGCGGCGACGTGTTCCGCGACCCGCGCAGCTGGCGCGACGGGCTGCGCGTGATCCGCGACCTCGAACCCGAGGTGCTGGTCAACACCCACGCGCTGCCGACCACCGGCCGCGCCGAGGTCAAGCGCGTGCTGGAAAGCTACATGGACGCCATCAACTTCCTGATCGACCAGACGCTGCGCGGCATCAACCGCGGCCTGTCGGCCGATGAGCTGAAAGGCTTCGTGCAATTGCCGGCGCACCTGCGCGACTTTCCCTACAACGCCGAGACCTACAGCGAGTTCTTCTACTTTCCGCCGCACCTGTACCACCACGTGTTCGGCTGGTACGACGGCAACGCGGCCAGCATCCACCGCCTGCCCGAGGACGAAGAGTCGCGCCGCATCGTCGCCGGCTTCGGCGGCCCCGAGCGCGTGCTGGCCCAGCAGCGCGAAGCCTTCGCCGCCGGCGACCTGGTGTGGGCCAGCCGCCTGGCCGGCTGGCTGCTCGCCAGCGACCCCGGCAACGCGGCCTACCGCCAGGCCCAGGCCGATGCGCTGCGGCAGATCGCCTACCGCGCGCCGGGCACGATCGCGCGCCACTTCTGCCTGTCGCGGGCGCTCGAACTCGAAGGCAAGGTGAAGGTGCCGGCCTCGGTGCTGCCCGATGCGGCCGCCGTACTGGCCGTTGAACCTGCACGTTATATCGATTTCCAGCGCATCCGCCTCGCGCCCGAGCGCGCGCTGGAGGTCGATCAACGGCTGGTCATCGAGATCGACGACCGCGGCGCGCGCCACGCCTTGCACGTACGCCGCGGCGTCTGCGAGTTCGTGCGCGACCCCGGCGCGCCGCGCGCCGGCGACCTCGGCCTGAAGCTGGCGCACGCCGCCTGGGCCGACCTCTACCTGGGGCGCGAAAGCCTGGACGCGCTGCTCGCCCACGGCCGCGCACGGGCCAGCGACGATGCTGCCGTGCGCCGCTTCTTTGCGCTGTTCGACACCCCGCGCGAGGCCTGCGGCGACACTTCGGCCTGACAGCGCCGTCGACGAGCCGCGGGCCGCCGCGGCCGGCGCTGCGCTGGCTGCGCACGCAGGCCGCGGCGCTGGGCGACGACGCGGCGCGCATCGGCATCGCCGGCGTCAGTGCGGGCGGCGGCCTGCGCCTGAGCAGGCGGCCGCACAACGCACACGCCGCCAGATTCAGCGTCGTGCGCTTGGCGCGAGGTTGATTGGTGGAACCGGGGGGAATCGAACCCCCGTCCGCAAGCCATCGCCGGACGGTTCTACATGCGTAGCTGACTGATTTGAGTTTGAGGGCCTGGGTCGCGCAGCAGCACGCTACCCTGGCCCCGAGTCACTTGGTTTTAGGCCCCGGCCGAATGACGCGGCCGGAGACGATCCGATGTGAATGACCTTGCTGCTTCAGGCCTTGCGGCCCCAAGCCCAGCCCATCGGAGAACTGGTGCAAGGCTCACCGGTTTTAAGCGGCGAGGGCGAAACGTTCGTCGTTCGCAGTTACTTGTTTCCAGTGGATTTACGAGCGAACTGGTGCTCGGCATGCCCCGCGCCGACTCCGCACCCACGTCGAAGCCAGGTCGGTCCCAAGGCGCGGAGTTTAGGGCAGGTTCAGCCAGTTCAAGAGCCCCGATGGCGTGGCCGCCACATGATCGGCGCCCCAGTGCTCGATGGCCAGGTCTTCGCCCAGGTAGCCCCAGCCGGCGGCGACGGTGGTCAGCCCGGCGGCGCGGCCGGCGGCCACGTCGCGGGCGTCGTCGCCGACGTAGGCGGCATCGCGCGCGTCGATGCCGAGCTGGCGCAGCGCGTGGCGCAGCGGCTCGGGGTGCGGCTTGCGGTGCGGCGTGCTGTCGCCGCCGACCAGCACCGCGGCGCGCTGGCGCAACGCCAGCCCGGCCAGCAGCGGGTCGGCCAGGTACACGGCCTTGTTGGTGACCACGCCCCAGGGGCAGCCGCTGGACTCGATGCGCGCCAGCAGCGCCGGCACTTCGTCGAAGACGCGGCTGGCCTGCAGCAGGCGGCGCTGGTACAGGTCGAGAAAGGCGTCGCGCAGCGGCGGGTAGCCGTCGTCGGCCGGCGTCAGGCCAAAGGCGGCGCCGACCATGCCGCGCGCGCCCGAGCCGACGAACCGCCGCAGCCGTTCATAGGGCAAGGCGGGGCGGCCGTGCAAGGCCAGCAACTCGTTGGCGGCGCCGGCCAGGTCGGGCGCGCTGTCGACCAGGGTGCCGTCGAGGTCGAAGAGGATGGCGCGAAAGCGCATCAGGGCGCCGCGGCCGGCTTGCGGCACGCGAAGAGGTAGTTGACGCTGGTGTCGTCGTGCAGCCGGTAGCGCCGCGTGAGGGGGTTGTAGCCCAGGCCTCGCGTGGCCACGAGTTCGAGCCCGGCGTCGCGGGCGTGGCGCGCCAACTCGCTGGGGCGGATGAAGCGCGCGTATTCGTGGGTGCCGCGCGGCAGCAGGTTCAGCACGTATTCGGCGCCGACGATGGCGAAGGCAAAGGCCTTGGCGTTGCGGTTGAGCGTCGACAGGAAGACCCAGCCGCCCGGCCTGGCCAGCCGCGCGCAGGCGCGCACGGTGGACGCCGGGTCGGGCACGTGCTCCAGCATCTCCATGCAGGTGACGCTGTCGTAGGCGCCCGGCTGCTCGGCGGCCAGCGCTTCGGCGCTGATCTCGCGGTAGTCGAGGTCGGCGACACCGGTCTCCAGCGCGTGCAGCCGGGCCACGCCCAGCGGCTTGGCCGCCAGGTCGATGCCGGTGACGCGGGCGCCGCGCAGCGCCATCGCCTCGGCCAGGATGCCGCCGCCGCAGCCGATGTCGACGACGCGCCGGCCGCGCAGCGGCGCCAGCGAGTCGATCCAGTCCAGGCGCAGCGGGTTGATCTCGTGCAGCGGGCGGAACTCGCTGTCGCGGTCCCACCAGCGGTGCGCCAAGGCGCTGAACTTGGCAAGTTCGAGGTCGTCGACGTTGGGCATGAGCGGATGGCGGCGGGCTCAAAGACGAAACCCCGCCGAGGCGGGGTTTCAGGGTCGGCCGGTCAGGCCGCGGCTTTCACCGCGGCGCTGCGGTCACTTCTTGGTGCGGGTACCGACCACCTCGATCTCGACGCGGCGGTTCTTCGCACGGCCTTCGGCCGTCTTGTTGTCGGCAACCGGCTGCTTCTCACCCTTGCCTTCGGTGTAGACGCGGTTCTTCTCGACGCCCTTCTCGACCAGGTAGGCCTTGACGGCATCGGCGCGGCGCACCGACAGCTTCTGGTTGTAGGCATCGCTGCCGACGCTGTCGGTATGGCCGACGGCGATGATCACCTCGAGGTTGATGCCCTTGGTCTTGGCGACCAGATCGTCGAGCTTGGCCTTGCCTTCGGGCTTGAGCACCGACTTGTCGAAGTCGAAGAACGCATCGGCGGCGAAGGTGACCTTCTCGCTCACCGGCGCGGCGGGGACCGGAGCCGGAGCAGGCGCCGGAGCGGGGGCCGGCGCGGGCGCGGCGGCCGGCGCGGGAGCCGGGGCCGGTGCGGGAGCCGGGGCCGGCGCGGGCGGCGGGGGCGGCGGCGGCTTGATCGCGCCATCGCAATCTTCGGCGGCGGTGGCCGGGGTCCAGTTGGCGTCGCGCCAGCACAATTCGTTGGTGCCGTTCTTCCAGACCAGCGAGCCGTCGGCGTTGCGCCAGTTGTCGATGTCCTTCGCTTGCGCAAAGGCGGCGATCGGGGCGGCAAGCGCGGCAGCCGCGACCAGCATCACCACCTTGTTCACGTTCTTCATGTTTCTCCTCTCGATGAAAGCCGCAGCAAAGCCTGCGAAACGTCCATAACAACAAGCAAGACCGGGCAAAAACGCGGCACGCCGAGCCTTGTTGCTGGCTCTCGTGGGCCTTCACCCCCGACGAATCATTGTGCCATAGGGCGTCTGACGGACCTCATTTTGAGCCGCCCGCCAGCCTCTGCCGGCCTGCTTGTTGCGCGACTGCGACAGCAGCACCGCCCATTAGAATGCGCGACTTCGCCGCCCGGCCCCCTTGCCGCATGACGGGCGCCGTTGCGCCAGCCGATCACGCGCCGCTCTCGCTTCATGACCCAGTTCGCCAAGGAAACCCTCGCCGTCAGCCTTGAAGAGGAGATGCGGCGGTCGTACCTCGACTACGCGATGAGCGTGATCGTGGGCCGCGCCTTGCCCGACGCGCGCGACGGCCTCAAGCCCGTGCACCGCCGCGTGCTGTTCGCGATGCACGAGTTGAACAACGACTGGAACCGGCCTTACAAGAAAAGTGCGCGCATCGTCGGCGACGTGATCGGCAAGTACCACCCGCACGGCGACACCGCGGTCTACGACACCATCGTGCGCATGGCGCAGGACTTCAGCCTGCGCCACATGCTGATCGACGGCCAGGGCAACTTCGGCAGCGTCGACGGCGACAACGCCGCGGCGATGCGCTACACCGAGATCCGGCTGGCCAAGATCGCCCACGAGATGCTGGCCGACATCGACAAGGACACGGTCGACTTCGCGCCCAACTACGATGGCAGCGAGAAGGAGCCGACGGTGCTGCCGGCGCGGCTGCCCAACCTGCTGGTCAATGGCGGCACCGGCATCGCGGTGGGCATGGCGACCAACATCCCGCCGCACAACCTCAACGAGATCGTCGACGCCTGCCTGCACCTGCTGAAGAACGCCGACGCGACGATCGACGAGCTGATGGAGATCGTGCCGGCGCCCGACTTCCCCACCGCCGGCATCATCTACGGCCTCAACGGCGTGCGCGAGGGCTACCGCACCGGCCGCGGCAAGGTGATCATGCGCGCCAAGGCGCATTTCGAAGACATCGGCAAGGGCGAGCGGCAGGCGATCATCGTCGACGAGATCCCCTACCAGGTGAACAAGAAGACGCTGCTCGAGCGCATCGCCGAGCTGGTGCACGAGAAGAAGCTCGAAGGCATCAGCCACATCCAGGACGAGAGCGACAAGTCCGGCATGCGCGTGGTGATCGAGCTCAAGCGCGGCGAAGTGCCCGAGGTCGTGCTCAACAACCTGTACAAGCAGACCCAGCTGCAGGACACCTTCGGCATCAACATGGTGGCGCTGGTCGACGGCCAGCCGCGGCTGTGCAACCTGAAGCAGCTGCTGGAGATCTTCCTCGAACACCGGCGCGAGGTGGTGACGCGGCGCACCGTGTTCGAGCTGCGCAAGGCGCGCGAGCGCGGCCACGTGCTCGAAGGGCTGGCGGTGGCGCTGGCCAACATCGACGAGTTCATCGAGACCATCAAGAGCAGCCCGACGCCGCCGGTGGCCAAGGCGGCGCTGATGAGCAAGAGCTGGGACAGCTCGATGGTGCGCGAGATGCTGGCGCGCGCCGAAGGCCAGGCCGCCGGCGGCCGCGCCGCCTACCGCCCCGAAGGCCTGCCCGACAGCTACGGCCTGCAGCCCGACGGCCTGTACCGCCTGAGCGACGAGCAGGCGCAGGAAATCCTGCAGATGCGCCTGCAGCGCCTCACCGGGCTGGAGCAGGACAAGATCATCGGCGAGTACAAGGACGTGATGGCGCAGATCGCCGATCTGCTGGACATCCTGGCGCGGCCCGAGCGCGTCACCGCCATCATCAGCGGCGAGCTGGCCGCGCTGCGCCAGGAGTTCGGCCAGACCAAGCTGGCCGCGCGGCGCAGCGTGATCGAGCGCAACGCGCAAGAGCTGGGCACCGAGGACCTCATCACGCCGGCCGACCTGGTGGTGACGCTCTCGCACACCGGCTACATCAAGAGCCAGCCGCTGGCCGAATATCGCGCGCAGCGCCGCGGCGGGCGCGGCAAGCAGGCGGCGCAGACCAAGGAAGACGACTGGATCGACCAGCTCTTCATCGCCAACACGCACGACTGGATCCTGTGCTTCAGCGACCGCGGGCGCGTCTACTGGCTGAAGGTGTGGGAGGTGCCGCAAGGCGGCCGCGCCAGCCGCGGCAAGCCCATCGTCAACATGTTCCCGCTGCAGCCGGGCGAGAAGATCACCGTCGTGCTGCCGCTCACCGGCGAGTTCCGCAGCTTCCCCGGCGACCACTACGTCTTCATGTCCACCGCTTTGGGCACCGTCAAGAAGACGGCGCTCGACGAGTTCAGCAACCCGCGCAAGGCCGGCATCATCGCCGTCGACCTCGACGAGGGCGACCACCTCATCGGCGCGGCGCTGACCGACGGCAAGCACGACGTGATGCTGTTCAGCGACGGCGGCAAGGCCGTTCGCTTCGACGAGGACGACGTGCGCGCCATGGGCCGCAACGCCCGCGGCGTGCGCGGCATGGCGCTGGAGCCGGGGCAGAACGTGATCGCCATGCTGGTCGCCGACCAGGACGACACGCAAGGCGTGGAGAGCGACGAGTCGGCCCGCGTCAGCGTGCTCACCGCCACCGAGAACGGCTACGGCAAGCGCACCTCGATCATCGAGTACACGCGCCACGGCCGCGGCACCAAGGGCATGATCGCCATCCAGCAAAGCGAACGCAACGGCCGCGTCGTGGCGGCCACGCTGGTGCGCGCCAGCGACGAGATCATGCTGATCACCGACAAGGGCGTGCTGGTGCGCACCCGCGTCAGCGAAATCCGCGAGCTGGGCCGCGCCACGCAAGGCGTGACCCTGATCGCGCTGGACGACGGCGCCAAGCTGTCGGGCCTGCAACGCATCGTCGAGAACGATGCACAACCTGACGGCGCCGACGGCGGCGACGACACCGACCCGACCGGCGGCTCCGGTCCGGAGCACCCATGATCCGTTACGCCCTCGCCGGCGGCCTGCTGGCCGCCACCCTGTTCGCGCAGGCCCAGACCGCCAGCGCCCCGTCGTCGCCGGCCAAGAAGGACCTGGTCGCCAAGGTCATCAAGCTGCAGCAGCCCGGCATCGACGGCGTGGCCCGCCAGCTGGTGGACATGCCGGTGATGCAGATGCTGCAGCAGGCCGGCATCGCGCTGCAGCAGCGCGTGGCGGCCGACCGCCGCCAGGCCGTGGCCGCCGACATCCAGGCCGACGCCCGCAAGTACGCCGAGGAGGTGGGGCCGATCGCGCGCGAGCGCGTCAACCGCCTGGCGCCGGGCGTGATCGCGCCGGTGCTGGAAGAGAAGTTCACCGAGGACGAGCTCAAGCAGCTGGTCGCCATCATCGAGTCGCCGGTCAATCGCAAGTACCAGGCGCTGGGCCCCGAGATGCAGAAGGCGCTGACCGAGAAGCTGCTGGCCGAGATGAAGCCGGTGATGGAGCCCAAGTTCAAGGCGCTGACGCAGACCATCTCGGGTCGGCTGGCACCGGCGTCCGGCGCCAGCAGCGGCAAGTGATGGCCGATCCGGCCGCCGGCAAGCCCGCCCTGCAGGGCCTGCGCGAACGCATCGACGCCGTCGACCGCGAACTGCTGGCGCTGCTCAACCGCCGCGCCGCGCTGGCGCTGGAGGTCGGCGAGCTGAAGAAGCAGGAAGGCTCGGCGGTGTTCCGCCCCGAGCGCGAGGCGCAGGTCATCGACGGCCTGAAGGCGGTCAACGCCGGGCCGCTGAAGTCCGAGAGCGTGGCGCCGATCTGGCGCGAGATCATGTCCGCCTGCCGCTCGCTGGAGTCGCCGATGCGCGTGGCCTACCTGGGCCCGGCCGGCACCTTCAGCGAAGAGGCGGCACTCGGCTACTTCGGCAGCTCCATCGTGCGGCTGCCCTGCGGCAGCTTCGACGAGGTGTTCCGCCTCACCAGCGCCGGCGCCGCCGATTTCGGCGTGGTGCCGATCGAGAACAGCACCGAAGGCAGCGTGGCGCGCTCGCTCGACCTCTTCCTGCACACGCCGCTGTTCATCATCGGCGAGACCAGCCTGTTCGTGCGCCACAACCTGCTGCGCAAGACCGATTCGCTGGGCGGCATCCAGGCCGTGCTGGCGCACCCGCAGGCGCTGGCGCAATGCCACGAGTGGCTGAACACGCACCTGCCCGGCGTCGAGCGGCGCCCGGTGTCCAGCAACGCCGAAGGCGCCCGCCTGGCGGCGCAAGACGCCGCGCTGGCCGGCATCGCCAGCCAGCGCGCCGGCAGCGAGTTCGGCCTGCACCTGGTGGCCAAGGCGATCCAGGACGACCCCAACAACCGCACGCGCTTCGTCATCGTTGCGCATCCGCAGGCGCACCCGGCGCCCAAGCCTTCTGGCCACGACAGCACCAGCCTGGTGGTCTCGGTCGCCAACAAGCCCGGCGCGGTGCACGACCTGCTGGTGCCGCTGAAGGCGCACGGCGTCTCGATGAGCCGCTTCGAGTCGCGCCCCGCGCGCTCGGGGCAGTGGGAGTACTACTTCTACATCGACATCGAAGGCCACCCCGACGATGCGCGCGTGGCCGCGGCGCTGACCGAGCTGCGCGCCGCCTGCGCCTTCTTCAAGGTGCTGGGCAGCTACCCGGTGGACGTCCACTGACCGACTGACTTCTAGCGATCGAGGAACGGCGCGCGCATGTTCAACCAGTTGGGAGTGATCGGCTGCGGCCTGATGGGCGGCTCTTTCGCGCTGGCGCTCAAGCGCGCCGGCCTCGTCAAGCGCGTGGTCGGCTACAGCAAGTCGCCGTCGACGACCGAGCGTGCGCGCAAGCTCGGCGTCATCGACGTGGCGGCCGAATCGGCGCTGCTGGCGGTCTCGGGCTCGGACATCGTGCTCGTCTCGGTGCCGGTGGCGGCCACCGAGGCCACCTTCAAGGCCATCCGCCATCTCGTCGAGCCCGGCGTGCTGGTGATGGACGTCGGCAGCACCAAGCGCGACGTGGTCGACGCCGCGCGCCGCGTGCTGCGCGAGCGCGTCGGCGCCTTCGTGCCGGCGCACCCTATCGCGGGCAAGGAGCTGTCGGGCATCCAGCATGCCGACGCGGGCCTCTACAGCAACCGCCAGGTCATCCTGACGCCGCTGCCGCAGAACCCGCCCGAGCTGGTGCAAAAGGCCACCGACATCTGGTCGGCCATCGGCACCCAGGTGCTGAAGATGACGCCCGAGAACCACGACGCCGCCTTCGCCGCGGTGAGCCACCTGCCGCACCTGCTGGCCTTCGCCTACTTCAGCGCCGTGGTCAACCAGCCGCTGGGGCGCGACTACCTGTCGTTGGCCGGCCCGGGCTTTCGCGACTTCACGCGCATCGCCGCCAGTTCGCCCGAGATGTGGCGCGACATCCTCACCGCCAACCGCGAAGAGGTGCTCAAGCAGTCGCAGCGCTTCCGCCACGCGCTGGAGGCGCTGGAGCACGTGATGCGCGAAGGCAATGCCGACGCGCTGGAAGACCTGATCCGCGGCCCCGCCGAAGGGCGCGCCGCCTGGCAGATGAGCGCGCCCAAGGTGCCCGGTTCGCGTTGACGGGACCCGGCGCCGATGTTCGACATTCCCCATCTCGACCTGCCGCCGCTGCGCGGCGCGGCCGGCCGCGTGCGGCTGCCGGGCTCGAAATCGATCTCCAACCGCGTGCTGCTGCTGGCCGGCCTGGCCGAGGGCGAGACCGAGGTCCACGACCTGCTGGGCAGCGACGACACGCGCGTCATGCTGCAGGCGCTGCAGGCGCTGGGCTGCGGCCTGCAGCGCGACGGCGCCGTGCTGCGCGTGCGCGGCCTCGGCGGCCGGCTGCAGGTGCACGAGGCCGACCTCTTCCTCGGCAACGCCGGCACCGCGATGCGCCCGCTCACCGCCGCGCTGGCGGTGCTGGCCGCCACGCAGGGCGGGCGCTTCACGCTGCGCGGCGTGCCGCGCATGCACGAGCGGCCGATCGGCGACCTGATTCACGCGCTGCGCCCGCTGGGTTGCTCGATCGACGAGCTGGGCCAGCCCGGCTACCCGCCATTGTGCGTACACGGGCAGGCCGGCGGCCGGCTGCAGACGCAGCAGCCGATCCGCGTGCGCGGCGACGTCTCCAGCCAGTTCCTCACCGCGCTGCTGCTGGCGCTGCCGCTGGTGGCCGACGCGGCGCCGGTGGTGATCGAGGTCGACGGCGAGCTGATCTCCAAGCCCTACATCGAGATCACGCTCAAGCTGCTGGCGCGCTTCGGCATCGCCGTGCAGCGCGACGGCTGGCGCCGCTTCACCATTGCGCAGGGCAGCCGCTACCGCACGCCGGGCGCCATCCACGTCGAGGGCGACGCCTCGTCGGCCTCGTACTTCGTCGCGCTGGGGGCGATCGCGGCCACCCGCTCGGCGCTGCGCATCGAAGGCGTGGGCAGCGATTCGATCCAGGGCGACATCGCCTTCGTCGACGCCGCGCGCGCGATGGGCGCCGAGGTGCAATCGGGCCCGGGCTGGATCGAGGTGCGGCGCGGCCGCTGGCCGCTGCGCGCGCTGGCGCTCGACTGCAACCACATCCCCGACGCCGCGATGACGCTGGCCGTGATGGCGCTCTACGCCGACGGCCCGACACGGCTGACTGGCATCGCGAGCTGGCGCGTCAAGGAGACCGACCGCATCGCCGCGATGGCCACCGAGCTGCGCAAGCTCGGCGCCGCCGTGAACGCCGGCGACGACTTCATCGAAGTGGCGCCGCCGGCGCGCTGGCAGGCCGCCGCCGTCGACACCTACGACGACCACCGCATGGCGATGTGCCTGTCGCTGGCCGCCTTCAATCCCCTGGCCGGCGCCAACCCAGCGCAGCCGTTGCGCATCCGCGACCCGCAATGCGTGGCCAAGACCTTCCCCGACTACTTCGAGACGCTGTTCGGCCTGGTGCAGGCCGACCCCGCCGAGGTGCCGGTGATCACCGTCGACGGCCCTTCGGCCTCCGGCAAGGGCACGCTGGCGGCGGCACTGGCGCGGCGCCTGGGCTGGCATTTCCTCGATTCCGGCGCCGTCTACCGCGCGACGGCGCTGGCCGCCGGCCAGGCCGGCGTGGCGCTGGACGACGAGGCCGGCGTGGCCCGCGTCGCCGCGGCGCTGGACCTGCGCTTCGACGGCAGCCGCATCTGGCTGGCCGGCCACGATGTCAGCGACGAATTGCGCCGCGAAAGCACCGGCGCGCTGGCCTCGCGCGTGGCCGCGCTGCCCGCCGTGCGGCGCGCGCTGCACGCGCTGCAGCTGTCGTTTCGCCGGGCGCCGGGGCTGGTAGCCGACGGGCGCGACATGGGCACCGTCGTCTTCCCGCAGGCCACGCTCAAGGTGTTCCTCACCGCAAGCGCCGAGGAACGCGCCAAGCGCCGGTATAAACAGTTGATTTCAAAAGGAATTCAGGCTAGCATCGCCGACCTTCGCGCCGACATCGAAGCGCGCGACGCACGGGACCAATCCCGCGTCGCCGCCCCTTTGAAGCCGGCCGAAGACGCGCTGCGGCTCGACAACTCGCAGCTCGGCATCGACGAATCGGTCGACGCCGTGCAGCAGTGGTGGCAGCAGCGCAACCCGCTGGACCGGGCCTGAGCGAATCAGGCCCGAGCCGGCGCCAAGCCCCACCGCCGCTTCCCGCCCAGGCCGCCTCCGGCCGACATCGAGCGCGGTGGATGTCGTCCACCCCAACCGCAACCTTCGTTGCAAGCACCGCCCGGCTCTGCCTTCAACTCCTCCGGGCACCAGGAAACCTCATGTCCCAAACCCAAATGGCCACCACCGGCGGCGGCGAATCCTTTGCCGCCATGTTCGAAGAGTCGCTGAAGTCCAGCGACATGCGCGTCGGCGAGGTCATCTCCGCCGAGGTCGTGCGCATCGACTTCAACCACGTGGTGGTGAACGCAGGCCTCAAGAGCGAGGCCTACATCGACATCAGTGAATTCAAGAACGACCAGGGCGAGCTCGAAGTGCAGGTCGGCGACTTCGTCGCCGTGGCCGTCGACGCCGTGGAAAACGGCTACGGCGACACCATCCTGTCGCGCGACAAGGCCAAGCGCCTGGCCTCGTGGATGAGCCTCGAGAACGCGCTGGAGTCGGGCGACTTCGTCACCGGCACCGTCAGCGGCAAGGTCAAGGGTGGCCTCACCGTGCTGGTCAACGGCATCCGCGCCTTCCTGCCCGGCAGCCTGCTCGACACGCGCCCGGTCAAGGACATGAGCCCGTTCGAGGGCAAGACCATGGAGTTCAAGGTCATCAAGCTCGACCGCAAGCGCAACAACGTCGTGTTGTCGCGCCGCGCCGTGGTCGAGGCTTCGATGGGCGAGGAACGCGCCAAGCTGCTGGAGACGCTGACCGAAGGCGCCATCGTCAACGGCGTGGTCAAGAACATCACCGAGTACGGCGCCTTCGTCGACCTCGGCGGCATCGACGGCCTGCTGCACATCACCGACATGGCCTGGCGCCGCGTGCGCCACCCCAGCGAGGTGGTGACGGTCGGCCAGGAACTGCAGGCCAAGGTGCTGAAGTTCGACGCCGAGAAGAACCGCGTCAGCCTGGGCCTCAAGCAGTTGGGCGACGACCCCTGGCACGGCGTGTCGCGCCGCTACCCGACGGGCACGCGGCTGTTCGGCAAGGTCACCAACATCGCCGACTACGGTGCCTTCGTCGAGATCGAGCCGGGCATCGAAGGCCTGGTGCACGTCTCCGAGATGGACTGGACCAACAAGAACGTCGCGCCGTCCAAGGTGGTCAGCCTCGGCGACGAGGTCGAGGTCATGGTGCTCGAGATCGACGAGGACAAGCGCCGCATCAGCCTGGGCATGAAGCAGTGCAAGGCCAACCCCTGGGAAGAGTTCGCCGCCAACGTCAAGCGCGGCGACAAGGTCAAGGGCCCGGTCAAGTCGATCACCGACTTCGGCGTCTTCGTCGGCCTGGCGCAAGGCATCGACGGCCTGGTGCACCTGTCAGACCTGTCGTGGCACGAGCCCGGCGAGAGCGCGGTGCGCAACTACAAGAAGGGCCAGGAAGTCGAGGCCGTGGTGCTGGCCGTGGACGTGGAGCGCGAGCGCATCTCCCTGGGCATCAAGCAGCTCGACGTCGACCCGTTCACCAGCTTCACGACGCTGAACGACCGCGGCGCCATCGTCAGCGGCAAGGTCAAGAGCGTCGACCCGCGCGGCGCCGAGATCCAGCTCAACGACGACGTGACGGGTTATCTGCGCGCATCGGAAATCAGCCGCGACCGCGTGGAAGACGCGCGCAACGTGCTGAAGGAAGGCGACGAGGTCTCGGTGATGGTCATCAACGTCGACCGCAAGATGCGCAGCATCCAGCTGTCGATCAAGGCCAAGGACAACGCCGACGAGCAGCAGGCCATGCAGCGCCTCAGCCAGAGCAACGAGCGCGAGAACGCCGGCACCACCAGCCTGGGGGCGCTGCTGCGCGCCAAGCTCGACAAGGGCAACGAGTAAGCGTGCCGGCCTAGCCGTCCGCCCGCCCGAGGAACGCCGAACGCCGCCGCCCGTCCATGACGCGATCAGACCTCGTCACCCGCCTGGCCGAACGGTTCTCGCAGCTCACGCAGCGTGACACCGAGTTCGCCGTCAAGACCATGCTCGACGCGATGTCCGACGCGCTGGCGCGCGGCTACCGCATCGAGATCCGCGGCTTCGGCAGCTTCAGCATCAACCGCCGTCCGCCGCGCATGGGCCGCAACCCGCGCAGCGGCGCGCAGGTGCTGATCCCCGAGAAGCTGGTCCCCCACTTCAAGCCGGGCAAGGCCCTGCGCGAGGCGGTGGACAGCCCCGGCGCCGGCGGCGACGACGACGAGCGCGACGACTTCCGCGTCGACCGGCGGCGCTGAACGCCCGCCGTGCTCCTGCCTCCCAAGGCCCGCTCCGGCGGGCCTTGTTCGTTTTCAGCCGCCAGCTACCTACAATGCCGCGCGCATGCGCTTCCTCGTGTGGCTGTTCCGGGCCTTCCTCTTCTTCACCCTGTTCGCCTTTGCGCTGAACAACCTGCACGTCGTTGCCGTGCACTGGTTCTTCGGCGTGCAGTGGAACGCGCCGCTGGTCATCATCGTGCTGGCCGCCTTCGGCGCCGGCTGCGCGATGGGCGTGCTGGCCATGGTGCCGGCCTGGTGGAAGCACCGCCGCAAGGCGCGCACCGCGCCTGCCGACGCGGCGGCCGGCGCCGCCACCCCGGCCGCGGCCGGCGCGGCGGGAGCGGCCATCGGCACCGACTTCATGCCCGAGCATCCGCCGCGCGACGGCCTGTGACCCCAGCGCGGACCGCCCCCTGATGGACTTCGACCTGCAGTGGCTGCTGATCGGCCTGCCGGTGGCCTTCGCGCTCGGCTGGCTGGCCTCGCGCTTCGACCTGCGCCAGGTGCGGCGCGACAACCGCGACGCGCCGCGCGCCTACTTCAAGGGCCTGAACCTGCTGCTCAACGAACAGCAGGACAAGGCGATCGACGCCTTCATCGAGGCGGTGCAGAACGACCCCGACACCACCGACCTGCACTTCGCCTTGGGCAACCTGTTCCGCCGCCGCGGCGAGTTCGAGCGTGCCGTGCGCGTGCACCAGCACCTGCTGCAGCGCGCCGACCTGGCCGCCGCCGAGCGCCACCGCGCGCAGCACGCGCTGGCGCAGGACTACCTGAAGGCCGGCCTGTTCGACCGCGCCGAGGCCGCCTACCTCGCGCTGGACGGCACCGCCTACGAGGCCGAGGCGCGGCTGGCGCTGCTGACGCTGTACGAGCGCTCGCGCGACTGGCCGCGGGCGATCGAGGTGGCCGGCCGCATCGAGGCCGCCGGCGGCGCCTCGCTGGCGCCGCGCGTGGCGCACTACTGGTGCGAACTGGCGCAGGCCGCCGACGACCGCGGCGATGCCGCCGAAGCCGAGCAGGCGCTGCAGCGCGCCGCCCAGGCCGACCCCACGGCCGCGCGCCCGCTGGTCACCGCCGGCCGCCGCGCGGCGCGTGCCGGCCGGCCGCTGGAGGCGCTGGCCGCCTGGGACGAACTGCGCCGCCGCCGCCCCGCCGCCTTTGCGCTGGTGGCCGGCGAGTACGCCGACGCGGCGCTGGCCGCCGGCCGCGCCGAAGCGGCGCGCGCGGCGCTGCTGGAACTGGCGCGCCACGAGCCGGGGCTGGACCTGCTGCGCGCGCTGGACAAGCTCAGCCCCGGCGACGACGCCGCCGCCGGCGAGCGGCTGCTGGCCCTGCTGCGCCAGCAGCCCACGCTGTCGGCCGCGCTGGCGTTGCTGGACCGCAGCCCCGACAGCCTCGACGCGCAGACCCTGCCCGTGCTGCGCCAGGCCCTGGCGCACGCCGCCAAGCCGCTGCAGCGCCACCGCTGCGCGGCCTGCGGCTTCGAGGCCCAGCACTGGTTCTGGCAATGCCCCGGCTGTCTGAGCTGGGACAGCTATCCGCCGCGCCGGATCGAAGAACAGTAGCCCCCTACGGCCCTGCGGGCCGGTCCCCCGGTCCCAGTAGGGGACCCTACTGGTCCTGGGGAGCGATCCGGACCGGGAGACCCGGATCCGGATCCTCGCCCGGCCATTCGACGCCGCCGCGTCAGCGCGTCAGCGCGGCAACAACGCGCCATGCTGCTGGTCCAGCAGCGCCAGCACGTCGGCCAGCTTGGGCACCTGGTCGATGCCGCCCAGGCTGAACACCGAGCCCGGACCGGTGACGCCGGCCAGGCCCGGATCGTGGTCGCAATAGATGCCGATGGTCGGCCGCCCGAAGGCGGCGGCCAGGTGGGTGAAGCCGGTGTCGAGCCCGACCACGGTCTGCGCGCCGGCCAGCACGGCGGCCATCTCGCGCACCTTCAGGAACGGCGGCACCTCGCCGTCGCAGCCGGCGGCGATGCGCTCGGCCAGCGTCTGCTCGTCGGGCCGGCCCCACAGCACCACCGGCTTCCAGCCGCGGTCCTGCAGCCGCTTGCCCACCGCCACCCAGCGCACCTCGGGCCACAGCTTCTCGGGCCGGCTGGCGTTGGGGATCAGCACCGCGTAGCGATCGGGCGCGCCCCAGCTCGGCGGCGGCGGCGCCAGGCCGAAGTCGGGCGCCGTCGTCGGCAGTGCATAACCCAGGTGTTCGGCGGCCAGGCGGCGGCAGCGCTCCACGGCGTGCAGCTCGCGCGAGACGCGCGCGCGCCGCGCGTAGAACCAGCTCGCCAGCGGCTCGCGCGCGCTGGCGCGGTCGTAGCCGGCCACCGGGCCGATCGCCTGGCGCGCCCACAGCGCGCTCTTCAGCAGGCCTTGCAGGTCGAGGATCAGGTCGTAGCGCTCGGCGCGCAGCTCGGCGCGCAGCCCGCCGATCGCCGCCCAGGTCTTGCGGCGCAGCAGCTGGCGGCGCCATTTGCGCCAGGCCAGCGGCAGCACGCGGCGCACGCCGGGGTGCAGCGCGGGGATGGCGGCAAACGGCGCCTCCACCAGCCAGTCGACCTGCGCATCGGGACGCTGGCGCAGCAGGTCGCTCAGCGCCGGCAGCGCATGCACGACGTCGCCCATCGACGTGGTCTTGACGATCAGCAGCTTCACGCGCCGCTTCGCGAACGCTCGGCCACGAGCGCGGGGTTGAAGCGCGGGTCGTTGTACATCTTGAACTGCCGGTAGACCTTGAAGTAGGCGCGGCCGGCCACCGCGTCGGCGACCAGTGCGTCCAGGCACTGGCCGAGGTCCATGCGCTGTTGCTGCAGGCGCTGCAGCTTGACGCCGCTGGCCGCGCGGTGCGCGTCGTCGACGTCGCGGCGCTCGGTCTGCTGCTGCATCGCGGCGATCTTCAGCGCCAGGATCGACAGCCGGTCGACCATGCTGCCGGCCGTCTCGCTGTTGAGCCGCGCGCCCGGCGGCACCGTGGCGGCCGGCGAGTCGGTGCGCGCCGAAGCCTCGTCGACCAGCTTCAGCGCCACCAGCAGCAACTCGTCGATGCGCTCGGTGGCGTCGTTGCGCGCCTGGTTGTAGCGGTCGATGGCGCGCTTGTTGGCCGCGATCTCGCCATCGGCCACCGTGGTGCGGCGCGCCAGGTCTTCTTCGGCCCACAGCAGGCTGTTGTTGCGGTGGTTGGCCTGTACCCATTGCCACAGCGGCGCGGCGGCGGCCGCGGGCTCTTGTTGCGGCCAGCCCGGGTGGGCCAGCAGGCGGTCGTGCAGCGCCAGGACGTCGAGCGCGAGAACGGGCTGGGCAGACATGGAAGGCGCGTCAGGTCGAAGGTTGGGCGGACAAGGGCGTGAAAAGCCGATGGCAGAATCTGCGCATTATCAACGCCATGCCCGACCGCCCCCTCATCGTCCGCTTGCGCAACTGGGTGGGTGACGTGGTGCTGGGGCTGCCGATGCTGCAGCGTCTGCAGGACGCCGGCTACGCGCTGCAGTTGCTGGGCAAGGGCTGGGCGCGCGACCTGCTGGCCGGCCACGGCTGGCCGGTGCAGGCGCTGGCCGGCAGCACGGGCGAGCGCATCGCGCAGTTGCGGGCCTTGCGCGCGCCGGCGCAGGCGCTCGACGGCGGCTTCGGGCGGCGGCTCAACGCGGTGGCGCTGCCGTATTCGTTTTCCAGCGCGCTGGAGATGCGGCTGGCCGGCTTGCGCGCCATCGGCTACCGGCACGAAGGCCGCGGCTGGCTGCTGTCGCGCGCGGTGCCGCGCAGCCGCACCCGGCACGAGATGGCGGTGTACTGGGAGCTGGGCTCGGCGCTGCTCGGCCAGCCGGCGCCGCTGCCCGACCGCGTGGACCTGCGCCTGAGCGCCCAGCACCAGGCCCAGGCCGACGCCGTGCGCGCGCGGCTGGCGCTGCGGCCCGGCTACATCGTGCTGTGCCCATTCGCCGGCGGCACGTTCGAGAAGCTGGACAAGAGCTGGCCGGCCTTCCCCCAAATGGCGGGGCAGGCGCTTCCCCCCTTGGGGCGCGACCTGCTGGTCTGCCCCGGACCCGGCGACGAAGAAGCGCAGGCCGCGCGCGACTACGCCGGCTGCCGCATCGCCACCGGCGTAGGCCTGGGCGCCTATGCGGCGCTGCTGCGCGGCGCGGCGCTGGTCATCGCCAACGACACCGGCCCCGGCCACCTGGCGGCTGCCGTCGGCGCGCCGCTGCTGTCGGTGCTGGGGCCCACCGACCCGGCGCGCTGGGGCGCGATCGGGCCGACGGTGCAGATCGTCCGCCGCGAGTCCGGCTGGCCCGCGGCCGACGAGGTGCTGGCGCGCGCCCGCGCCTTGCTGCACGCCGGTTGACACCCCGGCGGGGGCCACCGCCGGCGGGACCTCCGCAGCGGGAATGACGGCGCACGGTCGGCTTCGAACAATGCGTTCCAGCCCGTGACGCCACTCGCCGCGGGCCGACCGCCGACCCTCAACCCGTTCAAGGAGATCGCCATGTTCCGCCAACTCGTCACCGCGCTGCTCGCCGCCCTCGCCTTCAGCGCTTTCGCCGCCGTCGACGCCAACCAGGCCAGCCAGGCCGAGTTGGAATCGGTCAAAGGCATCGGCCCGGGCCTGTCGGGCAAGATCCTCGACGCGCGCAAGAGCGCCGCGTTCAAGGACTGGACCGACCTGGTCGACCGCGTCTCCGGCATCGGCCCCGGCAACGCCGCGCGCTTCTCGCAGGCCGGCCTGACGGTGGCCGGCAAGACCTATGCGGCCGCCGACGCTGCCATGCCGGCGAAGGCCGAGCGCAGCGCCGCCAAGGGCGAGGCCACGGCCCGCGCCAAGACCCGCGCCAAGGCCGACACCGCGTCGATGCCGCGCTGAGCCGGGTCCGAAAGCCGAAGCCCCTCGTCGGCCGCACCCCCGGCCGATGAGGGTCGGTCGAATCCCCCGCTCAACCCTACGCCGCCGCGCGCGCCGAGCCGCGGCGCAGCGCCGGCAGCGCCAGCATCAGCATCACGAAGACGCCGGTGGCGAGCTTCAAGTCCGGCGGCGGCATGCCCGCGGCCAGGCACAGCGACACGAGCTGGTAGTACGCGATCGAGCCGACGACCGGCGCCAGCAGTTGCCGCGTGACGCTGCGCCGGCCCACCAGCGCCTCGCCGATCATCAGCGACGCCAGGCCGTTGATCAGCACGCCGAGGCCCATGTTGACGTCGGCGAAGCCCTGCGACTGCACCATCAGCGCGCCGGCCAGCGCGGCGAAGGCAGCGGCCGCGCCCACGCCCACCAGCGTGGCGCGCGCCACCGCGATGCCTTGCGCCTCGGCCATGTCGGGGTTGGCGCCGACGGCGCGCATCGCGGTGCCGAGCTCGGTCTTGAGGAAGAGTTCGAGCAGAACCAGCACGATCACCACGCAGCCGCCGGCCACCGCGATCTTGGCGCCGCTCGGGTCGCTGATGGCCGGCAGCGCGTCGTAGACCGACGGCGCGCCGAACACCGAGAGGTTGGGCCGGCCCATGATGCGCAGATCGATGCTGTAGAGCATGGTCGTCACCAGGATGCCGGCGAGCAGCGAGTGGATCTTGAAGCGCAGGTGGATCGCCGCCGTGCAGCAGCCGGCGACGAAGCCGGCCGCCGCGCCGAGCAGCAGCGCCAGCCAGGGGTTGAGTCCGCCGGCCAGCGCCACCGCGCACACCGCGCCGCCGAGCGGAAAGGCGCCTTCGCTGGTCAGGTCCTGGAAGTTCAGCAGCCGGAACGGCACCATGATCGCCAGCGCGACGAAGCTGAGGATCAGGCTTTGCGCCAGCGTGATCGGGACCAGGCCGATGAAGCCCGAGAAGATGCCGGCGAGGTCGTGGCTCATGCGCGTGCGTCGCCCTTCAGTGCACCGACAGCAGCATCGCGTCGGTCTTCACGGCGAACAACTCCACCAGCGCCGGCACCGTGAGCTGGCGGCGCGCATCGCCGGCGATCTCGGTGCGCACCTTGCCGGCGTCCATCATGATCACGCGGTCGCCGTGGTCGATGGCGTGCTGCATGTTGTGGGTGACCATCAGCGTGGTGAGATTGAAGGCCTGCACCGCTTGCACGGTGGCCGCCATCACCAGGTCGGCGGTGCGCGGGTCGAGCGCGGCGGTGTGCTCATCCAGCAGCAGCAGCGCCGGCTGCGAGCTAACCGCCATGATCAGCGACACCGCCTGCCGCTGCCCGCCCGACAGCAGGTCGACCCGGCTGTCGAGCCGGTTCTCCAGGCCCAGTCCCAGCACCGAGAGCCGCTCGCCGTACAGCCGCCGGCGCGCCGCCGTCAGCCCGCGGCCCAGGCCGCGGCGCTGGCCGCGCAGGTCGGCCAGCAGCATGTTCTCGGCGATCGTCATGCTCGCGGCGGTGCCGCGCATCGGGTCCTGGAAGACCCGCGCCACGCGCGTGGCGCGGCGGTGCACCGGCTCGGCGGTGACGTCGTCGCCGGCGATCAGCACCTGCCCCGAGTCGAGCCGCAGCGCGCCCGAGACGGCGTTGAACATGCTGCTCTTGCCGGCCCCGTTGCTGCCGATGACGATGCCGAACTCGCCCGCCGCCAGGCGCAGCGCGAGGCCGTCGAGCGCGGTCTTCTCGTCGGGCTGGCCGACGTTGAAGCGCTTGACCGCGTTGCGGATCTCGAGCATCGCGGCCGCGGCAGCGGCGGCGGCGGGTGTGTTCAAGTCAATCGACCAGGCACTTGCAGTCGGCCAGCGCCGGCGGCAGCTTGAGCTTGAACGCTTCCAGGCCCTTGCGCGAGATCTTCGGCGCGTGGTCCTTCAGCGTCGGCACGGCGACCGGAATCGTCTTCGGATCGGTGCCCTTGAGGATTTGCGCCGCGATGCGCCCGGCGTTCATGCCCACCTGCGTGTAGTTGACGGCGAAGCTCGCCAGCACGATGCCTTTCTCGACCGCGCTTTCGTCGGAGTTGATCACCGGGATGCCGATCGTGCGCGCGCCCGCGGCCACCGCGGCCACCGCCGGCTGCAGCAGGTTCGACGCCGGGTTGTAGACCATGTCGGCCTTGCCCTTGAGCGAGGCGATGCGCTGCGGAATGTCGTTGGCGCTGTCGACGCCCACGGTGGCCAGCGTCAGCCCGGCGGCCTGCACCGCGGCGCGCGCCTTCTCGACCAGCGCCACGTCGTTGGCCTCGCCCGGGTTGTAGGGCAGGCCGAAGCCTTTCATGTTGGGCAGCAGCTGGCGGCTGAAGCTGACCACGGCGGCCACGTCCTGCAGGTCGGACGCGCCGCTCATGCCGGTGTCGCCGGCGGTCCACGACGGCACCAGCTTGGCCGCCACCGGGTCGGTGACGGCGGCGAAGATGATCGGGATGCCGCTGGTGGCCAGCGCCTTCTTCGCGATCTGCGACACCGGCGTGGTGATGGTCAGCATCAGCACCGGCTTCTCGGCCTGCAGCTTGGCGATCATCTGCGGCACCAGGCTGGCGTCGAAGTTGGTGTGACTGAGGCTGTAGACCACGTCCTTGCCTTCGGCGAAGCCGGCGTCGGCCAGCGCCTTCTTGAAGCCGGCGGCCACCGCGTTGAGCTGCGGGTGCTCGCCGAAGTTGGCGATGGCGATCCGCTTGGGCTCGGCCGCCGCCGGCAAGGCGGTGGCGGACAGCGCGGCAAAGCCGGCGACGGCAGCGAGGCCGAGGACGCGGCGGCGAAGGGGATGGGTGGTGTTCATCGAGCGGCCCTGTGGGTTGGGGATGAAACGTGACATGAGCGAGAAGCGCCTCGGGGCTCGAGCCGCACGGCGCCGGCGATGACCGCGTCGAATTCTCGCATTCTGGAATTCTCACCTGAGAGAATCGACTTGAACAGCCCGCGCCGGGCGACCCGAGGGAAAACGACGATGTCTCGCGCCGCTGCCGCCCCGCTTTCCGCACCGCTTGCCGGCCCGCTTGCCGCGGCGGCCTTGCTCGACCGCGCGCGCGTCGGCGGCCACCTGCGCGCGCTGCGCAAGGCGCGCGGGCTGACGCTCAAGCGGCTGTCGGAGCGCAGCGGCGTCGCGCTGTCGACGCTGTCGAAGATGGAGCTGGGCGAGGTCTCGGTCAGCTACGAGAAGCTGGCCGCCGCGGCGCGCGCGCTGGCGGTCGACGTGGCGCAGTTGTTCGACGACCGCGCCGGCGCGGCCGCGGGCGCCATGGCGGCCGCCGGCGCCGCGGCCGCCGCGCCGGCGGTGGTGCAGACGCGCCCCGAGGACGCGCCGCGCTACGACAGCGAGCACTACCGCTACCACGTGCTGGCCAGCGACTACCCGGGCAAGCGCATCACGCCGCTGCTGGGCACCGTGCTGGCGCGCCGGCGCGACGAGTTCCCCGACTTCATCCGCCACGCCGGGCAGGAATTCGTGATCGTGCTGTCGGGGCGGCTGCGCATCGAGTTCGAGAACGGCCACCGCATCGAACTGGCGCGCCATCAGTCGGCCTACTTCGACAGCGGCATCGGCCACGTCTACCTCTCGCTCGGCCGCACGCAGGCGCGGGTGCTGGTAGCGATGGCCTGAAGCGCGTCAGCCGGCGCTCAGGGCAGTTCGAGGTCCAGCCCGTGGGCCAGCGACAGCGCCTGCTGCACGCGGCGCGCGGCCGGCTCGGCCATGCGGTGCCAGCCGAAGAACTGGTGCACCTCGTCGGCGCGGGCGGCAACGTCGGCCTCGCCCAAGGCCATCAACTCGCGCGTGTACGGCGCCTCGAACAGCAGGTAGCTGGCCAGCGCCGAGCCGCCGCGCGCTTCCACGCCGGCCTTGCCCACGCCCACGCCGCGCAGTAGGCCGCGCACCGTGCGCGGCAGGCTCTCGACGTGGCGCGCCGCCACGTCGTCCAGCCGCTGGCTGGGCGAGATCACCAGGCTTTCGATCGGGCGCAGCGGCGTGTCCTGGCGCACCGTGTCGGGCAGCAGCGCCAGCGTGCGGTTGATGCGCTGCATGCGCTCGATGTCGACCGCCAGCGCGTCGAGGAAGATGCTCGACATCGCATGCCCGGCAATCTGCGCCAGGCTGGGGTAGCCGCCGGCCGGCGGCTGGCGCGTGGCCGGCTCGTTCATGCGGCCGGCGCCGATGATCAGCAGCCGCTGCGCGCCCAGGTGGATGGCCGGCGACAGCGGCGCGGTCTGGCGCATCGAGCCGTCGCCGTACCACTCGGCGTGCGCGCCCTGCTTGAGCTGCTTGGCCGGAAACACGAAGGGGATGGCCGACGAGGCCAGCAGGTGCTCGTGGCTCAGCCGGTCGGCCACCGCCAGGCGCTGGCTGCGCGACCACGGCAGCACCGGCTGCCCGGCGCTGTAGAAGGTGACGTGCACGCCCGAGGTGTAGCTCGACGCGGTGACCGCCAGCGCATGCAGCTGGCGCTGCTCCAGCATCATCTGCAGGCGCGACAGCGGCACCATCTGGTGCAGCAGCTCGGCCAGCGGCTCGTTGTCGAGCAGCGAGCGCGGCCGCGCCTTGCGCCAGCGCGCAATCATCCAGCCGAGCGACAGCATGGTCAGCCACTGCGCGCCGCTGCGGATGACGCCCAATGAATCGGCGCGGTACACCTGCTCGGCATGGAAGTTCTGCCACACGCGCGACAGCACCTCGATCGAGAGGTCGAAGCGATCCGCGTGGCAGGCCAGCGCCGCCGCGTTGATGGCGCCGGCCGAGGTGCCGACGATCACGCCGAACGGGTTGCGCAGGCGCGAGCGCGGGCCCAGTTGCTCGCGCCGCAGCCGCGCGATGGCGCGCAGCACGCCCACCTGGTAGGCCGCGCGGGCACCGCCGCCGCTCAGCACCAAGCCCGTCAGCGGCGTTTCGTACATGGCTGCTGCGTGTGCCCGGGGCTGGCCTACTCGTAGACGATCTCGGCCACGCCCGAAGGCGCCGCCGCGCGCCAGCGCGCCAGCGCTTCGTCGCTGGGCCAGATGCGGCCTTCGTCGCCGAGGTCGATCTCGGCCGCCGCGCGCTCGCGCTGCAGCTTCAGCCGCACCGGCAGGCCTTGCGTCAGCTCGCCCTGCTCGCTGGCGATGCGGCGCGCGGGCGAGTGCTGCACCAGTTCCTTCAGCCGCGGCAGATGACCATCGAGAGCCACCAGCAGCACGCGGCCGAAGCGCGCGCGCGCGGCCGCCAGGTCCCACACCTGCTGCACGTTCAGGCGCAGGCCGCCGGCAAAGCGGTCGGGCTGCAGCTTGCCGTGGGCGACGACGAACTCGTCTTCCTTCAGCAGCTCGCGCTGGGCGGCGTCGAGGTTGTCTTCGTTGACCACGGCCTCGATGGATTCGCTGCCGTCGTCCAGCCTGAAGATCAGCACGCGGCCGCTGCGGCCGTTGACCAGCCGCACCTCGCCGACGATGCCGGCCACCGCCGTCGGCTCGCGGCTGTCGGCCAGTTCGGCGATCGAGCGCTTGCAAAAGCGCCGCGCCTCGGCCGCGTAGGCGTCGAACAAATGGCCCGAGAGGTAGAAGCCGATCGCCGTCTTCTCCAGCGTCAGCCGCTCGCGGATGCCGAAAGGCTCGGCGGCCACCAGCGCCGGCTCCTGGCTGCTGCTGCCGTGCACGTCGTCGCCGAAGTCGAACAGCCCGGCCTGCGCCTCGTTGGCGGCCTGCGTCTCGGCCCAGTCGAAGGCCAGGCCGACGCTGGCCAGCGCCGAGGCACGGTCCGGGTGCAGCGCATCGAAGGCGCCGGCCTTGATCAGCGCTTCCACCACGCGCTTGTTGACCTTCTGCTTGTCGACCCGGGCGCAGAAATCGAACAGGCTGCGGAACGGCCCGCCGCCTTGGCCTTCGGCGCCTTCGCGCGCGGCGACGATGGCCTCGATCGCGCCCTGCCCCGTGCCCTTGACGGCGCCGAGGCCGTAGCGCACCACCGTGTCGCTGATCGGCTCGAAGCGGTAGACGCCGCGGTTGATGTCGGGCGGCTCGAAGCGGACGCCGAAGTCCTTGGCGTCGGCCAGCAGCACCTTCAGCTTGTCGGTGTTGTCCTGCTCGATCGTCATGTTGGCCGCGTAGAACTCGGCCGTGCAATGCACCTTGATCCAGGCCGTGTGGTAGGCCAGCAGGCTGTAGGCGGCGGCGTGGCTTTTGTTGAAGCCATAGCCGGCGAACTTCTCCATCAGGTCGAAGACCTCGTCGGCCTTTTGCTCGCTGATGCCTTGGGCAATGGCGCCGGCGCGGAACTTCACGCGCTCCTTGGCCATCTCCTCGGGCTTCTTCTTGCCCATCGCGCGGCGCAGCAGGTCGGCGCCGCCAAGGCTGTATCCGCCCATCACCTGCGCGGCCTGCATCACCTGCTCTTGGTAGACGAAGATGCCGTAGGTCTCGTCCAGCACCTGGGCCAGCAGCGGGTGCGGGTGCACCACCGCCTCACGGCCGTTCTTGCGCGCGCAAAAGCTCGGGATGTTCTCCATCGGCCCCGGGCGGAACATCGCGTTGAGCGCGATCAGGTCTTCCAGCCGCGTCGGCTTGGCCTCGCGCAGCATGCCTTGCATGCCGCGCGATTCGAACTGGAACACCGCCTCGGTCTGGCCGTTGGTGAACAGCGTGTAGACGCGCGCGTCGTCCAGCGGCAGGGTGTCGTAGTCGAAGTCTTTCAGCGCCGGGCGGCGCGCGCGGATGAAGTCCTTGGCCAGCTCCAGGATGGTCAGCGTCGCCAGGCCGAGAAAGTCGAACTTCACCAGGCCGATGGCCTCGACGTCGTCCTTGTCGAACTGGCTCACCGCGCTGTCGCTGCCGGGCTGCTGGTACAGCGGGCAGAAGTCGGTGATCTTGCCCGGCGCGATCAGCACGCCGCCGGCATGCATGCCGATGTTGCGCACCATGCCTTCCACGCGCGTGGCCAGGCGCAGCAGCTCGGCCACTTCTTCGTCGGCGGCCTCGCGCTGCTCCAGCTCGGGCGCCTCCTTGCGGGCGTAGATGATGCCGTTGTCGGGCTCTTCGGGCACGGGCGCCAGCGTCACCGTCTTGCCCGGCGGCGCCGGGATCAGCTTGGCGATGCTGTCGACGTGGCCATAGCCCATGCCCAGCACGCGGCCCACGTCGCGCAGCGCGGCCTTGGCGGCCATGGTGCCGAAGGTGGCGATCTGGCTCACCGCATCGCGGCCGTACTTGTCCTTCACGTAGTCGATCACGCGGTCGCGGTTGCCCTGGCAGAAGTCGATGTCGAAGTCGGGCATCGACACCCGCTCGGGGTTCAGGAAGCGCTCGAACAGCAACTGGTAGCGCAGCGGGTCGAGGTCGGTGATGAACAGCGAATAGGCCACCAGCGAACCCGCGCCCGAGCCGCGCCCCGGCCCCACCGGGCAGCCGTTGGCCTTGGCCCAGACGATGAAGTCCGAGACGATCATGAAGTAGCCCGGGAAGCCCATCTTGACGATGGTGCCGATCTCGAAGACCAGCCGCTCGACGTACGTCGGACGTTGGCGCTCGCGCTCCGCGGGGTCGGGGAACAAGGCCTGCAGCCGGCGCTCCAGGCCTTGGTGGCTGGCCTGGGCGAAGTAGTCGTCCAGCGGCATGCGCGCGCCGTCGACCACGGGCGTTGGAAAGTCGGGCAGCCGCGCCTTGCCCAGTACCAGGCTGAGGTTGCAGCGCCGCGCGATCTGCACCGTGTTGGCCAGCGCGCTGGGCACGTCGGCGAACAGCGCGGCCATCTCGGCGCGCGTCTTGAAGTGCTGCTGCGGCGTGAAGCGGCGCACGCGCTTGGGGTTGCCCAGGGTCTCGCCCTCGGCCACGCAGACGCGGGCCTCGTGCGCCTCGAAGTCATCCGCCGTCAGGAACTGCAGCGGATGCGTGGCCACCACCGGCAGCCCGAGCGCGGCCGCCAGCGGCACCGCGGCGCGCACGTGCGGCTCGTTGCTGGCGGCGCCGGCGCGTTGCAGCTCGATGTAGAAGCGCTGCGGGAACAGCGCCGCCAGCCGCTCGGCCAGCGCCCGCGCGCGCGCCTCGTCGCCGGCCAGCAAGGCCTGGCCGACGGCGCCCAGGTCGGCGCCCGAGAGCGCGATCATCCCGCCGCCCAGCTCGGCCAGCCACTCCCACTTCACCCAGGCTTGCGTGCGCTGCGCATTTCGCGTCCAGGCGCGCGCCAGCAGCTCGCTCAAGCCGTGGTAGCCGCGGCCGTCCTGCACCAGCAGCAGCAGGCGGCTGGGTTGCTTGTCGCCGGGTTCCAGCGGCTCCATCAGCAGGTCGACGCCGATCAGCGGCTTGACGCCGGCGCCGCGGCAGGCCTTGTAGAACTTGATGGCGCCGAACAGGTTGTTGAGGTCGCTGATCGCCAGCGCCGCCTGGCCGTCGGCACGCGCCGCGGCCACCACGTCGTCGATGCGCAAGGTGCCGTCGACGACCGAGTATTCGCTGTGCAGACGCAGGTGGACGAAATCTGGATCAACGCTCATGCGGGGATTATCCGGCCGCCTCCAGTATCGGCCGGCGATACGCAACGGCGCGGCACCCGCCACCGCGCCGGCTCGGGCGCCGGGCCCGGCCCGCGCCGCCGATACTGGCCGCCATCGCAGCTTTGAAAGCCCGCCGATGAACCGCGTCGACCGCATCGCCATCACCCGCCACGACCTGCAGCAGGCGGCCGGCATCGACCTGCTGCCCATGGCCGCCGTGGAGCCGCTGTGGCAGCACCTGCGCCGCGGTGCCACGGCGGCCGCGCCGCTGCAAGGCCCGCGCTTCGCGTTCACCAACATTCTTTATTACC
>Ga0102832_1000133_pt1 | contig 193434 bp, 158 predicted proteins | sample EBPBio282013_DNA_FD_88942 | JGI IMG/M metagenome (GOLD analysis project Ga0102832, IMG submission 88942) | Wastewater treatment Type I Accumulibacter community from EBPR Bioreactor in Madison, WI, USA - Reactor 2_5/28/2013_ DNA (Illumina Assembly) | ecosystem: Engineered > Bioreactor > EBPR >...
CAATTTTGGCTCTTTTTCGGGGTTAGTTTATTTGTAGAAAACTGTATATCAGCAAGTTAAACCTATAAAGGGAAGCCATCTTAATTACACGGATTTACCTTGACTTCGGCCGTAAAAACAGTGGTGTTTTCGGCCGTGAATCCTGGCTCTAACGTAATCGCTTGGCCTGCTCGGTAGATGACATTGGTGGCATTTCCACTGATTTTATTGGTGGCCTTTACCGTTTTGGTGGCTTTCTTGGTGGTGCTTCCTGCGGTGAGGTTGTCGGTAGGGCTTGCCATCACGATGGCATCGGGGCAGGGTGTGTATTGAATATTCCACGAAACCAAGTACTGATGGGTGGTTGGGTGAGTGTCAGACTTAGATAAGGTAGTTTTATCAATCACTTTTGCCACCAAGGTATTATTACCTGACGCGAGGTTGCTGGTGTTTAAAAGATAGGTGTCACTATTGGTTATCAACGAATTGCCGTTGAGCGTCCAAGTGATTTCGAGCGTATTTGGGACTGGTTTTAAAGTTGATAATGCAAAGGTGAGGTTTGAATTGGCCGTAAGGGTGGCACTGTTGGCGGGGCTAAAACTTGTGATGGGGCTGGCCAAGTTGTGGATTTGCTCAACGATGGCTTCTCGACACACCGAGCAAAAATTGACGCCTAAAAATCGCATCTTACAGTTTTGGTGGGGGCGATACCAAAGGGCTTGGTTCCCGCTTGTGCCATGTTGAAAAATTCCTACGCTGTTGATGCCGTACCAGTTTTTCCATTTAACCAAACTAGGGTTGGTTTGTTGGGTCATGTTGGCCGATTCGCGGGCGTAAACATCTCCTGCCCAATATTCGTCGGAAAGGGCTGAAAAAGAGTGGCCTAGCTCATGTACGGCAATTTCAAAAGCACTAGCATTGATGGAAGTAGTGGCATAAGCACCTCCCGAACCGCCGTATTCGGTGGAGTTGACAATGATTAAAACTTGGTCATAATCGGGAAAATTACTGGCCAATACTGAAGAAATAGCAGCGTATTTGGTAGGAACTAAAAGTCGGTGAATGTTGGCATAGTCAAAAGTAGAACCAAAATAATTGTCTGGGTTTGAGGCAGGAATGACGGGTTCATTCACATCGGTGGCCGTCGCAGGGTGTTTGGCCCCCGATTGATTGGAAGGCACTTTGACAATATCGACGTTGAAGTAGTTTTTGTATTCCTTAAACGGGGTAACTGAGAATAAGTAATTGGTAATGTTTTGAGCATCGGTTCTAAATTGGTCTTGTTGCGCGGCGGTATATCCGTCACCTAATACAACAATATTTATCAGCTTACTTCTGTCGCCGTTGTTGAGCAAAGATTCCGTTGGAAAAGTTTGGGCAAACGAGAGACTAGCACCTACCAGCCACCCAAATAGGAGTATAAATCTTTTCATTTTACAAGTCCATGCTAAAAGTGGAAAAATTTTGTACCCTTGCTCGTTTGTTTTGGGGCTGCAAGGTGAGTTTTTTCATCTGGCTGGCGTATTGAAAACGTACTATAAACTCGGAAGATTCTTGCGTGGCAACGTGCCGATGAATGGTACCATCAGGCTCAAACGATTCGATGGATGTGCTCAGTGGGTTATCAATTTCAAGGCTTTTGGCCAATTGCTGTTGCGCATCCAGAATGGAAAAGACAAGCTTGTTGGGAGTATGCGAATGCACCTTTTCGTTTTTGATTTTTCCATTTACGATTTTTTTGTCCAGAAGTTGAATTTGAAAGTCATCCCCGTTTTTCACTTTGGAGATTTTAAACGTCAAAAACATAATCTTCGCCTCTTCCTGTGCTCGTAAATGCGAAAAAGCTCCCAAGAGCATAAATAGTAGTAATAGCCTTAGCCTCCTTGTTTTCATGGAAAGGACTGTTTGTTAAAAATCAATGTAAGGTATCAATAGTTTAGTCAGCTTGCACGCTAAACCATTGAAAATTATCCTACGGTTTTGTGGGAATTTACCTAAAGATGTCTTAACTTGACCATAGATAAAAATTTTGTTTTTTTTCAACCCTGACGCAACCTTTCCAACTTCCTCTCCGTAACGCTATATTGAATGTTATTTTCTCGTGCGTTGAAAACATTACCGGAACTTCTTGAGGGCTGCTTGCGCAATGACCGTAAGTGTCAAGAATTGCTTTACAAGCAATTTTATGGCTACGCTATGGGAGTGTGTATGCGTTATGTGCCCAATCGAGATGAAGCGCTGGAGGTTGTCAACGATGGTTTTTTAAAAATTTTCCAAAAAGTGCAGATGTATGACGCCGATAAGCCTTTCAAAGTGTGGCTCAAAAAGGTCATGATTAATACTGCCTTGGATTTTTATCGTCAAAACGTGAAATTTCAAAATCACGATGACATTAGTAGCATTGAAAACACGGCGACAGCGTCGGAGAGTCATTCTGCCCATAGCCAATTGGAATATGAGGAATTGGTTGGGTTGATTCAACAACTCACGCCTTCGTACCGAGCCGTGTTTAACTTATACGTAATTGACGGTTATTCACACGAAGAAATTGCCCAAAAACTGGGTATTAGTGAGGGAACTTCCAAGTCTAACTTGGCACGGGCCCGCGAAAATTTAAGAAGTATGTTATTGAAAAAGGGAAACGATGAGTATGCAAGAGTTACCAGATGACAGACTGGACGAACTCTTCAGAAAGTCGTCTGAGGAGTTTGAGCCAACGTTTGACCCAAAAGCATGGGAAGCCATGCGCCGTAAGTTGGACGACGAGGACACAAAGCCAGGGGCTTGGTGGTGGCGCCGCGCAGGGGTCATTGGAGGTATTGTGTTGCTTTTAGGTTTGGGAAGTTATTGGTTTTGGCCTAATACAAGTAAAATTCAGGCTGTTTCTACGGAAATTGAAACGAAGACAGTGGTGCCTCAACCAAATGCCCCGAAGGTAAGTGAGCCAAGCCAATCGAAAAAGATAGCCGACGAAATCAATGTTTCTGAAACACAAAAAAACAACCTCGAAGCAGCGCAAGAAGAAACCCCTGCGCTGGATGAAAGACCGCGTCTAGCATTAGAGAAAAAAGAAAAAGAGCAGTTAACCCAAATTCAACAAACTAAAAAACAGTCCGTTGCGTCTATTAAAGAGCGTTCTGGTGCAGTAGGTGCAACCCGTGAAAAATCGCTTGCCCTTAAAAACACGCGGGAGCCTGTTTTAAAACAAACCGAAGAGGATGGCCAAACGACCCGTTGGGTAAAGGATTCAAAAAACAAACGAGTTACGACTGCAAAGGTAAGTTCGACGTTTCCGCCTCAGGCTTCTTCCAATGAACCTCAAGGGCTCACAAATTTCAATATTACGTTGAATGAACTTGTGGCTAAAAACTGGAAGCTGCTTGCCGTATCTGTTGCAGAACCAACGGTAGCGTATTTGCCACCCGCTCCGCCTCCTGTTGTAAAGAAAAAAGAATCGGCTGAACCTCCCACCGCTTTTCGGAAAGGACTGAGCACGCGTGTGGTAGCGACGCCCGATTTGAGTTTTATCTCGTCGAGCGAAATGCTTAAAAACCCTCGTTTGGCGTTGGGTATGATGTTGGAGTACCGTTTTGCACGCCGCTGGAGCGTTCAGTTGGGCGTTATAAAAAGTGATAAAGTCTATACAGCCACGGGCGAGCAGTACAAATGGCCTGAAATTTGGAACTCGCAAAAAGCCAGACCAACGGAAGTGGCGGCCAACTGTAAGGTATTGGATATCCCAATCAATATCCGTTTTGATGTTTTGGAAGGCCGTCGAAGTCGATGGTTTGTATCGTCGGGTGTATCGAGCTACAAGATGATGAATGAAAGGTATGATTATACCTACCCACTGCATTCATATCCAAAATGGATGAACTGGGAAGGCTCAACGGGTAGTTATTGGTTGGGAGTGTTGAATGCTTCGGTGGGAGTGGAACGACAAATTGGTCGTAATTTTTCGCTCCAAGTAGAGCCATTTTGGAAAATTCCCATGGCCGAAGTGGGCTTTGGGAAAATTAGACTTCAGACTTCAGGCATTTTCATTTCCGCTAAATATCGTTTGTCGCGAACAGGGTTTTGAGAAACCCTTGGCGCTGGTACTCGGCGTAGTGGTCGGGTTTTGAGAAACCCGACCCACCGTGCTGAGGGTTTCTCAAAACCCGACCCAGATAGCGAATCAAGGCTGATTCCTTAAAAATCAATCCGATAAAAGAACACAGGCAAGAACCCAAGCTGATATTCTTGCTTAAAGTACGGCGCTTGCGGGATATAGCTTAGACTCAACTGATTTTTGCTACCCAGTACATTCACGATGTCCACCGCAATGGTGTGCGTCAAGCGGTTTTTATTGATTTTGTATTCTGTTTTTAGGTCAAAACGCTTGTAAGGGTTGAATTGCAGTGAATTACGTGTGGCATCGGCATAAATAATTTCTTGGGCTAACCGCGATTGCGTTGCATCAACAGGACCGTACCAGCGACCACCCGTGGCCGTGAACTTCGCGCCGATGTTGAGACTTTTGCGTTTGTTGAACGTAAACTCTTTGGAAAATAGCGCGTTGAAGGCATATTTTCCGTTAAAATCGGTATTTCTCCAAATCTTATCCGACCCTTGGTATTTGGCATCAAACAACGACGCCGTTACCAAAAAATAATAGCTGTTGCTGAAAAACTTTTCCAAGGTCATTTCAACTCCGTAGTTCCGACCGATGCCGCCATTTTGAAGTTGGTTGGGGAATAACCGAGAAAAGCCTGCCCCCGAGTTGACCAAGGAATACGAAGAAATGGTTTTTTCAACGGGAATGTCGAAGAGATTTTGGTAATACGCTTCTACCAGCAATCGCAAATTACCCGCGAGCATTTTACTATACCCCGCCACAAAATGCCAACTTTTGGAGAAACCTACGTTTTTGACGGGGAATCGCGTACTGGCATTTGCTCCCCCTTGGTCATAAAAATAAAGGTAAGAAGGCAACCCTTGGCTATGTAAGCCCGTGGCAAACGTGAGTTTTTGGCGTTGGGGAAGTTCCAAGGCAAACCCTAGTCTTGGTTCGATAATGGAGTAACTATTGGTATTGATGGAACTGTAAAGGCTACTAAGCCCCGCGTTGAACGAAAAGTTTTCGGTGAGGTAATGTTTGAACTGAACGTAAGGCTGTAGTAATACATACGTCGCATTCTTGGTGTTCCAGCGGGTCACCCAAGCGTTCCATTTTTGGGTGGTTTCATTAAAAGAGCGGGCTTGGTCAAAAGCCGTAAAGCTGTATAAATCAGCCGTTAATCCTACTTTTAATGTACTTTTTGCACCCCATTTTTTGTTCAAATAAGTAGCCAACGAATATTTGTTTTCGGTAAATTTATAATCCAATAATGGTCGAAGTGAGTCAATCACAAAGCGTTTGTTCTCGATGAATGGCTCTCCTTGGGCATTTTTGCGTAAAAACAAAAAATCGTGGTTAGCGTCTTGGCTGTTTGCAGATACGGCTACGGTTGCTTTAAAAAATGTACGCTTATTGATAGGTTTATTCAGCGTGATTCCGCCCACTGCCATGTTGGTTGAGAAATACTGGTCGCGGTCGTTTTGCCCAAAAATATTGCGGTCGGACGCTTCTTGTTCGCTAATTAAAATATCAATCGTGCTGGCGCCGCCTACGCCCCAAATGGCAACGTTCCCACCTTTTTTCAATGGAAAATTAAAACGTGCAAAGCCATCAGCGTAGGTTGGGGTGGCTTCAGTGCCGATGTCGATACCCGCTTTTTTGAACAGCCATAAGTTGGCGTAGCGGCCTGTCACCAAGTAGGAAGCTTTGCTTTTTTTCGACAACGGCCCTTCGGTTAAAAACTCCGTGCCCAAAAACCCAAATTGGGCCAAAAGTTGGTGCTTTTCATCGTTGCCGTTGCGCAGTTTTAGGTCAAAAACGCCTGACGTTGTGTTGCCAAATTCGGCAGGAAAGGCACCCGTAAAAAAGTCAGAATTAGCCAAATACTTGTTGTTGATAATCCCCACGGGCCCGCCCGACGTTCCCGAAATGGCAAAGTGGTTAGGATTCGGAATGTTGATACCTTCCAGTCGCCAAAGCACTCCCGAAGGTGAATTTCCCCGAATCACGATGTCGTTGCGTGAGTCATCCGCCCCTTGTACGCCCGCAAAGTTAGATGCCATCCGAGCGGGTTCTCCGCGGCTTCCCGCATATCGTCCCGTTTCTTCTACCGAAAACTGACGCGCGCTAACCGTGGCCATTTCGTTGGCGGCTTCGCCGTTGCGTTTGACTTTCACAACTACGGTATTGAGTTCTGTCACAGATTCTTCCATTTCGAGGTTCAAAACCGTTTCGCGGCCTGCTTCTACGACGATGTTGTTGAGTAAAATTTCTTTGTAACCTACCAACGTAAAACGCAAAGTTTGTCGGCCTACGGGGACATTGGGCAGCCGAAAATTGCCGTCTATGTCCGTCACCGTTCCCACGGGCTGGGCAGCATTATTGACCAAAAGGGCAGTCACGCCTATTAATGGAAATTTGGATTCTTTGTCCACCATTTTCCCACGAACGGTTTGGGTGGGTTGGGCGAAAGTGGAAAGAGTAACTAATAAAAAGAAGGTGGATAGAAGTAGGGTTTTCATAATGGAAGTAATTTAGAAACAATGATGGAAATTGTGCGAAATTTACGCTTTATGTGGAGTTATGAGCATCAGCCACCCAATTTGAATAAGTTAAAAAAACTATTAGCAAGAGCAAAGCAAAGGGTAGCTGCGATGGCTAAGGCCCCTAAGATCATACCTAAAATTGACCATCTTGCTTTGACTTTCTTTGATGGACTTATGGTTGTGGAGGGTGGTTGAAGTTGTTCTTTTGTGATTTTTCTAGCTAAAGTTTCACCGAAATACCCTGCTAAAATAGCAGCTACTCCCAAGACAATAACACCAACCATCGCTCCTGAAAAGGCCAAAATGGTAGCAATAATTGCAGAACTAAACGAAACGGTACTTAGAACCTGCAATTTTACTTTTTGCTGAGGTTTCTTTCTATTGATCGAATCGGAGGCGTACATCGCAACTGGAGCTTCTGTATCAACCAAAGAAGTATTTGCTGCTTTGGCAGAAATGGTCAAGACAAAAAAGCCCAAATAGAAGTAGATGAGAAGTTTCATTTTTTGGAAAGATTAGAGACCATTAGAAAGTGCTAGATATGCCAATCTTATAAAAGATTAATAGCAAAGGGGGTAAATATTTCATGATTTTAGTTTGAATTGCCTCTAAAAAACATTCCTGTCCATACCAAACAATACATGTGATACACCAAGCAAATCCCCAACCAAACAGGCTTATCGGCCATCTCTCCAAACACGAATAAAATCGGGACAGTTAACACAATTCGGATGATTTCGGAGGCAAAAAGCCAGCGTTTTGATTCTAATATGCCGCTCCAATTGACAATTAAATGCCAAAGTAAGCCGCTCCCTATGATTTTTTCTACGGTTGACCATGAAGAATTAGGACTAATAATGAGCAACATCAACACAATACCAAAAACGGCACTCAATATCAAATACAGTTTTGATTGAGGAAACGGGGTAAGTGCAATGCGTTGTTGATTTTGCAGTGTAATCTCATCCAATGGCGGTTTAGGTGGCAAATTGGCAGGACGCCAGCCCAAGGGCATAAACCAAATCCTGATTTTATCCCACCAGTTCGTAGCTGCTACCGCATCTTTCCAGAGAATATTGTAATAGTGAAAGTTTATCACAATCGGATTCCAAGTTTGGGCTTGCCCGTACATGCCATAAATTACTTTGTCGGTTTCTTCTTCAAAAGAACCAAACAAGCGGTCCCAAATGATGAGAAACTCCCCATAGTTTTTGTCCAAATACTTAAAATTTACCCCATGATGTACCCGATGATGCGAAGGTGTGGTAAAAATAAATTCAATCCAACGCCAGAGTTTAGGAATCAATTCGGTATGGTGCAAAAACGAGATAAACAAGTGAATCCCCGTCATCATGTAAATATCAAACGGCTTAAAACCTATGATGGTAAGCGGCCAAAAGAAGAAAAAAGAAAACAATCGTTGGGTAACACTTGCTCGTAATGCCACAAAAAAATTCATTTCTTGGGCACTATGATGTGGTGAATGCGCCGCCCACATAATGTTAATTTCATGTCCCCAACGGTGTACCCAGTAAAAGATAAAATCAATGGCAAGGAGCAAAAGCAGAAAGTTGGGTAGGTTCATGGGAATGTCATCAATCAACCGATAGTTGTCCCACAGATAGCCATAAACTACATATACTCCCGCCGCAACCAGTACATTGACGGTTTGGTTGCCGAGTGCCGTTCCAAAATTGGCAATGGCTTCGGCGAAGGAAATATAATTCCGTTTGTAATAAAGACACAGACCTACTTCAATCGCTATAAAAAAAAGAGCCAAAGGGGTAAGAAGGGTATAAATGTTTTGGGTCGAAAAAGTAATTTGTTCCATGGTTGTAGGGTTTAGTAGAAATAAATACCTGTGCCAACGCCAATTGTCCCTAGTACAATCCCTGTATAGGATTTCTTATACCCCAACCTTAACGAGCTTATATTGGGTTGATTAACGTATTTAGAAGACAATAGCTCTTTTCGGTGAATCAACCCACTTATTCCAAAGCCTACGGCAATCCCTCCCAAAACTGCGGCAAAAACAAAAGAAGAAGAGGATGAAAAAATAAAACTAATGGCTACTAAAGCGGCACTGATTACCCCTGCGACGAATGAAATCCGGGCGGCTACATTTTCGGAACGAGTGGTTACGTCGCGGGTATATAAACCCAAAGCGAAGCGAAAGAGTCGGGACATAAGATTCGTTGGTTTAGGTTGGTAAAACTCGAATCAAAAATCACTTTCTTTCACTTACGAAGCCACCTCCTGTTTTCCAACGGCAGCAATCGGTTTATCTTCGGCGGAAAATCGTCAACTTTCCAACCCCATTGCCCGTAGAAAATCGGGTTTTACGCGACGTGCTACGTCCACTTCACTGCCATCTTCCATAAACACAACGCCTCCGTCGCCCCTTACGTACTTAGTCACGAAGTTGAGATTAATAATGTGCGATTTGTGCACCTTGAAGAAATTGTCGTACTCTTTCAGTTGCTGTTCAAATTCTGCCAATGAGCGAGAAGCCACCATTTTTTGACGATTGAAAAAATAAACGTTGGTATAACTCCCCATTGCTTCTATACGTACAATGTCTGCTACAGGAAAAAGAAGCACTCCTTCCAAAGTTGCAATTGGGATTTTCTTGACCTTTTCTCGTTCGTCACGCATCATTCTTAGAAACCGCTGCAAATCTTCTCCAGTGGTAGGCTGCTGCGTGAGCTCTTTTTCCATCATTTGGTTTTGTTCGGCAATCAATCGTTCGTTTTCTGTAAGGCGTTGAATGGCCAATTCTTGGGCTTCTTTTCCTTCTCTACGCAGGGTATTGACCCGATCCATCAGGGCAAAAGTCAAAAAAGTTGCTTGAATTAAGATGCCAATGTGGTAACCGTAATAAGTAAAAACATGCTCAAAAGAAAGGATGTTGAACAAAGTCAATACGATTAGCAATATTTCAATAATATAAATACCCCATCCTAACAAATAGAACCGTGCTGGGCTAAAACCACGCTGATAAAGCCAAAAACCTACAATTAAATACGACAAAAAAGTAATCAAAACCACAATGTTAAAAACCATTTCGGCTTTTTGAACACCAAAGAGTTTTGCTAAAATAATAAGCGTTGCCAACGTCCCCAGTCCTTGAAATAGCCGATGCAGGTGTGGCAATACTTTGGGGATATTAAGAAACGAAACAGAAAACCCAATACTGGTCAGAAGCGCACATAAACGTATCAGGCTCGAATTGATACCATTGTTCATAAAAGGCATTTCTCGCCATAAAAAATCAAACAAATAACCTTCAAAGCTAAGAAAAGTAAGTGCCGAAAAAACGACGTGTAGTCCATAAAACATGTAAGTACGTTCTTTGAGAGTAGCGTACATGAAGAAACTCAGTAATGCTACTAACACCATGACCCCCAACACAAAAAAATTGACGCGTGTTTCACGATAGACCCGTGCTACCAATGGCCTAATTGCTCCTAGTTCGATTTGAGATACTAAGCCATTCATATCTTTAAGACCTACAAATAGGTATTTTGGGTGCTTCCCTAAGTTGAGTACAATGCTATTGAAGGGAAAATAGCGGTTTTCAAAAGGACGCAATGCCCCCGTTTCCAGATAATAAGTAGTGTCTTCACTTACCACATAAGCATCAATATAATCAATGTCTTGCGCTAGAAAAAGCGCATAAAGGGTTTCGCTAGTGCGGTTCTGTAAATCGAACTTGAACCATATCCGAGAGGGTGAAAAACCCAAGTTGATGATTTTGTCAGGAATATTTACAAATTGGGCATCAGGAATCTTTGCTACCTCCAAGTGAGAAAGTTGATTGCTACTGTCCACAAAATACCCAGCAGCACCTCCAATTTCGACCAACTGATCTGGATTCGTATAAATTAATTTGGAGGGTTGTGCCCTACAGTAACCTCCTACGACTAACAATAGTGCGAGTAGATAATTTTTCATTTTCAAAGGGAGGGGATAAGGTGGATAGCCAACGAGAACTCTATGAAAGCGCAGAAATCAACATTAAAAAAGCGGTTGCTAAAACAGTCCCTAAGGCCGTGCGCCAATACCGCCGTTTTTCTCGTTTTCGCTCGTCAGGCGTCATTTCTTTGAAGGGTTTCATGTGTTTGTCAATAGCCCGTCCTAAGAAATAAAAACCGCCCGCCAAAATGCCTAAACCCAACAACAGCACCGCTACTGCTGCCCAACCAATACCCGCACAAGCAAGATTACAGGCTAATATGGCACTAATGTAAGCAAGCGCCACGCCCGCTACAAAGAGTAAAATATAGCCAAGACGCAACAACCCCTCGTTCGATGATTTTGCTTTTCTATCTTCTTCTTTTGGAGACAGTTTTTTTGAAAAATTGGGACGCTGCTCGCTCGTTACCACCGTCATACTTCCATGGAGACTGGTGGTTGGCTGGGGCGATTGCACCATGCTGCCAAGTACAGCTCCCCCCAAGGTATAAATCCACAAATTGAGACAAAAAAGGCTAACAAAAATTCGCTTTTGAAACAAAAAGCGAGTGGTTGAACGAAGGTGCTGAAATTCCGTTTTTTGATACTGTAAAATCAAAGTTCGAACCACAAAAGCACTTCCGATGAGCACCAACAGTTGTAAAGGTAATAGCCCCGCCAATAAGGCACTACCAACTGCAATTCCAATACAAACATTGGTTAGTTCACAGAGTACAATGACCAAAATGGCTGGCCGAGCGTGTTGAGAGGCCCAGCGGGCTACGTAAGATTCCATAGACGGCAGTGGTTAGTGTGAATAAAAAGAGCGAGTTCTAGGATATAAATATCGCAAAACTCGCTCGTCTTTCAAGTGAATGGGGAAAATTACTCAAACACCCAACCTACATATACAATACGGCCGATGGGCGCTGCTCCATAGACTTGTACGGCGTTGGTGTTCAGTAAATTGGTGCCACCGAGGCGAAGGGCACTTTTGATTTTTGGTAAACGGTAACTCACTTGTCCGTCCAACGTTCCAAAAGCTTGGATATAACCCTCATCAACGGGCATAAAGTAAGTGTATCCGCTGGTGTGGCGGTAGTTAAATGCGTACGAAACGTTTTTCAAAGGCTCTCCTTGCACGCCTACGTTGAATTTGTGGGTAGGGGTATTAAATCCTAAAATCAAGCCTGGGACATCGTTTTCGTTGATATTCGACCAAGTGTAGTTGGTGTTGATGTTTAATTTTTTGGAGAAGAAATACTCAAGACTCACGATGGCTCCTTGCGTATGCACTTCTTTGTCGGCATTGGCCCAGGTTTGCATCAAACGCCCACGGGTACGGTCGGTGGTAGGTTTGGCAAAATCACCCGTGGCCGAAGGCAGTGGAACGCCCGTTGGAGCCAGCCCATCTTCCCGCCCGTAAAAACGGAGGGTTCCAATAAAATTGTTATAAACCGAACGATAATAACTGGCGTCCACGTACAAGCCTTTGGCAATCTGACCTTTATAGCCAATTTCCCAAGTATTCATCTGCTCAGGAGCAATTTTCTTGAGCGTGATGGGTTTCAAGAAATCAGGATTTGTTTGTCCATTGGGCAAGGCCGAAACAGCATTCAAGCCTTGGTAGCCGTTTGTGACGTTTCCTGCCACCAACAATGTCCCAAAATCGAGGTAAATAAATTGGTCTAACTGAGCAGGCTGGCGAAATGCTTGGGCGTAGTTGACGCGGAAATTATGTTGGCGGTTGTCACCCAGCGAAAGTACGGCCGAAACGCGTGGTGAAAAACGACCACCAAAATTGCGGAACTGGTCGAAACGTCCTGCGGCGGCTAGTTTCAAGCGATTTTGCCACAGGCTATAACGAAGCTGCCCGTAGGCTCCTCCGTCCCAGTTCACGATGCGGTCGCGGTATTGAACCTCGTTGGTATTGGCGGCAATGGGCGAATTAGGTCCGTCGGAAAACAACGTTCCTGCCGATTGCAACAAATGGGTACGGTACGATGCCCCAGCGATGGCGTTGAGTTTGCCAATGTTCCATTCGCGTTGGCCGCTAATATCCCAAAAACGAGCAGTGTTGGCAAAAGCCGCCCCCCGTACCGTTTTGGTGCCGTTGACGTCAATCAAACCAATTCCTGCCACCACTTGCTCTCTAAGTTGTTGGAAAAGCGGGCTTCCAACGGGTAACTGGGCACCCGCAGCGAGTTGGGTGGCCAAGGCTTGAGCAGCTTCGATGCTCTGGTTTCCAGCAATTGGTTGAGGAAGAACGTACGGATTTGGCGTTCCTCCCGCCGAATTTGGAGCAAAGGCGTTTAAGGCTGTGCCCGCTGCTAGGCCATTGCTACGTGCAGCGGTAAAGACTTGGTTCCAAACCGAAAAATAGTTTTGGGCAAAAGTAGGATAACGTGTGCCGTTGGGCTGGTTGCCTGCGGCCATGGGAGCGTTCATCAAACCGCTGGCCAACGAACCCAAGTCGTAAGCTTTACCGCCGTAATCGAATACCGTGTAAGCCCGCAAAAACCATTTGTCGGTTTTAAGTTCGACCCGATGCACGTCGTATTTCATGCCGCGCTGGGCGTAGCGACTGGTACTTTGAAAAATACCGTTGCTGACCGACAACCGATATTCATAAACCGCGCGAAGTTTGGGGGTAATTTGCCAATGAAACGATGGGTTGATACGGTAATTTCCTGCTTTGTAATTGCCATTATTGAACAATTTAAACGGATTTCCCGACGACTCAGGCCAGTTGGCCATTTCGGCTTCGGTATAGCCTCTTGTGTAGATTCGGTAGCTTTGATTATTGTTCAAAGCCGTGAGTGCGGGTGTGGTGATGGTGCTGCCAACCTCTCCATAACGGTTGATGGCGTTCCAGCCTGAGTTGCTTCCTTCGGCGTTGTTCAGGGGGTCAGAACCTGCCAAACCACCCGAAGTGACGCGTTTGATGGCGGCGCTGTTGGAAGCCAAAAATTCGTCGGCTTCAAAGTAGTTGGCACTGATTTTAAACGCAAAACGGTCACCAAACACTTTGGCGTAGCGGAGTTGGCCGTCAATCATGCTGCGATTCCCGCCTCGCAACGAAGCCGAAAGTCCTTGGTACTTGAACGGGTCTTTGGAGTGCATGAGTAGTACGCCGTTGAAGGCATTGGAACCATACAAAGCGGAATTAGCACCAAATACCACGTCCACACTTTCCATGTCTAGTTCAGAAACACCTACCCAGTTTCCGTAGTAAAGCGAGGCGGTTGGAGACGTTACATCGACGTAGTCGGCGAGTTGAACGACGCGTTCGGCTTTTGAACTGTTGAAACCACGGGTACTAAAACTGGTGATTAGCCAGCTCGATTGGCTTACATCAATGCCTTTGAGGCGGGCGAGTGAGGAAATAAAGTCGGTGGAAGGCAGACGTTTGAGTTGAGCGGCAGTGAGGCGTTCGACCGAAACGGGGGTTTCCATGAGCGGCTCGGCGGTGCGGGAGGCCGATACAATCACCTCTTTTAAATAAAGGGTGTCTAATTCGAGGTTTTTTTTCTTGGTTGGGACTTGCGCAAACGAAAATTTAATGGCACTTAAACTTAGTAAAATGGGAGTGAAAAATTGTTTCATTTTTCGTTTTTCGTGGGATAGTTTGCTGCAAACTTAGAGACAAACATTTATGATTGAGCAAAAACGCTTAAAATTTCTCCTCAAAATTTCACTTTTTGTCTTCAATAAAATATTTCTTTAATACAACGTGAGTTTATAAAAAAACAAAGAAATAGATTTAAAAAGTACTTAAAGTATTGTATTTTACAAAGTTCAGGTTTAGCTTTGTTAATCTCTATTTTACCAAAAATTTACACATCAGTTTAGAATGGAAACCAAGATGGATCACCACCTCGCCGTGCCTGTGGGTGTGACGCTCGACCGTTACATCATGCACAACCAAAATTCCTTCGCTTTTGCTACGGGAGAGCTTTCCCAACTTCTTCGGGACATTGCTTTGGCAGGAAAAATTATTAACCGCGAAATCAATCGTGCGGGATTGATTGACATTACGGGGGGCTTCGGGACGAGCAACGTTCAAGGGGAAGCTCAACAAAAACTCGACGTTGTTGCTAACATTCGTTTTATCCGTGCGCTCATCAATGGCGGAGAAGTATGCGCCATTATTTCGGAAGAAGATGATGACATCATTTATACGGGCAACAACAACGCCAAATACGTGGTGGCGATGGATCCGCTTGATGGTTCGTCGAATATCGACGTCAACGTGTCTATTGGTACAATTTTCTCCATTTACCGCCGTATAACGCCGCTGGGGACTCAACCTGCGTTGGAAGATTTTATGCAGGGTGGCGAAGAACAAGTGGCGGCAGGTTATATTTTGTACGGTTCGTCCACCATTTTGGTATATACAACGGGCAATGGTGTCGCAGGCTTTACGTATGATTCGTCGTTAGGAGAATTTATTTTGTCGCATCAAAACATCAAAAGTCCCAAAGACGGGAAGATTTTTTCGTACAATGAAGGGAATTACAATCAGTACGCTGAACCAATTCAAACCTATATCGACGCTTGTCGCGACCGAGGTTATTCGTCGCGTTATATTGGGTCGTTAGTAGCGGATTTTCATCGGAATTTGCTCAAAGGTGGCGTGTATTTGTATCCTCCAACGCACAAAGACGCCAACGGAAAACTACGCCTTTTGTACGAATGTTACCCCTTGGCGATGATTGCCGAACAAGCAGGTGCCAAAGCCTCCGACGGTATGCAGCGCGTGCTTGACATCAAACCTGATTCCCTTCATCAGCGCGTACCGCTCTATATTGGCGCCGAAACGATGGTAAAGGAATTATTGGCATTGTTGAAATAGAAAGCTATTTACTGCGGGCATCCTTGGATTTTTGCTTCAAATGTAGTGCCTTTGTTTGCTTCAAAACCTCGCTCTAATGTGATGGAATTGCCTGCCTGATAAACACCTCGGGCAGGCGAATACAGTTTATTTCTGGCATTGATGTGCTCTTTTGCCCCCGCAAAAATCTGGGTATTGGTGTTGGTCGTGACGGTCAAGTTAGTGCTACTACACGGCGGGTCTAGTTGGAGCAAAGGATCGCCTAATTGTATTTGTACCATGGCATTGCTAGAACCGTGTAAATAAGCATCGCCAAAAAATACCCTCGTACTGATGTCCCAAAACATGGATCTTTCATGAAAGTAATCAATCAAGGGTGAGCGATAGTTGATGATAGCAAGAAAAACAGGGGTAGTAAATGCTTTGACAAACAAGGTATTCCCTTTTTCAAGGTAAGCCCCTGCCACATAGTCATAGGTATTGAATGCTCCCACCGAACAGGAGTGAAAATCAAAAAGCATTGTATTTAGCTGTGGTAGGTCGCGAATCGTCTGATTTGCAATGCCGTAGTAGTGGTAGGTAGGAGCGCCGTGTCCCATGTAAAGCGCAATTTCGTAGGATTTGTTGGCAAGTTTAGAGGTATAATCTTGGTGCCAAACTGGGTCATAGCCGTGATAGTCTAAGCCGTATTTTTGAGGAACTTGAATGGTATCATTTGACTGCCAACGGGAAATGGTCTGTGACAAAGTAGCAGGAGAAGCGCCATCGTTTAGTTGGGTGTCAGCAAAAAGGACAGACTTATTGAACGTGATTTGTCCTATTTTAAAACGGTGTAATTTGGAAAAATAATTGAGAATATATTGCTTTTTAGGAGTGGGGCCATTGGGTAGTAAAGCACCATAAGCTATCTCATACGAGTTAGATTGCGTGGTCGTATTTCCTATGTCATTGGCGGGTAATCCATTAAATGAACAATAGCTATATTTGCGTAATACAAATTGATCTTCTTCGGGATTATAAATGTATTCTGGATTGTAAACTTGGGTGTAAAAATTAATGCTCAAATCAGAATAAGTATTGATGGGCGTATTATTTGTTGGATTTAAAAATCGACGTTGAATGTTCGTAGCAGCGTTAGAGCCTATGAAAAATAAATAACGAAGCGGCTGCCCAACGTCTTCATAGTCTTGCCTGATTTTATTGACGAGGTCTTGCTTTTTTGGGTTTTGATTTTCAAGATAGATTCTCTCAAAAGTAATTGGATAATAATTTGTTACGTCTTTTTCGTAGGTCGAAAGTGCTTGGTCAATATCAGTATCTCCTTCAAGATCTTTATCAATAATAAACAGGAGTTTTTTAGGGCGATTTAACGGTTCTCTTGCAGTGGTAAAATAGTAAGTATTTGAAGTTTCACCAGAACAACTATAATCGGTTGTGGGACTATTATAATTTACTTTTATACTATATGTTTCATTCGGTTTGAGACCACCTAGTGTGGTTGTTAAAGTTCTTGTATCGGTATTAATGGCTTTGTTAGTATAGATGATATACTTAGAAAATCGAGTATTTATTTCGTTGGTTTTAAAAACGTATATTGAGAAAAAACGTAACTCATTTAAGTTAAGGGATGGGTCAAACGAGACCTGAACGTGTACCTTGCTTTCTGGAAAAAGGTTGTCTAATGAAGTGGTGATTTTTACTTGAGAAGAAGCCACAGCTCGGGCTTGTGGGTTTTCAATTGGCTTAAGGGCAAAACGATTGTTCTCGTCCATATAAAACTCAACCTTTTGAGCTTGTCCATTTATACTACAAAATAGCAGTAATAAGACTCCGAAAAGTAGGGTAGAACGTAGCATGATTTTGGTGTTTGGATAACAAAACGGGTTGATAATGAGGCGTATTCAACAAAGACGCAGTACTTACGTCAAAGGTTGTATTATTCCTCCAAACACAAAATAAAATGAAGTTCAAAACCTACTCGTAACGAGCCGCTATTAATTCAAAAGCAGTTCATCAACCAACAGCAACGCAGTACGTCCCTTGCTTCCGTGCCAATCGGGAATTTTTTGCAGGGGCTTGGCTACAATTTTTAGATAGGTAATGTTTTGGGGTTTTACTGGACAGGTAACGCTCAATAAAGAATGCGTTCTGACTTGCGTTGGCATCGTCGGTTTCAATTTGCCGATGAGTTTCAGTTGGGTGGGGCTAGTGCCGCCCCACACTTCTATCGACTCAGGCGGAAAAATACCCGTTTCGGTTTCTTCCATAATACGCAACCCCACGGACGAGAGCAAAATGGGTTTTTTAAACTCCGAATAGATGGCCAAATCGTTGTTCCGAACTCCCGTCCAATTGTTGGCCCAAGCGGGGCTGTTGGCATTGAATGTTCCTAAAATCCCGTCAAAATAAGATTTAGCGCCCGCTGCTTGGTGAACTCGATTAAGTGGGAGTAATAAGCTGATGCTGTCGGGTTGGTAGGTGTTTTTGTAAAAATCAAAAACCACTTCATCGCTGCCAAACCAGCCTTTTTTGAACGCTTTTGCGCGGATTTTTGTGCTGTTTTTTAACACCGTTTGGTTGGTGAAAAGTGGTGAATGAAGGCTATCTGGCGCCGTTCCGTCGGTGGTGTAACGGATTTCTACGCCTCGGATGGGGTGGTGCAGTTTCACCGAAAGTTGCTGATTAAACACCATTGAGCTGTTTTTGACTTGTGGGGTGTTCAACTTGATGGGGTTACTACCGTCGTCTTTAAAACCAGCAATAAATTCAATGTTTTTGTACGTTTTCTGTAATTGTTGAACTTCAGTAGGCGTCAAGCCCGTATTCCAAACCGACATACTTTTGAGGCTTTTTAGTTTCCCAATCGACGCTTGAAGTTCTGCTAACGTAATTTTAGTTCCTGAGATATTTAAGGTTTTAAGCTGCTTTAAGCCAGTGAGTTCTGAAAGTCCTTTGCCCGAAATGTCAGTAAAGTTTAAGTCTAATTTTTGCAAATTTTCAAACTGAGTTACCGCTTTTAGGTCACCATCTTTGACGGGCAATTTGTTCAGGTTGAGGGAAACCACTTGGGTTTTAAGCTCGCTCAATTCTTGGATTTTTTCGGGAGAATAGGCTGCTTTGTTGTACAAATTGACCGATAGCGCAGGGGATGAAAGCGACAGCGGCGCAATCGTACGGTCGTTGTTGCTCAACTTTTTGATGGTTTCGTCGTCGGCCGCTCCGAAATCAAACTTGTTTTCGGGTGTTTCGGTGGTTTGAAAGAGATTGGCCGCTACCAAGCGCAAAGAGTCCCGCGCGGGGAGGTCGATTACTTTTTTGTTAAATACGGCGTTTGATTTTATCCAAAGCGCCAACAAGAGTTGTTCCGAATCGGTCAACTGGGCTTTGCCCACAGGAGGCATGTGCTTTTTGTCATCGTTGGGTAAATGAATGCGCTGGAGCAACAAACTTATTTCAGGTTTGCCAGCCACAAAGAGTTTTCCCGATTTACCGCCTTTCAAAAGCGCAGCTTCGTTGACCAGCGATAACTCACCTTTCAATTTTTCAGGATTATGGCAACTCACACATTTTTGTTCTAAAATAGGCCGAATGACATGGTCAAATACCAAGGCTTTGTCCAACGGCACGCTTTCGTGGCGCGTGAGTGGTTCTGAAACAAAGTTTTCGCCGTGGGTGAGGGTCGCTCCGTAATGTCCACCAACCAGCAGCGCAATGGCCACCGAAGCCGCACCAATACGAGCAAGGGCAGGGGTGTACCAAGGTGCTTTACGGAAAAAATAAATAGCCGTACCCGCCCACAACGTGCCTATTCCCAGCCATTTATGTGTAGTGAGTGTGTTTCCTGCGTATCCATCTTCTTTGGCCAAAAACAGCCCCATAACGACGGTGATTGCGGCCGTAAATGTACCCGCTAACCAAAACGACGACAGAAATTTTTCATAAAAATCATTGGCGGAGTTTTCGGTTTTAAACCGAAACACTTCCATTCCAAGTGCCAACAACAGGAGGACAATCGGAAAGTGCAAAAGCAGCGGGTGCATTCTCCCAATGGGCTGAATCCAGAGGGGAACAACCCATTGACTCTCAAAAAAAAGTAAGAATAAAATGAAAATATTCGCAACAATCAATAATTGCTCTGCTATGCCTTTGACCTTATTGCCCATGCTACTTGTGTGAAATTGCTTGAATGATTAGCTGATAATGTCGCGCACTACTCTGCCTGCCACGTCGGTGAGGCGGTAGCGGCGACCCAGATGTTTGAAGGTCAGTTGTTCGTGATTAAGGCCAAGAAGATGCAGTACCGTGGCGTGAAAATCGTGTACGTGAACGGGGTTACGGCTAATGTTGTATCCCAACTCGTCGGTTTCACCATAAACGGTGCCAGGCTTGATGCCGCCTCCTGCCATCCAAATACTAAAGCAACGAGGGTGGTGGTCGCGGCCATAATTGTCAGCCGTCAGTTTGCCTTGGCTGTAGCTTGTGCGGCCAAACTCTCCACCCCAAATGACGAGGGTTTCGTCGAGCAAACCCCGCTGCTTGAGGTCAGTTACCAACGCCGCCGAGGCTTGGTCCACGTCTTTGGCTTGGCTGGTTATTTCAAAAGGAAGGTTACCGTGTTGGTCCCAACCTTGGTGGTACAATTGCACAAAACGAACGCCGTTTTCGGACAATTTTCTGGCTAACAAGCAATTGGCCGCATACGTACCTGGAACCAAACAATCGGGGCCGTAGAGTTTGACCACATCATCGGGTTCTTTGGATACGTCCATGACCTCGGGCACGGCCGTTTGCATCCGATAGGCCATTTCGTATTGTTTGATTTTAGCGGTGATTTCGGGGTCGCCAAACTCCTTGTAAGACAGGTCGTTGAGTGATGCTAAATTGTCTAACATATCCCGACGTTCTTCGCGGTTCATGCCTTCGGGGTCGCGCAAGTACAAAACGGGGTCTTCACCTTTACTAAATTGGACTCCTTGGTGAATAGAATCCAAAAATCCGTTGGTCCAAAGTTTGGAATAGACCCCTTGCCCGTTGCCAATTCCACGTGAGAGCAACACCGCAAAATCGGGTAGATTTTTGTTTTCGTTGCCCAATCCATAACTCAACCAAGCCCCCATACTCGGGCGATTTCCTTGCTGCGAGCCTGTTTGCAAAAAGGTCAGCGCAGGGTCGTGGTTGATGGCTTCGGTGTACATCGAACGCACGATACAAAGGTCATCGACGATTTTGGAAGTATAGGGCAATAAATCACTTATCCACGCGCCCGATTGGCCGTATTGTTTAAAGTTGGTGAATGAGCCTGCCAACGGAAACGATGCTTGGTTGGCTGTCATACCCGTCAGTCGCTGCATACCTCGTACCGAAGGCGGTAATTCTTGCCCCACCATTTCGCGGAGTTTGGGCTTGTAATCAAACGTTTCCATTTGGGAAGGAGCCCCGTTTTGAAACAAATAAATGACCCGTTTGGCTTTGGGGGCAAAGTGAGGAATGCCTGGAACAAAATTTGCCCCGTCTTGGTCGCCGCCGTTCAATAAATTAGGAATCATCAACGAACCTAGCGCCACGCTTCCTAGCCCCAAACTCATGGTGGACAAAAAGCGACGGCGATTGAAGGTCAGGCCATGTTCAAGGATTTGTTTATCAATTTTGCTCATGTATCTCACAAGATAAGTAGCAGGGACAAATTAGTTTGCATTAAAGGGGCTGAAATTAATATTGAGATGGTTTCCGACATTGGCTAAACATCTATTGACTGCATAGGCTAATGTTTCTTGGTCATAGTAGTCAGTTGTGTTTAACCATCCAGTTTTTAACTGTCTCCAAAGTGTTTCAGCTATATTCAGATGGGGCGAATAAGTGGGCAAGAAGAAAATATATAGACCTCTTCGTTGCCAAATGCTTATTCTTTCCTGAATTATTTTAGCATGATGAATTCGAGCATTATCTAATATAACATACGTAGGCTGATGAATCGACAAAGACAAGTTATCGAATTGCTCAAAGATAAATTGCGAGTCAATATTTTGGATAGTAGTTTGCCAAACGCATTGATTTTGGCGACTAATCATAGCCCAACAATTGAGTCGAAACCCTTTTTGTGCACAAATAAACACCTCTTCATCAGGAAATTGCCATCCATAAGGAACATATCCTTCACTGCATACATGCGATTCATCGGCATAATAAAGCGAAATAAGCCCCTGCTCACTAAGGCTTTCCAGTTGACCCAGTACCTCAATTTTATAGTCATAAACAAATGGATTCGGGGTGCCTTTTACTCGCTTTCTAATGCGTTTATATCGGCCGCCGAGTGTCGGCCCAGCAATACTTTTAAAAAATTACGAAAAGCTTCTTTGCCAACAGGCTGGCGGCCTTCTGAACGTTGGGATTCCCATTGTGCTTTGGCCAAAGAAATACGTTGTCGATTAGCCTGTACGGCTGCAATAATGGCAGATTCGTCTTCTGATTTGTTAATCGAGGGTTTACGACCCCGACCAGGTTTTGTTACTAAACCATTGATACCCTCAGTTTTATATCGCCCCAGCCAACTATTAACACTAACATGGCACATGCCTACAATTTGGCCAACATCTTTTGATTTGCGCCCATCCGCTTTTAATAAAATGGATTGGCAACGCATTCGAAAAGCGTGGTTATTACTCGATTTCAAGTTAGTTTCTAACTCTTTTCGTTGTTCTTCGCTCAGAAGTGGTTTATTAACTCGTCCCATGAAACGAAAATAATAAAATAATGCAAACTAATTTCAATGAAGTACTTATGTAGGACATTTGCAAATCCACACAAATCAAAAACTCATCCCTATTATGTATTTACGGCTTATTGTTATTGCTTGCTGCTTCTGTTTTTGGGAGTGTGATTCGGCTAAAACAAATCCAACTCCAAGCGAATTAACCATTCAATATACCAATCAACTTCGACCTTAGTTAATAGGTGCACGGCAGCGACTTATCTGTCTGCCATTGGTCTCATTGGGGAAAACTTTAGCTTGGAAACCGAGTTAGGCAGTCCAACAATGACTTGGAAGGGCCTGAATCGGGCCATAGTTTCCGCCAATTTCACAAAGAATAACTAATTGGATTCTGTGTATCAAAATCCTACTCCGAGGTCTGTAAAACCGTGGCCTCGTTTCCCACATGCCACAACTTCCAACAATAAACTTTCAGAAACATTAGCTTCTATGTAGTTTTGCACCGTAAAAAAGACCGAGAACGAGCAAATCAATACAATCACCTGCTTCCAAAGGAGTAATAAAGCTGCTTGTTTCTAAAAAACTTCTTTTTGAAAAAGCGAAAATCTGTGTTGTGTACGTTGTTAAAAACCAGTCCATATAGAACCACTCCATGAAAAAATCCATTCTTATTTTGTCCTTGTTCGCTTTTATTTCCTGTAAAGAGAAAGAACCTGTTCCCACACCCGTTACAACCCCGACTTGCAACATTAGTAGCGAAACTGGTAGAGACAATGCCTATCGACTCGACTACGTATATGCTCCCAATGGCGTGCCTGAAGGAGTAAATATTTCGGTAAAAGACAATGCGACAGGGCAATTGAAAGCTACTGGCAAAGCAGTATATACTTATGCAGACAACCGATTGGTGAAAGTAGTGGATGGAGACGTAGAAGAAACTCTCGAATACAACGCCAATGGTTCCATTGCTCGATTAACTGTGGTAAAGACCCCCGAAGCAAATTATGTCAATTACGTACTGAACTTCACCACCGATGCCAATCAGCGCATCACGAAAGTGACGGACTCAAAGGGTATGGAAGCGACAATCATGCGTGATGCACAAGGCAATATTCTGGAAACAATCACCAAAGACACCCGCACCAATCAGGAGGTTTTTCGGGTTGTACTAACGGGTTATGATAACAAAAAGGCGATGTTTGATGCTTTTAAGGGCTGGCAGTTTAGCGTTTTGGGGTATTATGCCGATTATATCAAATTTCCACTTTTTACCACAAAAGCGGGCGGCAATGCCACCAAACGGACTGAATACGAATCAGGAAAAGCTGTGAGAGAAACCACTTATACCTTTACTTACACCACTGACGGATTTCCGTTGACAGAGCAAACCCTTACGCGATTTTTGGACGGTTCTGGGATTTCGACGTATAGCAAAACGTTTACTTATACCGATTGTAAATAAACAGTTTTACCAAATGGAAGAGTATAACGAGAATAGTAGATTTATCTCAATTCTGTCAGACTATGGTTTCAAAGTAACTTTTGGCAATGAGTCTGATACCCGCTTTTTGAAAAGGGCTTTGCAAGCTCTACTGAGCTCGCCAATTGCCATTAAAGATGTTACTTTTATCCAGAATGAGATGAAGGGGCTTACTATTGACAGTCGTAGCGGTATTTATGACATTGCTTGTACGGACGAAAACAATAATCATTTTATTGTCGAAATGCAGTTGAGCGAGTATCCAGAGTTTATTCAACGAATGAAATTTTATGCTTTGTACCGTTTCAATACATTCGTCAAAAAAGGAAAATATACGTTTGATAATCTACCCAAAATTTATTGTATTGGTATTTTGGCTAACAACATTTTTTCAAATATCATTGATTATCATAATATAGCTGTTTTGAGAAATAGTAAAGGAGAACTAATAGTCGTTTATAACTTTAGAGTTGGAGAAGTTCAAATTGAATGAGAACGAGTGTAAAACTGATTTAGAAAAACTGACATTTACAATGAATAATTTACATGTCATCAGCGAACCTACCCAATTCCCCAAGTTTTGGGATGAAGATTGGCTAAATTTGGCTATTCAAGAATTGGACACGAAAACAATGACACCAGAGCAACGGCTAGCTTATGAAATGACTATATCGGCCAATGCTCTGGCTATAAAAAATGAGAATAAGAAGATTGAAGAAGCAAAGATGGTTGAGAAAACTAAAGCAGTAAAAAATCTTTTAAAATTGGGAATACTTACAAACAAACAGATTGCAGAAACAATTGGAGTAAGTGAAGAACTTGTTGTACAGCTCTCTAATCTATATCTATAAGTCGAATTCTTAACAGTATCACAATTTCTCCCTTATCTTCTTGGCAATCTCTGCCAGTTCTTCTTGGCTCATTTTGAGCTTGTTATTGAAATTCATGTCTGCCATGCTGTTGAGCGGGATGAGGTGTACGTGGGCGTGGGGAACTTCGAGCCCAACTACTGCAAGGCCAATTCGCTTGCACGGAACCGCTTTTTCTACGGCGGCCGCCACTGTTTTTGAAAACTGCATCAATCCAGCGTAAAGAGCGTCGTCTAAATCAAAAATATAATCGACTTCTTGTTTTGGAATGACGAGCGTATGTCCAGGTGCACAAGGAAAAACGTCAAGAAAGGCTAAAAAATCGTCAGTTTCGGCGATTTTGTGGCAAGGAATTTCTCCATTAACGATACGAGTGAAAATAGAAGGCATAACGGTAACTGTTAAATTTGGGGAGCAATATACAAACAAAAATGGCTTCTTTGGGCCTACCATCGGCGGCGAATTCGCATTTTATATAGCCCCAATCGGCGGGTAATGTTGAAGGTAGCTACTTGATACGCGTCGTTTTTCTTCGCATTGCCTGCATGACTAACGCCATCCAAATAATCAGAAGTTGAAAGCCTAAAAGACGCTTCAAGCCCAACAATCCACTCGGGAGACACATCGTATTTAATACCCAGTCCAACGGGAAAAGACAGATGAAACGCACTGTAGTTGGCGTCGCGGTCGATGGCAATGCCTTCACGTATCCAAGTGTAGGGAGTTTGGCTTTCGTCGAAGTTGATTTGAGGTTTGGCATAAACGACCGACACGCCCGAGAAGAAATAGGGCGAAAAGAATGATTGAAATCCATTTTGTTGACGATAAAAAATCGGGTTCATGTTGTAGAAATCCCATTCGAGCAAGAGTGAATTTTCAACAAAATTGGTTTCGAGGGTCAAATTGCGGGAAAGCCGAGTGGGGTAGTGCTTATCGCGGCCCCAAAATTGCCCTCCTTGAACGTTGTAGCGAAGCGCCACTACGTCTCCAATGTACTTTCTTGCATAAAGATTGACGGAGGGACGAAATTCTCTGGGCCATAAATCGTGCCGATTGAGGTCGCCTAAATAACCTACGGCTCCTGTGCCAATACCTACTTCCCAGCGGTGCATCGACTGGCAAAATGCTGCACGGGCCAGTAACAATAATAGTGCCGAAATAACGAATGAACCCAATAATCGCGTCATTATGGGGGTTTTGAGGGTTATGTGATTGATTGAATAGGGTAAGTTCTGAGAACGATAAATAGTAAGCAAAAATAGTACCAACGTCTAGTAATTAAGTAGAGAAAATAAAAAAGAGGGTGCTTTGAAGGGGCAGTTTTTAAATTTGTAAAAAACGACTTTTGGTTTTTCAGGACAAAACTTCTAATTTTGCGCTCTGATTTTCAGGGGTGTGTCAGAATTGACACATTTTTTTGGTCAAGAAACAGACTTAACAGATTCAATAACAATCACAAAAACCATGGCACGTGATTTAAAATTCACAAGAAACATTGGGATTGCGGCTCACATTGACGCGGGTAAAACCACCACAACGGAGCGTATTCTTTATTATGCAGGGGTAAGCCACAAAATCGGTGAAGTACACGACGGTGCAGCGACGATGGACTGGATGGCGCAAGAGCAAGAGCGCGGTATCACCATTACGTCTGCAGCTACAACAGTAGATTGGAAATGGAGAGACAACAATTACCACATCAACATCATTGACACTCCAGGTCACGTTGACTTTACGGTAGAGGTAAACCGTTCACTCCGCGTATTAGATGGTCTTGTGTTTTTGTTTAGTGCAGTAGATGGTGTTGAGCCTCAATCTGAAACTAACTGGCGTTTGGCCAACAACTATAACGTGGCTCGTTTGGGCTTCGTGAACAAGATGGACCGTTCGGGTGCTGATTTCTTGAACGTGTGCAAGCAAGTAAAAGAAATGTTGGGTAGCTACGCAGTACCTTTGCAGTTGCCTATCGGTGCAGAAGACCAATTCAAAGGGGTAGTTGATTTGATCAACAACCGTGGTATGATTTGGAACGAGCATGACAAAGGAATGACGTACGAAGTTGTGCCTATTCCTGACGATATGAAGGAAGAAGCAGCTGAGTGGCGTGAAAAACTCCTCGAAGCAGTGGCTGAGTATGATGAGACGTTGATGGAGAAATTCTTCGAAGACCCAGAGTCAATCACTGAAGATGAAATCTTGACAGCCTTGCGTGCAGCGGTAATCGACATGAAAATCGTTCCAATGCTTTGCGGTTCTTCGTTCAAAAACAAAGGAGTACAAACAATGCTTGACTACGTGATGGCATTGTTGCCTTCACCACTTGACAAAGAAAGCATCAAAGGTACAAACCCTGATACAGGTGCTGAGATTTCTCGCAAGCCAAGTGTTGACGAGCCTTTCGCAGCGTTAGGATTTAAAATTGCGACTGACCCTTACGTAGGTCGTTTGTGCTTTATCCGTGCTTATTCAGGAGTATTAGAAGCAGGTTCTTACGTTTTGAACAACCGTTCAGGTAACAAAGAGCGTATTTCTCGTATCTTCCAAATGCACGCCAACAAGCAAAACTCAATCGAGCGCTTAGAGGCAGGTGACATTGGTGCGGTTGTAGGTTTTAAAGACATCAAAACGGGAGATACTCTTTCGGATGAGAAAAACCCAATCGTTCTTGAATCAATGGTATTCCCTGATCCAGTTATCGGGTATGCCATCGAGCCTAAGAAAACAGCTGACCAAGATAACTTCTCGAAAGCTATCGGTAAGTTGATTGAAGAGGATCCAACGCTTCAAGTAGAATCAAACGAAGAAACAGGCCAAACCATCATCAAAGGGATGGGTGAGCTTCACTTAGAAATCATCATCGACCGTATGCGTCGTGAGTTCAAAGTAGAAGTAAACCAAGGTGCGCCTCAAGTAGCTTACAAAGAAGCACTTACTAAAAACTTTGAACACCGCGAAGTATATAAGAAGCAGTCGGGTGGTCGTGGTAAATTTGCTGACATCGTGTTCGAAATCGGGCCACGTGATGATCAGAAAGAAGGAGAAGAAGCCCCAACTGGTTTGTTGTTCGTCAACGAAATCGTGGGTGGTGCCATTCCTCGTGAATTTATCCCTGCCGTACAGAAAGGTTTCAACGACTCAATGAAGAACGGTGCATTGGCAGGTTACCCAATCGATTCAATGAAAGTTCGTCTATTCCATGGTTCATACCACGATGTTGACTCTGACTCATTGTCGTTTGAATTGGCAGCTCGTATGGGCTTCAAAGAAGCGGCTCGTCAGGCAGGTCCAAAATTGTTGGAACCAATCATGTCAGTAGATGTAGTAACGCCAGACGAATATACTGGTCCTATCACAGGTGACTTGAACCGTCGTCGTGGTATGATGAAAGGAATGGACTCAAAAGCAGGTGCGCAAGTTATCAAAGCCAATGTGCCATTGTCTGAATTGTTTGGTTACGTAACTGACCTTCGTACGATTTCATCAGGTCGTGCAACTGCCAACTTGACGTTCTCGCACTACGAATTCTTGCCAAACAACTTGGCGGAAACCGTAATTGCTAAGTCAAAAGGATAATTTTAAGTTTACTGTTTTGGGTTTATAGGTTTAGAGTTCAAATACAAACCGTAAACCCGAAACTTAAAAACTGTAAACATTAAAGATATTTCCTATCGGAGTTAATGGCTCTTTCGATGGGAGAAATTAATAATCAATCAGAGCCAACCAATTATAATGAACCAGAAGATTCGTATCAAATTGAAGTCATTTGACCACAACTTGGTGGACAAATCGGCCGATCGTATCGTGAAAGCGGTAAAATCAACGGGAGCTGTAGTAAGCGGACCTATTCCATTGCCTACAGAGAAGCAAATCTACACAGTTTTGCGTTCACCTCACGTAAACAAAAAATCACGCGAGCAGTTCCAACTTTGCACTTACAAGCGCCTTATCGACATTCACTCGTCAAGCGCTAAAACAGTAGATGCGTTGATGAAGCTTGAATTGCCAAGTGGTGTTGATGTCGAAATTAAAGTTTAATGACATTTGGTTTCAAATAAAAAGCCGACGCTGCAAAGTGTCGGCTTTTGTTGTTTTTGGGTTATTCTTTGCTTTTTTAATAGACAGCCTTGTTCCTAAAAAAAACTCTTATGCGTTTAATTCAACTTATGACTCAAATCTTTGTTTTTAGATTTCCATTTTTGGGATTATGCCTCACAGTTTCACCTGTTTTCTGCCAAAAAGTAGATGGAGTAAAAGTGACGTTGCAAGTCGTTCATAAAAATAGGGTAGATACCTCTAAAAATATTAAGCCCGAACTTGGATTAATTGTTGAGCTTGTGAATCAATCATTGAAAAACATAGCTATTCCTATTTCAGGCGTTAATTACGAAAAGCAAATAAATTTCTACCGTAAGAATAAAAATGGAGACTATGAATTGATTGTTCATCCTCAGATTTTGCTTCAAGAACAGCAAAAAAGAACGCAAGAATATCTTCTAAAACATCATCGTTTATTGGTTGATTATTTCGGCGTAGATTATAATTCTAAAACTAGCCTATCTTTAGACTTTTTTCGATACTGGGACACCTTTGATCAAGATATGTTTTCCCAGAAAATGGGAGATGGACTCACTACCCAAGAATTAGTGAATTTTAAAAAAGAGGCACCTTGGTTTGATTCATCCCTGAACTTTTATTTTCTAAAAGCAGGCCAACGGCAAACAGTTTTTTGGAACCTTGAATTTATGTTGAAAGAGCAAGGAGATTACAAGATTACATTTGAACCTTTTCCCTCTACTATTTTAAAATCACCGCTTACATTAACCGAAAATTATGAGGTTGTTGAACACCAATTTTTCCATGCTAACGAGCTGTTTATTAAAACATACTGAATAAACTTGATTAGAAGGTAGATAACGTTCATTCACTCGTCAAGTGTTCTCCGAGTTTTCGTCTTAATTCTTCTATAATTCTCTCTTTTTCATCAAGTGCTTTTTTTGTTTCATCAAGTGCCTTTTGAAATGCTTTTTCCTTATCTTCAAACATCGCATTGATGGTTCGCCATGCTTCTTGTTCATCTTCGATTCGTTTACGTTCTATCGGGTCAGAACCGCTATGGTGTAAGATGTCGGTCAAGATTTTTAACTCCTCGTTGTCCGTTGGGTGAGAAAATTGTTTGGTAATTTTTCTGTCATCCAGGAAGTTACTTTGCTCAAAAACGCTCAATAGTTTATCTAAACTCGTTTGGTAACGATCGGTAATTCTGTCCACTTGTACGATGTAGCTGTCGTGGGTCAGTTTTTCAACAAAATCCGACTTCTTTTCAAGGACGGTTTTGTTGATTAAATCTTTGTAATTACGTTCTACTCGAATGCAAGCTGTTTCTATCTCAGGAAGGGTAAACCCAAGAATGTAAATCGTAGTGATTGGCAGGGCCTGATTTTCATTATTTACTTTATCTTCTTTTTTATATTGTTCACCCAAATACCTACGAAAACGCATTAAGTCGATTTGATTTTTGGCCTTCTGAATTTCGATTAAGACCTTTTTGTATTCGCTTGTTTCGGTTTTGATAGTGGCGATAAAATCCAAACGAAAAACGGCAAGCCCTGCTAGTTCGTCCGTGTAAGTAAACTCTTGTGGTTTTACCTCTATCGTCTCAATGGGTTGTTCCAAAAGTGTCTCAATGAAAAACTTGGCTACTCGTTCGTTTTCCATCATTCTTTTAAACACAGTGTCGTATATCGGATTGGCGATTATCATTTGTGGTTGTTTTAAAAGGAGTGAGACAAATTTACACAAAAAACACTGGCGCGGGCCAAACGACCCGTGCTAGTGCTTAAGAGGAACCCCGTAGTATTTACTTAAACCCAAACAAAAAAGGGAATAAGAACGTGACAATGAGGGTCCAGAGGCTGTAAATAGGTAAATAAATCGCAATTGTTTTTCCCACGTCGGCAAGCGAGGTTTTTTGGGTTAGCACTTTCGAGAGCTGTATCATCACGAGCAGCAAATTCACCAAAATCAGTAAGTTGCCACCCAATACTGCCGTACGGTTGGGGGTGATGCCCCATTCTGAGATTCGAAACAAGATGGCCGAAAGTGCTACGCCGTTGACCACAATCGTCAGCGCCGAGAGCAGAAACAACACCCACACTTGGGCACGGTGGTGAGAAGTTTTGGAGGTTTCGGCAATCGAAAAGAAAATAAGTGCCATCACCCCAATAAGCAGGGCATTAAATACCATCAAAAACTCACGGTTGTTGTACGGGTCTTTGCCCGAAAAAACAATTGCGCCGAGGTAAACCACTAGCATTACTAACACCAACGGACTGAAAATTTTGGCAATAACGGGCGATACTTTACCCACCAACTGCGGATTGGTTTGGGTAAGGTAAGTCCCCACCAAAGGCGCTGCCGCAAGCCCGAAAACACCGATATTTTCAAAATAAAATTTACCGATGTTAAGATTTATCAACGAAAACAGGCCGACGGTAATCGCACTTAATATGCCGCCCGAAATGACAATCAGCGTGGTCATTACCACCAAATCCCCGTTGTATTTGAGGTAGCCCAGTCGTTTTTCGGAGTTGTTGGAACTGCCCACAAAAGAAAATCCGAGAATAGACCACGAAAACAAAACAAGGTGAATGCAGGAGAGCGTCAGGGTATCGCTTGTGGGTTGGTTGGGAAGACTATTGATAAAGATAGCCGCCACTACAAATGCTCCTGCAAGTAACGCGATGGTCTTCGTCGAAACTTTGTTTTTCCAACCAAAATAGGCGGTCAGGAGTGGAAAAATGATAAATCCGATATTGCGTGTATAAAAAAACTCTTCGTTGAGCTGGAGAAAAGTGGGGAGTTTGGCAATAATGCCCGCCACCAAAGACGCCCCCACTACAAGGGCGAGGTCTTGGCTTGTGCCCCATTGAATATCGTCGTTGTCGTAATTCAAACGCTCGTGCCAAACGTCGGCAGCTGTATTTCCTTTGAGTTCGGGATAAACGGAGCTAAAGGTACGTTTGAACAATGCTTTGTTGGAACGGTACAGCTTCTCAAGCTGCTGGGGTTCGTTGATATGGGCCGTGATGAGGTCTTTCATAGGAGTGCTAGATGAAGATTAGTGCCACAAAGTACCAACTAAACCCAATACGATGCCAAGCCATAAAGCAATGACATAACCAATCACACTTATTACGAGCGCTCCAACGTATTTCCAACCGTGCTTTGGTGCCAACACACTCACTAAATAAGTGCAAGCACCTCCCAAGGCTCCCACAAAAGGAGTCAATAGAAGCGGACGGAGCATCCACCAAGTACCCCATTCAGGTCTAGGGTTTTTGACGCCAAAGACAAAAAGCGAAATAACGACCAAGGCAATAGCTGCCCCAATCAATGCGCGTTTGAGGAAGGGTGCAGGTTCAAACGGCTGGCTGAAAAACGTGTTGGTAGGTGCCATGATGAGTGAATGTTGATTGGTTTAAAAAATGACTGCAATTGATTATTTGAAAGTACTTTGTTTTGCAAAGTAAATGATTTGTCAAATTAGATTCCAAATAAATTGTCAATTATTTTTTATTTCATTCAAACGGGTTTCATTTTAAGACTTTCCAAGTTTCATTAGCGCACTTATCAAAACTTGGAAAGTCTTCTTATAGACAGTAGCAATAAAGGGGTTTGCAAATAGTTTGCTTAAATTTCAAATCTTACCCCAAAAGTTGGAAACACCCCCAAGCCAATGTTGAATACTTTACCCGTCTGTGGCACAAAAATTTCATTGGCTACATTGAAGCGTTGGTTAAAATTGGCTAAGTCAAGAAATGCCGAGAACGTGCCTGACCTCATTTGTTTGTAATAATCTACTCTCACGTCCAAGGCCATATAATCAGGAAGCCTTTTTCCGTTGATAGCCGTAATTTCTTGAGAATAAGTTGGGTTTTGGAGGTTATTCAATACATTTTGGTGTACTATATATTCATCCGTAGGGCGGCCTGTGCTGTATCGAAACTTTGCTGAAAACAACCACTTATCATTGGGTTTGTAACTGGCCAATGCGGTAAAAGTATGTGGTACGCTAAATGTATAGTCGTATTCGCCTTGCCCGTTGTTGTCATTTCTTTTACTTACCATGTATGAATAACCGACTTGGCCAAAGTATTTGCGAGACAACCTTTTGATTAAATTAAAATCGGCGCCGTAAGCGTAGCCATCACCATCGTTGTTTAATTGACTTTGAGCACGATTAGGCTGTACTACCATGTAAAAAAGCTGCTTATGCCATCCTTCCGCGACAAACTTTAAATCGGGCGAAAATTGAATTTTGTACCCTAGTATGTTGTGGAATGCTTCTTCGTTTTTGAGTTTATTTCCAATGGCTTGGCTGGCTACATCAGAGTAGGCTATATCTTGAAAGTAGAGCCCAGAGGCAAAGTTGATGCTTTGTTTTTCATCTAATGCGATACTTCCACTTATTCTTGGCGAAATATGGGTGGCTTCATTAAATCCAAAATAATCCAACCGCACCCCTGGATTTAGGGTTATTTTGTCGGTCAACTGCCAAGAAAGTGACACATAACCAGCTCCATTAAAGGCGCTGTTGTTGTATGCGGTATTAAATAATGAAGGTACTACTATTTGGTAATATTGGTTCGGATTAGGTCGTATGTCTGTACTACGAAAAGTAAAAAGTGTATCGGTACGTTTTAGGCGCCTTTCGTATTCGAGATTCACCACCATGGCATCCACCCCAGCTGTAAGGGTAAGTTTATTGTATCGTTTTGTGTAAATGCTTCGATATCCGATTTCTTGCTGGTTGTTGGTGATATGCCGTAAGTCGTTTTCAAAATGTCCAAATTGAGGATCAATTATGTTTCCCTCCGCATCAAGCGACGGCGTGTACCTTCCAAAGTTATTATCGACCGTCGAGGAGCGATAGTACAGTACATTTTTCCAGTAACTGCTACTACTTAGGAGGGTTCTAAGATTGAGTCCTACCAATGTTTTGTTGCCCTTGTGGTTGAACAAAAGAGTTCCTGCGCTGTTATCTTCGTTGATATTTACCCCCGAACTGACATCTTCAATGTTTCGGTAAGGACGTTCAGGGTTAACCATGACGATGAAAGACAATTTATTTTTTTTAGAGAGTTCGGTGGTAGTTTTGATGAGATAATCTCCAAAAGAGATGGCTCCTACACTGCTCACATTCAGCAGATTGGTTAAGGCGGCAAAGTTTTGGTAACGGGCAGAGGCAAACACACTGGTTTTCTTACTTAAAGGGCCATCTGCCACTAGGGTCGCTCCTAACAAATCAAATTGTCCACTAAATGACCAAGAGGCTTTGTTTCCTTCTTTGATACCAAGACTCAAATAAGAAGATGATCTACGGCCATTGGTTGCATCAAAACCACCGTTTTGAAAAGTAACGTTATCAATGATTTTAGGGGCAAATATGCTAAAACGGCCGCCATTTGGGTCATTAAAGCCTGAGTTAAAACCTTCCGCCTCTAAGTGTGCAAGCGTAAACATGGGCATATCGTCCACCATGTATATATTGTCTTGGGTGCCCTGCCCACGGGCCGCAATCGCCGAAAATTGTGAACCGCTACTCGTAACGCCAGGCAATATGGCCAAAGCCCTCATAATATCGCCCTGTGCACCTGGATTTCTGAAAATTTCCTCTCTGGACATCGAAAAGGTGGACACAGGCGTAAGTGGATTCACTTCTCCTTTGTACATCCTTACGCTCACTTCTTGGAGTTTGTTGGTTTCTTCCAAAAGTTCAAATTCAGAATAGTAGGTCTTATTTGGATTGATAACGATATCGGCAATTTTTCGGGTTTGGTAACCTATCGATGAAATCGTAACCGCATAATTTCCCGCAGGAATTTTGTTTACTTCAAAAACTCCTGAAGTGTCCGTGGCTGCACCTAACGAAGTACTGGCCAACAATATATTGGCACCGATGATTGGCTGTTTGGTAATTTGATCAATGATTTTACCCTTCAATTTTCCAGTAATTTGGGCAAAAGCCGATATACTGATTAAACTAACAAAAAAGGCTTTAATTGAAATGTGGAGCTGTTTTTTAAAGTTCATTTTTCCTTTGTTTAAATTAACTTCACAAAGGTCAGATGAATCAAAATGGCCTTTTTAGCCAAAAGGACTTTTGTTGTAGCCAAAAATCCCACAAAAGACTTTCCAAGTTTTCTTAAACTTGGAAAGTCTCATTCAGACTGTCTTAGGGCTACGTTTTTCTTCGGCTTTTGGAATAAATAACTCTCGTCTTTGGGTAAAAAACGCTCAAGCCAAGGAGCTTCCGAAAATGTAAGGCTTTTGGCATCCGCTTTCAGAGAGTCAAAAGAAGTTGTCGCCTGTCGAATAAGAATTTCGCGACTGGCCAGAGGTTCCCCCAAATGACTATCGCTAAAATTGTAAGAAGTACAGATACAACTGAGCGTGTCGGCGTGCATCCAATCGCTGTTTTCGCCCCAAATTCCACAGTTGAAATGCCGATACCCTACAGGATTTTTATAGCCGCTGCCATTGGGATAGACGTTCAAGAAAAAGTGAAGCTGCGGCGATGTGCCTCCAATAAATTCCGTCCAGCCGTCAAATTCAATGGCTTTCCAATAGCGTTTTAGGCTCAAAAAACCGTTGTCGTCCACCGAAATTTGCCACGCAATGCGGTTGAACGTATAGCCATCGTTTTTGCCACGGGCTTCATAATTGCGGTTGTAACTGTACCAATTCCCTACAATACCTTTGGCAAGGGTGGACGTATCGGCCACCGAGCGAATGATTGTGCCCGTTGTATTTTGCCCCGTAAAAAATAAATTCCAAGCGGTCATGGCCAGCAAACCTGCACAGGCAATAGCGGTTGCTATTTTCCAGCGTTGTTCGGAAGATTGGATGACTTTGGTTTCTTCCAACGGAGAAGATTCCACAGAAGACTTGTTGATATTCGTTCGGACGGTGGTGGGCTCAAAACCATTGGCTTGTCGGTACGCATCGAGGGTCGCGTACCCAAGGGTACGCACCAAGGCGAGCATAAAGTGGTCGGTGGTGCCAATAAATGCTTTTGTCGATTTTAGGAGGTCATCGTGGCGGTCGCGGAAAGTACTGCCGCCAAATTTATAGGTTTCGGGGCCAATGCCTTTTTCGTGTAGTTCGAGGCTTTTTTGGTGGGTAGCGTGCCCCACAAAAGCAGGCAATTGGCGTTTTTGTTGTTTTTCGTAATTGCTGCTTTTGGACCAACTTGCATTGCCCAACACCTGATTCATGGAGTGCGGAGGAGTTCGGAAATCGGTATAGGGCAAGCCCAGTTCTTCTTGAAAATACCGTTCTAGTACTTGGTTCCAAAGCTTTTCAAACAAAGGGCGGGCTACTTCAATGTTCATGGTTGTATGGTGGTCAGACGATAGTCAGACCGTTTCGTGGGTTAACTCCGTCTGGCTGAGTCATGCAAGTTATCTTTTTTTTAGAAAAAACTGTGTAATCCCGCTGTAACTACCCCTTACAGAGCAAGTCACTAGCGGTTACCCTTGACTTTGAGGTAGGAAAACGCCCAATTTTCGGTCCTAAACATAAACCGAACTCTTATCCGATGAACACCCAACTTTCCCAACCGTTGCTCTGGCAAAAATTGAGCGATTTCCAATTAGACGATTCTCCAGAGGCTGCTGTGCAGTTTTCTGATAAGTTAATCAAAGAACAAAAATGGACGCCTGAGTTTGCCAAACGGGCGATGGCCGAGTATAAAAAGTTTTTGTACCTCTGTCTTACGATGCCCCAAGGAGCGTCGCCGTCGGAGGTGGTCGATGAAGTCTGGCATTTACACTTGACCTACACGCAAAGCTATTGGCAAAAACTCTGCGGAGAAGTACTCCAACGACAACTTCACCACTATCCCAATAAAGGAGGCGTCTCCGAAAACCAACGCCACCGTGATTGGTACGCTGCTACTTTAATTACCTACGTCAAAGAATTTCAGGAACTACCTCCCGTTGACTGCTGGCCTTTGCCCAAGGGGCTGGAATTAGAGGCGCACCTAGCCCCGACGTCACCTTTCCGAACGCCAACTTTGCAGATGACGTCATTGTGGGAAGGCTACAAGTACTGGCCCGTGGGAGCGGCGGCTATTGGGCTGTGCTCGCTCGGAATGTTTATGCTGCCGGGGTCGCATTTTTTGTTGACTTTCCCCCTTTTGATGGCGTGGGCTTGGTGGGGAACTTACCGCAAAATTCAGTATAAAAAACGAGTCGTACGGGAAGCAATGCAGCAGTTACATCCCTACCATTTTGCAGCTTTGTTTAAAGAGACCGAAACCCTGTTCCGAACTATTGTGGCTGACTTTGCCGAAAGGGGCTGGATTCGCTACCAAGACGAAGGGAAATTTGGGTGGGATACGCAGGTGCAGCAACCGATGCTGTACGCATTGCAAGCCCAAGACCAAAAGGAACTACCTGCGGGGCTTTTGAGGGCGTTTTTGTATCCGTTTGCAAAAACAATGTCGAAAAAAGCTATCGCTCTAAGAAATGAACTTGCCAAAGATGTGGCGGTTAGCTTGTTTCAATGGTGGGTAATCATGGTTGGACTGGCGCGCATAGCGCAGGGATTACTCAACGGCAAGCCCGTGATTTTTTTGCTATTACTGTTGATTGTTTATGTGCTGGTCTGGATAGTGCTAGGTCAGTTGCCGTTGATAGACAACGAGACAAAAAGAACGTACCAAGCCAACGACTGGGAAGGGTACATCACAGCAGGAGCCTTAACTTTTTTACTGTTTGATGCTTCGTATAGTTTGGGCAACGACCAAACCCTCCAGCGGGTGTTTCGCAATGCTCCCAAATCGGACGATGGGATAGGCTGGTTGGGAGGAGCTGTAGCTGTCAATACGTCTAAAAATAGCGGTGGCGGCGAAGGTGGGGCGGGGTGCAGTAGCGGTGGCGGCGGTTGTGGAGGAGGATGCGGGGGCTGTGGCGGTTGCGGAGGAAGTTAGTAGAAAAATAAGTTTTTACAAACACTTCAATGTATCTTCGTGCAACAAATGCTATTGTAACACCTTGATTGCTGATTCAATGAAACCCGCCTTTTTTCTGTTTTTGTTCGCTGTTCAAATTGTTTTTGCCCAAAAGAATACCTCTCAAGTATTGGACAGTGAGGTGAGTGCTGTTGTGGAGAAATATATCGCAGAAAATAAGATTCCTGGGGCGGTGGTGGCCATTAAAAAGGGTAATAAGATTTTGCTCAAAAAAGCATTTGGATACGCAAAATTGAAGGAATTTGACGGCTCGGTATCGGAGCATCCCGAAACGATGACGGTCAATCACTTATTCGATATTGCTTCATTAACCAAAGTCGTTGGTACTACGACGGCTATCATGAAATTACACGACCAAGGAAAATTGAGAGTCGATGACCTTGTTTCTACCTATGTTAAAGGGTTTGAAGAAGGTGAAAAAGCCAAAATTACCCTTCGTCATTTGTTGACGCATACGTCGGGGATGTATGAGTGGTATCCGTTGTATTATTTTTCGCAACAACGCGCTACAACTTATGCTTTTATTAAACAATTACCGCTGAAATACCCCGTGGGAGAAGGGCGTCATTATTCCGATTTGGGCTTCACGATTTTGGGCGAAATTATCGAACAGGTATCGGGAAAACCGCTGGATGTTTACGTTAAAACGGAGATTTTTGCTCCGCTCAAAATGACCAAAACGACTTATAAACCAGATAAAAAGGCAAACCTCATCGCCGCGACTTCGATGGGAAACCCCTACGAAAAGCGAATGGTGGAAGACCCGTCTTTGGGTTTTGTGGTCAAAGACCTTGACCCGAAAAGCTGGAACGGTTGGCGACAGTACGTTTTACAAGGCGAAGTAAACGACGGCAATGCCTGGTACGCCAATGAAGGGATTTCGGGGGCGGCGGGGTTGTTCTCGACCGTGGATGACCTTCAAAAATTGGTGGATATGCTCAAAAACAAGGGGAAAGCAAGAGGCAAATCGTTTATTTCGGAAAAAACCGTAACGCTTTTCTTGACCCAAGATAACTTTAAGAACGGATTAGGCTGGATGATGGATCCAATCAACTCCTTTATGAAAAACGGTCCAACGGGCACGTTTGGTCATACGGGTTTTACGGGCACGAGCATATCCGTAGTTCCTGAAAAAAAACTTTCGGTGATTATCCTCATCAACCGTCAAAACATGGGTTTACAAACCACCCGAGATTATTTTAATCCCAATCCAATTCGAGACGCGATTTTTAAAGCCGCAGTAAACACACCTTTTAAACCATGAAAAATTTTAGAAAACGCCTCAACATCAGTTTTGTGCTGTTTGTTGGATTACTGGTCGCTTGTCAAGACAACTTCAAGTACCAAGAGCTTGAATCGAGCTATTTTATTGGGAATTGGGAACGAAGCAATGCTTTCACGCCCACCATGACGATAAAACATAAGCTCATTTTTGATGAAAATGGAAGTGGAAAAATGACGTCACCTAATGGCCTTGTAGTAAGTGCAGATGGTCGCCTGAGTAATTTTGAATGGATGTTTGATAAAACAGATAGTACGCTGCTAATCAACGAAGAAGCATACAAAATAATAGAGTTCGGGAAGGATTATTTTGTGTGGAAAAAAGGAGAGGAAGATAGTCAGAGAGTGACGCGAGAATAGTGGGCGTTTTTATGAGATGTCTGAACTCTGTTTGCGTCAGAGACGCAAAGCCGTCTTTCGCCCCGAATTGGAGTTCGGGGCGAAAGACGAGCGGTTGTTATTTCTTTAGTTCTTTTACGCTTTTGAGCAATTCCTCCAATTCTTTCAGCTTCGCAGGGTTAGTTTCGGCTAGGTTGTTTTTTTCTCCCAAATCCCTTTTTAAATCGTACAACTGCGGTTTGGTATCATTTCCTAGTTCAGTATTGGTTTCAACACTCATTTTAGCTCCCTTGCTCGGTGCAATGTACTTCCAATCGCCTTGAATGACCGAAAACGTCCCCGCGTGCTCAATTACGTGGTCGCGCCCTTTTTTATCTTTTCCCAAAAGCGCAGGCAAGTAATTGCGCGTATCGGGGGCGGTGACGGCATCAAACGTTTGCCCTGTTAAACTAGCAAACGAAGCTAGTAAGTCGATTTGACTCACCAAAGCAGACGAAACCCCCGCCTTGATTTTTTGTGGCCAACTTACAATAAATGGCACGCGCGTTCCCGCATCAAAAGCGCTGTACTTGCCCCCGCGAAGCGGCCCAGCGGGCGTATGTCCATTGAGCAGTTCGACGGCTTGGTCTTGGTAGCCGTCATCCACCACAGGGCCATTGTCACTCGAAAATACAATCATCGTATTTTGGGAGAGTCCCAGTCGGTCGAGCGTTTCAAGCACCTTGCCTACTGCCCAGTCCAATTGTAGAATCACATCTCCGCGCGGTCCCATGCCACTTTTGCCCGCAAACCGTTCGTGAGGTACGCGTGGAACGTGAATATCTTGGGTAGCGAAATACAAGAAAAATGGTTGTTTGGCGTGGTTTTCGATGAACGAAACGGCTTTTTGGGTAAAAATATCGGCCATGTCTTCGTCTTTCCAACGGGCACTTTTCCCTCCTGTCATGTAGCCAATGCGCCCAATTCCGTTGATAATCGTGAAATCATGCCCGTGTGAGTGTTTCATTTTGAGCAATTCGGGATTGGCACGCCCTGTCGGTTCGTTCCCGATGGGTTCTTTAAAACTCACCTTGATGGGGTCGTTGGGGTCGAGGTTAACAACGCGCCGATTATCGACATACACACAAGGCACGCGGTCGCCCGTAGCGGCCATGATAAACGACTCATCAAAACCAATATCCAATGGGCTAGGTTTCACCTCACCATTCCAATCGGGTCCTCCCTGCGGCCCTAAACCAAGGTGCCATTTTCCCACAACTCCTGTTTGATATCCTGCTTGTTTAAATACCAGTGGCAGCGTACTTCGTCCAGGTAAAATCAAGGCTGCTGCGTCACCCGTCGCTACGCCCGTGCCAGGTTTTCGCCACGCGTATTCACCCGTGAGCAACGAGTAACGCGAAGGAGTACAGGTAGCGGCGGTGGTGTGGGCGCTGGTAAAGCGGATTCCTTTTTTAGCCAATCGGTCGATGTTAGGCGTAGCGACTTTTTTTGCACCGTAGCAACTTACATCCCCATAGCCGAGGTCGTCGGCGTAGATGATAATGACGTTGGGTTTTGCCGATTGGCTATGTACGACCAAAGCAATACACGCAAAAGTTAGAGACCAGAAAACTTTTCTCATAGAAGGTTGGGATAACTAGGTTTGGAAAATTTGGTTAGTGTATAAAGTACGAAAGACAAAATTCATCCTCAAAAATTCTAAAATTAGCCCCGTTTTCAACCACTCTTCTACTTACCAATGCCCTCCAACCAAAATCTTTTCTACCTTTATCAGCCTTATACGAAGGTTTTTATAACTTTCGTGGTAATACGCATTCGCATCCAAACATTCATTGAAAACATCAAACCTTTACAACAGTGGCAGACGAACCCCAAAAAAGTAAAATGAGCGGTTGGCTCCGCGATTTAGCAGGAGTTTTTGTAGTACTAGATGACCAAAAGGCCGAAGAAAAACCAGTCGTTCCTGCTTCCGCACCCGCCGCGCCGCCTAAAAGCACGCCCGTGAGTGCGCCCGTGTTTGTGGCTCCCGCTTCCAATGACTTTGTGGAAGACCTACGAAACCGTTTTCGGAAGATTTTAGAAGAAAAAAATCAGCCTGGTTTCGACTTTTATGAGTTTTCGCAAATGTTATTGCGCACGAGTACCAACCCTAGTGTAGAGCATTTTAAGACGGCCTATGAAGGCGCTAAACTCCTGAATCCTAATTGTAATCAACAGTTTTTGTTGGAGTCGGCGGCTTTTTATAAAACAGAATTACAAAAAGCGTTTGAAGCGACCGTTTCGGCGGGGGAGCAAAAGAAAAATGCCCTTACTACCGAAAAAGCCAAAGAACAACAGCAGCTCAATACCGAAGTCAATACCATTGAGCAACAGCTGGCTAAACTGAAGCAAGAAATTGCCAATTTGGAAAAGATACAAACCGAGAAATTGGCCGCTCTTAACGGAATAGATAGTAAGTTTACGGATAAGTTTGCCGAAATTGAGCAAAAAATTCAAGCGACGATTACGGCCAAAGAGGGCGTTGCCAGTGAAATTAGCTTGATTGAAAACGGCATAAAGCAGTATATTTCGTAAAATTTAACCACAACTACTATGAATCTAACAGGTGCAGGCAAAGTCCTTTTGATTTTATTCATCGCGGGGTTGTTGGGCGCAGGGTATTATTTCTTGGGTCCCGATCCTAAAAAAGCAATAACAGAACTTACGACCAAATCCCCCGAAGGTGGCCCGTCGGCAAGTACAACCACCGAATCGACGGCCTCGGACGAGGGTTCTTCTTCGGCAAGCAGCGAGTCGTCGGCAGAGGCTACTTCGACGGCGGGCGCTTTTTCTTACACCGCTCCCGAGCCCGTTGACGGCAAACTCAAAGGTGTCGTTGAGTTAGGAGCAAGCGGTTTCAATTCATTTGTGGTGAACATCGACAAAGACAAGAACTGGAAGCTCGAACACGCTGAGTTTGGCAATAGCATGGTCATTGAAAACATGGCCTCTGATTATGACATTCGCATTGGCCTAAAACGCTACATTGGTAACATGATGGACCACGGTGTAAGTGGAAAAGACATTCACTTTGTGGTGAGTTCGGGCGCTTTGAAAGCCGAAGTGACGGGTAAAATTATCAAAGTGTTGAAAGACATGGGTTACATGGTCAACACCGTAACGCCCGACCAAGAAGGTTCGTTGGGCTTGAAGTGCGCCTTGCCTGCTTCGTTTAGCGACAAAGGCTTCTTTACCGATATTGGTTCAGGAAATACCAAAATCGCGTGGACGGAAGGTGGTACAATTAAGACCCTTGAAACGTACGGCGCTAAGTACTACGAAAAAGGAGTAGCCGACGACAAAGTGTATGAAGAAGTAGGGGCAATGTCGAAACAAGTACCGAAAAGCAAACGAGAAATATGCTTTATCATTGGCGGTGTACCGTTTGACTTGGCCAAAGAGGTACGAAATGGCAAAGAAAGATATACCGTTTTGAAGGCCGCCGAAGCTTACAAACTCGACAAAGCTAAATCAAAAGCAGGAGGAAATATTTATAAAGCCGTTGCTGATGCTACGGGTTGCAAAACCTTTGTTTTTGACTGGGATGCCAACTTTACCATTGGCTTCTTGCTTGGCTTGAAGTAACGGTTAGGTTTTTCTTGCAAAAGAGGCTGTTTCTCCAAACAGCCTCTTTTGTTTTTATTTGTTTATGTTGTTTTGTACTTTTCCACGATTTTAAAAGATTTGAAAGAAATTTATATAACCTATTGTTTATATATTCTATTTTTGCCTTGAAAAACTCGGCTTTCATTTTATGCAGGTATGAATTCTGACCAAAAGGATACACATTTGACCAGTTGGAGTCGACTCAGGGCGGGTGATAACTATGCTTTGGGTGAATTATATGATGGGTATATACAAATCTTGTACAAATTTGGCCGCCGACTTTGCAACGATGAAGAACTCCTGACGGACGCTATCCATGATGTATTTGAGGATATTTGGAAATACCGAGCGTCGTTGAGTGAAGTGGAGGCGAATAACATTCAGTTTTATTTGTGTAAATCCCTAAAAACCAAACTGCTCAAGTACCTCAATCGGCAGTCAAGACATACGCAACTTTCTGAATTTGAGGAGATAACTGATGACTACATAGAGTCGGTTGACACCTGGTTTGTCAACCAAGAAACGGAATCCCTCCAAAAACATCAGCTTGAAAAACACATTGCTCAACTCCCTAAGCGCCAGCAAGAAGCGCTTCTTCTTCGTTTTTACGATAATTTAAGCTACGACGAAATTGCCGAAATGATGTCGCTAACGCGTCATTCGGTTTATAATCTTATCTACAAAGCCCTCGGCCAACTGCGCGATAATTGGATATTTGTGGCTGTTTTTGGGGTGTTGAAATTTTTTTATAAATTTTTTTAAAAAAGAAAGAGGTAATCTTCGCACTTCGTTTCTCTATGGGGTATAATGCCTCTGAGAGAATGCCTGAACCCTTAACAAAATACGCCTCCTTTGACGCTGTGCAACTCGCAGCTGATGACTTTTTCCAAGATTGGGTACGAAATCCTTCGGGAGACGCTGACCAATTTTGGAACGAATTTCTCCACACCTATCCTGAACGCCAAACGACGATGGAAGAAGCCCGACAGCTGGTACAACGAGTCGAAGTTCGTTTGCCTGACCTGCCAGAAGCGAAAGTTCAGGCCCTCAAAACCCGACTTGAGCAGACCATTGGCTTGCCATTATCGCCGCAAGACGCTCCTGTCATGCCTTTGCGCCGCTCGCTTGTGAAACGATTGAGCTGGATAGCCGCTGCCGTGGTGCTGCTGGTAGGCGGTGTGGTAGCCGCTTGGTACAGTTCGCAACCCACCACAGTGTCGTACGCTACTTCTTACGGCGAAACCCGCAAAGTTGAGTTGCCCGACGGTTCGGTGGTTAATTTGAATGCCAACTCAACCTTGTCTTTTTCGGAAGATTTGAAAGACAAAGCCATTCGGGAAGTGTGGTTGCAAGGAGAAGCGTTTTTCGATGTGAAACACACAGCAACCGATGCCAAGTTTCAGGTACATACCAACGACCTGGTGGTGGAAGTACTCGGGACGGAGTTCAACGTCTCTGACCGCCGCAAAACTACCCAAGTGGTGCTTCAATCGGGGAAAGTTCAAATCAAAGCTGCCCAACAATCGGCGGTATTGCGGCCTGGTGATATGGTGGAGTTTCGGGCCGATACACGTAGCTTGACGCAGCGCAAAGTAAGAACTGAGTTGTACAGTTCGTGGCAAAAGAACATCTGGATTTTGGACGGCGAATCAATGAGCGATGTCGCTCGGCGCATCGAAGACAACTTTGGGATCGAAGTAAGTTTTGAAAACCCTTCCCTTGCCAACGAAAAAATATCGGGCACGATTCCTTCGGGCAGTGCCGAAGAAGTACGAGACATTTTGGCGGATCTTCTAAAGGCCGACTGCCAACTATCAGAGAAAAAACTAACGATTAAATAAACCTAACTTTTGAGATAAACCATGTACAAACCATTACTATTATCCTTTTTAGTCTGTGGGATAACAGGTTTTGTTCAAAACGCAAATGCGCAAGTGTTTGCCGCCAATTACACAACCATTTCTCAGCAAAACAAAAATCAACCCGACCGCAAAGCGTCGATTCCTTTGAAAGAAGCACTACGCGATGCCGAAGCGCGTTTTGGGATTCATTTGGTGTATAAAACCGACGAAATCCCCAATCGGTTGATTGCCGCCGATGCCCTCAGTGGCAAACTCGAACAGGTGTTGGAGAACCTCCTAAGCCCTGCGGGTTTGACTTACAAAAAAGTACGAAACACCTACATTATTAAAACCCAAAAAGTCAAAACTTCGGGCAAGGAAATGCTCACACCTAGCGAGACAAGCCCTGAAGCTTTGCCTAACACTAGAGCGATTTCTAATGATTTCTCAAGTCTTCGGACGGTGCCTTCGCAACTTCAATTTCCAACCTCATCGACTCATGCTGTGGCGGTGGAGGATATAAAAATTGCGGGCAAAGTGGCAGAAGAAAACGGTCAAGGTTTGCCTGGCGTAAGTATTTTGCTCAAAGGAACCAACCGAGGAACGACCACCGACGCCAATGGAGCTTTTCAACTCGCCGTCCCCGACGAAAAAGCGGTGTTGGTGTTTAGCTACGTGGGCTATTTACCCCAAGAAGTGGTCGTAGGAGGTCGCACGGCCATCAATATCACGTTGGCAGCCGATACCAAAGCACTCGGTGAAGTAGTCGTTGTAGGTTACGGCGTGCAGAAAAAAACGAGCTTGACCAGTGCCGTTGCTGAGGTAAAAAGTGAACAACTCACACGCCGCCCCGTGTCGAACGCCAATCAAGCTTTGCAAGGGATTGCGCCTGGGGTGACGATTCTTGACCGTGGTGGTTCGCCTGGCCCCAACTCTCGTGCTACGGTGCGGGTACGGGGTATCACCACGTTGAGTTCAAACGACCCGTTGTTTATTGTAGATGGGGTAGAACAACCTTTTAATACCATCAACCTCGACGATATCGAAAGTATTTCGGTGCTCAAAGACGCTTCATCAACTGCCATTTATGGTTCTCGGGCAGCTAATGGGGTTGTGCTTGTGACAACCAAACGCGCCAAATCAGGGAAAGCAGTGGTGGATTACAGCGGTTTTTACGCCGTTCAAAATGCCATTAACAAACCCGAAATGATGGATTTGGAGCCTTATATGCGCTTGCAAAACGTGGCGCTTATCAACTCTGGCGCAGCGGCGAAGTTTAGCGAAGCCCAAATTTCAGAATACGTCAACGCCACCGATCGTCTCAAATTTCCTTTGCCTAATACGTGGTTTAAAACCGTATTACGGGCAGCGCCGCAGTTTAGTCAAAATGTATCGGTTAGCGGTGGAAATGAGTTTTTTCGCGGCCGCGTAGGTGTTCGTTACCAAAAACAAGGCGGAATTGCCCCTAATTTTGACAGCGATGTCAAAGAAATCCGCGCCAATACCGATTTTAAAGTATCCAATCGGTTGAGTGCAAGCGTGGACATCAATTACCGCAACAACAACTGGCAAACGCCCGTCAGCGAGTTCAACGTCTTTAATACCATGTTTCACGGGTCACTTTGGGCTGTTCCAAAGTATCCTGATGGTACCTACGGCGTGAGTGCTCAAGGCAACAACCCCTTGATGTATGCCGAAATTGCAGGGCTTTCGCGGAACATTCAAGACTATTTGTTTGGCAGTGGAAAAGTAGAATGGGAAATTATTCCGAACTTGAAATTTAGCAGCCAATACGCTATTCGCTACACGGCAGAGCAAAACAAAAACTACACCAATGCTTATACGGTCTTGGATTATTACAATCCGTCGTTGGTCAGAAAAACCATTCCGCGCAGTAGTTTGACCGAAATCCGCAGCGTAACGCGCGAAACGACCCTCAATAATTTGTTGGGGTACAGCAATACGTTTGGTCAACACGAAGTGAAAGCATTGGTCGGGTATTCGGAAATTCAAAACAAATACAACACCATCAGCGCCTACCGCGAAGATTTTTACAACAACGACGTGCAGTCAATTGGCTCAGGTTCTGACAACAACAAAAACAGCGGTGGGGTAGATTCTCAGTGGGGGCTTCGCTCGTTTTTTGGGCGGGTCAACTACGCTTTGGCCGACAAGTATTTGTTTGAAGCCAATGCGCGTTACGACGGCTCATCGCGTTTTACGGGCGATAAAGTGTATAGCTTCTTCCCATCATTTTCAGCAGGCTGGCGTTTGTCAGAGGAGAAGTTTTTTGAACCGCTCCGTACGGTGGTGAGTGAGTTGAAAGTGCGTGGTTCGTGGGGAAGAACTGGAAACCAAGCAGTAGGCTTGTATAGTTATTTCCAAACCCTCAACTCTTCTACCTATACGTTTGGTGGGTCGGTGGTGCAAGGCTACGTACAATCGAACTTGGCCAACCCGAACTTGACGTGGGAAACAACTACCCAAACCGACATCGGGTTGGATGCCCAGCTTTGGAATAACCGTTTGAGCGTTACGTTTGACTATTACGACAAGTTGACCGACGGCATTTTGCTAAACCTACCCATTCCAACAACCGTAGGTTTGAATGCACCGCCCCAAAACGCAGGGAAAGTGGGGAACAAAGGAATTGAATTGGGCTTAACGTACCGCAACAAAACCAAAAGTGGCTTCGCTTACGAAATTGGTGGAAACTTTGCCCAAAACAACAATAAAGTAATTGATTTGGCCAAAACAGGGCCTTACATTTCAGGCTCGGACATCGACCCGCGCTACATCATCAAAGAAGGTTTGCCGTACAATGCCCACTGGGGCTACAAAACCGATGGGTTGTTCCAAACGGCGGATGAAATCAAAGCCTATCCTACGTTGGTGCCTAACATGAAACCTGGTGATGTGAAGTATGTGGACTTGAACAACGACGGAAAAATCAACAGCGATGACATGACGTTTATTGGTCTAACGTTCCCGCGTTACACCTTTGGACTAAATACCAATTTTAGCTACAAAAACTTTACGCTATTTACCCAGTGGCAAGGTGCGGCGGATGTGGACACGCGCTTGTCGGGGGCATTGGCCGAAATGGGGAATTACGAAGGGTTTACGCACAAAATTTATACTGATAACTACTGGACTCCCGAGCGCCCCAATGCGCGTTTTCCTCGTCCTGTAAAATTGGATTTGCGCAACGTATCCACGTCTGACCGCATGATTATCGACGGTTCGTATCTCCGCATGAAAACCATTCAGTTGTCGTACAGCTTGCCAAAAGGCTTGTTGGAGCGCATCAAAGCGGGACGGGCTACGGTTTATGTGAGCGGTACCAATTTGCTTACGTTCTCGAAGTTGAATGAATGGAACCTCGACCCCGAAGCCGAATCAGGGCGCGCGACTTATTATCCTCAAACATCGCTAACAACGGTTGGTCTTAATGTACAATTTTAACCTTTAAGGAAAGCTTAAAACAATGAAAATCAAATATATTTTCCCTCTTGTCGTAGGCTTAGGTGTATTGTCGGGTTGCGAACAAAGCCTGCTCGATACCGTGCCCAACGACCGTATTTCTTCGGATATTTTCTGGAAAACTGAAAGAGACGCGATTCTTGCCTCAAACGGCCTCTATCCTGCTTTGGACGGGGTCAACATCTTTGCCATTGAAGGCGTCACCGACATTTCGCACGTCAACCAAGTATTTCAAGTAGAATCCAATATTGAAAAAGGTATTCACGATGCACTCAATTCGCGTCCTCAAAGTGAGTGGACGGCGGCTTACCGTGGGATTCGCCTTGCCAACGATTTTTTGGCCAACATTGACAAAGTCCAAACGACCAATACCGCCCTCATTGCCCGCCTCAAAGGAGAAGCGCGTACGCTTAGAGCGTATCAATATACGAAGCTTGTGGGGCTTTTTGGAGATGTACCTTTGGTAACGACGACCATTGGTATTGAAGAAGGACGGACGCTCAAGCGGACATCCTCGGCCCAAATTTGGGATTTTGTGCTCAAAGAACTTACTGAAGCTGCCAACGATTTACCCGCCACCCAAACCGACAAAGGGCGCGTCACCAAAGGAGCGGCTTTGGCTTTGAAAGCACGGGCTGCACTCTGGGCGGGACGTTACCAAGAAGCGGCTGATGCGGCCAAAGCGGTGATTGACTCAAAAACGTACGCTTTGTATTCGAGTTATGCCAACCTTTTCTCGTACGCCGCCGAAAATAATTCGGAAGTGATTTTGGACAAACAGTTTATCAAAGATACGTATTCCAACAACGTGTTTGCCAGCATGGGGCCGTATAGCCAACGTACGGCCAACAACACCTACGTGCCTACCAAAGCGCTGGTGGATGCGTATCCGATGGCCAACGGCAAGGACATTACCGACCCAACCAGCAGTTTTGACCCTAAAAATCCGTATGCCAACCGCGACCCGCGTTTGAGGGCCTCGATTTTTGTACAAGGCGACGATTTGCCCGATGGGAAGAAATTTGACCCTCGTCCAACAAGCGGAACGGCCGATGCCATTGGCAATACTTATTTAGCCACTTCGACGGGTTTTGTGTTGAAAAAATACATCAACAAAGAAGACTTAACCACGGGTGGAAACTGCGGAATCAACATCGTTTTGTTGCGGTATGCCGAGGTGCTTCTTACGTACGCCGAAGCAAAAATTGAACTTAATCAAATAGATGCCACCGTTTACGACGCTATTAATCAGATTCGTCAGCGCGCCGATGTGAAGTTGCCTGCCTTGGCGACGGGGCTATCGCAAGCACAGTTGCGTGACGCTGTTCGTAAAGAGCGCTTGCTTGAATTGGCGTTTGAAGGATTACGTTTGTTCGACATTCGCCGCTGGAAAATCGCCGAAAAAGTAATGGTAGGGGATGTTTACGGAATGACGTACGCAGACGGTGCCGATTTGAAAACCATTCAGATTGCGTCATTTACCCGCGTTTTTGACCCTGCTAAACACTACCTCTGGCCTATTCCTCAGAAAGAACGCGAACTCAATCCTGAGCTTACCCAAAATTCGGGCTGGTAATTTGACCTGACACATCAGTAGTATCCAACTCCATTTCTATTTTAAAACAAACAAGCCGCGGTAGGACGTCAAGTGCGTTCCTACCTCTGGTTCAATCAACCGAAGCAAAATATGAAACGAATTGTTTTGTTGCTTTTCCTTTGTTGGGGAACAATGGCATTGGCCCAAAAATCGACCTCTAAACCCAACGTCATCTATATCTTTGCCGACGACCTTGGCTACGGTGAAGTAGGTGCTTATGGACAAAAGAAAATCAAAACCCCTAACCTCGACCGACTAGCGGCGGGCGGAGTGCGCTTTACGCAGCATTATTCGTCGGCGCCCGTGTGTGCGCCTTCGCGTTGTGGATTGATGACAGGGCGCCATACAGGCCATACGTACATTCGCGGAAATTATGAACTTGGTGGTTTTGAGGATGATAAAGAGGGCGGACAAATGCCGTTGAACGAAGGAGCATTTACCATTGGGCATTTGTTCCAAAAATCAGGCTACAAAACGGGCGCGGTTGGAAAATGGGGAATGGGCATGGCCAATACCACAGGAAATCCTAACCAACAAGGTTTTGACTTCTTCTATGGGTTGCTTTGCCAAAAACAATCGCACAATTTTTACCCTACCCACTTGTGGAAAAATGGGGAAAAAGTGGCGCTAAATAACCCCTACATCAAAGTCCACCGCCCCATGCCCGAGGGAGACGAAAACTACGAATATTACGTAGGGAAAGACTACGCCATCGACAAAATGACGGAGGAGGCAACGGGCTTTATCAATGATAATAAAAGCCGTCCTTTCTTCCTGTATTTGCCTTATACCTTGCCTCACTTGTCGCTGCAAGCCCCTGAAGAAGCGGTCAAAGAATACATCGGGAAGTTTGACGAAAAACCCTACCGTGGTCAGTCGGGCTATGCCTCTACGCGTTATCCTTACTCGACCTACGCGGCCATGATTTCGTATTTGGACAAGCAAGTAGGGCAGATTTGGGAGTTGGTAAAAAAACTCGGTATCGAAGACAACACCATCATTATGTTTTCGAGTGATAACGGGGCGACGTTTGTGAAGCACGTGGACGCGGCGTTTTTTGAAAGTGCAGGGCCGTTTCGTGGGTTAAAAATGGACGTATATGAGGGCGGAATCCGAGTGCCAATGATTGCGTATTGGAAAGGAAAAATCAAGCCTGGGCAAGTCACTGACCATGTTTCGACGCAGTACGACGTGCTGGCAACTTGTGCCGATTTGTTGGGAACAAAACCCGCCCTTTCAACCGACGGAGTTTCGTTTTTGCCCACTCTTTTGGGAAAATCCACGCAGGCCCAACACCCCTATTTGTATTTTGAATATCCCGAAAATGGTGGGCAGTTGGCGATTCGGAAAGGCGATTGGAAGGGTGTAAAACGAAACGTAAAAGCAAACCGCAACGGCGCATGGGAGATTTATAACTTAAAATCGGACATTGGCGAACGGAACAACGTAGCTGCTGCTCACCCCGAGTTGGCCAAGGAATTTGACGAAATCGTACAGCGCGAACACCGCCCCGCGCACGTTCACGAATGGGAGTTTGTAGATCCAAAATTTGAAGTGAAGAAGTAGGTTCGTAAAAGAAATTGCACAAAGAACCCAATAGAGGTAGCATAATATCACTTTGTGGGCATTGTGCTATTCTTAGCGTTCTTTGTGGTTGGTTACCGTTCAATGTTTAAATAGCTTCCTAACTATTACAAACTATGAGAAAGCTTTCAATTGTTTTTTTGGCAATGTGTGCCTTGGTCGGCATTTCGGCCTTTACCATTTTTTCAACCGAACAAGCCCCCAAAGCAACTCCCCCCAACATCATTTTGATTTTTATGGATGATTTGGGCTACGGTGATTTGAGCTGCTACGGAGCCTTGCAATACCGTACGCCTCAGCTCGACAAACTGGCGGGAGAAGGGGTGCGCTTTACCAATTTTTTGGCAGCCCAAGCGGTATGCAGTGCGTCGCGGGCAGCATTGATGACGGGCTGTTATCCCAACCGTGTCGGTATTTCGGGGGCGTTGTTTCCCAATGCCAAAATAGGTTTAAACCCCGACGAAACCACCATTGCGGAGTTGTTAAAAGAAAAAGGCTACGCCACGGGCATGTTTGGAAAATGGCATTTGGGTGATAAACCTGAGTTTTTACCAACGAAACAGGGCTTTGATGAATACGTTGGTTTGCCGTATTCAAACGATATGTGGCCCGTGCATTACGATGGCAAACCGATTACAAATGAGTCTGACAACCGCAAAAAGAGTTTTCCGTATTTGCCTTTGTTGAGTAACAACGACACCATTCAAGAAATCAAAACCCTTGATGACCAAGCCAAACTGACGGGAATTTATACCGAACGAGCGGTTAATTTTATTAAAAAACACAAAAAAGGGCCGTTTTTCGTCTATTTGCCGCATTCAATGCCCCACGTACCGATTGCGGCGTCGGCGAAGTTTAAGGGAAAAAGTAACCAAGGAACTTACGGCGACGTGTTGCTCGAAATCGACTGGTCGGTGGGTGAAATCATGAAAGCCCTGAAAGAAAATGGGTTGGATAAAAATACAATGGTGATTTTTACGAGCGACAATGGCCCTTGGCTCAATTACGGAAACCACGCAGGATCATCGGGTGGCTTGCGCGAAGGGAAAGGCAATAGTTTTGAGGGAGGCCAACGCGTTCCTTGCATCGTTCGCTGGAAAGGTGTCACGCCCGAAGGAGTCGTTTGTAACAAACTTACTTCGACCATTGATTTGCTGCCCACCATTGCTAACATCTGCGGGGCAAAACTTCCTGCGAAAAAAATTGATGGGGTAGATATTTTACCACTACTCAAAGGCAATATGGACGCCACGCCTCGGAAGTATTTTTACTACTATTACCGTCGCAATAACCTAGAAGCCGTGCGCCGCGATGACTGGAAACTCGTCTTACCCCATGAAGGACGCACTTACGAAGGACAACAGCCAGGCAACGACGGTTTCCCAGGCAAAGCCCCCGAAAATCATCCGTTTCCGTTGGCTTTGTACGACCTCCGCCGCGACCCATCGGAGCGCTACGACGTAAAAGAGCTTTATCCTGAGATTGTAACCGAGCTTCAAAAAGTAGCTGACGAAGCCCGCGAGGACTTGGGCGACGACCTCACTAAACGCGAAGGAAAAAATGTCCGTCCCAGTGGGCGGGTGAAGTAAAGAATGAAACCAACAAAAAAGTCGTTCTGCTACTAGGTGGAACGACTTTTTTGTGTTTTCTTCCGACACTATTTCAAGAATCCTATGCCTCCTATGAACAAAAAAGAACGTTATATCGCTATCGCCGTTGGGGTGTTGCTCCTCGTTGGGGTCGCTGTTTATTACCAATTTCGCAAAAAAGAGCCCGTTAAACAAGCATTTGCGCCTGACTCAACGGTCTATTCCAAACAAGATTATACCACTTTGGTGCTTGATAGTACCGTGTTGGCGTCGTTTTTTGCGTCGCGTTCGTTGGCCGATAGCCTACAATCGGATGTGCGTTCGTTTTATCAGCGACGGGGGTATCAGTATGCGTGGTTTAGCGAAAACCGCCTCGCCAACGCTGCCAACAATTTCAATAACTTACGCCAAAGCTACATCAGCGATTTTGCGGATAGCAGCCTGTACAACGCCGAAATCGACCGATTGGTGAACGAGGCCGAAACCCAAGGGACGAAGTTTTTGGCCAATAAGGTAGAAGTACAAACCCTCGAATTGCTTCTGACAACAGCGTTTTTTCAGTACGCCGATAAAGCATACGCGGGTACTGTCAAAGATTTGTTGGATTTGGAGTGGTTTATTCCCCGTAAAAAGAAAAATTTCCAAGCATTGTTAGACACGCTCGTGATGGCCAAAGGACAGCCGATTCGTGAGCCTGTCAATCGTTATTATACGTTGTTGAAAGAAAAACTAAGCCAGTATCGACTTCTTCAGCAGCAGGGTGGGTGGCCTAAATTGGAATTTGAAGGAAAAGCGCCCAAAAAAGGCGACGAAGATTCGACGGTTTTGGTGTTGAAGCAAAACCTTCACTTGTGGGGTGACCTCAAAACGCTGGATTCGACCAAGGTATTTGATGACTCGGTAGCCGTAGCCTTAAAACGCTTCCAACACCGCATGGGCCTTTCGGAAACTGGTAAATTGGACGAAAAGACGTTGGTGGAAATGAACCGACCCGTGGAAGAACGCATCCGCCAAATGATGCTCAACATGGAACGCTTGCGATGGGTGCCCGATGAACTCGAACCGAATATGTTGCTGGTGAACATTCCTGAGTATCGCTTACACGTGTTTGAAAATGGCGTTCAATCGTGGATGTGCAAAGTTGTGGTGGGAAAAGAAGCGACTAAGACAAGCATTTTTAAAGGAAATCTCTCGTACGTGGTGCTGAATCCGTACTGGGTAGTGACCAACAATATCATCAACAACGAGATTTTACCAAAACTCAAACGTAATCCAGGGTATTTGGCTCGAAATAACATGGAGGTCGTGGCGGGTAACAAAGTGTTGAACCCGTACTCAATTAAATGGAGTTCCTATACCAAAAACATTCCCTACACCATTCGTCAGAAACCAGGGAAGGGCAATTCGTTGGGGAAAGTTAAATTTTTATTTCCCAATAGTTACCACATTTATTTACACGATACACCCTCCAAAAGCCTCTTTGGAGAGACTTCAAGGGCCTTTAGCCACGGGTGTATTCGGGTGTCAGAACCTGAAAAATTGGCATTGCATGTGTTAAAAAATGTCCCAGAATGGAACGAAGATAAGCTAAATGCCGTTTGGAAAACACAAAACGAGAAATGGATAACCGTTCGTCCTTCGCTTCCAGTGTACATTGTCTATTTTACAACTTGGGTGGATAATACGGGTCAACTCAACTTCCGCCGTGACTTATACGGGTTGGATAGTGCGTTGGCAAAAGAAGTTTTTGGAGAACAATAACAAGCACAAATGTCGGAAATTTCATGCGGCGTTGATTTCGGAACGTCAAACTCTACCATTGCATTTTACCGAGATAACCAACTTACGTTGGTGCCCGTCGAAGGGACAAACACCACCATTCCTAGCGCAATATTCTTTGAACGCATCGACAACACACCCCATTACGGACGCGACGCGGTGCAGCTGTTTTTGGGGCGGAACAAAGGCCGTTTTATGCGCAGTTTGAAGCGGATATTGGGAACAACGATTATGAAACAAGGAACGCTCGTCAACGGCAGTCCGATGTATTTTAGTCGAATCATTGGTCAGTTTGTCAAAAACCTCAAAGACAAAGCCGAACTGGAAGCGGGGCAAGAAATCGAGAGTGTGGTGATGGGGCGGCCTGTTCATTTTATTGATAACGACCCTGTCGGCGACAAAAATGCCCAAGAAGAGCTACGGAAAATTGCGCAACAAGTAGGTTTCAAACACATTGAGTTTCAGTTTGAACCCATTGCTGCGGCTTTTGCCCACGAAATAAACGTATCGGGCGAAAAACTGGCGTTGGTGGTGGACATTGGCGGGGGTACGTCCGACTTTACGGTGATTCGTCTTTCCCAGCACTTTTTGAATAGAACCAACCGCGCCAACGACATTTTAGCCAACACAGGGGTGCGGATTGGTGGCAACGATTTTGACAAAGATTTGAGCTTGGTCTCATTTATGCCCGAATTGGGTTTTCGTAGTACGTACGGCGACAAACACTTGCCCGTACCGCTCAAATATTACTACGACTTGGCCGAATGGAGCAAAGTAAACTCGCTTTATACGCCCAAAAATCGGATGCAGATTTACCAGTATTTGGGTCAATCGCACGACCCTGAGCGACTTTCTCGGTTGTTGAATGTCATCGACCAAGAGAGTGGGCACGTATTGTTAGGCGCGGTAGAAGAAGCCAAGATTGCTTTGACTTACCACGATGTCAATTGTTCATCGCTCGATTTTTTGGCGGAAGGATGTACTGTAGAAACTTCCAAAAAAACTTTTGAAGAAGCCATTGCGGAAGAAATTGAGCAAGTGACCGTGGCCGCAACGGCCTGTGTACAAGAAGCAGGAGTGAAGCTTCAGGATATTGAGTTGATTATTTTGACGGGAGGTTCTACCGAGATTCCCGCAGTTCAACTTGCTTTTAAAAACCTGTTTTCCCATGCCGAAGTAGCAGATGGCAACAAACTCGATAGTGTTGGAGTAGGGTTGGCTTATGACAGCCAACGTAAGTTTCAGATGGGGTAAGAAAACAAACACCTATAAGGTTTAAAAAACCTTATAGGTGTAGGCACTATATTATTTTAAGTTATTGGCCAAACGAAGCAATTCGATTTCGGCAGCTTTGGCGGCAAAACTGTAATTGACAAACGCATACCCAATGTTTTCAAAACTCTGCTGCGCTTGGCGCACCTCTACGATGGTCGCTTGGCGAAGCTGATAACGTTGGAGTGTCAAATCAAGCAGTTTTTTTGAGAGCTCTACATTTTTCTTTTGTTCTTCCAATTGTTGCAAATTCATCGTATAAGTTTGATACGCTTTCACGACGTTGTTGCTCAATGTCCGTTGAAGAATCTCTTTGCGCAAACCCGCATTTTTGGTATTGATGGCCGCGATTTGTTCTTGGCGTTTGAAGATACCTCCGTTGTAAATAGGAATGGATAGTCCTACGCCCAAAAATGGCCCACTACTTTGGTTGAGGAGTAGCTGCCCAGCAGTTTGTTGGTTACGGTTGTAGGTGAAACCCATGTTTGCCCGCAGCGAAGGATAACGTTGTGCTTGAACTTCCTTCGCCGCCCATTCCGCAATTTTGATTTGATTATCAGCCGCCATTACGTCAGCGTTGCGGTTGGCATTGCGCAAAATATCATCCATTTGAAGGCTTTTATCAACCATAATCGTGTCTTGGATGGCGATAAGGGTATCAGGACGCAGGTTTAACAAAAGCAATAAATCGGTTTTAGCTTGAGTCACAATCAGTTGTTGCGACTGCTTGGTTTGAAGCAAAGCGTTCAAATCAAGCTGAGATTGAAACAAGTCGGCGTTGTTGGCCAATCCGACGTTTTGTTGCACTTTTACCAACTCCAGGCGGCGCTCTGCCACGTCAATCGACTGGTCGATGGTGCGGATGTACGCTTGCTGACGAATGACGTCATAATAACCCGCCATTACGCCCGCAATCGTGTTTTGGACTTGGGCGTTGAGCAACTGCTTGCTTTGCAGTTCGAGCTGCTCAAGGCGTTTTTTGGTTGATTTAACGCGGTTGCCGTTGTAAAGCAAAATGCTCCCAGTAACGTTGGAGTTTAGCTGATTGGCTGCCGCGCCGTTTCGCTTAATTTCCACCCCCGTGTTGAGCTTCTGATTGACGTTGGTGTATTGCTCGTTGTCGTTGATGGTGGCCGTTACCGTAGGCAAGGCACCAGCGATACTTTTGTCGTTGTTGATATGGGCTACCTGAACGTTGTTTTTCAACACCTCAATATCCAGGTTATTTTTGAGCGCAATGCCGATGGCATCGTTCAGGGTCAAGTTTTGAGAAAAGGCGATTTGACCAGAAATTGTCAAACCCAATACTATCAAAAATTTCCTCATTGTGATGAGATTACGTGCCAAAGCACAGTTAATCATTATTTGTAAATGGTAGATAAAATGGTGGAAGTTAGGCATTGCTAACTTCCACTGTCTTTTCTTCTACGTTATCGGCGTTTTTGTGTTTTCCCGAAACAAACGTATATACCGCTGGAACGACAAACAATGTAAGAACAAGGGAGAACATGATGCCGCATACAACCACAATTCCGAGCGGAATACGGCTGGTACTGGCAGCTCCCAAGCTCAACGCAATCGGCAAAGCTCCCAAAGAAGTAGCAAGGCTGGTCATCAAAATCGGACGCAAACGTTGTGTTGAAGCGTCGATAACGGCTTCTACTTTCTTGAGACCATGTTCGCGCCGTTGGTTGGCAAATTCCACAATCAAGATACCGTTTTTGGTTACTAGACCAATCAACATGATCATTCCGATTTGGGAGAAAATGTTGAGGGTTTGGTCAAACGCCCACAAGCTTAACAATGCCCCCGCCAACGCCAACGGTACCGTAATCATAATGGTGAATGGATCAATAAAGCTCTCAAACTGAGCCGCCAATACCAAATAGATAAGCACTAAAGCCAACATAAAGGCAAAAAGGATGTTCGACGAACTTTCTGAGAAGTCACGCGAGGGACCTGACAATGCCGTTTGGTAGCTTTCGTCGAGGAGTTTGTTGGAAATACTTTCCATGGCTTTGATACCGTCGCCAATGGTGTAACCTTCCGCCAACGAAGCCGAAATGGTGGCCGCCTTGTAACGATTATAGTGGTAAATCGTGGTAGGAGTTGTACTTTCTTCCCAACGAATCACGGAGCTTAATGGAATATTTTCGCCGCGCGAGTTGCGTACGTACAAGCGACCAATGTCTTCGGGCTTGTTACGGTCGGTGCGCTCTACTTGGGCAATGACGGAATACTGGTAGCCATTTTGGATGAAATAAGCCAAGCGACCACCACTAAACGCCGCCTGAATGGTGGCTACTACGTCTTGGGTGGTAAGCCCTAAGTCTCTGATTTTCATTCGGTCAACGGAAAGTTTTAACTCAGGACGGTTAAACTTCAAGTTGACATCGACGTTGGCAAATGTTTTATCAGCGCGGGCTGCTTCCAAAAACTGAGGAATAATAGCACGAAGACTGTCTAGGTTTTGATTTTGGAGAATAAACTGTACTGGCAAACTTCCGCGTGAGCCAAAACCTACCGAAATCGTTTGCTCCTGAACAGCAAATATCCGTGCTTGGTTAAATCGACTGAGTTTTTTCTGCAAATCGTTTACAATATCGCTCTGGCTACGGGTACGCTCGGTGGGTTCTACCAAGGCCAAACGTGGAGAGGCACTGTTGGTTGCCCCTGCTCCTCCAGGTCCTCCTCCTGGCGTACGAACGAAGATAAAATCACGTTCGGGAATCGAATCGTACAAATATTTGCCCAAATCATCCGCGATTTTTGACATAGAACTATAGCTCGTTCCTTCAGGGGCGGTTACGTTAAAACGAATGCTACTACGGTCTTCCAATGGCGCTAGTTCGCTCTTTAATGCCCCCATGCAGTACCAAATAATCCCCCCACAGGCCAATACGATGACCCACGCTATCCAGCGGACTTTCAAGAAGCCTGTAAGCATAGCTTGGTATCCGTCTTCCATGCCACGGAAAAAAGGTTCGGTTTTTCGATAAAACCAACCATGACCCGCGTTTTTGCGCGAAAGATAGACGTTCAAGACGGGCGTAATGGTAAGCGATACAAAGGCGGAGACGAGTACGGCGGCGGCCAGCGTTACCCCAAACTCTCGGAAAAGACTACCAATAAATCCTTCCAAGAAAATAACGGGTAGGAACACGATGGCCAACGTAATCGACGTCGAAATAACGGCAAAGAAGATTTCTTTACTTCCTTCAATGGCCGCTTTCCGAATCGGCAAACCTTGTTCGAGTTTCTTAAATATGTTTTCGGTGACTACAATCCCGTCATCAACCACCAGCCCCGTAGCCAATACAATCGCCAGCATGGTAAGGATATTGACCGAAAAGCCTGCGAGATACATGATGAAGAACGTCGCTACGAGCGAAATCGGAATATCAATCAATGGACGAATCGCAATGAGCCAATCGCGGAAGAAAAGGAAGATAACGATTACTACTAGGATGAACGAAATAATGAGCGTTTCTTCTACCTCAGCGAGTGAGTTACGGATATTTTTGGTGTTGTCAATCAGTACCCTAAACTGAATGTCACTTCTGTTGCTTTTTTGTAATTGAGCAACACGTTTGTTGATTTCATCCGCAATTTTGATGTTGTTTGCGCCTGGTTGAGGAATAATGGCCAAACCTACAGCGTGTAAGCCGTTGTACTTCCAGCTTTGTTCGAGCTGTTCTGGGCCTAGTTCTACTTTAGCGACATCGCTCAATCGCACAATTCCTGTCGCATCTTCCCGAATGATGAGGTCTTGAAACTGCTTCTCGGTGGTCATACGACCCAACACCCGAATGGTTAAATCCGTGTTGTTACCGTAGATTTTTCCAGGAGGGAGTTCAATGTTTTCGTTGTTCAGTGCCGAACGAATGTCGGAGAAGGCAACGTTGTAAGCGCTCATTTTGTCGGGGTTAAGCCAAATACGCATGGCGTAGCTTTTCTGCCCAAAAATGTTGATAGCACTTACCTCGTCAACGGTTTGGAGCTGTTGTTGAAGTACGTTTTCGGCGTAGTCGCTCAATTCTAACAAACTTTTGCTTTCACTTTGTACTGCCAAAATCATAATAAACTCACCGTTGGCATCGGCTTTCGATACTACTGGCGGAGCATTGATGTCTTGTGGCAAGCTGCGCAAAGCTTGGCTTACTTTATCGCGCACGTCGCTGGCCGCCGCTTCGAGGTCAACACCGAGGTTGAACTCTACGCTGATTTGGCTACTTCCCTGCGAGCTAGAAGAAGTAATGGTGCGGATACCTTGAATTCCGTTGATTTGTTTTTCAAGAGGTTCGGTGATTTGGCTCTCAATGATGTCGGGGTTAGCACCTGTATATGAAGTGCTTACCGAAATCATTGGAGGGTCGATGGCGGGATAGTCCCTCACCGCCAAAAACGAAAGCCCCACTACTCCGAAAATAATGATTGCCAAGTTCATCACTGTGGCAAGCACGGGGCGGTTTATGGATAGTTCTGAAATGTTCATTTCTTTGCTTTTCTTACTTTGAGAACGGCGTCAGGTTTAGCAAACAATACCCCTGTTACAACCACAGAGTCGCCCACGTTAAGACCTTGGGTAATTTCTACGTTGTTAGAACTACGGATTCCTGTTTGTACGTTGACAAACGCAGCTTTTCCGTTTTTGACCAGAATAACTTGGTTGTTGCGATCGTCGGGAATAATGGCATTGGTCGGAATCATAATGGCTTTTTTGTTGTTGCCATTGCCAATAATTACCTTGGCAAAAGCCCCAGGATTGGCGCGAGAATCGTCCATGAGAGCGCGCACGACCAAGCTACGGGTGAGTCGGTTGGCTTGCGGCTCAAGGGCAATCACGGTTGCTCGGCTCAAAACCGAATCACGTCCGTCCACGCGAACTTTCACTGTCGAACCAATCCGAACCAATTCGCTGTATTCTTCGGGAAGGGTAAAATCAATTTTCTTTTTACCCAACTGTTGAATCGTCGCAATGATGGACGTAGGGGTTACGTACGAACCTGGGCTGATTTGACGAAGACCAATCGTTCCTGTAAATGGCGCACGAAGTACCGTCTTGTCAATCAAGGTTTGGGTATAAGCCATGTCAGCCTTGAGGGTGTTGACAGTATTCAAAGCGGCGTCGTAGTCGCTTTGGTTGATGCCATTTACGTCAAGAAGTTTTTTGAAACGCTCTTCGGTGCGCGTGGCGTTGTCCAACTGCACTTTGGTTCGTTGCATTTGGGCTTCGAGGTCGGCACTGTTGATGCGGGCTAAAACCGCTCCTTGCGTGACAGTTTTTCCTTCAGGAACGTTGAGATAGGTCAAGCGTCCGCTTACTTCGGGACGTAGCTCGGTCGATTCGCTCGGAATGATCGTTCCGTTGACTTCAACTACATTGGTGAGGGGTTGAGGAGTAGCTACCATGACATCTACGAGGGTAGGTTTATCTTTTTTCTCTTCGCGACCGCCACCTCCTTCTTTTCCCTTTTTTTCTTTACAAGCCGACAGCGACAAACAAACCAATACTGTCGACAAACTTATGTAAAAAGAATGCGTGGGTTTGGAATAATTCATTCAAAATAAGATTTAGAGAGCTCTGTAGTTCGTTTTGTGAGGTATTAACAAGTAAACAAATGTAAGTGTTATGCAAAAATGGTGTTTAGGTATCGTACCGAAAGCCCCTAAAAATGAGAGCAAACGGCTTTTTGACGCTACAACCCCTTTTGATAAGTTTGTTACGACAAAAAAGGGCTTTCGTCCTACTGTAAAAGCGGATTGAAGCCCTTAATTTACCTAGTAAAATGTACAAATCGCCCCTATCGCTCGACGGAATGATTGATTTTGTCGATATTTCTAAAATTCCATCAGGCGCTTTACGTTTTCTTGGTAAGTACTGCCTGACTCGATTTTGGTTTGTTTTTGGTCAAGCATCACAATCATGTATTTGCCCGTAAAATACCGCTCCATCTCCCTGATTTTGGTGCTGTTGACAATCGTTGAGCGGCTTACCCTTACAAAATTTGAGGGTAATTTTTCTTCTAAACTGGTAATCGTATAATTCATCAAATACTGTTTATTATCGACGGTATTGAGCAGCACGTATTTATCTTCTGCCTGAAAAAAGCTAATGTCCGAGAGCGGTACAAACAAGATTTTATCACCACTTTTGACCGAAATAGAGTGCATTTCTTTCTTCGGTACCATGCTTCCGATGAGTTGCCTGAGGCTTTCTTGACTGAGCGTTTGTTCTTGTTCGGGACGCAGGTTTCGGAGTTTATCCATCGTTTTGGCCAAACGCTCTTTTTCAACGGGCTTGAGCAAATAATCAATGGAGTTTTCTTCAAAGGCTTTGATGGCGTACTGGTCGTAGGCTGTCACAAAAACGACCATAGGCATATACGACAGCCGTGATAACATCTCAAAACCCGTCATTTGGGGCATTTCGATGTCCAAAAAAAGTAAATTGGGGCGTAGCGTTTCAATTTTTTGAATGCCTTCGAGGCCATTGAGGGCTTCGTCAACTACCTCAATGAGGTCATCAAACTGCGCCAATAAACGTTTGAGACGCCCTAAGGCAATGGGTTCGTCGTCGATAAGAAGGGTAGTAAACATAGCTAAAAGTCGTTAGAGGCGATGGTTTATTTCCAGTCAGTCCACTCGTGGTCGCGCGGGAGGCTGATGATTACCGCTTTGTGGTTGTCGTTTTGAATTTGTAAAGTGGCCTTGTCTCCATATACCAATTGAAGTTTTTCTCGAATACTTCGTAACCCATATCCGCTGGCTACTTCTTCTTTGAAGGCAGGGCCATTGTCGTGAATCGTAAACAGAATATGGCTGGAGGTGCGTTCGATGCAAATTTCGATAATCCCGTGGTCAAGCAACTGCGAAATGCCGTGTTTGATGGCGTTTTCGACCAGTGGCTGTAGCAAAAAACGCGGAATTTTTACGTCCAACAACGACGGTTGTACTTCGACCTTAAACTGAAGCCGATTCCCAAATCGCATTTGTTCAATCGCCAAATATGATTTTACTACTTCCAATTCCTCAGAAATACTATGGCTATACGCCTCAGTGCGCCCCGTGGTATAACGAAATAGCTTCGACAGTTGAATCGTCATTTCTTCGGCTTTGTCGGGGTCTTGGTGAACAAGCCCCGCGATGCTGTTGAGCGAATTATAGAGGAAGTGTGGGTTGATACGCGCTTCGAGGGCGTTGAGTTGGGCCTTGGTTTTTAATTTTTCGAGGTTGAGCAATTGGTATTCTTGTTCCGAAATTTTACGGGTAATCTGCCGCGTTCGTTGCCAATAAAACAAGTAAGAACAACTCACGATTTGGGGTAAAAATAAATAAAAAATGGTGGTTGATCTAAGGTTACTTGGCCAAGACTGTACAGGAATTTTACTCCAATAAAGAAGGCCAATGATGACTTGAAATGAAAAAACAAAAAGAAAGGTAAGTCCAATCACTGTCAGGTATTTAGCCCAAGGAAAATGTACTTTGTTGTCGAGAAAATGAATGAAAATTTGCAATGCTAACCAAGCCCCGAGGCTATTGGCGATATTGGAAAAAAAGATACCCGTGGATAAAATGTTGTGAGCGCGAAAAAACTCTAGTGAAAAATACACAACCCCGCTCAGGCCATATCCCAAAAACAAACAAAACAAAAATGCAATCAGCATTCCTTCAAGCGAAAAAGGCGAAGGGGTTCGCTCGTGATTGTTGGAAACTGCGGGAGGAGGCGCCGACGTGGTGGGTGATGGAGGCGTGGGCGTATTGGGTTCAGTAAACGGGTGACGCGGATAGTCAGTAGGAACATACGAATAAGGCGCAGGGGCTGGCGTTCCTGATTGGTACTGCGACAGCGTAACCCGCCCTCCAAAACTCCGAATGGTAACGTTAGGGCCGCCACCGTTGAGTTTGCCTCTTAAATTGCTTCGGGACGAATAGCCGTTAAAGTCTTGAAAACGAGGGTGTCTTACGCGACCTGCGACTACTTCCAAGTCCAGCCCTTGGTGAAGCGGAAGTGCCACTTTGATGTTTCCGCCTGAGGTGTCAAACCACGAATATTGGTGAATCGACGTTACTTCGGCCGTGATATTTCCCCCACGGGTGCTGGCACCTATGTTGCCGTTGAGGTGCCTAAGACGAACATTTCCGCCCGAGGTGCTACATTCTAAGTCGCCCGTGATATTGGTGGCTTCGATGTTGCCCCCCCACGTACTTCCGTTGATTTTGCCTTTGTGGTTATGAATAATCACATTGCCACCTTTGGTGTCGGCGCGGATAGAACCTTCATTGTCGCTAACGGTGACTTTTCCACCAAATGTGCTCAGTTCAATATTGCCTTGACAATGAGCTACTTCGATATTGCCGCCCATTGTTTTTCCAAGGTAGTTGCCTTCTGAATGAAGCAAAAGCAAATGCCCACCCCAGGTATCAAACTTGTGGTTTCCCGAAAGGTGCTGGAGCCGAACGTGTCCGCCGTAGGTTTTGATAAACGAATGCAACGAGGGAGGTAAAAAGATACGAAATGATGTGCGGTGAAAATGAACCCAATTGTAAGGGTTAAAGTAATTGGGGCGTGCCGTGATTTTCAACGATTCACCCACGATGCTCATCACCAAAGGGTTGATGTCGGAGGGGAATTCGGTGACGGGGTCTTGGTACAAAAAAAGCGACAACAAGCTGCGTACCGAGGCAAAAACCTCAACCCGAATGGTATTTTCGTCGTGGCCAATCAATTCAACGTTGCCCGATAATGTCTCCAATTGAAGGTATTTTAGCCCTTCGGCAGGGTAAGTCACCACTTTAGAGGGTGTCCCTAATTGTTGGTCGGGAGTAAGTACGGTGCTCATCGTTGTTCAGGTTTACGTACCAAAAAGAGGGCTACCAATACCATAAAAACCACCGTGAAAGGCGTAATGCTAAGGTTTCCTAAAAACTGGATAACTCCCCAAGTGGTGGTTTTAGCAGCTATAAATTGATGCGATTTGAGCCAGTTGAAGAAGAACAGGTGGGTAAAAAGCTGGATGCTCAAATTGATAACGGTGCCAATAATCATCATGACGATGAAGTTGACCGAAAATGCAATTTTGTTCCAAAAAATGTTCAGTTTGAGTTGTTTCCAAAGAAGCCTACCTTCCGTAGTCATGCGTTTTGGGAAAAGAATAATTTGTTTAACACCTGCTTGCCAAGAGCCTTGCCCTAAAATAAGGACAATTAATCCGAGGCGAGCGACGACGACAAGGACATCAATTAGAGAAAAAAACCAAGGAGAAATAGCCCCAAAACCACCCCCTTGGGCCAATCGCCCAAAAGCCGCGATGAGGTTGAGAATACCTATTTTTACCCAATGCTGGTTGATAAACCGTTGCGTTTCTGAAATGAGTTCGGCGAAGCCGAGGTGAATGGCTCTGAGTTCCATGGCGGAAAGGAGGGGTCTGTTGGGTGATGAAATAATCATACGAGGTAAAAATAGCTGTTTTGATAACGGATACAAAGCTATTTTGCCTGTGTTGTTTCTACAGGGTGATTCGGACAAACCTCGCAAAAATGGGAGTAAAATAGGTAAAAATAAGGGTGAAAATGAGTAAGGGGTATCGCTATGTTTTCTATGTGAAAAACCTAAATGAACTATGTGTTAATCATAGAGTAACAATCATAACGTTGCTTCTTTTATACCCATTTATACAGCCTTTTAAAAAACAGATGAATACTACCCTCACTTCGCGTGTCCCGCTTATCGACGGGCTTCGAGGCTTTGCCCTTTTAGGTATCATTTTAGCACACTACATCGGATGGCACGGTGGCTGGTCGTTGCCAGAGGAAGTGAGCAAACCGTACCAATCGGACGTGCTCTCTCAAATTATCTGGACGTTTGATGGAATCTTGGTGACGGGGAAGTTCTTTGCCTTTTTCTCGTTTTTATTTGGGGTGAGTTTTGGACTCATGCTCCTCCGAACCAGCGACCGTAAAGCGGCCTTTTTAGCTCGTTTTGCGTGGCGAATTACCCTGTTAGGTGGCATTGGACTACTGCATCACTTGCATTGGCGGGGCGATATTCTTAGCATTTATGCCATGGTAGGTTTCGGACTTTTGCTCTTTGTCAATGTCCCTGAAAAGATTTTGTTGTGGGTTGCTATTGGCTTGATTGTCAATGTACCTGCACGCCTTCAGGATGCGTACATGACTTGGCAACACATAGACACGGGGGTGCTGTGGGGAACAATTTTTGACGAACCAGGCAACAAACGTTACCTAAACTTGATTCGAGCGGGGGAATATTTTCCATTTTTGGAAGATAACTGGGCTGCGTTTCCCAAAAAGATGAAATTCCAAGTCCTTAGCGGACGCCTTTACATCACTTTTGGCTTCTTTTTGTTGGGCTTTTGGTTTGCGCGTAAGCAACTCCTTCAGCAATTTGACGAGCACCGTGTTTTCTTTCGGAAGTTGCTCATTTATAGTATTTCGGTGGTAGGGGTATTGCTTCTGATTGGCGTGGGTTTGCAACTGAGCGGCATTTTCAACAAAACGATTCCGATGTGGTTATCGGCGTTGTTGTCGATGCTTTACGACCTGATGAATGCCTGTATGGTGCTGTTTTATGTGGCAGGTGTAAGCTTTTTATTGTCCAAAAAAAGTTGGAGCAAAGTGCTTTCGTCACTGGCGGCCATCGGTAAAATGGCGCTGACGAGTTACCTTACCCAAACCCTTTTAGGCTGGTTTATTTTCTTCGGTTTTGGGTTCAATTTGTTGGGGAAGGTATCGCCAGCCGTCGGATATTTGATTGGAATTATGGTGTTTTTAGCCCAAATTTCGTTTAGTCAATGGTGGCTTGGGCGCTTCCGTTATGGTCCTGTCGAATGGCTGTGGCGTTCGTTGACTTACCTAAAAGTCCAACCCTTTCTGAAATCTCGCTAATGTTTCATTTTTGTAACTCGAAATAAACAACCTTTCCTATGAACAATTCCTTGAAAATCCTGTCGGCAATGGCCATAGGTGCTTTTTTGGTGAGCTGCAAGTCGGAGTCAGACCAGCCGAAGCGAACGTCGTTTTTTGACGTAACGGGCATGGATTCAACCGCCAAACCCACCGATGACTTTTTTCAATACGCCAACGGTGGCTGGATGAAAAATACCAAAATCCCTGCCGACCAAACGGGGTGGGGGTCGTTTTATACCTTGTATGAAGATAACTTAGCCAAGCTTCATACCATTTTGGAAGAAACGGCCAAGGGTTCGCATACGAAAGGGAGCTTGGAACAAAAAATCGGTGACTTGTATAAATCGGGCATGGATACTGTCACGATTGAGAAGAAAGGCTACGAACCGATCAAAGCCGATTTGGCCAAAGTCGATGGATTGAAGAGTAAACAAGACGTCATCGACTACGCCGCCAGCCTTCCGTCCGACCCAGGCAGTGTGTGGTTTAGCCTATATGTAGGCAGCGACGAGAAAAACCCAGGCTACAATGCTTTGCAGTTTGCCCAAACGGGGTTGACGCTACCCGAAAAAGATTACTATTTCCGCACGGATGCCGAAACGAAGAAAGTACGTGATGCTTTCAAAAAATACGTGACGACACTTTTTACCTTGAGCGGAACCGATGCGGCCACGGCGCAGAAAAAAGCCGAAGGTATTCTCCAACTCGAAACCGAAATTGCCAAATCGCACCGTAGCCCTGTGGAGTTGCGGAATCCTGAAAAAAACTACAACAAGTTTGCTACCAAAGACCTCGCAAAAGTGACTCCAGGCATTGATTGGGTGAAGTTGGTACAAAAAATGGGCGTGAAAACGGATACAGTCATTATTGGTCAGCCCGACTATTACCGTGGCCTTGACCAGTTGTTGGGAAAACAGTCGATGGAGGTTATCAAAGACAAAATTCGCTTTTACATTTTGACAAGAGCGGCTTCGTCGTTGAGTAAAGGTTTTCGGGATGCGCAGTTTGAGTTTTACGGAAAAACCCTCAATGGCCAGCAAGTGCAAGAAGCCCGTTGGAAACAAATTACGAATGCTGTTGATGGCGGTTTGGGCGATTTGTTGGGGCAGATTTTTGTGAAAAAATACTTCCCACCTGCGGCCAAAACGCGCATGGATGAGCTGGTAAACAACCTCCAAGTGGTGTATGCCGACCGTATCAAGCGTTTGGATTGGATGAGCGATTCGACCAAAGCCGAAGCGTTGAAGAAATTGAACTTGTACCTCAAAAAAATTGGGTATCCCGATACGTGGAAAGATTATGCGGACGTGGAAATTGTGGCGGATAATTATTACGCCAACGGGCAGTCGATACGGGCGTCGGCGTTGAAGCGCGATTTTGCCAAGGTCGGAAAGCCTGTGGACAAAACTGAGTGGGGGATGACAGCGCCTACGGTAAATGCGTACTACAACCCAACGTTCAACGAAATTGTGTTCCCAGCGGGCATTTTACAATTCCCATTCTTTGATAACGATGCCGACGATGCCATCAATTATGGTGCCATTGGGGCGGTGATTGGTCACGAAATGACCCACGGTTTTGACGACCAAGGAAGCCAATATAACTACATGGGAATGCTCAAAAATTGGTGGAAACCAACCGATGCCGACCGTTTCAAACGCAAAGCGCTGGTGGTGGTGAAGCAATACAACAGCTACACGGTGTTGAACAATGTCCACGTCAACGGAGAGCTTACGTTGGGAGAGAATATCGCCGACATCGGTGGGCTTTCGATTGCCTTTGAAGCGTTTAAACGCACCAAACAAGGACAAAGCAATGATAAGATAGATGGATTTACGCCCGAACAGCGCTTTTTCTTGGGATTTGCGCAAGTATGGCGGATTAAGAACCGTGACGAAACGTTGCGCACCCGCATTTCGGTGGATCCTCACTCGCCTGAGCATTTTCGGGTCAACGGGCCATTGTCGAACATGCCTGAGTTTTACAAAGCGTTTAACATGAAGCCGACCGATAAAATGTATCGTCCTGATAGCGTTCGGGTAAGCATTTGGTAACGGAAGAAAGGAAGCGATTTTTAATAGTTTTTAGTAGTATTGCATGAGATTCAGGTCGTACAGTACTTATTAAATCTAAAACATAACCATTTCACTAACCTTCTCTTTTATCTGTGAACTTACATCTTCGAGAAAAAGTCATTATCGTTTCAGGCGGTGCCAAAGGAATTGGCGAAGCCATTGCGCGCACCTTAGCCGTAGAAGAGGCCATTCCTGTGATTGTGGGGAGAAGTGCGGCTGATAACCAAGTTGTTATCGAAAAAATAGAAGCCTTGGGCGGCATGGCCTACGGCGTTGAAGCTGAACTTACCGACCCTGCCGAATGCGAAAAAGCAATTCGGTTGACGGTAGAGCGCTTCGGTCGGATTGATGGTTTGGTCAACAACGCAGGCGTCAACGACGGTGTAGGGCTTGAAAAAGGTAACTATGAGGCATTTATGGCTTCGCTGCACAAAAATGTCGTGCATTATTATTTGTTGGCACAACACGCCCTTCCGTACTTGATTAAAACCAAAGGCCCGATTGTGAACGTCAGCTCGAAAGTGGCCGAAACGGGACAAGGAAATACGTCGGCTTACGCCGCCGCCAACGGCGCTCGTAATGCCCTCACGCGCGAGTGGGCGGTAGAATTGTTGAAATACGGGATTCGGGTCAATGCCTTGATTGTGGCTGAATCGTGGACGCCGCTTTACGAAAAGTGGATTAAAACACTGCCGAACCCAGAAGAAACCCTCAACGAAATCAATAGCCGTATTCCTTTTGAAAATCGAATGACAAGTCCTGAGGAAATTGCGAATATGGTTACCTTCTTATTATCGAAAAAATCGAGCCACACCACGGGTCAGCTAATTCACGTCGATGGTGGTTATGTGCATTTAGATCGTTCGATTATTAAGCATTAGTCCTAGACCTTCCCTAAAGTTCAAAACTTTCGGGAAGGTAATTTCTAACCTTACAAATAACCCTAAACTTCATTTACTAATTTATTGATGAAAAAAGCCCCTTTACTTACCGCCAAGTACGTCCCGACGTACGCCTTTGTGACGAGTCTTTTCCTTCTTTGGGGGATTGCCATTACGATGGGAGACTTATTGAATCGCCGTTTTCAGACGGTTTTGAACGTTTCTATCGCTGATTCTGGCTTGGTTCAGTTCTCGATTTTTGGTGCCTACTTCGTGATGGGTATTCCTGCGGGGTTGTTCATGAAAAAGTACGGATACAAAAACGGCGTACTTCTTGGCCTTGGCTTATATGCCATCGGGGCGTTTTTATTTTATCCTGCTGCTGAGGCTCAGTCGTTCGATTTCTTTCGGTTAGCCCTTTTTATTTTGGCGTGTGGATTGGCCACACTCGAAACCGTAGCGCACCCGTTCTCGGCGGCATTAGGTCACGAAGAAACGTCTGAACAACGCATCAACCTTTCCCAAACTTTCAACGGAGTAGGGGCGATTTTGGGACCTGTGTTGGGATCATTTATCATTTTGCGTAACGTCCCTACGGGCGACGTTGTGCATGACCTTGCACCCGTGAAGTATTTGTATATTGTGATTGGTGCGGTGGTACTTAGTGTCGCCATTGCGTTTTCGTTTATCAAAGTACCACCATTGACTGAAGAAAGCACCGAGGTAGAAGAGGGAGCAAGTTCAGGCCCGAAAAAAGGCTTGTTTGAGCATCGTCACTTTATTTGGGCGGCGATTGCGCAGTTTTTCAACGTAGCAGCGCAAGGTGCGACTTGGGCGTTTTTTATCAACTACGCCGTCAAATATATGCCTGACATGACCGACGAAAAAGCGGGGTACTATTTCTCGTTTAGCATGGTATTGTTGTTGGCAGGTCGTGCGGTAGGTACGTTTTTAATGCGTTTTATTAAGCCTAATACCTTGTTAGCGATTTTTGCAGCGGCCAACATTGTGTTGTGTTTGATTATCTCTCAAACTTGGGGCTGGGCGTCATTTATCGCCTTGATGATGCTCAACTTCTTTATGAGTATCATGTTCCCAACGATTTTTGGATTAGGTCTTCGCAACCTCGGCGAGCACAAACAACGTGCGTCGTCGTTTATCGTGATGGGAGTTGTTGGTGGTGCAGTTTTCCCGCCTATCATGGGGAAAGTAGCCGACATTGATGTGGCTCAATCGTACTTGACACCAATCATTTGTTACGTCGTGATTTTGTTGTTTGGCTTGGTTTTCTCGAAGCCTAAGAACTAGATATACGCATCCATAAAAAAGCCTCAGATTCTCGGTAGTCTGGGGCTTTTTGTCATACCGACGAAGGAGGTATCTAATTCAGTCGGGTTGTGAGCAACCCTCAGCACGGATTGTTTTGTCATACCGACGAAGGAGGTACCTAATTCGGGCGGGTTGTAAGCAACCCTTAGCACGTTTGTTACAAATTTGTTGTAATTTAAGCTGTTATTCATGTAATTTGAACTTTTGAAATTCAAATTGCATGAATAATGATTGGAAGAAGCTTACAACAGGTTATTCAAAAATCACTTAGTTTTTTTCCTGCTGTAGGTATTTTAGGGCCACGGCAAGTGGGTAAAACTACCTTGGCGAAGCAATTAGTAAGTGATTTAACGAGACCCTTTTTATATTTTGATTTAGAACTACTAGATGACTATCAAACCCTTAGCCAAAATGCGGCATGGGTTATTGATACTAATCGTGAAAAAACTATTATTATTGACGAAGTACAACGACTGCTTCCTATTTTTCCTCAGCTACGGGGACTTATTGACCGTGACCGACAACCGGGTAGATTTATTCTTTTAGGTTCGGCATCCCTTCAGTTTTTACAGAAAAGTTCAGAATCGTTGGCAGGTCGTATTGCCTATCACGAACTTATGCCTTTGCAGATTGAAGAAGCACAATCTACTCAGATTTCAGTATCAACGTTATGGTTTAGGGGAGGATTCCCTGATGCTTTATTAGCGCCAAGTGACGATTTCTGGTACCTTTGGCAACAAAATTTTGTCAAAACGTATATTGAGCAAGATTTATCCCAGATGGGCATCAATGCTTCGTCTGTTTTGCTTGCCAATTTCTTGAGAATGTTGGCTCACAATCACGGTGCTTTGCTCAATTATTCTACGCTTGCTAATTCACTTGGTATTGCTCACACAACAGTACAACGTTATATTGCCATTCTCGAACAAGCGTACATCATCAGGAGGCTTGAACCATGGTTTGTAAACGCTTCTAAACGTATTGTTAAGAGCCCGAAACTTTATTTGATAGACAGCGGTAGTTTACACTTTCTGCACGGCCTTCGTACGCAATCGCATCTTTTTCAACATCCCATAGCGGGGGCTTCTTGGGAAGGATTTGTGATTGAGCAAATCATTCGAAGGCTTAAAAATGGCGTTTTCCCTTATTTTTATCGCACTTCTAATGGTGCTGAAATGGATTTGGTATTGGTGGAAGGTATTCAGCCAATTGTATCCATAGAAATTAAACTTTCACTTAGTCCTGCTTTAAAGCGAGGTTCAACCGAATCGGTGACGGATTTGGGTACTTCTCATAATTTTGTAATCACTCCTCAAGGGGGGAATTTAGGCATACGCCCCAATTGGATTCATTGCAACATTGAAGAGGCAATAAAACAACTGCAGAATTTAGGATTGGTCGAAAAATAGTTTAGACGCACATTTAGGGCGTTCGTACGATGGCGAGGCGTTGTAGAAGTTCTCGGTGTTGGTTCTCGGGAAATGGCACCGCAGTATCTCGATTGGTCATAAAAAGTTGTCCTTTCTCAATCCGTTCGATGTATTCTAGGTTCACCACCAGCGAACGCGACAAGCGATGAAAGCCTTGAATCATAAAAAACTGTGACAAGTAGCCCAAATTCATCGAAAAGATCAAGGGTTTGCTATCTCTAACGGTATGCACTTCTACGTACGAGCCTGCGGCCATCAAATACATGACTTCCTTTTTATTGACCTTAATGTATCCTTTTCCTTGGTCAACGGGCAAAAATAAAGAAGGTGAAGTGTGTGGATTAACAAGCGTTGCGTGCTGCGCTTTGTAGTTGTAATAGGCAAGCTCAATCTGAATCGCCAATTCTTTATGCCGAAATGGTTTTAGTAAATACGCTGCGGGACGCGTCTCTTGGGCTTGGGCTACGATGCCAGGGTCGTCGTGGGCAGTCAGGTAAATAACGGGCATCGGGCTGATGGCAATCATTTGTTTGGCAATCATAATGCCCGTGTCTGCCGTCCCCTCCAATGTAATATCAAGCAGAGCGAGGTCGGGCATTTGGTGTTTGACTACGTTGAGTGCTTCACGGGAATTGCGGGCTTTTCCTACGATTTCGTGACCAGCTTCTTCAAGCGTTTCCTGAATGGATTCGGCCATGGTGAGGTCATCTTCAACAATAAGAACTTTTAAACTTTTCATTGTCAGAATGGTATGTTGGTAGTGGGTTAGTTATACTTTAAATGTCATTTGAAACAAAGAACCTTTGTTTATTTCAAAAGAATAATTGGCGTAGAGTTGATCGGCTTGGAGTTGAATCAACCTCATACCGAAGGAGGACTTTCTGGTGATGGTTTGCGGGGGAGTAAACCCTGGGCCATTATCAGCAACTTGGAGTGTCCAAAGGCGATTGGCTTGTTGGCAACTTAGCGTCCATTGGGGATTTGGGTGGTCGGGGAATGCGTATTTGCAAGCATTTGTGAGCAATTCGTTGACAATAAGCCCAATGCGCATGGCGTGGTCGATGGGCAAATGTAAAGAAGGAGAAATAGTGGTTTGCACCAGAACGTGTTCGTAGCCAAAGGTTTGTAGTCCTACTTTGACGATTTCATTGAGAAAGTCGTGAACGTTGACTTCCCCAAGGGTTTGCCCACTGTAGAGGGTACGTTGCAGGGTTGACATGACCTCAATCCGTAGCTGGGTTTCTTCCAAGACGTTTTTGGTGGCATCGTCGGAGAGTCGATTGAGTTGTAAGTTCAAGAGACTCGAAATGAGCTGGAGGTTGTTTTTGACGCGGTGATTTTGTTCATGAACGAGCAATGCGTTTGACGCACTGAGGCGCTGATTTTTGACAGAGATACGGTAAAAAGCAATACTGGCGGTGAGTGCGCCTATTAGCAATACGGCCAAAATTCCCACGAACCGTTGCTGGTTTTGTTGGCTTTGTTGGCTGAGTTGGAGTTCGCGTTGTTTTGCTTTGAGCTCGACTTCTTTTTGTTCGGTTTCGTATTCGATGCTGAGGCGGCTTATGGCGCCTTCGCGGTCGGCGAGGAATTTTTGACGCTCGGCGGCGTGTACCCGTTGGGCATAGTCAAAAGCCTTTTGCCAGTCTCCGATGGCAGCATAGTAGTATTGGTAAAGCGCATTTTGACTGGTTTGAAAGGTTCTATTTAATAGATGGGGGTGGTTAGGTAATTTTGCGGCATCTTTTTCAATTTCTTGAATGAGTATTTTTACTTTGTCTAGCTGTTTGAACTGAAGACATGCTTGGGCTAATTGTAACTTAGCAACGATAATTTCGGAAGGTTTCTGTTCTTTAATGCAAATGTCAAGGGACTTTTGGTGGTAGTCAATGGCTTTTGGGTCGTTTCTTCTTCGTAATTCAGTGCCCAAATTAGTCATGACTGCTCGTACGTCCATAGGATTGCCATGAGTGAGAACCAGTTTTTCTTTCTTACGTAGATAATACAAAACGCTATCGTAGTTGGGCGATGGATATGTCATGTTTTTTCCTCCCTCCGACCAATCACTTTCATGAATAGACTGCACAGAACTATAGGCCAATGACAGTGCCCTAGTAGAATTGATACGCTCGGCTACTTGTAGTGCCAATTGCGCATAACGATAGGCATCTTTGTAATGGAACAGTGTTCTTTCAATTTCAGTAAGGCGGAAGTAGAGGCGTGCGAGCTCAAACGAATCACCGCGTTTTTCTTGGATTCGGAGAGAGCGCATAAAATAGCGTTTAGCCGTTAGAAAATCCCCCGAAGCTTCGTATATTTTGCCATAAAGGTACCACCCTTCGGCCAGCTGAATGGTGTCTTTGGTTTGGAGCGCATTTTTGATGACGGCATTGGCCCATTGCACTTTGTGGGGCTGTAGGGGGAGAAAGTGGGCGTTGGGAGATTGGGCAATACTACCGACGCTACTTACCACTACAAGGATGATAAGTGCCTTCGCAAAATGGTTCATTTGAATACTTAATCCAATTTTACTCATAGGTATAACAAACGCCATGCCCCTGACATTTGCCCTGCTAAAATAACCGATATTTATTTTTTAAGGATAAAAACTTATCGAACGGTAAACAGAAAATGTACGTATAGAAGTATTGTGAAATTGTTTCACAAAAAATATATGCTGTTTCACAAAACATAATGGGGTTTTGGTGGCATAAATAGCCATTTGGTATGCCTTTTACGTTCATTATATTTTAAATTTCATCTGGAAGAGCGAGCCTTTTTTAATCTCAAAGCCGAAATTGGCGTAGAGTTGTTCGGCTTGGAGTTGAATGAGTCTCATTCCAAAAGAGGACTTTCTGGTGATGGGTTGCGGGGGAATAAACCCTGGGCCATTATCAGCAACTTGGAGTGTCCAAAGGCGATTGGCTTGATGGCAACTTAGTGTCCATTGGGGATTTGGGTGGTCGGGGAATGCGTATTTGCAAGCATTTGTGAGCAATTCGTTGACAATAAGGCCAATTCGCATGGCGTGGTCGATGGGTAGGTGCAGGGAAGAGTCGATATGGGTTTGGGTTTGAAGGTGTTCGTAGCCAAAGGTTTGCAAGCCTATTTTGATGATTTCATTTAAAAAATCGTGTAGGTTAACTTCCCCAAGGGTTTGCCCACTGTAGAGGGTACGTTGCAGGGTTGACATGACCTCAATCCGCAGCTGGGTTTCTTCTAGGACGTTTTTGGTGGCATCGTCGTTGAGGCGATTGAGTTGCAGGTTCAAGAGGCTCGAAACGAGTTGGAGGTTATTTTTAACGCGGTGATTTTGCTCATGAACGAGCAATGCGTTTGACTCGCTGAGGCGCTGATTTTTTACAGAAATTCGGTAAAAAGCAATACTGGCGGTGAGTGCGCCCACCAGCAATATGGCCAAAATCCCCACGAACCGTTGTTGGTTTTGTTGGCTTTGTTGACTGAGTTGGAGTTCGCGTTGTTTGGCCTTGAGCTCGACTTCTTTTTTCTCGGTTTCGTATTCGATGCTGAGGCGAGAAACAACCCCTTCTCGGTCAGCATGAATAATTTGTCGTTCCAAAGCAGTGTACTCTCGCTCATTTTCTAGGGCTTTTTTATAATTTCCAATTTGCTCGTAATACTTGCTTTTCGACCAAGCAAAACTCCTATTATAGTGCTCATTATCATTGGTTTTTATGGATGAAGCATTTTGGAGTTGGTTGATTTTGCTTATTTCTTGTCCAGCTTCTTTCAAATAATTGAAAGCTATGTACGCATTAGCTAGCCCAATTCTGGCTTTTATTTCACCAGTGGTGTCTTTTTGGATTTGGTAAATGCTTACCACCTTTTGGGCGTATCCTATGGATTTAACATCATTTTCTACGGAAGCTCTATGGCTTAAACTCATCATCACTGCCAATAAATCCATTTGATTACCAGTTTTCAAAGCGAGTTTTTCTCGTTTTTTTAAGTAGTAAAAGCTGCTATCAGAGTTGGGAGCAGGGTAGGGTTTTGCACCCCCTTCTGACCAGTCGGTGTCGTGTAACGCTTGCATGGCGCCATAGACGAGCGACAAGGCTTTTTCTGATTTGATTCGTTCGGCTACTTGTTGGGCAAGGTGTGCATACTGGTAAGTTTCAGCATAATGAAAAAGCTGCCACTCAAGGCTGTAAAGACGTATATATAAGCGAGCTAACTCAAACGAATCTCCCTGTTTTTCTTGAATGCGAAGAGATTTTAAAAAGTAGCGTTTTGCGGTCAGCCAATCTCCCGAAGCTTCGTAGATTTTACCGTAAAGATACCATCCTTCAGCGAGCTGGAGTGTGTCTTTGGTTTTGAGTGCATTTTTGATGACGGCGTTAGCCCATTGCACTTTGTGGGGTTGGAGGGGGAGGAATTGGGCGTTGGGAGCTTGGGCAATACTACCGACGCTACTTACCATTACAAGGATGATAAGTGCCTTCGCAAAATGGTTCATTTGAATACTTAATCCAATCTTACTCATAGGTATATCAAAGGCCATGCCCCTGACATTTGCCCTGCTAAAATAACCGATATTTATTTTTTAAGGATAAAAACTTATCGAACGGTAAACAGAAAATGTACGCATGAAAATATTGCGTAATTGTTTCACAAAAAATATGGTATGTTTCACAAAGAAAAATGAAGTATTTGTAAAATAAATAACCGTTTGAAGTGCATTGGCAATATAGCTTTTGCTCTGGGTATCTTAGTAGTAGCACCTGCAAAGCCAACAGAACAGCTAAAAGAATTAGATGTGCTTGTTTAGTTGAAATAATACTCTCCCCCCACAAAACAAACCCCCATATCCATAAAGAAAAATCCCTACTTCGTAAAGTCGTGCTGTAAAGTATGCCAAAGATTTTGGAAATTGTACCAATTGTACCAAACCTCTACTCCGAATATGATGCACGGTTTACAAATTCCTAATCAGGCCAATAAATTATGGATTGCTTCCGATGAAATAGTTGCCTTACGAAGTGTGCGAAACTATACCGAAATCATCCATACCAACGGCAAAAAGTTTCTGTTCTCAAGAACCCTAAAAATTGTCGCCCAACGACTTGCGGCGAGCGAACAATTTTTTAGGGTCAGTCGGGGAAGTTTTATCAATTTAAACGAAGTTTCGCATTATTGCCAAATCGACTTTTCGTTAGAAATACACTTGTCTAACGGAGACGTAGAGGTCGTTTCGCGCCGCCGACAAATGGATTTTCTTACGGCATTTGCAAAAGTCAATAAGGCAAGCTAGGCCAAACTAAGGGCCAAAATTTCGCCCACCACCTGAGGTGTGATGTCGGCTCGCTCGCCAAAGTTCATGCCCCGGGCTTCAAAACGCTGTACTACTTCGCTGACAGTACTGGTTGGGATGTCATACGAACTAGCTTTGGTAGGAATCCCCAACGACTCGTAAAAATCGGCCGTTTTTTGGATGGCTCCTGCCACTACTTCCTCATCAGTGCCCGTTAGTTGCCACACCCTACGTCCGTATTGTAGCAATTTCTCGCGCTTGCTATCTTTTTTAATTTCCAACAAATGAGGTAATACTACCGCCAACGTGCGAGCATGGTCGATGCCATGCAAGGCCGTGAGTTCGTGGCCGATTTGGTGGGTTGCCCAGTCGGTAGGAACACCTGCGGCCAATAAGCCATTCAAGGCCATGGTCGCGGCCCACATGATGTTGGTTGCGGCATCATAATCAGTAGGGTTGGCCAACATTTTAGGGCCTTCGTCGATGAGCGTGAGCAATACCGCTTCTGCCATCCGATCTTGCATTTCGGCCCGCACAGGGTAGGTCATGTATTGCTCCATGACGTGCGTAAAGGCATCGGCAATGCCGTTGGCGATTTGGCGTGGTGGCAAAGAAAAAGTGGTTTCGGGGTCAAGCACCGAAAATTGGGGATAGACCAATGGATTACCCATACCTTTTTTCTCTTGCGTTTCTTGGCGACTAATCACCGCGTAATAGTTCATTTCTGAGCCTGTCGCAGGCAGCGTCAGTACGGCTCCGATAGGAATGACTTTGGTGAATTTGGCACGGTTGGCTACGATTTGCCAAGGGTCTGCTCCCTCAAAAGGAATGGCTGCGGCCATAAATTTGGTGCCGTCAAGCACCGAACCTCCACCTACGGAAAGCAAGAAATCAATGCCTTCTCGACGGGCAATCTCAACGCCTTTCATGAGGGTTTCGTAGGTCGGATTGGCTTCGATACCGCCAAATTCTACCACTGTGTATCCACTGAGGGCAGCTTTCACTTGGTCATATACCCCGTTTTTGAAGATACTTCCGCCGCCGTAGGTAAGCATCACTTTGGCTTGTGTAGGGATTTGTTTTGGAAGTTGGGCTATTTGTCCTTTCCCGAACAGAACGCGCACGGGGTTATGGTATTGAAAATTGTTCATATAACAGAAAATTTATTCGACATGGCCTTATGTCTTTCTCTTCTAACTATGGGTTTCCTACTTTAGTTTCCAACATTTTTTGTATTATTACACCTGCAAAACCTGCTGCAACCCTATGAAAATCCTAGTTGTTGACGACGAACACGACATAAAAACCCTTTTTGAACAACGCTTTCGGCGCGAAATCCGAAGCGGCGCACTGAACTTCAACTTCGCGTATTCAGGGGAAGAAGCCCTCGACTTTCTCAAAGATCATTTGTCGGAAGTTGTGCTCATTTTGTCGGATATTAACATGCCAGGAATGAGCGGTATCGAGCTTCTCAAAAAAATTCGTAGTACGCATCCGATGTCGCCACCGACGATTATGATGATTACTGCTTATAACGACGAAGAAAACTATAACCAAGCGAAGCAGTTTGGAGCCGATGATTTTTTAAATAAACCAATAGATTTTTCCAGTCTGAAACAAAAACTCTTCGAATCGTTATGACAAAAGCCAAAATGCTCGTCGTGGACGACGAAAGCGATTTGGAATTGCTTATTAAACAAAAATTTAGGCGCAAAATTCGGGAGGGTTCCTACGAGTTTCATTTCGCTCCCAACGGCGCCGAAGCCATAGAAGTGATTCAAAAAGAGTCAAATATCGACTTGGTGTTGAGCGACATAAACATGCCTGTGATGGATGGATTGACGCTGTTGAGCAAAGTCAACGAATTGAGCCCGCTCATCAAAGTGGTGATGGTATCGGCTTACAGTGATATGGACAATATTCGTACGGCCATGAATCGCGGGGCGTTTGATTTTGTCTGTAAACCTGTCAATTTTGACGATTTGGAAGTAACCGTCGAAAAAACGCTTCAACACGTAAAGCACCTGCGCGATACCTTACAGGCCATCAAGGAGAACAATATCCTTAGGATGTATGTCGATGAAAACGTGCTGAATTTTATGAATCGGCAGGAGTTTGAGTCATCGCTGATGGCCAACGAACTTGTGGAGGCTACTGTCATGTTTATCGACATCTGCGGATTTACAGCCATTACTGAAAACGTGGACGCAGATACGGTGGTGAAGCTTATCAATAAATATTTTGACGTGATGGTGAAAGAAATCATTGCGCAAGGTGGGCACGTTGATAAGTTTATGGGCGACGCTGTAATGGCGGTTTTTCGAGGGGAATATCACCTTGATCATGCTGTTGAGGCAGCCTTGGCGGTTCGTGCTCATATCGAGGAAATCGAAGAAAACTTGCTGAATCACAGTACCTTTATGCCGCGCGTGGCGATTGGTATTAATTCTGGCGAAATGATTTCGGGCAATATTGGCTCGGTGTCTTTGCGCCGTTTGGATTATACGGTTATTGGCGACACCGTCAACGTAGCCCAACGTTTCCAGTCGGCGGCCAAGCCAGGACAAATCGTAATTGGCCAAAGTGCGTACGATAACATCAAAGAATCATTTCAATGCAAGCCTATTGGCGAAGTAACGCTTAAAAACAAGGCAAATCCATTGATGATTTATGAAGTAATTGCGTAGGACTTCAGTAACCTTCCCGAAAGTTCAAAACTTTCGGGAAGGTATTTATCTCAACGGCTTCAACAAATGCTCCAATCCATTGACCTTGATTTCATACAAGGTAGAAAGCAACATCCCTAATTTTCCCGCAGGAAAACCTTTGGCATGAAACCAGACCAAGTAAGGCTCAGGCAAATCGCAAAGCGTTACTCCTTTGTATTTCCCGAAAGGCATTTTCATTTCTACTAATTCTTGGAGCAAATTGGGGTTAAAACCTTCCATTTAATAAATGTTGAATTAAAAATTAAGCGGGGTTTTGAGAAACCCCTTGTACAGATGTGGCGTCGGGTTTTGAGAAACCCTCCTCACCCTTCTCACTGCTGTCCAGGATGATACGTTCGTTCGGCGTGTTTGAGGACGTCTTCTTTGTAAAATAAAACTTCTTTGAATTTTCCTTGTGTGTACATTTCGGCTTGGTCGCTGAAATGCTTAGATGCGGGGTCGCCGCTGTTTCCTCCCGCTAAGAGCGATTTTGCTTTGATGCGTGGTCCAAACTCAACGGCACAGATAAAACTGTTGCCACTGACACCGTAGCGTTTGTTGGTACCTGCGTAGGGGCGGCTGTTGTACGACGGCAACATTCCCCACAACGCCGAGGCATACTTGACAGGATAGCTAGGCTGGGCGTCGTCGTGTTTGGATTGAATATCGTTGGTAAGGCGCTGAAAACGATTGACTTCTCCCCAAGGCATTTGCCATTTTCCAAACTTTGTTTTTAACTCACTTAGCACTGCTAACAAGGGATTGGTTAATTGTTGAAGCGTAGCGTTAGCGGCAAAAAGTTTGGTATTTTCCACTTGGTCGCGCTCACCTTGGTCGATGTACAAACGCGTAATTGTGGGCGTCAATTTTTGTGCCCATTCGATAGCGATGGTGGTGGCTACTGAATTTTCGGCGACGTGGTAGTCCCATTTTTTCAACAATTGCACCGCTTCGGCCAGCGATGTATAGAGCGAATCGCTGGGTTTTACATTTTTTTCAAACGATGTTACCAATGCAGGAACCAATACCTCAAAGGCAGACAAGTAGGTGTCGTAGCCAGCCTCAATGACTTTGTCCAGTGTGTATCCTTTTTGGTTACTCAAGACCCGAACTGCGTTGACGCCACGGAAATTTTCTCCGTCGGGGGCCATGTACGGTGGGTAGTTTTCTCGTTTAGGACTTGCTGGGCCTGAGACAGTAAAAGGTGTCGAATTGCAGTTCTGAATCCAGCCGTTGGTGGGGTTGTAAATGTGTACGGTTTCGTCCACAGGGTGCAATCCTTTCCATTCGGTAGCGGGGGTCGTTCCGTCCATGAGTTTAGACCAATTCAAGGCGTTGTCACGGATAGGGACATAGTTGCCGTGCCAGTAGGCGATGTTGCCTTTATTGTCGGCAAAAACGGTGTTATTAGACGTATTTCCTTTCAATTCCATCGTTTTTTTGTATTCTTCAAACCCTTTGGCTTTGGTGCGTTGCCAACTTTGTACAAGACTGGTCATGGAACGGTTAAACGAGCGTAAACTCACCCATTTTCCTTCGCGTTTGGCCATAACAGGGCCGTGGTGGGTAAAATAGGTGGTGAATGTTTTTGATTTTAATTCATTATTGTCTAAATACTTAATAGTGATTTTCTTTTCCGTAACGGGCTTGAGTTGCTGATTGTATTCGTAAAAAAACGCGTCTCCTTTCTTGGTTATCTTTTCGGCATAAATATCAGCCACGTCCACGTTACAAGAAGTGTGCATCCAACCGCAATATTTGTTAAATCCTTGATAAACAAAGAACTGTCCCCAAGTAACGGCACCGTAAGCATGAAGCCCTTCGTCGCTTACAACTTGTACCTCAGGACGAAAATAAAATGTTACGTGGGGATTAATGTACAAAATGGCGTTGCCCGACGCCGTGATAGATGGGCCAAAAGCAAACCCGTTTGAACCCGTTTGGTGCTCAGGGTCTTTGGGGGGAGCGATGGCCGCCGTTGCCTCGCCCGAGTAAAAGTTTTTTAACTCTGCCACGCTCAAATCGGCCGTACTGATGGCCCCAATGCTACCGTCAGTCCAAAGTAGCTGGTACCAAGGCTCAAAACGTTGAAGAAGGGCGGGCTTGGTTTGAGGGTGTTTGTACAAATAATAATTAATGCCGTCGGCGTAAGCTTGAAGCAATTTTTTGAGCCACGGCTCGGCTTTTTTGTAGTCCGAAATGGCTTCTGTAGTATCTATCAATAACTTAATTTGGAGGTCGTTGTACAGTGCCGATTCGCCTTTTAGCTCCGCTGTTCGGCCTAGTTTTTCGATGTAGTTCATTTCTACCCGCTTAAAATCGTCTTCGCACTGGGCGTAGAGCAATCCGAAAACAGCATCGGCGTCGGTTTTTCCGTAAATGTGCGGAATCCCCCAATTATCGCGAACGATGGTCACGCGCTTGGCTTGCTGCTCATAACGGGCTATCTCGGCTTTTGTAAAACGTTGCGCTAAGAGCGAAAGAGGTAAGCAGAAAAGTAAAAGTAAGTATTTCATAAGGGTTATTAAAAGGAGTTTGTGGATGAAATCAGGTGCGGAATCCCGCATATTTTGTAGTTTTAGCAAACTTATCAATTCCTCTTTCAAGCACAAAAAGAAATCACAAATCGTTTTGCTCATGTCTTCACATCCTTATCCATTCCAAGGTCTTACCGATGCCCAAGTCGAGCAATCGCGGCGGGAAAATGGTACGAATGCCCTTCAAGATACTTCCAATAGTGCTTGGTGGGAAGCCCTCAAAGAAACCGTTACCGAGCCGATGTTTATTTTGCTGGTAGCGTGTACCGTCATCTATTTTTCGCTCAATGAACTCTCCGAAGGTTTTTTTATGCTGGGGGCGATTTTGGTCGTGTCAGCCATCTCGTTTTATCAAGATTCACGTAGTAAAAAAGCCCTTGAAGCCCTCAAATCTTATACCCAAGCGTCCACAACGGTTATCCGAAACAACGAGGTTGTAGAGCTTCCTTCGAGTGAGATTGTGGTAGGCGATGTGGTAGTGGTATCGGAGGGTGAACTCATTCCTGCGGATGGTACGTTGCTCCAAATTCATGATTTTTCGGTCAATGAGTCCATCCTGACGGGCGAAGCTTTTGCGGTCCACAAAGAACTTCAAAATGCCGAAAATAATCAGGTGTTTCAGGGAGCATTGGTGCAGTCGGGGCAAGGAGTGTTTGAAACAACAGCCGTGGGGCAACACACGCGGTTGGGAAAAATAGGTACTTCTTTGGCAACGATTGAGACCGAAAAAACGCCATTACAGCGCCAAATTGACCAATTTGTAAAAAGAATGGCGGCAGTTGGGGCGGTTATTTTTGTATTGATTTGGGGTATTAACTATTTCCAATCACGCGATATTTTAGGCAGTTTGCTCAAAGGTTTAACCATTGCGATGTCGGTCTTACCCGAAGAAATTCCCGTGGCTTTTGCTACGTTTATGGCGCTTGGGGCTTGGCGGCTCATGCAGCAAGGTATTATCGTCAAACAGACCCAAACCGTGGAAGCATTGGGCTCGGCCACGGTGATTTGTACCGATAAAACGGGAACAATTACCGAAAATAAAATGGCATTGCATCGTTTGTATGTCAACGAAAGTGAGGCCGTTTTGGGTGAAAATCAGTGGCAAAATGCACCTGCTCGCCGACTGATTGAAGTGGCCATGTGGGCTAGTGAACCCGCGCCCTTTGACCCGATGGAAAAAGCTTTGCACGAAGCTTACCGCCAATCGACGGAAAAAGATGAGCGCTCTGAGTTTCGGTTGGTACACGAATATCCACTTTCGGGAAAGCCGCCGATGATGACCCATGTCTTTGAAAATCAGTTTGGAAAACGAATTATTGCTTGCAAAGGAGCGCCCGAAGCGCTTCTGCGTCATTCTACGTTGAGCGATGAAGAGAAAGAAAAAGTACACCGTCAAGTTGCAGCTTTTGCTGCCGATGGGTTGAGGATGCTCGGGGTAGGCGTGTCTTCTTTTGAAGGAAAAACGTTTCCCGAAAACCAACAAGAGTTGGCGTTTGAATTTTTGGGACTTGTTGGTTTTTATGACCCGCCAAAACATAATATCGCCAAGGTATTTAAGCAATTCTACGACGCAGGCATCCAGCTGAAAATAATTACGGGAGACAATTCCCTGACGACGGAGGCCATCGCCAAACAGGCGCATTTCAAAAGTATCACCCCGCCATTGACGGGTGAGGAGTTGCTACGTCTTTCTCCCGAAGAAGCGGAGAAACGAATCGCGGCGACGACGCTTTTTACTCGAATGTTTCCTGAAGCAAAGTTGAAGATTATCAATACGTTGAAAGCCCAACAGCAGATTGTGGGAATGACGGGCGACGGCGTCAACGATGGCCCTGCCCTCAAAGCCGCGCACATCGGAATTGCGATGGGAAAACGGGGTTCGGAAATTGCTAAACAGGCTTCTTCGCTGATTTTGGTGGATGATGATTTTGGTAAAATGGTGGATGCTGTAGCGGCAGGGCGAAAAATTTATAATAACCTTAAAAAAGCCATTCAATACATTATTTCCATTCACATTCCCATTATTCTGACTGTGGCGCTGCCTTTGGTGCTAGGTTGGGTGTATCCCGCTATTTTTACCCCTGTTCACGTTATCTTTTTGGAACTAATCATGGGGCCGACTTGCTCGATTGTTTATGAAAATGAACCGCTCGAAAAACGCAGTATGCACCAGCCTCCCCGCCCGATGACGACTACTTTTTTGAATCTACGCGAGTTGTCGATCAGCATTGTACAAGGGCTGATGATTACGGCTGGAACTTTGTTTATCTACCAATATTCAGTTCGACAGGAATATTCTGAAGACCAAACTCGGACGATGGTGTTTGCCACGCTAGTGATTGCAAACATCTTTTTGACACTCGCCAATCGGTCTTTTTATGACTCAGTGATTGAGAGTTTTAAGTATAAAAACAACTTATTGCTAGGCGTGATTGGGATAACCATCGTGCTTTTGGCGGGGCTGGTGTATGTTCCAATTTTAGCAAATTTTTTCAAGCTTACTCCGCTGTCTTTGAGTCAGTTAGGTTTTGTTAGCTTGGTAAGTTTGGTCAGTGTTGGTTGGTTTGAAGGTTTTAAATGGGGAAAGAGAAAACGATTTTGGTAACCTGTAGAAAAAAGAAAGCCGCTTCCATGACGGAGCGGCTTTTGCATATTGATGTCAAAATGTAATGTCGGTGCCCGACTATTCGCCGTGCATCCAGGCTTTTTTCGCAAGAAGCGTTTCGTCCTCTTCTTCGTTGTCAGGGTCTGGAATACAGCAATCAACAGGACATACAGCGGCGCATTGTGGTTCTTCGTGGAAACCTACGCATTCTGTACACTTATCGGTTACGATATAGTAAAACTCGTCTGAAACAGGTTTTTGCTTTACTTTTGCACTGACAACGGTTCCGTCGCCGTAGTCGATTTCTTCAAGGGCAGTTCCTCCCGCGAAGGTCCATTCTACACCTCCTTCGTATATTGCAGTATTCGGACATTCTGGCTCACATGCACCACAGTTGATGCATTCGTCAGTAATCATGATAGCCATATTGCAGAGTATCGTTTAGTTTTGGGATATTTGCATTCGCAATTAAAAAACAAATTTACTTATTTAAAGTTTCGGTTGGGGTACAAAAAATATATTTCTTATTTTATTTGTACTTTTCCTATAAATAGTTCAATGAATAATCTCGAAAAACGCATAGCTCCGTTTGTTTCCTTAGGAAAATTACTCAAAACAAACGCCATTGAAGAAATCACGTACCGTGCTCATTCACAAAATCACTGGTTTACGCCTGAGTTTGTGACAGAATCGCTGCGGTCTATTGCTTCGGCCTATTTGGAAGAAGAGACACTTCGGCAGTGGTTGCAGTCGTATCCCGCTTGGGCCATGTCGGAAGAAGTGACGCCGCAAAAAATCGGGGTTGTGATGGCAGGAAATATTCCCGCCGTGGGCTTCCACGACATGCTGTGCGTTCTGTTGAGTGGACATCATTTGTTGGCCAAACTCAGTTCGGACGATCGCCTTTTGATGCTGTTTTTGATGCAGCAACTGAAAGAAATCGACCCTTCTTTTGCCGAACGCATTACGGTAGCCGAGCGCCTCAATGCCGCCGACGCTTTTATTGCCACGGGTAGCGATAACACCGCCCGTTATTTTGAATATTATTTTTCAAAGAAACCCCACATCATCCGTCGCAATCGGACGTCGGTGGGCGTGCTTAATGGTACCGAAACGAGCGAAGAACTAGATGCTTTGGGGCGGGATGTGCTTCAGTATTTTGGGCTTGGCTGTCGCAATGTTTCCAAGGTCTATGTACCAGAGGGTTATCGGTTTGATACTTTTTATGAAACCATTGAACCCAAGGCAAATACGTACATCAATCACCACAAGTACTTCAATAATTACGAGTATAACAAATCGGTGTATTTGGTGAACCGTGAGCCGCATTTCGACAATGGATTCTTGATGATGCGGAAATCGGAGTCGTTGGTTTCGCCGATTTCGGTATTGTTTTATGAAACATATACTTCGGCAGAAGAGCTTGCCGCGAACCTTGCCACTCAAGCCGAAAAAATTCAGTGCATTGTTTCGCAAAATGGTTGGTTTCCTAACAGCTTACCGTTGGGACAAGCCCAAGCCCCTACGCTTTCGGATTATGCCGATGGCGTGGACACCATGGCATTTTTAACAAGCCTGTAACTGAACTGATGACCGAGGTTTCGCACCGCTATTTTGTGCTCAACAAGCCCTATAATATGCTTTCGCAGTTTATAGGGCCTGCCGACGCGCGTAAGCTGGATGAGTTGGCGTTTGATTTTCCTGAAGGTACGCACCCGATTGGGCGGCTCGATGGCATTTCGGAAGGGTTATTGCTGCTCACAACCAACAAAAAAGTAACCAGATTGCTCTTCCAAGGCGAAACCATCCACAAGCGTAGTTACTTGGTGCAGGTCTATAAAGTGGTAAGCCCAGAAAACCTTCAGCGTCTCCGCGAGGGGGTTGCGATTCGCATTCGCGGTACCGAAGAACTGTATGTCACAGCCCCCTGCGAAGTAGAAATCGTTGAGAAACCGACCAATTTGTTTCAAAGTGGCTACGAGTTTGACGAACGAATCCCGCATACTTGGCTCCTCATCACGATGACCGAAGGGAAGTTTCGCCAAATACGAAAAATGGTCTCGGCCATCAATCACCGTTGCCAGCGTCTGATTCGTTTATCCATCGAAAATCTGTCGTTGGAAGATTTACAACCTGGGCAAGTTCGAGAGATTGAGGAGGAAACGTTTTTTCGCGAACTCAAGATTGACAATTGGAAATAAGGTTAAATACGTTGTTAGCTGAGATTTTTTAATTTTTACCCGCGGATTGACGCAGATTAAAAGCCGCAGATATTCGCCGATGAGACTAATTTCATTAAGTCATTTATCAGCGACAATCTGCGTTTTTAGTGTTCAGCGGGATTCTGCGGGTAAAAAATGAAATTATTTAATTAACACTGCACTAGCCGAAACCGCTATTTCAGAGGTATTTGTAGAGGTAATGTTGCTTTTATGAGCACGTACCCTTCTAATCTACGTCTGACATGAGAAAAACGCTTGTTGCGAGCTGGTTTTTACTGGTTTGTTTGTTTCAATGGGGTATTGCCCAAGTTCCAGGAAGTAAAGTCGCGTACAGCCCAGCGTCTTCGGGTTTGTACATTGGTTCGCCAAGTATTTGCCGCCTTGCTAATGGCGATTACCTAGCCTCGCACGACTTGTTTGGCCCCCAATCCAAAGAATTTGAAAGCCCCGTTTCGTGCATTTATCGCTCTACCGACAAAGGCAAAACTTGGACTCAAATTTCAACCATCAACGGTCAGTTTTGGTCAAAACTTTTTGTACATCAAGGAAACCTCTATTTTCTTGGAACAAGTAAACACCACGGAAATACCATCATTCGAAAATCGCTCGACAATGGCCAAACTTGGACTACCCCAACCGACGGCGACAACGGGTTATTGTTGGCAGGAGAGTACCACTGCGCGCCCGTTCCGCTGATCGAACACAACGGACGCTTGTGGCGTGCGATGGAGGACGCGATGGGACCGATTAAAAAATGGGGAAAACGCTACGGCGCGTTTATGATGTCGATGCCGTTGGATGCCGACCCAATGAAGGCTTCGAGCTGGAGCCACAGCAACGTCCTGCGCTATGATTCGACGCTTTTGGGCGGGAATTTTGGAGGGTGGATAGAGGGAAATGCCGTCGTGACGCCGCAAGGCGAGTTGCTTGACATTTTACGCGTTGACGATAAGAGTACCTTGGAAGAAAAGGCTGCTTTTGTCCACATCAGTGCCGATGGAAAAAATGCGACGTTTGACCCTGCCAAAGACTTTGTCAACTTCCCAGGTGGAAGTAAAAAATTCACGATTCGTTTTGACCCAAAATCCAAGCGCTACTGGACACTTGCCAATTATATTCCTCAAGAAATCAAAGAGGCAAACCCCAAACGAAATCCTGCCAGTATCCGCAATACACAAGCACTTTTTAGTTCAAAAGACTTGGTGAACTGGGAGTTGCGCGAGATAGTTCTTCAACATCCAGATGTCCTGAAACACGGTTTTCAGTACGTGGATTGGCTTTTTGAAGGCAGACATATTGTGTTTTTGTCGCGCACGGCCTATGACGATGGCGTAGGAGGAGCGCACAACAACCACGACGCCAATTACCTAACCTTTCACCGCATTAAAAAATTTAGAAAAAAATGAACACCGTTACTCAACCGAGCCGATTGGCTTCGCTCGATGCCCTCCGTGGGTTTGATATGCTCATGATTTCGGGGGGAGGGGCTTTTTTGTATTTGTTAGGGGGCAAAACAGGTTTTGCGTTTATCGACGCCATTGCTGCGCAATTTCACCACCCCGACTGGAACGGTTTCACGTTTTATGACTTCATTTTTCCGCTGTTTCTCTTTATGGCGGGCGTATCGTTGGCGTTTAGCCTCAAAAGTGGTTTGGCCAAAGGCGTATCGCAAGCCGAGCTGACCAAAAAAGTCTTCAAGCGAATGTTGATTTTGTTTGTGTTGGGGATTTTGGACAAAAACGCCCCCGTTGACATTTTCGACCCTGCTCATATCCGCTACGGAACCGTCTTGGGGCGGATTGGGATTGCTACGTTTTTGGTGGCTTTGTTGTATATGCGTTTTACGTGGACACAAATGCTTTACATTGCGTTGGGAATTTTAGTGCTTTATTTTTCGGTGCTGATGCTCATTCCCGCTCCTAGTTTTCAGGCAGGCGATTTGACGTTTGAAGGAAATTTAGTGGGTTGGCTCGACCGTACTTTTATGCCTGGGCGTCTCAAACAAAAGACCTACGACGAACTTGCCATGACGACGCAGCTATCGGCCACTTGTTTGACGATTTTCGGCTGCTTGGCAGGAGATATTCTTCAAAATATGACTATTTCAGTCGCTCAAAAGCTGAAACAATTGAGTCTGATGGGCGTCATTGGGGTAGTGGCGGGGTTGGCGTGGTCGCCCTTTTTTCCCATCAATAAACACTTGTGGTCGAGTTCATTTATTCTATTAACGGGCGGAATGGCCTTTTTGATGGTGGTACTTTTCTACTGGATTATCGACGTCAAACAATATACGGGCTGGACTTTTTTCTTCAAAGTGATTGGGATGAACTCATTAGTAATTTACTTGGCCTGCCGTTTTATTAGTTTTGGCGAAACCTCCCGATTGCTATTTGCGGGGTTGTACGGTCACGCCCCTGAGCCGTGGCACGAGGTTTTCAATGCCTTGGGCGGTTTGCTGTTGGTGTGGTTGATGTTGTACGTCATGTACCGCCACAAGATTTTTGTGAAGGTGTAGTGGGGGGGGGATTTTACTAAAGCCACTTAAAATGCTCTGAGAGGCGCTCTTTGTGTAACCGAGATACAGGAATGGATTGATTGTTTGTCATTATTATGTAAGAACCTTCGCCCTTGTAAAATTTTTTAATGTGGTCGAGATTAATAAGGTATTGACGATGAATGCGCAAGAAACCTCGCTCTTCTAGTAGTTCTTGAATTTCTTTGAGGGTTTTTGTCACTAAGCAGTTTTGCCCATTAGTCAAGAAAAACTTTGTATAACTATCGTCGGATTCGCAGTAGATTACATCTTTTATACTTACAAACGTTACTCCGTTTTGATAAGGCAGCGCGATTTTATCTGTCAGGGGGCGTTGTGCATTGGCAAATTGTTTTTTTAAGTGGTCAATCTGCTCAAAAGAAGTATGTTGAAATCGTTCAATTCTTTTTACAGCATTTGTTAACTCTTGAGAGTCAATGGGTTTGAGTAAATAGTCAATGGCGCTGTATTTGAATGCCTTGAGGGCAAATTTGTCATAAGCCGTGACAAAAATCAATGCAAAAGGTATGCCTTCTACGGCTTCCAATACTTGAAAACCGTTCATTTGTGGCATTTCAATGTCTAAAAAAACGAGTTCGGGGCGGTGCTCTATAATGGCAGCTACTCCTTTGATACTGCTTGTGCAAGTAGCGACTACTTCAATCTGTGGGCATTTCTGATTCAGTCGAATGTTGAGAAGTTCCACTGCATCGGGTTCGTCGTCAATGATAATTGCTCTCATAATTAAATTGGAATTTCTACTACCACCTTTGTACCCGTGGCTTCTCCCTGTTTATTTTTCAGGTCAATAATTTGGACTTGGGTGGCCGTGTTATAAAGTTGATTAATGAGCTCGATACGTTCGGCGGTCACTTTCATGCCGAATGATTTGTTTTGAGTAGCCGATTTACTTTTAAATTCGGCGGCCTTTTCCCTCCCGACTCCATCGTCGGTGATGTCAAATCTCAACAGATGTGCATGAGGTTGGGTTACTTCAATACGGATAATTCCGCCTTCTTCTTTGTGCATGAGCCCGTGCCAGATAGCGTTTTCCACAAAAGGTTGTAAAAGCAACGGTGGAATTTGAATAGAATCCTTGTCAACGTTTTGAGCAATATTAATGAAGGCGTTTACTTTTCCTCGAAAACGCATGGCTTCCATTTCCATGTAAAGTCGAAGGGTTTCTAGCTCATTTTCGAGCGAAACTTTTTCAGAACGGGAGTTTTCCAGAACAAGCCGAATCAATCGGGAAAATTTGTTGAGGTAATCAGTAGCTTTCTCTGTATTGCTTTGTGCTGTATATAATTGAATGGAATTTAGGCAGTTGAAAATAAAATGCGGATTCATCTGTGCCCGTAAGGCCGAGATTTCGGTAGCTTGGATTTTGTGAGTTACCTCTCTGATAATTTCATTTTTGGCTTCTAAGTCTTTGTTTTTCGTTCTTAATTTATGGTTGTACCAAAATAAAACTAACCCCAATAGCGCACTCAAAGCTAGTCCAACTTCAAGCGTATTTCTTGTACGGCTTTCAATGAGTTTATTCTGTTGAAATTCTTTAATCTGGAGGTTATTAATAAGTTTTTCTTGCTTTGATCTATCCTCAAATGCAAGTGCTTTTTGTTTAATAGCTTGTTCTCTTAGTGCTTGTGTTTCTATCTGCCGTTCTAATTTTTCGCTGACTGCCTGATCCAAAAAACGTTGCCGTTCAGCGGAAGCCTTTAATTTTTCCAGTTCATTTTGGTGATGAATTTTTAATAACTCTTGTTCTCTCTGTTCTTCTAACTGTTTATTTTTTAATTCGGCTTTTTCTAAATCAAACCTACTTTGGACTTTATACAGCTCTTCAGCATTGAACTTGGCATCAAGCGAATCACGCCATAGTATATATTGTTCAAAATGCTTTAAGCTTTCTTGCCAATTAGCCTGTTTTTGTGAAATTTGATAAAGTACGTGGTGGGCTTTCTTGAGGGCGTTTTTAGCAGCGGGAGGTTTTAAAGCTAGAGAAGCATAAGTTTGTGCCTGAGGCAAATCGTTAATTTCCAAAAAACAACTGGCTAGATTCGCTTGAGTGGCGGTTAAGTTTTCTCGTTTTTTAAGGTCTAACCAAAGTGTTTCAGCTTTTTTACCATACTCAATAGCTTGCAGGTATTTACCTTGCAACTGATAAAATACGGCCAAATTATCGTAAATACCTGCATGGGAGCTTATAAAAGGTATTTTAGGCAGGTATTCTAAAATTTTCACAAAATAGGTATTGGCCGTTTGATACTGTTTTTTGTAAGTATATAACATGGCCATGCCCTCCCAGATGGCAACTGTATAAGCATTGGTACTGGCTTTGCTCAATCCTGTTCCCAGTGCGATACGTGTTTCCGATTGATGAAAGTAAGTGAGGGATTTATCAAATTCTTTGACACTTGAGTATAAGTCTCCTAAATTATAGCAGATCCGCCAAAGAACTTGTGGGTCGTGATCGGCATTTACAACTATTTCATAAGCTCGTAAATTAAGCCGTAAAGCTTCTTCCAAATTTAATTTTATATCTCTTTGATAATGTGCTTGCTGAAATAAACCTTTCACTTCAAATTCCGTATTCCTGCAATTTTTGGCATACTCAATTGTTTTTCTTGCGTAAAAAAGACAGCTATCAGGCGCTACTTTTGACTGTCTAAAAATAGAGGATATGTAATTGTAAAGCTGTAATATACTGGTGTCTTTTCGGGCCGAAGGGGGGTGCTTTTGTTGGCTATTGATCATTACTCGCGCCTTATCGAGCAAAGAATTGACGTATGATTCATCGGATGATCTATTTAGGTCAAACTGAGTCGGAACGACGTACGTTTGCCCCTCTTGTGTTCTAACAGGAGGAAACTGAGCTATACCCACCAAAGCCTTCAGAAATAAAAAGAGAATAAAAAAAGTCCTTTTATACATCATTATAGAGTTTGTATAAAAATCGCGTAAATCACTCGTATAAAGCCTCATGTACAATATTAGCTTAATGTGCTATCCTTATTCTATAATGCGCCGCCAACGGAATGGAATTTAAGGTAAATGACATGATTGAGGGGGTAAGCGGTACAAATAACACATTCGTACTCAAAAACACATTACCGTTTACTCAATCACCTACTAAATACCGCCGCTCACTTGTTCAAACCTATCACTCACGGGCTCAGAGTGAAAGCAAATAGAAGGAAAATGTAGGTTTGAGACACCAATGACAAACTTTAGTCAACCCAATAATCTAAATGAAAACCCTACAAAGCCTCTTCACTGTCGCTTTTTTGCTGATTGCTGTGGCTGCCTGCAAAGAAGATACCCCAACCCCGCCCTGTAAAGTTTCGGTCATCGATCGAGGCAACGGCAACAAACATACCTATACCTACGATGCCAATGGTAAAATCACCCAAATGGCTCGTGAGTTTGATGGAACGGGCTCGGGTACTATTTCAAAATTCGTATATACCTTTACGTACGATGCTTCTGGCCTGCTTATTAAGTCATCTATCAAGCTGGATGGGAAAGATTATAGCACCGAAACGTATAGCTATTACTACAGTCAAATCTCAAAAGTAACATATACTAATGCCGACGGCAGTAAGGGAATCAACAATCTAAAATACAACGCAGCTGGCCAGATCACCGAGTTTACCTACGAAACTGGCGACCCTAATTCGGACGGGAAACAGTATTTTGAATACAATGCCAACAACATTATGACCAAGCGTGGCTTTGCCGATTTACAGGGAAATAAGTATTTTGAAGTAATCATTAATCCCGTTGGAGTAGTAAAATCGCCCGAACAATTACTGACCAAGAACGGCTTGCCGTTTGATGTGTTGTCGGGCTTTTCATGGCAGGTTGCCGAAGGAAACGTCGGGACTGTCTATGAATCCTTTTTTGCTGACCAAGATGGTAAATTGGTTTCCGACGGGAAAGAGAAAATCACGGACGTAAAGACCAACTCGCAGGGCTATCTCATTGAAAATGCCACGATTGATGCTGCCAACAAAATTAGTAATCAGCTAATTACGCTGATGGATTGCAACTGAACAATGTTTTTTTAAACTGTAAAATCACCCAGAAACAAATGAAAGCAAATTTTCACTTGCGCACAATTATGCCCTATTTATTCATCATTGGGCTTATTTCAGTCTGGTCTTGCAAGGAAAAAGCGACCCCAACGCCTACGCCTACGACGAAAAGCTCCGCTAAATTCATTACCAAATTTACATTCGGGACGCTCATTCCAGTAGTAGAGGCTATCGTAAGTGGTACTACCATTGCGGCCACTGTACCAGCAGGGACGGATATTACTAAGCTTGTGCCTACCGTTACGCTCTCAGATAAAGCTACGGTTTCGCCCGCATCGGGTGCGGTGCAGGATTTTTCAAAAGCCGTGACCTACACCGTCACGGCCGAGGATGGAAGTACGCAGGCATATACGGTGAATGTGACAGTAGCGAAACCCGTCAATAACGGGACAGTTTACATCGGTAGCATGGATGGTAATCTATATGCTGTAGATGCGTTGACAGGAGCAAAAAAATGGCAGTTTGTTACGGGCGATGCTGTTCTTGGAACCCCGACCGTGGTGAATGGCGTGGTATTTTTTGCAAGTTGGGATAAAAAACTCTATGCCCTTGATGCCGAAACTGGGGCAAAAAAATGGGAATCAAATCCCGCAACGGTTGCGCTGTTGCAACCTTTCGCTGCGCCAATGGTGAGTAATGGAATGCTGTACTATGGCGGTGAACATTTTTTATACGCGCTTGATGCTGCCACAGGAGCCAAGAAATGGGAATTTCGCAACGATGAGATATATCCTTGGCAAGCCTCACCTACTGTAGTGAGCGGCATCGTTTATGCCAGTATTCGGGGAAGTTCGGGCGGGAAATCAGGGCTTCATGCGCTGGATGCCGCAACAGGAACGCTGAAATGGCATCAACCTGGTATTGGAATTTCAGAGTCATCACCTGCGATAGCTGATGGAATTTTATATGCAGGTTCGGAATTTAATGGTTTCATGGCTTTTGATGCCCAGTCTGGGTCCGTCAAGTGGACATTTGCCAGTGGCTTGATTACGAATTCATCTCCCACTGTTGTCAATGGGACTGTATATGTGGGTGCGAGCGCATTGACCCACACTAACAATGATAAACTATACGCCATAGATGCCAAAACGGGAGCTAAGAAGTGGGAGTTTAATACCCTTGATGGCGGCCCCGATTACTCATCACCTATCGTAGCCAGCGGTATGGTCTATATCGGTGCTGGAAGCACGCTTTACGCCGTTGATGCGGCGTCGGGGGTTAAAAAATGGGAAGCTAAACCTGAAGCCAATAACTTGATTGTTTCTGGGTCAGTTGTTGCAATGGGACTGGTTTACCAAGGGATTGGCAAAAAACTCTATGCCTTTGATGCTGCCACTGGGGCGAAAAAGTGGGAATATGAAACTGGCCGCGCCATTAGACATTCTTCTCCATGTGTCGTAAGCAAAGACGGAACGGTGTATCACGCTGGGATTAGCGGGATGGTACAGTAAATAATCTTACAGTAAATCATTCACTTTTAAACATTTACATAAATGCTACCACGATCTAAATCTCTTATTACAGATGAGCAGTTTAATGTTGGAACTGCACTGGGTATTTTAGCGCAGTACTTACCCGATAAAAAATTAGCACAAATCATCGGCCAGCAGGGTTTTGAATTAACGATGAAGGCACAAGCAAAAATGCAAAATGAATTTGACGGGAATATTTGTCCGCCGACGGCAGCAGAGCGATTTTTAGCATGGTTACGTAAACATGGAGGCAATCCCCCGATTCCAGAAAGCTGGGTGCATATTTATGCCATCAGTGCAAAACCATTACCCCCAAAAGAAGAGCTAAAATTGAGCCCTACCGCTATGCTCCACTACCTCAATGAACTATACAAAAGCACAGCGAATGCCGAAACAAAGACAATTATAAGTTCGGTTGCTAATCGTATAACTGATGAGATTGAAATTTGTGGTACACCGTGGCGAAAAGGGCCAGTGGGTGGCCCGCGTTAATCATCAAGCTCATTGGTCGCGTTTTATACCACAGTAATTAATGGGAAGATACGCAAGAAAATAAAAGCAATTGCTTTTTTCTGATAGGTGAAAAATGACCAGTCATCGGTTGCTGTTTGTTGGTAGCCGATGATTTTTTATTTAATCCATTTTTGACTTAACTCCACACCACTTTCCACGAAACACCCCATTTTACTCTATTAATTGCCGTTTTTTGCCGATAGAATCGAAATTGTATTCTACTAATGTGTCTGAAAGACGGATAAAGGTTGAAAAATGCCTCTAATCGGGCAAAAATCGCTACTTATCGGCATTTGACTACCCTCAGTCTATTGCATTTTTTTGCGAACTGCTTACCTATTTGTTTTGTGTCATCAAAACGAACAAAGCAGATGAAAAATATTCTCACTCTCGTCATAGTAGCATTGGGCATGACAGCCGCCCATGCTCAATTTCCAGGTGGCCCAGGTGGTATGCAAAGCGGTGATGGCAATGGCCGTAACCGTAACACTCAAACACAACAGCCTAGCCTTAATTTAGAAAGCACTGCACCTAAAGGCAACTCACGCATTACAGGTTTTGTGATTGATTCTGCTGCCACGCAAGCGGTGGAGTTTGCAAACATCGCGCTCTTCAACAAAGCCACAGGCAAGCCCGTAGATGGTACCATGGCCGATGAAAAAGGGAAGTTTACCTTAAAAAACATTGCCGCTGGTGACTATAAATTGATGATTTCGTTCATTGGCTTTAAAGACAAAACCATTGATAACATTAAACTCGCGAAAGGCCAAGAGTTAGACCTTGCAGTTATAAAACTTAGCCCTGATGTTCGTACCCTTGCTGAAGTGGTTGTGACGGGTGAGAAGTCAATGATTGAGGAAAAAGTGGATCGCATGGTATATAACGCCGAAAAAGACCTCACATCTCGTGGGGGCGATGCCGCAGATATTCTTAAAAAAGTACCAATGTTGAGCGTCGATTTGGACGGAAACGTTTCGCTTCGCGGAAGCTCAAACATTCGAGTATTGATTAACAACAAACCCTCAACAATCGTAGCGAGTAGCATTGCGGATGCCTTGAAAATGATTCCTGCCGATTTGATTAAATCGGTGGAGGTAATCACTTCTCCCTCAGCTAAGTACGATGCTGAAGGTTCTGCGGGTATTATCAATATCATTACTAAAAAATCAACCCTCCAAGGGCTTACCCTAAACCTCGATGCTGGGGTAGGGGTGCGTGGCTCAAACCTTAGCCTAAACGGCAACTACCGCCAAGGAAAATTGGGAATCACGCTCGGTGGATTTGGACGGATGTTTTACAACAAAGCCGCTACCACCTTGGACCAAACGACGATTCAAAACGGAGTATCGTTGTTGACTAAACAATCGACCGACGCGTATGACAATGGGTTATTTGGACGTTACAACCTCGGATTTGATTATGATTTGGGAAAAAATCAGTCGTTGACGGCGGGGGTGAGCTTTGGAACGCGTAACATGATTCGTAGCCAAGACATGACAAGTAACTTATTTACCAACAACGCATTAACTTCTACCACGCTCCGTGATGTAACTACCCGCGACCTTTCAAATAACGTGGATATGAACCTCGACTACATTCGTACGTTCAAAACCCCAGGGAAAGAGTGGTCGATTTCGACACAATACAGCCGCAGTAACCTTACCAATAATTTTAATGCTGACCTTTTGAGCCAAAGCAGCACGTTGTTGAGCCGTCAGAAAAACTTGAACTCGAACGTCAACCAAGAGGCGACGATTCAGACCGATTACCAAACACCTATCAAAGCCAATCAGATGTTTGAAATCGGCGCCAAAACCATCATGCGCCAAGTAAATAGCGATTTTAGCTACCAAGTGGCAGGGGCAACGGGTGAGTTTGTAGCCGATGCACGTAATCCAAAAGGGTTGCTGAACTACAACCAAAACATCGTGGCAGGGTATATGTCTTACACTTACTCTACTGCCAACAAATATACCTTTAAAGTAGGGTCGCGCTATGAATACACAACGATTGATGCCCAAGACCAAATTGGTAAAATCAACATTCCTAGCTACGGTAGCTTAGTGCCAAGCATCAATATTTCAAAGAATATCAAAGGAAAAACAACGGTAAAAGCAGCCTATAACCGCCGTATTCAGCGCCCAGGTTTGCAGCAGTTGAACCCCAACTTTAACGCCGCTAACCCATACAATATCAGCATCGGAAATCCGAACTTGAAGCCAGAATTGACCGACAACTTTGAGTTGGCGTTGAGTACAAGCATCAAGAAAACGTACCTCAATGCCTCGGTGTTTAGCCGCTCAACCAACAACAGCATCATGCGTTTGAGTTCGCCTTCTGATACCCTCGCAGGAGCAATTATTACAACTTTTGAAAACATCGGGAAGCAACAAGTAGTGGGTGCTAATATCTTTGCCAACGTATATCTTACACCAAAATGGACTTTGAATGGTGGCGTGGATGTGTATTACAACTACTTGGAAGGCAAAGTGCAGGGCTTGGATGGAACTTCAATCAATACCAGTAACTCGGGTGTGGTGATTGGCGGTCGGATTATGTCAAGTCTTTCGCTCAACAAAGGCTGGGCGGTACAAGCACACGGCGGTATGAGAGGAAACCAAGTGACGCTTCAAGGAACACAAGGAAGCTTCTACATGTACTCGTTGGGTGTTCGTAAAGAATTCAACAATAAAAAAGGAAGCCTTGGTCTTGCCACAGACAATTTCTTAGGTGGCATGAGAATGACTTCAACTTCGGTGACTCCGATTTTGAATCAAACGATGGTCAACAATATCTATAACCAAAACATCAAGCTGACATTCAGCTACAAGATTGGTAAAATGAGCTTCATGGCTCCTAAGAAGACCAAAGGTGTGAAAAACGACGACGTAAAAGAAGGTGGTGATAACAACTAAGCCACCTTTACTTTCAAAGAAAAGTAGATAGATAGAATGAATAAGACAAACGGCGGGCATTTGCTCGCCGTTTGTCTTTGTATCATTTTGGTACAAAAATGATTTTCAACTATTTTGAAAATTTCTAAATTGAAAATTATTTTCCAATGCCGAGCAACACTTAACAGAAAGCGTACGTAATGTTGGGTAAATGACCAACCAATAGTTCAACACATGGAACGCTATTCGCGCTATCAATTTTTAAAGTCAATGGGTTTTAAAGGTGCTGCTCTGATGGCATTAATGACCTCTTGTATTCGAGAAGAGGATACTTATGTAGAAGCCCTGTCGGTTAACCCAAATTCGAGTACTGGAACAAGCACAGGGACAGGTACTGGTACTGGAAGTAGTACTGGAAGTACGACGGGGGCAACCACCGACCTTAGTACTATTACCAATCGCCTTTTGACGATTGACCTCACTGCCACGGCCAATGCTGCCCTGAAAACAGTAGGTGGGTATCTTGTCAAAAGTGGAATCGTGGTGGCGCAGTCGAGCGCAGGAGTGTATGTTGCTGCTACTCAAACTTGTACACATGAACCCAAAAAGAAAATCATTTTTAACAAAACAGAGTACTATTGCACCGACCACGGTGCACGTTTTGACCTCAAGGGTAAGGGCTTAAACAGTTTTGGTAGCAAGGGTCTTACCGTTTACAAAACCGCTACCGATGGTACAACCCTTGTTGTTTATAGTTAAACAAACTTTCTTCCTCCATTAACCATGAAATTGATCACATCACTTCTCATCAGCACATTGTGGCTGGCCGCTCCGCAATGGGGCAACGATTTTTCTAAGGCACAAAACGAAGCTAATCAAGCTCACAAATACATCTTATTGAACTTCTGTGGTTCTGACTGGTGTGGGCCTTGCATTAAGTTGAAAAAAGATATTTTTGAATCCGCTGATTTTGAACAATATGCGTCTCAGCATTTGGTGTTGGTAAGGGCAGATTTTCCCCGTTTGAAAAAAAATCAGTTAGAAGCAAAACTGATCTCACACAATGAATCGTTGGCCGACAAATACAATTCTCAAGGAAAGTTTCCGCTGACTGTCTTGGTAGATGCCCACGGCAAAGTTGTGAAAGAATGGGAAGGATACCCAGCATCAATGAGCACCCAGTCGCTCATCAATGATATTGATGCCGTGATCAACAGCAAACAATAAACGCCGTCTTTACTTGAAAACCTTGCACAAACGCGTGTGTCGATTGATGGGCAATCGCTTTGAAATCAGCGCTGTATCAGAAGATGAAACTTGGGCGCAAGCGCGAATTGATGAGGCAATAGCTGAAATTCAACGGATTGAAGCGCTTTTTACTACCTTCAACGACAATAGCCAGACCAATCGAATCAACGCCAATGCAGGAATTTCGCCCGTAAAGGTAGATCGAGAGGTGTTTGAATTAGTAAAGCGGTCGCTGCGAATCTCGGAGGTTACTCAAGGAGCATTTGACATTACGTACGGGTCGATAGACAAGAGTTTGTGGAATTTTGATACCCAAATGACGGCCTTACCCGACCCAAAAACCGCCCGCCAGATGGTGCGACTTATCAATTACCGTAATGTCATTTTGAACGAAACCGAATGTAGCGTTTTCTTAAAGGAAGAAGGGATGCGTATAGGTTTTGGCGGTATAGGCAAAGGATACGCCGCCGAAATGGCCAAAAGGCTGATGATACAACGAGGCGTAGAAAACGGAATTGTGAATGCGTCGGGAGACTTGACCACTTGGGGGGCTCAGCCCAACGGCGAACCTTGGACGATTGGAATTGCTCATCCCGATGCCAAAGAACAACCTTTTTCGTACTTCAACATCAGCAACATTTCAGTCGCCACTTCGGGGAATTACGAAAAATATGTAACGATAGGGGGTAAGAAATATTCACATACGATTGACCCCAAAACAGGCTTGCCCGTATCAGGGATTAAAAGTGTGACGATTATTTCTCCCAATGCCGAAATTGCAGATGCCATGGCCACGCCCGTAACTGTAATGGGCGTCCGAATTGGGTTAGATTTAATTAACCAGATGCAAGGAATGGCCTGCGTCATTATTGATGATACAAATCGTGTGTTTACCTCAAAAAATATCAAAATCAGTTAGGCAATTTTTCAATTTGCCAATTCGACAATTTGAAAATGAAGGCCAATCAGATTAATCCAAATCCTATGAAAAAGCAGTTGAAATATGGGTTCATCTTCGCCCTGGTTGTGGGAAGTATGACCTCTTGCGTGACGGTGAAAGAATACCAAAAGAGCCGTATCAATGACTCCGAAATGGAATTATCGGCCCGCAAGTCTGAAAAGTTTGAGCAAAGTTTTTACCTCTATCGGGAGGGAGCTTCAGGAGCCAATGGTGGCAAAAGCGGCGGTGGCTGCGGTTGTAACTAGTGTATTTTCTACCTATGTATCTTTCATCGTAAATTTTTAATGAAAAAAATCATCATCAGTGTAGGGCTGCTTGCGGGGCTGCTTCGGGGAGGCTATGCCCAATCCGAAAAAGACACCTACGAAAAGCGTAAACTCAAAATTGACGAAGTAAACTTGGTCAGTAGCTATTACGGACAAGATGGGAATAATTCAGCCGTGACGGGGGGAATAGGTACCGAAAAATTAGGCGATTTTGCCAATTCGATTGATTTGAAATTGTCGTTTATCGACCGAAAAAGCCGCCAACACAGCATCGTGGCCGATTTCAACATCGACCATTATACTTCCGCTTCCTCCGATAATATCGACCCGTTGACGGTTTCGTCGGCCTCGCGCAGCGATACGCACGTCTATCCGTCGCTTTCGTGGAGCGTAAAAGACGATGCTACGCATACCACGAGGGGTATAAGTTATTCTTATTCGACCGAATACGACTATCAATCGCACGGGATAAACCTTAGTTTTTCTAAGTCATCGAAAGACAATAACCGTGAGTTTAGCCTAAAAGCAGGGGCATTTTTTGATACTTGGACGGCGATTCTTCCCTCCGAACTACGCCCATCGGGCTATGGCTCTGCGGCCGAAGGAGACCGTGATCCTGTGGCTTACAAACCACGAAATTCGTACAATTTAGCGCTGTCGCTTTCGCAGGTTATCAATAAACGCTTGCAAGTACTCTTTACGGTAGAGCCTTCTTTTCAACAGGGACTGCTCAGTACGCCATATCACCGAGTATATTTTACGAATGGTTCACATACGGTAGAAAAACTACCTGGAAGTCGTTTCAAACTACCCGTGGGAGCACGTATCAGCTACTTTGCAGGCGACCGCCTTATTTTGCGGGGTTTTTATCGGTTCTACAACGACGATTGGGGAATGACGGCGCATACTGTCAACGTAGAAGCTTCGTATAAAGCGACGCCGTTTTTCTCAGTGAGTCCGTTTTATCGGTTTAGCAACCAAACCGCCGTGCGTTACTTCAAACCGTACGCCCAGCACCAAGCCACCGAAACGTATTATACCAGCGACTATGACATTTCGGGTTTTACTAGCCATTTCGTAGGCATGGGGCTTCGGTTTGCGCCGCCAGGTGGTATGTTTGGAATCAAACATTGGAATACCATTGAGGTGCGTTATGGGCATTATATGCGTAGCACAGGCATGGTGGGCAACAGCATTACGCTGGCAATGAAGTTGAAGTAAAATTAGGTTTCCGTTTTTATACCTTAGTAGCCCCGATGCTTTTTCGTCGGGGTTTTTCGTTTTTTGCCTACAGCAAGAAGCAGGTTAATAAACAAAAAAGCCTCTCAATTGCTTGAGAGGCTTCGGTTGGCGGACAAGGACTCGAACCCTGAATAAAAGAACCAAAATCTTCTGTGTTACCATTACACCATCCACCAATTCCGTTTTGGTGGTGCAAAAGTACGGCTTTCTTGGTTACGTGTCAAGCGTTTTTTGGAAAAAAAATGAGAATAAATTTTTCAAAAAATGCCTTTTGCTTGATATTCAGTGGCTTTGTGTGAATATTTTTTTTGACTAAACCGCCGCTGTTGCCGCTTCAGGAGCGATTTTTTTAACCAATCCTTGAAGAACTTTACCTGGGCCACATTCCACAAATTCGGTTGCGCCATCTGCTACCATGTTTTTCACCGACTGCGTCCAGCGCACTGGAGCCGTGAGCTGTGAAATGAGGTTGGCTTTGATTGTTGCGACGTCGGTAGCGGCTTGGGCGTTTACGTTTTGGTAAATAGGGCAACGTGGTTCGCTGAATTGCGTGTTTTCAATTGCCGCTGCTAATTCTTCGCGGGCAGGTTCCATCAGCGGTGAGTGGAATGCTCCACCTACAGGAAGTGGCAACACGCGCTTGGCTCCTGCTTCTTTGAGCTTTTCACCAGCCAAACGAACTCCTTCGTGTGAGCCTGAGATAACTACTTGGCCTGGGCAGTTGAAGTTGGCAGCCACGACTACTTCGCCTTCTACCGAAGCGCAAATTTGCTCGATTTTTTCGTCGTCAAGCCCGAGTACGGCCGCCATGGTCGATGGCGTTAGCTCACAGGCGCGTTGCATGGCAGCCGCGCGTTGTGCCACCAAGCGGAGTGCATCTTCAAACGATAATGCACCTGCCGCTACCAAGGCAGAAAATTCGCCAAGCGAGTGACCTGCTACCATCTCGGGCGCAAAATCGGCGACAGTCGAAGCTAAAATAACGGAGTGCAGGAAAATCGCAGGTTGAGTAACATTGGTTTGCTTGAGTTCTTCGTCGGTTCCTTCAAACATGACCTTGGTTATCTCAAATCCTAAAATTTCGTTGGCTTTATCGAAGAGCGCGCGTGCTTGAGCATTGTTTTCGTAGAGGTCTTTGCCCATGCCGCTAAACTGCGAACCTTGGCCAGGAAATACGTATGCTTTCATTGATTTTTAGAAGCCCTCCGCCCCCAAGAGGGAGTTTAGTTTGATCGTTGAATGGGGCAATGCGAGTGCAAACATACAAGGCTTGCCCCAAACTATCAAACAATAAACAAGGAGCGCTCTTCGGGAGTAGGAATGCGGCAACTTTCTGATTTTCCAAAAATTCGGTAGCGGTTACGGGCAACAAGCCCATAGACAGCGTCTCGAATAAAACGGGGAAGAAGAATAAAGCCATACAACCATGACCAGCCTTTGAGATAACGGGCAATTTCTAAGGCTGCTGTTGACTTCTGGTAGAGTTTTCCGCTGCGGAGCAGAAGGATAGTGTTCAATTCAATGGTTGAATAACCGTTTTCTTGAAGCGTTTTCTGCCCTAATTCGGACTGAAGCGACGCAAAACGATAACGACGTGTCGAATCATGGTCAATGATAAAATTGACACTTGCATTGCAAAAATTGCATACGCCGTCAAAGAAAATAATATCCATTGGAAAAGAGTGTCGAATGGGGGAGTGACGAGTGTCGAATTGAAAGCTTTGGTTTCGTCATCATCTTATTTAAGTAGCTTCGGCGAAGCATAACCTATTGCTTTGTTATGCTTCGCCGAAGCAAAAATCAAAAAATATCCTTCGGCTACTACAAATGTTGTGTCTCTACCGAGGCTTCTATTTAATCAACTGAATCCATCCTTTTAAAGTGAGGGGTTCGCTGGTTTTTTGTAAGGTTTTGAAGGTAACTGTTACTTGGTAGTAATAGGTTCCCGAAGGCAAGTCTTGGCCATCCGACGTTTTGCCATCCCAATTGATATTTGGATTGATACTTTCAAATATCTTCGTTCCCCAACGATTATAGACAACAAACGTCATGGTTTCGATAAACGCCGTACAAGAAAGCGGAGTAAACAGGTCGTTTTTGCCGTCGCCATTAGGCGTAAACACGTTTGGCAGTCTTAGGGATGTACAGTTGTCGTTACAAACGGTATTGCTCTTAGCACTTTCGGTACCAAAACGACTGACTGCCGTCACGTAATAACAGCCCGCGTAGGAGTCTAGCCCTGTGTGTCGGAAGGTGGTTGTTGGGGCGGTAGTTTGTCCTATTTTTGTAAAAGGGTCTTCTGGATAACGGGTAAAATAAACATTGTAGCTAACCGCAGGTGCACATTCTTGATTGTTAGCGTTGCTGACGGGGTAAGTCCAATTAATGGTATTGTTGACTACCGAAGAGGCACATTCAAGTCCTGTCGGGTTATCGCAATTGAGGGCATCAATGGTCAAAACGGGTGGACAAGGTTTGGTGCTATCGGCGGGAGCGGCACACACAATTTGCGAGAAATTATACAGTTGCCCTACTCTAATGCGAGGGCTATCGTAAGTGCCTACCGTCTCGACGCGATAACAATAGGTAGAGTCGGTCGAGAGTTTGATGGTGTGTGTGCCATCTGCCGTAAAACGGTCGGTGCCATCGTCGGTGTAAGTAAAGGTGCTTGCACTTTGCACTGAGACTTCTGCGATGAGGTTGAATGTGCCTGGGCGATTTCTAACTTCGCGATACACGCGGTGACGTTGGTTTTCGTTGCGCCAAGGCACTACTGCTTGCCAGTTGAGGCGTAAGCCTTGGTTGGCAGGAGCAACGGATAAACGAACGCTGCTGGCAGCCTCCGTAACGCCGAGACTCGTGAGCGTACCGTTGAGGGTATGGAAAAACTCCAAGCGGTAGCGGTATCCATTTTGAACTGTATTGAGGTTACGATCGACATAAATGGTGTCAACCGTAGCGTCTAAGTTGGTATTGATGGTCGCAATGAGGGTAAAGTCGGTGCCATTCAAGCCTGTTGCTCTCGACAAGCGATATTGGTAAGGGCCAGGGACATCGCTTGCTTTAAACGGCGGACGCGTCCATTTTACCGTAATAACGCCTCGGTTTGTGCTAGTCGTATCCACGGTTACGTTGGTGAGTACAGGTGTTTGCGCGGGTAAGTCTAGGCAAGTTTCGTCCGAAAGTGGACTGAAACCGCCCTGTGGAAGGGCGTATGCTACCCGAATACGATAGCTGTATTGAACACCACCCCTTCTTAAACCAAGACCGTTGTTGTCATCAGTAAAAGTAGTAGCATTGACAGGAACTCGGCCCACCTCGGTATAGCCTAACGCAAGTGGGTCGCCAGGGTTGGTACATCCGCTGAAAGTTCCACCCGAACATCCTTCTTTTCGATAAATGACCATTTGAGCTCCAGGGAGCTGACAACGATAGGCCGTCCAAGTAAGTGTAAAGCCTGCGGCTGTGCCCGTGGATGGGGTCGCCGTAAGGCCAGAAGGTCTGGGCGCAACGACTCGAATAGAAAACGATTCGAGTGACGCCAATTGAATCTGATTACGACCGGGTAAATCTTCGACTTTGATAACGACATCGTAAGGTGCCTCGCGAACGTGGCTACAGTTGGTCAGCCAACGAAACGTTCCTACGGCAGGGGATGCTTGCGATTGGCTCACCGATGGGGTAAATGTGGCATAGTCGGTCGCAATCAAAGGAGGGCTAATAGGTTTTCCTTGGGGGTCTAAGTTGAAAACTCCTCCGTATGCCGAAAATACCAGGCGATTATTGTCGGGGTCGGTAGCTCTTGCTGTTTGTGAGGCGACTTGCCCTGCTTCTACACACACATTCGCAATGGGGTCAAGCAGTGGCCTTCGGTTGGGGCCATCGGCTACCACAATTTGCATATCTCGGACTACCTCGCCGATTTTGACGCCGTCGCGCCATTCTTCAATAATAAAAGCAACGTTATAAATACCTGTCCTAGCAGGAGCATCCCAGCACAAATCTCCCGTAATGGGGTCGATGGTGAAGGTAGCAGGGGCATTTTGTAATTCGTTTTTTGCATCAGGATCTACCCCCAAAGCAGGGTCGCGGTAGCCATTGACGTTGCGGTTGATACAGGTTCCAGGAGTTCCTTGTTTTGGAATAGAAAGACGATAAGAAAGGCTATCGCCATCAGCATCAAAAGCCGCAGGGTTATGGCAGAATTTTTGGCCAGTACGTGCTGAATCCAAAGGAGGGTTGAGCATGACGGGCGTTCGGTTGAGTCCGAGCGAAGCATTGATGACCAATACTGTTTCGACATAAAACGGCGTATTGACAGAGTTAGACATATTAACTACGCCATCGTTGCGGTTTTCGATACCCACCGAAATGACATATACCCCAGGCGACGAAAACGTAAACGGCTTACTGAAAGTGTTTATCGTAGTTGCTACGTTGATGGGTGCTCGTCCAGTCCGTTCAACCAGTAATGTAGTTCCTGCCCCTCCGTTGAAAGGACGAATACAAAACGTCACGTCGTTTTGGCCTTCGCTGGCCATTCGTCCCCCAATTTCATCATGGTAGGTCGTGAGGGTTAGCCTATAAGTAAGGTCTCGGTCGGAGATGCGACTTGCCGTAATCTCGCCCGCGCGAACGTGCGTGGCATAAGAATAGTATGCACTACAAATGCACAACCAAAGAAGTAGAATACGTAGTGTCAAATTCCTCATGGGTAACTATGGGGTATGATTGGGTACAGTGTCGATTGCAGCTAGTGGTCTGCAAATAGTATTTTTAAAACGAATATTTCAGGAAAATGGTGTAAATTTTATTGCTTTTTCCACCGCTTTCTTTTTTAGAGACGTATTTTTTGTGCTTGATGCTAAAACAAAAAAATGACACACTCAGTTACAAATTTGTGCTTTAAATGACTATTGCTAATTAGCAAAAAAAGTTTAATTTTAGATTGTTTCTAAATTAATTGAGACCTACTTTTGACCGCTGAAAATAGTAATAATCATCGTTTTAATTTAAAAAACTTAGATATGTCTTGGGTTACTCAAACACTATCAAGCTCAATTGGAAAAAAGTTGGTAATGGCCCTTTCTGGCTTGTTTTTATGCTCTTTTTTGATTGTTCACATGAGTGGAAATTTACAGTTGTTTAAACATGACGACGGCTTGGCCTTCAATGTCTATGCCGTTTTTATGACAACCAACCCCCTCATCAAAACGGTTTCGTACGGTTTGTACGCACTTATTTTGTTGCACGCCTTTGAAGGTTTGTATTTGGCAAAACAAAACCGTCAAGCGCGTGGGAATCAGCGCTATGTGGTTTACAACGGAAAGGCAAATAGCTCGTGGTTTTCGCGTAGTATGGCGCTGCTTGGTACTATTTTGCTTGTGTTTATTGTCGTTCACATGTCAAACTTCTGGTTTGAATACAAGTTTGGATACGTGCCTTACACGCAGTATGAGCAGAACCTCGTCACTGGGGAAGTCGTAGCAACTCCTTTCGAAGGTGAAATCAAAGGCAAAATGGAGGAATTTGTACGTGAAGAAAACCAAACGCGCGTGGTAATCGTGAAAGATTTGTACCGTAGCGTCATGGAAGGGTTCAAAAACCCAATTTTAGTACTTTTCTACGTGCTTTCTATGTTTGCTGTGTCGTTTCACTTGGTGCATGGCTTTAAGAGTGCTTTCCAAACGTTGGGAATCAATCACTCTAAGTACAACCCTTTGCTCAATTTCTTGGGCGTTGGGGTATTTGGTATCCTCATTCCAATTGGTTTCGCTTTGATGCCTTTGTACTTCTTTTTCAAAAGCATGTAATGATGAATGTGCCCATTTGAGAATTTGAAAATGTGCTAATGAAGCACAATCAAGTTCTCGCAATTAACTCATTTTCAAATTACCGAATTTTTCAATTTCCAAATTAGAAAATATGGCAACATCACCAAAATTGGACGCCAAAATCCCCGATGGGCTGCTTGAAAGTAAGTGGACAAAGTACCGCTCTACGGTAGCGCTCGTCAACCCCGCCAACAAGCGGAAACTCGAAATTATCGTTGTAGGAACTGGTTTGGCAGGAGCGTCAGCTGCTGCGACGTTGGCCGAACTAGGATATTCTGTGAAAGCTTTTTGTTTTCAAGATTCTGCCCGCCGTGCGCACTCAATCGCTGCCCAAGGGGGAATCAATGCTGCTAAAAACTATCAAAACGATGGTGACTCTACCTATCGTTTGTTTTATGATACCATCAAAGGAGGTGACTACCGCGCTCGCGAAGGAAACGTTTATCGCTTGGCACAGGTATCAGCTTCAATTATTGACCAATGCGTAGCGCAAGGTGTACCTTTTGCCCGTGAGTACGGTGGTTTGTTGTCGAACCGTTCATTTGGGGGAACACAAGTACAGCGTACCTTCTACGCCGCAGGACAAACAGGCCAACAGCTTCTTTTGGGGGCTTATTCGGGCCTTCAGCGCCAAGTAGGATTGGGAACGGTAAAAATGTACTCGCGCCACGAAATGCTTGACGTAGTAGTGATTGATGGCAAATGCCGTGGAATCATTGCGCGTAACCTCGTAACGGGTGAAGTAGAACGTCATTTCGGTCATGCAGTATTGCTTTGTACAGGTGGCTACGGAAACGTATTTTACCTTTCAACCAACGCGATGGGTTCTAACGTAACCGCCGCTTGGAAAGCACACAAAAAAGGAGCTTTCTTCGGAAACCCATGCTTTACGCAAATTCACCCAACTTGTATTCCTGTTTCAGGCGACCACCAGTCGAAACTGACGTTGATGTCAGAATCGTTGCGTAACGATGGTCGTATTTGGGTGCCTAAAAAGAAAAATGATACCCGCCCTGCGGACCAAATTCCAGAAGACGAGCGCGATTACTACTTGGAGCGTCGTTATCCTGCGTTTGGTAACCTCGTACCTCGTGACATTGCCTCGCGTGCCGCCAAAGAGCGTTGCGATGCTGGCTATGGCGTAGGAACGTCGAAAATGGCGGTTTATCTCGACTATTCGGCGGCGATTCAGCGCTACGGAAAAGGAGAAGTAAACAAATTGAACCTCCACGATGCTTCTGCTGAAAAAATCACTGAATTAGGAAAGGCAGTGGTAAAAGAGAAATACGGAAACTTGTTTGATATGTACAAACAAATCACAGGCGAGGACCCGTACGAAGTGCCAATGCGCATTTACCCTGCGGTTCACTACACCATGGGTGGCTTATGGGTTGACTATAACTTGATGACAACGGTACCAGGTTTGTACGCGTTGGGAGAAGCTAACTTCTCTGACCACGGTGCCAACCGCCTCGGCGCAAGTGCCCTGATGCAAGGTTTGGCCGACGGATACTTCGTGATTCCTTACACAATCGGGGCTTATTTGGCCAACGAAATCCGTACCAACGCGATTTCTACTGACCACCCTGCGTTTGTGGAAGCTGAAAAACAAGTAAAAGACCGTATCACGAAACTTGTTTCGATTAAAGGTAAAACTTCTCCAGAAGCATTCCACAAGCGTTTGGGTAAAATCATGTGGGATAAGTGCGGTATGGCACGTAACGAAGCTGGTTTGAAAGAGGCTATCTCAGAAATCCAAGCATTGAAAAAGGAATTTTGGTCTGATGTTCGGGTAATGGGTGATGTCGATGAGTTTAACCCTGAACTAGACAAAGCAGGTCGCGTGGCCGACTTTATCGAATTGGGTGAGTTGATGTGCCGCGACGCCCTCAACCGCAACGAGTCATGTGGTGGTCACTTCCGCGAAGAATACCAAACTGAAGAAGGTGAGGCACTTCGCGATGACGAAAACTACATGTATGTAGCTGCGTGGGAACATGCAGGCGAAAGCCAATGGGAACTCCACAAAGAGGATTTGGTGTACGAAAACATCAAGATTGCGCAACGTTCTTACAAGTAAGAGGGTTATCCGTTAATTGTTATCAGTTATCTGGAAATGGATGAAATTCGCTCTTTTCGTGACTTAAAATGCTGGAAAGAAGGAGTAGCTCTTCGAAAGATGGCAAGACCAATTTTGAATCGATTCCCAACAGATGAAAAATATAGATTAACGGATCAACTTATTCGTGCGTTGCGATCTGTTACTAATAACATTGCTGAAGGTTTTGGAAGATATAGCTATCAGGAAAACATTCAATTTTGTAGAATTAGTCGCGGTTCGCTTACAGAGATTCAAGACCATTTCATTATTGCGCTTGAAGAGAATTATGTAACTATGGAAGAGCTGCAAATGGTTGATAACCAAACTGAAAAGTGTATGGCGCTCATAAATGGTTATATTAATTATTTAAAAAAGCGCAAAGACGCAGGCAACGGATAACGGATAACTAATAACAGATAACACAATGTCAGCAGGAGATATGAACCTCACCTTGAAGGTGTGGAGACAAAAAAATAAAAAAACAGAAGGGAAAATCGAAACTTACCAAGTTGCTGGTATTTCGCCCGATATGTCATTCTTAGAGATGTTCGACGTGTTGAACGAACAACTCATCGGTGAAGGTAAAGAACCCATCGCTTTCGACCACGATTGCCGCGAAGGTATTTGTGGGATGTGCAGCATGTACATCAACGGCCGTCCACACGGCCCGAAAGGTGGAATCACTACTTGCCAGTTGCACATGCGTAGCTTTAGCGACGGCGACACCATCGTGGTAGAGCCTTGGCGCGCCAAAGCGTTTCCTGTCATCAAAGATTTGGTGGTGGACCGTAGCGCTTTTGACCGCATTCAGGCAGCTGGTGGGTTTGTGTCGGTCAACACGGGTAATGCACAGGACGCTAACAGCATTCCAATTGCCAAAGAAGACGCCGACGAAGCATTTGCAGCAGCGGCGTGTATCGGCTGTGGTGCTTGCGTAGCGGCTTGCCAAAATGCTTCCGCGATGCTATTCGTATCGGCCAAAGTATCTCAATTCGCGTTGTTGCCACAAGGCCAGCCAGAGCGTAAAATGCGCGTAGAGCGTATGGTAGCGCAAATGGACGAAGAAGGCTTTGGCTCATGTACCAACACAGGTGCGTGTTCGGCAGAGTGCCCTAAAGAAATCTCATTGGAGCACATCGCCCGCCTCAACCGCGAATACTTAGGCGCTAAATTGACTTCACAGGGAGTGTAAATTTTTACAGCATCTTCATAAAAAGCCATTCCTCGGAGTGGCTTTTTTTCTGTATCTTATGACTTCATTACTTTCACAACCCTACCCGCACAACGCGCTATTTTCTCGTTACTGGCTCTTGGTTTCGGCAGGAGCTGGGGGCTTTATTGCCTTGTTTTTGATTGTTTTTCAGCCTTTTGGAGCTTCTTATTGGCAACACCCCGATAAAAACCTGATTTTGGCAGGTTATGGGCTGGTGACTTTTTTGTGCCTGTCGGGCATTAGTTTTACGATGCCCCTTTTATTTAAACGATGGTATGCAGAAGCAAACTGGACTGTTGGGAAAGAAATTATTGGTGTGCTTTTGATGCTAGTCATTATTTCTGTGGGAAATTGGCTTTATAGTCAATGGTTTTTTGTGAGCTCATTTCGGTGGCAAGAACTGTTTTCTTGGATTGGCATTACAGTGGCAGTTGGCATCATTCCTACGACTATCATTACGTTGCTTGATTATACCCGTTTGCAGCGCAAATACGCAACCGACAAACTGGCGGTTAAAACAAACACGGAGGAACAACCCGCACCTGCGTCGCAGGAAACAATTACGCTAATCGCCGAAAATCTCAAAGACACCTTTAGCCTTTCGCCCGACGAACTGCTGTTTATCGAGTCGGCGAGTAACTATTCGGAGGTGGTATTTTTCAAAGAAAATAACGTTCAAAAAATGCTGATTCGGAGTAGTCTTAGTCGATTAGAAGAACAGATTCAACACAGCGACATCGTGCGGTGTCATCGCTCATTTATTATTAATTTAAAACAAGTATCCAAAATCACGGGCAATGCCCAAGGCTATAAATTACAACTCAAAAACGTGGGGTATCCGCTGCCTGTGGCTCGTCGTTATACCGATTTGATTGCTACTTATTTCAAAAAATAGCTTGTCATTCATCCCAAAATAGGCGATAAAAGCCCCAAAACGGGTCATTTGTCCCAAAACCTAGGCAAACGTCCCTTTTTTTTGGATAGCCTTTTTTGAGCTTCTACGTTTGTGTCAGTCAAAACACAAACCCGTTTTTTTTATGGAAGCTTTATTGAACCTAACAGCCACTGCCAAAAGAACCATTTTTACTATTGCCGCTTGTTCGGTACTTCATTCCTTCTCGGTTCAAGCGCAAACTGCCGACAAAGACACAACGGTAGAACGCTTAAAAGTTCGGACGTCATTCGCCAAATCCTACTTTGGTATAGACGCTTTTACGACCACAGGCGGAACAACACAATATCTCACCCCGAGCGGCCTGTCATCGGTTGATTTTGGGGGAACTACTTCACCTCGTATTTTATTGGGTGGAACGCACTTTTGGGGACATGCTGATTTCTACGTCTCCATTCCTGTGGCTGAATTTGGTAAAAAAATCCCTGCCGAATTGGCCAACGTTTCGTACAGTGAAGGTGTTGAAACTGGCGCACGTTTTTTCCCGTGGGCTATCAAAGAAGGTAAACTACGGCCTTTTGTAGGAATTGCTTTCAAAGGATTCAGTTTTGCACAAATCTCCAACGAACCTAATAAAAATTATACCACAGTGCCGTCGGTGGCCAAGACTACGTTTCCGTACCAAGCGGGTGTTGTGTATGCCACCAAAAAACTGTTGTTTCAAGCGGGTGTCAACTATCAGCGACACACCAATTTCCAGTATCCACTGTCTCGTACCCAATATGGTGCTTTGGAAGTATCACCTTGGTCGTTCAACGTGGGCTTGAGTTATTGGATTAATACCAACGGAGGTTTGGCTTCTAAATACGGCGAAAAATACATGAAAATGGGCGTAAAAAAATTACAAACACGTAACCGCCTGAACTGCTGGTACGTGGGAATTGGTCCATCAAGCTCGTTTGAAATCTCAAAATCAGAATACATTAAAGATAAGCACCCATTTTTAAAGCAAGAAAGCCCAGGAAGTTTGATTCCTGACATTGCAGCGGGGCGTTACTTTCACAAAGCGGATGCCAATGTGGGCGTGTCGTACCGTAAATTAGGCTACGGCATGAGCGGCTACGGCGTACACCTCAATTACGAACGCCGTTCATATACCTTTGAAACTTACAAATTTTTGGGCGATTACCATGGTTTTGTACCTTACGTAGGCCCTACCTTGGCCTATGAAGACTTGCGATTTACGGATACAGACAATGGCGTCTCTAAGTCATACGAAGCCAAAAAAGTAGCATTAGGCGTCATTTTTGGCTGGGATATTCGCATTAGCCGTTCGGAAACGTGGTTGTTGCGTACCAACCTTCGCTACACACCTAACCTCCACCTCAAAGCCGAAGGAAAGAAAGTGATGTTTGACCAAATGGAGTTTAATTTTATTCAGTTTGTGTGGATGGTCGGACGAAGACAGGCGTGGAAATAGCGAAAGAACACCTCGAAAGTTGGAAACTTTCGAGGTGTTTGGTTTGTAAGAAGGAACGATTATCTGCTTTTTTTACTTATACGCTTTTGGGATAAAAAATAGCAAAACACAGATGAAAGCAGTAGGATTCAAGACATCGTTGCCCATCTCGGAAGAGGAGAGTTTTATTGAATTTGAAACCGCCAAACCTCAGCCCAGCAGCCACGAATTGTTGGTAAAAATAAGCGCCGTTTCGGTCAATCCCGTTGATTTTAAAATACGACAAAATTCTGCCAAAGGTACCGTATTAGATACGCCCAAAATCATTGGTTGGGATGCGGCAGGAGTGGTAGAAGCCGTAGGAGAAAACGTAAGTTTGTTTAACGTCGGTGATAAAGTTTATTACGCAGGAGACATTACCAAGCCAGGAAGTAATTCAGAATACCAATTGATTGACGAGCGAATTGTGGGAAAACAACCGTCCACGTTGTCCGACGAAGCAGCGGCGGCTATGCCCTTGACGGTACTGACGGCTTGGGAAATTTTCTTCGATCGTATGCGGCTTTCGGTCGAGCGCGATCAAAACAAAACCTTGCTTATCATTGGAGGAGCAGGAGGCGTAGGGTCGATTGCCATTCAAATCGCCAAAAAACTACTGGGATTGAAAGTGATTGCCACGGCCTCGCGCCCAGAAACCATCGAATGGTGCCAAAAAATGGGGGCTGATGTGGTCGTTAACCACCGAAATTTGGTAGAAGAAGTACGCGGCGCAGGGTTTCAGTTCGTCGATTTTATCGTTGATTTTGTGGATAACAACGGCTATTGGGATGCCATGGCCGAGCTCATCAAGCCACAAGGACACATTGCTTCTATTACGGGCAGCGCGGTCCCTGTGGCGTTGAATAAACTCAAAAGTAAGAGTGTGAGCTTTTCGTGGGAGTTTATGTACACCCGTTCGACCTACCAAACCGACGATATGATTGAACAGCATCATATCCTTAATCGTGTGGCACAGCTACTCGACGAAGGAGTGTTGTTTCATACGCATACCCACACCCTTCACGGGTTATCGGCCGAAACACTCAAGCAAGCCCACGCGCAGCTGGAGTCGGGCACAACGATTGGGAAATGGGTAATAAAATATGCTTAGTTCGACACTACTCGGTTTAGTACTTTCCCTGACATTTTTCCCAAAGTTAATCCTTGGAAAATAATGGAGAAGACTACTACAAAATAGGTCATTTGCACCAATAATCCTTTGTAAGGATTAGCGCCTATGGCAAGTACCAAAGCGATAGAAACCCCGCCGCGAAGTCCGCCCCAAACAAGCATTGTGAGTGAGCCTTTGTTGAGTTTGAAAGGAACAATGAGTGACGGCAACCAGATAGATAAAAAACGGGCAAAAAGAACGACAACAATGGCCATAGCTGATACGACGGAGTAGGTGTTCAGTTTCAGGTCTGGGATGAGTAACAACTCAAAACCCATGAATAAGAACAAAATCGCATTCAGAATTTCGTCGTTTAGCTCCCAAAATTTTGTCAGATAGTCTTTGGTTTCGTCGCTCATGGCGGCTTTTTTACCGTAATTTCCAATAATAAGCCCTGCCGCGACCATCGTAAGCGGTCCCGACGTGTGGGTCGCCTGCGCAATGAGGTAGCCTCCCATCACGACTGATAACGTAATAAGTACCGAAACGATGTAATCGTCGATGCCTTTGATGGCTTTAGAAGCCGTAAAACCGAGCAATACCCCAAGCATTAAGCCGCCTAATGCTTCCTTCGCTAGTAGCCAACTGATAGACCCCAGCGAAATGTCGATGGTGGAGGCCTGCGTCAACTCCAAAATCACGGCAAATAACACGACGGCGACCCCGTCATTGAAAAGTGACTCCCCCGCAATTTTGGTTTCAAGCGATTTTGGAACATTGGCTTTTTTGAGAATGCCCAAAACGGCAATGGGGTCGGTAGGGGAAATCAGCGAGCCAAACAGCAAGCAATACAAAAACGGCAGCTCAAGGCCAAACAAAGGAAGGCCATAGTACAAAATCCCCCCGATAATAAAGGTAGAAATGATAACGCTGATGGTCGAAAAAGTCAGAATCGGCAGGCGATGTTCTTTCAAATCAGCAAAGTTGACGTGAATTGCTCCCGCAAAGAGCAGAAAATTGAGCATTGCCCCCATCAAAACTCCCGTAAAGTCAAATTCTGTGAGGAGTTTGAGAAGTTTTTGGGTAGTAACTGGAAAAAGCCAATGCCCCGCGAACCGTAAAATAATGGATACGAGAATGGCCATGACCATGATACCAATGGTAGGAGGGAGTTTTAGAAAACGGAGATTGATGTAAGCAAAAGCAGATGCTAACACAATGAGAACCGAGAACGAATAATACAATTCCATAGCTGTGCTTTGGGGTGGATGGTTTAAAAAAATGTAAAAGAGTACCTGTCAACCTAGGTTGAAAATTGAAAACTGCGTAATGGTTGACTTAGAATAGTGATAGAAATAGCAAGTTTGTATAAGCGCACATAACTGAGACCAACTCGGTATATGCTTTCTGCTTTGACGGCTGTTAGTCGGCTGAAAAACAGCTTAAAAAAGAAACAAATGCTATATGGCTTATACAGTTGTATTTTACTTGAAACGAACAATATACGAGTTTTTTGTAAAAAATCAAAACATTTTGAACAAAAATCGAGAATTTTTAGGTGAAACTGTACTAAAATAGCCAAGTTGCGAAAAAAGAGCTTCTCCGTAAATTCCAAGACTACAACCAAGATAGGGCTTGAGCCAACAATAATGCTTCCTACGCTGGGCACATAAAGAAACGCCATTTTTCGAGGTTGTTTGATGGCTTTTTTTATATAAAAAGTACAATAATGCCTTCTGCCAAATGTAAGCTAGTGCTTTATGAAACCCATTTGTCTCACAAAAAAAGTGCAAAAAAATTTGCAACCATTTAATTGCGCATTATATTTGCAACCAAATGGTTTCTTTATTATTTGAAAACTATTAGCAATCATGAATAAAATAGACCAATGGTTCAGCCAAATCAGGAAGATTTGGAAAGGCCGATTTGCTCAATTAGACGAAGTATTATCAACCTTAAAAAAACAAAAACACCCATGAACACCCGTTTTCTCTTTGATTTTTCGGTAAACAAGGCAAACAATACCGTCCACGTAAAGCGAGAATTTGCCGCAAATGTAGATTTGGTTTGGGAAGCGTGGACAAATCCCGAACTTCTAGATCTTTGGTGGGCGCCGAAGCCCTACCGTACTCAGACGAAAAGCATGAATTTTTCAGAAGGAGGATATTGGCACTATTGCATGATTTCACCCGAAAATGAAGTGCATTGGTGCAGGGCCGATTATCAAAAAGTGGAGCCTAAAAAAAGCTTTTCAGGGCTCGATGCCTTTTGTGATGAACACGGGACGGTTGTGCAAGATTTTCCGCGTTCTCTATGGAACAATGCCTTTGCCGCTACGACCAATAACATGACATTGGTTGAGATTACGATTTCGTACGATTCACTGAGCGACCTCGAAAAAGTGGTTGAGATGGGTTTTAAAGAAGGCTTTTCGATGGCGCTCGAAAATTTGGATCAATACTTAGAAGCACAGTTTCAACGCCGTTCTTGATTCTTGATGTCAATAAATAACGAAACCAAATAAAAATAACAGTACCATGAAAACAATGAAAATTACTTTTTGGGTAACCGCAAGCCTACTAGCTATTACCCAGGGGATTATGCCACTTTTTACCGTAAATTCGGAAGCCAGCAAACAAGTAATGCAGCACTTGGGTTATCCGCCTTATTTCGCCCTGATGCTGAATTTATTCAAGTTTTTGGGAGGTTTAGCCATTCTTTTACCCTTTGTACCGAGGCGTATTAAGGAATGGGCTTTTGCGGGCTTTGCGATTGATTTTATTTGCGCCGCAGTCAGTTTTATTGCTGTCGATGGGTTTACAGGCGTTGTGGCCGTGCCCCTTGTGGCTTTGTTGATATTGATGGTGTGTTATGTTGCGTACGATAAACTAGCACGGTTCACCTTGCAGAATCTTACAATTCAATAACAATGGCAGCGTGAATCAGAAAATATCTCCGCCGAGGATAGCCATTGCTCGGTGGAGATTGTGCGTGTCAGAAATACAGACAATTTTCATGAGAATGTCCTTATTTCACTCCTTTTAACTTCATTTGGGCAAAATAAGGGTGTTCTGGATTGATAATGATTTTAGATACTAAAACACTAAATGGATGGTTAAATATAAACAAACGTCCTTAGAATAGCTAGTGGTTACAGTTCAAAGCTCTCTTCTTCTTCCTCAAAAAACAAGTAATTCAAGAAGTCACAATAAGGTTTGATAAGGCGGCAACCGTTGACGATTTCTTTGGCAAAGTTGGGCGAAGTTACTTCGGCGTCGGTGTATTTGTGCATGAAAAAAAGCTGTTTGCGCTTCAATAGTGCGATGTCAGGATGATTTTCAGGGTAGCCTTTGGGCATCCGTTGTAGGCTTTCGCCCCAAATTTCAGGAAAGTATTCTCTAAATTCAGGGGCTTCAATGATACTTTTTAAAGCTTCTGGATTAAAATCAATCTCTTGCCGAAACTTCGCCAGTTGTTTTGGAGTAGGGTTCCACATTCCAGCGCCCAAAAACGATTCTCCAGGCTGGATGTGTACATAAAAATCAATGCGGCCCGAGTGCCGACCTCCTGGGCCAACCGCCGCCGAAAGCCATTGCTTATAAGGAGCTTTGTCTTTGGAAAAACGAATGTCGCGGTTGATACGAAAAAGGCAATCTTTGGGCTCGGTATTGGGAAGGTTTTCAAATTCGCCAATGCCTTTGATAAGGTCTTTTACCAATGCCTCCATTTCTTTTTTTGCGGCATCGTAGCGCTTGCGGTGCTCAGTAAACCACTCACGGTTATTGTTTTCGGCTAGTTCTTGAAGAAACTCAAGGGTAGATAGTGTCAACATCAGATTTCGTATTTTGGCCTAAAAATAGCAATTTTGTTGCACCCAAACGTAGGTCTGTCCAGAAGGCAGCGGAAAAGGGAAAAACGTCACAAGTACAAACAATACACAATGGCTCGAATATTAACAGGTATCCAGAGTAGCGGTAAACCACACTTAGGTAACATTTTGGGCGCCATCTTGCCCGCGATTCAGTTGTCGGAAAAGTCTGATAATGAGTCGTTTTTGTTTATTGCAGATTTGCACTCGCTTACGACCATCAAAGATGCGAAAGTACTCCAAGACAACACCCGTGCCGTAGCGGCAGCGTGGCTTGCGTGTGGTCTTGATACCGATAAAGTGGTGTTTTATCGTCAGTCGCGGGTATCGGCCTATCATACCGAGCTAACGTGGTATTTGTCTTGCTTGACGCCTTATCCGATGTTGGCTAATGCTCACTCATTCAAAGATAAAGCCGACCGTTTGGCCGATGTCAACGCGGGCTTGTTTGTCTATCCTGTGTTGATGGCATCGGATATTTTGCTTTATGACGCCAATTACGTCCCTGTAGGTAAAGACCAAAAGCAGCACCTCGAAATGACGCGCGACATGGCGGAGGCGTTTAACCGTACTTATGGCGATACTTTTGTGATTCCTGAGGGGAAAATCGACGAACGTTTGATGACCATTCCAGGCATCGATGGACAAAAAATGAGCAAGTCATACGGAAATTATATTGACCTTTTTCAATCAGAAAAAGAGCTACAGAAAGTAACGAAGAAAATCTTGTCGGATTCGACAGCGCTTGAAGAGCCGAAAAATCCAGAAACAGACCTGACTTTTAAGCTCTTTTCGCTCATTGCGAGTGAAAGCGATATTGCAACCATGCGCGAAAACTACCTCAAAGGTGGGTATGGCTATGGTCATGCCAAGCAAGCATTTTTTGAAGCCCTAAAAACGCGTTTTGCGAAAGAGCGCGAGATGTTTACGTATTATTACGAAGAAAACCCCGCCGCACTCGAACAAAAACTCCAAGAAGGCGAAGAAAAAGCGCGTGCAATTGCTTCTAAAAAACTAGCCGAAGTACGGGAGAAAATAGGGCTTTCTTAATTTGTTACGGTTTCCTGTTTCGGGTTTTTAGGTTTACAGTTTTTGCTATACCGACGAAGTTTTGTCATACCGACGAAGGAGGTATCTAACACCCTATCAAAAACCTAAAAACCTCAAGCTGTAAACGGAAAAAGGTCGGGTTATGGGTATTCATACAAACCCAAAAAACAGTAAACCCCAAACAGTAAACCAAAAAAATGCTCCACGAGATTCAACAGCTTGATACGCAGATTTTTTTGTCACTCAACGGTGCTCATGCACCTTGGGCTGACACGCTGATGTATTGGGTGACGGAACGAAATACCTGGATTCCGATGTATGCCTTGCTGATTATTTGGTTGGTGTGGCAGTACAAGCAGCAAGCGGCGGGCATGATTGGCGCGTTGATTTTAACGATTATCATTGCCGATCAAACCGCTTCTACGCTGTTAAAACCGTGGGTGGAGCGGTTGCGGCCCTGTCATGTCGCTTATTTGCAGGATAAAATCCACTTGGTGGTCGAAGGCTGCGGGGGAACCTACGGATTTGCGTCGTCGCACGCGGCCAATAGTTTTGGGCTTGCTGCGGCTTTGTGGTTGGTGTGTAGCGCGACTGTCAAGCGACCCAATAAGTATCTTCTTTGGTTTTTTCCGTGGGCGGCGTTAGTTTCTTACAGCCGTATTTATGTGGGGGTTCACTATCCATTAGATGTCGTTGCTGGGGCAATTATTGGGGTAGGCGCGGCCTTGATCGCCGTGAAAACTGTCAGTTCTATTCTTCTTCGATTTGCTAAAAAATGAGTAATTTTAGGCAAATCTTCTCCTCCTATGTTTGACGCTTTGCATCAATTGGTAGCCCAATTTGTCACTTTCACCGACCGTGAAAAAGCAATTTTGGAGAATGCGTTTGTGTTTAAACAAGTGCCTCGAAAATTTTCGCTTGTGCGGCAAGGGCAAGTGGCCAACGAACTGTATTTTATCAACAAAGGAATGTTGCGCCTTTTCTACGAAAACGAAGGCGATGAGATAACGGCCTTTATTTTTCGAGAAAATCTCTTTGCCAGTAGTTACGATAGTTTTTTGCGACAAGCGCCCAGTATTCAGTCGTTGGAAGCACTTGAAGAGGCCGATTTGTTGGTCATTACCCAGCCAAAAATGAACGAACTCTACGAAGCGCTCCCCAAGTTTAACATCCTAACTCGCAAAATTGCCGAGCAACGTTTTATCAATGCGCAACAAATTTTGTCTTCTTTTTTGCTCGACAGCCCTGAGGAGCGCTATGCAAAGTTTGTAGAACAAAACGGGGATTTATTACTCCGAGTGCCTCATCACCTTATTGCTTCCTACTTAGGGATGACCCCCGTGTCGATGAGCCGCATCCGAAACCGACTTGCGCAACAAAAACGTTAGCTGAACGCATTTCTTTACAATTGTTAATGGAGGAGGAGGCGTTGGCAAGCTACTTTTGCAACATCATTAAATGTTGCAGTCATGAAACACAAAATTAGAACCGAAATCATCATCAATGCGTCCAAAGAAAAGGTTTGGAGCATCCTCGCCGACCTCAATGCCTACGCCGTTTGGAACCCATTTATTGTAAAAAGTGAGGGTATCTTGAAAGTGGGCACAAAACTCAAAAATACGCTTCAAAATGGAGATAAAACCATTGTATTTAAACCCAAAGTAGTAGAGGTAGCGCCCAATCGAAGTTTTGGTTGGCTAGGTTCACTTTGGGTAAAAGGGCTTTTTGATGGCCATCATTACTTTGAAATTGAAGAAATTTCTGAAAACCAAGTCAACCTTATTCACGGAGAAAATTTCTCGGGCATTCTTAGTTCGTTGATTTTAAAACAAATTGGAAACGATACCCGCAACAACTTCGTCAAAATGAATCAGGCCCTTAAAAGTCGGGCTGAACAGCTTGGCGTGAAAAGATAGTCAGACCTTCCAAGTGTAGATGCTAACGAGGTGAACACTTGGAAGGGCTTTTGTGTTTGTTGGTTTAAAAAAATAGTTACTTTTGTCAAAAGTCATTTTTACAGCGTTATTTAAACCATTTCAGACAGACATGAAAAGAACGATTATCACTTTTGTAGCGCTTGCCGCTATGGCATCCTCTTGTACCGTAAGCCGTAATTCAATGCGAGAAGCCAATTATCAGCTATGGCTTCATCACGAAGATTTAGAGCTGTCGGAGCAAGTGGTGGGAGAGGCCAATCAAACCAAAGTATTGATGGTTGATTGGAAACGCCTTTTTGGCGGGAATTGGGAGTTTGGGCAGGCAGGAGGTTTACCCAATGACCCTTTTAGTCCGCAGCTTAATGGAAGTGTGACGGGGGTGGCTGCGAGCCAAGTAGAGGCCGTAAATTTTGTCATCAATGGGATTATCGGTTTAAACAATGTATCGAGGGTGGAGCAAATGGCGATGTTTGACCTTATGCGCAAAAACCCAGGGTACGACATGATTATTTTTCCGCAATTCGCCGCACGTCGTAAGTGGTTTGTAATAGGTTCTAAAACCAACGTGACGGTAAAAGCAAGGCTCGCCCGCATGAAACCGACTAAGTAGCTTCAGACCTTCCAAGTTTGTTATTTGGCGTTGTCGAAACTTGGAAGGTCTATTGGCTTTTCTAAAAAAATCTCCCTACCTTTGCGGAAATTTTCTACAGGGCATGGCCTCTTTCAATCCAATCAAAATATTTTCTGGCTTACAATCAACGTACCTAGCCGAAAAGATCGCTCGCCACTACGGGCGCGACTTAGGTGGTTACAATTTACGCCGTTTTAGTGATGGCGAATTGTCCCCAAGTTTTGAAGAATCATTGCGCGGATGCGATGTGTATTTGGTACAGTCTATGTTTGGCTCGGCAGATAACTTCTTGGAGTTGTTGTTGATGATCGACGCCGCCAAGCGTGCGTCGGCTCACGAAGTAACGGCCGTGATTCCGTACTTTGGTTATGCGCGCCAAGACCGTAAAGACAAACCTCGCGTACCCATTGCGGCAAAGTTGGTTGCTAACCTTCTGACAGCAGCTGGCGCAGAGCAAATCATGACGCTCGACCTTCACGCAGGAGCAATTCAAGGTTTTTTTGATATACCAATGGTACATTTGGAAGGAAGCAGCGTGTTTGTTCCTTACATCAAGAGCCTAGAGTTAGAAAACCTCGTCATCGCGTCGCCCGACGTAGGTGGTGCGGCCCGTGCGCGGAACTTCGCGAAGTTCTTTAACGCCGACATTATCCTTTGCGATAAGTACCGTAAACGTGCCAATGAAGTGGCGTCGATGCAGGTAATCGGGGACGTCAAAGATGCCAACGTTGTCTTTATTGACGACTTAATTGATACAGGCGGGACCATGTGCAAAGCTGCTGAACTCGTAATGAGTAAAGGCGCTAAGTCAGTTCGGGCTATCTGTACTCACCCTGTGATGTCAGGTGACGCGCATACACGTATTCGTACGTCGGTATTGGAAGAACTCATCGTTACGGATACTATTCCGTTGAGGGAAGAAAACGAAAAAATCAAGGTATTGTCGGTGTCAGAGCTTTTTGCAAAAGCCATCGGCCGCATCCGTGACCACGAATCTATTAGCTCATTATTTATAAATCCAGCGTAGGCACAAGTTTACGCTATTTAACACGTACTTTTTAATCCCAAGGTACGATTCACTCAAACACTCCCCTTAGGGATTAGGGGCCAATTAATTATGAAAAGTACAGAGATTGTAGGGTTTAAAAGAGCGAATCTCGGCAAACAAGAAGCTCGCACGTTGCGTTTAGAAGCAATGGTTCCATGCGTATTGTACGGAGGTGCAGAGCAAATTCACTTCTCAGCTCCGATGTATTTGTTCCGCGACTTGCTTTTTACACCAAATGTGTACAATGTAACGTTGAACATCGAAGGAACTATTTACAATGCGATTTTGCAGGATGTACAATATCACCCAGTAAGTGACATTATCCTTCATGCTGACTTCTTGTTGATTCAAGAAGGAAAAGAAATCAAAGTAGAAGTACCTATTCGTTTCATCGGAACGGCAGTAGGTGTGTCTAAAGGGGGTAAATTGGTACAAAAACTCCATAAAATCAAAGTTCAAGGTATGGCAGATAACATCCCTGATTATGTGGATGTACCAGTAGCTGACCTTGACTTAGGTAAATCAGTGAAAGTAGGTCATTTGAAAGTAGAAGGGTTCAAAATTTTGAACAATACTTCGTTGCCAATCGCAGGTGTGGAAATCCCACGCGCGCTTCGTGGTCAAATGAAGGGCTAATTCTTCTTTTAATTGCTAATAGACAAACGAAAAGCCCCGCATTTGCGGGGCTTTCTTAGTTTTATAAAGTGACTAAGCGGTTGCTTATGCCAATTGTTCTGCTTCAGGAAAGAAAGAGTTCAATTTAGCTTTCAACGCTGCTTCTGGCACTGCACCTACTACGCGGTCAACCATCTTGCCATCTTGGAAGAACAACAACGTTGGAATACTACGAATTCCAAATTTAACAGCTGTCTCAGGGTTTGAGTCAACGTCAACCTTACCAATCGTCGCTTTACCGTCGAAGTCACCTGCAAGTTTTTCTACCACAGGGCCTACCAAACGGCAAGGTCCACACCATTCTGCCCAAAAGTCAACCAATGTAATGGTCTTATCAGAATTTTCTACTATTTCGCTAAAATTAGCATCCGTGATTTCGAGTGCCTTTCCCATTTTCGTAAGAATGACCGGGTCGCCGGTACGATAAATATGTGTTTTAATATTTAATCAATAAACCATTTGACCCCTTGTAAAAGTTCCAAAGTAAACACAGCAATCTTTCGCGTCGTTCTGATTGATTGTTTTTGAAGGAAAAGGCTTCGGTTTTGAGAAACTTTCAACACGAGTAAAGTGAACCGAAGCGAATGGTGGGTTTGGAGAAACCCTTTGTTACGGTTTTGAGAAACCGTAAGCACTCTCTGAGAAGCCGTAAACACCTGTAAACACTTTCTGAGATACCGTAAGCACTTAGGAGACAGAACGGCGTATTTCTTCGATAAGTTGGGGGAGAGGGGCAAGGGAGTCTAACCAGTGAATTGTTAGTCCATCACGCTCCATTTTACGGAAAAAGGTCATTTGGCGTTTGGCAAACTGATGAATCGCAACGTTGAGCCGTTCGACCATCGTTGCGTAGTCAAGTACGCCTGTTAAGTATTCCGTAATAAACTTGTATTCTAATCCGTAATAAATGAGTTGTTCAGGCGTAACTCCTTGCTGAAGTAGGGCTTGTACTTCGTCGATCATTCCGCTTTGAAGGCGCTGATGCAAGCGGCGGGTAATGCGCGTTCGTCGTTCTTCGACGGGTAAATCAAGTCCGAAAATTTGGTAGTTAAGCGGGGTTGCTGGTGCCGTTTCAAACGAATGCGTTTGTAGGTACGTAGCAATCTCTATGGCACGCACGAGCCGTTTTCGGGTCGATGTGTCCGCCAGTGAAGAATAAGCCGAGGAAGTGGTATTAAAACGCGTTAGAAGGGCTTCATCGGACAGCGTTTCAAGTTGGCTACGCAACGCTTCATCGACGGGTATGCCCGTAAACTGGTATTGCTTTAAGACAGATTCGATGTACAGCCCCGTTCCACCGCATAAAATAGGCGTGCGGTGGCGGCTCAGAATATCACTAAACGCAGCCTGAAAATCGACTTGGAAACGATGTACGTGATACGCTTCGCCCGCGTCGCAGATGTCAATGAGGTGATAGGGGATGTTTTTTCCATCAACCACGTATTCCTCTAAGTCTTTACCCGTGCCTAGGTTCATGCCACGGTACACTTGTCGTGAATCGGCACTGATAATCTCTCCCTCAATTTGAGCGGCAAGGTGCGTAGCCAAGTGGGTTTTTCCGCAGGCAGTAGGGCCAAGAATGACTAATAAAGACGAAGAATTATCCACAGAAACGAATAAAAAAAGGTGCTGAAAGCATGGTTCTTTCAGCACCAGTTAAAGATGATATAAAGCGATTATGCCGTAGCTCCCGCAGGTTCAGCTACTGTCTCAACCACGGTTGTTTTTTTTGTTGAACGTTTTTGTTTGGCATTGTTCAAAGACGCTTTGACAAAATGAACAAACAACGGGTGCGGCGCCATGACCGTACTCTTCAGCTCAGGGTGATACTGCACGCCAATGAAGTAAGGGTGATTTGAAAGCTCAATTACTTCAACCAGATCGTTTTCAGGGTTGATACCCGACATGGTCATACCCGCTTTTTCGAAATCGGCGCGGTATAAGTTGTTGAACTCATAACGGTGGCGGTGGCGTTCGCTGATTTTGGTTTTGCCATAAATCTTATGTGCCAACGTACCCGACTGCAATTTGCAAGCATAGGCTCCCAAACGCATCGTGCCTCCTTTGTTGGTAATGTTTTTCTGGTCTTCCATCATTCCAATCACCGCGTGGTCGGTTTCGCTGTCCATTTCGGTAGAGTGCGCATCGGCCCAACCCAACACGTTGCGAGCGTATTCAATGACGGCCATTTGCATTCCTAAACAGATACCAAAAAACGGAATGTTGTGTTCGCGAACGTACTGTACGGCGGCAATTTTACCTTCGATACCACGTTCGCCAAAACCAGGAGCTACCAAAACACCGTCGAGCGACGCCATTTTTTCACCCGCATTTTCGGGAGTGAGGTGCTCGGAGTGAATCCATTCGATTTCGACTTTACACTCATTGACCGCCCCAGCATGAATAAACGACTCGGTGATGGACTTGTAAGCGTCGTGTAGTTCGACGTATTTCCCCACCAATCCAATCCGAATATGATGTTTTGGATTTTTGAGACGATCTACAAAAATTTGCCACGCTTCCAAATCTACGTCTTTGTCGTCGTAAATGTCTAGCATATACAATACGCGCTGGTCGAGGCGCTCTTTTTTCATCAAAAGAGGCACGTCATAAATCGTCGATGCGTCCATAGCTTCAATCACTGAAGCGGGTTGAACGTTGCAGAACAACGCAATTTTGCGGCGCATTTCTTGCGGAAGTGGGTGCTCCGTACGGCAAACCAAAATATCAGGCTGAATCCCTGATTCTTGGAGCATACGAACCGAGTGTTGAGTAGGCTTGGTTTTCAACTCACCTGCCGAACTCAAATAAGGAATCAGCGTCAGGTGAATCACCAACGCATCGTTTTCGCCCAATTCAAATTTCAACTGACGAACCGCTTCTAAAAATGGCAGAGATTCGATATCCCCCACACAGCCGCCGATTTCGGTAATAACGATGTCGTATTCGCCCGTTTCACCGAGGAGAAGCATTCGTTTTTTGATTTCATCAGTAATGTGAGGAACGACCTGAACGGTTTTTCCCAAGAAGTCACCACGGCGTTCGCGCATGATGACGTCGTAATAAATACGGCCCGTAGTGACGTTATTAGCCTGCGAGGTACGCTCATTCAAAAAACGCTCGTAGTGACCCAAATCGAGGTCAGTTTCGGCGCCGTCGTCTGTTACATAGCATTCACCGTGTTCGTAGGGGTTGAGTGTTCCTGGGTCAACGTTGATGTAAGGGTCAAATTTTTGAATCGTGACCGACAATCCGCGTGATTGGAGGAGTTTTGCGAGTGAAGAGGCAATAATCCCCTTTCCCAATGAAGATGTTACACCGCCAGTAACGAAGATATATTTTGCGGTTTTTTGCCCGTGAGCAGCCATGACTTTGGAGTTTGTTTGGACTGGTTACGGGATACAAAGGTACAGAATTTTACGTCTGTGTCGCTATCTAAATTGAACTTGATTTTTAATAAAATGGCTAAGTCGTTGATAGACAGTAGTGAAAATTGTATTAAAAAAAGTTGATAATTATCTCTCTTACTAGCTTACCAAGAGATTAATCTAACTTTTGTACATTTACTCAGAGAAGCGATTCGTGCGTTAGGTTGCCTTGTAGAGGGTATGTATTATTTTCAAATTTTCTCATTTTCAAATTAAGTACTTTCCAGTATGTCCACTATTTTTCGTTTGTTGTTGCGGGTTGTTTTTGCAGTGGTGTTAATCAGCGGGGTAATTGCCCTGTGGGAAGCGTTTAAAACGGGGAATTGGTTTTCGTTGGGGGCTGAAAACGAGACCCAAACGACTCATGCTGTGGTGCTTGAAGAAGTGCAGGCATTGGGTAAAATGGAGTTGGTAAAATACAATTTCAAAGACATCGTGGAGCACGAACAAGTAGTGCAGTGGCTACCCAACCCCAAAGCGGTATTGATTGTACAAGGAGAGGCGATTGGCTGCATTGATTTGACAAAAATCACCACTTCTGACGTCACCGAGGCGTCGGATACGGTCATTGTACACTTGCCCGAACCCGAGCTTTGCAGCTACAAAATCGACCATTCTAAATCGAAGGTTTATAATACTGAGTATGCCTTCATGGAAGAAGCCAAGCTGGTACAAGCGGCTTACCAACACGCCGAGCAGCAAATTCAAAAAGCGGCTTTAGAAATGGGTATTTTGGAACAAACCAAACAAAACGCCAATCAAATTTTGAAGCCTGTGTTAGAAAAAATATCGGGCAAAAAAGTGGTGCTCCGCTACCGGATGAAGGCGACGCTGGCAAAGCCACGATGAGAGAGAATAAATTTAACCTATGATGATATAAATGAAAAAACCACTTTTACTTGCGCTACTGTTGGGAGGGCTAGGAGGCGCCCACGCTCAAACCACCACCGTGGCTTCGCCCGATAAAAACGTGGTGCTCAAGACCCAACTTGCTGCCAATGGCACGGTTTCGTACAGCGTTTCCTACAAAAAAACGACTTTTGTGGAGCCGTCCACGCTGGGCTTTTCGCTGAGCCGCCCCAAAACAATGTTGACTCAATTTTCGCTCGTGAGTATAGACTCTGCCACCGTGGACGAAACGTGGAAACCTGTTTGGGGGGAAGTAAATCAAATTCGGAACCACTACAAAGCCCTGACGCTTACCCTCAAGGACAAAGCGGGAATTAGGGTAAAAGTCGCTTTTCGGGTGTTCAATGAAGGTGTAGGATTTCGGTACGAGTTCCCTAAACAAGAACACCTCAATCACTTCGTGGTGGCTGACGAACTGACGCAAATTAACTTGGCGGGCGATTATAAAGCTTTCTGGATACCAGGCGATTATGATACCAACGAGTATTTGTACAACACCACCCCACTGAGCCAAGTGGACGCGGTGGCGGCGGCAGCCAAAGAGACGGATATTGCGCTCAAATCGGTCATTGGGCCAAACGTGATTCAGGTGCCGTTGATGCTCAAAACCCCCACGGGTATGTACATCAACCTGCACGAAGCGGCCTTGGTCAACTACCCTGTGATGCACTTGGCACTCGACAAAAAAACGTTTACCCTTACGTCTCACCTCGTGCCTGATGCAGTAGGCAATAGAGCCTATTTGCAGACGCCGTTTAGCACCCCGTGGCGGACAATCAATGTGAGTGATAAAGCGACGGATATTTTGGCGTCAAAAATGATATTGAACCTCAACGAGCCTTCAAAAATTACGGATGTTTCGTGGATTAAGCCCCAAAAATTTATCGGGATGTGGTGGGAAATGCACGTGGGGAAAGCGACGTGGGAAAAAGCGTCGGGCAAGCACGGAGCCAATACGGCCAACGTAAAAACCTACATTGATTTTGCCGCCCAACACGGTTTTGATGGGGTATTGGTGGAAGGCTGGAACGAGGGTTGGGAAGACTGGTTTGGCAATTGGAAAGAAAATGTGTTCGATTTTATCACTCCTTACCCCGATTACAACACCAAAGAACTGACGGAGTATGCTCGCCAAAAAGGCGTTCGGATTATCATGCACCACGAGACGTCGGGGGCGGTGACCAACTACGAGCGTTGGATGGATAAAGCCTTTCGGTACATGCAAGACAACCACATGAATACGGTCAAAACGGGCTACGTAGGCCGTATCATTCCGCGCGGTGAACACCACGACGGGCAATGGATGGTGAATCACTACGAGCGCGTAGCCCAAAAAGCGGCGGAATACAAAATCATGGTGGAAGCCCACGAACCCGCACACCCCACGGGCTTGCATCGGACGTATCCCAACTGGCTCGCCAACGAAGCCGCCCGTGGAAATGAGTTTAACAATGCTCCTAAACTGGGATTGGTGCCCGAGCACGAAACCATTTTGCCGTTTACGCGCTTGATGGGTGGCCCGATGGATTACACCCCTGGCTTTTTCCATTTTCAGCTTAATCAATACGATGCCTCGCGCACTACGCGCGTTCGGACGACGTTGGCCAAACAATTGGCGTTGTACGTGACCATGTACAGTCCTTTGCAAATGGCGGGCGATTTTCCCGAAAATTTTAACAAACATTTGGACGCGTTTCAGTTCATCAAAGACGTTCCCGTGGACTGGGACGATACCAAGGTATTGGCGGCTGAACCTGGGGATTTTATCACCATCGCTCGCAAGGCAAAAGGAAAGCCGAACTGGTTTCTAGGGGCGATTTCGGACGAAAATGCGCGTACTTCCATCCTCAACTTTGACTTTTTGGAAGAAGGCGCTACGTACCAAGCTACCATTTACCGTGATGGGGAAGGGGCTGACTGGCAAACTAACCCCGAAGCGTACGAAATTGAAAAAATGACCGTTACCAACAAGACTACCCTCAGCATTCGTTTGGCCAAAGGCGGCGGGTGCGCCATCAGCATCATCAAACAGTAATTTATATTCATCAAAAACAAAATGAAATCCTCAAAATTAGCCATTTTAGTAAGTACTTTTTTCCTTTTCTCGGGCTCAGCTTGGAGTCAAATCAACGTGCTGCGGCAGCGTTTACAACGGGTCGCTGCTACTACCCAAGGAATGTTGGGTGTCGGTGTAGTTGACTTGAGTAACGGCGATACGGTGAGTGTCAACGGGCAGGGGCGTTTTGCGATGCAGAGCGTCTATAAATTTCATTTGGCCTTGGCGGTATTGAGCGAAGTCGATAAGGGAAAATGGACGTTGGAGCAAAAAATAAAAGTGACTAAAAAGGACTTGTTGCCCAATACGTGGAGTCCTTTGCGGGAAAAATATCCCAACGGAGAGGTGGAGCTTCCGCTGCGCGAAATTCTCGAATACACCGTGGCGCAAAGCGATAATAACGGTTGCGATATTTTGTTTCGTTTGGTAGGGGGTACCAAAGTGGTGGATAAATACATCAAGAGTTTAGGAATCAACGATGTAAACATTGTAGGTACTGAAGAAGAAATGCACGCCAACGACCGCGTACAGTTTGACAACTGGAGCTCGCCACGTTCGGCTGCGAAGTTGCTGGCGGTGTTTGAGCAAAAGAACATACTCTCTAAAAACAGCTGGGATTTTTTGTGGAATACCCTCGTCAGCACCACAACGGGGCCGCGTAAACTGAAAGGAGTATTGCCCCAAGGCACCACAGTGGCGCACAAAACGGGTTATTCGGGAGTAAACAAACAAGGGATTATTACGGCCACCAACGACATCGGCATTGTACAGTTGCCTAACGGTAAGCGGTTTGCCATCGCAGTTTTCCTAAACAATACCTCTCTCCCAGAAGCGGAGTGCGACCGAGTCATTGCAGAAGCGGCAAAAGTAACGTGGGATTATTTTTTGACGAAATAGCTTCCAAAACGTTGTTTAGACACTAATTTTGCCCTTATATCTTCTTGCCACATTTTCAAATTCTCAATTTAAATGCGTATCGGAATCTTTTTTGGCGGCCCAGCGCGTGAGCGCGAAATCTCCTATGCAGGTGGTAAAACTGCCTACGAAAACATCGACAAAACGTTGTTCACGCCCGTGTTGGTGTTTGTGGACAGCCTCGGTAATTTTATCCTGACCGACGAGGAAAAGTTGTACCATTCGGGGATTCGGGAGTTTTATCCTGGGCCTGCCTTTCGCGACGGTGGTTTTGAAGTGTATATTGAGTCGTTGCAAAAACAACTTGCTCCCCAAGAAATTGAGGCGTTGATGCACGCTATTGGCACGCCGATTCAGCCCAAAGATTTTAAAACGTATTTTGACTTTGCTTTTATTATCCTTCACGGCCCCGATTGCGAAGACGGTGCTATCCAAGGTTTGTTGGAATGGCACAAAATCCCGTATATGGGGCCAGGATTGTTGGGGTCGGCGGTGAGTATTGATAAAATTTTGCAAAACGAGCAAATCGCCCGCGCCAATGGTCAGCAGAAAAAAATGCAGGTGGTTCGCTGGGAACAATGGCGTGGAACGGAAGCGGCGGAGGTATTTGAAGCGGCCAAAGCGGAGTTGGGCTTGCCGATTGTGGTAAAAGCCCCCCACCAAGGCTCGTCGATTGGGGTTTCGATTGTGAAAGAAGATAGCCTCGACGACTTTGTGAAAGCCATGAACCAGTGCTTTTTTGCTTTGGAAGTAACCGCTGACGAATGGAAAGGATACTCGGAGGGGGAAAAACACGCATTTGCGCAGCGCATTGCCAATCTCGACGAAAGCATCGGTTACCCCGTTGTACTCGAACAAACGGGCGAATTTATCTATCACCCCACCGAATTAATCGAAAAATTAAACAATTATTCCCCCATTGGGGGTAAGGGGGCTTTACTTTCCGCCAATGCCGAAGACCAAGTATTGTTGGAAGAGTTTGTTAAAGGGCAAGAGTTTTCGTGCGGGGTGATTCAGGACAACGATGGTACGGTGATTGCGTTGCCTCCGACTGAGATTGCCAAACTAGAAGAAAATCAGACGTTTGATTTTAAAACAAAATATAAACTAAACGTTACTCGGAAGTTTATTCCCGTACGTACGTCGCTCGAAAATAACCAAAAGATTCAGTACAACATTGCGTTGGTATTTGAAAAAATGGGCATGAATTCGGTGGCGCGGATTGACGGGTTCTTGACTCCCGACGGGCGTGTTTTACTCCACGACCCCAATACGTTGCCTGGGATGTCGCCGACGTCGTTGATTTTTAAACAAATGGCCGAAATTGGCTTGGACGTGACACACGCCATCACGTACTTGATTCGTCAGTCGTTGCGGGAGCGCATTCGTACGGGAAAAGACACGGTGCATTTACGTCAATTATTGGCGGCATTGGACGAAAAAATTGCGGCGCAATTGGCCGAAATAACCACCGAAGACGTGGTTTTTGAACCAACTCAGGAAGCTTACTTAGAAGCTCGTCGTCGTTTTAGTCAGTTATCATCTTCGGGCAAAGTAAGACCTGTGGCAGTGCTCCAAACGAGCGAGACGGAAAAAGTGGTGTTATCGGTCAATTTATTGTTCAAAGATACCATCGACGACGTCCTGGAAACCCTAGCGCAGCCCGCTCACCCATTGATTGAAGAAACCCGCGCCAAAGCAATCAATGTCACGAAACGTTTTGTGGGTTAAGATACGAAGACCACGTTTTTTGCGAGTGTTCTTTGCCGTTTGAAAACAAAGAAGCCTCAGCGAGGCCCAACCTTTGTAGCCAAAGGGAACAAAGACCCCAAAAAATGGTAGAAACCTCGAAAAACGCTGAGGCAAGCAAAGCTCATTTTTGAGAACAATTTGCTCGCCTCAGCGTTTTTCTTTTGAATTACGGGAAAGCGGGGAGTAAATTTTCGGGTTTTCCAGTATTTATAGCAAGAGACCTTTCCGACTAAGCCAAGTAGTATGTACAAAGTTGTTTTTCGACTATTCGTTGTTTTGTTCGCCTTTCGTTCGTTTGGGCAGTCCGACACCACCATCACGCTGCAAGCCATCACGGGACTTCAATTTGATTTGGCGCGTTTTTCGGTCAAACCCAATCAAAAAGTCAAGATTTTGTTTAAAAACGAAGATGACATGGCGCATAATTTGGTGATTACGCAGCCCGATAAACGTCTGCCTGTGGTAGAAGCCGTCATCAAAATGGGCGATAAAGCCCAAGCTGTCAATTATGTACCCCCGATGCCTGAGGTATTGGTAGCGAGTAAAATCTTAGTCCCCAACACCACCGAAACCATTACGTTTACTGCGCCTGCGACGGAAGGTGTGTACCCGTACGTTTGTACCTACCCAGGACACGGCTATGTGATGTACGGTGCGATGTACGTCACCACCAAGCCGTTACCACTGCTCGCCACCGACCCGAATATTCCACCTTCGCGCCAGACGTTGGAGCGCATCCCAAGTTCGCCGCACCCTTTTCCGCTCGAATACCCGCTGCTGTACCGCACGTTTATGCCCGACTGTAGCCCTGCGGCCATTGCGGTGGCTTTGACGGCGTCTCACGCCTACTGTTTTGACGCGGGTAAGTGTTATTTGCGGTATGCGTGGCGCGGCGGTTTTGTCGATAACACCGACCACTGGAAAGGAAATGGTAATGCGTTGGGAAAAATTCAAGGAACGATTTATTTCAAAGATAACGTCACGTACCCGTTGCGGGTAGGAAAAGCAGATAAATTGCCCGAAGTAGATTTTAAGGGATACACTTTGACTAACCGTCTGCCGACATTTCGTTATGCCATCGACGGCGTAGAGGTTCGTGAAACGCTAAAAGCTCAACCCAATGACGAAGGCTTGGTACGAACATTTGTATTTAGCAAACCAACCACGCAATTGGTCTATTTGGTGACCCAATCGACGGATGGCATCACCTACAAATCGTCGGTAGGGAAGTGGCAAAATGGTACGCTGACCATTCCCAAAGGAACGACCAAGTGCGTTGTGACGATGCAGTCGCCTAACACAGTACACGGAGCGCATCACGGGCATTAATACCGTGTTTTCGGTTGCTCACAACCGAAAGCTTGCGTCGAGGTTTAGTTCGCAGCGGGTCGCGGTTATGAGTAACCGCGAGCACTGGAGCGTGTTTTCGGTTGTGAGCAACCGAAAAGTTATCGAGAAAGAAAGTACGTAAAAAGAATAAATTTAAGAATCGAGTTAACGATGAATTCTCCCAAAAGTAGCGGCCTACAAAAAAGCTTTTTGATTGCCTATTTTTTGGTTCAACTATTGATAAGCCCGCTGTACGCGCAGCGCGATACAATCACCAATTATTACGAGACCGAACAAATCAAACTGCCCAAAGGACTACGTGCCGAGACGGGCGGGATGGATTTTATGCCCGATGGCCGTTTGGTGGCGTGTTTTCACTTGGGAGAAGTGATGACATATAACCCCAAAACCAAAGTCTGGAAGAAATTTGCGGAAGGGTTACATGACCCACTCGGCGTAGCTGCCATTAGCAATACGGAGATTTTGGTGATGCAGCGCCCCGAGTTGACGCGCATCAAAGACACCAACAACGACGGGGTGGCAGATGTGTACGAAACGGTGACGGACGACTTTGGGATGTCGGGAAACTACCACGAATTTGCTTTTGGGCCACTCAAAGACAAAGATGGTAACTATTTTATTGCCCTCAATGTCGCCTCCAACGGTGCGGGGATTCGTCCCGAAATTCGCGGAACGTACGATTCGCTCAGTCGCGAGGGACGTATGTATTCGTGTGTGCCGTACCGTGGCTGGGTGATGAAATATAACGTCAAAACCAATAAATTGGAGCCGTATGCTTCAGGCTTTCGTTCGCCCAATGGATTGGGTTTTGATGCCAAAGGTCGTTTGTATGTGTCGGATAATCAGGGTGATTGGCGCGGGACTAGCCCGTTGTATCACGTAGAAAAAGATAAGTTTTACGGACATGTCGCGAGCTTAATTTGGAAGAAAGACTTTCCTCGTGTCAAGCCACTTTCGTTGCCTGTGGAGCAGCTTGATAGTATGCGTACCCGCGAAGCGATAGCGTTTCCACATACCGAAATCGCCCATTCGGTGACGCAGCCTTTGCTCGACAACACGGGCGGGAAATTTGGGCCTTTTACGGGGCAGCTATTCATTGGAGAAATGGATTATCCGCGTTTGGTGCGTTTGCTGATGGAAGAAGTAGGTGGACAAATGCAGGGTGCTTGCGTAGCTTTTGGCGATGGCACTGGGCTTTTGAAAGGCAATAACCGATTGGTATTTGACAAAAACGGCGATTTGTGGATTGGCCATAACGACCACGGTTGGGTCGGCGACGAAGGATTGTCTCGGATTCACTGGAAAGGCAAAGTACCGCTTGAAATCATGGCGATGAACCTGACCAAAGAAGGCTTTGAACTTACGTTTTCGCTGCCCGTAGATGCCAAAATAGCCGCTAATCCGAGTCTATATAAATTTCAGCGCTATTACTACAAATACCACCGCCCTTACGGCTCACCCAAAACCGACGTGGCCGATGTAGCCGTGAAAGAAGTGACGGTTTCGCCTGATGGCAAGAAAGTATCCTTTAAACTGGCAGAATTGAAAGCTGGATACGTCTATGACCTTAAAATGGGAGAACTCAAAACGCCCGATGGAAAACTGCTCATGAACCGCGCGATTTATTATACTTTGAATAAACTGAAGTAGGGGAGTTTGGGAAAAAAAGCGCTCATTGCCCGTTTCGAGTATTTACGAAAGTGTGCGCTTTTCGGCGATTGTTAGCCCATTTCGGGTAGATTCGTGAGGCTTACAATGCCTGTACCAAAAGTACAAGAAGTGGGACAAGGTGTTCTCGCAGAAATTTTACGGATTTGTAAATCAAATTGACGACCGCTTGGTAGGTCAGCTTCATCACTTCGGCGATTTCGTCGTAATTTAATTGGCTAAAAAAACGAAGATAAAGGGCTTCTTGCTGTCGCTTGGTAAGTTGACTTATCAAATGGGTGAGCCGTTCCTTTTGATCGTGGTCGGTTTGTTGTTCTATTAACCAACTTTCGTGGCTGATTTCAAACCATTCGTTGGGTTCTTCCTCAATGACATCAAAGCGATTTTCTTTTCGCAATTCCCGCGTTAGCTTGAATTTCAGGGCTTTGAAGAGATAGCCTTTGACCGATGTAACTTCCCCCAGACGTTCTTTGGACGTCCAAAGCTCAAAAAAAAGGTCTTGGATGCAGTCGTCCAAAAGCTGCGTATTACGGACAATTTTATACCCATACAGATATAACGGCCTGTAATACTGCTTAAAAAGTCCCTCAAAAGCTTTTTGGTCGGCGTTTAGAAAACCCTTCCACAATTGAGTTTCATCCATCTAACCAAGTGTTTATATACCACTATTACAAAAGTGAAGCAAAAGTAGGCTATTTAATGATGTAGCAATTTTAATTTTTTGAGAATAAAAAAAAAATAAGAAAAAAAATGATTATCCCGTGATGCTTTGTGGTACTGGTATATGAAAGGGTTAATAATCTTGATATGAAACCAGAACAATTGCTGACCGACGAGACCTTTCTTGCTTGGTATTTCCGAACCGATGATGAGTCGGTTGAAAAATGGAATAGGTCGATGGCCGACAATCCTTCCCTCAAGGCGAGCGTGGACGAGGCCGTGTCTTTGTTGCAATTTATGCAAAGCGAAGAAGAGAAGCTGGTCAATGAACAGCAGATAGAGCAAGCGACGGCACGATTGATGTCGAGGGTGCAAGATTGGGAAGAAACCAAGTCCGTAACTCGTTCGTTGTCAAATGTATTTGTTCGATGGGCGTGGCCTGTTGCAGCGAGTATTTTGATGGCATTTGGGCTGGTTTGGTATTTGAACAAAGAAGAGGCCGACAACGTATATGTGGCTTCGGAGCACATGATGGAACTGAAATTGGCCGATGGCTCTCTGGTAAAACTAAACAAAGGTGCAGAGTTGAAAGTAGCAAATTTGAATCAAAACGCTACTGGAAGCCGAGAGGTGTGGCTTAAAGGAGAGGCATTTTTTGACGTGAGTCACCTACCCAATCACCGTGGGTTCGTGGTGCATTCGGGCGAAGTGGATGTGGCTGTATTAGGAACACGCTTCAACGTCCGCAATGGGGCTAATGCTACATCCGTGGCGCTCGAATCGGGCAAAGTAGAACTGTCACTGGCAAATAACCAAGCCCAAAAATTAGTGATGAAACCAGGCGATTTGGTGGAATATTCAACGGCTTCGGGTGGCTTGGTAAAATCAGAAATCAACGTTCAAACTTATGCTGCTTGGCAGTCGGGCAAGGTGGTTTTTGAAAATGCAACGCTGACCGAAATTCAAAAAACGTTAGAAGGCCGTTTTGGCCTGAAAGTGCAAGTAGAGCCAGGTAGCGAGCTAGGAGAGTTCAACGGAGCTTTTCCGTCTGACGACCCCGCCGTACTCATCAATGCCTTGGAAAAAGCGTACCCAGGTCAGGTGGTTCGTACGGAGGGCGGAATTCAAGTGCGGAAGTCTATTAACGATTGATTGTTAGGTTTTTAGAATATTAAACCATTGTCTATATGAAAAGTTTCTACCGTCGGAAATCACGGCAACAGGCGCTGGGGCTACTGTTTTGCTGCTTTGCCTTTCAGGCATCAGGACAATTACTGGCCTCGCGCGAAGTAGCTGGAGTTCAGGGTCAGTACCAAAAGTCAACAACGACCAAATCGCTCAAAAGCGCTTTGAAAGATCTTCAGTCCAGATACAAAGTTTCTTTTTCTTATGACCGACGAACGGTTGAAAACAAAACCATCGAGTATGGAGTGCAACAGTTTGGGTCGCTTGAAAAAGAACTAGATTTTATATCATCCACACTAAATCTACGCTATGAAAAACTCGACAAAAATCTGTACCTACTGACGCCCATGACCAAATGGGCGGGGTTTGTACAGGAACCCTTGCGAGTAACGCCCCCCGCAACCACCTCAATACCCCAAGTTTCGGAAGTACAGGCATTAGCCCCTGCCCGAAAATTGGTGAAGGTGATTGCGGGTAAGGTGGTGGCAAAGTCGGATGGAGCGCCTTTGCCAGGAGTAAACGTAGTCGTAAAAGGAACCCAAACGGGAACGATTTCGGGAAGTGATGGCTCGTTTAGCATCGATGCCCCCGCTTCTACGTCGGTGTTGGTATTTTCGTTTATCGGGTACCAAACCAAAGAAGTAGCGCTAGGAGATAAAACCAACTTACAAGTGGAGTTGGAAGAAAGCGCGATCGTTCTCAACGAGGCAGTCGTAACCGCCTTGGGTATCAAACGTGAAAAACGTTCGCTGGGCTATTCGGTGGGGAATGTAGAAAGTACCGCACTTACCCAAACGCCCCAAAACAACGTTCTCAACACCTTGGCAGGGAAAGTAGCGGGGGTACAAATCTCGCAAATGGGCGGTGCTGTGGGTTCGTCGGTAAGCATGGTGATTCGCGGCGCAAATTCGCTCAATAGCGACAATCAGCCTTTGTTTGTGATTGACGGTGTGCCCGTTGCGAACCGCATGACCAACTCCTTTGCGGGGGCCGATATGGGAAATCCAATTTCGGACATTAACCCCAACGATATTGCCAATATCTCCATTTTGAAAGGGCCTAGTGCAGCGGCGTTGTACGGTTCGCGGGCAGGAAGTGGCGTGGTGTTGATTACGACCAAGTCGGGAACGGGAGGTAAAAAAGGCATTGGTGTGTCGTTGAACACCTCGGTAGTAATGGATAAGCCATTGGAGTACGTGCGAGTACAGAATAAGTTTGGCTCGGGTAAAACAGGAGCACACGTATTGGAAGAAGCCGAAAATGAAAGCTGGGGCGCTGCCTTAGATGCGGGCGAAAACTGGGCGTTGTGGAACAGTAATGGCCAAAAAGTGCCTTTGATTTCGTATCCGAATCGCTTCAACGATTTCTTTCAAACGGGCGTAACCAACACGAACAACGTTTCGGTGAATGGTAATTATGAAAAAGGGAATTTCCGCCTATCGGTAGGAAATATGAGCAACACGGGCATTATCCCTAATACCGATTTGTCGCGTTTGACGATTGCCCTAAACTCGGCTTATAACATTACGGACAAATTCCGCACTTCCGTTAGTTTGAACGTAACCCAGTCGGGCTCAGACAACCGCCCCTTGATTGATGCCAGCCGAAACGACCCCGTTAGAAGTGTTTATGAAATGGGTTCGCAGGTAAATATCAATGATTTGCGTAACTATTGGTTGCCAGGCCAAGAGGGAATTGCCCAACTTAAATACAAAGACAAACAAAACAATCCTTTCTTTTTGGTTTATGAAAACCTGACGGGTTTTAGCCGCGACCGTACGGTGGCAAAGATTCAGATGGATTATGATTTTACCAATGAGTTGACCCTAACGGGCAAATACGCGCGGGATTCGTATAGCGAGATTTTTGAGGCCAAAAAAGCGTACAGCAACTACGAGGCGTTGAAAGGTGGGTACACCATTTCCAATGATTACCGCAAAGAACAGAACTTAGATTTGATGCTCAATTATAAAAAGAGCTTTCAAAACAGCTGGAGCCTCAACGCGATGGTAGGTGCCAACCGTTTGGAACAATACTATCAGTCGTTGTACAATGCCACGACCGAACTCGTCATTCCAGGGTTATATACCATTGCCAACGGTGCGCCTGGAACGTTCAATCCGCTGAGTTCTTTTTCACGAAAACTGCTTTATGGCGTGTATGCGTCGGCGTCGCTTGGGTTTAAGGACTTTGTTTATTTGGATTTGACCGCCCGAAATGACTGGACGAGTACCCTGAAAAAAGGAAACAATTCGTATTTTTATCCTTCGGCATCATTGAGTGTGCTTTTATCAGAAGTAGTAAAAATGCCATCTTGGGTTGATTTTGCCAAAGTGCGGGCAGGTTTTGCCCAAGTTGGTAACGACGTTGACCCATACAGCCGTTCACAAACTTACAGTACTGCGCTCGACTGGGGCGCAGCCAAGCGTATGTACATGGCGGGAGTACTTAGAAATCCTGATTTGAAGCCCGAAATTTCGACGTCGCACGAGATTGGGGTGGATTTTAAATTCTTCAAAAACCGACTTGGACTAGAAGCCACTTATTACAAACGCGGCAACCGAAACCAAGTGCTTTCTATCGTAACTCCGATTGAATCAGGAGCGAGCAACAAGCAAATCAATGCGGGATTGGTGGAAAGTCAGGGCTTTGAAATAGGCATTGTTACTACGCCTGTTAAAACCAAAGACTTTACGTGGGACATGAATTTTACTTTGACCCGCAACCGTACCTACATTCGTAAGTTGGCCGAAGGAATCAAGTATTTCTCGTTTACATCGTACAGCGGCGCGGAGGTTCGTACCTACGAAGGAGGGCAAGTGGGCGATATTTATATGGCGCCTATGTTGCGGGTAAAAGATAAGGCGTCGCCTTATTATAATTATCCGATTGTGACCAGCGGAGGATTGTATCAGACCGATAACGACCCCAACAACTTGATGAAAATCGGTAACTTTAACCATAATTTCCTGATGGGTATTCAGCCAACCATTCGCTACAAAAACTTGAGCCTATTTGCCAATATCGACTGGCGTCAAGGCGGACAGTTTTACTCTAATACCATGATGTTTCTTGGCAACAACGGGATGCTAGACGAGACGTTGTCGGGCGTGTCTTACGACCCGTCGCGTAGCCTTGCCGAGCAAATCAAAGCCAATCCAGACGCGTATCTCGGCAATTGGGTAGGAGGAAGAAACGCGGCCTATGGAGGTTTTGCGTGGCCAGAAGGCAGCGCCGAAGCGGCCAAACGCCTGCAAGATGCCAGTCTGAACCCTGGGGTTTTGGCCACCAAAGATGCCGCAGGAAATACCGTTTACGTAGAAAATTTGGGAGGAGCTGGCAGCAAATGGATTGACCCGTTCAGTGCGTACCGCTACGCCAATCGTCCTTTCCCCGACCGCAATTTGTACAGCGCCACGTACGTCAAGTTGAGAGAAATTTCGGTAACTTACTTTTTGCCAAAAAGCTTTGTTAGCCGTTTCAAAGTTCAAAACGCCTCTTTGTCGATTGTTGGGAACAATTTGTACATGTGGACCCGTCACGGAATCAAGGGCTTGGATCCTGAGCGCGCCTTCCGTCCCACTGGTACCAGCTGGTCGCAGGGGGTTGAATATTACAACGTGATGCCAATCACTGGCTCAGTAGGTTTCAAATTGAATGTTGACTTTTAAAATTGGGTAGCGATGAAATTCACAAACATAAAAAAAGGGATTGCCGCTTTAACCGTAGGTGGTGTGCTGTTTTCGTGTCAAGATTTGACTGAAATCGACAAAAACCCCAACAGTCCAGAAGATGTTTCTTCCAACTATATTATGACCTACGTACTGTCCAACACGGGTAAAACTTTCTTTAGCTTGGGCAGAGACGGGTCTAAAATTGGGGCAGCGATGCAGTACATGCAGGCGGGAACCAACGAAGGAGCGGCAGTCATCAACCAATACGCGTGGACGCAAGAGTCGTGGAACGGTTATTATGAGATTTTGCGCAATAATCAGTTGATTTACGACAAAGGCATCAAAGAAAATAACCGCTTTTTTCAGGCCATTGCCCTCACGATGCGGTCGGTGGTATTCGGCCTGTTGACCGACTTGTACGGCGATATACCTTACACTGAGTCGCTCAAGGCATCTTCTGGTTTATTTTTTCCAAAATACGATGAGCAGGCCGTCGTATATAAAGGCATTATGACCGATTTGAAACAAGCCGTGACCTTGCTCAATAGCCTTGAAAGCAAAGATGCCGTCAACCCAACGTCAGATATTTTGTACAAAGGAGACGGAAAAAAATGGCGGAAATTGGCCAATTCGCTCCGTTTGCGCTATGCCTTGCGCTTGGCTGATAAACGCTCAGAAATGAGTGCATTGGGTGTAAATATCCAAACCGAATTTACGGAAGCGTCCGCCGATGCTTTTACAAGCAATAGCGATGATGCCTCGATGGCGTTTGTGGGCGCAAGTGCCGATAATTCAGCCCCAGGTGGCCCGCTCAATTCGCCGAACCCCAACTTTTTGCTGAAACCCGGACAGCCATTTGTTAATAAGTTAATCGCCCTAAATGACCCGCGTCTTCAACGTTGGATACAGCCTGTGCAGCGTAAATGGGATACCAAAGTCACCAAAGAAACAACCGTAACGGTAAAAAATAGCTACGGCGAAAGCTATTCGGTGGTGTATGTGCCCACAACAGCTACCAATGTAGATACGTCGCTTTATGTAGGTTTGCCAGTGGGGTTGGCCATTACGCAAGCAGTTGCGTATAACAAAGGAAACGACGCAACCGCCTACAACAACGAACGGAACCCGTACATTTCGTTTTTGCACGAACGCTACCGCAAAAATACCGATACCTACGTACCTATGAACATCATAACATACAGCGAGGTAGAGTTTATTTTGGCGGAAGCTGCTTTGGCGGGCAACTTTGGCGCAACCGATGCTGAAGGTCACTACAAAAAGGCCATTCGTGCTTCGATGGATAAAGCAGGGGTATTTACGGCGAGTTATGACTATGAAAAATACTACGCACAGGCATCGGTTAGTTATGCGTCGGCCACCAATAAACTGGAGCGAATTATGGAGCAAAAATGGCTTTCCTCTTGGTTTGGCATTGAGTCGTGGTTTGACTGGAGACGAACGGGCTTTCCTACGTTGAAGGCGGGCGATGTAGCGCAGTATGGCAAAGCTTTGCCGATTCGTTATATGTATCCGTCTCCCAACCAAGACCCTTCTTATTTGACCAACTATAACTCAGCCGTCGAACGTTTAGGAAGCACCAACTATATCCCAGCAGGACAAAGCAAAGACCACCCATACGCCAAAATGTGGCTCATTCAAGGCACGAGTAAGCCTTGGAATTAGGTAGTTTTTGGCACTATTTGACTTTGAAAAATTAGAGTTTCTGTGATTAAAGCCTTCCCGAAAGTTTTGGACTTTCGGGAAGATTCTTTTTGTACTTGGGAAATCTGATTCTGAAATAACGCACCAATGAAATCTATTTTAACCGCACTCCTCTTTTTTGTTGTTTTCCACGTCGGCTATGCCCAATCGTGGATAGACCTGACCCAAGCCAGTATTCATCATCGCCCTGCCGATGCCACTGCTTTCAAAGAAATTGTAAACATTTTGCAGGAAGAAATTGCAAAGCGTTCGGGAATTAAACCCAGCGTTTCTCCCAATTTTTCTGAAACTACAAGTGCCAGTATTTATTTGGTGCTGGATAAAAACCTCACGGAATTACCCTCGACGTTACGAACAGACCTACTTCGGTTGGCAGCACCTACCCAAGAAGGCTTTCGGATGGTGGCGTTGGCGGATAAAAAAGCAATTGTGATTGCGGGAAAAGACGTACGAGGCGTCTTGTACGGCGTGGGTCGTTTGCTCCGCAAGGCCGAAATCACCCAAGGACAAATTCGTTTTCCTGCCGATTTGCGACTTTCTACCAGTCCCAAATATCTCGTCCGAGGACACCAGTTGGGCTATCGACCCAAAACCAACTCATACGATGCTTTCACGGTGGCGCAGTATGACCAATACATCCGCGAATTGGCACTTTTTGGGGCTAATAGCATCGAAATCCTTCCGCCAGGCACCGACGACGAGCCTACCAGCCGCCACATGAAATTGGCGACGTTGGACATGGTCAAAGAACAAGCGCGGATTTGTCAACGTTACGGGCTGGACGTTTGGATGTGGTATCCCAACATTGGCAAAGACTTTACTACCCCCGAAAAAGTAAAAAATGAGTTGGCTGCCCGAGAAATAGTCTTTAAAGCAGTCTCAAAAATTGACGCCGTTTTTGTACCAGGCGGCGACCCAGGCGAACTCGAACCCGACGAGCTTTTTGAGTGGATGGATAAAATGGCATTGCTGCTAAACAAATACCATCCTAACGCAAAAATTTGGATTTCGCCCCAGTCGTTCAAACCGACCAAAGCGTGGTTTGAAGCGTTTTTTCGACATGTTAACAAAGGGTATCCTTGGTTGGGAGGTATTGTCTATGGGCCTTGGGTAAAAGTGCCGATTGACCAAATTCGTAAAACGGTGAAGCCGTCGATTCCTATTCGGAACTATCCAGACATTACGCATTCCATCGCCGCGCAATATCCCGAACCCGACTGGGATCCTGCTTGGGCGGTTACACTCGGACGCGAAGCGGTAAACCCTCGTCCCAAAGACCAGAAGTTTTTTCATAACATCGTCGCTCCGTATTGCATCGGGAGCATCAGTTATTCGGAAGGAACCAACGACGATGTGAACAAATTTATCTGGAGTGACCAAGATTGGGATCCCAAAATGGACGTCAGAGAAACGTTGAAAGATTACAGCCGTTTGTTTTTTGGGGCAGATTTGGCCATGGATGGGGCGTTGGGCTTATCGGAATTAGAAACCAACATTAAAGGGCCTGTATTGGCCGCCAATCAAATCGAACGAACCCTACTTCGATGGCAGAAAATGGAGCAAGCAGCTTCGCCTGTTTTGTTGGCCAATCCGCGTTTCCAAATGGGGCAGATTCGGGCGTATTTCGATGCGTATATTCGGGAAAGAAGCCTCTACGAGGCTCAATTGGAACGACAAGCCTACGACCTCTTGAAGTTTGGTGAAGGCAATGCCCAAACTAGGGCTCAGAAAGCGATGGAGGTTTTGAGTAAAGCGTGGAATGAACCCGTTGCTGTACCTTTAAGAGAAAAATGCCTTGCCTTGGCAGACTCGCTTCATCGGAGTATTGGGGCGCAGCTGACGGTGGCAAAACACGGAGCGATGCCAGGTCGGGGCAATTTTATTGATAACCTCGATTATCCGCTCAACGACGCGCCTTGGCTCATGCGCGAGCTCAAAAAACTGGAAAAAATGGACGACACGCAGGGACAACAGGCATTGGCGCGTTTGCTCAGTCGTACCTACCCAGGCAAGGGCGGTATCTACGACCAATTTATGAATCCTACCAGTAGGGCAAGGGTAGTGACGACTAAGTATAATTGGAACAATGACCCTGAAAGCCTTCAATCGTCGCGCATAGGTTATGGCATGAACTTACCCAAAGAGTACTTTGATAGTTTTCCAAGAATGAGCACTCCTGTACCAGCTGTGCCGAGAGCGTGGACGAGTCAAATCGAAGTGTTGTACGATAACATTTTGAAAATCAAGTATGACCAACTTGAAAAAGGAGTCAAGTACAAAGTAAAGGTGGTCTATAGCGGTAGGTTTAAGTCTAACGTGCGAATGATGACTTCTAGTGGCGTTCTCGTCCATGATTACATCAAACTGGGCGAACAACCTGAATATGAATTTGAAGTGCCTGCCGAGGCCATTAAAAACGGTGAGGTTGTTTTTCAATGGAATTGTAAAGAGGCAGAGCGGGGCTTACAAGTGGCGGAAGTCTCGCTGATTCGGGTTGAATAAATGCGGTTTTGCGTCGGAGACGCGAGGCCGTTTTGCCCCCGAATTATAGTTCGGGGGCAGCTTAGAGACGCGAGTCCATTTTGCCCCCAAATTATAGTTTGAGGGCAGCTTGTGCAGCTTGTTTTAGCGTAAAAACCATACTTTGCGTATCAGCCCTTTCTCCACCAAATAAATGGCGGTGGCCGAAAATTCTTGGCCGCGTCCCGTAATGTATTCTTTGTCAATGACGTAGTTGCCCTGAATAATTCGCCCGTGCAAGGCAGCGAAGTTTTGGGGAAACTTTTTGAAAAGACTTCCGTAATCATCTTCCAAGTCTTTCTTAGTCAAAACGCGCGGTTTGGCGTTTTGAAAACTGTAAATCTCAACGGTATCGCTGTAGGTTGCTACAAAGGCTTTGAGGTCTTGGCGGTTGTAAGCATCCAATTGCTGCTGAACGATTTTTTCGGGATTTTGAGCAAATACCTTCCACGAAAAAAGGAAAAATACGGGCAAGAAGAGTGATTTCATAGCAATGTTTATTTTTGATACACGCGTACGTAGTCGATGATGTATTTGGACGGAAATTGACTAGAAGAAGGGTCGCCCCCGTTGTCGCCGCCGATGGCGAGGTTGAGCAACAAATAGTGAGGCTGCATAAAGGGGTTTTTCTGCGTCCCGTCTTGGTTGATGGTATATTGAAGTTCCACAAAATTCAGTAACTCACCATCCACGTAAAGCCGAATGGCTTTTTCGTCCCAGTCCATGCGCCACACGTGAAATTTCTTACGCCAACGCGGGTCTTGAAACGTCTCAATGGGTTTTTTAAGGTCGCGCCAAATCGCTTTGAAACGAGTTTCGCTACCCCATGCGACGTTGGCTAATAACATGCCTCGGTAAAACTCCATGATGTCGATTTCACCGTTGCGCGGCCATTCGCCTTCTACGCCTAGCGTCCAAAATGCAGGCCAAATTCCCGCTTGCGTATCAATCTTAGCCCGCATTTCGAAGCGGCCATATTGCCAACTGTGCAGACCTTGCGTTTTTAAACTCGCGGCAGTGTATTCGATGTTTTCCCGTTGTTTGCGCCAATCTTGGCTTTGTGCGCTGTACGTTGGGTTGGGCTTTTGCTCGCGTCGTCCTTCGATGATAAGTTTGCCTTTTTTGACGTACGCATTGTCGGGTTGGTACCATTGTAACTCGTGGTTGCGAACAAATCCTTTTTCAAAAGCCCAGTTGTGAGGGTTAGGAGCTCCGTCGTTGGAAAATTCATCCGACCATACCAATGCGTATCCTGTATATTGGGGAATTTTTTGCCCAAAAACATGATACGGAATCCCCACAACTCCCAATAATAGTCCTAAAAAGGATAAAAATGTCGATTGGTATTTTTTTGGTAAGTCTTTGGTAGGTTTGAATTGCATTAGGATGTGGATTTTATAGTGACTTAATGGTTACTTTTTTGGAAATTTGTGTCAATTATATAGATTCGTATCTTTTAATTTATTCTTAATTATCTATGAGAAAGACCTCACATTTGTGGTTATACTTTGTAGCGGCGGCGACTTTGGGCTTGCAAAGCTGTTCCCGAAACCCCGTTACAGGCAAAAAAGAAATTATCTTCATGTCGCAAGAGCAAGAAATTGCCCTTGGGGCGCAGTCTCACCCGTCGATTGTAGCCACGATGGGCTTGTACGAGGATGCGAAACTACAAAACTTTATCAATGAAAAGGGGAAAGCGATGGGGGCTATCTCGCACCGCCCCGATTTGAAATACCAGTTTCATATTGTTGACTCTCCCGTCGTGAATGCCTTTGCCGTCCCAGGTGGGTATGTGTATTTTACGAGAGGAATCATGGCCCATTTCAATAATGAAGCCGAATTTATGGGAGTACTGGGGCACGAAATTGGTCACGTTACCGCCCGCCACTCTGCCCGTCAACAAACCTCGCAAGTACTCGGAACAGTCGGGTTGATGGCAGGGATGGTACTGTCAGAGAAAGTACGTCAAATGGGTGATCAAGCCATGCAAGGGTTACAGATGGTATTGTTGAGCTACAGCCGCGCCCACGAGTCGGAGTCTGATAAAATTGGGGTGGACTACTCAAGCAAAGTAGGATATGATGCCCGCGAAATGGCGCAGTTTTTCGGAACTATCAAGCGTATTTCTGACAAAAGTGGCCAAGCCATTCCTACCTTTATGTCAACCCACCCCGATCCAGGTGATCGCTTTACCAATGTGCGCCAAATGGCTGAAGCATACCAAAAGGCAAACCCAGGCCAGTATTTGGTGGAAAGAGAACGTTATCTGCGCATGATTGACGGCATTATTTTTGGGGATGATCCAAAGCAAGGATTTGTAGAAAATTGGAATTTTTATCACCCAGAATTGAAGTTTCAGTTTCCCGTACCGCGCGATTGGCAGTACGAAAACTCGCCTGTACAGTTTCAAATGGCTGCCAAAGATGGTAAATCAATGATGATGCTAACCGTAGCCGAAGGTAAGACCTTGGATGAGGCGGCGCAGAATGTGGTCAAAAACTACAATTTCAAGGTGTTGGAAAACAAAAAGACAACCATCAATGGAATCCCTGCGGTGGTGATGGTTTCACAAATCCAGCAGCAACAACAGCAGCAGCAAGGAGGCCAAACAGCCCCTCAACAAGCCCAAGACCCGAACACGGTGGTGCAGGTTGCAACGTATTTGTACGAGTACAACGGCATGATTTTGGCCATGCACGGCATGAGTTATGCGCCAACGTTTAATACGAATTTTGCGACGTTCCGTAACGTTACTGAAAATTTCCGTAACCTCAACGACCCCGACAAGCTCAACCGCAAACCTGATCGTATTCGTATCAAAACAGTGGCACGGACAGCCGCTTTTAAAGATGTAATGAAAAGCTTTGGAATGCCCGATAGCAGACTGGACGAATTGGGGATTTTGAACCAACTCCAAGCCAACGACCAAGTGCAGCAGGGTACATTGGTCAAGATAATTACAAAATAAAACTCGTAAAAACCCCTCTTGGTCGCAAAATCGCCTGAGGACGAGTAAATAAGCCCTAAAGCAGTTTGGGCTTTCGCAACGAACGGAGTAGATTTGGGTTAGAATACTCACATTTACTCCGTTTTTTTTGCATGAAAAAAATTATTATACTTCTCATCACACTAGCGGTAACTTCGGCCGTGAGGGCGCAAACGCCCACTTTCCCCCGCAACGGGGTTTATGACGAGCGGCCAGAAATGTACGCTTTTACCAACGCGACCATTTATGTCGATGCCCGAACGGTCATTGAAAATGCGACCTTGCTCATCAAAAATGGGATTGTTGTGGCGGCAGCCAAAGACGTTCAAATTCCTTCGGGGACGGTGGTTACTGACCTAAAAGGTCGTCGGATTTATCCTGCGCTTATCGACATGGAGTCAGATTACGGAATGCCCGAAATCGCGCGTGGACAGCGTGGTGGCCGTGGGTTTTCTCCGCAAATTGAGTCTAACAAAAAAGGAGCTTACGGCTGGAACCAAGCAGTAAACGCCGATGCCGAAGCAGGTAAGATTTTTACCCTTAATACCACCAAAGCCGACGAACTTCGTAAGTTGGGTTTTGGCGCGGTATTGACCCACCACCACGACGGGATTGTGCGTGGAACGGGGGCGTTGGTGAGTTTGTCCTCAGAAAGTGAGAACTCCACGGTACTTCGCCATCCTGCCTCTTTTCACTTGTCGTTTAATAAAGGGACTTCTACCCAGCAGTATCCCAACTCACCCATGGGCTCGATGGCCCTTCTCCGTCAGACGTATTACGATGCTGAGTGGTACAAAAACAGCGGTAAAAACGTAGAGTTTAACCTCTCATTGGAGGCATTTAACAAACATACTTCATTGCCAACCATTTTTGAGGCGACGGACAAATGGAGCCTGTTGCGGGCGGATAAACTCGGCGACGAATTTAAAACGCAATATATCTTTAGGGGCTCAGGCGATGAGTATCAACGCGTGGATGAAATCAAAGCTGCGGGGGGCTCTATTATTGTTCCGATTAACTACCCATCAGCTTTTGATGTAGAAGACGCATGGGATGCCGATAACGTAAGCCTTGCCGAAATGAAGCACTGGGAAATGGCGCCCGCCAACGCCGCGACGCTCGAAAAGGCTGGCGTGAATTTTGTGCTGACGTCGGCATTGTTAAAAACCAAAACGGAATTTTGGCCAAACCTTCGCAAAGCCATTGAACATGGTTTGACCGAAACCAAAGCCCTCGAAGCCCTCACGACCATTCCTGCCCAATTGCTCCAATGCAGCGATAAAATCGGAAGCCTCAAAACAGGTACGTGGGCGAACTTTATCATTACGTCGGGCAGTATTTTTAGCGCGGATAATATTCTGTACGAAAACTGGATTCGCGGTAAAAAATACGTCATCAATTCATTGAGCCAAACGGACATCCGTGGGACGTATCAGTTGAACCTGAACGATGAAAAAGGAAAACTTGTCATCACTGGGAAGCCCGATAAGCCAGAATACCAAGTGGTGTTGCGCGATACGGTAAAAATTACCCCGAAAGTTACGTTCCTCAATGACGTCATTTCCATCAATTTCCAACCCGACCGCCGTACGCCGAACGCTACGACTCGTTTGACAGGGTATTTGGAAGGAACGACCTTGAAAGGAAGTGGTGAAAATGCCAAAGGAGAGGCTATCAAATGGGTAGCTACGTTCCAAGAAGCTTTCAAAACCCCTGAAGCACGCCGTGATTCTACCCAGCGCCCAGTCCCTAATGTCGGTAAACCACTTTATCCATTTGTTGGGTTTGGAAACACCGAAAAACCAAAGTCTGAAACAATTTTGGTAAAAAACACGACGGTTTGGACCAGTGAAGACGCAGGCGTGTTGACAAACACGGACGTATTGGTCGAAAATGGTAAAATCACGAAAGTGGGTAAAAACCTTTCGGCAGCTACAGCCCGCGTGATTGACGGGACTGGCAAGCACCTTACACCAGGTATCATCGACGAACACTCGCACATTGCCCTCGCTTCGGTCAATGAAGGTGGACAGTCAAGCTCGGCAGAAGTGCGGATGAGCGACGTTGTGAACCCTGATGATATCAATATTTATCGCCAATTAGCAGGGGGTGTAACCATGTCACAGTTGTTGCACGGTTCGGCCAATTCAATTGGTGGGCAGTCGGCCGTTGTAAAACTCAAATGGGGAAGCAACGTCAACGAAATGCTTGTTCCCGAAGCGCAATACATCAAGTTTGCGTTGGGTGAAAACGTAAAACAATCGAACAGTCCGAACGCAACTGTGCGTTATCCACAAACACGGATGGGGGTAGAGCAAGTCTTTTACGACCATTTTATTCGTGCACGTGAGTACGACCGCTCGTGGGATGCGTACAATTCGATGAAAAATAAAATTGGCGTTCCAGCTCCACGTCGGGACATTGAATTGGAAACTTTGGCCGAAATTTTGAACGGTAAGCGCCACATTACTTGTCACTCGTACGTGCAGTCCGAAATCAACATGCTGATTAAAGTAGCAGATTCGTTAGGGTTCAAAATCAACACATTTACGCACATTTTGGAAGGATATAAAGTGGCCGACAAAATGAAAAAACACGGCGTGGCAGGTTCGTCGTTTGCCGACTGGTGGGCGTACAAAATGGAAGTAAAAGACGCGATTCCGTACAATGCCGCGATTTTGGCCAAAGTAGGCGTATTGACCAGTATCAACTCTGACGACGCCGAAATGGCGCGCCGTCTCAACCAAGAAGCGGCCAAAGCCGTCGAATATGGTGGTATTGCTGAAACGGAAGCCCTCAAAATGGTGACGATTAACCCCGCTAAAATCTTACGCCTCGACAAACGCACAGGAAGTATCAAAGTAGGAAAAGACGCTGATTTGGTATTGTGGAACAACCACCCGCTGTCTATTTACGCCCGTCCTGACTACACGATTGTAGAAGGTGCGATTTGCTATTCGACTGATGGCGACGACAAGCGCCGTGGTGAAGTAGAGCAAGAGCGTGCGCGTTTGATTCAGAAGATGATTTCTGCCAAAACAGGCGGTGCTACTGCCGTTCGCCCTCCGTTCCGTCGTCAGCGCATGTGGCATTGCGAAGACGTTGAAGGCATTATGGCAGAAGGTGAAGAAGAAGGCAAGTAGCTTTGTGTTGGTTTTTACGAATGAATTAAAAAGAAATTTCCATGATTGTTTCCATAAATAAAACAAAAACAACGACCATCAGGCGCTTGGCTGAGGTAGTTTTTGGGGCTTCTGCTCCTGTACTTTTTAGCTTATTATCACTCAGCTCCAACGCTCAGAACCCTGCTCCTGCCAAGCCACAATCTAAGCCAATGGCGCTGGTTGGAGGAACTGTTCACGTCGGTAATGGGACGGTGATTGAAAAGGGCGTGGTGGTGTTTGACAAAGGTGTATTGACCGCCGTGGGTGATGCCAGTACAACGTTTGATAAATCAAAAACGGAGGTAGTTGACGTGACGGGCAAACACCTGTATCCAGGTCTCATTGCGATGGGCTCAACAACAGGTTTGGTCGAAATTTCTTCGGTAAGAGCTACCGTCGATAACCAAGAAGTAGGGAGCATAACCCCGAACGTGCGGGCATTGATTGCGTACAATACAGACTCAGAAGTGATTCCTACTTTGCGTAACAATGGATTGCTATTGACCCAAGCGACGCCCCAAGGCGGTACGCTTTCAGGCTCTTCGTCGGTGATGGAATTAGACGGTTGGAACTGGGAAGATGCCGTGCTCAAAAAAGACGACGGGCTTTGGCTAACGTGGCCTGCTTTTTTTGCCCGTGAGTTTAATTTTGATGATTTTTCGGTAAATCTTCAACGCAACACGCGTCGCCAAGAAGTGATTAACTCGTTGGCGCAGCTATTTTCGGACGCACGTGCCTACAGCGAAATCAAAAACCCAGCCATTACCAACCTCAAGTTGGAGGCATTACGTGGTCTTTTTGATGGGCGTCAAAATCTCTACATCCGCGCCGATAATAGCAAAGATATTGTAGAGTCAGTGAAGTTTGCCAAACAGCAAGGCGTGAAGAAAATCATCATCATCGGGGCCGAAGATGCCTTGCGTGTGGCGGAGTTTTTGAAAGAAAATGGCGTCGCCGTTGTTTTGGGCGAAACGCACCGTTTGCCTACGCGTCAAGACGAGCCTGTTTACCAGCCGTACCGTTTGCCTGCGCTGCTTCAAAAAGCGGGTGTAACGGTAGCTTTGAGCTACGGCGAAGCTTATTGGCGGACGCGTAACCTTCCGTTTACGGCAGGTACTGCGGCAGGTTTTGGCGGAATTTCGTCGGAAGAAGCCCTAAAAATGATTACGTCAACTCCTGCCAAATTGTTGGGAATTGACAATGTCGTGGGTACGATTGAAAAAGGGAAATTGGCGACCTTGGTGGTGTGTAAAGGAGATATTTTGGACATGCGTTCCAATGGCATTGACCATGCCTTCATTCGTGGGCGTAAAATCGACCTCGACGACCGCCACAAACGCCAATACCGCAAATACACCGATAAGTATGAGTTAAAATAAATTTTGAATGTCGAGTGCAGAATGCAAAATGTCGAGTTTAATATTCGACACTCTGCATTCTGCACTCGACATTTATTTTTTGTCATTCTAATAAGTGACCCAAGTGTCTTTTCCACCGCCTCCTTGCGAAGAGTTAACGACGAGGGAGCCTTTACGTAAGGCTACGCGCGTGAGTCCACCTGGAATAACGTTGATACCATCGCCGTACAAAATGTAAGGACGTAAATCAACGTGGCGGCCTTCGGCGTGATCGTCCAAGAAACAAGGCACGCGAGAAAGCGAAATCACGGGTTGGGCGATATAATTACGCGGATTTTCTTTGATTTTTTGGCGGAAAATCTCGTGTTCTTCTTTGGTCGCTTTCGGGCCAATCAGCATCCCGTAGCCTCCCGCTTCGTTGGCTTCTTTAATAACTAAATTTTCTACGTTTTCAAGCACATATTTAAGATCATCGTCTTCGCGACAGATGTACGTGCGCACGTTCGGGATAATAGCTTCTTGGTCGAGGTAATACTTGATGATGCGCGGCACGTAGGCATAAATTACCTTATCGTCGGCTACGCCTGTTCCTGGGGCATTGGCCAAGGCAACTCGCCCTTTTTTATAGACATCAAAAATGCCTGGAATCCCTAACAACGAGTGCGGGTTAAATACCTGCGGGTCGAGGAAGGTGTCGTCGAGGCGACGGTAAATTACATCCACGATTTCAAAACCACGCGTAGTGCGCATTTTTACATAGCCACCCGAAACCACTAAATCGCGGGCGTCAACGAGCTCAACCCCCATTTGTTGGGCCAAATATGAGTGCTCAAAATACGCAGAATTATAAATCCCAGGCGTAAGTACCACAATGTTCGGGTCGGGACGGTCGGCAATAAATTTCAGCATCTCAAACAGACGCGCAGGGTAGTCAGATACAGGACGAACGCCCGTACGAGCGAGCACTTCGGGGAAAATCTGTTTAGAAAGCTCACGGTTTTCGAGCATGTACGAAACCCCCGATGGGCAGCGAAGGTTGTCTTCGAGTACCATAAACTCACCATCATCGCCACGGATAAGGTCGGTTCCTGTGATGTGGCACCAAATGCCTTTGGGTGGTTTTAAGCCTTTGCAGGCTTCCAGATAACACTTTGACGTCTCGATTAAATCGCGGGGAACAACGCCATCTTTTAAAATCTTTTGATCGTTGTAAATATCATCAATAAAAAGATTGAGCGCCGTAATGCGTTGGATAAGTCCCTTCTCCATGCGGTTCCATTCGTCGCCCGTTACTACCCTTGGAATAATGTCCAGAGGCATGATGCGTTCCGTTCCTTCACCTTCCGAATACACGTTAAAAGTAATTCCCATCGACATCAGTGCGCGCTCCGCAGTGTGCTGACGGTTAGCGAGTTCTGTATTGTTGAGCTGCTCTACACGTTGCTTAAATGCTTCGTACCCAGGGCGTACTTTGCCATCGGGGGTAAACATCTCATCATAGAACTTTTCGGTATCATAGTTTTTGAATGAAAATTGCATAATGGTGAAAAATCGTTGGTGAGTTATTTGTTTTGCCGAACAAGATATGGATAAAGTAGAGATTTTACCAAATTTTCTGTGGTAATTTGTTCTTTTGGTTAGTATTAATGGACAAGTTTCGGAAATTATTGGATTATGCCGTACTTTGTATAGTATTTTGCCGTTAAGTTTTTACTTTAAATAAGTACATTGTTACTTTAGAGCCCTTACTTTTACAACACCTACTTTACTACTGTTAAAATGTCGAATCGCTTTTGGATGATTGTTGTTGGATTACTAGCCTGTGTTCAGGGGCGAGCACAACATTGGCTTGGAATTTCGTCGAGTAACTATGCAGGAACCAACGCCCTTTTTCTCAATCCAGCGCACGCTGCCGATTCGCGACATAAGTTATACATCAATTTGGTAGGGAACGATATTTTCTTGGCTAATAATTACATCCGTTGGGCTGCTCCGTATTCCATGTTCGGAATCATGACCAATACCGTTCCTAAAAAATACCGAAGTGAGCGAGGAGCGATTGTTTGGAAAGAAGAATATTACCAAGAACGCCTCAACGGCGAGCGTAAACATTTGCACGCGGGAGGTGATTTGCGCGGGCCGTCATTGCTATATTCTTTTAATAACAATCGTTTTGCCATTGGTCTAACCAGTCGTGGGAGATATGCCATGAGTCTAACAGATGTCACGGAAGAAACCGCGCGGGTGATTCGATTTGGAACAGATAACAAAGACCTTCAAAGCAAAGACTTTCGTAACCAACAAGCCCAATTAAATACCAATGGATTTCTGGAAATGGGGATGACGCTGGGGGCAGTGGTGGCTGATTATGATGAACATTTTTTGAAAGTGGGCGCAACTGTAAAAAGGTTGGTGGGGGTTTATAACGTCCACGCGGATGTAAGAAATACCGACCACCGAATCGCGGTGGAGAGTTTAAACCGCGAAAGGGAGTTTATTATTGTTCAGAACCTCGATGCAACCTATGGCTATACCACGGGGGCGGCTTTTGATAACATTGGTCTTAGTCCTAAATTTCTGTTTGGGAAAGCTTCGGCGGGTGGTAGCTGGGGCGCTGATTTGGGGGTAGTATATGAATATCGCCCTGAGTTTAATGAATATACGCGAAAAGTCCCCAAGAGAGGCAAAGAGCCCGACCCAAACAAGAACAAATATAAGTTTAGGGTTTCGGCAGCGATTACGGATATTGGGCGGCTCAATTACAAAAACCTGAATTATACAAGGGAAATAGACGTCCAAAGAGCAAGGGACGAGTTTTCTTATTCGGAATTTAACATGGCCAATACCACGCCGCTTGCGGTTGCTGCGGTCAATCGCTCATTGTCGGTAAATCCAGACGATGCGCCTCAGGCGTTTAAAGTGGGGCTTCCTACAGCCGCCAATATCAGCTTTGATTATCATTATAAAGGCCCTTGGTACGTAAATGCCATTTGGGTGCAAGGGTTGAGGGGAAAAAACTACATGAACATTAGACCACAGTCAGTTTTAGCCGTAACCCCAAGGTACGAAACGCGTTGGATTGAAGTCTCTGCCCCCGTGAGTTTATATGATAACTACCGCGCCGTTGCGGTAGGTTTAGCCGCTAGGATAGGGCCTATTATTGTTGGGACAGATCATTTTACGGGACTTTTTGGCATTGGAAAACCACAGGGTGCCGATTTTTATTTTGGGCTTTTTGCGCCTATCTTCCATCGAAAACCTAAAGAAGCCATCAAATGTTGGTTTCCACCCTACGAGAAACTTTTAAAGCGCAAACGTTAATCTAATAACATGGAAGCTTACGTTACCGCCGAACATTCCGCTGAAGGAATTGCCACCATTACGTTTTTTCATCCTGCCCAAAACTCAATGCCCAGTGCACTTCTGCAACGTTTGGCCGCTACCATTTCGGAAGTGGGAGAAGACGAGCGAACCAAAGTGATTGTGCTAAAAAGCGGAGGAGAACGTACCTTTTGTGCGGGAGCAAGTTTTGAAGAACTAGCTTCTATCGAAACCGAAGAACAAGGGTTGACTTTTTTTTCGGGTTTTGCCAATGTTATAAATGCTTGTCGGCAAAGCTCCGCCATCGTGATTGGGCGTGTGCAAGGCAAAGCCGTGGGTGGAGGCGTAGGGCTTGCTGCTGCCACTGACTATTGTTTGGCAACCCAACACGCCGCCGTACGTTTGAGCGAATTGCTGATTGGCATTGGACCTTTTGTTGTAGGGCCAGCCATCGAACGAAAAATCGGTGTAGCGGCTTTTTCACAAATGACCCTCAATGCCCCTACCTTTTATTCCGCAATTTGGGCCAAAGAAAAAGGGCTGTACGCCGAGGTGTACGAATCCATCGAAGCGTTAGACGATGCCGTGGCTACCTTAGCCCGTCAGCTGGCAAGTTATAATCCCGATGCGCTTCGACAGCTTAAAAAAGTGTTTTGGGAAGGAACTGAGCACTGGAGCACGTTGCTTTACGAACGCGCAGCCATGAGTGGGCGATTGGTGTTGTCGGAACAAACGCGCGCAGCCATTGCCAAATTTAAGGTTTAATAACCGTACCAATCTCCCCACCATTTTTGCAGGCTTTTTCTGATTTCATTTTCACGGGCATTTTGGCCAGGTTCGTAGAGTTTTGTTCCCTTCAATTCATCAGGTAAAAAATCCAAAGGCGTAAAATTGCCTTCGTAATTGTGCGCGTATTTGTAGTTTTTTCCGTAGCCAATTTCTTTCATCAACTTGGTAGGCGCATTGCGCAGGTGCAATGGAACGGGTAAATGCGCCGTTTTTTCGGCCAATTCCAAGGCTTCGTTAATGGCCACATAACTAGCATTACTTTTGGGTGAGGTCGCCAAATACACCACTACTTGGGATAAAATAATGCGTGATTCGGGGAAACCAATCGCTTTGACGGCATCTACGCAGGCGTTGGCCATAATCATGGCCGTGGGGTTGGCATTGCCGATGTCTTCCGATGCCAAAATCAACATCCGTCGGGCAATAAACACGGGGTCTTCGCCTGCGTGAATCATGCGGGCCATCCAATACAGCGCCGCGTTGGGGTCGCTGCCGCGCATGGATTTAATAAAAGCTGAAATAATATCGTAATGCTGTTCGCCTGACTTGTCGTATCGTGCCAAATTTTGCTGCGCCACCTCCGTCACAGTATCATCGTTAATCACGATTGGGTTTTCGTGGAAATGCGCATTGACCACTAATTCCAGCAAATTAAGCAACTTACGGCCGTCTCCCCCTGACAAACGAAGCAAGGCGTCGTAGGAATCAAATTGAATGCTTTTGGTTTTTAAAATTTCGTCTTTTTCGGCGGCTTGGTGCAGCATTTTGATGAGTTCGTCTTGACCTAGCCCTTCTAAAATATACACCTGACAACGCGATAACAAGGCAGAATTGATTTCAAACGACGGGTTTTCGGTAGTAGCACCAATGAGCGTAATTTGGCCTTTTTCCACCGCCCCCAGTAAAGCGTCTTGCTGACTCTTGTTATAGCGGTGAATTTCATCAATAAATACAATAGGAGGAAACAAACCCGATGGTCTTGCCAATACCTCACGCAGCTCTTTTACGCCTGAACTAATCGCACTTAACGAGTGAAAAACCCGTTTGGTGGTTTCGGCAATCAGGAGCGCCAAAGTTGTTTTGCCGACCCCCGGAGGCCCCCATAAAATCATGGAAGGAATGAGGTTGTTTTCAAGGGCTCGCTTGAGTGCGCCATTGCGACCTAGAAGTCGAGGTTGACCGATGAAATCGTCAAGGGTGCGCGGGCGCATACGTTCGGGGAGGGGTGCTGGCATGGTTGCTGTTATTAGTGGGGCAAAAATACAAACCTTTGTGCCTTTTCGCGCAGTTTTCCTTTTTTACTATTCCCAAAATACTTTCTAGCACGTATCTTTGGAACTATAACATTCTACATTTTATGGCGCTTTTTCGCATTGCTACTACCAACGATATTGAGACAATTGCTCACCTTCACGCGGCGAGTTGGAAAACAACGTACCGAGGTATGTTGTCGGACGATTATCTCGACAATCATGTAACGGCCGACCGCATCAAGGTCTGGACCGAACGAATTGAACAACCCGCCGAAAACCAACGCATTATTTTGTGTGTCGATGACCAAGACAGTGCCATGGGATTTGTGTGTGCTTATGGTAGCTCAACCGACCCTTTCGGTACATTTATTGATAACCTACACGCGGCGCCTGAGTTGAAAGGGAGAGGGGTTGGAAGGAAGTTGATGCGGAAAGTCTATGAGTGGAGCCTTGAAGTCTATCATCAGCCGAAGATTTATCTTAAAGTGTTGGAAGACAATCTTCCTGCACGAGGTTTTTACGAGAAAGTAGGGGGCGTAAACCAAGCAATACTCACTGAAGTAATGCCAGGGGGAAGTACTGTAAAGGCTTGTCGATTTGTGTGGGATACCTTTGAATTTTAATAGATAAAAAAAGCCCGCAACTCAGTTGCGGGCACAAGATTAAGGTGTCGGAATAGTAATATATTTTTAAACAATTACGTGCTCAGCCGATAATTGCTTCTTCATGCTTGTCAAAGCGCCAAAAACCAAGTTATACACCGACTGGATATTGATTTTCATGAAGTTTGAAATTTCTTCGTTGGTCATATTGACATAAAACTTCAAGAAAATGGCCTCGCGCTGACGGCGTGGGAGGCGCTCCATGGCTTCGTTGAGGTTGCGGTTGGTCTGTAAATACTCTTCTTGAGCGATTACGTACGACTCCGCCGAAGCAGTGTAAAGGTGGTGGTACTCCAAAGGAATTTCTTCGCTGCTCGTATTTTTTTGTTGGGCATTGAGGTGACGAACCAATTTACGTTTGATTGAAGCCATCAAATAATAACGAACCGATGTGGTGTCACCAAGCGTGTGACGGTGTTGCCAAAGTTCTACAAACAAATCGTGAATACAATCTTTAATCAAAGCTTTATCGACACTAAATTGCGTACAGTAATTGTACAAAAGTTGAACGTAACATTGATAAAGTTTTGCAAACGCTGCCTCGTCGTCTTGACGAAACTGATTCCAAAGAGTTACCTCTTCCTGAGTAGTTAGATGAAACCGGGGCATTTGGGTGGAGGGGTTTGGGGTTTTGAAACAATCACAGCCCAAATGTAATTTTCTTTATATTAAGTTGCAAAATAAAAAGTGTTTTTTTTACATTTAATTTTCAGAATATAATTTGGTGAATTGAAATGTACTCCCATCAAATAATCCTAAATCGCTCATTTTCAGAGAAGGAATTACAAGTAGCCCCATAAACGATAAGGTCATAAAAGGGGACGCAAGCGTTGAATTTAACGTTTGCTTAACAAAAGAATCGAGTGCTGTGTATTGATTTGCGACGTCGTAGCCGTCTTTATCCGACATTAATCCTGCAATTGGCAGCGATAAAATATGACCACTTCCTTCACCAGCTACAGCACTGACGCCACCTCGGGCTTCAATCACCAAATTGATGGCTTTGGCAAGGCTTTCGTCGTCACAACCTACCGCAATAATGTTGTGTGAATCGTGCGCTACCGACGAGGCCAATGCGCCGTTGGTGAGGCCAAAATTTTTAATAAAACCAATGGCAACAGGGGCAGGCTGATACCGATTTATGACCGCGATTTTGAGAATATCGCGCTCGGTATCCGAAACAATGCAACCTGCTTCGATGCGGGCGGGCATTTCGAGAAGATTCGTGATTAACTGCCCGTCTAGGGCTTCAATGACTTTCAAAGAAAGAAAAGTACTAGGAGCTGGAATGGCTAAGTCGGATGCTTGGCAAGGCTGGCAATCAAACTGATTGACGATTGGACTGCGCAAATCAGGCAAGAGAGACGTGCCACGGTCGGCTACTTTTTGGCCGTTGATGTATGTTTGAAGAATGGTAAAATCGTTCAGATTATCCACCATGATAAAGTCTGCCGAATCGCCTTCGCGCAGCAGCCCCACTGGCAGGCGATAATGCAACACAGGATTGACACAAGCAGCCCGCAAAACATCAAAAAGTTTGTAGCCTTTGGCCAAAGCGCGCTTTACCAGTTGATTGATGTGGCCATCGACCAGGTTATCAGGATGTTTGTCGTCCGAACAAAACATCAGTCGGGAAGCATACTGAGCCATCAGCGGAATAAGCGCTTCAAAGTTTTTGGCCGCACTTCCTTCTCGAATCAAGACGTATTCGAGTCCAAGCTGGATTTTTTCAAACGCTTCTTCGTACGTAAAACACTCGTGGTCGGTGGTGATGCCCGTTTCAATGTATTTTTTGGCAGCTTCTCCCCGAAGCCCAGGCGCGTGGCCGTCGATGGGTTTGTTGAAGGCATTGGCCCACTGAATTTTCATCATTACATCAGGGTCTTCGTTAAGCACCCCAGGAAAATTCATCATTTCGGCCAAATAACCAATCTCCTTTAATGCCAACAATTGCCGAACTTCTTTGACAGAGATGGTGGCGCCTGCGGTCTCGAAAGTGGTCGCAGGTACGCACGACGGCGCACCAAAGCAAAACTTAAACGGCACTCTTCGGCTGTCTTCAATCATGTATTCGACGCCTTTTACGCCCAGTACATTCCCAATTTCGTGCGGGTCAGAAACTGTTCCCACTGTGCCGTGTACCACGGCCAGTCGGGCAAATTGGGCGGGTGTCAGCATCGAACTTTCGATATGTACGTGGGCATCAATAAAACCAGGTAATACGTAGGGAGCACCTACTCGTTCTCCTCCAAGAATAGAAATGTTGACGATGCGGGTGTCTTCAACGTCGATTTCGGCATAAGAAATAATGTGATCAAACACATTGAGGAGGTTGGCAGTAAATCGCATGGGGCTTGTAAAGGTTAATGGTTTGGTCAAAGGGAGAAACGACGATTTTGTGATTTGTGCCAGAAACTCCTAACTTTTCGCCAAAGAGTGCTAAAATTAGATTTTTCATTAAAAGAAATCAAATTTTTGACAATTTCATGCTAAAACGACCGCGTTTACCCATGATTTCGGTGCATGTCCCTTTCCTTTGGGTAGGTGGACTAACTTTTTTTCCGTGGGTCTTTTTTAAGAAACAAAATCCTCCTGCGTGGCTTATTAACCACGAGCGGATTCACTTGCGGCAACAGGCGGAGATGGGGCTGCTTCTGTTTTACGTTTGGTATCTTTTGGAATATCTGGTGCGCCTTATCGTTTATCGTCACCGCTATCGAGCCTACCGAAACATTTGTTTTGAACGTGAAGCCTATGCCAATGACCAAAATTTGAGTTACCTCACTACCCGCAAACCGTGGGCATTTTGGAAGTATTTGTAAAAAAGTTACATTTGTCCCATTAAAATCTCTTTGTAAAAATACGCGAAACTTGGGTGGCTTCTGAGTATTACCATCCTTCTCAGTCGATGAAATAACGACTGATGGTTTTCTTATTTTTCAATTTTTACAAAGACTTTTTATGAATTCTTCCCCAATTATTGCCGTGATAGGCGGCACAGGTAAATCAGGCGCTTATTTAGTACAAGAACTGCTTCGACAAGGCTTTCGTTTGAAGTTATTGGTTCGTGATGCTTCTTCACGAGACTTACCTTTGTTTTATAATCATCCTGCGGTTGAAATTTTGGATGGCAATGTCCGAGATTATGAAGTCGTGCATTGGTTGATTCGAGGCTGTGACGCGGTGATAAGTACGTTGGGTTTAGGTATCCCTAATAGTGAACCTACAATCTTTAGTCAATCTACGCAAAACATACTTAGAGCGATGAACGAGTGCAACATCGAACGGTATATTGTGACTACAGGATTGAACGTAGATACGCCTTTTGACAAAAAAAGTGCTAAAACGCAGTTCTCAACCGAATGGATGAGAACCAATTTCCCGCTTTCTACCGCCGATAAACAACGAGAATATGAAATTTTGAGTGCCAGTGAAGTGCAGTGGACATTGGTTCGGCTTCCACTTATCGAGCTGACGGATAGTCGAAAAGAGGTTTTAATAAGTACAGAAGACATGCTGGGTGAAAAAATTAGCACAACCGATTTGGCGTGCTTTCTGATAGCACAACTCAATGACCACACATATTGGCAAAAAGCTCCGTTTATTGGCTCAGTATGAGTAGTTTTGTGGCTTGTTAAGTGCCTTCTGTTGACCTAAACCGTTTTGCGTATTGAGATGAGACTTTTACTATTGTTGTGCTTGCCCCTTTTTGCATTGGCTCAAACCGCGCCGCCTTATCAAGTCAAGTTTACCAATGAAAAAATAAAAATAGACGGTGTGCTTGATGAACAGACGTGGGCGGCCATTCCTACGATTGGCACGTTTTGGCAGTATTTTCCTGCCGATACGCTCAAGGCAGTTTATAAAACCGAAGTGAAATTGACGTTTGATGATAAAAACATCTACGTCAGTGCCAAATGCCACGCGCAGCATAAAAACTACGTGGTTTTGTCGTACCGTCGGGATTATCGGGCAGGGAGCAACGACAACGTGAGTTTTATTTTTGATACGTTCAACGACCGTACCAATGCCTTTCTGTTTGGCACCAATCCTCTGGGCGTCATGCGGGAGGCATTGTTGTACAACGGAGCAACCGATAATACGTTCTTTAGCGAGTTTTGGGATAATAAATGGACGGCGGAGTCGAAGATTTATGACAACTATTGGACGACCGAAGTAGCAATTCCGTTTACGACTTTGCGTTTTAAAGAAGGAACTACCCAGTGGCTCTTTAAAAGTTATCGGTTTGATACTCAGATTAATGAACAAAGTACAGTAATTCAAATACCCCAAAATCAATTGATTATGAATTTGGGGTATTCGATGCCAATTGTGTTTGAAAGACCTCTGCGCAAAACGGGAGCAAACATTTCGTTGATTCCGTACATCGCTACGGGCAATTCGCAGGATTTTGTCAATCGAAATAACCCCAACAATGGTACCCGTTTTAACGTGGGTGGGGACGCTAAAATCGCTGTGACGTCGGGACTGAATTTAGATTTGACGGTCAACCCAGACTTTTCCAATGTCGAAGCTGACCGTCAGATAATTAATCTCACTCGTTTTGATATAAATCTCCCCGAACAGCGCCAGTTTTTTCTCGAAAATTCCGATTTGTTTTCGGGCTTTGGAAGCTATGTCATCAACCCATTTTTGCCCCCACAGGGGAATTTAGGCGGTGCAGGAAATCAGATTTTAAGTCCCTTTTTCTCGCGCCAAATAGGCATCGCCAAAGATTCAACGACAGGCTTGGGCGTGCCGAATCGTATTGTATATGGAGCGCGTTTGAGCGGGAAATTGGATGACAACTGGCGCATAGGTTTGCTGAATGCCCAAACGGCCGACGATGAATTTAAGGGGATTTCGGGCGCAAACTTTGCCGTGGCGTCGGTGCAGCGGAAGGTATTCAGCCGCTCAAACATAGCCGCGATTTTTGTCAATAAACAAACGTTGCACCCAGAAATGAGTCCCAAGCTGACGGCTTTTAACCGCGTAGGAGGGCTGGAGTATAATTTTACTTCCAGAGACAGCCGTTGGCAAGGAAAAGCATATTATCATCAATCTTTCAGTGAAACTAAACAAAAAGAGGCGTTTGCCAACGGGTTTTCTCTGATGTACAGCGTCCTAAAATACACTTTCCGTTGGGCGCACGATTGGGTCGGAAAAGGTTATGACGCTGAAGTAGGTTTTGTTCCACGAAAAGACTTCTTGCGCATCAACCCAACGCTCGGATTTTCGTTTTATCCCCGAACGCGCTTGGTCAATCGATACAGTGTCGGAGTGGCGTTGGAGCAATATTCGATGCCTAACGTAGGTATCACCGACCGAACTGCGGGGCCATTTTTGTCGATGTCGTTCCAAAGTTCTGCGAGAATGTTGTTGTCGTTAAATCAAAATTACACGTACCTATTTTCGGATTTTGATGCTTTACGAAGCAACGGAAAATTGCCGTCGTTGAAGCAGGGAGGAAGTTACACGTACTACAATGCGTCGTTGAATTACTTCTCTGACCAGCGCAAAAAATGGTGGTTGTTTGCCCAACCGCTGATTGGTCAGTATTACGACGGTACGATTGTAAGCTTGGCGGGTTCTATCAATTACCGTTATCAGCCTTACATTGCGCTGGCTATGAATTTTACGTACAATCGCATCAATTTACCCATCGGAGAAAACAATGTGTTTCTAATTGGGCCACGGTTGGATTGGACTTTCTCCAAAAAGGTATTTTTGACGACTTTTTTGCAATACAACAGTCAGTTTGAGAACATGAATGTTAACACTCGTTTTCAGTGGCGGTTTGCGCCTGTGTCTGATTTCTTCTTGGTCTATATCGACAATTACAACACAACAAACGGAGAGTCAAGAAACCGTTCTATTCAGGCGAAATTGACTTATTGGTTTAATTTGTAATGTTAACACATAGTGCACAGTAGAATAAACACATAGAAAATAGAGAGAACAGCTTTGTTTTCTATGTGATAAATCTATGTGAGCTATGTGGTTATCTAGTGATTTTATGACCAGAAAATAAGCTGAAAGCCCTGTGAAAGAAGGCCATCGTTAAACAATCCCCTCCAACCCGCTGTTATTCGGCGAATCTAACGTAATTTTGCAAACCAATTGTCTATTGGTGAGCTAGTATAACGACATTTTGAATGAAGAATATTCGTAATTTTTGCATTATTGCCCACATTGACCACGGCAAAAGTACTTTAGCCGACCGCTTGTTGGAGTTTACCAAAACGGTGTCTGACCGTCAGATGCAAGCGCAGCTGTTAGATGATATGGACTTGGAGCGGGAACGGGGTATCACCATCAAGAGCCACGCTATCCAGATGGACTACATGTATAAAGGGGAAAAATATACCTTAAACCTCATTGATACACCAGGCCACGTTGATTTTAGCTACGAAGTATCGCGCTCGATTGCAGCCTGCGAGGGAGCTCTTTTGTTGGTCGATGCTTCGCAAGGCGTAGAAGCACAAACGATTTCTAACCTGTATTTGGCTATGAACCAAGGGTTGGTCATCATTCCTGTATTGAACAAAATTGACCTCCCAGGGGCAATGCCTGAAGAGGTAAAAGACGAGATGGAAGATCTTCTGGCCTGCGACCGCGACGATATCATTCCTGCGTCGGGTAAAGCAGGTATCGGGATTGAAGATATTTTGAATGCAATCGTAGAGCGCATTCCTGCCCCGTCAGGAAATCCAGCTACGGAGCTTCAAGCGTTGATTTTTGACTCGGTCTTTAACTCGTACCGTGGGATTGAAGTAATTTTCCGCGTTCAGAACGGAAGCATTCGTAAAGGCGACAAAGTAAAATTTGTGGCGACGGGTAAAGAGTACAACGCCGACGAGATTGGAACGCTTCGCCTCGAAAAAGAGCCTAAAGACGTCATTGAATGTGGCGACGTAGGTTATTTGATTTCAGGAATTAAAGTAGCCAAAGAAGTAAAAGTGGGCGATACCATTACCCATACCGAAAAGCCATCCAAAGAAGCTATCAAAGGTTTTGAGGAAGTAAAACCAATGGTATTTGCGGGATTATACCCCGTCGAAACCAGTGAGTTTGAAGAAATGCGCGAAGCGATGGAAAAACTCCAGCTCAACGACGCAGCCTTGGTGTGGGAACCCGAAACATCGGCGGCCCTAGGTTTTGGGTTCCGCTGTGGGTTCTTGGGAATGCTCCACATGGAGATTGTCCAGGAGCGTTTGGAACGTGAGTTTGATATGACGGTTATTACCACCGTCCCTTCTGTGAAGTTTAAGGTAGTGACGACCAAAGGTGCGGAGTTAGAAGTAAGTGCTCCTTCCGAAATGCCTGAGCCGACGTATATTTCGTGGATAGAAGAACCATTTATTAAGGCCCAAATCATTACGAAGTCGGAATACATTGGCCCTATTTTGAAGCTATGTATGGATAAACGAGGTTTATTAAAAAATCAAAATTACCTGACTGCCGAGCGCGTTGAATTGATTTTTGAGATGCCGTTGGCTGAGGTAGTTTTTGATTTCTTTGATAAATTGAAAACCATTTCTCGTGGGTACGCTTCCCTTGACTATGAGTTGCTTGACTACCGCGAGTCAGACATGATTAAGCTGGACGTGATGCTCAACGGCGACGGAGTGGATGCACTTTCGGCCATTGTTCACCGTACGAAGGCTTATGAATGGGGTAAAAAACTTTGCGAAAAATTGCGCGAGCTGATTCCGCGCCAAATGTTTGAAATTGCGATTCAAGCGGCAATTGGTCAAAAAATCATCGCCCGTGAAACCGTCAAAGCCATGCGGAAAGACGTATTGGCAAAATGTTACGGTGGGGATATTTCGCGTAAACGTAAATTGTTGGAAAAACAGAAAAAAGGAAAGAAACGAATGCGTCAAGTGGGCAGCGTAGAGATTCCTCAAGAAGCATTTATGGCGGTGTTGAAGATCAATTAATAAATTACTATTGCTATGACTGCTACTTTTGATTTCAATGGTTTTGATGAACTAGATAGTAATTTCTTGAAACGTCTCAAAAGTTTGTATCGTGGGAAGAATATAAAATTGACTCTTGCTATTCAAGAAGAAGACTTTTCCATGAGTGAGCTTTTGGAACGGATTAGTGATGTTGAGGAAGGAAAGAACTTAGTTTCTTTTCAAGATGAAGAATATCAAAAAGTTGATGATTAAAGAGTGATAATTGTAGCATGTCGCGGACATTATAAATGAAGCATTTATGGGATTGCCAGAACACAGCCACCATTACTACACTATCGCAGAATACCTCGAACTGGAACGCCAAACGGGCATTAAGTACCAGTACGATGGAGGAGAGGTGTTTGCAATGGCAGGAGGAACTACCGAGCACAGCCGAATAAGTACTAACGTAACAGGTGAACTTCGTCAGGCTTTGAGGCGGAAGCCGTGTAATGAATACAACAGTGACCTAAAGATTGCTATTAGCGAAGAAAAGTACCGCTATGCCGATGCGTCCGTCATTTGTGGACCCGTGGAGTTTTACGAGGAAAATCCCGAGGCAGCTAAAAACCCCGTGCTGATTGTAGAAGTGCTTTCCGAAAGTTCTGAATCTTATGATCGAGGAGAAAAGTTTAAAACGTATCGCCAAATTGCTAGTTTTCAGGAGTATGTGTTGATTGAACAACGGTTTCCTTTGGTAGAAGTCTTTTACAAAAAAGATGATAAAACGTGGGAATACCGAGTATATGAACAACTCGACCAAACCGTCGCATTTTCTTCCATCCAAGCCGAAATTCCAATGGAAGAAATATACAGTGGAATAAACTTTGAATCCCAAAAGTCAAACTAATTCTGAAAGAAGATGACGACTTTTGCGTGATTCTACTAATTTTGACCCTTGAAATTTAACGAAAAAAGATTCCCTATTCATACCCACTCACTATGGCAGAAGTAATCCGAATGCCCAAAATGTCTGATACAATGACCGAAGGGGTCATTGCAGCTTGGCACAAAAAAGTAGGAGATGTAATCAAATCAGGTGATATTATCGCCGAAGTAGAAACTGACAAAGCGACGATGGACATGGAGTCGTACCAAGAAGGTACACTGCTTTACATTGGCGTAGAAAAAGGGTCTGCCGTGCCCGTTGATGGTATTCTTGCCATTATTGGAGCCCCAGGCGAAGACTATCAAGCATTGTTGGGTGGAGGAACTGCGCCTGCCCCCGCTGAAGCTCCAGCCGCGCCTGCTCCCCAAGAAGTAGCTGCGCCAGCGCCAGCACCAGCTCCTGTTGCGGCCGCAGCCCCAGCGGCACCTGTAAATGCCACCGTGGTACGAATGCCTAAAATGTCGGATACAATGACCGAAGGGGTGCTTGTAGCATGGTTGAAAAAAGTAGGAGATGTAGTGAAGTCGGGTGACATTATTGCCGAAGTCGAAACCGACAAAGCGACAATGGAACTTGAAAACTATGAAGACGGAACACTTCTTTATTTAGGAGTGAAAGAAGGCGAAGCCGTACCTGTCGATGGAATTATTGCGATTGTTGGTGAGGCAGGAGCTGATTATCAATCTCTTCTAAGCCCACAAGCAGCTAGTACAGCTGCGCCAGCAGCCCCAGAGGCGGCGGCTTCTGCTCCAGTCGCAACCGCTGCTCCAGCAGCTGCTACGAGCGGAGATGGACGTATCAAGGCTTCTCCGTTGGCAAAAGCACTTGCCAAAGATAAAGGTGTTGATTTAAGCCAAATCGTTGGTTCGGGCGAAGGTGGTCGTATCGTGAAAAAAGACATTGATGGTGCTTCGGCAAGCAGCCCACAACCAGTAGCAGCAGCTACGCAGCCAGCCGCTCCAAAAGCACAGCCAGCTGCACCAGCGGCAGCTCCTGCGGTTGGAGATTTTGAAGATACTCCTATATCGCAAATGCGTAAGACGATTGCTCGTCGTTTGAGCGAGAGCCTATTTACTGCTCCGCATTTCTACCTTACCATGGAAATTACGATGGATAAGGCGATGGAATTGCGCGGTAAAATCAACGAAGTTAGCCCAGTGAAAGTGTCGTTCAATGACATGGTTATCAAGGCGGCAGCGTTGGCACTTAAACAACATCCTGCCATTAACTCTGCTTGGCTAGGCGATAAAATCCGTAAGTACAACTACGTTAACGTAGGGGTAGCCGTAGCGGTCGATGAAGGTCTGTTGGTACCTGTGGTTCGGGATGCTGATAAGAAAACATTGTCGGTGATTGCGAGCGAGGTGAAAGACATGGCAGGTAAAGCCAAAGACAAAAAACTTCAGCCTAAAGATTGGGAAGGCAATACCTTCTCGATTTCTAACTTAGGGATGTTCGGCATCGACGAGTTTACGGCGATTATCAACCCACCAGATTCGTGTATCATGGCCGTGGGTGGTATCAAGAAAGTAGCAGCGTTCAAAGAAGACGGTAGTATTTATCCTACCAACATCATGAAAGTAACGCTTTCGTGCGACCACCGTGTCGTGGATGGTGCTACGGGTTCTGCTTTCTTACAAACATTCAAGAAGTTGTTGGAAAACCCACTCGGAATGTTAGTTTAATATTCTGAAACCATATCGTCCCTCTCCTGCGTTATTGTCGGGAGAGGGATTTTTTATGGGTTACTTTCCTCTAAAATCAGGGGATGAACAGTCAAAACAAATTTTAAAAATATGCAACCAATTCATGCCACTACAGTAGTGGGAATTATTCATAACGGTGAGGTAGTTGTAGGTGCCGATGGGCAGGCTACGATGGGAAATACCGTGGCAAAAAGCAATGTTCGTAAAGTAAGAAGCTTGGCGGGTGGTAAAGTAATTGCAGGTTTTGCAGGTTCAACGGCCGATGCCTTTACGTTGATGGAGCGTTTTGAAGAAAAACTAAACGCGTACGGCGGAAACTTAAAACGCGCTGCCATCGAATTAGCCAAAGATTGGCGTACCGACCGCTATTTGCGCCGCTTGGAAGCCATGATGATTGTCGCAGGAAAGGGTGAGTTGCTCGTCATTTCAGGTACTGGCGACGTTTTGGAACCCGATAATCAGGTAGCGGCCATTGGTTCGGGTTCTATGTTTGCGCAATCAGCGGCATTGGCACTCAAAAAACATGCACAGCACCTTTCGGCCGAAGAAATGGTGCGTGAAAGTTTACATATCGCTGCCGACATTTGCATTTACACTAACCATAATCTGGTTGTTGAAAAAGTTAAAGATTAAGTCAATGGCCTAAAAAACCTTTTTATACAAAGCGCCCCGTCAACTCAATGACGGGGCGCTTGTCGTTTTCATGACTGAAAGAAAATAATTAAATGGCTGTATGGCTGTTGGGTGATTCAAAAGTAGGGTCTAGTAGCATATCCTGCTAAAAAAAGTGATAAACACCCCTATTCGCGGTTTGAAATTGAAACTTTATGTGATTTAGTTTCACATGGACAAAGCCATCGTTGGTCAGCCCAAAAGCCAAATTCGTCCAATAAACCAATATCATAAGGATTATCTAACCGATATTTGTCTTAAAAAGAATTTCACAGCAAAATGAACCAATGGCATAAATACAAATACCACATTTTCTTTTGGACTTTTTGGGGGGTGTTGCTGCTTCTTCAAGATTCGATTGGCAATTACTTTCGAGGGCAGTTAGAAAATACGTTTACTGGGCAGTATTTGTATTGGTTTATCCTACATATGGTTTTGGTGACAGGAGTAACGTACGGGTATGCTTATTTACTTAAAATCGTCCCGTATTCGGGGAGTAAAACGAAGTGGTTACTCAGTTCATTGGCCTTGCAGTTGAGCGTAACCGCAGTTTTTGCTTTTTTTCGAACCTACGTGAATGAATTGCTTTTTGGTAACTATTCGATAGAGTACGTCAAAAGCTTTTTAGAGTATTTCCCTTGGTTGCTTCGTACATCGTTGGTGTTTATGATTGTGGGGTTTGGGTACCGTGTGTTGATGGACTATTTTGAGGAACAAAAAAAACGCCAAACATTGGAGAAAATGGCGTTGGTTGCGGAGCTAAGTTCGCTTAAAAACCAGATCAATCCCCACTTTCTTTACAACACCCTTAGCTACCTACACGCCCAAGCAGAACCACTTTCGGAGTCGCTGGGAGAGGCTATTTTGCTGTTATCGGATATGATGCGATATAGCTTGCACGATACCGACGAAACGGGCTTGGTATCACTGGAAAAAGAGGTAAACCATATCAAAAACTTCATTACTATTCATCAACTTCGTTTTGGGAATAAATTAGCGGTAGAATTTAGCGTGGAAGGAAATGTAGCCAACAAGCGCATCTTACCTCTAGTGCTTATTTCATTCGTTGAGAACGCATTTAAACATGGAAAAACCACTAATCCTCAAGAGCCGCTCCAAATAAATCTTCAGGTGGCGTCTGACTCTTCGTTGGTGTTTACGGTGAAAAATCGAAAGTCGGAAGGCCCGAAGGATCATTCAAGTGGTATTGGCCTAAACAACGTACGACGTAGGTTAGAGTTGGTTTACCCAAATTCACACCAGCTAACTATCAACGATACTAAGTACTATTTTGAGGTTAACTTGGTCATAAATCACGTTTAACAATGAGTGAGAATCTGTACATTTGTGGTTCGGACCAATCCCCAATTACGATGTCAATTCGTTGTCTTGCCGTTGATGATGAGCAACATGCCTTGGACATAATTTCGCGATATGTCGAAAAAATCCCAAACTTAGAGCTGGTTGCTGCAACAACCGATGCCATCGAAGCCTTCCAACTTGTTCAAAAAGAGCCGATTGATTTGGTGTTTTTGGATGTACACATGCCTGAAATTACGGGCATTCAATTCTTAAAACTTCTTGGCGGACGAACAAAAGTCATTCTTTGCACGGCATATCCCGAATATGCGCTCGAAGGGTATGATTTAGACATTGTTGATTATTTGTTGAAACCCATGCGTTTTGAACGTTTTTTGAAAGCAGTTCAAAAGGCTCAAACCCTACTTGAGGCAGAAGAGCAACCCAAGACGGCTTCTACTTCGGCTACATCGTTTCTCGACGATTATATTTTTGTGAAGACCGAAACCAAAGGAAAATTGCTAAAAGTGGTTCTTTCCGAAATAAGATACGTCGAGGGGCTGGGAAATTACGTTTCGATTTTCACCGATGACAAACGAATCGTTACGCTTCTTACCATTAAAGAACTCGAAGAGCGTTTACCCAAACCCTATTTCCTGCGGGTACACAAGTCGTACATTGTTGCTTTGGGCAAAATACAGGGCATTGATGGTAATCAAATTATGGTTGCCGAAGGGCACATTCCACTGGGAGATACCTACCGCGAAGCCTTTTTTAATGGCCTTCAACAAAAAATAGTCGCTTCTAAAAAGTAGTTACTACCTTCGTTTTATTTTCAGTCTAAATTATGAAATACCTGATTGTTGGCCTTGGAAATATAGGCCCAGAATATGCCCTTACGCGGCATAATATTGGTTTTATGGTGCTCGACCGCTTGGCAGCGCAGCATGATTTTAAGTTTACGATGCAAAAACTCGCCTATACGGCTGAGTTTAAATACAAAGGGCGTCAAATTTACTTCATTAAGCCCACCACCTACATGAACCTCAGTGGCAAGGCACTGCGGTACTACATGGATGCGTTTAAAGTACCTTTGGAAAATGTGATGGTCATTACGGACGAAATCCAATTGCCGCAAGGAAAAATAAGAATTAAACCCAAAGGCTCGAATGGCGGGCACAATGGCTTGCGCAACATTGAAGAATTGTTGGGGACGCAAGAATACGTCCGAATGCGCTTTGGGGTAGGAAGTGATTTTCCGCGCGGACAGCAGGTTAGGTATGTTTTGAGTAATTTTCCAGAAGATAGTTTTGAAGAACTACTTATCGATTTGGACCGTGCTGGCGACGCAGTACTCAGTTTTTGTACTTTAGGAATACAAAATACGATGAATAATTTCAATCAATGATTGTATTTTTTAAAGAACTTTATTTTTTTGTTAAAAAAAATTTTATCGACATTTTATTTTTTTAACCAAAATAAAATTCTGACAAAAATCATAAATCTTACTTATACTGTTCCTAAAACCCTTATTTATAGAAGTTTAGTCGAAATAATATTTTAATTTGTGGAAAATGGAAATTTGGAGATTAAAAATTTATCCCGACCTTTGTATCGTTCAATGAGCAAGAGCAAAATTGAACTTTATTATGAAAGTAACGGTTAACTCAATTATATTTGCAATTGCACTCGGATTTGTACTTTTAGCGACCGAGTCAAACGCAAAAGAAAGTAACAAAACAAACGCCAGCCCGAGGGTTACTTCACTGGTGAAAGCGCAACAAAAGGCATTCGAACAGTACATCAATGAACAGTACACGCCTTTCGTTGAGCAAGAAGATTGGAAAGTTTTTGTAGAAATTGTGACTTATTACAACAACTCCCCGTCTAAGTTTTTGAATGTTGACGCTGAAAAGCAAAAGCAGTTTAGAAACGCAGTTAGTCTAATGATTCACTCGCTGAGTAGTAGCAATGATACAAATGCGAAAGACTGGTTGCAAAGTTTAAAAAAGACATCGCATAACATCAATTTTCTCTGGAAGCTAGACTGGAACAGTCTTATGGAAAGCGAAGGACTTGAAAATCAAGGGGAACAAATTAGCTCACTCAATGGTTTTTAAAGAACAAGAGAAAAATTGATAGATAATAATATTAGTTTTTTCATGTAGAAAAGGTTAAGGGTTTAGGAATAGTCAGTATAAAGCCCCGCTCACGATAGCGGGGCTTTATCTTTTTTAGGCAATCACGTTTCTAATCACTTTGCCCGCGGTATCGGTCAGTCGGAAATTTCGTCCTTGAAACTCGTAGGTGAGTTGTTCGTGGTCAAAACCAAGTTGGTGCAAAATCGTCGCCTGTAAATCGTGAATGTGCGTTCGGTCTTTGATGCCGAAATAGCCAAGTTCATCGCTTTCTCCCATACTAAATCCTCGCTTGACACCGCCTCCTGCCATCCAGCACGTAAACGCATCCGTATGATGGTCGCGGCCTTTGAAGGGCATCTTTTTGCCGTTGCGGTTTTCTTGCATCGGCGTACGCCCAAATTCCGTGCCCCACACCACCAAGGTTTCGTCCAACATCCCTCGCTGTTTTAAATCCAACAGTAAAGCCGTGATGGATTGGTCGATTTGATTAATTTTATCGCGTAACCCAAATTCTAACGAAGTCCCTTTTCCGTCGCCGTGGGTATCCCAGCCCCAGTCGTATAACTGTACAAAACGAACGCCTTTTTCGACCAATTTACGCGCCAAAAGGCAGTTGTTGGCAAAAGATGATTGCCCTGGTTGGGTGCCGTAGAGTTGATGAATGTAGGTGGGCTCTTTGCTAATATCCATCACTTCAGGTACTGATACCTGCATTTTAAAAGCCATTTCGTACTGCGCAATACGAGCCAATGTTTCGGGGTCTTTAAATTCCTCGTATTGTTGTTGATTGACTGCGGTAAGCGCGTCAATGGCTTTTTTACGTAGATCTCGGTCTAAGCCGTTGGGGTCGCTCAAAAACAAAACAGGGTCACCTTCGGAGCGGCATTGCACTCCTTGGTAAACCGATGGTAAAAAACCATTTCCCCAGACCGATTTTCCCGCATCGGGGGCTTTTCCTCCCGATGTAAGCACGACAAAGCCTGGTAAATTGGTGTTTTCGGAACCCAACCCGTACGTTACCCACGAGCCCATCGAAGGGCGGCCTAAGCGCGCACTGCCCGTGTGCATAAACAACTGTGCGGGAGCGTGGTTAAACTGGTCGGTGTACATGGCTTTCAAAAACGAAATTTCATCGGCCATTTGGGGTAAGTAGGTAAAATAATCGGACATCCACGCGCCCGATTGGCCGTGCTGCTTGAACACACCTACCGACCCAAGCATGTCGGGTACTCCACGGATGAATGCAAATTTTTTGCCTTCCAAAAACGAAGGAGGGCAAGGTTTACCGTCCAATTTGGCCAATTCGGGCTTGTAATCCCACAGCTCAAGTTGCGACGGGGATCCGCACATGTGCAAGAAAATCACCGATTTAGCCTTAGCTGCAAAATGTGGAATCTTGACATCCAATGGATTGGTAACAAGCTGCTTTTTAGTACTTCCGTTGCCGCAGCTTCCAAACATGGTTCCTAAGGCCATCATGCCCAGCCCTGAAGTACATTGCTTGAGAAAATGCCGCCGAGTTTCCAACAGAGCGGATTCGAGTTGAAGTTCGTTTTGAAGTTTCATGGGTTATTCCTTCGTTATAAACTCGTCCATATTCAACATAGTATTGGCCACAAACGCCAACGCAGCTGATTCGGCTGTGCTGTTACACATCCAGTCCTCGCGTTTTTTTGGATTTTTTTGAAAGCGAATGAACGCTTCTTGGTAGAGCTTTTCAAATACTTCTTGCTTTGGTTTTGGAAGTGCATGACCCGTCATCCACGCATATCCCTTTTGAAGTTGTGAAGCGACGGTTTTGCCCCCTTCGTGCTGCATTCGACGGGCAAAGTGTTGGGCCACATCGACAAAAGCCGAATCGTTGAGTGTAACCAATGCCTGCAAAGGGGTGTTGGTGCGAATCCGCCGAGCCAAACAGACATCGCGCGTGGAGCCATCAAACGTAAGCATACTTGGATACGGACTTGAACGCCGAATGTAGGTATAAATGGCGCGCCGATAAGCATCTTCACCTACGCTTTGGTTCCATTTAGAACCGCTGTAAACGACTTGCCAAACTCCTTGTGGTTGGTAAGGCATGACAGGACGTCCGTACATTTTTCGACTCAATAAATTGCTGACGACCAAGGCTTGATCACGAACCTGCTCGCCTGTCAATCGAACGCGAGGTCCACGTGCCAAATAGCGATTGGCGGGGTCTTTTTCTAAAAGTTCATCGGTAACGTGAGAATCTTGACGATAGGTAGCCGATAGAACAATCTCCTTCAATAGCGGCTTGATTTGCCATTTCATATCGTCCATAAAACGGTACGAAAGGTAGTCGAGTAAAGCCTGGTGGGTAGGAGCAAAGCCCTGCGAACCCATGTCTTCGAGGGTTTCGACAAGACCTGTTCCAAATAACTGTTCCCACACCCGATTAACTAGCGTTCGAGCCGTGAGCGGGTTTTCTTTGGCCGTGATCCATTGGGCTAATCCTAGTCTATTTCGTGGGGCATTTTTAGGAAATGGGTGTAATGAATGAGGCACATCGGGCTCAACTGCCGTAGTGGGAGAAAACATACTGCCTCGCTCAAAAATTCGTGTGGTACGTTTCAAATCGGCTGGGTTTTCGAGCAGAATAGGAATGTTTTCGGTGCGGGTGAGCAACAGTTCGTTGAAATGTTTGAACTGTGTTTCGTAGCCTTCTTTGCCTTTTCCAGGAAAGTCGTCTTCCAAAAACATGACCCAATTGACTAGGCAAACATCTTGAGTTTCAGTCGCGAGTTTAGGATTTCTAAAAATAAAATGTAGGTCTTTTCTTGTGCTAAATTTGGGAAGATTCACCCATTTGAGGAGCGTGAGGCCGTTCCAAAAATTACGCCCTTGCGCCGTATCAAGCTTTACCACTGCCAATTTCGGGCCGTTGAGGCTATCGGTTCTAATTTCGATACTTCCACCCACTTGCGCCGTGACGTACGAAATCAACATCCGACTTTTGTTGATGGTTGGGGCGTTTTTCAAGCGGCAGGTTCCCCCATTTTGCATGCCCATGTACGAACTAGGCTCGGAAGTCCCTTTTTGAAAACTATCAAAATTGTGCGCGTAAATGCGTGGTTCGACGGTTCGTAAAAAATGGACAATTTCTTTCGATTTCGTTTCAGAAACGGAAGTTTTCACCCATTGAGCGACTTCATCCAGTTTCTTTTGGTCGGTTTCGTTGAAAAATCGCAAGTGAGCCGATTCATCCATGACATCCTCGTCGCGCGTGTTGTTGAAGAAGGCCATGTATTTATAAAACTCTTCGTGCTTAAAAGGGTCATACGGATGGCTATGGCATTGGACACATGCAAAGGTCGTACTATTGAAAGCTACCCAATTGGTGCTTACGCGATCGAGCACGGCAGCCACGCGAAACTCTTCATCGTCGGTTCCCCCTTCGTCGTTATTGGTGGTATTTCGGTGAAAACCAGTTGCGATGAGCTGATTTTCAGTAGGGTTCGGAAGCAAATCACCTGCCAACTGTTCAGTAATAAACTGGTCATAGGGCATGTTTTGATTAAATGCCTTAATGACCCAATCGCGGTAACGCCAAGCATTGCGAATATCGTCCTTTTCGTAGCCTTTTGAATCGGCATAGCGTGCCAAATCGAGCCACATAGAAGCCCATTTTTCCCCGAAAGCTGGTGATTTTAACAAAGAATCAACTACAGTCTCATAGGCATTGGAGGCGGGATTGTTAAGAAAAGCTTTGTACTGTTGTTCGGTGGGCGTAAGCCCTGTCAAATCGAGCGTTACGCGGCGTAACAGCGTGGCTTTATCGGCTTCTTGGCTATGCGATAATTGCTGTTCTTTTAATTTTTCGGCCACAAAGTGGTCAATATCATTGTTTGCCCACGAGTTTTGCCAAAACTTCCACCAAGAATTACTTGGAACCGCTGGTTTTTCAACGGCCTGGTAGGCCCAATGTTTTCCCCATTTTGCTCCTTGGTCAATCCATTTGGTCAAGGTCTCTATTTCTTCTTTGCTGAGAGGCTCGCCCTTTTTGGGCATAAATTTTTCAGGATCAGGGTGCGTCAAGCGAAGGATAAATTCGGAGTGAGCAGCATCTCCTGGAATGATGGCAGGCTTTCCAGATTTGGTTTTTCCGAAAGCTTCTTCTTCAAACAAGAGGCTAAAACCGCCTGCTTTTTTTACTCCACCGTGGCAAGCCATGCACTTTTTGTTCAAAATAGGCTTGACTTGCGTATTAAAATCAATTTCGCTTTCAGACAGGGAATGATAGCCGTATGCTAAAACGCAAACAGCTACTGCGCCAACGAGTAGTTTGTTCAGAAAGGTCATGGGAATGGTGGTAAAATAGACCTTCCAAGTTTCGGAAACTTGGAAGGTCTTAGAAAAGACTGAGGGAGAGATTAAACGTTGGTCAAAATACCGAGTTTACGGTCTTCTTTCCAGCGTCCGCGCGTGAAGTCGGGGAATTTAACAGGAGCGTTGCCTCCCTGAATCGAAAGCGCAGAAAGCGGAGTTACCGACGACCATGAGGCGGCATCATACACGTCCATGTCGAGGGCTGTCCCACGGTTGAAGCAGTCAATCAAGCGATAAATTAGTACGAAGTCCATGCCGCCATGCCCGCCGTTACGCTCGATTTCTTCCTTCATTTTTGCCCAAATTGGGTGTTTATATTGTTCGCGTAAGGCTTTGTATTCTTCGTCTTTAATAAAACCGTGTCCTTGCCCTTTTTTGGCAAAACGGCTTGGATAGCCTGTATGGAACGCTTTTGTTCCTGCCAACATGTTGATACGGCTGTAAGGACGAGCGGTGACGACATCGTGTTGTACCAAAATAGTACGCCCTAAATGCGTCTTAATGAGCGTATTGTTCATGTCGCCGTGTTTAAAACCTTTCCGCCCGTGGAATTCGTTAGACGGGTCGGTCATCGTACTTGAATCCTCGCTAAGGCTAGCTTCCAAACTACTCATGGACACCAGGTGGTTGAAACGGTCGCCACGGTCGATGTTCATGTATTGAGACACAGGCCCAAGTCCGTGCATGGGATAAAGGTTTCCGTCACGGGTCAAATTGTGACGAATCCGCCACATGTTATAGTATTCAGTTTTGGAGAAAAGTAGTTCCCGCAAATCGTGGATGTAGCCACATTCAGCGTAAGTAATGGTACCAAAAACGCCCTGTTCGGCCATGTTTAACACCCAAAGTTCTTCGTCGCCGTAGCAAACATTTTCGAGCATCATACAGTTGCGTTGGGTTTGCTCGGCGGTATTTACCAGTTTCCAACAGTCTTCTATGGTATAAGCGGCAGGCACTTCCGTAGCAGCGTGTTTGCCTTGTTGCATGGCATAGACGCACATGGGCACGTGGTCTTCCCAAGGAGTTGCAATGATAACAAGGTCGATGTCATCGCGGCGGCACATTTCTTTCCACGCATCTACTTTGGAATGATAGTAAGCCACGTCATTGACCCCTTTAGATTCAAGCCACTGTTTGGTTCGGTTGGTATAGCGCTCCTGAATGTCGCAAACGGCGACAATTTTGGCTTTGGCACCACAGGCATGTACCAGTTTTACGTGTCCCGAACCACGGTTCCCGACCCCAATAAAAGCCACCCGAACCTGCGGAATCGGTGCTGATTTTAGGCCAATTACCGACTTACCAGCGGCCTTGGGGATGACAGTAGTTTGAGCAATGGTTTCTTCTATTGAATTTGAGCGAGCATTAGAAGCAAAGGGTAATCCTAAGGCAGAACCAATGGCTGCCGTAGCTTTTAGAAATGAGCGGCGTTCCAAGAAATTTTTCATGGAGTGGGAGGGATTGAAGGTTAGAAATATTGATGAAGCAAATTAATAAATAAATTTAAAAAATAAGCAATGACTACCGAAGTTATCATTGCTTATAAATAGAATTTTATGTCCAAATAGTTGATTTTTAACTAGATGGGTTTTAGCCAGACTAAACAAATTGGTTTAAAACTAGAACTCCAATTAAACCCACTACCGAAACGATGGTTTCCATGATTGTCCAAGTTTGTAAGGTTTCTTTGATGGATAGGTTGAAATATTCTTTGAACAACCAAAAACCACCGTCGTTTAGGTGAGAACAAATCAAGCTACCCGAGCCGATTGCCAAGACCATTAATTCGGGCTTAACTCCCTGACTTTGAACCAAAGGAGCGATGATTCCAACGGCAGTGAGGCCCGCTACCGTAGCCGAACCCACACAAATGCGAATCACGCCTGCAATCGCCCAACCTAACAAAAGTGGCGAAATTTGAACACCTGCTAGTAGTTCACCAATGTACTTGCTTACTCCGCCGTCGGTGAGTATTTGTTTAAACCCTCCCGCTCCTGCTACAATCAAGAGAATGATTGAGACGCTTTTGAAGGCTTCTTCCAATGACTTCATCACATGTTTGGTACTTCTACCCCGACGGATTCCCAAGAAATAAATAGCTACCAGTACTGAAATGAGCATCGAAATAGATGGATCACCCAAAAAGGAAAACATGGTGTGTAACGCCGAATTTTCCTCAAACTGTCCTTTGAGCCACGGCATCAATGTCAATAAAAGCAAAGGCAAAAGCGCTACTACAAGGCTAATGCTCAGGCTAGGCATTTCGGCTTCGGTAAATTGGCGGGTGTTAAAAAGTGAAGCGTCGGGCTTAGGGTTGTATTTTTTTAAGGTTTTTCCAAAAATAGGACCTGCAATGATGATGGCAGGAATCGCGACCAAAATCCCGTAAAAGAGTGTCTGCCCCACATCTGCTTTAAATTGGGTGGCAATGGCCGTAGGCGAGGGGTGAGGAGGCAGGTAACCGTGCGCCACCGAAAGTGCAGACAACATCGGAATAGCGACATACAACATGGGAAGTCGGGTGGAGGCAGTAATGGTAAAAATGAGGGGGATGACAATCACAAAACCCGCATTATAAAACAAAGGTAAACCAATGATAAAACCAGCCAACGCAAGCCCCCAAGGTAGGTATTTAAGACCAAAAATATTCATGAGGGTGGTGGTAATCCGTTGGGCTGCGCCACTATCCGCCACGAGTTTGCCAAGCATTGAACCAAAACCAATGATAATTACCAATGACCCGAGTGTTCCGCCGATGCCTTTTTCGAGCGACTGACTGATTTGACTTACGCTCATTCCACAGGCTAATCCTAGGCCAATACTGACAATGACGAAGGAAATGAACGTATCAAGATGGAAATAGGCAACTAACAAAACAAGGGCTACAATCCCCAACAGGACATACAAAAGCAGCATAGTAAGGAGGGTTTTAGGTATAAAATCGTATGAAACTGAGTACAATGTTAAAAATTTGCAAAGATAGTTTTGTACAAAATCAGGAAACGAAGAATTTTGACAAACAATCTCTCAATTCATTGAAATAAGCAACGGATTTTAATAACCTACTCCCGTACCAACTGAACAATTCACCATCAACCAACATAATATGGGCAGAGGGACAAATTTCTTGAAATTCTAGTAAGTGTTTTTCTCGAAATGAATAAGGCTCTGAAGAAAGAAAAATAAGCTCAGGAGCGGCTTGTTGTAAGTCAGCTTCTGAGATTTCGGGATAACGTGTCAGGTCTTCAAATACGTTTAGAAAACCAGCTTTACGCAACATTTCGTGGATAAACGTGCCATTTGCAGCAACCATATAGGGCTTTTTCCAAATAAAATACGCTACGCGTGGGCGACGCGACGGCGATTGGAGCGAGCTAAATTGGGTAGATAATTGTTGACAAATTTTGAGAGCTTCAGGTTCTTTGTGGGTAAGTTCCCCAACCTTCTGAATCATTTCAAGCGACTCTTCCAACGTGACGATGTCAGAAATCCAAACGGGAAAATCTCGTTGCAAAGTTTCGATGCCTTCTTGGTAATTTTCCTCTTTGTTGCCGATAATCAGATCAGGTCGTAGCACCTTGATTTTTTCAAAGTCAAAGTTTTTGGTTCCGCCGATTTTTGCGATGTTCTTTACTTTATCGGCGGGGTGGCAACAAAATTTTGTAATACCTACTACTTTGCCTTCCAAACCAAGGTCAAAAAGGAGCTCAGTTTGCGAGGGAACAAGTGACACAATTCGCTGCGGAGCTGTTGGAAAAAGCATACACGATACAATATCCTAATGGGAAGTACGGAATTTTCCTGTACCAAAGGTTTGCCTAAAACCTATTTTAAAACCTGTATTTTTGGTATAGAGGTCACCACGGTCAATCGCCGCAGAAGCCACCCATTCTAAGCCAGACAACGCAGAAATTTGACCTTTGAGTTGTAACAAAGCCGATAGTTGTTTAGGAACGGTAGGGTAGGGGTAGATGTAAGTACCGTAATTGGCACTGTAAGAGATTTTGGATAAAAACTGAATGGAGGGGCCGATATTGCCTTCAAAACCAAGATGATATACTAAAACACGGTTATTATTAGCCATGTCATTGGTATTTTGTTCTTCAGGGCGGTTGGTGTCTTCCTGATTGGTAATGAACGGTGTGCCAATAATTCGTCGTCGATACGACCACCCATCGTAGTACTGTTGGTGGTTGAAGTACTCGTCTTTGCCGCGCTTTTTACCATTCGTCATCACAAACGTATCACCACCCTGACTACGGGTATTTAATAACTCAAATACTACTTTTTTAAAGGAAATTCTACCTTTTTCGTGGCTAGGGTAAAGGTTGGTGAGTACAATTCCATTCAGGCCGTCGGCGATGCTTGTAAGGTAGAATAAAGACCCATCTTCGTAGATATTTTGGCGATACACTAAAATATTTACTTTTTTCAAATCAAGTTCAAAGCCAACATCAACTGTACCTAAATGGTTTCCCACGCGGTTAGTAGAGTCGAAGGCATTGCCTTTTCGAACCCCAATATTGGGGCCAATGGCAATTACGGCTAATAAATAGTCTGCAAAACTACTGGGTAGCGTCTTATTTGTAACCGTTGCGATATCGTCAAAAGTCTTTCCTCCCCATTGTACCTGGTGGTTAAAACCCCCGTATAGTTTGACGGAAGAGCTTTGCCTACCGATACGAACATAAAGGGACTTTTGGTGCAAATAATAACCGTAGGCAAACTTGTTCGTCCCAAACCAGCTATGGGCGTAATTCCCCTTAAAAGCTAACCAAGGGTTGTTTTTTCCTAATGGTTGATAATCTGGTATTTCAATTTGGAGTTTGGGCATCGGAAAGGCATTTCCTGACCATATATAAGAACCTGTGCCAAGTGTACTGTCAGCCAGACCAAACAATTCTTTTTTGCGACCAGCATAAAAAAGTAAATTTTTGTATTTGACACCTGCATACAACTGGGGTAAAAATAGCGTGGTACTTCTACTATCGAGCAGATTTCCTACCACTTGAGTACCGCCTATGAGTTTCCAATTATTATTTTTTCCAGATAAGTTACTTTCAAAGTCGATTGCCCCACTCAGTGCAACAGCTGTTTTTTCTGGCACGACATCGTACTGATTCGCTCGTAACCAAAAGGGCATTTGGGTGGCCGTATTGTAATAAAAAGCACTGAAATCAGTCCTAAACGAATGTTTTGCAGTACTATCTTGTGCGGCAGCCAAACCTGTACAACCCAAAACTAAAAAGCAACAAGACAGTAATACGAAAAGCTTTTTCAAGGGAAAAGAAGTAATTTCTGGACAAATAGAATACTTGAGAGAACAATGTAAAAAACAAAGTTATCAAAAAAATCCTCTTTTACGAAGCCCTAATTGGATTCCTACGGAAGGTTCATAGAGTGTACCAGCGTCGATAGCAATGGATGTTGTCCAATCGATTCCCTGTAACCAAGGTAGTTCCTTTTGGATTTGGAGAAGGCTAGAGAATTGTTGTCTAGCGGAAGGAAATGGATAATCATAGGTACCCAAATTGTTGCTGAAAGAGGCTTTTACTAGCCACTTCCACTCATCTATCCAACCACTTGCTCCTAAGTGAAGCATTTGAACTCTATTATTGAGGGTTTTCGCATTTTTGATGAGAGGAAAAGAACTAATAATATCATTCTGCTTGGGTATAAAAGGTGTACCAATCATTTCACCTTTATAAGACCATCCTTCAGAATACACATAATGATTAAAATAATTGTCTCTCCCAAAAATTTGTTGTTGAAAATCAAATACATTTCCCCCTTGACTTGTGGTGTTCATCCATTCAAAATTTACTTTTTCGAGGGTAAATGTTTGCGCATAATTTGGCGTATTTCGATTGTTAAATGTTATGCCTTGAAGTCCATCTTGAATATTTAAGAAATTATATAAGGAGCCATCGTCGAATATATTTTGACGAAAAAAAGTCAAAGATTTGTTATTGGATAACTTCCAAACCAGCCCTAAATCAAGCGTCCCAAGGTGGTTGCCCACGCGGCTGTCTTGCCACGGTTTTCCCACGACGACGGCCCACCAAGCCTCTTTAGGAGGAAGCCCATTTGGCCAAATTTGATCTTCTCCACCCCATTGGGCAAGGTGATTGAATCCTCCTATTAAATTGATTTTCCAGTTTGGGCGACCCATTTTGAAGAACAAGGTCTTTTGGTGAAAATAGGCTTTTACCGCATTGGTTCGAGGGCCATACGCAACAGCAAGGGTATCTAACCAGCCGTGGGCAAAAGAGCCTTTGATCGAGAATAGTCCTCTAAAAAAAGGCAATTCTACAAAGTTGGGAACTGACAATTGAATTTTTGGGAAGGGCTGGGCATTCCCTGACCAACTATAAGAACCAGAAGAAAGAAGTGTATCGCCCAATAAACCCATTGTTTCGAGCCGACGGCCATAAAATAATTCGATAGGTCCATATTTGATGCCTGCAAAACTCTCAATAAGCTTAAATGTGTTTGAGTTTTGTTGGGCAATAAAAGCACCATCGAGGCCATATAAAAGCCGTATTTCACGCCAGCTGTACTTTACGGTATCCCCTTTGGTATTCCCAAAAGCAGCCCTTGCTATAAAGGAAGAAGAGTTTTTGGGAATGACGTTGTATTGATTGGCATAGTACCAAAATGGAATGGTAGGGGAATTAGTGCCGTAGGCATTCACCGATAAATTATACTCGGACGCAGGCAAAAACTGTGAGTAACCAGTAACCACGCCAATGAAGAAGCACACTAAAAAATGAATGGAATACCTATGTCTCATAGAGGTAGCCTCGCAAATTTATCTATCGTCCCAACCCAGCTAAAACTACCCTAATGGTATGTAGAATTATTTTAAAATCAAATCCGAATGATTGATGTTTAATGTAATACATGTCATACTTGTGTTTCCACATTCCATCTTCTATGGAAGCTCCGTAAGGGTATTTAACTTGAGCCCAGCCAGTTAGTCCAGGTTTAATCACGTGTCGAAACTCGTAATAAGGGATAGCTGTTTTTAGCATTTCAATAAAAACAGCTCTTTCTGGACGAGGCCCGATGAGAGACATTTCGCCTTTTAGTACATTAAACAACTGAGGAATCTCGTCGATACGTGTTTTTCTAATAAATGTTCCTACTCTGGTAGCTCGGGGGTCATTTTTTTGTGCCCATTGCGCTCCACTTGCTTCAGCATTAGCCCGCATCGAACGAAATTTAATAACCTCAAATTCGATATTATAAAGTCCTACGCGTTTTTGGCGATAGAAAATGGAACCCTTGGATTCTAGTCGGATGGCAAGGGCGGTTAGCAATATAATGGGGGATAGAAGTATCAAAAGAATAGAAGCATAAATGATGTCAAAAAATCGTTTAGTAGCAATTTTTGTACGGTTTCTCAATACTGAGAATGCTTCTTTATTGAGAAAGTAATCACCATTTAAAAGACTGATTTCTGTATATTTATTTTTTGATTCCAGAAAATCTACCAATGGCATGACGGTCACCCCAAACTCAATGTTTCTAAGTAAGAACTCTCTTTCAAGGTCGTCAATATATGCCGCATTGTAATAAGTAATTACGCCTTGTCGCTTGAAAATTTGATCACATTGATTGAACAAGGGAGTGTAAGAATAATTTTGTAATACTTCTGTTATAAGCGGAATACTAGACTCTGGACACACAATATACAATGGGTTTTGCACCAGTGTGGAAGAATGAGTAGGGGTAATCTCAACGTAAGAAGTAGGATATTTGGTAGAATCTTCCAATGGAATTTCTTCAAAGGTGGTAGAAAAACTTTCAGCTTCAGGCTCCTTCATTTTGTATTTTTTTTAGAAAAACACCTTAAATTTCCATAATTACAAGTAATCTCTTGTGAACAGAAGAAGTTCAAAGATAAAGCCCATTTTTGTAAAAACCAAAGAAGTCAGATACCGTTAAATAACTTTACAATAAAGGGAAAAACGGATGATTTGAAGAAAGTAGCCCAAAATCTTGTGGTAGTCACAAAGGCCAATTACTTTTGTAAAAAAGGTTTTTGATTCATGAGTACCATCGCTATCGCAAAATCCACCCAAATTGCAGGGACACAATTACATCAGGTAAAATTAGTGTCATTGAAAGAACATAAAGATTCCAGAGGATCCTTTACCGAGATTTTTCAGGACCATTGGGGGACGGTTCTTAAACCTGTGCAGTGGAGTGTCGTAAAATCGGAAGCGAATGTGTTTCGTGGAATGCACTATCATCAACGGCATGATGAGTATTTTTGTCTCATTGATGGTCATTGCGTGCTTGGCCTGAGAGATTTACGCGCTGGTTCTCCTACGCAACATCAATCTGCCTTATTTGAACTTTTTGGTGATGACCCCGCCGCGCTTATTTTCCCGAAAGGGATGTTGCACGGTTGGTATTTCCATACACCCGCGCTTCACATTCAATCAGTATCAGAGGCTTATGTTGACTACGGTGGTGATGATAACTGGCGCTGTGCTTGGGACGATCCAGAACTGGAGCTGCCTTGGGGAATCGATAATCCTATCTTGACAGATGCAGCCTCTAATGCCCCTTCTTTGCGTACGCTAGTCGCCGCTTTAGAGAATAAAGGCTATATGTAAGTTTTGTTTGGATAAAAGGGATGAGTTCACTTAACGTTTTTCCTTTGATCCGAAACCAATCGCTTTGCAAAGCAGCACGTTCGTCAAGAAGTGATTGAAGTGCTTCCGTGCGTAGTTTACGGATAAAGACAGTGTCACTAAGTCTAACTTCCCATTCTTTTAATTCTTCTACGCGCTTTTCGGTCGGGATTCCTGGATACGTAGCTCCTCTTTTAAAATAAAGTACTGTTGCTTCACTTCCAAAAAACGGGTGATAATTTGGGTGTTCCATAAATTGCGCCCACATATAATCGTCCGTAAAAACATCGGGAGGGGTGGTGCGCCAACCGTAGGGTAAGTTTTTGTAAAAGTCGTACGTATGGGCTACTGCCGAAAAAACAAAATGTTGTCGAGCGTTGGAATAGCCATACCGAATGTCTCCATTTTGAAAAAGTCGAAAGTAGTTGGAAGAAACAAAATTGCCCTTTTCAAACAGCTCTAATAAAGTTTCGAGGTGATTGGGCAACCATAAGTCGCGGTCTAAAAGATAGGCGACATACTTTCCTTGTGCATATTGGGTAAGTACTTGGTGCCGATTGGGTTCGCCCCTGCGAAGGTGTTTTGGAAAATCAAAAAACTTGATTCGGGTATCTTGTTTAACGAGCGATTGAATCACTCCCCTCGTAAATTCATTCACTCCGTCACCAATGATAAGTAACTCAAAATCAGCGATGGTTTGTTTTAAAACGCTACTGACTGAGTAAGGAAGTAGCAACCCACGGTCGTTTGTGGTAGGAAGTAAAATAGAAAAGCGAGGAGACATATTGCCCGAAAAATTTAACAAGTTGTGGCACCTAACGAGTAAAGTGCCGTAAGAACTTCGATGGTCGTGATTCCTTCCTGAAAAGTGGAAATGGGAGGTGAGCCACCGCGTAAATATGCTAAAAATGCTTCTAATTCCTTTCGTAAAGGTGGAGTGGTTTCAAAAAAACGCTTTTCGCTATTATTTGGTGTAGGGTAACTACTTTCGTCACCGTAGAAAATTTCGATATAATCTACTTTTTCGTCGGCCAAAATGGCAATCCCTTTGGTACCGTGCAGTCGAATTTCACGGCGTTTATCAGCAAAGCGGTTTGAAACTTCTATTTGAACAAACGGAGAATCACCCAACAACGCTGTTATTCCTCTTGCAGCATTGCCGTGCCATTCAATGACTGCCGAACGGGGTTGTGGAATATAACCGAGAATTTCGAGTGAAATTGTTAAATCGTGGGGAGCTAAATTCCAGACACTATCCGTATCGGTACGGGGGCTTGTCCAATTACACCGATGCGTATAAAGGGCGGTAATATCGCCAAGTTCTTTAGTACGAGCTAGTTGACCTAAAAGCTGCACCCCTGCATGGTAGCGCCAAATGTGCATCATGAACAGGGGGTAATTTTCAAACTTTTTAAGAGCGATGGCGTCTTCGAGTGATGTGACGAGTGGCTTTTCAATAAAAACGGGTATGCCCCACGGAACAATTTGCTCTAAAATAGAGCGGTGAGTGACGGAAGGGGAAGCCAAAACAATGCCATCAACTGTTTGTAAATCATCTACTGATTCAACAAAAAAATGGGGGTAGTCTTTTTTTGCTTCAGGATTGGGGTCGAAAATTTTTAAATCGACGGCTAGATTGACCAATTCTCGGATGATGTTTTTACCCCAAATTCCCGCCCCAATGAGTCCTATTGTCATTTATTTTCCTTGTTTTTTAATCATGATAACCATTGTTTTCATGATTAACCACATATCGAAGAAGAATGAAACCTTGTTAAGATAAAGTAAATCATAGCGAAGTCGCTGTTTGATTTCTGTGGGCGAACCAGCATATCCAAATTTAACTTGACCGATAGAAGTTATCCCTGGTTTGACGGAGAGTATGAGTTTAAAATCATCGGGAGATTCGTCCATGAGTGTTTTAACGTCATAGTCAGCCAATGGGCGTGGCCCTACAACTGACATGTCTCCGCGTAAGACATTATAAAATTGAGGCAATTCATCCAGTCGAGTTTTTCTTAAAAAACGTCCCCAAGGAGTTATGCGTTTATCCAGCGTACCTTCGGAGTGCCCAAGTCGGGCTCCTACATACATACTTCGAAACTTATAGATTTTAAACTTTTTGCCCCATTGTCCTGTCCTGTCTTGGGAAAAAATGATTGGGCCTCTGGAGGTTATTTTCGTAATTAAACCAAGCAGAATAAAAATAGGAGAACCTAGCAATAAGATAGTACTAGAAAAAATGACGTCAAAAAGTCTTTTGCTGATGTATTCACGTGAATGATCTAAAAATTCTGAAGAGAGGGAAATAACTGGAGTAATCCCGTGAAATTCAAGCGAAGGAGCTTGACTAAAGAAGAAAGCAAAGTCAACTACTAGTTTCACTTTGTACGAAGCAGTATTCGATTTCTCTACAATATCTTTGAGGAGCGGATGACCCACTCGGGGAATACAGCAATAAACAGTATCGATTTGGTTAGACGCTAATATTTGATTAAGGACGGTATAGTCACCTCTGATTGAAGGCTTATTCTGAGTGTTAAGCTCATCAAAGTAGCCATAAAATTTATAGCCAAACTCTGGATGTTGGTCATAAAAGCGTTTAATTCTTTGTGAAGTTTCGTTGTACCCAACGATGACATAGTTGAGCGTGTTGTTACCGTTGGCCCGATAGATTTTAAGTAAAACTACTGCCGCAGTTCGCCAAACGCAACCAAGAAACCAGAAAAGTAAAAAAGTATAAAAGAGCTGGAGCCTAGGTAAATGGAAGTCTTGTAGAAGCATCCATATAAAAATCCCAAATGCTGAAAACAGCAATACAGCAATTAAATGCCTATAAATGAGGGTAAAAACGTGGAATTTGAGGCGGGTGTGCTGGTAGGGGCGCATGACAAAAGTGACAAGAGTCCATGCCCCAGTGAGAAATCCTAAAAATAAAAAATCTTTTGAAAAATAAACGTTCGTATTGCTCTCACTACCTATAAAATAACTTAACCAGAAGGATGTTAAGAGTAAGACTTCGTCAATGAGTACTTGAACAAAAACGGTAAAGGTTGGTAAGTAGTATTTCATAGACCATAAGAGAACAATAAATGATTGTTTGTCTTAGACTTACAATCTTTACAAAAGTAACATAAAAATTGATGATGCCCAAGTGAGCTATTTAACCAATTTTAAGATTTTATTGAGTATTGTTGCTCGATCAAAGAATCTTACATATTCAAAGGCATTACTTATATGTAAATTAGTAGCTTCCTTGTTCTCAAGATATGTTTTAATAGCATCTAAAGTAGGTTCAGTCGCCCCGTATGGAGTTACGTAACCAAGTTTTTGTTCGTAAAATACTTTAAAAAGTTCAGAGTCTATATCAGCTGTTAATAAGATAGGTTTACATGAAGTCATAATACCCAATAATTTTGAAGGAAAGTAAACGTCTTCTGAAGTTTTTTTTTGAGATAAAAAAAATAAATCTACATCAAAAAGAAAATGTTTGTACTCTTCTGGATTTAAAAATGGTAAAAAAAATAAATTTTTATTGTTTTTTTTTATATGGTATTGTTTAAGCCTTTCTAAGGCGGCTCCTTCTCCGATGATTAGAAAAATAATATTAGTATAATCTTGAAAATGACAAGATATATCAATAAGGAACTCAAGACCTTGTTTTTCTCCAACGTTTCCAGCGTAAGCTATTATATGCTTACCTACTAGCTGATATTTTTCTTTAAAATTACCTTTAGATGTGAATTTTATAGACGAATTTGTGTCAATCCAATTAGGCCATAGAATAGGTTGTTGAACTCCTTTTGTTTTTAATAAATCAACCATACTCGGAGAGATTGAAGTTACATAATCGGCATTTTTATAACTTAGTAGTTCTATTTTTTTTAGTATTTTGAGAAAAATAGAGTCTTTAATTAAGGAAAGGGATTCCGCCGCTTCAATTTGAAAATCTTGTACATTGATGATAAGTGTAGATTTATATATTTGCTTGAAAATTATAGATATAAATCCAAGTAAAACAGGAGTAGTGAATATTACAATAATATCTGGTTTTTTAACTTTAAAAAAGTTTATAAATGCACTAAAAATAAAGCTTATTTCCGATAAAATACGGGTTAAAGTAGTTATTTTTTCAGGAACAAAAATATAACCTCTATAAATATTTATATTATTATATTCATCCTTCCTGAATAATTTCCTTTTATCCTCATCTCTTTTTTGCCATTGAGGGTAAAACGGGAAAGACGTGACAACATCCACTTCATGACCTTGTTCAGCACAAAAAAATGCAAAATCTGATGCATATAACGCAATACCGCTGTGGTCTGGATAGAAAACTGAACTTGAAATTAAAACTCTCATTAAATTTTATTTTTAATTACTATTTTTGAATCTTAACTGCACAAATTAACCATTTTTTTACAAACCAATCTTTTGTAAAAAAAATAGGATTACCAAATTTAAGATTAATAACTTTTAATTTATGATTTAAAGCCCAAAATCTTAGATCTAATGAAGAAACCCAATGAACGGCATCAGAATCTCTAGAAAATGGTCTATGAAAAGCAGCTAAGTCAGTTTGGAGTAAAAAAGAGGGTTGTTGAGTAATAAGCGTTTTTAGTCGGTAAAAAAAACATTTTAGTAAAAAAAACATTTTCTTACTAAAATGTAAGTGCCTTGAACTTGGACACAAGTATCCTGGTAAATCATATCTTGGACAAAAAATGTATATACTGCCATCGTCATTTAGTAAAGAGTTTAACTTTTCTAAATGCATATTGGGGTTTGTAACATGTTCAAAAACAAAGGTTGAGAATATTATGTCAAACTTTCTATTACTTAATAATTCTTCAATATGGCCAATATAAACTTCATTTGATTCGGTTTTTAACCAAGATTTATTTTGAGTAGTAACATCTTGTGCAATCCAATAAACATCGCTACGGATATTATGACGGGAAAGGAATTTGCCAAAACCGCTTCTACCAGCGCCTATTTCTAATATCCTTACCTTTTCCTGTCTTTTCAACTTATTAATGATTTCTGGAAGAATGTTATTCCAACAATTACTCTGATCACTTATTTCATTAAAGGCTTCATAATCTGTTGCATTTTCGTAGAAAATTCGAAGCTGTTTCTCTAAAAAGTCTTGCTCTGTACTTTTTAGCCTTCGTTCTGGAAGAAGGTTTACTTTCATTTCTCAGGGGATAAACTTTTTTGTATAGTAGCGGCTGGATTACCTGCTACAACTGAATAATCACTAACATCTTTTGTTACAATACTTCCTGCACCAATAATTGCTTTTTTACCAATCTTTATTCCAGGCATAACTATAGCTCTTAAACCAATAAATGCATGTTCATTTATTACAATAGGTTTTGTTACCAAATTCATTGATGGAGAATAGAATG